>JAESGK010000011.1_pt1 | contig 520447 bp, 479 predicted proteins | sample 9269681 | NCBI WGS metagenome assembly JAESGK01 (sample SAMN14515347, study PRJNA621673) | algae metagenome | isolation source: Timaviella obliquedivisa GSE-PSE-MK23-08B and co-occurring heterotrophs from... | place: USA: Grand Staircase Escalante National Monument, Utah | collected 2006-08-15
TTGCTCCGTCAGGCTTGCGCCCATTGCGGAAAATTCCCCACTGCTGCCTCCCGTAGGAGTCTGGGCCGTGTCTCAGTCCCAGTGTGGCTGATCATCCTCTCAGACCAGCTACTGATCGTCGCCTAGGGGTGCCGTTACCACTCCTACTAGCTAATCAGACGCGAGCTCATCTCCAGGCACTTAAAGCTTTCACCTCTCGGCACATCCGGTATTAGCAGTCGTTTCCAACTGTTGTCCCGAACCTGAAGGCAGATCCTCACGCGTTACTCACCCGTCCGCCACTAAATCCCGAAAGATTCCGTTCGACTTGCATGTGTTAAGCAGACCGCCAGCGTTCATCCTGAGCCAGGATCAAACTCTCCATTGTGTGACTAACTTAGATAAATCTAGATTAATCATCTTGAGTTTAACGGCTCCGATCTCTCAATCGGTTTGTTATCTCGATTGTTTGAGTACGAATACTCTCTTCTATTGCATTCACGAATATTAAATGCTATTCTGACTCTCAAAACTATATAGATTTTTCTAGGTTCGGAAGTCGACTCCCGCTTCGCTTTCGCTTGGCTTCCCTCGACCGCTTTATGAATATAGCCCACCTTCTCTCTCTCTGTCAACTCCTGGCTATGAAGTTTTCTCTCTGAATCTTTAGATGCTTCTTTTTGAATCGTTATGCATACGTGGTTAAGGGCAGGGCTGATCCTTTAATCAAAGAAAATAGACACTAGAGAAATCCCCTTGATTGGACTCTAAGCTTTATGAGCCTGATTCAACATCTGCAAACCGTTCGAGATTATCGCACTCAACCGGATTACCCGCTCTGGGTGATCTTAGTTTTAATCCTCATGGGCACGATGAGTGGTTGCACCGGATACCGCTCCTTGGCTGACTTTGTCAGTCGCCATCAAGCCACCTTACTCGAGATCATGGAACTGCCTTATGAGCGACTACCGGGCTTTTCCACCCTGCGGCGGACTATGGTGCGAATTGATTTTGTCTCCTTTACGGAAGCCTTTAATCGCTGGGCACAAGAACACTGTCCACCCGCCCCTACCGAGCAAGTTGCAGTGGATGGCAAAGGCATTAGAGCCAGCCTGCGTGATTATGACCAGTCGTACCAAGACTTTGTCAGCGTCGTCTCCGCCTTCAGTGTCCAGCAAGGCGTGGTGCTGGGTTTAGAGTCAATGCGTAATGGTGAGTGTAGTGAAATCAAGACCGCTCAAGTGTTGCTAGAGAAACTGCAACTCCAAGGCGTTTGCTTCAGTCTCGATGCCCTCCATACTCAAAAAAAACAACGCAGCAGATCACTGCCAGTGGCAATGATTACTTAATTACCGTCAAAGGCAATCAGCAGACTTTGTTTAACCAGTTGCAGACTCAGTTTGAACAACTGCCGCCCCTCAGTGTTGACCATCAAAGTGAACGGACGCGGGATCGAGTGACGCACCGCAGGGTCAGCGTTTTAGACCAAATTCCAGCCATCGATCCGCAATGGGTCGGCATCCAACGGATTGTTCGAGTCGAGCGAACGGGCAGCCGTGCGGGCAAACCCTATGACGAGACGATGTTCTACATCAGTTCTTTGAGGTTAGATGCGGCTGGCTTCGCCCAACAGATTCGAGCGCACTGGCAGATTGAGAATCGGCTGCATTGGGTCAAAGATGTGGTGTTGAAAGAGGATGAATCGCCCCTCTGTGATGGCAATGCCCTGGTCAATTTTGGAATTGTCCGCACTTTCGGAGTCAATCTTTTTCGGCTGAATGGGTTTGATTCCATCACGAAAGGACTACCGTTCTTAGCGCATGATGTCAGGAAACTATTTTCCTTCTTTCAATAGATCAGCCCTGCGTGGTTAAGGGGGGTTTAAGGTACTTTACTTTTTCCATCCTCAAAAATAAAGTATGGCAAGTTGCTACATAGGACAAATTCTTAAGAGAATTTGTCCTATGTAGTTTAGGATATATGACTAAAAAGGGGTCAGAAGATGCCGATCGCCCTCATAGGTTTAATAAGTGACGCTTAGTATGCCTGTCACAACCAACCTTTTGAAATGCTTAGATGACCTTTTCTACTAAAATGAGCAAATTCTACTAGCTAACCTAGATCAGCCCCGGGTAGTTGGAGAGGACAAGACATTTTGTGAAACTAGATAAAAGGTAGGTTTTTGTGAATTTCCAATCGGTTATTGCTACGTTGCATCAGTTCTGGAGCGATCGCAACTGCATCATTGTTCAGCCCTACGATACAGAAAAGGGGGCTGGTACAATGAGTCCACATACTTTTCTACGGGCTATTGGACCAGAGCCTTGGGCTGTAGCATATGTTGAACCTTGTCGTAGACCTACAGATGGACGATATGGGGAAAATCCAAACCGTTATCAATCCTATTATCAGTACCAAGTTTTAATTAAGCCTTCGCCTGAGAACATTCAAGACATTTATCTAGACTCGTTGCGGGCTTTAGGAATTCGTCCTGAAGACCACGACATTCGATTTGTAGAAGATAATTGGGAATCACCGACGTTAGGAGCTTGGGGGGTAGGGTGGGAGGTCTGGCTAGATGGAATGGAGGTGACTCAGTTTACCTATTTTCAGCAGTGCGGTGGAATTGATTGTCGCCCAGTGTCTATTGAAATCACGTATGGGCTAGAGCGATTAACGATGTATTTGCAGGAGGTCGATGCTTTTACTAAGATTCAATGGAACGAGCAGGTGACCTATGGCGATGTTCATCTTCAAGGAGAGATTGAACACTCTATTTATAACTTTGAGGCATCAAACGCAGAGATGCTGTTCAACTTGTTCGGTCTATATGAACAGGAAGCAAGACAGCTAATTGAGAAGAAATTAGTTTTGCCTGCTCAAGATTATGTATTGAAGTGCTCTCATACCTTTAACTTATTAGATGCTAGAGGTGTCATTTCTGTGACAGAGCGAACACGCTATATCGGGCGAATTCGTACTTTGGCGCGACACATAGCTGGGCTATATTTGGGACAGCGAGAAGAGCTAGGATTTCCACTACTAAAAGATAATGAAGGAAAAGCTGCTTAGTAGGTTTAGTGAACAGAAAAGGAGGGTAGTTGCAGTTAAGATTAACTTTTCAGTCTCTTAAGGTACAACTACTCCTCCGCAGCATTCATTCACCTGTTCATTTAAGTTACTCGTAGGGTTTGTCGATTCTGTTATGTCGATGTGAAGTTTAGATGACAAGTTGAGTTAGGAGTTTATGCGGGCTAAAAGATAAATCTTAGAGCAGGATAAGGCGATCGTTCCTCTCTAAAAAATTCACATTTTTGAAATCACCCTGACATTTCTTTGCCATATGGGCTAAGTATTCTAGCTATTATCGAAGCATATTCCACTTTTGAATTATCTGGGTAACCAACCCGACTATGACTAACATAAGTACTCGTAAGTTTCTGTTCCAACGTCCTATTACTTATCTATCTTTAGTTTTGCTAGGAGCAGGAGGCGCTTTTGGAGGCAGCCGTTTATTAGCTTCTACAGCGCAAGCTGAGCAAAAGTCTGTGACTCAGTCATTAGTTAGTCAAGTGCCTGCTGCAAGCTCAGGCAATCTAAATAACTCAGGTGGATCGGGACGGCTCCTGAGTGCAGTAAATCCAAATTTTATCGCAGAGGCGGCTCAGAAGGTGGGTCCGGCAGTTGTGCGAATTGACTCGAAGCGCCAAGTGGTCAGTCGAGGTGTACCAGACGAATTTTCTAATGACCCGACGTTGCGGCGTTTCTTTGGAAATCGAAATCCCCAGCGACCCTTCTCTAGAGTTGAAGAAGGGACTGGCTCTGGGTTCATTGTCGATGCGAGTGGTCTGATTTTAACTAATGCCCATGTTGTTGATGGGGCGGATCAGGTGAGCGTACTTTTGAAAGATGGTCGCAGGCTGGAGGGTAGAGTTTTAGGTGCAGATCCAGTAACTGATGTTGCAGTAGTGAAGGTTGAAGCCAGTAACCTGCCCGCAGTGAGCTTAGGCAATTCAGAATTGCTTCAGCCAGGAGAATGGGCGATCGCCATTGGAAACCCCTTGGGATTGGACAACACCGTCACAGCAGGAATCATTAGTGCAACAGGTCGATCAAGTGCTGATATTGGCGTGGGCGATCGGCGGGTAGGCTTTATTCAAACTGATGCAGCCATCAATCCAGGGAACTCTGGAGGTCCACTCCTCAATGAAAAAGGGGAAGTAGTAGGCATGAATACGGCAATCATCAGCGGCGCACAGGGCTTAGGTTTTGCAGTTCCTGTTAACACTGCCAAACGAATTTCTGACCTATTAATTGCCAATGGAAAGGTGGATCATCCTTATTTAGGGATTCAGATGGCAACCATTACCCCCGACTTAAAGCAGAGGTTGAGCGATGATCCTAATAGTCCAATCAGCGTTCAGGAAGACAAAGGAATTGTTGTCCTCAAAGTCGTTCCAGATTCTCCAGCCGCAAAAGCAGGGTTAAAGGCAGGGGATGTGATCACGAAAATTGGAGGACAGGATGCAGCTAGTGCTGAGGTGATCCAGCAGAAGGTTGAAGAGAGTAAAGTCGGAGGGGATTTGGCGATCGAGCTACGTCGTCAAGGGCAAACCCTAGACCTATCGATTCAGCCAGGAATCCTTCCGGCTCAATAGGGAGTAAGGATAGGCTTAATAGGAAGGGGCATTTTAAGCATAAGGATTGACTCACTAATGCTCTAAAATGCCCTGCTTAAAGTAAAGGTCTATTTAGGAATGAGCAGTTTGAGCGATCGCCGTTTCTGGATACAGCGAACTCAAATCAGGTTCATGCCAAACTTTACCATCTAAAGCCATTTGCTCAATAAGGCTTGCCAACCGTAAAGCCTTGAGAGCCTGCTCACCCCCAACTGACGGTTGCTTGCCACCTCGGACGCAGCTGACAAAATGTTCTAGTTCGGCATGAAGCGGTTCAATATTGCTAGTGTAGACTTTCTCAATCAAACCATCCTGGCGATAGAGAACTTGCCCATGATCAGTGAGACAGTTGTAAGTTGTCTGGCGATGTATCAGAATCTCATTGTTGAGAAAATTTGCTTCTGTTAAAGAGTTTTTGCAGTGGGCTGAAATCCGGCGAATCTTGCGATGGGTGACCTTGCTGGCAGTCAGGGTTGCTACGATGCCATTGGCAAATCCTAGAATAGCGGTGACGTAATCTAGATATCCTGAATCTGAGGCACGGCTACCACTAGCAGTCAGTTTGATGACGGGCGAGCCTGCTAGCTCCATCATTAAATCGATGTCATGAATCATTAAGTCCAAAACGACAGAGACATCGTTTGCACGGTCAGAATAAGGACTCATGCGATGAGCCTCTAAAGCTAGTAGCTCCTCATTTCTGAGAACTTTGTGAAGCTCTTGGAAAGCTGGGTTAAAGCGTTCGATGTGACCGACTTGCAGGATACAGTGATACTCAGCAGCAGCATTGACTAAGGACTCAGCCTCAACAATGTTGGCAGCGATCGGCTTTTCAATAAGGACATGAACGCCTGCTTGCAAACAGGTCATACCCACAGGATGATGCAGACGAGTCGGAACAGCGATACAAACTGCTTCAACATGATTCAGCATGTCCCGATAATCTTCAAAAAAACGAACTCGGTACTTGCTGGCTGTATCTAGTCCTCGCTCCACATTAATATCAGATACGCCGACTAATTCTACATCTTTGAGCAAGCTTAGAATGCGAGTATGGTGCTGCCCCATGTTGCCTACGCCAATGACACCAATGCGGATAGGCTCCAAATGATAACGCTGTCCCTGAGCAGTTACCTGCCCCTCTGATAAATTCTCCACTCCTGATCTCCCCTACACCACACCTTCACAGTAAAGATAACTTGAATCTATATGAAGAATTCTAAAGTTACCTCCAAACCCATCCTATCAGGCGATCATATTTTCTGAGGTTAGCTATGTCGCCGTATGGAGCAGTGTGTCAGTTCTTATCCTGTCCATCGCTTTTCTCCTCATAGTCTCGATCGCAGCAGCTAGGAAGGGAGTGTGTTAGATTTACCCACGAAAAAACTCTTGTTACTGATACGCTAATAGCTAACTCTCAACGGTTCCTGAACTCCCTCGTGTCTATGCCTTTGACTATATTGATTGTCGATGATGACTTGGGGATACGGTTATCGGTTAGCGATTCCCTGGAAATGGCAGGCTATTCGGTAGTGATGTCCGAAAACGGTCAAAGTGCGCTGGAAATGGTGAGTCAGTATCAACCCCATTTGATTGTGACAGATGTCACGATGCCCCAAATGGATGGGTATGAATTAATTCGTCGGGTGCGTCGTCAGCCTGCCTTTCGATTATTGCCAGTCATTTTTTTAACGGCGCGAACGAATACCCAAGAACGGATTAAAGGCTATCAGTTGGGATGTGATGCTTACTTGCCAAAACCCTTTGAACTAAACGAATTAGTGGCGGTCGTGCGGAATTTATTAGAACGATCGCAAATGATGGAATCGGAGTGGCGACTGCGATTGCGATCGGTCGAGGCAGAAGAACAGCCGCTGTTCGATAAAAACAATGCGATGTTGGCGCTTGAACTTACTCAAAGAGAGCAAGAGGTTTTGGCAGAATTGGTTGAGGGCTTATCGAATGGACAAATTGGCGATCGCCTCCACCTTAGCCCCCGCACTATTGAGAAGCATGTTAGTAGCCTCTTGCGCAAAACCCAAACCAGTAACCGAGCAGAACTTGTTCGGTTTGCCATGGATCATGGCTTAGTCAATTAGGCACCAAATTTGGTGAATTTACTAGGCGACTCAAATCACTAGAACCGATCGTGTTCATCTGAGATGATATCATGCAACTCAGGCACCCGCAGCGTCCATAAGTAATAGCAGCAGCAGTCCGAGCGTTCATAGATTGATTACGATACACTGCATCGTAATTAATGGTGTAGCCGACATCATCTAAAATCGCAGCGTCCAGAATTGTGGGCAGTTGCCGTCCACCCGAACTGCTAGTTGGATCCATCAAAGTTTCGCCTGAACCCCCAAACTCGTAGCCGTCTCGGATATGCGCACCGCCTGGTTGCAGAGGAAGGGGGTTTCCACCGTTGACCCTTAATACATTAGTGCCCACAAAGGAATCGTTTACCACTAGGTTGTTAAAGGCACTTGCAGAGCGGTTAAATCCAAGAATATGACCTACCTCATGGACAGCCGTAGAGATAAAGTCAGTCTGGTTTAGGGGAATGTCTGTTGCAGTATTAGGGGTGGGATCAAAGAACCAGTTGGTGTTGTCATTAAAGGAAATTGATCCTAGCCAAGGCTCGAAATCGCTGCCATTGTAGCGAGCTTCATTGGTGTAGTTTCCTGACGGTGCGCCTACTGCTAGAGTCGCCCCACCCAAACCTCTGGCTCCGACAAAAATAGTGACATCATCAATCGGGGTATCGGTAGTGAAGATATTGTTGTTGCCAACGTATTCGTTAGTTTCAGGATTGAGGACAAAAGGGGTGGCTGTGCCTATAGGAGTATCAGGAAATTCATCGGCAATAATACTTTCCCAAATGCGGGCGGCGGCTTCTAGGGAAGCTTTACGAGCAGGAGTAAACCAGCCTTGAGTGTCAAATCGGTAGTCGAACTGGATATTGAAAGAGCCAGCGGGCTTCAGCGCGATCGCGGCTGGAACGGGTTCAGGAGAACTTGACGCAGAGAGTACAGCAGGTTCAGCCGATGTTTGAAGCCTGTAGCGAGTGCGAATGTTTTGTCCACTTTTTCCCCTTCCGCCTGCAAAAACTCGAATGTGGTAAATTCCTTGTTCTAAAACAGTGGTGATTATTTTATTACTCGTATTGCTTTTAAGCGAAGGACGCAGAATCACCTGTCCCCGATCGCCCAAAAGTTGAATATTAGCATTTGCTTTTAATCTGCTCAGAGATAGGCTGATGCTGCTACGGCTACCTAGAACAAAGCGAAAGAAGTCGTTTTTATTACTACCGCTGAGCCGATCGCCAATATTTTGTTTGCCATTGGCTAAATTAATGAGTGTCGCTTGCCTCAACGTTTTTCCCACACGATCGCCAGACATGTTCTACCTCAGTATCAAAAAATACTAAGAATAGAGTGCCCGATACGGTCAAGGGTGCGACATCTCACCTTCTCGTAAAACAGCTAAAGCTTTTTAGATAGGCGAATAAAAACACAGGGATCAATCTATGCCTCTCGATCCATGACACGAGGTAAAGATTAAGGAATAATTTTTTATACTTAATCTGTGCAATCTTACGGAGTCTTCGTCTCTAGAAGGTAAGTGATATCTAAAGCGAGCGCCTTAGCCTCTTCAACCTCCAAGTTTTGCTCTCAGCCAACTTTAATGTTTGACTCAGACGCGCATCATTCTCTCAGCAAATAATGCTTTACAGTAAAAGCGTGCTCCTCCATCTCAACGACATTAGCCATGAGAATTCAGTCTGCGTTCCCTGTCTTTTCAAGAACCTTGAGAAGAATCTTGAAAACCCTTGGATTTGTAGCTGTGGCGCTTGGGACGGCAACCGCTCCAGCTTTCGCAGGTGCTGAGTTTAGTCCACAAAGTTTCCTACAGGATGCCTTGGCGCAGATGGAAGGGTTAGGAATACTAGGAGCGATCGCTTTCATCGTCCTGTACATTATTGCCACAGTCTTGTTCTTACCCGGCTCTGCTCTCACCTTAGGAGCAGGCGTAGTATTTGGAGTGGTGCAAGGCTCTATCTATGTCTTTGTGGGTGCTACCTTAGGCGCTACTCTTGCCTTCTTAGTGGGTCGCTATGTTGCACGCGGTTGGGTTTCTAAAAAGATTGAAGGCAATCAAAAATTCAAGGCGATCGATCGGGCTGTTGGACAAGACGGCTTCAGAATTGTCTTACTAACTCGCCTATCCCCTGTTTTTCCATTCAACTTGTTGAACTATGCTTTGGGTATCACCCAGGTTTCTCTACGTGACTATTTCTTTGGTTCTGTCGGCATGATTCCTGGCACCATTCTGTATGTTTATATCGGTTCACTTGCTCACGATTTAACCCTGATTGGCTCAGCAGAGCAGCCGACCGATCCTGTGGTGCAATGGGCAACTCGGCTCATTAGCTTTATCGCTACAGTTGCGGTCACCTTCTATATCACAAGAGTTGCTCAAAAAGCACTAGCAGAGAGTGTGATATCTGAGGGAGTGCCAGACCGAAGTTAATTGTCCCATTGATTATTAGAATGCAGTAACCATTCAGGGAGAAAAAACTATGGCTCAGTCTGCCTTTCAGGGTGTAACCGTCTTACCAATGGATGAATACAATCAAACCCTGGTTTCCCAGGTTCATCCGCCAGATTGGGTGAACCCGGCTCCGGCAAGCTGTTATGACTTAGTTGTTATTGGTGCAGGCACAGCAGGGTTAGTTGTAGCGGCAGGTGCAGCAGGGTTAGGAGTGGGCTTGAAAGTAGCGCTGATTGAACGACATTTGATGGGTGGCGATTGCCTAAATGTGGGTTGTGTGCCTTCTAAGTGCTTGATTCGATCTTCACGAGTGGTGGCTGATATGCGAGATTCTAAGCCTTTTGGGATTGAGCCTCCTGATCAGATTGCGATCGATTTTCCAGCAGTGATGGCTCGAATGCGACAGATACGAGCAGGCATCAGCCCCAATGACTCGGCTTCAAGATTTCAGAACATTGGAGTAGATGTCTTTTTAGGGGACGGGCGGTTTACTAGTGAGCGAAGTATACAAGTCGGTAATCAGACCCTTCGCTTCAAAAAAGCGGCGATCGCCACGGGCGCACGCGCTACCAGTCCTTCCATTCCTGGCATTGAGGAAGCGGGATACTTAACCAACGAAACTGTCTTTTCCTTGACCGATCGCCCTAATCGCCTAGCTGTGATCGGTGGCGGGCCCATTGGCTGCGAGTTAGCACAGACGTTTCAAAGGTTAGGGTGCGAGGTAACTCTGATCCACAAAGGCTCTCATCTACTTGACAAAGAAGATGCTGATGCGGCAGAAATTGTGCAGCAAAATTTTATTCGTGAAGGCGTTCGCTTAATGTTAAATGCTCAGATTGAGCGGGTAGAAAAAACGACAGATGGCAAAGTGATTACATTCAAGTCGCAGAACCAAGAAGACGCTATTACCGTAGACGAAATTTTAGTAGGGGCGGGACGATCGCCCAACATAGAAGGACTTAATCTAGAAGGAGTCGGGGTAGACTATGACCCCAAAAAGGGCGTATTAGTCAATGATTATCTGCAAACTACTAATCCTAAAATCTACGCGGCAGGCGATATTTGCATGGATTGGAAGTTCACCCATGCGGCAGATGCGGCGGCGCGAATTGTGATTAAAAATATGTTCTTCTCGCCCTTGGGTTTAGGTCGCTCAAAGTTGAGTGGTTTAGTGATGCCTTGGGTTACTTATACCGATCCAGAGATTGCCCATGTCGGACTCTATGAGTCTCAGGCACGACAGCAAGGTATTGAGATCAGCACAATACAAATCCCTTTTAAGGAGGTCGATCGGGCGATCGTTGATGGTGAATTAGAAGGTTTCATCAAAATTCTTCACCAAAAAAGCAGCGACAAAATTTTAGGAGCAACCATTGTCGCCAGACACGCCGGAGAGATGATTAGCGAAATTACCACTGCCATGATTGGAAACGTTGGACTTGGCAAGCTTTCAAGCGTCATTCATCCGTATCCAACCCAAGCCGAAGGGATTAAAAAAGCAGCAGATGCCTATCGTCGGACTCTACTAACGCCCCAGATTAAAGCGTTTCTAAAAATCCTGACGAGGATTTCTTAAAGTTTTTTTGTGCTTTGCAGATAGTTTTCTGAAGGCAGCCTATTCTTCTGGCACATTCAAGTTAAAGCCATAGAAGTTAAGGACTATAAATTAGACTTGTCGTAAAGTTGGGTTGGCATCTGGCTCATGGCTTCTATCGCCCGCAAAAATTTATTTGAAGACATTCCCCGTTTCTTAGTCGCGCAAGCAGGGATCATGTTTGCAGTGAGCTTGGTGACGATTCAAACTGGAATTCTTAACGGCTTTACTCGCTCTACAGGCGTTTTGATCGATCGCTCCCAAGCTGATATTTGGGTGACCAGCAAAGACATGGTTTACCTAGAACTAACGTTGCCCATGCCTGCTGGCAATCTTAACCAAGCGCTTAAAATTCCGGGTGTAGCCAGAGCCGAACCGCTGCTGTTAGGCGGTGGAATTTGGCGTAACCCTGAAGGGAAACTGAGCACCACTCGCATTTTTGGCTTTGATCCGGCAGGGCAACTGTTCAACGCTTTTGAAGTTACGGAAGGCAGCTTAGATGCACTGAAGCAGCCTTACTCGATCATGGTTGACCGTGCCAACCTCAAAAACCTGAACATTGAGAAAGTGGGTGATACTGCCACCATCGGCGCACTCAGCCTTGAGGTGGTCGGGATGACCCAAGGATCTCAGTCGATCGCTTCGGGCAACTTTCTGTTTGCATCCATCGAAAATACGAAAGCTTACGCCACCGGAAATCGGACTGCCAACCTCAACTGCCGTACGGAAGCCGACCAGTTTCTCTGCACCAATGTGTATGAACAGTCGCCTGCCTCGAATCCTGCCACGATCGCCCCAACGCCTCTAACCGCGACCGATCCTATTAGCTACATCCTAGTGCGCGCCCAACCCGGACAAGATCTAGAAGCACTTAAGCGCCAACTCGAAGCCAACCTGCCCGACACTCGCGCTTACACCCGCGCTGAAATGGCGCAGATCACTCGCAGCTATTGGCTCCGTCGAACTGGAGTGGGTTTTATTTTGGGGCTAGGAGCCACGGTGGGCTTCATTGTAGGGGTAGTGATTGTCGGACAAATTCTTTATTCCTCAGTGTCTGATCACTTAAAAGAGTTTGCCACCCTGAAAGCGATGGGTGTATCTGACCGGGTGCTTTACAGCATTATTATTGAACAGTCTTTGTGGATGGCAGTACTGGGTTATCTTCCCAGTATGGCGATTTGCTTGGGGCTTGGAGCTTGGACATTTGCGACCCAGGGGGTAACGATTTTAGTAACGCCGCTGATGGCAACTGGCGTGTTAGGAATTACTGTTTTTATGTGTGTGGGTTCGGCGGTGTTTGCGATTCAGAAGGTAACTCATGTTGACCCTGCGGTAGTTTTCAAGTCATAGACGTTGAAAAGAAGATGTTATGTAGTATTCAGTTTCGAGTCCGGATTGGAGGCGATCGTCCTAGAAGGATTGACAACTCATCCCAGCAAATTTAGATGGAACAGTTTAACGTCCTGCACATTCATAGATAGAGATTGAACATTTTGCCTCAATACTAAAACATAAGTCTAAAGCCATTGGTTTAAGAGACTTGGTCAAAATAAACAGGGTTCACTCAATTTAAGGATCTACCTCAAATCCGGTAGCCCGATAGACTAAAGATCTGAATATCTGCACCCCCTACTCAACTAAACGCGAATGACTGCCACGCCGATTCAATTTCAAGTCGATCTAACAGAGCCTCCCACAGTTCTGAGTTCAAGTTCTCACGAGATACTTGACCCATTCATGGGAACAAGGGCGATTGTTGCTAGGGGTGTAGAAATGGTTTTTCAGAGTGGCAACCAGAAATATCACGCCCTCAAAACTATCAATCTAGATGTTTACCGAGGTGATATTCAACTCTTGATGGGCCCTTCAGGCTCTGGCAAAACGACGCTTTTGTCAATTTTGGGTGGAATTTTAACTCCAACATCAGGCAGCGTTTGCCTAGCAGGACAAGACTTGACTAAAATGTCGCGATCGCAGCTTGCTAAGTTCCGGCTCAAAAATATTGGCTTTATTTTTCAAGAATTTAACCTTTTTCCGGCTCTGACAGCAGTTGAGAACGTAGAAGTTGCCCTGAAGCTCAAAGGGTTTAAGGGAGGAGCAGTGCATAAGGAGGGGCTGTTTTTACTAGAACAGGTGGGGCTAGCCGATAAAGCGAAGAGTCTTCCCCGCGATCTGTCAGGTGGACAAAAGCAGCGAGTGGCGATCGCCCGTGCCCTCGCCGGAAGTCCTCAGTTCATCATGGCAGATGAACCGACAGCAGCCTTAGATTCTCAAAGCGGTCATGCGGTCATTACGCTCTTGCGTCAACTTGCAAAAGAGCATAATCGGACAGTGTTAATGGTGACCCACGATCCACGAATTATGGATGTAGCCGATCGGGTAACAAACTTAGAAGATGGTGTTTTGCAGACTGTTTAGGTCGCTAATTTGTGCCATCTTAATTTGTGCCAGCTAGTATCTTATCGCTACCGTTTTAGAGATTGCCGCAAGGTTTCTTCTACCGATCGAGGATTCCAGCCTAATTCTTTTCTGGCTTTATCACCGCTGACTCGAACACAGCGATCGTAAATATAATGAACCCGCTCCCGGCTGATAGGCGGCTGCCAACTCAGTAAGTGTCCAATGGGTTCAAGAATATTGCCGACCAGTCGAACGACAGGTTGAGGAACCTCTGTGGGGGCAGGAATGCCAGTCTCTTGACTCAAAAATTGGAACATTGCACGAGTAGAAAGATCCCCAGTAGAAATAATGTAGTGAGAACCTGAGGGAGCATGGTCGGCAGCAAGAATCATAGCACTAACCAAATCATCGACATGGACGATACCTGTAATGCGATCGCCCCCTGCCCAAACTTTCAATTTGCCGTTCAGAAACGTATCCATTACTGGACCAAAGTGCGGATCATCGGCTCCAAAGATTCCCGATGGCATCACGCTGACAACCGGAAAACCCACTACGGCAAATTGATCGACGATCTGCTGTGCCTGGTATTTAGTCGAGTCGTAAGCAGAGGAAAACCCTTGTTGTTGACGCTCAAAAGTTTCATCAATAATTTGACCTTGCGTATCGCCATATACGCCAATGGTGCTGCAATAGACCATCTTTTGAACACCCACAGCTTGTGCCGCTTCCAAAACATTGCGAGTTCCCTCAACATTAATGCGCTCCATCCGGGCAGCATCAACGATTCCCAGTTCTACATAGGCGGCAGTGTGGAACACGCGATCGACCCCTTGCATGGCGGACTGAAGAGAGGCGCGATCGGTGATATCGCCGTAGGCTAGTTGGACATTGGTAGGAGTGAGGCGGGAAAGATCGCTAGTTTTGCGGACAAGGGCAATGATAGTATGACTCGGCTCACTCTGCTCTACAAGAGCTTTGACCAAGTGGGAGCCTGTAAAACCGTTGGCTCCAGTGATGAGAGTTTTCATAAAGTAAAAGGAGAGGGCTAGAGAGCTTTTTCGTAAATGCGGTAGGTTTTATAGATGGTGCCGCCAGAAGCTTCGATGAGTTTTCGGGAGGGCATGTTGTCTTCAAAAACCCAGGAAAGTTCGGCGCGTTTGTAGGGCTTGCCTTTCTGAATACCGCCTTTCATGCCGAGGTAAATGAGGGCGAGAGGAACAAGTTTGCGGCGATATTCGGGCAAAGAACAAACAGCAATGACTCGACCTTGGTCAATTTGCCGACGATACCAGAGGAATTTGAGAACGCCTAACCAGTTCAGCTTGCCATTAATATGTTTGAGAGCAATATTATAATCAGGCAGCGCCATCCAAAAGCCAATCATTTCACCGTTATATTCGGCGATCGGAAAGATATCAGGATCAACTAAACTTTGTAGATCTTTGGCTTCTTCTAAAAATTCTGCTTGAGTACGAGGCGTTGAACTCCAATTGCCCGAAAAAGCTTTATTAAATAAGTTATAGAGGGCAATGCAGTCTTGCTCGAAGCCATCGCCTTTAAGACGCAATGGGCGAAAGGTAACACCAGATTTGCAAGCAATGCGGTAGGACTTGGCAAACTGTTCGGTGAGATTGTGGTTAAGGGGAAGGTCGTAGGCATAAGCATCTTTGGCTTTTCCCCAGCCGTCTTGTTCCATAAATTTGGGGTAGTAAGACGGGTTATAAGGCATCATCACCATCGGCGGCGAGTCGAAGCCATCCACTAACAAGAGGCAGTTGTTGTGGGTAGACAGATCGATCGGGCCTCGAGCGATCGCCATTCCCTCGCCTCTCAGCCAATCACTCGCCGCTTGGAACAATGCCTGCGCTACTGCAAAATCTTCAATACACTCGAAATAGCCAAATAGTCCAATGTTTACGCCTTCGCGTTGAATGAGGCGATCATTAATTGCTGCAACAATGCGCCCTACAACTTCTTGGGTTTGGGGCACAACGGCAATAAATTGTTGTAGCCTGCCATATTGAAAGAAAGTATTTTGAGGAGAAAGCTGTTTAGCAATGCTGCTGCGCAACGGTGGCACCCAGTTGGGGTCGTTTTTATAAATTTTGGCAGGCAGATCGAGGAAGCGATCGCCATCTGCGGCTGTGGTAACGGGTCGGATTTCAATTTGAGCGTTGGCGGTTGCAACCATGGTTAACTTGCTGAACTCTTTTAGAGACTTTACCAAACAACCTGACCCTAGCTGCGATCGAAATTTACCTCCACGACCCCGAAGATACGCAGAAAGTTTGTGGAGATCTATCAACATTAACGTAACATGCCAAAAGATTCTTGCGATCCACCTTAATTAGAGTGATATGCAAAACGTTTCTCTCTAAAAAGAAGTTATGCCGCAAGCTTATTAGAAGAGGAAACATTTGAAGCCTGCCTATTGCCACCCCAAGGCAAGTTACTTTGAAATTGCCTGTGGGAAATACTTTCAGATTGTTTGTGGGATGCTTGACAATGGATTCAGACTCTAGCCAGAGATTGAAATATCTTTACAAAGAATATGTAAGACTCAATGATAAGGCAGATGATCTTATCAAAAGCACTTTTGAGGATTTCAAGTTATTTGGAGTAGTAGGTGCAGTTATCCTTATTTGGAAGCCTATTGCTGAACTCACTTTACCCGCAAGCCCAAGGCTCAATTCCAGTCTATTTCTATTTTTAGGCTTTCTGAGTCTGCTTACAGTTCTAGGATTAATTGCACTATCAAACTTAATTAAACAATCCTATGCATGGTACTTTGTGCATAATTTACAAGCTTATGAGATGGAGATTAAAAAAGAATTAGGTGAGGTAGAAGACTCACAAATTTTTAACTTTAATATGGGCAAAGAAGAAGCAAAATTTATTATTTCATCTTACCAATTATCATACAGAACATTTACCATTTCATTTGCTATCGTCGTTACTCTTCTACCGTTCATAATTCTGTGTTATTCAAATATTTTTTATGCATTACTTTATCTATTAATATCATTTTTTGGTTTTGCACTGTATTTGCAAATTTTCAGGAGAATGGTCAAGCAATATTCTAATCAAAAACTCTTATAAATCGAATTCAAATAGCCTGCGTGAAACTCGAAAGCAGTGAACATGACAAAGCAATGGTGTATTGAACGGCTTAGCACCACAAGTTCAATAAAGCGGCATGACACTTCGGTCGGAGCGGACTGTTGGAGCGAACCAGCGAGAGAGCTTGGTGGTGATGCAAAAGTTATTTGCTGCTCAACCAGAACGTTAGGGCGATGGCGACGGGCTGATGCTTGGACTGACACTCGGGGCTGGCACTGCCTCACTAGTCTGAGAGTTTTGTAGTAAAACCTGGGTGTCAAATCGGAAGGTGCGCCCATCTTGCACCGCAGACGTTACTCCGATCGCCCGAATTGCATTTAAAAGCGCCCGATTGTCGGTTGGCAAAATGGGAAAAGGTAAGTTTGTGTTATTTGCCAACGGCTGCACATTCAAGAAAAAATGACCATTGTTGGCTGCTAAATTAGTCGCCGTTGCTTTTCGGAATAGGTCAGCTTCTGCCAATGTTTTTCCGGCTGCGGGGGCAACTAGGCTGGAGACACCCGGCCCGATCGCCAAGTACAGCACATTCCCATCCAGCCAACCGTGGGTTGCATTTAACGCCGTAAATTGAGACACCCATTTAACGACTCCAGCATCATTCTGGCTAATTTGGAACTGGTAGCGATCTCTCATCACTTGATCAAGCTTTTTGAGCGTTTGCTCAGCAGCAGGGCGATCGCTCACCTGCATTAGCAGCATAATCCCAGCCGTGGGAGTGGGATCTAAGTTGGCTGGCGCTGTAATTAAGCCCAGCGCAAATTCTCCATCCATCCAAGGCAGAAAATCCTTTTCCACATTCATGCCCGTCAAATTTTCTAACCCTGATTGCACAGCGTTAGTGCTGTAGCCTAAGGTACGAGGAGCAGGATTTTTTTCATTCTTCTGGCTTGTCTCCTGCCAAAACTGCTTAAGGCTGCCGCCCGAAGTCATCATGACAGTTTGAGCAGGCAACAGGCTGGGCATTCGTTGGGCTTTGTTATCGGTTCGATACCGTACTTTACTGTTAGCATCAACCCACGACAAGCCCTGCATTCTCATGCCTTCTTGCCCCAAATTGACCGTGCTGATCATGCCCTGATTGTTGTGGAGCAAGCTGAGGGCTTGGGGTGGAATCGGCAACGCAGGGTTACTAATTGCCATGTTCTCAGCGGCAGGTACGTTGACATATAGCCGCATGAAAGGTGCAACAGTTTTAAGCTGCTTGAACGACTGGTTATACTCTGAAATGCGCGATAAAGGCGGCTTACCTTTGAAGGTGTCGATGACCTGCTCAATGGCTTTGGCGCTGGGCGATACGACGACAAGGCGATTATTGACGACTGTAGCAGCGTAGGCGGGTTCTTCTTTGCCGTGGACTTCTCGGATTTTTTGTCCTTTATAGTCGCGCTCTACCCATTCTTGTCCGGCAGCGGTTTTGGGAGTTGCCATCAGCGCTTGAGCTTTGGCAGGATTGGCGATCGGTAGGATAAACACGGGTGGCGTATCTACCAATCCGTTCGGGTTAGAGGATTGGATAGCAGGTGAGTTATTTTCTGCTATGGGCGGCAGAAACGCCACGGTCACTTCTTGCCCAACCCAGGGCTTAATGTCGCGGTTATAGTCCAGCCCGTTGGCAGTGAGGTAGCGATCGCGCAATTTAGCAAAATTTTCTGCTAGAGCTGCCTTCGTATCCGGATTGCCAAACTGTTGAAGCTGCTGCCATTGGGTTTCGTTAGTGGTAAAAGCTAAGGTCATTGCCGTGGATTGGGGCAAGATTTCCGAACCCACGGGCAACCCTTCCACCGGAGTGTTTTGTTGCACTACCCACCACAGCGCTATACCCCCACCCGTTAGGGCGATCGCGGCACTCAGGGGCACAAGAGATTTCAGCTTTTTATTAAATAATTTTTTTATCATTTGTCTCTAGCCAGAAAAGGATGGGCGACACCTGCGACAGAATTTTAGCGCAGGGACGATAGTTATTTAGAAAATAAAAACGAGTTGAATGTTCCAGCTTTCCTCGGTTCGCACTAGCCGAATCTGCCGCAGAAATTCCCTAAAATAAAATCGTCGTTCTGCCTCGGATAAATCTAACCAGAATTGCGGCAACGACACGACCTGGGCGATCGCTTTCAGGTTATCGGGCGGTAACTGTGCGGCTCTTGCCTGCAACGCCGCCATCTCTGTCCGCACCTTATAAGCTCGTAGCTCTGCCGTTTCGCCATCCAGCACGCCGCTCGTTACCAATGCCGGAATCTGTTCTAGAATTCCTTGCTTTGACGCAATCTGAGCCGTGATCCCCGACTTTATGCCATCAAAACTGGGCACATGACCCACTGCTACAGGCAAATCCTGACAAATCTGGTAGATCGTTTTTTCCAGCACCTCATCGTAGGCGATCGCCTGACATTTAGGCTGGTTGGGGCAAGTAGTTGGACGCAGATAAAGATATTCTGCCTTGCGAGAGGTCGTCCGGCTAATGGTCATGGGAGATTGACAAGTGCCACAGGTGACTAAGCCAGAGAGCGATCGCGGGGCACTGGCAGTTCGGGGCGGCATTTGCCGATTGCGCCGCAGCAACCGATCGATCTGCGCTGCCTCATCTCGCGATAGAATTGCAGTGTGAGTATCGGGCACTATTTCACCATTTTGGTAAGCCAAGTCGCCTCGGTAAACTGGACTGGTCAGCCACCGTTGCCCCGTCGAAGCTGAGATTTTCTTGCTATATTTCTTTTGCAGATACCGGACGCTGCCTCGAAGCGAGCCATAAAGCAGGAAATGATCAAAAAACTCCTTGACGACCGGAGCCGTGCTGCGATCGAGCGTGTAGCGATCTTTGCCCCGACGGTAGCCATAGGGCGCTTTCCCTGGCGGCGGGAGTGCCTTCACCCGATTACGGGCGTGTCCTTGCTGCAATCGTTGACTGCGTTGGCTGTCCTGTACAGTCTTTAATACATGGAGTAAGTCCGATCGCCGCAAAGGTTGATCATTACTGCCCACCGATTCTTCAATGGCAATTAAATGAATGTCTAAAGTTTCTAATTGGGCGAGGCGATCGCCCACCTCTGCCACTGAGTCACCCAACTCTGCCAGCCGTCGGACTAATAAGTAGGCTCCTGAGTATTGCTGACAATCTTGCAGTAGCTTTTGTAACTGAAATCGTCCCCCCAAATCCTGATACACTCTATCAATTTCCCAGCCCCAAGCTGAGGCATCTGGCGCAGCGCTAATCAGGGGATTGCTATAGGAGTAGGCAAAGATTTTTAAATCGTTCTTCATCCTTGCTTTCTCCTCGCTTTCTCCTGTAGATATCTAGCTAGTGGACATCTAGATAGACAACGCTCATCCCCACTATTCTTTGACTCCCAAAGACCATAAAATTATCACACTGCCCGGATAACTATCATAGGCGACCCCATGAGTTCTACCCTTCACTCTTCTGATGATGCTTTTCGGATTGGCACCGTGACAGAACCCCTAAACGCACAAAATCTAAACCTGGAAATTGCGTCAGCCGCTGAGCTATTTCTGCGCCATCGCCTCAAGATTGTGGAAGATCTGTGGCAGTCGGTGTTACAGCAGGAGTGTGGGCAAGAGTTAGTAGACCTATTACGGCAATTGCGATCGCTCTGTTCGCCTGAAGGGCAGGTGCCAGCGGCGATCGGTTCAGAGGCGCTCAAAGTGGTGGAAAACCTTGACCTGAATGAAGCCATTCGCGCTGCCCGCGCCTTCGCTCTCTATTTTCAGCTGATCAACATTGTCGAGCAACACTACGAACAGCGCGGACAACAGCAGCAATACCGCGCTACCTACGAGCAGCAAGCGAACGATAACGGTAAAAGCGCCTCGTTCTTTGCCTCCAATCCGATTAAGTATATAGGCGATCCTGAAGAATGTCAGGGCGCTCTGCAAGCCGACATGCTAGAAAAAAGTATGCAGGATACGACTAGTTGGCGAGAAGCCGGAACGCTGCAAACCCTCTTCCCCAAGTTGCTGCGGCTAAACGTTCCCCCGCGCCAAATTCAGCAGTTGATCGATAATCTCGATGTACGCCTCGTGTTTACCGCACACCCTACCGAAATTGTCCGCCACACCATTCGTGATAAGCAGCGCCGCATTGCCAAAATTTTGCGCCAGCTTGACCAGGCAGAAGAAGGAATGCAAACGATGGGGCATTCTGCGTCTTGGGAAGCCAACGAGCTACGGGAGCAGTTGACCGAAGAAATTCGCCTCTGGTGGCGCACCGACGAGCTACACCAGTTCAAGCCTACTGTATTAGATGAAGTGGACTACACCCTCCACTATTTCCAAGAGGTCTTGTTTGACGCGATCCCCCAGCTTTATCATCGCTTCTGTCGATCGCTCTCAGCCACATTCCCCAGCCTTCGCCCGCCTAGCCAAAACTTTTGTAAATTCGGCTCGTGGGTAGGTTCCGATCGCGATGGCAACCCGTCCGTCACACCCGAAATTACCTGGAAAACCGCTGGCTATCAGCGCAACCTGGTACTGGGTAAGTACATTAGCTCGATGGGATATTTGACTAACCTGCTCAGTCTTAGCCTGCACTGGAGCGATGTCTTGCCAGAGCTACTGGAATCATTGGAGCAAGACCAAATGCAGCTTCCAGAGGTCTACGAAAGCCTAGCAATTCGCTATCGGCAGGAGCCTTATCGACTGAAGCTAGCTTACATTCAAAAGCGGCTGGAAAATACGCGCGATCGCAGCATTCAGCTTTACAACGGTGACTGCTTCCATACCGAAATTCCCGAAATCAACCCCGCTACAACCTACGGTTCCGGTGCCGATCTCCTAGCCGAACTCGACTTGATCCACCGCAACCTCCATGAAACCGGGCTGCAATGCCGCGAGCTAGAAAACCTGATTTGCCAAGTCGAAGTGTATGGCTTCAACCTGGCATACCTGGACGTGCGCCAAGAAAGCACGCGCCACTCCGATGCCCTTAGCGAAATTGCCGACTATCTACAAATCCTGCCCCGCTCCTACAACGACCTCTCAGAAGAGCAACGTCTCGTCTGGCTCTGCACCGAGCTACAAACTCGTCGTCCACTCATTCCAGGTGAACTGCCCTTCTCCGAAAAAACTGTCGAAACCATCCGCACCTTCCGCATGGTGCGCCGTCTGCAACAGGAGTTTGGTTCTGCCATCTGCGAAACCTACGTCATCAGTATGAGCCACAGCGCCAGTGATATGTTGGAGGTATTGCTCCTAGCCAAAGAATCAGGACTTTACGACCCATCAACCAGTTCTGGCAGTCTCAACGTCGTCCCCTTGTTTGAAACCGTCGAAGATTTGCAGCGCGCCCCAGCCGTAATGAAGGAAATTTTTGAACTCCCCTTCTATCGCGCCATGCTGTCGGGCGGCTACAGCGGTGAGCCAGATTCGCCAACCCTAGTTCCCCAGCCCATTCAAGAAGTCATGCTGGGTTACTCTGACAGCAACAAAGACTCAGGCTTCCTCAGCAGCAACTGGGAAATTCATAAAGCCCAGCAAGCCCTTCAAAAAATTGCCGAGCAGTATGGCGTTGCCCTGCGGATTTTCCACGGACGGGGCGGTTCGGTGGGTCGGGGCGGTGGTCCGGCATACGACGCAATTCTGGCGCAACCCGGTAGCAGCATTGACGGGCGCATTAAAATTACGGAGCAAGGGGAGGTGCTGGCATCGAAGTACAATATGCCCGAACTGGCACTGTATAACCTGGAAACAGTGACTACTGCTGTATTACAAGCCAGCCTGTTACGCAACGGGTTTGATGATATTCAACCCTGGCACGAAATTATGGAAGAGCTTGCCACGCGATCGCGCAGTCACTATCGCAACCTGATCTACGAACAACCTGACTTTATTGATTTTTTCCACCAAGTCACGCCGATTGAAGAAATCAGCCAACTCCAAATTAGCTCTCGTCCGGCTCGTCGCGGCGGTAAAAAAGATCTCGCTAGCCTCCGAGCTATTCCTTGGGTGTTTAGCTGGACTCAAACCCGCTTCTTGCTGCCTTCTTGGTATGGAGTCGGCACTGCCCTGCAAAGCTTTTTGACGGAAGCACCCGAAGAGAACTTAAAGCTACTGCGCTATTTCTACTACAAATGGCCTTTCTTTAAAATGGTGATTTCCAAATGCGAAATGACGCTCTCGAAGGTAGATTTGGAGATTGCTCACCATTATGTCAATGAACTCAGCCACACCGAAGACCGCGATCGCCTGGAAGCAGTGTTCGCCCAAATTGCTCAAGAGTTTTACCTCACCCGCGAACTGGTGCTAGCCATCACCGGGCACAAACGATTACTCGATGGCGACCCCGACTTACAGCGATCGGTGCAGCTTCGTAATGGCACCATTGTTCCCCTGGGCTTTTTGCAAGTCTCGCTAATCAAGCGTCTGCGCCAACACAAAACTAACGCCGCCTCTGGAGCCATTCGCTCTCGCTATAGCCGGGGTGAATTACTCCGAGGTGCATTGCTCACCATTAATGGCATTGCTGCCGGAATGCGCAATACGGGCTGAGCAGTCGGCTCTAAAAAATCCTGGCTAGAATTAGGCTAGTCGTCGCATCATTTAACTTAACGACACTAGCAGCAGTTACTCCAGGAGATCCATGAGCAGGAATGAAATGAAGGGACTTGCGAACGAACTCAAAACCCAGCTTTTAACTTTGGGCGGACTCGTTGCTTTAATGTGGGCGATCGAAATCATCGATCAGCTTCCTGGTATAAACCTGGATCTGTACGGCATTATTCCTCGTAGGATCATTGGACTGCGGGGAATTGCATTTGCGCCATTTTTACATGGGAACTTCCCTCACTTAATTGCGAATACAGTGCCTTTTTTAACTTTAGGATGGTTAGTGATGTTGCGTCGCACTAGCGACTTTTGGATTGTAACGGCGATCGCTGCCCTCATTGGCGGGTTGGGCACTTGGTTGATTGCGCCCTCTTTCTCTATTCATATTGGTGCCAGCGGTATCATTTTCGGCTACTTAGGCTTCCTGCTCTTCCGAGGATACTTCGAGCGCAACTTTGCCTCTATGGCATTGTCTGTCACCGTTGGAGTATTGTATGGAGGGTTACTTTGGGGTGTTCTACCACAACAGCCAGGAATTTCCTGGCAGGGGCACTTATTTGGGTTCATTGGGGGCGTAGTGGCAGCCCGTATTTTGGCTGCACCTAGGAAGCCGCCCAAAGCTTACTAAATTTAAAAGGTAGAACAAGATGAAAGATTTCGCAGGTAATACTCTGGCATCTGCTAAAAAACTGGGCAGCTTGGGTGCCAAAACGTTAAACTTCAAAGATTCTATAGGTTCAGGCGATCGCGATGATCTGTATACCTTCAGCGTGGGTAGCAGCAGTGGGCTGAACGTGAACTTTTCAGGAGCGATCGCGGCTGAACTGTTTACCCTAAAGAATCGCAAAGCTATTAAAAAAATCGGTAAAATAGATTTCAGCAACCTTAAAAGAAAAGATATTCGCAAAAATCTTATCCGCGTTGCTCGTTCTGGTAGCAGCAACGTTCCCCAAATCAGTATTGCCACATTAAATCCTGGTGATTATTATTTGCGGGTGCGATCGTCTAAAAATAAAATAAATTACAGCGTTGCTATTAGCAGCCCGACCGCGATCGCTGATCCTGAACCGCTCCCGACTTTCGATCCCAATCCCATTCCAAATCCAGTTCCGATTCCCCCTGTTTTAGTTCCAATTCCCAATTCACTTCCTACTCTTGGAATCACCACATCCCTTTTCAGCGGCACTGGATTGCCTAAAACGCAAGGCTGGCTAGACTTTAACCAAATTCCAATCTCTTCCCTGATCAATCAACCGCCCTTTCTGTCAAACACTGCTAAAACTGTTGTTCAAACTTCAGGTACAACGGGTGTCACGTTCAAAACCGATGAAGGTATTGCGACAACCGCAGATCTGAATAAAGGCTATGCAGGCTACAGCAACTACACCGCCACGATTGCAACTCCATTTCCTTTGACCTTTAAATCTGCAAAGGTTAACCCAGCCTTCCCAACGCTCGATCGCACTGCAGGTTACAGTCTCTCATTTAGGCTTGCTGTGACTTCAGAAGTGAGTAATCCTGATCGGGCAGGGTTTAGCATTACTTTAATTAGCGAAGATGCTAAGGGAATTGAATTAGGATTTAAGAGCGATCGCATTTTTGCTCAATCCAGCACTTTTACCGAATCTGAAACCGCTATTTTTAGCACCAATATCTTTACTAATTACAAACTCGCAGTGAAGGGCGACGGCTACGAACTGTTTGCCAACAACGCCTCTATCCTTAAAGGGGCACTCCGAACCTACGAGTTTAATCCCGCAACTAGCAATCCGCCGCTGCCTGCTAGCCCATACGTCTTACCTAGCTTTTTGTTTCTGGGCGATAACACCGATCAGGGAAGAGCAACCGTAACTTTAGGGGCGATCGACATTACTCAAGGTTGATCAGAAATACCAAATAGTCTCCTTCTCAATCCGCTAATTCCTCTTATTTTTTGAATATGAGGAAACAATAAACGTCCAACTTGCCACGTATGTTCCAGAAAACTGACTTAAGTAGTCAGCAGTACTGTCTGGAACAAACCAATCAGGAACCACCTCTTGCTGTTGAATCTTTTCGTTCAAGCCAATTTGCAACGACATATTTTCATAAGCAATGTTTGCTTTTGCGGTTCTCAGCATTGTTCCGACTAACTTATACAGCCATTCTGCTCGAACAAACAGACTATGTGCTGGATGGTCACCATAATTGAATCCCACAATAATAATTAAGTATCCACTCTCGCTGACAATCCTATCTAAACAAAATTGAATAATTTGTTGCTCATCCTTATGCTGCTGACTTTCCTTATCAACGGTATGGAATATCATTCCACCTAGTAGCACTACGTCAAACTTTCTGCCTTCCGCAGCTAGTTTCCGCAGAAAGACCCATAAGTCTTGGCAAACAAAGGTTCGATCAGGATGTTTAGTTGAACAGTATTCAATAGCATATGCACTATGATCAATCCCCAAGTATTCGCATTGAGAAGATAAATATTTGAGCAAAGCCCCATTTCCACAGCCCAAGTCTAACAAAGAGTATGGTTTCTCTCTAAATGCTTCCTCTATAAAGTGAACGGCTGGCGTATAACGAGTGGCATTTTCTGGCTGTTCAAAGTAGGCAAAATAGTCAGACTGAAATCGCTCTTCTTCAGACATTTTACGTACAGGGTAATTGCTGTGCATATCGTAAGGAGGTTATGAAGTAAAGGTAGTATCTAGATTCTAGATTGGAGTTGCAATTAGTTCTGCTAAATAGTGGACGATTACCTACGATCGCCCTCAGACTAATCACAAAATTGATCTTAAAGCGATCGCCTTTACCAGACAGTTTCTACTGACATAAAATATCGTTATCAACGTAGCTAAGTAATCGATACAACCGTCTTTGGATGATTAAAGTTAAAGTTTCTGAAAGCTCTAAGCGCTGGAATGAACACTAGTTTAAGACGTTGTTAATTTCTTGTTAAGAACTTTGTGCGATCGCTAGAAAATCTAACTTTTTTACAGAAGAGCGATCGCGCTAACTACAGGACTAACAGAGAAAACCCTTGTTGCAACAGAGTTTTCTCTTCTTCGGCGCTGAGGAGAGAATTCAAAGTTTCTCAAGATTATTTAGCAAAATTTTAGGGTTACACTTTTTGTTAAAAGTACGTTACATTGTAACGGTCTACGCAAAACAAACTAGGTAAAACGCATGGCTGATATTATTGATACCGCTGTTGGTGCTGGCTCTTTTAGCACCCTAGTAACTGCAATTAAAGCTGCTGGTTTAGTAGAAACTCTTAAAGGCGCAGGTCCCTTTACTGTTTTCGCTCCTTCTGATGAAGCATTCGCTAAACTTCCTGCTGGAACAGTTGAGAGTCTGCTTGGAGATATTCCTAAGCTCAAGCAGATCTTGACTTACCACGTTGTCTCAGGCAAGGTAATGGCGGCTGATGTTGTTAAGCTGAAAACGGCGACAACAGTTGAAGGCTCAGATGTTAAAATTGATGCTTCTAACGGCGTTAAAATTAATGATTCTACAGTTGTAACACCTGATGTTGCTGCTGATAATGGCGTTATTCATATTATTGATACAGTATTGCTTCCTGCATAAGCAACCGCTTAAATAGCATCAAAACTCGTTAACGTTAACAAGTTGTTAACGTTAACTAAGTGTGGGTCATAGCTTTTAGCAGCTACTGACCCACTTTGTTTAGGGATACTTGTGCAACTAAGCAAGTACAAGAACACAAACAACTTTAGAACTTGTGTTTAGGGTAAGGCGAAGCAATCAACATCACATTCACTTTTCACCCCAAGGTTTTCTAAACTAAAGCTTTGAGATTCTTAGTTATCAATTTTTAAGGGAAATGTAATCGAAGAGTTCAGTGTTGTTTCATGAGATTTTCAAAGAAATAAATATCATTTTGTGGAGCGACATCATGCTAGTCGAAGGCGAGACTTTGAGCTAATCTATCAGTGTCTTTTGAAAAAATCGCTTCAATGAAACGAGAGGAATTTGGATAACAACGTACTTAATTACGGGTGCAAATCGGGGCATTGGTTATGAGTACTACCCTCAACTGCGAGCACGGCAAGAAACTGTCGTTTCTAGTCTGTCGTCATTGCATCTAAGGAATTGCAGCAGCTAGGAGGACGGGTTGAGGAGGGCATTGATATTATCTCAGATGCTTTTGTAGCAGATTTGCAAACCTGTCGAAGAAATATTGCGATCGCGCTTTAGCATCTAACGGTAGGCAAAATCAACATCCTTGACTCGCAAGCACAAGGTACACAGGCGCAGTCTAACCCCGTAGAGAAACTGTCACCATCAAAGTTTTTTCGAGTGTGGCTCTATCAGCACTTGAGCCAAAGCAATAGCTATGTGCTTGATGATACTCACATATAACCGTACAAACCTGAAAATGTGCGGAAAGATTCTTGCGATCCACCGGATTTAGGGAGATCGGCAGAAGAATTCTTGCGATCGACCTAAATTAGAGTGATGTACGGAAAAACTCTCTCAAAAGAAGTTACGCTGCTCAAGCTATTGATGAAGGCGTAACCATGGGGTGAGAGGCGATCGCTCTAACGGTAAATAATGCAGAGCGATCGCGCTTTAGTCAAGTAACAGTCCAACTTAGCTTCAAACGTTCATAAACCCACCATCAACGACGAGATCTGCTGCTGTCATATAGGAAGACTCATCACTGGCAAGAAAAACGACACCCGCAGCAATCTCCTCTGGTTTCCCAAACCGCCCCAAAGGGGCAGACTGCTTAACATAGTCACCAAAGCTATTCAGTGCTTCTGGTGGCAATCCCATTTTGCTTTGAAAATTCGTGGGCACAAAACCAGGGCTGATGGCATTGACTCGGATCTGACGGGATGCTAGTTCAGCCGCCAGAGTTCGAGCCAACGATCGTACTGCCGCCTTTGTGGCAAAGTATACGCTGCCCATTGCTGCGCCCTTCTCATTCACAGCGGATGCGTTCAAAATCACCCTTGCCCTGTCATTCAGGAGTTCAGCAAGTTTCTGCACGGTAAAAAACACGCCTTTCACGTTGATGTCAAACTGGTCATCATAGAACACTTCGTCGATCGCAGCGAGTGGAGCAAACAAGCCAATGCCTGCATTTGCAAACAGAATGTCGAGCGTACCAAATTCTACTTTGACCCGTGCTGCTAATGCGTCCAAGTCCCGGAGGGAGCGAACATCTGCTTGAACCGAAATCACCGCTTCACCGAGTTCATTGACAGCAGTTTGCAGACGTTCCTCGTTCTGTCCAGTAATCATCACTTGTGCCCCTTCCGCGACAAACTGTTTGGCAGTTTCAAACCCGATCCCTGTCGTTCCTCCAGTGATCAGGGCTGTTTTGTTCGTCAAGCGTGCCATAGTTGTACCTCATAAATGATAACAAACTTAGACTGATTGGTCTAAGTTAAGGCAAAAAATTTAACCGGTTTTGAGCAGTGCCAACGTCGCCTCTACGGTGCTATGCAAAAGCGTTTCATCTTCCAAGACCCGACCGATTAAAGCCATTCCCTGGGTTGTACAAAGCAACAGACGGGCAAGGTTGCGGGGGATGATGACTGCACTGATTTCACCTGCTTTTTGAGCACGATCAATGACGACGCAATAAGCATCTTCCAGTCCTTGAAGATGGTGACGCAAAATGGATGCAATCTCCGTCTCCTCTGTATCGAAATCAGCAATATTAGTGCCTAACATACAGCCTTGACTTCTAGGTAATGAATGTCGGTGCTGCAAATTTTGTAGAACTTGCTCTAGGTTTGCTAGGGGCGACCCCGGAGCCGAAAGCTGATTCCGAATGGACTTTACCTCTGTGTGGACATAGTGGTCTAATGCCTTGAGAAAAAGCGATCGCTTGTTGCCAAACGTATCGTAGAGACTCTTTTTGCCAATTCCCATGTGTTCCAGCAGTTCAGAAAGGCTTGCTGCCTCATATCCTCGTGCCCAAAACACATCCATTGCCTTTGAAAGGGCAACTTCAGGATCAAATTGCTTCTCAGGCCCTCTGGTCATGATGGCATAGTAGCATTACCTAAACCGAATGGTCAATGTTTTTTGTAAATGGCATACGACAGACCTTTAAGATGCAATCAGTTGACTGGTGGCGATCGCCGCATAAAGTCGCTGCACCGGAACGTTGCCATTTAATTGGTGAGTTGCAAAAGTTATCTGCGTCTGGTGAACTTGGTCGTTAGACGGCTTTAGTTGCCGATCGCTACCCTCTTTCACTCACCGCTAAAACTACCGTCACTGATCATTACGGGCTGATTGAGATGCTGTTGTAGAAATGATATAAGAACGTTCCCAACTTAGTTGGCAGTAACGTTTTGAACCTTTATTTTTAACGAGACTGAGCCTCTAGCATTACTCCCCGAATGGAATAATCTAGCAAGCGAATAGGATGAATGACAGCGACCCCTTGCAGGTTTCTCGAAGAGATCGCTTTTCCCTTCTTCTCTAAATGCTTCATGATTTGTAGCGAACATCCAGGGTTAGAAGATGCGATTAATGTTGCTCCTGTGTTCAGCAAATTATCTACCTTCTGCTGCCCTAACTCGTCTGCCACTTCGGGTTGCAGCATATTGTAAACGCCAGCGCTTCCGCAACATAATGCTGCATCAATAGGATCTCGTACCGTTACACCGGGAATTTGACGCAAGAGTTGACGCGGTTGAAGACTAATTTTTTGACCATGTAAAAGATGGCAAGCATCTTGATAAACCATAGTTAACGGCTCTGTTTGCAATGGAGAAAGCTTGGCAGTTAAACCTACGTCTGCCAGAAACTCTTGCACATCTCTAACCTTGCTAACAAACGACTTTGCCTTATCTCGGTATTCCGGGTCGTCTTGCAAAATATGATCATATTCTTTTAGCGTATGCCCACAGCCTGCTGCATTAATGATGATGGCATCGACATTTGTGTGTTCAAAACTATCGATCATTTGTCTCGCCAAAGCCTGTGCTTGGTCAGTTTGTCCTTGGTGTTGGGGCAGTGCCGCACAACAGCCTTGGCTTTTAGGAATGACGACCTCGCAACCGTTGGCGCTCAGGACTCTAGCGGTAGCTTCATTAACATCGCTGAAGAATAGCCGCTGGACGCAACCCAAAATCATGCCGACGCGGTAACGCTGTTTGCCCTGTGCCAGCACGACATCAGGTAGGTTGTCTTGAAACGATCGCGCGGTGACAGCAGGCAGCAACGACTCCATTGCAGCAAGACGAGGCGATAAGCGCTGAAGTAATCCGCTAGAGCGAATGAGTTTGGGTAGTCCTAGCCATTGATAAACGGCAAGGGGAACGAGGAAAAGGCGAAGGCGATCGGGATAGGGAAACAGCGAGAAGATGAGTTGACGGAAGAGGCGATCGCCCAGCCCGCGTTCATGATTCCGCTCGATTTGTGGGCGAGTGGCGGCAATGAGTTGGTCGTACTGCACACCAGAGGGGCAAGTGGTGACGCAAGCCAAACACCCCAGGCAAGAGTCAAAATGCTGCACCGATGTGGGCGATAAAGGGGCTTCGCCTTCGTTAATCGCATCCATTAAATAAATGCGTCCCCTGGGGGAGTCCATCTCTGTGCCTAATACCCGATAGCTGGGACAAGTGGAAAGGCAAAAGCCACAGTGAACGCAAGCATCGATGAGCTTAGGGTCGGGGGGATAATTGGGGTCAAACTTGGGGCTAGTTGGATCGGCAGTTTGAGTCATTGTTAAATTCCGCCGACAAACCGACGGGGACTGAGGAGATTTTTGGGGTCGAACTGGGTTTTGATTTTTCGCATCAGTTCCAGGGCATTGCCAGAGTAGCCCCAAACATCTACGGTTTGCTTGAGCGAAATGGGTGCTTCTAAAACGGTGAGAAAACCTCCTTGCGCCTGGCAGAGATCTCGAAGCCTAAGCAGGGCTGGGGCAGTTAGATTGCTGAACCGGAGCATTCCTAAACCGCTACCTGCGTAAATACAGCCTGTGACGGAAGCGATCGCCCTCATCTGCACTAATGTCTCGACTGCTTTCGATGGGAGTACTCCTATTTTGCAGGCAATGGGAAAAGCGGGGGTGTGCGTCTCTATTTGTTCTTGCAATTGCTGCCATAACTGGGCTTCCTCGATGCCTGCCCAGGCTTGCCCTTTTAGCCCTAGCGCTTCACCCACTTGGAGCAGTCGGGCGGCTTGTTGTTCGACGCTGACCTCAATATTTTGGAAGCGGATCAAAAGTCCCATGCTATCTACCCCTATTTGAGCCGGGAGGAGGGCGATCGCAGTTGGTGTTAACGCCGAAGCGAGCAGGATTTTCGTGACTTCAGCGATCGCCCCCGCATCACCCTGTAACATCACTGTCCGGGCTGCGGCTGGCAAAGGATAAACCCGAAAAGTGACCTGATTGATAATGCCCAAGGTGCCATAGGAGCCTGTAAATAACTTCATCAGGTCGTACCCAGCAACGTTCTTGACCACGCGACCGCCAGCTTTAGCGATCGCCCCATCACTGCGCACAAAGGAAAGCCCAATCAGCATATCTCGAATGCCACCATATCGTTGTCGTAGTGCGCCAGTATCGCCTGTTGCCACAATGCCACCGAGGGTTGCAGTCGCAGAGTATGAGGGATCGATCGCCAAAAACTGCCCCCCTTTCGCCAGTTCTAACTGCAAGTCTGCTACCTTCATGCCCGCTTCAGCCGTTACGGTCAAATCGCCCACAGCATGGTCAATCAGCCGATTTAGCCGCGCTGTGCTAACCCCTAGATCGACCTCTCCTAAACCGCCCCAGTGCAGCTTACTACCCTGACCGCAAGGCAAAACTCGCCAGCGGTTCGCATCAGCACAAGCGAGAACTTCCGATAGCTCTTCTAAGGTTTTAGGGTAGGCGATGCATTGAACTAGGGAGTTCGGGGCAAGGGCTGCGATCAGGCACGTGCTCTGCGAGCTACCTGCAAGGAGTCGCTCTTCACCTTTCAAATTTTCCCAGGTCTTTACTCCTGATGATCCAACAATGCTTTCTAACGTTTGGGCAATCCCGCTCACGTCACTCATGCTCCTGATAAACCAGTGCTCTCTGAAATCAACGGCTCAAACGCTGGGGGTGAGAGCGGGTAACAACGTGAGGATTTCGACACCTGTGGGGGTGACGGCGATCGTATGTTCAAACTGCGCTGAGAGCTTGCGATCTTTTGTTAGAGCCGTCCATTGGTCGGGCATTACCTCAACTTCCCAGGTGCCCTCATTAATCATTGGCTCGATAGTAAACACCATGCCAGGTCTAAACTTTTTGCCCTTCCCACGAATGCCATAGTGAGGAATTTGGGGAGCCGTATGGAAAATTCTACTCACTCCGTGTCCCACGAAATCACGCACGACCGAGAAGCCTTGGGATTCTGCATAAGCCTGAATGGCTGCCCCAATGTCGCCGACTCTGCCTCCGGGTTTCACAGCAGCAATGCCACGCATTAAACACTCTTGGGTCACTTCTACGAGCCGTCGCGCTGTTGGTGAAGGGGTTCCAACAAAGAAGGTGCGAGAGACATCGCCATGATATCCCTCAACCAAGGGCGTAACATCAATGTTGATAATGTCGCCATCTCGCAAAATTTCTTTGGCGTTGGGAATGCCGTGACAAACAACCTCGTTAACGCTGGTGCAAATCGATCGCGGGAAAGGATTATCGCTTCCTGCCGGATAACCCAAAGGCGCACTCTTCGCTCCTCGTGCTTGCGTCCAAGCTTCGGCGGCTTGATCTAGGGCTAGGGTACTCACTCCTGGCTTAACCATCGGTTCCAAGTAGTCGAGTAGTTCAGCCGCAACGCGCCCCGCCTGACGCATCTTTTCAATCTCTCGGCTCGACAAAAGGACAATCTGTTCGTTATCCATGAATCTCTAATGTTTCTATCTTTCTATCACTGTTACTCATCTTAGACGGAAATGTTGAATGGCTGCGTTGATTGAGAACGCTAAAGGTTTTACACTATCCTTCTACTACCTCTTCAGGTCAGATTACTTATTTATGACTGCCATATCTTCCTCAACCGTCCCTGTTGCCATGACTATTGCGGGGTCAGATAGCGGCGGTGGGGCAGGCATTCAAGCTGATTTACGAACCTTTGCCTTTCACCAAGTTCATGGTACCTGCGCTCTCACCTGTGTCACGGCTCAAAATACAATGGGCGTGACACGGGTTGATGCATTGCCGCCTGCTGCGGTAGTCGCTCAGATCCTTGCCGTGGTTGAGGACATTGGTATTCAGGCGGCAAAAACTGGAATGCTGCTGAATCAGGAAATTATTGCGGCGGTTGCAAGCCAAATCGAGGCGCTGGAGTTACCTAATATTGTTGTTGATCCGGTGATGGTTTCCCGCACTGGAGCGCAGTTAATTGATGATGAGGCGATCGCCACCCTGCGCGATCGTCTTATCCCCTTCGCCACTGTCCTCACGCCCAACCGCTACGAAGCCCAAATTCTCAGCGGCATTGACATTGATACTTTGGCAGAAATGAAAACTGCTGCCGAAAAAATATTTACCTTGGGGGCAAAAGCCGTTTTGGTCAAAGGCGGCGGCATGGCGAATGAGCTACGGGGATTAGATGTGTGGTTTGATGGCGATCGCCTGGAGATTCTTCAAACCGAGACGGTGGATACCACTGATACCCATGGCACAGGCTGCACTTTAGCAGCCGCGATCGCCGCTAATCTTGCCCTGGGTCATGTTCCTTTCGCCGCTACCCAGGCTGCCAAGATCTACGTCACCCATGCTCTCCGCCATGCCCTCCGAATTGGAAAAGGGCAAGGTCCCGTCGGACATTTCTTCCCGCTCCTCTCTTAAGTCCTTCCAAATCCCCAAAAACCTCCACTAATATGGAGTCAACAATCCTAGTGCTATTTAATGCTGTATCTCAAGAATCTCGTTTACCACCCGCCCGCCACTCCATCAGCAATTCTTAAATCTATCAACCTTGAGTTAGCACCTCAGCAAATGGGCTTAATTGTGGGCCCTAGTGGTTCTGGGAAAAGCACGCTTCTCGAGATTTTGGCAGGCTTGGCGAAGAAAACATCGGGCACAATCTTGTGGCGCGATCAAGAACTCAGTCCTGATCATCTTCAGCAGTTGGGCGGTTTGGTGTTTCAATTTCCTGAACGCCATTTTTGTGGACACACTATCCTGTCAGAGCTCCGGTTAGGACATCCTGAATTGGGGAAGGAACGGATTGATCAGGCGCTGGCTGCGGTTCGCCTGAGTCATCTTGCGCTGGGCACTTCGCCCCGTTCCCTCAGCGGTGGGCAGCAGCGGCGGTTGGCTTTGGCAGTGCAATTAATTCGGCAGCCTTATCTCCTTTTGCTAGATGAACCAACAGCGGGGCTAGATTGGTCGATGCGGCAGCAGTTGATTAGCTTGCTAGGGGAACTAAAAAAGGAGTGGACGTTGCTTATTGTGTCTCACGAGCCAGGAGAATTAATGGCGATCGCCGATCGCTGCTGGACGCTAGAGCATGGAGAGTTAGCTACTGCTGATCCTGCAAGTTTTGTCACCAAGCAACCCGTCGTGCAAGGGTAGTGGGATGATAGGTGGGGCAAAAAGGAGAGTTCATGTCGGATTTATCGCAGCCTGATTTTTTAGAGCCTGATTTACCACAGCCCGATTCAGTACAGCCTGATTTGCCAGCGCTGCATGAGGTTTGGCATCAGACTTTAGGGTGGCAACCGACTGAGGCTCAGCAAAGTCAGTTTCAGAAGCTTTATGAGCAAATTCTAGAGGGGAATCGGCTGCTGAATCTGACCCGAATTACCGAGCCGCAAGAGTTTTGGGAGAAGCATCTGTGGGATTCTTTAGTGGGGATTAAGCCTTGGCTAACAGATATTGCAGAGGCAGAGGTGGCTTCTGAAGATCCTCAAGTTCTCTATAAGGTGATTGATATTGGGACAGGTTGTGGGTTTCCAGGGGTGCCTGTGGCGATCGCTCGTCCTGACTGGTTCGTGACTCTGCTAGATTCCACGCGTAAAAAACTGGTCTTCCTCGATTCATTGTTAGCTTCGCTAGGCATTACGAATGCTCAAACTTGGGTAGAACGCGCCGAGCAGTTAGGCAAAAGTGCTGAGCATCGAGAGCAGTATGATTTGGTACTGATTCGAGCGGTGGCAAGTGCAGTAGTTTGTGCTCAGTATTGTTTGCCGCTGTTAAAGGTGGGCGGTACAGCGGTGCTCTATCGAGGACAGTGGACAGAGGAAGAGGCGATCGCTCTAAAATCTGTCGTTATAAAACTGGGTGGAGAGGTTGAGGCAGTGGAGGCGGTAACGACACCTCTGAGTCAAGGAGTTCGGCACTGTGTTCATCTTAAAAAAGTCTTGACTGTGCAGAAAAAGTTACCGCAGAGGCGAGATATTGAGTAGGGCAATCGCTCTACCTTTTTAGCCAAACCCATGACTTTCCTCAAAGATCTTTCTGCCTCTGCTATTATTGCGGGCTTCGTCACTGTGCTCGTTGGCTTTACAAGCTCTGCGGTCATTGTTTTCCAGGCTGCCCAAACCCTCAACGCCTCACCCACTCAAATTGGTTCCTGGATGTTTGCCCTAGGAATGGGCATGGGGTCAACCTGCATTCTGCTCTCCTGGCGATATCGGGTGCCAGTCGTCACTGCCTGGTCTACGCCAGGTGCCGCCATGCTGATCACAACGGTAGCTGGAGTCTCGATGGAAGAAGCGATCGGGGCGTTTCTAGTCTCAGGGCTACTCATTACCCTTTGTGGCTTCAGCGGCTGGTTTGAGCGCATTATTAACCGGATTCCTCTGGCGATCGCATCAGGAATGCTATCGGGGGTGCTGTTGCGATTTGGTTTAGATGTGTTTGTTGCCATGAAAACGCAGTTTGTGATGACGTTTGCTATGTTTTTGCTGTACCTTGTGGCTCGTCGCTGGATTCCACGCTATGCCGTGATTTCTGCTTTAGGGTTGGGGCTGCTCATTGCTGGCGTTAAAGGACTGCTGCATTTTGAGACAGTCAGCTTGCAATGGGCACAGCCTGTTTTCACTTCGCCCCAATTCTCGGTCAGTGCGCTGGTGGGGGTGGCATTACCTTTATTTGTGGTCACAATGGCATCTCAAAATGTGCCTGGGGTTGCGATAATTCGCGCATCTGGCTACTCAGTGCCCATCTCGCCTCTCATTGGTTGGACAGGCGCAGCCACGATCGCCCTCTCCCCTTTTGGAGCTTTTGCCCTTAGCCTCGCTGCCATTACTGCTGCAATTTGTATGGGCAGAGAAGCCCATGAAGATCCTGGCAAGCGCTATGTGGCGGCGATCGCGGCAGGAGTATTCTATCTGTTGATTGGAGTTTTGGGCGGAACAGTCGGTGCGGTGTTTGCAGCACTGCCCAAAGAATTGGTGTTGGCGATCGCGGGTCTAGCGCTCCTAGGAACCATTGGCAATGGACTCGCCGCCGCCCTCGCTCATGAGAAAGACCGAGAACCCGCCCTTATCACTTTCCTGGTGACGGCATCAGGCGTGACGTTGTTTGGCATTGGAGCCGCGTTTTGGGGATTGATTGCAGGAACACTAGCACTAGGAATATTGCAGCTTAAAAAAGCTAACTCCTCTGGCTGCTAATTTTCCTGACTAAAATCCTGCACCTGTGTTTCCGACAATCCGATGAGATCAGCCACTTGAGATACTGCCATCCCAGTAGCTAACAGATTTCGGGTTACCTGCCGCAATTGTGCTTGTGCTTGGTTTTTATTCGAGTTGCGCCTGTTCTTTTTGACGTTGGGCTTGTTCTTTTTCGAGTTGCGCCTGTTCTTTTTGACGTTGGGCTTGTTCTTTTTCGAGTTGTGCCTGTTCGTTTTGACGTTGCGCTTGTTCTCTTTCCCGTTCTTCTTGTTCTGTGTCAGTCAAGAGCCAGTTACCTTGGCGATCGCACCATCGCAACCAATGACCAGTAACTCCGTCACTAAGCTTTGGCGATCGAGCGTACTAAGCTGGGTTTCTAGTTCCTGGCGCAGAAATTCATCTTTGCAGGAATAGAAGCAAAAGAGGCGAATTTGCATGAATCAGCAGGAGACAAAGAGGCAGAGGCTAACCTTAAAGGATGTCTGAGAAGTATCAAAGATTCTTACACTCGCCCCCCAACCCCCATTTTGGGGCGACTTCCGAGCCACTCCTTCTTCAAAGTCCCCCAAAATGGGGGATTTAGGAGGCGGATTGGATAGCAAGCTAGACTTCTCAGACAACCTCTTAAAACAATTCAATAATCTGAGCGTTCCCCAAACTCAACTCATCGTTTTTTATATCACCTGCTTTTGCTTTTCAACGTACTGCATCAGCCCTTCGCAAGCATCTAACAGCAGATCAATGACATAGTTAAACCCATCAGAACCGCCGTAATACGGATCAGGCACTTCCTGGTCATTGTACGTACCGCAAAAATCGCACATTAGTTTTACCTTGTGCCAGTACTTGCCCTGCGGGTCAAGCGCCAAAATATCCTGGTAATTGGCTTGATCCATTGCCAAAATTAAATCAAACGCCTCAAAGTCACTTTTTTGAAATTGTCTGGCACGTCCCAAAAGCGTAATGCCTCGGCGCATTGCTGCTGCTGCCATGCGGCGATCGGGCGGATTACCAATGTGATAGCTACCTGTTCCGGCAGAGTCGCATTCAATTTGGCTTTGCAGATGATTCTGCTCAACCAAATGGTTCATGATACTTTCGGCAGAAGGCGATCGGCAGATGTTGCCAAGGCAGACGAATAGAAGCTTGTAGGGCGTTTGGGTCATAGTATCTTAAAAGTGCGCTATACTCTCTAAAGGTTTGAGGGCATGTAGCTCAGTGGATAGAGCACCAGGTTCCGGTCCTGGGTGTCGGGGGTTCGAGTCCCTCCATGCTCGTTTTAGCTCTTAATGCCAGCCAAAGACAGAATAGCCTATGTTCTGGAATTATTAAAACCATTGAGGTAGTACTGATCTTTTCGGGGCGATCGCCCATAATTTCCTGCTTTTTCCCTCAAAACGCGTCAAGATTAAGTGACATAGCTCACTCAACCAAGAGAAACTTGTTAAAGAAATATGGGAAAACTGACAGCAGGATAGTCCAATTGCACAGCCACTGGCGGTGCGGGGACTCCTGCCCAGTTCTCCTCTATCGCCTATTGGTCATGCCTAAAATCAACAAAATCAACTTCCCGGTTTGGCAGTATCTAACCCAATCGTTGTTTGATGAACATTGTCCGGCAATCCTGAGTCCTCGCTTGTATTTTCACTTGTATCAAGTTCGTTATTTAGAAAAGTGCTGGAGCCGCCTTCACCGTCCAGAGGAGCGTTTTCAGAACTGAGGATGTTAGCAGTTTTAATCACTATTCGTTATCGCTTATTAAAAGGAAAGGGGCATAGAATTCTATGTCCCTTTATCTTTGCCCCTTTATTTTTGAAAGCTAGGAGTTCTGAACCTTTAGTTAAGCTGCAAACAGTTCTGAGTGACTGATTTAGCCAGCGATCGCAACATGCTTGTTGTCGTTCCAAAATCAACGCAGGCATCTGTAATACTTTGCCCGTAGGTCAACTGGCTGAGGTTTTTGGGAATCGACTGCTTGCCTGCAACCAAGTGACTTTCTACCATGACTCCCATAATTGACTTGGAGCCATTCGTTAATTGTTCAGCAATGTCTTGGAGCACAACAGGTTGGCGATTGTGATCCTTGGCGGCATTATCGTGGCTACAATCTACCATCATGCGAGGATTCACACCCAGCTTAGTTAGCTCATTGACTGCCTTTTGCACATGGTCGGCACCGTAATTAGGGCCTTGCTTGCCGCCTCGTAAAACCAGGTGACAGTCGGGGTTGCCCGTTGTGGTGACAATGCTGGCAAGTCCATCGGTGTTGATGCCTAAGAAGCTATGGGATTGGCTGGCGCTCAGCATGGCGTTGGTAGCGGCGCTGATAGCACCATCGGTGTTATTTTTAAAGCCGATCGGCATAGACAGCCCAGAAGCCATTTCCCGATGGGTTTGGCTTTCGGTCGTCCGAGCGCCGATCGCCGTCCAAGCAATCATATCGGCAAGGTATTGCGCGGTAATCGGGTCGAGCATTTCGGTAGCAGCAGGTAAGCCCAGGTCTGCTAAGCCAATTAGAAGCTGCCGCGCCAGACGTAGACCTGTGTTGATGTCGTAGCTATCGTCTAGGTGAGGATCATTGATTAGCCCTTTCCAGCCTACGGTCGTGCGGGGCTTCTCAAAATAAACTCGCATAACAATTTCGAGATCGTCTTCTAATTCTTTGCGGAGCGCGATCAGCTTTTCGCCATATTCATAGGCAGCGTTAATGTCGTGAACCGAGCAAGGCCCCACAATCACCAACAGGCGATGGTCTTCGTTTTGGAGGATGTTGCGAATGCGATCGCGGGTTTGGGTCACCAGTGCCGCTGCCGTCTCGGTAATGGGGAATTCGCTATGGAGAGTTGCTGGACTAATCAGCGGGCGGGTTTCTACCACATGGAGATCAAAAGTCTTATGCATGATTGGGGTTCAGTCAGTTCATTTCTCGTCGCTCAACCTCAGACATTGTACTCAAAAGTACTGAGGGTTAGTTTTTTTGTTTACTGAGGTTTACCGTCCCAGACGGTTTACCGATTGAGGCTGCTTACCGATTTAGAAAGTCATGAGCTTGCTGGGCTACGGCTTCCACTTCATCATGAGATAGGCTTTCTAGGGCTGTCCGAATTTCTGGGCGATCGAAGTGTCCTAAGGCTTGGGCGGTGCGGTGACGGACTTGCCAATCAGGGTCAGTGACTAAGGGTAGGAGCAGAGGGATGGCGCGATCGTCACCCAGTTCGCCTAAAGAGCCGATCGCAGCGGCTTTAACTAATTCTGTTCCAGAGTGAAGCGCAGTTTCTAGAAGCTCAAACGCTCTGGTGTCGCCCAGTTCTCCTAAGGCAGCAATAATACTGAACCTAACTAGCCACTCAGAACTACGGTGGTAAAGGTTTTGCAAGTCTTCAAAGGCAGCAGTTAGTTGCAATCCTCCTAGAGCATCTGCGGCAGCGGCTTGAACATCGGGTTCAGGGTCTTCGAGGAGGCAGCGCCGCAATATATCTAAAGCCAATGTGAGGTTCTGCTTGCCCAAGGTTGATACTTGGCTGACAGCAGCATAGCGAACTCGGACGTTTTTATCAGCGATCGCGGGTTGAATCATGGCGAATGCCAACTCTGGATCAAGCGTCCGCAGTTGATTAATCCCGCTTAATCGTTTGCCAAAATCTTCTGAACTTAACAACTCTTGAACGGCTTCGGGGGTTGTCATGGGTTGCTCTCTTAATATTTTTATTCGCTGTATGCTTTTTTAACCAGCTGCTTTTAGCCAGTCGCTTTTTATAGGGGTGGCAGCTTTTATTGCTTAGCTGCCATGAATCGAATGATGTCGCCTCGGGTCAAAATCCCAATCACTTTGCCATTGGCATCAACAACGGGTAGACGATGTATTTTGTGCTCATGCATCATCTGAGCCGCATCTCGAACAGCGCGATCGGGCTTAATGGTCACAATGTCCTTCCCCGTCATGACTTCTCCCACAGTTTGCCCCAGCGCCTTATGGAGTTCGCGTTCGTGTTTGGCAGGGTTTTCCAAATAAATGACGCTATCGAGCAGCATAAAATAAGGTGCCTGGGTGACTCCTGTTTCTTGCCACATCAAATCAGTTTCGGAGATGACTCCGACTAACTTCCCAACGGCATTGATCACGGGTAGACCGCTAATACGTTTTTCAGCCAAAATTTTGATGGCTTCATTGAGCGGGGTTTCAGGACTAACCACGATAGGATCGGGTGTCATGATGTCGGCAACGGTTTGAGACATGAGGGTTACAGGGGAAAACGATCGGGTATCTGAGTATGAAGTGAGGCTGAGATCTAGGGATCAGTCTCTATTTCTATATTTTAGAGAATGTGGGCACTAAAAAGTTTTGCGTTTTGTTCAGTTGAATGAGGTGATCCACCGTTGTTTGTTTCGTCCTACGCTTTCTTTCGGGCGCATGGGTAGGAAGCGTGTTGAGGGGCGCACAAAAAAACCTAGACTTTCAGCTACAATCGTTAGCGTCTCAAATCCATCATCACAAGAGAAACCGATGAGTAATCTTCTCCGTAATATTTTGGCGGGTGCAGGTATCGCTACCGTTGGGGCGATCGGCACCAAAGTTGCTGTCGATTATTTTAAGAACAAAGGTGAAGAAGCTACACCCGATGAGGCTCAGGGTGATCAAGCCCCCGCTTCTGCTGAAGAAGTTAGCTATGCCAAGGTAGAAGATGCTTCTCTACAGAAATTCCTAGATGTGAGCTTTGGCGATCCAGGGCGCTATGTTCCTGTGCGACCCGCTAAAGTATTTGACTATCAAAGCAAGCAGTACATGGTTGTCTGGGCTAAAGATACCGAAAAGAACAAAAACCAAATGATGGCGTTTACCTACACGCCTGAAGGTCGCAAAATGATTGCCAGTGTGGGATACACCAATCAAACCACTGACTACAACCTCAACTTGGCAGGGACTCCCTTTGCTGTGGAAGTGGGCAGTCAAAAATTGGCTTCAGGACAAGGCGAAACTGAAGGAACGGGCGATGTTGACTTTGTGTTAAGCACTTAGTGTTAAGCACTTAGTGTTAAGCGCTTAGTGTTAAGAACTTAAATTTGGCTTAGGTTTAATTTCAACTTAGGAGCCTCTAGGATCTCGGAGGCTCTTTTTCATCTTAACTACTGTTAGATTCCGACCAGTTCAAAAAAGCCATCATCTAGCTCATAGCCCAACATTTGGGTCATAAATTTAAGCTTAGTGCGGCTCGTAATATTGTGTTGTTGCATCCAGTTGGCTAAGACAAAGACTTTATGCATCATGAAAATTTCTAGCGCTTCGGGGTTGAACTGAATGCCCTCAGAGGGGCTGAACTGGTGGGGCACCAGCATGGCAACGTAGCGAGCTAGTTCTCCGCCTTCCCAGTCTAAAACGTAGGGAAGCCAGGGATATTGGGCATCCAGGCGAATGAACCAGAGACGAACTTCAGGGATCTCGGAGAGTTCGCGGGGATCGTTGGGTTCGCGGGGGAGAGCGATCGCAAAGCTAATCTTGGGGTCTTGGGTAGCACCGTCTGGCAGTAAGGGCTCGATAATGGCTTGGGCAGGGGCAAGATCGAGGTTTTCGAGGTGAGAAGCAGTGAGGGTGATGGTCGTTGGCATGGCGATGGAAATATCGTAGAAAGACGTTTGGTAGAATCTCTAGATAGGGGATTGCGATCGCCCCATCCGTTTCGCTACTATACTAGACTGTGTGAAAAATCAAGGGACATAGCGTAAGGTAAGGTTCATGGCGAAGAAGCGGACTCAGTTAGTTCTCAGTAAAGATGTTAGTAAGCTTGGCAATTCGGGTGACTTGGTAGAAGTGGCTCAAGGCTATGCTCGCAACTTCCTCATGCCTCAAGGGCTGGCAGTGCGGGTGACTCCAGGCATTTTGAAGCAGGTTGAGCGCAGACGCGAAATAGAGCGGGTTAGGCTTTTGGAACTTAAAAAAGTTGCTGAAGCTCAAAAGGCAACCCTCGAAAAATCAGGTCAGTTCTCAATTGAGAAGCAAGTGGGCGAAAATGACGCTATTTTTGGAACCGTGACGAATCAAGAAGTTTCGGATGTGATTAAAGCTGTCACAGGTCTAGAAATCGATCGCCGGGGCATTACAGTTCCCGAAATTCATAGCGTGGGGACTTATCGGATTGAGCTTAAGCTGCATCCTGAAATCAGCGCTACGATTGAGATTCAGGTGGTTTCTAACTAAACTTTCAGCCGAGGTTTCAACCTTGTTTTAGCACCCTGACCTCTTTCAGAAGTCGGGGTGTTTTAAGGTGAGGTATGATGCTGACCTAGCATTACGTTGTGTAACGGAGTAGGGAGAGACGCAGGAAGTAAGCAAGTTACAATACTCGGACTGCCGATCCTTCATTCTTTACTTTTTCACTCCAATGGTTCAAGAACTCAGCTTCCAGGGTTACAGCGATCGCATCCCGCCCCAAAACGTCGATGCCGAGGAAGCGATCCTGGGCGGCATTTTACTTGACCCAGAGGCGATCGGTCGAGTTACGGAGCTATTACGTCCTGAGGCGTTCTACACAAGCGCTCACCAAGAAATTTATAAGGCGGCGATCGCGCTTCAAGCTCAGGGTAGACCCACTGACCTGATGAGCATTACAAGCTGGCTGAGCGATCGGGGCATTCTTGACAAAATTGGTGGGCAGGGACGTTTGGCGCAATTGGTCGATCGCACCATTAGCGCTGTCAACATTGACCAATACGCCCAGCTTGTTACTGAAAAATACACTCGTCGTAAGCTGATTCAAGCCGGGACAGAAATTGTCCAGCTGGGCTACGACACAAATTCTTCCCTTGAGAAAGTTCTAGATCAATCGGAGCAAAAAGTATTTAGTCTGGCTCAAGATCGAGGAAATCGGGGGCTGGCTGCTACTGCCGATATTTTGACCTCCACTTTCTCGGATATTGAAAGTCGCTCGTTGGGATTGGTGCTGCCTGGAATTTCCTGCGGGTTTTATGATCTGGATGCGATGACTCAGGGATTTCAGCGATCGGACTTGATTATTGCAGCGGCGCGTCCGGCAATGGGAAAGACATCATTCGTTTTGAACATCGCTCGGAACATTGCCGCTTTCCACAAAATCCCGATCGCTGTTTTTAGTTTGGAAATGTCTAAAGAACAGTTAGTTTACCGCTTATTATCCAGTGAAGCACAGGTGGAAAGCGGACGGCTGCGCGCAGGCAGAATTAGCCAAACCGAGTGGGAGCCACTAGGTCATGCCATCAGCGTCTTATCTCAACTGCCTTTATTTATCGATGATACGCCCAACATTACCGTCTCAGAAATGCGCTCTAAGGCACGGCGATTGCAAGCCGAAAATGGCGGAGCGTTGGGGCTGATTATGATTGATTACTTGCAGTTGATGGAAGGCGGCGGCGATAACCGGGTGCAAGAATTGTCAAAAATTACGCGATCGCTGAAAGGGCTTGCCCGCGAATTAAACGTGCCTATCATTGCCCTCTCTCAGCTTAGCCGAGGCGTAGAATCTCGCACCAACAAGCGCCCCATGATGTCAGACCTGAGAGAAAGTGGCTCAATTGAGCAAGACGCAGACCTGATTATCATGCTGTATCGGGATGAATACTATAACGAAGATACGCCCGATCGCGGCATTGCCGAAGTGATTATTACGAAACATCGAAACGGTCCGGTTGGAACAGTCAAAGTTCTATTCGAGCCACAGTTTACGCGATTCCGCAACTTAGCCTCTCCTAACCGCCCCTAATTAAAACCTGAGCTTAAAACGGTTTGACGCGGTGCGCTGTGGGCACCGATAGAGCATCAGAAACATAGCAAACACCACCATACTTATCAAGAATTGGCTTAACGGCATCCACAATCAGCTGCATCTTTTCTTCAGGGCAGAACGAGATGATGTAAGAGTTGCCTAACATGGTCACGGGTAAATCATCATCGACGCTACCCCACTGGCTTTTACCAGCCACATCTCGAATAAGGGTATAGCCTGGAGCGCCTGCTTTTTCCATGCGCTCTAAAATGCGACTGGTTTCATGGGAACTGGCAATAATTTCGATTCGTTTAACAGGTTGCATAGTCTATCTCCAGAGCAAGTTGATACACGATAGGTATAATGGAATGCCGATAATAATATTGAACGGAAAAGTGATGGCAAGGGCACTCGTTACATAGAGGCTGGGGTTAGCCTCTGGAACTGTCATTCGCATTGCGGCTGGAACGGCAATGTAAGAAGCACTGGCACACAAAACTGCAAACAGCAGTGCATCGCCTTTGTTCATACCTAACATCATTGCTAACAATACTCCAACCACAGCATTAAGCAGTGGAATTAGAACAGCAAACGAAATTAAAAACGTACCTGATTTTCCTAAGTCTTTGATTCTTCTGGCTGCTACCAAGCCCATGTCGAGCAAGAAAAAGGTTAAGACTCCGTAAAAAATATCGTAGGCGAATGGTTTCAAGACTTCTTGACCATGCTCACCTGTTAATACGCCAATTACTAAACTGCCTACTAACAAAAACACTGAACTATTGAGAAACGCTTCTCGTAAAACCTCCGACCAAGACACCTCGCCTTTGTTACGATCGCTCAATAGATTAACCAAAATCAATCCGACAATAATCGCAGGCGATTCCATTAGCGCTAAGGCAGCAACCATGTAGCCATCGAACGGAATGTTGAGTCCGTCTAGAAAAGAACTAGCGGTGATGAAAGTGACTGCGCTAATGGAACCATAAGTTGAGGCGATCGCCGCTGCATTGTAGGTGTCAAATTTTATTTTGAGGATGAAGAAGGTATAGAGCGGTACCACGCAAGCCATCAGAATAGATGCCAAAATGGTTAAAAATACGGTTTGGCTGAGTCCGCTTTTGGCTAGCTCAACCCCTCCCTTGAAGCCAATGGCAAATAGCAAATAGAGGGAAAATAACTTGGGTAACGGCTGCGGAATTTCTAAATCTGATTTTACGGCTACCGCCAGCATTCCTAAAAAGAAAAATAAAATGGGCGGACTTAAAAAATTCGACAAAATCAGATTGATATCCATTCAAGCCTTTCTCCGGTTGGGTAGGGGATCAAGTTAACGATTTATTTGTATATGATCTAATGTACGCCAATATGGACGACCTGCACGGGCACGCTGCTGCTGCTAATGTTACTCCGATCGCTTCACTTGAGACTCTAAAATAGCGCCATATAGAGGACTAGTTTGCATTAGTTGCTCGTGATTTCCTTGTGCCACTAGCCGTCCTTTGTCAATTAGAAGAATGCGATCGGCGTTTTGCACGGTACTGATCCGCTGTGCTACCACAAACGTAGTGCAAGCTTTTTGCTGCATTAAATCATCAAGCGCGGCTTGGATCTGGGCGGCGGTTTGGGCATCCACTGCTGAAGTGCTGTCATCTAAAATTAGGATGCTGTAATTTGTGAGCAGGGTACGGGCGATCGCAATTCGCTGTTTTTGCCCACCCGATAAACCCACGCCTCGTTCCCCCACGACGGTTTCATAGCCTTCAGGCAAGCCCATAATAAAGTCGTGCATTTGGGCAGTCTTTGCCACCGCAATCACTTCTTCTAACGATGCGTTGGCTTTGGCGTAGGCAATATTTTCTCGAAGTGTGCCTGAAAATAACGTGGTTTCTTGAAACACAATGCCAATTTGCGATCGCAGGCTTGCTAAGGTAAAATCTCGCACGTCTCGCCCATCAATTCGCACTGAGCCAGCCGTCACATCATAAAAGCGAGGAATCAGGTTCATGATGGTGCTTTTTCCCGAAGCCGTCATGCCTAAAACGGCAATGAGTTCTTTAGGCTTGGTTTCAAAAGAGACGGCTTTGAGGGCTTCGGTGGTGGCTCCCGGATAGCGGAAGGAAACGTGCTCGAAGGTAATTCGACCACTACAGCTTGTGAACGGGGTGGCGTTGGGGCGATCGCGGATTTCGATTTCGGCATCAACTACTTCGTAAATCCGTTCGGCAGAAGCCGCAGCTTGGGCGATCGCGGGGGCAGCAAATCCTAGCAACAAAACGGGCTGAAGGATCAGCAGGAGGTAAGAGTTAAACGCCACCAGTTCGCCAATAGAAAACTGCCCGTTAATAACTTCCGAACCGCCATAGCCAAAGACGACGAGCGTTACTAAGTTGCTGAGTAAAAAGATGAGGGGGAAGGTATTGCGAATTGCCCGAATCGTTTTCATGTTTGTCCTAACAAGGACATGATTGAGATCGGTATAGCGCTGTGCCTCGGTTTTTTCTCGGACAAAAGCTTTGACGACACGAATACCTACTAGATTTTCTTGTAGTACCGCATTAAGGTCACTTAACTGTTCTTGAACTTGTCGAAATAGATCACCGTTTTGTGTAAAAAATCGAGCCAGTAACCATCCGGCAGCCGGTACAACGGTGAGGGTAATGATGGCTAACTGCCAGTTCATAATCAGCAGCACGATCGCTATTGCCACCAACGTCACAATAGAGCTTACAACTTGAACCAGACTCGTTCCCAAAAACGTTCTCACTTGTTCAATATCGCTAGTCACGCGAGTCAGCAATTGCGAGGTCTGAGACTGGTCATGATAGCTAAAGCTGAGGTTCTGAATTTTGCTGAAAATCTTATTGCGCAAATCATAAGCTACGCCCTGTGATGCAGCTTCTGCCCAAAAGCTTTGCCCAAAGTTGAACAAGCCCCGGGCGATCGCGGCAATCACCATTGCTCCAGCCCCATACAGCACCACCTGCAAATCTTTTTTAGCAATGCCCTCGTCAATGCCCCACCGGAAAAGCTGTGGCGTAGCAGCATTAGCCACCGTCAACAGCAGCAAACTTGCCACTGCACCTAAGGAAAGCCAACGGTATGCCCCCAGACTTTTGAGGACGCGCTGGAGCGATCGCATGGATGATGTTTCAGATGCTTCAAGTTGCTGTGCCACGGAAACCTCGCCAGAAATTGGGCTGCTCTTAGATTACCGTCTTCTTCCCCTTAGCACCTGTTAAAATTAGCCCAGGCGCGTTCTAAATACTCCCTATGACTTCGCTATTACCGCTCCCGCAAACTGCAATCTCTCAAAGGGCTGAAGTCGTTTATCCAAGCTCGGATGGTGAACCTTTGGCTGAAACTTCTGTGCATATTGACGCAATTATTAACGCAGTGGTGGCGTTGCGAAATTATGTAGAAGGGCAGCAGGCGATCGTCTTAGCTGATCAATTTCTTTACTACGTTCAGGGGTTTCCCAAGTTTCGTGTGGCACCTGATGTCATGGTAATTTTTAACGTTCCACCCGGAGCGCGAGACAACTACAAGGTTTGGGAAGAAGCACAGGTGCCTTCGGTCATTTTTGAAATGACTTCTGCGGGAACGAAGGATCGGGATGAGGTCGTCAAGAAAGATTTATATGAAAGTCTGGATGTGCCGGAGTATTGGCAGTTTGACCCGAAGGGAGAGTGGATTCTAGAGAAGCTGAGGGGATATCGATTACGCGATGGCGTTTATGTTCCTATCACCGATGGTCGCAGTGAGCCATTGCAATTGCGCCTGGAAGTGGATGAGTCGCTGATTGCTTTTTACCGGGAAGACACTGGGGAGAAACTATTGGCTTCAGATGAGTTGGTGCAAGCATTGCGGCAAGAAACTTTGGCACGGCAAGAGGCTGAGGCTTTGTTAGTGCAAGAGCAGCAGCGGGCGGATCAAGAGCAACAGCGGGGCGATCGATTAGCGGCAAGGTTACGAGAACTGGGAGAAGATCCAGATCTAATCTGATCAATGTTTATCCGAGGGCTGAGCCAAAGGGCCTCCTAAATCTGCTGCTTAATCAAATACCCCAATGTCTGCATTGCCCGCTCAATTTCAGCAGACCAAGGCAGACCACAGTTAAGCCGAAAACAGTTACGATAGCTTCCTGAAGCTGAGAAAACAACGCCGGGAGCAATACTAATATGATGTTGAAGAGCTTCCTGAAACAGGATCACTGAGTCGAAGCTAGGAAGTAATTCTACCCATAGGACTTGTCCACCTGTGGGGCGCGTAACTTTAGTTTCAGTAGGAAAGTAGGTACAGATAGCTTGGGTGATATGTGCCATTTGAGTTTGGTAGGCGTGGCGCAGTTGGCGGAGGTGGCGATCGTAGCCGCCATTAGCCAGAAATGCTGCGATCGCCAGCTGAGGTGCGATCGCAGTCGTTTGATTAATCACCCATTTCAATTGCTCTACTTTCATTTGATATCGTCCTGGCAATGCCCAGCCAATTCGCATTCCGGGCGACAAAATTTTGCTGTACGAGGCGCAGTACAAAACGAGTCCCTCTCGATCAAATGCTTTAAGCGCTTTAGGGCGAGTTCCTTCAAAATAAAGATCGCCATAAATATCATCTTCAATTAATGGCACTTGATATTGCGTAATCAGTTCAACTAACTGTTTCTTCTTAAGGTCATCCATGCAGCTTCCTAAAGGATTACTGAAGTTGGAGACTACTGCACAAGCTGCCACTTGGTTTTTCTCTAACGCTGCTTCTAAATGGGGCAAAGACATCCCCTCACGAGGATGGGTGGGCAGTTCTAACGCCTTAAGGTGCAGTACTTCTAAAGCTTCTAACAAACCGTAGTAAGTAGGAGATTCGATCGCCACTGTGTCGCCGGGCTTTGTGACTGCCTTAAGGGATAAATAAACCGCTTCAAAAGTGCCGTTAGTGGTAACAATTTGATCAGGGCTGACCGAGCAGCCAGCGGTTAATAATCGCCTTGCAACTTCATGGCGCAACGGTTCGCAGCCGGGCGGCACATCGTAGGAATGCGAAATCTCAGGCTGGTTTCGCAACACTTGCCCCATGAGCCGATTAAGAGCAGCGATCGGCAAAATTTCGCAGGAGGGAATGGCGCTGCCCAACTTAATGACTTTAGGATTATGACAGGTTCTGCTGACTTGGAACGCTAGAGAGGTATCAACGCTGTGTGCTTGACGGGAGGGCGTTGAAGGGTTGGGTTCAGCAGGTGCTAAGGACTGTTGAAGAGGTTGTTTGACGTAGTATCCCGACTGCGGGCGGGCACTGATAAAGCCTCGATCTTCTAAAAGTCGATAGGCTTCTAAGACAGTTGAAACGCTAACCGACCATTGTTCGCGGAGTTTGCGCACAGAAGGCAGCCGATCGCCCGGTTGCAGTGTTCCTTCTTTAATTAATCCGTGAATGCGATCGGCAACCTGTTCATACAAATTTTGATCTGGCGATGCTTCGATCACTTTGACCTTAATCATGTCCCATAACTCCAAGATTTTCGTATCGATCAGTTTCGTAGTGACCTATACAGTTACCCGCTATTATCACCATAACAGTTTCAAAAAATTAAACTGTATTCATAACAATTTAGCTTAATTGCATCTGTTCTGGTTAAAAGAGATCGATCAAGATAGAAGCTGGTGAATTTGGAGGGAGAGTTGATGAAACTAGAAAATTTATTACCATCTATTCGCGCTACCAGTACTGAGCATTCAACGCCAACGTTGCGCCCTTGGAAGGGCTTTGGGCTAGGGGAAATGGCTCAAAAACTGGTCAGTCTGTTATCTGGCGATCGGGAACCCAAGGTTTATCATCGGCGCGATCGCCAGGGATATTCTTACCTAGAAGTGTACGATCCCGCATCTCGCAAAACTCACACCTTCAAAACGACCCATGAAGCTAGAGTTTGGTTGGAGCGTCGCTATTATTCATGAAACAGGAAACACAAGCTTATCTCTGGGGGTTGTTAGGAGTAGTAGCATTTGGACTAACATTACCCGCAACTAAAGCCGCAGTTCCCTTATTTGGATTTGTCACAGTGGGTTTAGGACGGGCAGTGATTGCTGGCATTTTAGGGCTAGTTTTGCTGGTTGCAACCCGCAGCAAAATACCCACAAAACAGCAGCTTTTGAGGCTGGCGATCGTGGCATTAGGCGTAGTCTTTGGCTTTCCCTTTTTTAGTGCCTATGCCATGAAATCTATTCCGGCTTCCCATGGGGCAATTATTACAGGGTTAATTCCGCTCTTTACAGCACTATTGGGCGTTTTGTTAGCGAAAGAAAAGCCCTCTGCTGGGTATTGGGTGGCAGGGTTAGTCGGAAGTGGAACTATTATTAGCTATTCCATTTATATAGGGGGTGGCGTTTTGCACATTGCCGATGCAGCGCTGTTACTAGCTGTGATTAGTGCGGCGATCGGCTATGCAGAAGGGGCGAGGCTTGCAAAAGAGTTAGGAAGCTGGCGTGTCATTTGCTATGCCTTAGTCATTTCACTTCCCATTACTTTACCTGTTACACTACTGTATTCTGAAATGAATTCTCAATACAATGTGCTACCTGCCTGGATTGGATTTATCTATGTCAGCGTAATTAGTATGTTTTTTGGGTTCTTTGCTTGGTACAAAGGTCTGCAAATGGGTGGAATTGCCAAGATTGGTCAAGTGCAATTATTGCAGCCATTCGTGACGTTTTTTGCATCTTCAATTCTGTTCAAAGAACAAATTTCGCCATTGATGTTTTTGGTATTAGCGATCGTTCTGACTTCTGTTCATTTTGGGCGGAAAGCAAAGGTTATCAGGGAATAAGTTTAGCACTCTTTTATAGGTATCTCAAGACGATTCCTTGAATATATCCCGAAGAGTGTACTCACCTAAATATTTATGAGTTAACCTTTATCCATTGTGATTCTAATGATCGAATTAACAGGATTTGCACCGCCTGTCTCTTTTGCATCCTGCCGTCGTAACGCTAAGTTGCGATCGCCCGCTCCTTTCTTAGCGGAAATCGGTAGCGAAAACCGAAACGTGCTGCCTTTCCCCACCTGACTTTCTACCTCAATTGACCCGTTTTGCAACTCCACCAAGCGCCGACAAATCGCTAACCCAATGCCTGTGCCCCCAGAGTTGCGATCGCGCGATCGATCGGCTCGCCAAAATCGCTCAAACACATGGGGCAAATCTGCCGCCGCAATGCCCACTCCAGTATCGATCACGGCAATCCAAAGTTTGTCTGTTTCAGGCTTAACTGGAAGGCGCACCTGGACGGTAATAGAGCCATGGGGAGTGTAGCGCAAAGCGTTCCCAATTAGGTTCACCAAAATTTGTTCAACCCGTTCTGGATCTGCCAAAACTAAGGGCATATTAGGAGGATAATCCAGCAAGACTTGGGGACTATCTTCTGCCAAAAGCTGGTCAGCAAATTTTTGTACCACTGCCGAAAGTAAGGGCGTTAAATCAAGCGATCGCGCATTAATGGGTAAGTAACCTGCTTCCATTTTAGAAAGCTCTTGCAGATCATTAACTAGCCGTTGCATTCGCACAATTTCACGAGATAAACGTTGATAAGTGTCGGGAGAAGGTTCGATCGCCCCGTCTGCCAATCCTTCCAAATATCCCTTTAGCACTGTTAGCGGCGTGCGCAGTTCGTGGGTGAGGTCGCTGACTAATTCTCGACGGCGTTGCTCAACCCCTTCTAACGTTGCCGCCATGCGGTTAAAGCTGCGAGCAAGCTGATTCACTTCTGGAATTTCGTTCGCCGGAACTCGCTCTTTCAAATGACCTTCAGCAAACTTTTGGGTGATTTCTTCCATCTGAATCAGCGGCTTTACAATGCGCTGAGTCACCAGATAACTCAACCCGCCTGCGGTCGTTGCACCAACTACCATCGACCAAAATGCTCCCTGGTTCCAAGCATCTTCAAAGCTACGAATGAGTTGAGTACGAACTTGTCCTACGCTAAAGCCACCCACCTCAAACTGGCGCAGAGACAGGGCAAAGAACCGGGGAGACGAGATTTTGGCGATCGCAAATAGCGTTAGCAACCCCACCATCATCACTACGACATGGGAAAGAAATAATCGGGCGCGCAGTCCAACTTTAGCCATGGGTGAAGAAAGGGGAGTTATATTTATTTTGCCTTCTGCATTTTGCGTTGCTTTGACATTCGTATTTCAATCCTGTAACAATCTTTTCGTTTTTGCAGTGGCTATTTCTTTCGGCTGTATTTTCCCATCAATTCACCTGTTGCTTTGACATGTCCGCCGATCGCCGCCAACACCTCTGCTTTCGTTGCTCCGGCTGGCAGATCTAGCAGCTTATCGAGCGCATACACCTTGAATATATAACGATGGGTGCCGTTTGGTGGGCAGGGGCCACCGTAGCCATAGCGACCGAAATCATTTTTGCCATGTCCGCCCCCCGTTGTCAAAAAAGGCTGAGGCGGCAAGCCTGCCGGGATCTGGCGAGTGTTGGGTGGCAGATCATAAAGCACCCAGTGAGTAAAGGGTTTAAATAGGGCATCTGGGTCTTGGGCAATAATGACAAGGCTTTTAGTATCAGCCGGAATACCTTCCCAAGCTAGGTCGGGCGACAGATCTTTGCCATCGCAGGTCTGTTGAACCGGAATCAGCGCCCCTGGAGCAAAGGCAGTGCTCGTGATCTGGATGGGTTCAGAACCTTGAGGCGGACTAAGATTGGCAGCAGTCGTAGGATCACAGGCTGCGATCGCCACACTAGCCAACAAAACCATGCCAACTGTTAAAATTTGCTGTCTCATGTCCCATTCAACTGAATTAATTGACCCAATACTAGCGGCTCCATCGCAAAAGCATTCGGTTAATGTCAAAATGAACTGTCGAATTTGGAAAACTTTATGGCGATTCATCCCACTCTTCAAATTGCCTTTCAGCAGAAAAAGGCTTTGAAAGTCATCAGTGGCTTAACTAACTTTGATGCAGCCAATGTTGCCACTATTGTTAAAGCGGCAGATCGAGGCGGCGCAACGTTTGTAGATATTGCAGCAGATGTTGATTTGGTGCGTCTAGCGAAGCAACTCACTAACCTTCCTGTTTGTGTATCCGCGATCGAACCCCATCAGCTGGCAGCAGCCGTGGCAGCCGGAGCCGATTTGGTTGAGATTGGTAACTTTGATGCCTTTTATGCTCAAGGGCGCAGATTTGAGGCGGCAGAAGTCCTAGCGCTAACTCGCCAAACGCGATCGCTCCTCCCGACCACAACCCTGTCTGTCACCGTCCCTCATATTCTCCCGCTCGATCAACAAGTGCAGTTAGCTGAAGCCCTCGTTCAAGCAGGAGCCGACATCATTCAAACCGAAGGCGGCACCAGCAGCCTACCCACCCACCCAGGCACCTTAGGGTTAATTGAAAAAGCTGCTCCCACCTTAGCCGCCGCCTTTGAGATTGCTCACGTGGTTAATGTGCCTGTACTGTGTGCCTCTGGGTTATCGAGCGTAACGGCACCGATGGCGATCGCAGCAGGTGCATCGGGCATTGGGGTTGGCTCGGCAATCAACAAACTCAGCAGCGAAATTGAAATGATTGCCGTAGTGCGGAGTTTGGTTGAAGCTTTGAGCACTGCAAAGGTAAAAGTGTAACCTGTTTGTAGGCAATGACAAAGATGCAAGTAGGTAATGCTCACCTGCATCTTTGTCCTATCTCTAAGCTAAGAAATCTAAGCTAAGAAGTTGAGCTTGGAAAAGTGATCCACTTTCATCAGCTAAATGACTTCAGCAAACCGCTTCAATACTTGTAATACGGTGAATAAATCACCTGTTCGTCTAAGAATAAACTCCTCTGACAAGGCATAGCTTGGAATGGGTTGGTGCACGAGTTTGAGAAAGATAAAGTTACTCCCATTAGTAACCATGCCATATACGAACGTTGACGCTCAGGAGTCGCCAGCATATACGTCAATGCCTGTGGAATTCCAGGTTCGAGTGATAGCGCAGAACACTTTGATTCAATTTCTAAAATCCAAACGCAAAACCATGCGTCAGAGTCTCAAAACCTTTTCAATTCAAGGCGTTTGGTCAGAAAGTTCTGCAATTGTATTATTGTTTGTAGGAATTTTGCAGTTGCCGCAGTTAGGTTGGCAAGTGTTGTTATTTACCATAGGCGCGATCGCGATTCGCTTAATTCCTACGCGATATTTTCGCTATAAATACGGCAGTGCCTTTTACTCTGCACCTTCATAATTTCATGAGCTTCAACTAGAGCAGCGGTACCTAGAAGTCGGTTAATCTTGTCGGTTAATCTTACATAAGCGATCGCCCGTCTATAGTCAGTACAATAGTCCTTAGTCCTTGTCCTCCAGATGATCAACATCATTAAATATTATCGTTAAATATTTTAGTTCCTCAGAAGCTCTTGACAGAGGTAATTATGGACAAACTGACTCATTATCCTATGGTGATTGGTGACGAACTCGTCACGACAGGCAACGAAGACTTGATTGAACCTGCTACCGGAAAACCTTTTGCGACCACTGCCTGGGGAACTCCCGTTGATGTCGATCGCGCCGTTGTTGCTGCAAAGCAAGCGCAAGTCGGTTGGGGCGCAATGTCCTACGGCGAACGAAGTGTCGCTCTGATGAAGTTTGCCGATGCGCTAGAAGCCAAAAGCGAAATGCTGGCACAGCTAGAAAGCCAAAATGCGGGCAAACCCATGAAGCTAGCCGCAGGCGGAGATATTCCTTTTGCGATCGATAATTTGCGCTATTTTGCAGCCGTAGTACGTCGGCAAGATGGTACAGCAGCAGGCGAATATGTGGGTGGCTACACCAGCCTGATCCGGCGGGAACCCATTGGCGTGATCGGTGCCATTACGCCCTGGAATTACCCCTTTATGATGGCGATTTGGAAAATCGCCCCAGCGATCGCCGCAGGTAACGCGATCGTGATCAAGCCTGCTCCCAACACGCCTACAACTACAATTGAACTCGCAAAAATTGCATTGGAATGTGGCTTGCCCCCAGGCGTAATCAACGTTGTTACGGGCGGCGCAGAAGTGGGTGAAGCCCTTTGTACCCACACCGACGTGGGCATGATTAGCTTTACAGGCAGCACCCGTACAGGCAAACGTATTGCCGTCTTAGCCAGTTCTACCGTCAAGCGCGTCAGCCTGGAACTGGGCGGCAAAGCTCCCTTCGTTGTCTTTGCCGATGCTGACCTGGAAGCCGCCGCCAGAGGCGCAATTCCAGCGGCATTTATGAACACGGGACAAGACTGCACCGCCGCCACCCGCATTTATGTGCAAGATGAAGTGTTTGATCAATTCCTCAACCGCTTAATTGAACTGACAAATACGCTCAAAGTCGGTCATCCCGCCCACGCAGACACCGATATTGGGCCGCTCACCAGCGAAACCCATCGGCTAAAGGTGCATAGTTTTGTTGAAGAAGCGCAGCAACAGGGCGTAAGGATTGCGGCAGGTGGAGTCATGCCGACCGATGCAGGGTATTTTTATCCGCCAACTATTCTAACGGAAGCACCCCAGTCTTCAAGCTGCGTTCAGGACGAAATCTTTGGGCCCGTCATTGTGGTCAATCGATTTAACAATGAGGCTGAAGCGGTTCAATTAGCAAACGATACGCCCTACGGCTTGGCAGGAAGTGTGTGGACACTAAACGTGCAGCGAGCCATGCGCATGGCAGCGGCAATGGAGTGCGGGACGGTGTGGATTAACGATCATTTGCCGATCGCCAGTGAAATGCCCCACGGCGGATTGAAGCAAAGTGGTTACGGCAAAGATATGTCGCACTATGCCCTGGAAGAATACACCGTTGTTAAACATGTCATGTTCGACATTACAGGCGACGCTAAAAAAGCATGGCACTCGGTAGTGTTCGACGCTTAAATTTCGACGCTCAAATTCGGATATCCCTTATCCTCTCCTCAGCGATCGCTCAGCTTGGCAACGTAACATGGGAGATAATGTAAAGATACATATCGAAACCTGAGGAACCCATGTCTTTATTTGGACTGTTTAACAAAAAGTCAGTGCTTCCTACTCCTGAAGAAGCGCTGACTGGACGGTCAGAAGCGATACCTGTTCCGGCTCGACATTTTGTCAACGGCAATCCGCTCCAGCCGCCCTTTCCTGCTGGCATAGAAACTGCTGTGTTTGGTCTAGGCTGCTTCTGGGGAGCAGAACGTAAGTTCTGGCAGGTCAAAGGCGTTTACACCACAGCCGTAGGCTATGCTGCCGGAATCACGCCTAACCCAAGCTATCAAGAAGTTTGTTCGGGCATGACAGGACATAATGAAGTTGTCTTAGTGGCGTTCGATCCCAAAGTGGTGAGCTACGAAGATCTGCTGAAAGTTTTCTGGGAAAGCCACAATCCTACCCAAGGAATGCAGCAGGGGAACGATCGAGGAACTCAGTACCGTTCGGGCATCTATACCTATTCTGAGGCTCAGCGCAAAGCAGCAGAGGTTTCTAGAGAAATGTACCAAAAAGCATTGACAGAAGCAAAATACGGAGAGATTACCACCGAAATCGTAGCCGCTCCCACCTTTTACTACGCTGAAGAATATCACCAGCAATACCTGGCGAAAAACCCCGGTGGTTACTGTGGCTTAGGCGGCACGAATGTTTCTTGCCCTGTCATGGTCACTCGTTACGAAAGCTAAGGGAGTTGCGATTAAATAACGCCCCGAACCGCCCCCTAAATCCCCCATTCTGGGGCAGGGCTGATCTATTGATTAGAGGAAAACCTCATAACCCGCATTCTTGGGTTTGAGCTTATATGGGTGTCTACCAATACTCAACAGAAGGATAAGGAGCAGAGGTATTTTCCTTCTTTCAATAGATCAGCCCTGCCATTCTGGGGGACTTCCGAACCTGTCAAAGTCCCCCAGAATAGGGGATCTAGGGATCTGATAAGTCAATGCATCCCATTGGGGTTTTATTTTCACGCAACTCCCTAACCTAATGCTTGATTTCTAGAAGGGTAGGCATCTAGTCTGATTCAGTTTAGAAAAAGAAAATGCCTACCCCTTTGAGTTATAAGACTTGGTAGTGGAGAAATACCTCTTGGGCGATCGCCTTTACCTCCAGCAATTCTAATCGTGGTGCAATTCCCTCTAACACTCCCAGACCTTCTACAGGAGTGGGCGCGTCCTTCCCTCCCAGTAACAACGGACAAACCGTCAACCATAGTTCATCAACTCCCCCTACCTCTAAGAGAGAAGCCACCACTTCACCACCACCAGTTACTACCAGCCGTTCCAAGCCCAACTGCCGCAACTGCTGTAATGCGTCTACCCAATCTAACCCTGTTGCCCCCTGTTTTCCTTTGATCACTCGCTCAAACTTTTCTATCTGTAGCCGATTTGCTTGGGAGACTGTCGTTAGGAGCCAGCGGGGAACAGCTTGCCGAAAAAAGAGGGAATGAGTGTCAAATTGGGCAGATTGAGAACAGACAATATGGACAGGTTGGGGGAATTTCCCTTGGTGTTGGCGGTGCTGGAGCAGATTGGGGTGAGTGATCCGTAGCGTACTGCCATAGGCACGAAGAGTGCCTGCTCCAAACAGTACGCCATCGGCTTGGGCAATTTGGGTTTCTAGGTGGCTTTTGTCTTGGGCAGACCCAAACCGAGCAGGCGATCGCCCAGCATCCGCAATTTTGCCATCTGCACTCATCGCCAGGACAACAGTAACGTGGGGGCGGTGCGTCTTAGAACCGTCAGGCTCTGGGAAAGCAGCTAGATTGGCAGCCATATTATAAAGATGCGCTCTAATTCTTTACAAAATTCTCGATCGCTAGTTTGCATTTCTCTGTATCTTTGTGATTACATCTTTATGTGCATGAAGAAACATTGAAGAATCGTATTTTTACATACGGATGCCTCAGTTGTCCCATTGACTAGGGGAGTAAGCTGAATAGTAATACTTAGATGCAGCTTGCGGGTCTCTGTGCTAAGTCTGACACCTCAAGTCGAAATATCACTATGGCTATGCTAGGTCAGTCCTCTTTTCGTCGAATTCTGCTGCTGCGGATTCTGCTGCTCAGTATTCCTATCTTATTCCTAGGCACAGGAGTAACCTTTCGCAAAGCGCGCGAAAGTCTACTCAGAACCGCCAAGGCTAATTTGGAGCAGAGCGCGGTGCGAAAAGCGGCAAGCATTCAAAGCCATATTGATGCTGTGGGAAACAATTTGGCGATCGCCAGTCAGACGGCAGCCCTCAAGAACGGATCCCCCATTTCCTCTAAAACATTTTTAACCCAACTCCTGCCCACCCTGTCTCCCGATGTTCGCTGCTTGCAAATGAAAGATCTTTGGGAAGGTCGGACAGTTGCCAGTACCTGCGGTAACCAAGTTTTCAACCTTGCTACGGCAAAAAGCTGGGCTAAGCAAGAAGACGCAACTGACCCCGATCGCCTCAAAGTCCGAGCCGTTGAGTTCGATCGCACCCAGCGGGTCACCCAAACTGACAGAACCAGCCAGCTTAACCTGATTATCAGCACTCCCATCTATACCCCCAGTGGGCAGCTTCGCTACAGCCTCTCAGCAGAAACGATCTTAAAGCAATTGGAAAGCGGTGGTGACTCGTTGCTAGAAGGCTACACCGCCGTAATGGACGAAAATGGTACTTTCCTGGCTCACCCCTACCCCGATCGCGTGGGCAAACAACAGGTCAACACTCGCTTCCAAGACATTTTAAATAACGTCAAAATAAACGAACCGGGCGTACGGCAAGTTTTTGGCATTTCAGATGCTGAAACCGAATGGGTAGCAGGATTTAGTCCCCTTACCTTGTCTAGCCCAACCAATGAAAACCGTAATTGGGCAGTGCTAGCCGTTACTACCACCGAAAGCGCCCTCCAAGGGCTAGAAAATATCAGGCAGAGCTTGCTAATTCTAACGGCAGGGCTACTAGCGGCTCATTTGTTAGCCATGGTTTACATGGCACGTGATTTGGCACTACCCATTGAACAGCTAGGCAAATACGCCCTGCGAATTCATCGGCGCAATTCCTCTGAACGAGCGCCTCGTAACTTTAGAATTCGTGAACTTAACCACTTGGCAGAAGTGCTAGACAACATGGTGGGGCGCTTAGAAGAACGTGCCAAAGAGTTAGAGTCGGCGTGGCAAGAGGCAGAAGCCGCTAACCAAATTAAAAGCGAATTCCTCGCCAATACCTCCCATGAACTTCGGACTCCACTCAACGCTATTATCGGCTGCATTCGGCTCGTTAAAGACGGCTGCTGCGATAGCCATGAAGAAGAAGTAGAGTTTCTAGAGCAGGCAGATAAGGCAGCAATTCATCTACTGAAAATCATCAATGACCTCCTTGATATTCAAAGAATTGAAGAAGACAAGCTGCCCTTAGCCATTGAAACAATTGATATCCGGCAAATTCTTAAAGATGCAGTAGCGCTCGAAACCGTACAGACTAATCAGAAAGGTTTGCAGCTAATTGTTAAAGCTTGGCCCCAGCCCTTGATGGTGCGAGCAGACCCCGCGCGGTTGCGGCAAGTGTTGCTCAATGTGCTCTATAACGCTGCTAAGTTTACCGACGAAGGCAGCATTACGGTTGAGACTCGTATAGACTCGGCACCCTCGATTCATGGCTCAGACCAAGGTGAGAAAATTCAGGGTGAGCAAAACGGGCATTCTGCCCATGCATCAGGAAAAAATTGGGTCATTCTCTCAGTGAAAGATACGGGCATTGGCATCGATCCAGCCCAGCAGCACAAGTTATTCCGCCCGTTTGTGATGGTGGATGGCACCACTACTCGTAAGTTTGAAGGGACAGGGTTAGGGCTAGCAATTTCTCGGAACCTGATTGAGCTAATGGGGGGACGGATTAGTCTTTACAGTGATGGCATGGGGCTAGGGACAACGGTAAGGATTTCTTTACCCGTTTTTGAGACGGCTCAACCTATTGTGGTACCGCTTATAGAAGGGGACGAAATGAAGACAGCGATCGAGCCCTCGGTCATGAGCCAGCCAGGATAAAGCCACTTAGGGCAAGGAAATTGTCGATTTAACTTCTATGACTTGCCCATTCTGGTTGAGCGATCGCGTTAAAGCCGACAATACTTCTACTAACGCTGCACCCAACCCACCCGACGAAATATGCGAGGGTTTATTTTGCTGAACGCAGTCTAAAAAATGCCGACAGACTTCTCGAAGCGGCTCAGTTTGAGCAAACTCCAAAATTTGCTGTTGCTGATTCACTGGGGAAAACTGCTGCCCCATCGCCTCCAAGTGACCGCGCTGGAAAGTGAGCGGCGCAGCGGGCAAAAGCTCGTCAAAAACCAAGGTGCCGCGATCGCCCACCAAACACAGCCGCCGCTGCTTATCGGGGTTAGACCAGCACAGATGAATAAACGCCTGAAACCCGCTTGGGTAAGTTAACTTCACCCAAACCAAATCAGATAAGCCCTTAGGAAAAAGAGGCTCTGTTTGGGGCTGAAGCCAGACTGTACCCTGTGCCTGCACTTGGATTGGAGTTTCGTTGAGCCAGCAATTAAAAATAGCAATATCGTGAATTGCCAAATCCCAGAGCGCATCTACATCTTGACGGATGGGCCCTAAATGGGTGCGATCGGCATATCCATACCGCAAACCGCCGAGCAATTGCTGTCTCATCACTTCTTGTCCGCGCTGGACGGCTGGATGGAAGAGATAGGTATGGTCAATCACAAGCTGCCGTTGCTGTGTCACCGCAAGTTGGCAAAGTTCAAGCGATTCAGCAGAATTGAGAGTAAGGGGCTTTTCGACAAGAACGTGGAGTCCCTGTTGAAGGGCAGCTTTGATGAGAGGGTAATGAGTTGCGGCAGGAGTGGCGATCGCCACAGCCTCAAGACCTTGTAGCTGAATTGCCTTCAGCCAATCTGTGGTCAGTAACACCTGGCTATCTAAACTAAACTTCTGCGCCAATTGCTCCAGCCGTTCTGCAAATGGGTCAACGATCGCCACCACATTGGCTGGAGGTAGCTCCAAAAAGTTTCGCAACAAATGCGTTCCCCAACGCCCACACCCAAGCAACGCCATCCCAATTGTACGAGAAGGGGGAAACGAAAAGCTTTGAGAAGTCGATACGACAGATTTAGTTTGAGTTGAGAAAACTTGAGGGCTGAGGGTCAAAGTTGGGTTCTCCGTCGGTTTTCTCTAGATTCTGAATAAATCTAGAGGATGTCAGCCCAGTGTTCCCGACCCATTTTTAGACGTAACGCCCGACCAAATTTATTGAGACTCAGGTTGCGGCGGGGTAGAGGGTTGCGAGCCAGCCTCTTGCAGCCGGAAGTACGCCACCTGTGCCGCTGCCTGCTCTGCCGCTTTTTTAGATTGCCCTTTGCCCTGTCCCCAGGACTTGCCTTGAAACCAAACTTCTGCGGCAAACCGCTCTGCGTCTCCGTGTCCTTGCCCAACTTCAGTGACCCGGTACTCAGGCAAGGTTTGGTGATGAATTTGCGTCCATGCCTGAAGCGCACCCTTATAGTTTTGAAAGGCTGGGTCAAGCCGAATCGTTTCTGCCCATTCTTGTAGATGGGAGTCGAGCCAGGGACGGATTAGTTTAAGGTCATGGGTGCTGAGGTAAAGTGCTGCCAAAATTGCCTCAAGGGCAGCAGCCAGGCGACCTTCTTGTCCAGCTTTATCGCCCAATGCGCTGTCAGACATGAGCAGGTAGCGATCGAGTCCATAGCGGCTGGCAATTTGTGATAAAACGCGATCGCTCACCACCATTCCTCGAATGGCCGACAGTTCACCCTCAGTTGCATCAGGATACATTTCAAATAAAAACTCTGCCGCAGTTAACCGAATCACAGCATCGCCCACAAACTCTAGCCGCTCATAGTTGGCTTCAGCAGAGAGAGTGGGATGGGTCAATGCCAAATCTAAAAGCTGCCAACGCACAGCCGCAGGGTTGGCAATACCCAGTTTTTCAACCAGTCGATGCAGTTGGATTTGACGGCGCGAATCAAGCGGCATAGCATGTAAACGATCCAGAAGGTCGTTCTCTTCGAGCAGAGGAAAATGAGAGGGGAGAGGCAGACATAAGCCGGGTTCTGTCGAAGGACGGTTATCTATCTGGGATGCCTGTTACCAGACACCTCTAGCGGATTGCGCAAAGGCAGGTTGCCCTACCTTTACCCGAAGCGGGTAAAAGACCAACCCTTGCTCCGTTCAACCTTGCTTCCAACCGGGGTTTACCGAGCCAACGCCTCTCGACGTTGCTGGTGCGCTCTTACCGCACCTTTGCACCCTTACCTGGCTATTGTTAAATTTGAACTAAATCTAAAATTTAAAACTGACCAGGCGGTATCTTTCTGTGGCACTATCCTCACGGTCACCCGCACTGGGCGTTACCCAGCAAGTTTGGTCTTTTGGAAGCCCGGACTTTCCTCAGGCAAAAGCCTGCAACCGCCAGTCTTCCTCTTCCCCTCAATCTAGTTTACAAGGCAGTGAGACAAGCGTACGCAGAGATGCTGAAGAACCAGGAGAAGCTGAGATGATAGGGGCTTGTGTAGAAAGGAAAAATCAAGCATTACCCAAGATCATTTGATGTAGCTGTTGCCGAAAATCAGACGATAAGTATTGTTGTCGAATGGGTTCCCAGTTAGCCATTGCTTGTCGTTGATCTTTGCTAATAGCGTCTTGCAATCCTGGTACTTCAACTTTTTGAGATCGCAATATTTCTAATAAGATGTAGCCATCTTGAACTTTTCCTAAATTCTCTTGTAGTGTTTTCAACTCTTCAATCCAATTTTGAAAAGCAGAATCATAGAAAGTTTCAAAGAATTCTGATTGATAGCGCACTGCCTTAAAAGCTTTACGTAAATCGTGGAGCGTTATGTGAGCTTCCGTATCTTGTGACGGCTCTGGTAACTGAGCCGATATTAACCAACCAGGATGGAGCAATAGGGCAGACAAAAGTGGATTAACTAACTCGGGGATGGCGATCGCCAGGGGCAGTTGAGCGATCGCCCGATACTGTGGGCAGCTTAACCAGTCTTCGTAGGCTGCTTTAATTTTCTTGTAGGGCGATCGGGTCAATATTGTCTCTACTGCCGAAAAAGCTTGATGCCGATCTTTCTGAAGATGCTTAAGCAGCGTTTGGACAGTTTCTTGTTCCGAAGAATTGAGCAGTGGAGAATAATGATCTTTAACTGCGGCAGTTTGAACATCCAAATCACGAAGTTTGCCTAGAGCTTTTCCGAGGAAGCGAACTTGTTTAAGCTGGGCAGCTTTGGGTAACTCTATAACAGTATCAAACACTTGCAGAGCCGACTGTAATCGTCGAGCCGCAACCCGCATTTTGTGTAAATGCTCTGGGTTTTGATCAGCTAAAACGTTCTGCTTTTGCTTCTTTAAAGCGTAAAACTGCTTGTTAATGATGGTGTAGGCGTAGTCACCTAACGTGGTATTGACTGGGGAGGGGCGATCGACCAATTCAGACAAAGGTTGATCATGTAGCTGCAATTCAATCATCTGGAAAAGTCCTCCTTTTCCTAATCGTGTTTTTTAAGCGTTGCTGAATAGAAGGGTGAATCGATTCAAAGCCCTTTCCTAAAGGAGAGGAGTTGGGGGAGGTCTGGCTGCGTTGCCAACTCAAACTATCCCTAGCCCTAACCTCACAGAAGAATAGGGTTTCAGACTTTCATTTCGCAACGCTTTTTTTTAATCACTTTTTCACAGTAAAACAGAAAATCCAGAGAAAGATACTACAGTGTAGCGATCTTCCTCTGGTTGGCTTTCCGGGTTCTGATACTTTTCAATGCAATTAATTAATCCAATTAGCGAGTAAATCAATTAGCGGTTGTAATCACTAGTACGAGTTGTGGTTCGGGCTGGATCAATACCTGGATCGCGGTAGACTTCGCGCTCTTCGGGCTTACGAAGACCTGCTAGTCCAATTAATCCTAACAAGCCTAACCAACCCCAGTCAAAACCGTCATCATTATCTACTGTTGTATCTATAATTGTAGGATCAGTAGTGGTGCCTGGGGCTGTTGCATCAGGGATAGAGCCTGGAGCCGTCGTGCCAGGTGCCGTATCGGTTGTGCCAGTTTGAGCAGCAGCAGGCAAGACCTGTAACGTACCAACGCTAAGAGCGATCGCTGTTGCCCAAAGGGGCTTGGAAAATTGAGATAATTTCATGGTTCCTCTTCTACGATATTGGGATTTACAACGGAGAGTTTGAATTACTGGCTCGATTGCTGGATTGATTGCAACTAGCGGGCTAGGTCAATGCAATCGAGTAACTAATTGATAGTTTGCTTGACAGCTTCCAAATTTCTATCTAGCTTGAGGATTATTCCAAACGTAACTTTAGTCGTAGTTAAGGTGAGTTAACTTCTAACCTCAGCGGCTTGATTCATGCGGCTTAAAAATGCTCGGAGTCGATCGCTTTGAGGATTTGTTAAAACCTCACGGGATTCCCCTTGTTCAACAACATAGCCTTGGTCTAAAAACATAACTCGATGCGCAACTTCACGAGCAAATTGAATTTCGTGAGTGACAACAACCATCGTCATTCCTTGGTCAGCAAGTTGACGCATTACCTGTAATACTTCGCCAACTAGTTCTGGGTCAAGCGCACTCGTAGGTTCGTCAAACAACATGATTTTAGGTTCCATGCAAAGGCTACGGGCGATCGCCACTCGCTGCTTTTGTCCGCCTGAAAGTTGCTCTGGGTAAGCCTTAGCTTTTTCTCCTAATCCTACTTGCTGCAAATAAAAGTGAGCTCGCTCTCGGCTCTCAGCCTTCGATTGCCCCAAGACCTGTTGAGGGGCAAGCGTAAGATTATCTAAGACAGTTAAGTGGGGAAACAAATTGAACTGTTGGAACACCATGCCCACATCAGAGCGAAGCTGACGAAGTTGGTGGTAGTCCATGCTTGAAGGAGCTAGACTCATCCCATTAATAATAATTTTCCCTGAGTTAATTGTTTCTAATCGGTTCAAGCAACGGAGCAGCGTACTCTTACCACAGCCCGATGTTCCAATAACAGCAAACACTTCACCTGTATTAACGTAGCTTGTAACTCCTTTAAGAACTGGGAAAGAACCATAGCTTTTTTCTACTTGCTCAATTTGAATAGCATAAGAGTTCATAGGTCGCCTGGGAGGAAGAATATTCAGATCTTCAAAAGTCCATTCCTTTAGTTATATGGAACGCTGAGCCCAAAGGTTTCCTCTTTTATACAGATCAGCATATTCATCTACAGATAGATATACTTTCTAAAAAGATCCGTCACTATTCAAAATACTTTCCAAGAAATCTAAAAATCGGTAAAAGTATGATGCAATTTTTTAAGAGGAGAGCCGTAAGGCTCCTGTTGCTCAGCTTGAGTGGTTTACTAATAGTCTTATGTGGCACTAGTAGAGCAGCCGATAGTAAAACATTAACAGTTGCGATTGAACCCGTTTATGCTCCGTTTGAGTTTAAAGCGGCAGATGGCAGCTTGCAAGGATTTGACGTAGATATCATGCGTGCGATCGGGGAAGCGGCGGGCTTTCAGGTCAAGTTTCAAAGTATTGCTTTTGATGGCATGATTCCGGCGCTGCAAGTAGGCAATGTTGATGCCGCTGTTGCAGCTATGACGATTACGCCTAAACGAGCAGAGGCAATTTCTTTTTCTCGTCCATACTTTAAAGCAGGCTTGGCGATCGCAACTCCAAAAGGCGATCCTCCCATCGCCACAGTAGAAGAGCTAGAAGGCAAAACAGTTGCAGTTCAGATTGGTACTACGGGCGCTGAAGCTGTTAAACAAGTTGCAAATGTCAATGTTCGTACTTTTAATGCGGCAGTATTAGCTCTACAAGAACTCAGTAACGGAAATGTGGACGCAGTTTTAAGCGATGCACCTGTAATGTTGTATGCCATTAAAACCGGAAATTTGAAAGACGTTGAGATCAACAGCGAATTGCTCAGTGAAGAGCTTTACGGCATTCCCACGCCTCTGAATTCACCCAACTTGCCCCTCATCGACAAAGGTCTAACTATTATTCTAGAGAACGGCACTTACGAAAGCCTCTATCGCAAATGGTTTAATGCTCAACCTCCTCAGCTTCCTAGCGTTGCACCTGGCATTGCTCAATCATCTCAGCAGACTGCTTTGAGTTCAAGAAACGTTATTTTGAATGCGTTACCTGCTTTGATCAAAGGGGCGTTAGTGACCTTACAACTGACCATTCTCTCTGGCATTCTAGGACTAATAGGGGGTTCGTTGCTGGGTATTGCGCGTTTATCTGCTATGAAGCCATTGCGATGGCTTGCTAGAGCCTATATTGACTTTTTCCGGGGCACACCGTTGTTAGTGCAAATCTTTATGGTCTACTTTGGAATTCCAGCTTTGGTGCAGGCACTAGGCTTTGAGTTTGCCTTCGATCGCTTTTTAGCAGCGGTCATAGCACTGACGCTCAACTGTGCTGCTTACGTTGCCGAAATTGTGCGCGGCGGCATCCAATCTATTGAGACAGGACAAACCGAAGCGGCGCAATCTATGGGAATGAGTGCAGTCCAAACCATGCAGTTTGTCGTTTTTCCTCAAGCTTTTCGGCGCATGTTGCCGCCGCTAGGTAATCAGTTTATTTCGCTGTTAAAAGACACCAGTTTAGTCGCTATTATTGGCTTTGAAGAACTGTTTCGAGAAGGACAATTAATTGTTGCAGAGAACTATCGTCCCTTTGAACTTTATGCAATTGTTGCGGTAATTTATTTGGTGTTAACACTGCTTTCCTCCCAGGCGTTTAGCTATCTAGAGAAACGCATGAATCCGGTGCAGCGATCGCTTAAGCCTCAAATTCAACCCTCCTCCGATTTAGCTTAGAATTCATATTCTCCATGATTTCTCCGATGATTTTGTCCTAAATGCTCCTTATAGCTACTGTTTTTTTTAAGCCCGCGCCTTCATGATTAAACGTTTCTTCTGAAGGATTTGCGATGCTAACTGTCACTTTTACCGATATCAACAGTCATTGGGCAAAAGCCTGTATCGAAAAATTGGCAGAACGCAATATCTTCAAAGGCTATCCCGATCGCACTTTTCGCCCCGATGGTACAGTTAGTCGAGCCGAGTTTACGGCATTGCTCTACAGTGTCTTCCCCAATTCGTTACCTGTGCGACCTGCCTTCACCTTTGCCGATGTTCCGGCAACTTACTGGGCAAAAACGACCGTAACATGGGCGTACGAGCGGGGCTTTTTATCGGGCTATCCTGACCACACCTTTCGTCCCGACATTCCCATGCCCAGGGTGCAAACGATCGCAGTTCTTGCGGCTGCGCTACAGTACGTCTTTCCTCCAGCTTCCGAAGAAACTCTACAGCAATACTTTGATGATGCGATCGCGATTCCTAATTATGCTAAAGGAGCGATCGCCATCTCAACTCTTAAAAGCTTGGTCGTTAACTATCCTAACGTTCGTCATCTTCAGCCCAATAAAGCAACCACTCGCGGTGAAGTGGCAGCATTATGGTGTCAAGCATTGGCGATTCCGAATGTAGTGCCGCCGCAATATGTCACTTGGGCGATGCTTTTACAGGATATCAAAGGCAACATGAGCGTTTCATTTGCAGTTTTGAAGGCAAATGCCAAATTAGTTAAAGAACTGCAAACCCGGTTCAGTACCCTGAAGATCCATCCAAGTGAACAAGGGTTAAATGGAAAATATGGCTCTCAATTGGAAACAGCGATCGCCGAGTTTTGCACGGTTTCAAACCTGCCGAATGCTCAAACTAAGCAGCTTGACGAAAAATTTGCTCAAGCCTTACTGAACGTTGTCCCCGTCACGTTTATTTTAAAACAGACTCAGAATCGTCAAAAGATATTGAACGAGTACCTGCAACAAGAAATCGGAGCCAGCGCCGACAAACTCGCGTTTTTAGACCGGGGCATTCAAAATTCGCCCTACAAAGCTGACCTGCCCTACTACCCCGATCGCTTGCGCGAGGTTCCAGACGGAACTGAGGTTATGTCTTTGGGCGAAACAATTAAGCTCACAGGCACGCATCAAACGGTAAGTTTCACCCCTTATCCGGTTCGGGGTAAGCTGCCGCAAATTGATGCTAAAGGTCTAGATTTTCTGCATTCAGACATTAAGGCTGCTTGTGTTTGTGTAGGCAGCATTGTGGGCGGCAAATTGCGCAGCCATTGGTTAGGAAAAAACGCCTTGCAAAATATCGAGCTTTGGAGCGCCACAAAAATTATTCCATTGCTGAATGTAGTAGCACGAGTCAACAATCAGTTTCCAGCGATCGATGCTGATCAATGGGTGGTGCGATCGAGCGGCAGCGCCAATAGCTACCAGTTCTATGATCTGGCGGTTGATGTCGTCAACTACAAACAGGCGATCGCCTCTTCCAACGCGCTTTCCGCCATGTTCAAACAGTTTGACACGCCCAGCAACTTAGAAAACTGGGTGCAGAGAATTACGGGCAACACCGCTCTGAGCTTCCGTGGGCGTTACGGCGAACCTCCCTTTCTACAAACCCCAGAGTTATGGGATACCAAAACCCAAAAACAAGTGCTGACCTCCCCCAATATCCCCGCTTTGGAGAGCAATACCCTTTCTACCTATGATCTAACCCGCCTTATTTCTATGCTGGGATGGCATTGCTATATTCCTTTAGAGGCGCGCTTGCCGGGCGGGCAGTGGAATAGCCTGGAATGCGTAGTACGGGCAATGGGTCATGATACGGCTCGATATTTGGATGTGGCGATCGAGCGCCTGGGGTTGGCAAGTGTGGTGCGATCGACAGTCATTCTTTCCAAGTTAGGATTTGGCAGAAGTTCAATCCGCGATCGCACTGAACTGGTCTACACCGCTCTCTTGCAATTCGTCGATCAGCGTCCTCGCACTGAGAATAAACCTGCTATCCTCCGAACCGTTGCCATGACCTTAATTAGCGCCAAAGACTTGAACGACGCGAACCAAGAAGCCATTGAGCTAGATGCGCGGATGGCAGCAGAGGTAACAGAAATTCTGCGACGACTTATGACTCAAGAATTAGCTTGATGACGGGCTGACCGGATTAAAGGGCTTAAAAGGCGATCGCTCCTGAAAGTTTCAGGTTCCCAATCTGGGTGAAGTTACAGTGAAGCTATGGCGAGTTTGCCGGAAGCACCCGTAAATTTACGGGTAAATTGCTTATAAAACAGAAAATGAATCCTGAAAAATCGTGTCTCGTTCCTTGGCTTGAGACAATTAGCGATCGCACAAAGGGTAAACCGGGTCAATCTTAAAGGAGTTAAAGTCCATGAGCAGTCTATGTCTTGTTGCAGCAAGCCTTATAACCCACGGGCAAGCACCTGGATGGCAGCTCGCAGTTCCTAAAAAAACCTTTAGTTTTCTTCCCATTGGCGCAGACAAGTCTACTTCACAGCTTTGTGATATCAACCCGCATTCCCCCATCTCCCGAGCAGCAGTCTATGAAGCCGCTGTCTTTCGTCCAGAGTTTAGCCAGAGGGGAAGAAACAGCGCCACTTCAGCTTTATTCCCTCATCGTCCCACGTCTGGCGGGCAGCTTTATCAGCAGCGCTTAACCGCTCTTAGACAAGGGGTAACCTATACTCGGCTTGCCAGCAATAGCTTTCGCAGTGAGTGGCTCACTAGCATTGTCCAACCCACCTATTCCCAGTGGAAAAAGCTCTTAAGCCGAGAAGCCAAAATGATGGCAGTCGGTCAGGGTAGAAGTCGCCTCACGGTCATTTTGGGTGACTCTCATGCGCTATGGTTTCCTATCGATCGCCTCTCTAAAGATCGATTTTGGTTGAATCAAGGGCTTTCTGGCGACACAACCTCAGGCGTTTTGAAACGTGTCTCGACCTTTGCCGAAACCCGACCCGATACTATTCATGTCATGGTCGGCATTAACGATTTACGCAAGGGCAAGACCGACAAAGAAATTCTCATCAACCTTCAACAAATTATGCAGCGGCTCCGGCAACAACACCCTGCTGCCCAAATTTTTGTTCACTCCATTTTGCCCACCCGCCTCACAGCCATTCCCAGCAATCGCGTACGTTGGTTGAACTACAATATTTCCGCCCTCACTAAACAAGAAGCTGTCAACTATCTCAACCTCCAGCCCGCCTTCACTGATGCAGACGGCAACCTCCGCCGCGCTCTCACCACCGATGGTGTACACCTGAACGTACAGGGCTACCAGGTTTGGCAAACCGCATCTGCACCCATTTTATAAACCCTTAGCATCTACACAAATTCAGACCCCTTCTAACTTTAACTGCATAACCCAAGCCTTAATCCGTTCATCGGTTAGTTCAGACTGATTGTCTTCATCCAATGCTAAACCCACAAATTTACCGTTCTTTATCGCTTTAGAAGCACTGTGCTCATAGCCTTCACTAGACCAGTATCCTACTGTTGTGCCACCTAGTTCTAAGATCTTTTCTTCTAAAATTCCCATCGCATCCTGAAAGTTGTCGGCATAGCCAATTTGATCGCCTACACCAAAGTAAGCAACCTTCTTATCTGAAAAATCAATCTTCTCTAGCTCATCGTCATAAAAGCCCAACCAATCGCTCTGCAATTCTCCAATATTCCAAGTTGGACAACCCAGAATTACAAAGCTAAATGGTTCAAAATCATCGGCATCTGCCTGAGAAATATCAAAAAGCTCAACGACGTTTTCTCCGCCAAATTCTTTTTGAATCATTTCCGCCACCATTTGAGTGTTGCCTGTTTGGGTTCCATAAAATAAACCGATCGTTGCCATGCTGAATTCTCTCGATATAGGATTAATACAAAAAAGGTGCAGGGGAACCTAGCCCAATTTGTAATACCGACCCTGCACCTGAATTATCTGCTTTAACTCCGATATTACTAATGAGACTAATACTCAATAAATAAAAGCATAATTACAGGTTTCTATGCAACACTTCTCAAAAATTTTTGTGTTAAGTTTTACTAGAACCTCTAGAAGCCCTATGTAACATAGGATTTTTATCTGTCTACTCCGATGAATCTCAAGAAGATGAATTATCTTATTGAGATAGATTCTCAATTTTATGGCATGATATGCGAATGTGATGAATGTCATGTATGACCGCACTCTGTTAGCAAGCTTCTCTGGCGTGACACTTGCCAAATAAAGTTTGCCAAATAAAGTTTTTAGAGCCTCACCTAATCTGCTTGGAGACGAATGTATGTTTACTACTCTGGCTCAGGTCAACCCATCTTTGCTCCGGGACGGCTGTTTTGAGGTCGATGCTGAACGATCGCCTATCACCTTTCAGACGTTTAACCGACGAGAAATTTTGCCATCCTACTATCAACAGAACATTTGGCAAATCGAAAGCGGAGTTGTCCGCACCTTGACTTGGGACGCTAATGGCACCGTTATTCCACTCGGCTTTTGGGGAAAGGGTGATGTTGTTGGCTATCTCCTCTCAGAGTTTAGTCCCTACCAAGTCGAGTGTTTAACTCAAGTGAGAGTACAAAAGTTGTCAGATTCTTATGTCTGTTCCCGTGAAATGATGCTGTCTCACATCTCGCAAACCCAGATGCTGTTGAAGATCGTTCACACTGGCTCAATGGAAAAACGCCTCCTGCATTTTTTGCTCTGGATGTCCAAACGATTTGGGTATCAAATGGAGTCTGGCTGGCGGCTAGACTTACGCTTAACACACCTGGATATTGCTGAAGCTTTGGGGACTACGCGAGTGACTGTAACGCGATTATTGGGGCAACTTCAGCAAGAGGGCGTAATTCAATGGTCGCGGCGAGAGCAAATCTTATGCGATGACTCAAGATTGCAGCAAGACTAGAGAAGATACACGAAAGAAGACACAGGATAGCTGCAAGTTAAAGCATATCCTTAGTCAATCACTAGTGAGAATTCAGGCATTAACAGAAGTTATTTTTCTAACTAATTGACTCTTTTCTTAACTGTAGTCGTATACTGTAGTAAAGTTTAGGCTAAGCGATCGCTGGGGTTATTGTATACTTGTCAGTCTTTATCATTGGTGTAATTGTAACTGCTTTGTCAAAGCTTATTGCTCTTAGATCTCAGGTAAATTCTAGAAAGTTTCTCAACTAAAAGTAGGAGCTTTCTATCAATCATTCATCTCATTCAAAATTCAATGAAAGAACTTGATACCGAAAAAACAATCTATCTTCTGAATGCCATTATGGAGGCAGAGTTATCTGGTGTTATTCGATATACCCACTACTCATTGATGATTAGTGGTCCGAATCGCATTCCGATCGTAGGTTTTTTAAAGGGTCAAGCCAGTGAATCATTGCTGCACGCTCAGCAAGCTGGAGAAATACTAACTGGGTTAGAAGGTCACCCTACATTGAGGACGACCCCTATTGAAGAAACCGATCAGCATACTATTTACGACATTTTGAGAGAAAGCCTCAACCACGAGACAGCAGCGCTGAATTTATACAAGAGTTTACTTAGTGTGGTTAAAGATGCCAGCGTTTATCTTGAAGAATTTGCTCGTGGCATGATTGGGCAAGAAGAAATGCATGGCTTGGAGCTAAAGAAAATGCTGCGTGATTTTGAACCAAGAGTTGTGCAGTAGCCACCGTTATTGGGAGCAGTGAGCCATGAAGCGTTTAGCAAAGAACTTTCAAAAAAATTCCTGGCGAGGATTTATGTTTTTTTGCGCTACTGTCCAGTCATCTACTCACGCTAATGAATCGAATTCTTCGCCCTCTCTTTCTCAGGCAAAGGTGGGCGATTGCCTTCAAATTACTAAGATTTGCTGTTCAGAGTGTGTATCAGATCTGGCTCGTCAAGGGTTAGCTTCTGGGGTAAAGGTTGAGGTTGCGAGTGTGACTCATAATGGTTCTATTGTCGTTACGTTAGGCGATAAAAACATTGGATTAGGAGCGGCGATCGCTCGTCAAATCTTAGTCGCTCCCCTATAAAAAGAGCGTTTATCAAAAGAGCGTTACAAGCAAACTATCAAAACTTTTTTCATTAAGACTCAGCTTCTAGCTAATGAAATCCTCAAGCATCGTTTTTTATCGTTGGGTTTTGATCTGGCTCAATACCGTTGCGACTAACACCATTGCTCCGCCTAATAAGCCTCTTGTGCCCAAACTTTCACCCAACCACCAAAACGAAAAAATGGTAGCAAATACTGGCTCCAGCGCGTAGACAATCGCCGTTTCCGTAGCACTAACATGACGTTGGGCGATCGCCTGAGTCCAAGTCGTCATTGCAGTTGCCATGATTCCTAGATAAACGATCGCTCCCCAGTTTTGCTGAATTGCCTGAGCCTGCTCCATCAGTTCGGGTAATGCCCAAATGAATCCTAGTAGGCTCGTGGTCATGAGTTGATAAATCGTTAAAGCTAGAGGCGGATGATGGGGGGCGATCGCTTCCATCAACAAAACGTAGACGGCAAAACTCAGCGCACAGCCAAATACCCAAAGATCGCCAATGCCTAGCGCTCCTCCTTCCCAAGACAAAATCCCAATTCCTGCTAACGCTAGCCCTGCCGATATCCAAACTCGCTGCGACAAGCTCCGACCTAGCAAGAAGCCTAACAGCGGCACCATAATCACATTTAAACTGGTAATAAATGCCGATCGATTAGAGGAAATTGTCTGTAACCCTATCACTTGGGTAACAACGGAAAGATAAATCATAACTCCCAAAATTGCGCCATCTCGGAGTAACCGTGCGTTGAAATGACGACACCAGGGCAAAAGCGTCAGGGCTCCCACTGAGAAGCGACTGCATATCAAGACCGCAGGAGACAGGGTAGTCAGGGCACCTTTAAGCAAAGCAAAGGTAGTACCCCAAACTAGCGTGGTACCTACTAGTATCAAAACATACCAGTAGTGGGAGGCAGATTTTTGCATAATGCGGAAAGTTTTCTAAAGAAATATGCTGAAGAAATATCGACAAAGCGCTAGATATGGAAAAAACTAATACAAAAGAACCTGTTATAAACCTATATCTGGTGCCATTATAGAACCATCCCTTCGATAGACTTTGCAGATAGGCGACCCGCTTGGGGGGTTTCAAAGAGATCGCCCAGCAGCAAAGATTGCCCAAATCATCTCAGAAACTATGACTTACGCTCTCTCTGCCGCCAAGCTCCAAACCTATTACCGTTGCCCCCGTGCCTACTATTTTCGCTACGAACGCCGCATCGAAAGCGCTGCGTTTTTCGGTTCGGCAGTCTTGGGAACCTCTCTCCATCAGGCTTTGGCGCAAATTTACCAAGACTGGCACTACCAGGATGCGATTCCTCGTTTGGATTGGATTGAGTATTGCTGGAGTCAGCAAGCTCATAGTTTAACCTCTAACCAAATTAACGAAGGGCGATCGATCCTCAGTCGTTACTACCAAGATTTTATTGCCAATCAGTCTGCCATGCGCAAGCCCCTTGCCATAGAGGGTAGAATTCAGGGCACGCTGCAAGCTGAGAACCTGGAATTTTCACTGTCGGGGCGTTACGATCGCCTTGATTTTTTAGACGACGGTTTAGAGTTAATCGACTACAAATCTGCGAAGGAGGTTGATTACGCCGAACCCGACGAGATTGATCTACAAATTGGCTTGTACTACTTAGCACTCGAACAGCGCTACCAACGCCAACTCAAGCGCATGAGTCTGCTATTTTTGCGCACTGGCGAGAAAATTAGCTTTGAAGCTACTCCCGAACATCGCCAACGGGTAGAGGAAGTGATTTGCGAACTAGCGGTTGAGTTGCGCCAAGATCAGCGCTGGACTCCGTTTCCCAGCAATCAGTGCGATCGCTGTTCGTACGCGCGATATTGCCCCGCCATGCGCCCTGATCCTGAGCCCATGCCCGAAGACACAAAGCCACAGCAGGGTTTACAGTTGGTTTTAAGTATTTAACATGGTGAAGCCGACCTCGTTGAAGTGGGTCAATACTTGGTTTAAGGCGATCGCAGCTGATTTAATGACACAAGAGTCGGGGTTAACCCCGACTGAACTCTACGTGCGCGTTCAGAGCCACATTTTAGATACGCTTTATTACGAAGTTTGCAAAAGGCACCCAGTATCTTTGCCAGGATTTGAAGTTCCTCAACAACCTACTCACGGAATTAAAGCTCCACCCATTCCAGATATCAATGCTAAGGGATTAGGGGAAATCTATGAGCAGATTTTAAGCCATAATCCGACCGAAAAAAAGACAGACGGTGCCTATTACACTCCAACACAGCTTGTAGATTTTGTAATTAAAAATACTGTGAGGGTTTGGCAAGGAGGGTTGCCTACTGTTCTTGATCCGGCTTGTGGAGGGGGTGTCTTTCTGCTGGCAGCTTATCAAGAATTGTTGGATCGGCGATCGCAAAACATGGGGCGATCGCTTAGCCGCATAGAACGCGAACAAATTTTGCTAGATTGCATTCACGGCGTTGATATTAACCCTCAGGCTGTCACAGTGACGCAGCTTTCCCTCCTCCTCAAACTCCTAGAAAATCAGCCTCCATCGCCGCAACCCCTGCCCGATCTCAGGCGTAATATTCATTGTGGAAACGCAGTGATTAGTGAGGATTTTGAGGGGCATAATTCTTCTCAAAACCAAACTCTAGTTTGGCAAAAAGCATTCCCAAATATTTTACGATCCAATGGTTTTAATATTATCATCGGTAATCCGCCTTACGTAGATTCCGAGTGGATGACGAAGTATCTTCCCGGTTGGCGACAGTATTGCACCCACCATTACAAGAGCGCTACTGGAAACTGGGATTTGTTTTGTATTTTTATTGAAAAAGCTTTAACATTATGTCAACCGAATGGGTTAATCAGCCTGGTCGTGCCTAATAAATTAGCCTCTGCAGACTATGCCTCTGGAGCGCGATCGCTCTTAGCAACAGCTAGCCAAATCATTACTGTTCACGACTACTCCCGAAGTGCAGCATTTGAAGCGGCAGTTTATCCATTAGTGTTTGTCGCTAAAAAGAGAGCTATGCCGCTAGAAAAAAAGGAACCCGGCGCAGTGTGGGTAATCGCCGCTACGGTTCAGCAGTCCCAACTCCTCGATCGCCTTCGAGATCATTTTCCTAAGCTGGAGGCGATCGCCCAAGTGAATGGAGCGGCAACGGTTGCGGAAGCTTACGCCATGCAGGAATTGATTGAAGAAGGACAGCCTCAAGCAGAAGGACAGAGCAATCATCATTTGCGAATGGTGAACAGTGGCACAATCGATCCCTACTGTTTCTTGTGGGGCAAAAAACCAATGCGATATTTGGGACAGTCTTACTTGTATCCTGTGATTGTAAAATGCGATCGCCTGCCACCCAAGCGGCTACAGCAAGCCAAACAACCGAAAATCATTGTTTCTGGCATGACTCAACGCTTAGAATGCGCGATCGATCAGGATGGCTCCTTCCTGGCAGGAAAGTCAACCTCTATCATTTTTTCATCTCAAACCTGTGATCTATACCCTCTCTTAGGGGTTCTCAATAGCAGTCTCATCAGCTTCTACTTGAAGAGTTACTTTAGTGGAAATAGATTGAAAGGTAATTATCTTCGGATTGGTTCGCCCCAGCTTCGACAAATTCCTATTTGCTTACCGAAGAACCCTGCACTCATGATTAAACTTATTAGGCAGCGGCTTACAGAAACCATTCCCATCCGATTGCAAACACTTGATCATCAGATCGATCAACTTGTATATCAACTCTACGAGCTAACAGACTTAGAGATTCAAATGATTGAACGCGCTAAGCTTTAGGTTTTGCCAGAATTGCGGCGATTAGAGCAGGCGTTCCACCAATCATGCCGAAGATAATCCAGCGCTGGAGGTTTAAGCCTTTTTTATGAGCCGCGATCGCCGCAAGTCCGCCCATGAAACAATGTAGAATCAACGGAACTAAATACCACTGTGGCGCAAGCTGCGGGTCAAACAACAAATCAGTCAGCACAATTTCCTCACTTTCGATCCATCGCAGAAACGCCACTTAATAGCATCACTAAGCCGCCAATTAGAATGGCGATCGCCACTCCTCCCGCCAAAACATCCAACCAGCCTGTACTTTCCATGCTCAATGTCCTTCCTCTTGCTTCGACTCAACTAAACGCAATACCTTAATTTGCCGCCGAAGCTACCACACCCATGTAAATCCCAGCCAGGACAAACTGTGTTAGCTTTCTCTGTGCGGTCATAATACTTCGACAAGCGTTGTAGAAACGATCGCCCTAGCGTTAGCACAAACCCAATGTAAAACACCGAAGCTAGCAACGTTGACAGAGCGGCTACGATGCTATTGGTGCGGGTTACAGCGATCGCCATTGCTAACAAGCACCAAGCCGTCACATCATCCACCACCGCACAAGTTAGCGCCAGCGCCTCCAGCCGAGTTCCCTGCAAATTGTTCTCTGTGATAATTCGTGCCAAAACAGGGAATGCCGTGATAGACATAGCTGCTCCCAAAAACAGAGCAAATGCCGTAAACGAAACATCTGCATTGGAGACTTGCGGGTACAGCAACACCGCCAAAATAGTTCCCAACGAAAACGGCACCACAATGCTGACATGGGAAGTCAAAATCGCTGTCTGTATCTGCCCTTGCAAATACTTGGGGTTCAGATCCAGCCCAATCAAAAACACGAAAAAGATTAGCCCAATCTGTGACAGCACATTTAAAGACGGCACTGTTTCGGGTGGAAACAATGCCGCCGATAAACCGGGTGCAACCAATCCAAACAATGATGACCCCAACATGATCCCAGCAACAATTTCACCAATGACCAGGGGCTGACACAGCCAACGGAACCCTAATTCTACCAATCGGGATAGCCCAATCACCAAAAGGGACTTGAAGTAAGACAAGGACAAGGGTTGACATAATCTAAGAAGTACCCTGGAGCTTGAGGAAGATGCAAAACGCAGATGCAAAACGCTAAAAGCATTCAGTACAGTTTGTGCCTGAGTCGTGAATCTAGTCAAGCCGCCGATTTTGCACACGATCGCCCTCCTAACGGTTGCCCCTCAGGAAGCTTCCAAAAGCTCACTGCCTAGCCAGTCTCTAGAGTGAACTATAACCCCGCCATACACCCACCAACATTCCTTGAACGACGACTTCTGTAGCAAGGGCATCAATAGGCTTATAGTTGCGGTTCGCAGGCTTCAGACTCACCTGCCCTCCCTGCCGATGGTAATACTTCAAGGTCGAGCCATCATCTCCAACTCGAGCAGCAACGATCGTGCCATTTTTCAAGGACTTTGGATCAGGAACCGGACGCATAATCACCACATCGCCACTGTCAATTAAAGCGTCAATCATGCTGTCTCCCCGCACCCGTAAAGCATAGTCGCCAGGGCGCAGCATAGAACTAGAAAAATCGAGTTCCTCATTCACTTCTGGAAAGGTTTCGACGACCGAACCTGCGGCGATCGCCCCTAAAATAGGAATCCCTTGAGACTTCAAGATCCGAATGGTGCGGGCTTTTCCGTCCGTCCAATCAATGTATCCCTTCGTGCGCAAGTGCTCCAAGCGACTCTGCACAGGCGCAGGAGACTTCAACCCCATTGCCCGCATCATTTGTCGAATAGAAGGAGAATGTTGATTCTGCTTGATATAGTCAATCAGCCAGTCATAAAGCTGCTGTTGAACTTCGGTTAGGGTGTCCATAGTTGCTTGATAATTACTTTATAAAGCTTACATAGAGTTGTGGTACTCTCTCTTAAGAACAAGCGTACCACACCCTGAAGCGTTTTTCAGCCTTTTCCTGATAATTTGTACTAGAGCTAGTTTCAGGGTTATGAACCAGAGGCAAGAACTTTTAATAACCTCTTGAGCAGAAGGCTTCAAACGCTGGCTCGGTCTTAACGCAACCTAATTTCTGTCTAAACCGTCATCTTTCCTCTAGAATCTTAACAACGGTGAGAGGTTTAACAATCATGCGAGTTCTGCTAGTCTATCCCTTGTTTCCCAAAACCTTCTGGTCATACGAGAAGATTCTGGAACTGGTTAATCGTAAGGTATTGCTGCCGCCCCTAGGCTTAGTCACCGTAGCGGCAATTTTGCCCCAAGAATGGGAATTTGAACTGGTCGATCGCAACGTTCGAGCCGTTACTGAGGCTGAATGGGCATGGGCAGATATTGTCATCTTGTCGGCAATGATTGTCCAAAAAGATGATTTAGTGAATCAGATTAAAGAGGCAAAACGTCACGGAAAGTTAGTGGCTGTGGGTGGCCCCTATCCAACCTCTGTTCCTGATGAAGCGATGGCTGCCGGAGCAGATTATATGATTTTGGATGAGGGCGAAATTACTCTGCCGATGTTTGTCGAAGCCGTTCAACGTGGCGAAAAATCGGGGATGTTCCGCTCAGATGGGGAAAAGCCCGATGTGACAGGTACCCCGGTTCCTCGGTTTGACCTCTTGGAGCTAGAAGCCTACGATTCTATGTCTGTCCAGTTTTCGCGCGGCTGCCCTTTCCAGTGCGAATTCTGCGACATTATTGTGCTGTATGGTCGCAAACCACGCACGAAAGATCCGGCTCAGCTTCTTAAAGAACTCGATTGCCTTTACGAGCTAGGCTGGCGGCGCAGCGTTTTCATGGTGGACGACAATTTCATTGGCAATAAACGAAATGTTAAGCTGCTGCTCAAAGATTTGAAGGTCTGGCAAGAGGAACATCAGTATCCCTTTAGCTTTAATACCGAAGCCTCGATTGACCTGGCTCAAGACCCAGAGCTAATGGAGATGATGGTAGATTGTGCCTTCAACGCAGTTTTTCTGGGCATTGAAACCCCTGACGAGGATAGCCTCGCTATGACTAAGAAGTTTCAAAATACCCGTGGCTCTTTGGCAGAATCGGCAGAAGCGATCGCCAAAACGGGCTTACGAGTTATGGCGGGCTTCATTATTGGCTTTGATGGCGAAAAGCAAGGGGCTGGCGATCGCATCGTTCGTTTTGTCGAGCAAACCAACATTCCCACCACCACCTTCGCCATGTTGCAGGCGCTACCCAACACCGCCCTCTGGCATCGCCTGGAAAAAGAAGGCAGGCTACGGGCAGGCAAGTACGCCAACATTAACCAAACCACGTTAATGAACTTCATCCCCACCCGTCCCCTCGAAGACATCGCCCGCGAATATGTTGATGCCTTCAGCCGCATTTACGAACCCAAAACCTACCTCGATCGCGTCTATCGCCATTTCCTGACGCTAGGCGCACCCCGCCATAAAGCCCCGTTCAAGTTCCCCAGTCTCATAGACTTAAAGGCGTTAGCGACTGTCTGCTGGCGGCAAGGTCTTAAGCGCAACACCCGCTGGATGTTTTGGCATCACCTGTTTAGCATCATTCGCCACAACCCAGGCGTGTTTGATCACTACCTCTCGGTCTGTGCCCATAACGAGCACTTCATGGAGTATCGTCAAATTGTTAACGACGAAATTGAACAACAGCTTCAAGAGTTTTTAGCCCATGAAGAGCAGGTTCAAATAGCTAGTCAAGATGTAGAGGTGCTAGTTTAATTTTGAGAGCGGCAAATGATCTCTAAAACTGCTCAGTCACTACAGGTAAATCCAACTTTATCCACTTTGCTGGATGATCTGGGGGAAGAATGTGAAAATGTGCTTTCTCTGCTCAGTCAACTTAAGCTTTCTAACCTAACAGCCGATCAAAAAGGCGATCTTCTCGCTGAACTTACAGGATCTATTTGCCATATCCACGTTCATACAGAAGATCTTCCAGAGCTAGTTGAGAACGAAATTTTGACGTTACCCGATGACGCTTAAATCTAAGGTGCTGGCAAAATGGAAAAAGTTAATCTTGCCGAGAAGTTAGCAGTATTTGCTGATCACTGGAACCCTAAAATTGTGGGCGAACTCAACGGGCAGCAGGTCAAACTCGTTAAGTTTCAAGGTGAGTTTGTTTGGCACCATCACGATACAGAAGATGAATTGTTTTTGGTGGTGCAAGGACGCTTTCGGATGGAATTCCGCGATCGCCAGGTTTGGCTCGAAGCCGGAGAATTCATCATTGTGCCCCATGGAGTTGAGCATCGCCCAGTTGCTGAAGAAGAAGTTCATGTCCTTTTGTTTGAACCTGCTACAACCCTAAACACAGGCAATGCTGAAAGTAACTTAACAGTTGCACAACTACAGAAAATCTAATGTGACACTTCTCAGGGCGGAATAATCAAGTCTGCCCTTTAAGAAGGGTCATGATAGACTCATCTATGCACTTAAGGGCTCTCGCAAGCTTTCACTTGCGTTCTTGAGTTTTAATGAAATTCTGACCTAAACAGCTACGTGTGAGGCTTGAAACTGATGCGAGTTCTGCTACTCTACCCCCTGTTTCCGAAAAGTTTTTGGTCATTTGAAAAGGCGCTTGAACTCGTCGATCGCAAGGCGCTGATGCCACCCCTCGGCTTAGCCACTGTTGCCGCAATTCTGCCCCAAACCTGGGAATTCAAATTAGCCGATCGCAACGTGTGCTCCATCAGCGAAGCAGAGTGGGAGTGGGCAGAGTTAGTCATTATCTCCGCCATGATTGTTCAGAAGGAAGATTTCCTGGCTCAAATTCAAGAAGCCAAGCGCCGAGGCAAGAGCGTTGCTGTGGGAGGACCTTATGCGACAGCCCTACCCAAAGAAGCAGAAGCAGCCGGAGCCGACTTTCTGATTTTGGATGAGGGCGAAATTACATTGCCCATGTTTATTGAAGCGATCGCCAGAGGCGAAACTCAGGGCATTTTCCGGTCAGGTGGTGAAAAGCCAGATGTTACAGGTACCCCAGTGCCTCGCTTCGAGCTTCTCGACTTTAATGCCTACGATAATATGTCGGTGCAGTTTTCGCGCGGCTGCCCCTTTCAGTGCGAGTTCTGCGACATCATTGTGCTATATGGGCGCAAGCCTCGCACCAAAAATCCTGAACAACTCTTGGCAGAACTAGAGCGTTTGTACGAACTAGGCTGGCGACGCACTATCTTTTTGGTCGATGATAACTTCATTGGCAACAAGCGCAATGTCAAGCTCCTGCTAAAGGAACTGAAGCCCTGGATGGCAGCCCACAACTATCCTTTTCACTTCAACACTGAAGCCTCAGTTGACTTGGCGCAAGACCAAGAAATGATGGACTTGATGGTAGATTGTAACTTCAACGCTGTTTTTCTAGGAGTCGAAACTCCTGACGAAGACAGCCTTGCGGTCACCAAGAAGTTTCAAAATACGCGAGATTCTCTCTCGGAAGCGGTAGACAGCATTATTGCTTCAGGGTTGCGCGTCATGGCAGGTTTCATTATTGGGTTTGATGGCGAGAAGAAGGGAGCAGGCGATCGCATCGTTCATTTCGTCGAAAAAACCGCCATCCCTACCGCTTTCTTTAGCATGTTGCAAGCTCTACCCGATACTGCGCTTTGGCATCGCTTGATCAAAGAAGGACGAATGCGCGGCAATGGCAACATTAACAATACGACGCTGATGAACTTCGAGCCAACCCGCCCGATTGAAGAAATCACCCGCGAGTTCATTGATGCCTTCTGGACTCTGTACGATCCAATGGTCTATCTTAACCGCACCTATCGTCACTTCCTCAAGTTAGGCACCCCCAAACACAAATCCTCCCTCCGTAAAGTCAGTTGGGTTAGCATTCGGGCGCTGTTGCTAGTTGCTTGGCGGCAAGGCGTAGTGCGCAAAACTCGGTTTCAGTTCTGGCTTAACTTCATCGGTATTCTTCGCCACAATCCCCGCGTCTGGGATCACTACCTCTCGATCTGCGCCATTAGCGAACATTTCTTGGAATACCGAGTGATTGTGCGTGATCAGCTAGAAAGCCAGTTGGCTCAATACTTAGCAGAAGAGGCAAAAGTGGTCAAAGAAACCCCGACGGAAGAAATCAGGGCGATCGCCAGTTAATTAATCATTTTGGATGAGTAGATGTGACTCTGCTCATCCAAAATAGTCAAAATAGTTCACTCTATTCCCTTCCATTAATTCAACTCTTGCAGGGTCATTTTTTCAAATATTAAAAAGGGCTAATTTTTCGGTATGAAACCCAAAAATTAGCCCTTTTAGAAAATTATGCCCTAGATTAGCTTGGCTGCCCGTAGCCCAAACATCAGCCCCATTGCTAAACCGAAAGCCCCACCCAATAAAGCGAAATAAGTGAGTACAGCCATTTATATTTCTCCATTAAGTTTTTCCATATCTATATTCAAGCACTTGTTCGACCGCTTAGGGTAGGACATAGAATAGACACACTCAAGTTCCTCCTTTCAGTCTGTCTAAACACCCATAGAATCGATGACCTTAGAAGTTTTATTCACTGAATACCGTACTCCCCTTATCCTGTTGATGTTTGCCACTCCCTGGGTAACCTTCTTAGCGTGTCGTCTCATTCCGGGTCAAGACGAAGAACCTTTTTTACTCAGTGCTAACCTGTCGCTGTCGGTGCTTAGTCTCCTTTTTTTAATTGGCTATCTAGCCTATGTCACCAATACCGGCGGCTGGCAACAACTTGTTCAGCAAGCAGACGTATTTCTCTTAGTCTTACCGCTGTACCATCTCAGTACCTCTCTCTGGCTCTCGCAGTTGCGAATGCCCTTGCAACAAATTCCAGCCTTTCGGACTTTGCAAGGAATTGCCATGATGGGGTGCATTTACCTGGTGTTCTCTTGGATGGCATCTAGGATTTACATTGTGTTCTTTTCCTACATGCCGTTTAGCTCGTTTTTGTTGATTTTGGCAGTTTTGTTAGGCATTGGCTATATGGGATATCGCAAGCTGCTGAATTGACGTAAAGCTATCATGGGCGGCAAACTACAAGACAGTTGTGCAGTAAAATCAGCCCACAAGGGTTTTCAGAGAGTAGGCAATGAAATCTGTCATTACAGTCGAATTACCGCAGCAGTCCTATGAGGTGGCGATCGCCTCCTATGGGCTAGAGTATCTAGGCACCTGGATGCAGCCGCTCAATCTTGGCAAAAAAGTGCTGCTGGTTTCCAATCCAATGATTTTTCGGCGATATGGTGATACCCTCCTGTCATCCCTCACTACAGCCGGATTTCAGGTTGCCTCATGCATTCTACCTGCTGGAGAACGCTATAAAACGCTTGCTTCTATTCAAAAAATCTACGATGCAGCCCTTGCCCAGCGTTTAGAACGCTCTTCTACCATTATCTCCTTGGGGGGTGGCGTGGTAGGGGATATGGCAGGCTTTGCCGCTGCCACATGGCTCAGAGGCATTAACTTTGTGCAAGTGCCAACCTCTCTCTTGGCGATGGTGGATGCCTCCATTGGCGGCAAAACGGGCGTTAATCATCCCCAGGGCAAAAATCTCATTGGTGCATTCCATCAACCGCGATTGGTCTTAATTGATCCTCAAGTCTTAGGTACCTTACCCCCCAGAGAATTTCGGGCAGGCATGGCAGAAGTAATCAAATACGGCGTGATTTGGGACACCAATTTATTTGAGCAGCTAGAAGCTGCAAACCGCCTAGACCAACAGCGCTACGTTAGTGAAGAACTTCTGCAAACTATTCTGACCCGTTCCTGTCAGGCAAAAGCCCATGTGGTTAGCCAAGATGAAAAAGAAGCAGGGCTGCGGGCAATCTTGAACTATGGGCACACGATTGGTCATGCAGTCGAAAGCTTAACCGGGTATCGAGTTGTTAACCATGGTGAAGGTGTGGCGATCGGAATGGTTGCCGCTGGGCAAATTGCAGTTGAGCTAGGGCTATGGGAGCAGTCCTCAGCCGATCGTCAGCAGGTCTTACTCGAAAAAACTGGACTTCCTACAAAGCTACCCGCAGGGTTGGAAATTGGAGCAATTTTAGAAAGTTTACAAACTGATAAAAAGGTTAAATCAGGAAAGGTTCGTTTTGTCTTACCCACTAAAATTGGTGCAGCTATTGTCACCGATCAAGCCGATGACCCGGTGATCCGCAAAGTCTTGGGCAATGTCGTATCTAGATCCCTTTAACTCATGCGTCTTAACGAACTATACCGACGTTACTTACTTTACGGATTAAGTGGACCAGTTATTTTCTTAAATCTTTGGGTATTGGGGCAACTGTTCATTTACCTTGAAGGACTACTCACCTTTACTATTTTGAGCGCAGTTTTAGCGCTGATTTTAGACTATCTGGTTCGCTTTCTAGAAAGCCTCAACCTCAATCGGACACAAGCAGTACTGGTCGTTTTATTCTTATTTTTACTCTTATTAATCACGTTAGGGATAACGCTGATTCCGATCGTCGTGGATCAGGCGACGCAACTGATTCAAGGCTTGCCCAGCGTGGTGGAGGCGGGCGATCGCAACTTTAAATGGCTTCAAGATTTTCTTCTAGAACGCAATCTCCGCCTAGATTTGGTAGAAATTACTAACCAGCTTACCTTACAAATTCAGGGCATTGTGGGGCTTTTACCAGGAATTGCTATCAATACCTTAGGGCAGCTTTTTAGTTCGACGTTTCTTGTCGTTCTGGCGTTTTACATGTTGCTGTATGGCGATCGATTTTGGCACGGGCTGATCCAACTGCTTCCCCCGCGTTTAGGAGTTGCTTTAAGTACCTCATTACAACAACAATTTCACCAATTTTTCTTAACGCAACTGCTTCTGGCACTGGCAATGTTTTTCCTTGTACTACCTACTTTCCTCATCCTTAACATTAAATTCAGCCTACTCTTTGCCATTTTGATTGGCTTATTTGAGGTGATTCCGCTTTTTGGGGCAACGATAGGAATTGGGCTAGTAACACTCCTTGCCCTGGGTTTACAGGGCCCTTTCGCAGCCGTCCAAGTCGTCGTTTCTAGCATGGTGTTTCAGCAAATTACGGATAACATTATTGCGCCGCGAATTCGAGGTGAATTTACAGGGCTCAATCCGATTTGGATTGTGATTGCGTTGCTTCTAGGCGGCAGAGTAGCAGGGTTTACTGGAGTTGTGTTGGCATTACCGATCGCTGCAACCATTAAAAGCACAAGTGAGGCAATGAGAAATATGGAAAAAGCAGCATGAGCTAACCCAGCATTTCATCTAAACGAAATCGAGCGATCTGCACGATTTCAGCAAGTGCCTGCGATCGTTCTGCCTCTAGAGAATTCTCTAAGCGAGTTTGAAAAGCCTCCAAGATACTGGCTTTGGTATGATTTTTAACCGCAACAATAAATGGAAACCCAAATCGCTCCTGGTATAAGCAATTCAGTTGTTGAAACTGCTGATATTCCTCCGAGGTTAATTGATCTAACCCAACTCTGGACTGTTCCTTGACCGAAGCCTCTGCCATGCTGACCTTACTGCCCAAGTCAGGATGCGATCGCATTAATGTGTCCTGCTCATCTGCATTCATCCGATTCATTACCTCAACCATACACCGATGTAAGGCTTCTACGTTAACAAACGGTCGTTGCTCCCAAGCCTGCTGAGCGATCGCTGGAGTATTTTCAAAAACTCCACCCAACACAGCCACAAATTTACTCAGTTCCATACTGTTTAGTTGACTAAGGTTCATAGTGGTTACCGCAATGCGCTGCCTAAAATAGTTTTAGCGATCGCCCCCGTTACTTCTTCAGGTCGTTCAGTCTTCAATTGTTCGTACCACTGTTGAGTAATCTGCCAATCTTTTCCATGAATTTGATCGGCTCTTTTCCGTGCCTTCAGAACTAAATCCTTCGTTCTTTGCTTACGTTCTAGTTCATACCGCTTCAATGCATCTTCCACGCTCAAATTTGTGGTTATTAAGTACCGAACCAGCACATTCACATCTTCCATTGCCTGACAGCCTCCTTGTCCCAAGTCAGGCGTTGTCCCATGTCCAGAGTCTCCTAATAGTGCCACCTTTCCTCGTACTAAGCCCTGAAGCGGCTCAATGTCGTGAATTGGAATGCGGTTCGTTTGCCAAGGATTTAATTGCTGAATCAATGCTTGAACGGGGTCGCACCAGCCCAGAAAAAACTGCGTTAATTCTGCCACAAATTGATCCGCCGTAACAGGCTCTCCTAGCGGTAAGGGAACATCTAGAAAGAAATAAAAGCGACCCTCCGATACAGGCATCATCGAAACTCTTTTTCCCTCCCCGACGTAGATCGTCCAGGTATCTGAAGACCTACTGTCTAGAGATTCATAATTTGGTGGTGCTAAATCCTCGCTAGCAGTCACCAGTCCATTCCAGTTGACATATCCTGCATATCGGGGCTGCACCTCTTGCCCCACCACATATTGCCGCAACCGCGATCGCAATCCATCCGCCGCAATCAAAACATCTCCCGTCGTCCGATGTCCATCCTCAAAAATTGCCGTCACGCTCTCTTCAGATTCTTCTACCCCCACGCACCGAGCATTCAGCCGCACTTTACCTGGAAATGCATTCAGCAACATCTGCTGCAAATCCGTGCGCGCTACTGGATAAGGTCGCTGTCCGACTTCATCAATTAACGGCTGAATAGGAATATTATTAAGCAGTTCTCCACTCAACGATCGATATTGCATCCGATTCATTTGTCCGCCAATTTTAGCGATCGCTTTCCCTAATCCCAGGCTGTTCAAGACTTTCACCCCATTCGACCACAGTGAAATCCCCGCCCCTGCCGGACGTAGCTCACTGACGCGATCGTAAATTTCTACCTGATACCCTGCCCGGTGAAGCGCCACCCCAGCCGTCAATCCGCCAATTCCAGCCCCGATGACGATCGCCTTCAAATTTTCCATGCTTCTTCCTCTAATTCTTAGCCCTATTAATATCACTCTCCTGGCAACCAATTTGTTTTACAAGAACTGACTAAGACTGACTAAGACAGAAAGTTGCGCAGAGAGGGTAAAATCCCATTTAAATCCCCTGGAAGAAATTGATTCATTGACCGTGCCCAAACCGTCCCACGCTTCAGATCCGCTGCTATGGGTTCCTTATCAAACAGTGTGCAATCATGCAAAAATTGGGGATGTCATTACCTTCTCAGGCACTGATTTCCCTTCAGAAATCGTTAAAATTGCCACTCAGTCCATTTATGTCCATGTGGCGATCGTTCATTCAGTAGATACCCAAGCCCCATCTGAAAATACCATTCTCATTGCCGAATCTCATATCGATCGCAGCTTACCGAGCGTCGGTACAGGAAAGCAAGCCTTGAGTGTGCAATTTCAATGGTTATTTAACCGTCTTGCCCAATACCCGGGGCAGGCTTGGTGGGTACCCCTCAAAACTCCCCTGACCCTCGGAGGCATCGCTAGGCTGCAAGTTTGGCTCCAAACCATTGAAAGCCAAGAAACTCCCTACGACTTTATTCAAGCGATCGGCGCAGGTCTGGCTCAGGTCGAATTGATAAAATTAAACAATAATCCCGACTTTTCTGCTCTATTTTGCTCAGAACTCGTTACCCGCGCCCTCCAAATGGCAGGAGCGATCGACGAAACCCTCAACCCTTCAGAACAAACCGCTGCCGATGTCATGCAGTTTCCTTGCTTTAAGAAACCGCTGCTAATTCAGAGAGAATTATGTTGAGAACTGCTGCCCTCTTCCTACCCCTTGTCCTCTCCATCCTGCTTTCCCTACCCACGGCTGCCGCTTCTTGTCGGACTTTTAATCAGCACACTGTCAACCAGCACACCGTCTGTATCTTAGACATTCAACGCAGCGCCAAAAACTACTGGCAATATCGCGCCTCTATTAGTATTGATGGCATCACAAAACCCCCAGAATTTTACAACTGTCGCGATCGCAATATTCTTCAGCAAGACGGAACCCGCATCCAATTTGAGCCTAATAGCATCGGCAGTTTCATCTGTCGCCTCTACAAACCCCTTCCCCAATCCGCCACACCCTTCTAAAGTGAAGAAAGAAATTGAGGGAAACACATGACTTCATGGCGCGATCGCTTCAATCCTATGCTTGGCAAAACTCGGTTTGTCGTTTGCCGCATCATGCTCCATCTCTCTGGACAAGAAGTTGCCCCTCTACTGGGCGCATTTAACCTCGTTGCCCAACAAGCTGTTGATAGTGACGGTGATTTAGAAATTTTAGGAGAAGGGCTCATCGAGATCTGTCAAACGTTATTACAAAATGATGTCTACTGGCGATCGGCAGCCAACGAAGGCGATGTTTTTTTTGATGAAGGAGAAGCTGGAGATTACGTCAACGAACTCTTCACCGACTCTGCCCAGCGATACAACAGCGGCACCCTAGGCGCAACAAATCTATCCGAAGAGCCATTAACTTTACCCGCGACTGAGAATATCGTCGTTATGGTGGCGATCGCCTGCGAAGGCGAAGCTCCCGAACTTGAAACCGACCTTGCCGACCTCAGCGCCCTCAAATCTGCTCTCAAAGCCTTAATTAACTTGCACTATCAAAATCGTCTTCGCGCGATTCAAGTTCACTTCTCGCCTGCCCAATTTGGCGACGAACTCACCTCCGAACAGCTTATCCTCAATTTCCCTGAACTGATTCCCCTATAGCTTTCACCTAACTCGCATCGGTTTCCTACCCTTATCCATCGGTTCTTTCCCCTTGTTTAACCCTTCCCGATATCAAATAATGGAAAATGTCATCCCCTCATCTCTGTGCCACATCATGGCTACTTTACGCCGGGCAATTGCCTTCTCAATGGTCATTCTCTTAGGAGTAGTAACTACTTCCTGTGGTTCTCCATCAGTGGATGCTTCAGCCAATAATACACCTGCAACTCAACAACAGACTGCTTCTCAAAACACCCGCATCACCGATGGGAAATATCCGATTCAGCAAGCAAATTATGACGATGGTACAGGTGAGTATCAACTAGCCCTGCTGAACACTGTCCCTGGTCAACCTGCTATTTTCAAAACCGATAATCTTCAGATGGCGCGCCTAACGGATGAAGAAGTAATGCAAAAGACAGGCAACTATCTCAAAGTAGAGAACGGTCAACCTTCCCTTCATATCGCCGAAGACTTCAAAATTGAATATGTCCACAACGTCACCGAAACCGTTGCAGATCCTCAAACTGGGCAACCTCAAACTGTCGTCGTTCGTCAAGAATCAAACTTCTGGGCTCCTTTTGCTGGCGCTGTGGCGGGGCAGGCTGTAGGCAGTCTTTTGTTTAGACCTCAATATTATTTCCCACCTGTTTACCAACCCGGTGGGATCTTGAGGGGTCATGGTGGCTATGGCAGAACTTACGATCAGGCTGCCTCTAACTACAGAACGCGCTACCAAGCTCCTCCGGCTGAAGTTAAAAATCGCCAGGTCTTTCGTTCAACTGGAAGAGTACGATCGCCCCAAACAACGACTCGTCCTCGCACTCCCACCACTCAACCCCGCTCTAGTGGTTCAGGCTTTGGCTCTAACACATTGCGTCAAAGAAACTCTAATCCCCAGTATCAACAAAGAAAGCCAAGCTTTGGAAGTAGCGGAGTTCGTCGCTCTGCACCCAGACGGCGACGCTAATTCATTGATTCAGTAATCTAGTAATAAAAAAAGAGGAGAAGCCTAAAAACTTCCCCTCTTTTTTTAATGAATAATTTTAATGAATAATTTTAGTCAATGCTGATTTTAGGCGATCGCCACAACCTGTTCCTTCTCTGCGACTTCCATCCCCTCATCCTCTGCTCCATCCTTCACAATATCCAAATCTACATCCAAAACTGTCATCTTCAATCCCGCTCTTGGCACATTCCCATTTGCTGAAATATAAGGATCTGGCTCCACCTTCCCCGTACAAATAATCAAAGACCCCTTCTTCAAATAAGGCAGCGTCCGCCAAGCTGCCGACTTTTCCCAAATCGTCAATGCAACCGTAAACGACTCCTCCCGGTTGCGTGGTTTCTGCACGTACAACGTCGCCTCCGCCACGGTCGCTGGTTCTCCGCTTTTTAACGCGATCGTCTTAATCTCAGCATCCGCCGCCAGGTTACCACTGACAATCCACTTGTTCAACCCGTTACTTGCCATCAAAAACTCCTAGAATTAGGTTTCTGTTAGAGTTCCCGGAAATATAAAGCACATCACCGTCTGGTATCTAGCCAAGCCTGTAAGCACTCCCATCATCTGTTCGATTCTGTTGATAGAGAATGCCGTTATTAAACTAATGGCGAACTTGATTGCCCACTATCACCCAGTTCAAAAGCCTTCAGTGGTCTTCGCTGCTACTAGGTCGGCTTAGCTTCAAACTCATGTTCTTAACTCAGTACGCAAATAAACTTACGGAGCTTTCATGGGGTTTTTACAGAGGCGATCGTTTATTTACTCTGCCTTTACAGCCTCTCTTCATACTTCTTGTTACTCTCGCTATAGGGCATCAAATTCAGGTGTATCCAAAAAACAGAAACAGACAAGAATAAGGGTGTAAATTTTGATCACCGAAGCGTTCAGCTACTTTCTAAGTTTTTGTCATAGGATTTCATAGCGACTGCTTGCCTAACGGTGACGTGCAACTGCACCTTCCAAGACAAATAAAATAAGTTCCTGGTTGAGTTGATGACAGAGCTAATTCAACGGTAAACACTGAATTGCGAGCTAAGAGGTAATGGCATGAAAGCAGTGATATTGGCGGGTGGACTGGGTACAAGACTGAGCGAAGAAACCGCCATCAAGCCCAAGCCCATGGTTGAAATAGGCGGGCAGCCTATCCTTTGGCACATTATGAAAAGCTACTCCCATCATGGAATCAACGATTTCGTGATTTGTTGCGGCTACAAAGGCTATGTCATTAAAGAGTATTTTGCCAATTACTTTCTACGGATGTCAGATGTCACATTTGACATGTGCTCTAACCAAATGAATGTCCATTCTGGATACGCCGAGCCTTGGCGAGTCACCTTGGTAGATACTGGCGAAAACACTATGACGGGTGGACGCTTAAAGCGCGTGCGAGAGCACGTTGGGAACGAAACTTTTTGCTTCACTTACGGAGACGGGGTAAGCAACGTTAACATTACCGAACTGATTGAGTTTCACAAAGATCAAGAGAGCTTGGCAACCTTAACTGCTGTGCAGCCCGAAGGACGATTCGGAGCAATTTCTTTAGGACAAGAACAAACCAGAATCTCTCAGTTCCATGAAAAGCCAGAAGGAGATGGCGCGTGGATCAACGGCGGCTACTTTGTGCTGGAGCCACACGTGATTGACTATATTGCCGATGATGCAGTGATGTGGGAACATGACCCGCTGAAAAAGCTAGCTCATGACGGGCAACTCTCTGCTTACAAGCACAGCGGTTTCTGGCAACCGATGGACACACTCAAGGATAAAAATTATCTCGAAAAGCTTTGGAAAGATGACAAGGCTCCCTGGAAAGTTTGGTAATTAGAAAAGCTTAGTCAGTTTGTTAAGTCGCCATTAATAAGTTGTGTCTATATCTTTACAAGTTCAGTTAGTTGTTATTCAAATAACAAGGGCAAATGGAGTCTATGTATGATTTTGCGGTAATTGGTGGAGGTATCGTGGGTCTTTCCACAGCAATGACGTTGGGGCGGCAATATCCCAGCGCCAAGATCCTAGTGCTGGAGAAAGAGAGCCGTTGGGCATTTCATCAAACAGGAAACAATAGTGGTGTCATTCATTCTGGAATCTATTACAAGCCGGGTAGCTACAAGGCTAAGTTTTGTCGGAATGGCGCTCAGTCGATGGTGGACTTTTGCCGATCGCACAATATCCCTCACGAAGTTTGCGGCAAGGTAATTATTGCCACTCAGGAAAAAGAGCTACCTCAGTTAGAAACCCTTTACCAACGAGGTTTAGAAAACGGCTTAGAAGTTTTCCGGTTAACAAAGGAAGAAGTTTTAGAATACGAACCCCACGTAGACTGCATTGCTGGGGTGAGAGTTGTTTCAACGGGTATTGCTGACTACAAGCAAGTTTGTCAAAAATACGCGGAGTTGGCTGGAGCACAAGGGGCTGAATTGCGACTCAACACGCGGGTTAACCGGATGGTAGAAACTGGTTCAGGACGGGTGTTAGAAACTAATCAGGGCAGTTTTGAAGCGCGGTATGTAATCAACTGCGCGGGGTTACAAAGCGATCGCGTTGCCAAAATGGGCAATGTTGATCCGCAAGCCAAAATTGTGCCGTTCCGGGGCGAATACTACGAACTGACTCCTGCCAAACGGCATTTAGTCAAAGGGCTAATTTATCCAGTGCCCAACCCTGACTTCCCCTTTCTAGGCGTTCACTTTACCCGCATGATTGATGGCAGCGTCCATGCAGGCCCTAACGCCGTCTTGAGCTTGAAGCGAGAAGGGTACAAAAAGACTGATTTTGACCTGCGAGATTTTGCTGAAGTTATGACCTTCCCTGGTTTCTGGAAGCTGGCGGCAAAACATGCCGACGAAGGCATCCAAGAAATTATTCGTTCTTTCAGTAAGGCGGCATTTGTGCGCAGTCTGCAACGACTGATTCCAGAAGTGCAGATGGAAGACGTAGTTCCTACCCATGCGGGAGTCAGGGCACAAGCGCTGATGAATGACGGCAAGCTAGTTGATGACTTTTTAATCATTGACGGTGAAAACTCAATGCACGTCTGTAATGCGCCTTCTCCGGCGGCAACCTCTTCTTTAGAAATTGGCAAAGCGATCGTCGATCGCATTCCTGAACAGCAGCATTTACGTGCTGCCATTAATGCCTAGTTCAAGGCAATATCAACAATTCAATTCAGCAGGATTTCCTATGAAAGTTCTCGTTACAGGTACAGAAGGTTATTTAGGATCATTGTTCGCGCCGATTTTAATGGAGCGGGGACATGAAGTCACAGCAGTAGATACTGGATATTACAAGGTCGGTTGGCTGTATAACGGCACCGAGTTAACGGCAAAAACCCTTAACAAAGATATTCGCCACATTACCGTTGAGGATCTGGCAGGAATTGAGGCGATCGTCCACATGGCGGAGCTTTCCAACGATCCTACTGGACAACTTTCACCCACCATTACCTACGACATTAACCACAAAGGTTCAGTTCGTTTAGCCGAACTAGCAAAGCAAGCAGGCGTTCGGCGCTTTGTCTATATGTCCTCTTGCAGCGTCTATGGCGTTGCCTCTGACAGCGATGTTACTGAAGAAACAGGAGTTAATCCTCAAACGGCTTACGCTGAATGCAAAGCATTCGTCGAGCGCGACCTGAAGCCCATGGCAGACGACAATTTCTCGCCGACCTTTATGCGTAATGCCACTGCCTTTGGCGCTTCGCCTCGAATGCGGTTTGACATTGTGTTGAATAATCTATCAGGACTCGCTTGGACTGAGAAAAAAATTAAAATGACCAGCGACGGCACTCCCTGGCGACCCTTAGTTCATGCGCTGGACATTGCTAAAGCGCTAGTTTGTGTACTGGAAGCACCCCGCGATATTATCCACAACCAGGTGTTTAACGTGGGTGACACGGCTAACAACTATCAGGTCAAGCAAATTGCCGAAATTGTAGCAGGCGTTTTCAAGGGTTGCGAACTCAGCTTTGGCGACAGCGGCTCTGATAACCGCAGCTACCGCGTTTCTTTTGAAAAAATCAACACTCAACTTCCTGGTTTTAAGTGCGAGTGGAATGCAGAACGCGGCGCACAGCAGTTATTTGATATCTTCTCTCAAATTGATATGACTCAAGAAGTCTTTCAGTCCCGTGGGTTTACGCGCTTGAAACAGCTTGAGTATTTGATTCGTACCCAACAAATTGACAAAGACTTCTTCTGGAGCCATAAATAATGATTTTTACAGAAACCAAGCTCAAAGGCGCATTTATCCTCGATCTAGATCTACGGGCAGATAATCGGGGCGCGTTTGCTCGAACGTTCTGTGCCCAAGAATTTGCAGAGCATGGACTGAAGCCCACCGTGGCGCAGTGCAATTTGTCATACAACTACCTCGCTGGAACCCTGAGGGGAATGCATTATCAAATTGCGCCCGCCTGCGAAACAAAGCTAGTGAGATGCACAAAAGGAGCAATTTACGATGTCATTATCGACATGCGCCCCGATTCCCCGACCTACATGGAGCATATTGGGGTTGAGTTAACAGCAGATAATCATCGATCGCTCTATATTCCAGAACTGTTTGCCCATGGATATCAGGCGCTTACTGATGGGGCTGAGGTTGTTTATCAGGTAGGAGAATTTTACACGCCTGGCTACGAGCGCGGCTTGCGCTACGATGACCCCACTTTTGGGATTGAGTGGCCTGTACCTGTCACCGTGATTTCCGAAAAAGATGCTGCCTGGGCATTGTTTGAAACCGTTTCTGTAGGAGTTTCGTAACGCCATGATGTTTATCGTTGATACTGCACTTAAAGCCCGTGCTGAAGCGGGTAACCCCATTAAAGTTGGGATGGTTGGGGCTGGCTTCATGGGGAGAGGCATTGCCAACCAAATTATGAATTCTGTGCCGGGAATGGAGTTGGTTGCTATCTCTAACCGGAATGCGGAAGCGGCGCAGCGGGCTTACACCGAAGCAGGCGTAACTGATATAAAAACCGTCTCGACTGTGGCTCAACTGGAAGCGGCGATCGCCCAAAACCAATACGCTATCACCGATGATCCGATGCTGCTGTGCCAGGCTGAAGGCATTGATGCGCTGATTGAAGTGACTGGAGCGATCGAATTTGGCGCAATGGTGATTATGGAGGCGATCGCCCACCGCAAACACGTCATCATGATGGATGCCGAGCTAGACGGAACGATTGGGCCAATCTTGAAAGTCTACGCTGACAAAGCTGGCGTGATTTTAAGCGCTTGCGATGGCGATCAGCCTGGGGTAGAGATGAACCTCTATCGGTTTGTCAAAAGCATTGGCTTAACGCCGCTGCTGTGCGGCAACATCAAGGGTTTGCAAGATCCTTACCGCAATCCCACCACGCAAGAAAGCTTTGCGAAACAGTGGGGACAAAAAGCTCACATGGTCACCAGCTTCGCCGATGGCACCAAGATTTCTTTTGAACAGGCGATCGTGGCTAATGGCACTGGCATGAGAGTTTGCAAGCGCGGGATGTTGGGCTACGACTACAGAGGACACGTTGACGACCTGACCAAGAAGTACGACATCGATATGCTCAAAGAGTGGGGCGGCATTGTCGATTATGTCGTGGGTTCCCAACCCGGCCCTGGCGTTTTTGTTCTGGGGACGCATGATGATCCGAAGCAAAAGCATTATCTGAACCTGTACAAACTGGGTGAAGGGCCGCTCTACAGCTTCTATACTCCTTATCACCTTTGCCACTTTGAAGTGCCGTTGTCGGTAGCGCGGGCAGTGTTGTTCCACGATCGCGTTCTGTCGCCGCTGGGTGCACCTTTAGTCGATGTAGTTGCTACCGCAAAAATTGACCTGAAAGCAGGTGAGACGATCGACCCGATTGGCTATTACATGACCTACGGGCAATGCGAAAACTCTGACGTGACTCAAGCTGAAAACCTGTTGCCCATGGGCTTAGCCGAGGGCTGCCGCCTGAAGCGCGATATTCCGAAAGATCAAGTGCTAACTTACGATGATGTGGAAGTGCCAGAAGGTCGGCTATGCGACAAGCTGCGGGCTGAGCAAACCGCTTATTTCGCCGGGGCTGTGCCTCAATTGGTGGCTGTGTAGGGTTGAACCCTAGCGATATGTAAAGTAAGCAGCGATCGCTATCTCTAATCTATTAGGACAGAGTTTCATTGAGGCTCTGTCCTATGTTTTTAGGATTGCATTCTGAAAATTAATTGTAGTCTGAAAATTAATTGTAGGATTACGTTATGAAGTTGAAAGAGAGCACTACTTTGACATTTTAGATGACACCAATTTGTCACTAGCAGTTTGATGACACTAATTTGTCCTGACGACATTTCCTGACGACATTAAAGTATCCCCAACGACACTAATCTGTCACTAATGACATCTAAATTAGATATTGTACAAACCCAATGGACACAACTGGACTCGAACCAGTGACCCCCACGATGTCAACGTGGTGCTCTAACCAACTGAGCTATGCGTCCATAATGAACCGTCTATGACAATAGCACAACATCTATCCCAGCGGCAAACTTGTTTAACTAAAACTTTGATTGCTTGCTGGGAATAAGATGCATCGATCGCCTTAACTGCTCCCCAAATTAGCACTTAGCTCTGGTGCAGGAGGTTGCTCAGGAGGTTGGTCTGAAGATGCGGCGGCAGATTGAAGCGAAGGATTTGTGAGAGCGATCGCGGCTTGCACAAACCCTTGAAATAAGGGATGAGGCTTACTAGGGCGAGATTGGAACTCTGGATGGAACTGAGTGGCTAGAAAGAAGGGATGGCTGGGAAGCTCAATCATTTCGACTAATCGCCCATCGGGTGAGGTGCCGCTGACCTGGTAGCCTAGCTCCAAAAAGAGATTGCGGTAAGCGTTATTAAATTCCCAGCGATGGCGATGCCGCTCGTAGATCACTTCTTGACCGTAAAGACGGTTGGCAAGGCTGTTAGGCAACGTACGGCAAGGATAAAGCCCTACGCGCATTGTGCCGCCCAAGTCCACTACGTCTTGCTGTTCGGGTAGGAGGTCAATGACTGGATTTTGGCAGTCTGTGTCAAACTCTGAACTGTTAGCATCTTCCAACTTTGCCACGTTGCGCGCCCACTCAATCACCGAGCATTGCATTCCCAGACATAACCCTAGGAAAGGAATCTGGCGATCGCGGGCATAATGAATTGCACTAATTTTGCCATCAATGCCGCGTGCCCCAAAACCACCCGGAACCAAAATTCCGTGTGCTCCTGCCAGCATTTCATCGACATTTTCAGACGTAATATCTTCAGAACTAACCCAACGCAGCCGTAAGTCGCCGCTAATTTCCAGGGCAGCATGGCGCAGAGCTTCTACAACAGACAGATAGGCATCTCCCAGACTAACGTATTTGCCGACGATCGCGATTTCAAGGGGGTGCTGCGGATTATGGAGACGATTAACTAGGGTTTGCCAGTCGCGCAAGTCGGGCTGACGTTGCTCAAGCTGCAATAGAGAGAGCACCTGGTTCGCCAAGCCTTCCCGCTCCATTACCAGAGGGACTTCGTAGATGCTACTGACATCGGGGGCAGTGATGACGCACTCAGCATCAACATCGCAAAACTCAGCCATTTTTTCCTTGAGTGTCGTTGGGATGGGGCGATCGCAGCGGCACACCAAGATATCGGGCTGAATCCCAATCGATCGCAATTCTTTGACCGAGTGCTGCGTCGGCTTCGTCTTCATCTCACCCGCCGCAGGAATCCAGGGTACCAACGTTACATGAAGATACAAAACGTTCCTACGCCCCACATCTTTGCGAAACTGACGAATAGCCTCCAAAAACGGCAATGACTCAATATCGCCGACTGTGCCGCCAATCTCGGTGATGACGACATCTGGATTGGTATCTTTAGCAACGCGCAGAATTCGCTCTTTGATTTCGTTGGTAATGTGAGGAATTACCTGCACAGTGCCCCCGTTATAGTCACCTCGTCGCTCTTTATTAAGCACCGACTGATAGATAGAGCCTGTGGTAACGTTGTTTAACCGAGACATGGAAGTGTCAGTGAAGCGCTCGTAGTGCCCCAAATCTAGATCTGTCTCTGCGCCGTCGCAAGTGACAAACACCTCGCCATGCTGAAATGGACTCATGGTGCCGGGGTCAACGTTGATGTAGGGATCGAGCTTGAGGATGGACACCGAGTAGTTGCGCGACTTGAGCAATCGCCCCAGGCTAGATGCCACGATGCCCTTGCCGATGCTCGAAACAACGCCACCCGTCACGAATACAAATTTAGTCATAGCAGGTTTCCGATTCTCGGCTCGATTAACCCATACATTTTGACATAGGCTATGACTTTCGCTCCGGGGGCGATCGTATTTTTTGGAGGTTCAGCTTAGCCTCGACGACGCTCTAGCAAAATCATCATGAGCAAACTTAGAATTGCTTGAGTTTCTTCGCGATCGCTCAACTGATCCACTTTCTTGATGGTAAAGAGTCGAGAAAGGAATCCTGGAGTTTTTGCCAATCGCATGACTACGCTGCCATCAGGGCGCTTGACGGAGTAGGTAGGGTTGAGAAAGTAGCCGCTAAAGAGTCCAACGAAGGGCAGTTCTGACAATAATGCATCACCCACCTTGACCCAAGGGTTATCTTCTTGAATGGTGAGAACAGCGTTTTCATTGGTGCCGCCATCAAAAATGTTGTAACGGGCGCTCCAAAGCGACTGCATTCCTTTGCGCTTAACCCCGCCAATGACAGTACCCGTATTGTCGGTAAAATTGTAGCGAGCAGAAAAATCGATGATGCGATCGGCTTTCAAATGATAGAGCGATGTTGTTTCTTGCTCATCGCCATAAACCGTAATAGCCTCCTTGAGGCGAAACGCTTTTTGACGAACCATAAATAACAATTTGCCTTGGTTGTCTGTGACCGAAACTTTATTAGGTGACCAAGTCCAAATTTTGAAGGTTAAGTTGAGTGGATATTGCAGCATAAAATTAATGAATGCGAGATTTTCCCCTTCATTAATCCCAAATCTATTACTTCGGTATCATCGCGTAATTTCTGATTCAGATTCTCAGCTTATTTACAAATTTGAGAATCTGAATCAGGAGATTAAATAGCTAAGCGCGACCTACGGGCTCTTTTGCGAGGAACTTTTCTAACTCGGTCAAGGCATCTGCATCGACCTTGGTTTGCATTGGGCAAAACTTAGGGCCACACATTGAGCAAAACTCAGCCGTTTTATAAATGTCAGCAGGCAAAGTTTCGTCGTGGTATTCCTTAGCGCGTTCAGGATCTAGAGATAGCTCAAACTGGCGATTCCAGTCGAAGTTATAGCGAGCGCGGGAAAGTTCATCATCGCGATCGCGTGCTCCAGGTCTGTGCCGAGCGATATCTGCTGCATGAGCCGCAATTTTGTAGGCAATTAAGCCATTGCGAACATCTTCCGCATTCGGTAAACCCAAATGTTCTTTGGGCGTAACGTAGCATAGCATTGCCGTACCATACCAACCTGCCATTGCCGCCCCGATCGCCGAAGTAATGTGGTCATAACCTGGGGCAATATCAGTCACCAAAGGGCCCAGCACATAGAAGGGCGCTTCCGAACATTCTTCCATTTGCTTGCGCACATTAAATTCAATTTGATCCATTGGCACGTGCCCAGGACCTTCCACCATGACTTGCACATCGTGTTCCCAGGCGCGTCGCGTTAGTTGTCCCAAAGTCTTTAGCTCTGCTAGTTGTGCCGCATCCGACGCATCGTGCGTGCATCCGGGTCGTAGGGAATCGCCTAGGCTGAACGACACATCGTATTTTTTGAAGATCTCAATGATGTCATCGAAGTGTGTGTAAAGCGGATTCTGTTTATGATGATGTAACATCCACCGCGCTAAAATGCCGCCCCCACGCGACACAATTCCTGTTAAGCGCTCTCTCACCAAGGGCAAATGCTCAATCAAAATTCCAGCATGAATGGTTTGATAATCAACCCCTTGCTGCGCGTGCTTTTCAATCACCTGCAAAAAGTCATCGGCAGTCAGATTTTCAATATTGCCATGGACGCTTTCTAGGGTTTGATACACCGGAACTGTCCCGATCGGCACGGGTGAAGCCTGAATAATCGCCGTCCGAATTTCGTCTAAATTGCCGCCGCCCGTAGACAGATCCATGACGGTATCTGCCCCATATTTAACCGCTAAATTTAGCTTGTCAATTTCTTCAGTCAACCCAGAAGAATTAGGTGATGCGCCAATGTTGGCATTCACTTTGCATTTAGAAGCAATCCCGATCGCCATCGGTTCTAAATTTGTGTGGTTAATATTTGCGGGAATAATCATCCTACCCCGCGCCACTTCTGCCTGAATGAGCGCCACAGACAAACTTTCCCGCCGCGCCACAAACTCCATTTCCTCAGTCACCATTCCCTGTCGAGCATAGTGCATTTGAGACACATTACTCTGTCCACGCCGTTTCGCGATCCACTCTGTACGCATTTAATTTTCTCCTAAGTGACAGCTTCCCTCCGTCGGTATGACCCGATATCAGGTTCTCAGGGTATGTTCTCAGCCTGAAGATTCAGACACCCCTAGCTTGAGCAAATCCTATCACCCCAGAGGTCACAGAGCAATCAGATTTCAGAAAGGAGGCTTAGTTAGGCGAAGTTACCGAGATGCTCTTTCACCCACTGACGAAAAGCCTTTAGTGCCGAGAAAGGAGGCTTAGTTAGGCGAAGTTACCGAGATGCTCTTTCACCCACTGACGAAAAGCCTTTAGTGCCGGACGGGTTCCGGCTGTGCGGCTGAAGTCCAAAAACCGAGAAATGCCTTCAACAACTGGAAAGTTAGGGAACGCCAGACTGCTCTCAGATTCGACGTATTCACACCGTTTTGCAAGAGACTAATTTGTAGTTTATGGCTCTCGTAACGCCAAGTTTCTGGAACACCCAACGCTTCATAGGCACTCAGTTGGGTTTTAGAAGTTACATCAATTTCAATGGCTCAATCAGGCGGCGGATCAACGTTTAGATCAATTCGTTCCTTCCCAATCATCAAGGCATGATTTTTGATATAGAAGCAATCATCAGGTTCAATGCCTGCTGCCATTTCTTTGCGCCGGAGGGTGGTTGATCCTAGGGGTTCCCAGTCCATGTCAAGTTCGTCGAGCAAAACAACTAAAAGGTTGGAAACGACAACTTTTGTGTGTTCATGCTTGGGAAGTGGAGCCACGATTTCTAGCGTTCCTTGATGATAGGCTAGACGAGTCGTCCGACGTTCTCCGAAGTCTTCAAGAATCAGTTCAAATTCTTGCCAACTCACATTGTGCAAAAGCACACGGTGCCCTGGAGGAACATCCATGTTTGAGTTGAAGCATGAACATGGGTGTCTTCTAAAGCTCCCTAAAGTTGCCTGAAGTCAATGGATTGAGCCGCCAAGATTATATTGTCGCCTTCCATTCAGATTCCCAGATCTTAAAGGTTTTGGAGATCTAGATACGATCGCTTCACTTCTTTAGGGGATGTTTTCCGTAAATGCCGCGCCTTCTGTTGGCTCTGTATAAGTCTTTGCTCGATCGCTGAGTTGGGCAAAGTCAAAGAGCCGATCGCTCCCCATCATTGCCGTCCATACTAAGACAATACTTGCTGACACGAATACCGCCGCCGCAAAGCTGACTAACAAATCGCCGCCATAGGGAATATTTAACCAGGCTGTAAAGTCGGATTTAGGAAAAAATAATGCCCCAGCAGCAATTCCAGCAACCGAACTCATGACTGCGATCGCCCCTGTTAATTTACGAGAATACATGCCATAAACGACCGGAACAACCGCCCCCGCACAAATTAAATCTGCTAACAAGAATAGATAAAGCACGTCATACCCTTGCGCCGCAATGGCGATCGCTGGAACGCCTGCTGCGATCGTCAGTGCCCGTGAGGTTCGCAGCAATCCGCTAGACTGCATTTGCGGAAACAAACGAATCAAATCAATGGTAAAAACGCTAGCAATTCCATTGAGCAATGCCGAGAGCGTACTCATCACCAGCGCCAACGCCAGCACCAAAACGCTCATAGTGAACCATAGCGGTAATTCCAGCTTTTGCAGCAGTGAGAAAAAGGCGCGATCGTCGTTAAACCCAAAATGCATTGCCAAAATCCCCAAGATTCCACCCAGAAAAATCATGGGAATAATGGCGATCGCCGACCCTAAAAATGCTTGTTGCACTGTTCGGTCATCCCGACAGGCATAAACTCGTTGCCAGTTGCTCTGGTTAAAAAATTCAGCTGCTAAAATTGCAATCACCAAAGATGCACCAAATTTAATAGCATCTATGTTTGCCAAGTTGAAAAGTTCAGGCGCTTTGGCCTGCACGGGCTGTAGTGCAGCTTCCCAGCCGCCTAATGCAACAATAGCGACGATTAAGCTAACAATCAACAAAGGGATAATTACGACAAATTGAATCGCATCGGTAAATACTGCTGCTCCTAACCCACCATAGGTTGTGTAAATGAAAGTTGCAGTAATCACAACAAGTGCTGTGACGTAGAGAGGAACGCCTGCAATAAGCTCTGTCGCTTTAGCGATCGCCGTTAACTCTGCCGCCAAATAGATAAACATATAGAACACAATAATGACCAGTGTCAGCAGGTACATTGCATTCCCAAAACGATACAAAACAAACTCATTGAGCGAATGTCCGTTTGGCATTAACTGACGAATACGAGTCCCAACTTTAGCAAACGCAATAATCGGTGCAGCCGATCCAATACAATAGCCAATAATCCCTGCAATGCCGCTAGTCGCACCCACTTGAGGCGGACTAAACAGAATCCAGACTCCCATTGCCGAAGTCACAATGGTTGCCAGCGCCATCCAGGTGCCAAAGCGGTTGCGGCTCACCATGTAATCTTCTAAATTCAAAGCCGTTTTACTGGCATGGAGAATTCCTAAAAGGGCAAATAATCCAGCAGTCACTAGCATGACTAATAGTGCGATCGCTCCAACAGACATATAAACCTCACGCGATAAAACAGTGGCGCTAGAGGCGGAACTTTAGAGAATTTTGGATTTTGGATAACAGTCCTAATCAACGCTTCCCTCCGCTGGTATGATCCAGGCTCAGGTTCCAAGGGTGTAATCTCAGCCTGATTGCTCAGGCACCCCTAGCTTAGTCTGTAAGCATATCATTAAAGCTTTGCAGGCTTGAATAATTTCAGGATTAAGATTGATTCTGCTCAAGCTAGCAATTTCTACGACAGTTAGGGAGTTGCAATTAAATAACGCCCCGAACCGCCCCCTAAATCCCCCATTCTGGGGCAGGACTTCCGAACCTGTCAAAGTCCCCCAGAATGGGGGATTTAGGGGGCTGATAAGTCAATGCATCCCATTGGGGTGTTTTTTTCACGCAACTCCTTAGTAAACCCACACTTCTTTGGCAGAAGACGTTTCATCGTTTCATTTATAAAAAAGGAAAAAACTCACGCTCTAATTAGAACGTGAGAGAGGGTATTTTTTGCTGCTAGGATTCAAAATGATCAGGAGTTGGAACAGGGGACTAGAACTATTTAGGCTCCTTCCAATCACATCGCTAGCAAGCTATTCATACCAACAGTTTGTCACTAATAGTATCTAAACTAGGTGCAGATTAAGTTCACGCCTGAATGGCAATATCATTGACAGTGATGCTGGGGGCACCTTGCAGAGTCGCGAAATATCCACCCTGCCCGAAGCCGCCACTGCTACCATTCTGATTAAAGAACAACTTGCCTGTTGCTTCGCTGTAAACAATTAGTTTAGAACTGGTAGCCGCATCAATATTGTCAGCCACGATCGCAAAGTCAGATTTACTAATGTTGCCAAAAGTGGTTCGATCGAGCACGATTTTGTCCAGGTCGATCGCAAAATCTTTGATTACATCTTTACCGATCGCCGCCTGCTTGTAAGGGGAACCGATATCAAAGACAAAAGCATCTGCGCCAGCCCCGCCAGTCAAGACATCTTTGCCTTTGCCGCCAACTAGCGTATCGTTACCCAAACCACCCCGAAGCACATCTGCCCCTCCTTGACCCAAGAGAATATCATTCCCTGCCTGACCATCTAATACATTAGCTTTATCATTACCGATGAGAGTGTTATTGAGACTGTTGCCAGTGCCATCGATCGCTGCTGCTCCGGTCAAAGTAAGGTTTTCAACCAGATTGCCCAAGGTAAAGTTTACCGAAGATTGCACCGTATCAATACCACCCTGAAAGATAAATCCATTTTCAGGATCAGCAACCGAACTTACGGTTTCAATCACCACATCTCCAATGCTATCGACAATGTAGGTATCATTGCCAATTCCGCCAGCCATGTTGTCATTGCCAGTCCCGCCATCTAGCGTATCATCCCCAGGGTCGCCCAGATCAACCAGACCTAGCTCAAAGTTATTAATAACGTTGCCTCGCAATCCAAGCACATCATCTCCGGCGTTTCCTTTGAGAATATTGTTTTGAAAATTTCCAGAAATGACGTTATTTAATTCATTTCCGGTACCGTTAATCCCACCAGCCAGGATAAGATTCTCAAGATTTGCTCCCAAAGTAAAATCACTATTCGATCGAACCGTATCAACTCCGGCATTGATTGCTTCGTTAATGGTTGGATTCCCATTCACGATATAAAGATCGTCGCCGTTGCCGCCGTTCATCACATCGCCAGTGCTACCCGTGAGTTCGTCGTTTCCACCGTTGCCATTGAGAATATTCCTCCCAGATTCGCCAAATAATCGATCAGCCAGGTCAGCACCGTTCAAAACATCATCACCTCCGCCACCAAACAGGCTATTTCGGGCGGTAACGCTACCGTTAATGATGTTGTTAAGTTCGTTACCTCGACCTACCACCTCTGCATTACCAATGATTTCCAGATTTTCCACATTAGCTGAAAGAGTAGTGATACGAGAACTTGATTGAACAGTGTCGATTCCAGCATTAACCTCTTCAATCACCTGATCTTGCTCGACATCGACCACATAAAAATCGTTGCCGCTGCCACCTCGCATAATATCAATGCCAGTTCCACCCGAAAGGATATCGTTACCCGCATCGCCAAACAGCAGATCATTACCTGCTAAACCGTTGATCTGGTCATCTGTAACACCACCAAACAGTTGATCGTTGCCGTTAGTTCCGTTAATTAGTGCCATGGTCGTTTGTCCTTTTTTAAGAAGTAAAGTGTTTGAGTGAAATGGCAAATATTGATTTAAATTTTGCCAGGGATTGAGTTACCAAAAAATCGCTTTTTAGAAGAAGAATTATTATCTTTTTGCTGAGCGATCGATTGATTCAACCTTGTATTCAATTTAGAATTCTTGAGTAAATGTGTCGGTCTTAAAAAGTCAGAAAAAGTCTTGAATAAAGTATGATTAGAATCGAAATAAACGTCATATTTTATATGAAAGTTGATTCTATTAATTAGTTAATTATTTAAGCAAAAAACTCTATTCTCAGATTAAAAAATTAAGAGAATAGAGTCTGTAATTCTTTTATAGAGAAGATAGCGAGAGTTATTCGTAGTAAAATTTATGCAGAAAGATGATCCTTAATTTGTTTGAACTGGATGTTAAAATTTAAGTAAAGCAAGTTAATTAAAATCAATCATTTATAAAAATTTTATCTGTTAGCGATCGCCATAAAATCAAGAGGAAATCAAATACTTTGTGCAAATCTCTTAGTCTTTATGACATTAGTTTCAGTTAACCTAAAATATTTTTACACACAGTATTTACCTCTGCTCAGTCGGTTTTTTTACCTAAGAACAGCATTTATTTTGTTTTTGAGATAACTTACGACTTTGCTACTGTGGTTCAGTTCTCACCTTGAGCTACCGCGATGCCGTCCCATTAACTGCTTTTGATTGCTAGACTCCTTCCTATTTGCCGCTCTCATTTGCTGTTTCCGCCTGCTCTTGCTGGTTTCTATACTCGCATCGTACGCAATTGCCCTGCTAAAACCATCTGAAGAACGTCTTGACCTGAACTCAGCGATCGTACACTGACTCAGCCTTTTGCCTCTAACTTTAGTCGTACCTCTAACGGGTGAGCCTCAACGAAAGTTATAAAATTGCGTCGATTGTGAGAATTCTGGCTCAATTCGCTGTACTTATTAAGAATAGAGCTTGCTAACTTTTGTACTATGATGCTTTCCCTAAAAACGCAACCTCAACCCTTTCGCTTTCTGCTTTACACTGAATGGCTAATGCTCGCTAGCTGCGGCGCTATGGCGGCATTTGAAGGCTGGGAGCTTCGGAGCATTCCTGTGCAGCACATTCTCATTTTGGTGTCTCTAGGACTGATGGGATGGATGTTGCCCAACGGTAAAACACCATTTCGCTATCTGTATACCGCGATCGAAATGGGTCTGATTTTCTACGGCACAACCTTGGGTTATCTGCATATCTTGCCCACGCTGTATCTGATTGTGCTAATTCGTAGCTGTTTCTTATTTGAACCACCAGGTCGGTGGGTTGTGGCAGGTCTGTCACTCACGCTGTTTCTGGTGCATCAGGCTCAGTATCTTCAGACAATTATGCCGCTTTTATTATCCAATGCTCAACAGCAGCAAATTTGGATGCATCAGGTCGCGGAAGTGTTGATGTTTGGGCTAGGTCTGTTTTTCGTGTCGCAGTTAGTCAGTACGCTGTTAGCAGAGCGGAAAGCACAGGAACAATTGTCATTGGCACATGAACAGTTGCGGGAATATGCTTTGCAAATTGAAGATTTGGCGGCTGTTCAAGAACGTAACCGCATTGCGCGAGAAATTCATGATTCGCTAGGTCACGCTCTGACAACTTTGAATGTGCAGGTGCAAACGGCTCTGAAGCTTTGGCAGCATGACCCAATCAAAGCGAAACCGTTTTTGGAACAAGCGCAACGACTGGGTAAAGTTGCTATGCAGGAGGTGCGGCAGTCGGTACATGCGTTGAGGGCAGATGCTGTAGCAGAGGAACCATTAGAACAGGCGATCGCGGCTCTAGTCAGAGAATTTAGTCAAAGTACAGGAATTGAGGTTTTAACCAAAATAGATCTGCAAACGGTTCTTCCTGCTCCCATGGCAAAGACAATTTATCGAGTCGTGCAAGAGGCGCTTACAAATATTTGTAAACATGCTGAAGCAACTTCTGTACAGCTTAATTTGCGGCAAGCGACCGATCGCATCTACTTGAGCATCCGTGATAATGGATGTGGTTTCCAGCCACAGGCAAAATTAGGTGGGTTTGGGCTACACAGTATGCAAGAACGAATCGTTGCCCTGCATGGCAGCTTCCGAGTAGAGACAGAACCGCAGACAGGTTGTTGTATTGTGGTGGAATTACCCCTGCAAGAGGCATTACGATGATTCGTCTGCTGCTGGTAGATGATCAAAACTTAATCTGTCAAGGATTAAAGGCAATGTTATCGCTAGAACCTGACCTGGAAGTGGTTGGCATTGCCAACAATGGGGCAGTGGCGATCGAGCAAGTGGCAGCATTGCAGCCGGATGTAGTGTTGATGGATGTGCGAATGCCAATCATGGATGGACGAGAGGCAACGCGCACGATTACACAGCAATATCATCAGGTAAAAGTTTTAGTGTTAAGCACGTTTGATGATGATCAGTATATTGCAGACGCAATGCGAGCAGGCGCGAAGGGATACCTGCTCAAAGACATGCCATCGGAGGAGCTAGCCCAGGCAATTCGATTTGTGCATTTAGGCTACACTCAACTGGCTCCTGGTTTAATGGAAAAGCTAATTTCAGGATTCTCATCTGCCCCGATCGCCCCAAAAACAGAATCAGCCGTATTGACCCAACTTACGCCTCGTGAACAGCAGGTCTTGCAATTAATTAGTGCCGGGGCGACAAACCGAGAAATTGCCCAGCAGCTTTTCATTTCAGAGGGAACCGTGAAAACCCATGTGACCCATTTGCTAAACCGCTTGAATCTACGAAACCGATCGCAGTTAGCAATTTATGCTCATTCGTTAATTGCAAGAACTTAAGCAGCACGATCGATCGCGCCACTATCTCCATCTGAACGATCGCCAAAATCTTTAACGGTCGAACAAACACCCGTCTCAAGCTTTACAATGGCAAATAGACAAGATTCCGACTGGCAATCGCCTTTTACTCAACTGCACCCTACACCCTATGGATATTCAATCTCAGCCCGATCGCGTCATTATTTTTGACACCACTCTCCGCGATGGCGAACAGTCTCCCGGGGCAACCCTAAATGTGGAAGAAAAACTAACGATCGCCCGTCAACTGACTCGGCTGGGTGTAGACGTAATCGAAGCAGGCTTCCCCTTCGCCAGCCCCGGCGACTTTGAAGCCGTTAGTAAAATTGCCCAAACCGTCGGCGGCAACGACGAGAGCCCGATCATCTGCGGCTTGGCTAGAGCCACCCAGCAAGACATCAAAACCGCTGCCGAAGCCCTCAAACCCGCTACGCATCCTCGCATCCACACTTTCCTCGCTACCTCCGATATTCACTTAGAATACAAGCTCAGAAAAACGCGAGCAGAAGTTCTAGAAATTGCCCCTGAAATGGTGGCGTATGCCAAAACTTTTGTAGAGGATGTCGAGTTTTCCCCCGAAGATGCCGGACGCTCTGAGCCTGAGTTTTTGTACCAAGTGCTAGAACGGGCGATCGCTGCTGGAGCCACCACCATCAATATTCCTGATACCGTCGGCTATACCACTCCTGCCGAGTTTGGAGCCATTATTAAAGGCATCAAAGAGAACGTCCCCAATATCAACCAAGCCATTCTCTCTGTTCATGGTCACAACGATTTGGGCTTAGCAGTCGCCAACTTCCTAGAAGCCGTCAAGCATGGTGCTCGCCAGCTAGAATGCACCATTAACGGTATTGGCGAACGCGCTGGCAATGCCGCATTAGAAGAGTTAGTCATGGCGCTCCACGTGCGGCGGCAGTATTTCAACCCTTTCCTCGGTCGCTCTACAGAGTCCGAAGAGCCTTTAACACGCATTGATACCCGTCAGCTTTACAAAACCTCACGGCTCGTGTCAAACCTCACCGGAATGCTTGTACAGCCCAATAAGGCGATCGTCGGGGCAAACGCCTTTGCTCACGAATCTGGCATTCACCAAGACGGCGTGCTCAAACACAAGCTCACCTACGAAATCATGGATGCCCAGTCCATTGGGTTGACCGACAACCAAATCGTGTTAGGCAAGCACTCCGGACGCAACGCCTTCCGAACTCGCCTGAAAGAGCTAGGCTTCGACTTGGCAGATCAAGAGCTAAATCGGGCGTTTCTGCGGTTCAAAGACATGGCAGATAAGAAGAAGGATCTGACCGATTGGGATCTAGAAGCGATCGTCAACGACGAAACCCAGCAAGCCCCCGAAATCTTCCGCCTAGAACATATTCAGGTTTCCTGCGGCGACCATGCCCGCCCCACTGCAACCGTTACCATTCGCACCCCCAATGGCGAAGAATTAACGGATGCAGCGATCGGGACGGGCCCTGTCGATGCCATCTACCGCGCCATCAATCGTGTCATTGACATCCCGAATCAATTGATTGAATTTTCAGTCCAGTCGGTTACCGAAGGCATTGATGCCCTAGGCGAAGTCACCATTCGGATTCGCCATGAAGACCGATTCTTTTCAGGACACGGCGCTAATACCGATATTATTGTTGCCTCGGCTCAAGCTTATATCAATGCGCTCAATCGCCTCTATGCAACGATTCAGCAGGGAAAAACTCCAATTCATCCGCAGCATGGCGAGGCTCAGCCCGTGATGTAATGTGTGGCGATCGCTATTTGTGATAAAATTCTGGGGAGTGGCGGCATAGCCAAGTGGTAAGGCAGAGGTCTGCAAAACCTCCATCCCCCAGTTCGAATCTGGGTGCCGCCTTTTGTTCTGTCAGTCATCAGTCACCAGATTTCGTGGGGCTGGTAATGTATTGACCATCAACATCGACCTCCTGAATAGACTCTCTTTCCGCATCGCGCTTCTTAGAGGATTTCTGAGAAGTCTAGATTGTTATCCGATCCGCCCCCTAAATCCCCCATTCTGGGGGACTTTGAAGGAAGACTCGTGCGGAAGTCCCCCAGAATGGAGGGTTGGGGGGCGAGTGTAAGAATCCTTGATACTTCTCAGACATCCTCTTAAAGCCTAACGCCCACCGACTACAACGTTTTTGATGCGGACGTGAGGACCACCAACGCTAACAGGTAGGGGAGACTGTCCGCCCTTGCCACAACCGCCATTTTTGTAAACAGAGTCATTGCCGATCGCCTCAACATCCTTCAAGGTCTGAAAAACATTGCCACTCAAGGTTACATCGCTAACAGGTTCAGCAATTTTTCCATTGCGAATCATGTAGCCTTCGGCAGCAGCAAAAGTAAACATTTCACCATTGGTTTGTCCGCCCAGCATTCGCACTGCGTAAACGCCTTCTTCGATATCGCTAATCATTTCTTCAAAGGTGCGATCGCCGCTCTCAATTCCCGTATTCGTCATGCGTACAATCGGCGGATACATGGCGCTCAGGGCACGAGCGTTGCCTGTCGGAGCCTCACCCAGCTTACCTGCCGTTTCGCGGTTGTGAAGGCGTTGGTTTAGAATACCGTCTTTAATTAAATACTTGCGCTGCGCCGGAACGCCTTCATCGTCATAGGTTAAAGAACCCGGCAGACCCGGCAACGTGCCATCATCCACCACATTAAGCTGAGGAATCGCAATTTGCTTGCCCAATACTAGTAGCTCTTGCATTCGTGGGTTTTCGTAGACAAAATCGGCTTCAGAAAGATGCCCAAATGCCTCATGAATGAACACGCCTGCGAGGTAAGGATCCAGAACAACTGTGTGCTGTCCGCCTTTGACCGGAATAGCTTCGAGTTGCCCGACTGCTCGCTGGGCGGCACTTTTGACTCGGTCTTCAATGCCTTCTAGTACATCATAATCTGAGCGAGAATGGATGGACTCAAAGCCCTGACGCACAACGTTACCTTCGCCCCTTGCTACTACACTAAAGCCGCCATTGATATCTAGTCGTTCTTGGGCGATGCAGGCTCCTAATGAATTAACAAAATAGGTGGTGCCAAAGCGATCGCGGTAGCTGGCAATGGTGGTTTGAATACGAGGATCAAACTCTAACAGCAGTTGATTGTACTCTTCCATGAGCTTGCGTTTAGCGTCTAACGAAACGCCTCTCGGATCTTTGCCCAAGTTTACCGACACGTAATCTTGAATAGCTGCCACGTCTGCCAACTGGGTTATTTCTTTGCCAATTAATTGGGCTTGGGCGATCGCCTCTTCAATTCGCCCTTTCAAATCTGCCAAGCCATTAAACGTGACAAAGCTCCAGCCCCCTCTGTGACAAGCCCGCACACCGCCCACTAAAGACAAGCTGCGATCGACTGCATCAAGCTGTGCGCCTCGGTAAGCAATGGTAGTGGATTCACTTTGCTCTAAGCGAATTTCTAAATAGTCAACGCGATCGCGGTAAGGAGCGATCGCATCGAGTAGCCGATCTTGTAAAGAAATAGATGTTACCACTCGCCGCTCCCTCAATTGATTAAGACTCTTCTACCAGTTTAGAGGTTATTTTATCTTTCAAACTTTAAGTTCGAGGCGCGTACATAATCACCAAAACGCCTAATAGCGCAATCCATCCTCCCAGCCAGTCGTATTTATCTGGAGCAACGCGATCGACTAGCCAACCCCAAAAAATCGACAGAACGACAAAAACGCCGCCATAAGCTGCATAAGCTCGCCCAAAACTAACAGGTTGTAGCGTTGGCACAACGCCGTAAATCGCTAAAATGATGACTCCAATAACGGCAAGCCAAACGCTTTTTCCCTCGCGTAGCCATAACCAAAACAAGTAGCCGCCACCAATTTCGCACAGTCCAGACAATACAAAAAGCAAAAGAGATTGAATCATTATTTCTTTTAAGAATTACTCGACTTTTTCATTGCATTTTTCTACACTATAACCACACATCTTTCAAGGTAAATTATTTTCAGCCTGTGTTTTTTAGCCTGTACTACACACGCAAATCTATCTCTAGATTGTTGTCTGAAGTACTGAAGGGTAGAAGATATATCCTGCTCTTGTTGGATTTAGTATTTTTGAATACAAACGCTTGGGTTTTCAATCCATACTATTAAAGCGATCGCAAAAGACCTTTAAAAAAGTAAAAATTGCTTGTAACAAGCGTTCTAGATAGTTTCAGCGTTGCATTTATCTCTTAAGCTCAATGTCCTTAAGCCCAATGTTCTGAGAATATTGCCAATGGTTAGGGCGATCCTTAATTGCTGTCGTTCATGTCAGCATAAGTTCTCCACTTAATGACTCTTTAAAATAATGACTCCTTAAAATTATTATTTTTATTATTTTTTGCTCAGTATTTGTTTGTATTATCTGCCGCTATTTTGCCTCTAACTTTCTCATTCATGGGAGAAACACGATGGAAACCGAAGAAATTGTCAACCAGGAAACTTTCAACGGGCGCTCGGCAACGGTCGTCACAGAGCATCCTGATTTGGAACTAGTTACCCCCACCAAGAAGAGCAAGAAGAAGGCAAAAAAAGACAAGAAGCTGAAAAAGGTTAAGCCTGTTGCTGCCTCGCAGCAGAAGACCTATCTACTTGCCTCTGAGCGGGAAAGCAAGTCTAAGCTCTCTAGTAAAGAGTACGAAAAAGAACTTGCTCGCCTGCAAGTAGAACTGGTGAAAATGCAGTATTGGGCAAAGCATACGGGCACTCGAATTGTCATTTTATTTGAAGGGCGTGATGCCGCAGGCAAAGGCGGCACAATTAAGCGCATTACTGAACCCCTAAATCCGCGCGGCTGTCGAGTCGTGGCACTAGGTACACCAAGCGATCGGGAAAAGACTGAATGGTATTTTCAGCGCTATGTCCCTCATCTCCCCGCAGCGGGCGAGATCGTTTGCTTCGATCGCAGTTGGTATAACCGTGCTGGAGTAGAGCGCGTGATGGGCTTTTGCACCGACGAACAATACCAAGAATTCATGCAAACCTGTCCAGAATTTGAGCGAATGCTCGTCAGGTCAGGCATCATTCTTCTCAAGTATTGGTTCTCGGTTAGCGACGAAGAGCAAGAGCGGCGCTTCCAGTCTCGCACCACCGATCCGGCACGACGCTGGAAGCTAAGTCCCATGGATTTAGAATCGCGCGATCGCTGGGTGGAATATTCTCAAGCAAAAGATGTTATGTTCTCACACACCAACATCCCCGAAGCGCCCTGGTTTACAGTCGAGGCAGACGACAAAAAACGCGCCCGTCTCAACTGCATCAGTCACTTTATTAGCAAGGTTCCCTACATCGACATGACCCCAGACCCGCTAGAATTACCACCCCGCAAGCACGCCCACGACTACGTGCGCCCACCGCGCAATGAACAGTTCTTTGTTCCCCAGGTCTACTAATCACAGGAATTGCTCCAGCAGTTTCACCTTCCACCCCGACTCAAAACAAACTTTCAAAGGAAAAACAACCATGAGTGGTAATGAACTCCGCTTCCAAGCTATTTGTCAAATCACCGATCGCGAAAAGCTACCGCCCAAAACCCCCAGCCGCCTGGAAGAACTTTGGGCAGCCGACGTTTTTACGTTGAACAAAATGCAGACTTGTCTGCCTAAAGATGTGTTCAAATCTGTTAGAAAAACCATTCAGATAGGCGGTAAACTCGACGTGTCTGTAGCGGGTACTGTTGCCGCAGCAATGAAAGATTGGGCAATTTCCAAAGGCGCACTATATTACGCCCACGTTTTTTATCCCATGACCAACATCACCGCAGAAAAGCACGACGGCTTTATCTCGGTGCAAAGCGATGGCTCAGTCTTAACCGAGTTTACAGGCAAGGTTTTGGTGCAAGGTGAACCCGATGGCTCATCCTTCCCCAACGGCGGCATTCGTTCCACTTTTGAAGCACGAGGCTACACGGCTTGGGATGTCACTAGTCCTGCTTACGTGATGGAAACAGATAACGGCGTGACCCTTTGCATTCCTACCGTATTCATTTCCTGGACAGGGGAAGCGCTGGACAAAAAAACGCCGTTACTCCGTTCCAACGCAGCAATGAGCAAAGCCGCGACGCGCTTACTCAAGCTATTGGGACATTCTGACGTGGCACCAGTTAACTCTAGCTGTGGCGCAGAGCAAGAATATTTCTTAGTCGATGCTCACTTTGCTCACAGCCGCCCCGACTTAATGCTGACAGGCAGAACATTGTTTGGACGACCTGCGGCAAAAGGTCAACAGTTTGACGATCACTACTTTGGAGCCATTCCAGAGCGTGTTCAGGTCTTCATGCAAGATGTAGAGGAAAAAATGTATCGGCTGGGCATTCCAGCGAAAACTCGCCATAACGAAGTGGCTCCCGGTCAGTTTGAACTTGCTCCCTTCTTTGAAGCCGCAAACGTTGCCAGTGATCACCAACAAATGACCATGACCATTCTCAGAAGCATGGCGAAGAAGCATGGATTTGTGTGTTTACTGCATGAAAAACCTTTCGCTGGCATCAACGGTTCAGGTAAGCACGTTAACTGGTCGGTAGGCAATGCGACCCAAGGTAATCTCCTTGATCCGGGTGATACGCCTCACAGCAACCTACAATTTTTGCTCTTCTGCGGTGCTGTTATCCGGGGTGTTCACAAGTATGGGCCTCTCCTTCGAGCAGTCGTTGCAACTGCTAGCAATGATCACCGATTGGGTGCCAACGAAGCGCCCCCAGCAATCATTTCGGTTTATCTGGGCACACAGTTGGAGGATGTGTTTGAGCAGATTAAAAAAGGAGATGTGCAAAGCTCTGCCCATGCGGGAGTCATGGATTTGGGTGTGCTGACCCTACCTGAGTTTCCTAAAGATCCGGGCGATCGCAACCGCACCTCACCTTTTGCGTTCACAGGCAACCGCTTTGAGTTCCGGGCAGTCGGTTCCAACCAGTCTGTCTCTGGGCCGCTTGTGGCAATGAACACCATTCTCACCGACTCTCTCACCTGGATTGCAGACGCATTAGAAGCTGAGTTGGCGAAGGGGACTTCCCTAGAAGCTGCGACCTACATCGTGCTGAAAGAGGTCATGAATGACCATAGCGCAGTCGTTTTTGGCGGCAATGGCTACTCTGATGCGTGGCACAAAATGGCGGTTGAGGAACGGGGCTTGTTAAACTTGCCAACGACAGCCGATGCTTTGCCAATTTTGAAAGAGAAGTACATTGAGGAACTGTTTGAAAAAACAGGTGTGCTGTCTGCAACTGAACTGGAAAGCCGCTTTGAGGTCTATGCGGAGCAGTACATTCAGGTAATTGAGATGGAAGCCAAGCTAGTGGTCACCATGGCAAAAACTTCTATCTACCCCGTTGCTGCTCGCTATCTCTCTGAACTCGCCAGCACGATCGCCAACTTAAAGGAGATTGGCGTTTCATTTGAGGCGGAAGTCGTCGAACATGTCGCTTCGACAACCAAGCTCATGATGGATAGTGTGAGCAAGCTGAGTGATGCAATGAGCAAGCACGACTTTGCTACCGTTGAAGACCACATGCAGCACTGTGCAAAGACGCTTCGTCCTTTAATGGATCAAGTTCGGGAGCACGCAGACACTCTGGAAGACGATGTGGCAGATGATCTATGGCCCTTGCCTAAGTATCAGGAAATGTTGTTCATTAAGTAATGAAATTGATTTAGTTAACCAATGATTTAAAGAGGAGTGATCGCTCTGGAGGGCGATCGCTCCTTTTTGCTAACACACATCTCTCGGTTAGTTAAGTTATATTAAATAAACTAAATTCTGAGCATTAGTACGATTGCTAATCATTGAATATTGCTACGAATCCTTTAAGAGGATGGTTGAAAAGTATCAAATGTTCTGCATTCGCCCCTCAAATCCCCAATTTTGGGAGACTTTTGAGCCACTTTCTGTTCAAAGTCCCCCAATTTTGGGGAATTTAGGGGGCGGCTCGAGTCACGCTTCTCACTTTTCAGACAACCTCTAACCCAAAAGCGTCTACTGTAGTCAGCCCCTCAACGACTCATACTTTACTAATTTATAGGAGATTTTCCTGTGGCTTTATACGCAGAACTTCATCGCCATCTTGGAGGTTCGGTTGTGCCGCGCGTCCTGTGGCGCTACTTTGAGCGCAACCGCAGCGATTTAGCTGAACCTTTTGCAACCTACGACCAGTTTGAAACCTTTTTCACCCGCCCTCGTAACACCTTAGACGAATATTTAGAGCTACATACCCTTGTAGAAAAAGTGCAAACCGAAGCCTCTCTTCCCTACTTTATCTATCGCTTAATGCGAGGCGCATACGTCTTTGAGAACCTGGCATATCTCGAACTTCGGTACACGCCTTATTTACGAACTTCCAGCGATCTCACCCAAACCGAGCGCATCGATCGCATGGCAGATATTGTCGATGTGGTCGGTAAGGCCAGTCAAGTGGGCGAATACCCCATTGTGACCAGCCAAATTCTTTGTATGCACTCGCGCTTACCCTACGAGGTGAACCGCGCCATTGTAGACTTGGCAGCGCAGATGAAGCATTACGTCTGTGCGATCGATCTAGCCGGAGGTGACGGACATTACCGCGATCGCCTTGATGAATTTGTTGAGCTATATGCTTACGCGCGATCGCTGAACGTCAATACCACAGGACACGTCTACGAAACCACCGCTGGCTGCTACCCCGAACTGTTGCCGTACCTAATGAGAATTGGGCATGGCATTCAAATTCCAATCTTGCACCCCGAACTGCTGAGCGACTTGGCATCTCGGGGACAGTGTTTGGAAGTTTGCCCCACGACCTACCTCAAAACCGGAACGCTCAAGGATATCCAGCAGCTTAAAGTAGTGTTCGATCGCTGCTTTGAAGCCGGAGTTGATATCGCCATTTGCACTGACAACGCTGGACTTCACAATGTGCGGCTGCCCTTTGAGTATGAGAACCTGCTCACTTATGACATCATTAGCTTTGAGCAGTTGCAAGCTTGTCAGGACGCTGCTTTCCGGCACGCTTTCGCCTGGAAACATCAACAGCATCCGGCATCAATTTTAAACAGCATTCTAGCAGCTGACTTAGCCCTGGTTCGATAATTTCTATTATTCTGTAGGACGCAATTCTCCATAAGAGGATGTCTGAGAAGTATCAAAGATTCTTACACTCGCCCCCCAACCCCCCATTTTGGGGGACTTCCGAGCCACTCCTTCTTCAAAGTCCCCCAAAATGGGGGATTTGGGGGGCGGATTGGATAGCAACCTAGACTTCTCAGACATCCTCTAACGTAGAGTTGCGTTTTTTACTGTCTCAAAGTACTGACGACCTATTGTTTTCTAGCACCTTAGAAAATCACTCTGGCTCCCCGTCACCTCGACATAGATGTGTTCTAAGCGAATGGGCTGGCGGGAAATAGAGCTAAGGGTAATGCCATCGAATCGCTCAATGATGTCTTTTAGCTCTAAGTGTTTGGGTATCCAGAAGGCAAGGTCACGACCATAGTAGCGAGGGGTAAAGCCTTGCTGCTGAGCACGGGCGATCGCCTCTGCTTCATCTTCAGTTTGCACCATGACGATTTCTTGAGCCGGAATCAGTTGCTGCAACTCGGTCAAAGTTCCTTCTGCCAAAAGCTTTCCTTCTTTAAGGATGCCTATCCGCTGACATAATCGCTCGGCTTCTTCTAGCAAATGAGTCGTTAACAGTGTTGTGATCCCCTGGTTTTTGAGTTGGCGAATCAGTTCCCAAAGTTCATAGCGGGCTTCGATATCGAGTCCGGTGGTGGGTTCATCCAGAATCACAAGCTTGGGTTGATGAACCAGCGCGATCGCCACACTCAGTCGTCGCTGCATTCCACCGCTAAGGGTTTCAACGGGGCTATTTGCCCGATCAACTAAATTCACAGCCTCTAGACAATTGTTAACTTGCTCGACTCTTTCAGATTTAGATAGACCGTAGAGCCGGGCAAAAAAGTCTAAGTTTTCTCGGCAGGTCAAAGATTGATAGAGCAGATTCTCTTGAGGAGCAATGCCAATTAGCTTCTTGGTGGCTTGGCAAACAGATTTACCTTCAATATAAATAGCTCCGCTATCGGCTCTGAGCAAATCGCAAATAATGTTAATCGTTGTTGTTTTGCCTGCTCCATTTGGCCCTAACAACCCGTACACTTCACCTTCTGCAATAGAGAAATCTAGGTCTTGTAGAACCAGGCGATCGCCATACCTCTTGTTTAGCTTTTCAATTCGCAGCAAGCGCTATAGCCTCCTTTCTGAAACCAACATCCGACGATACGACAGCCATCCACCCAAAACCGTCAATGTCGCAAAGCCCACCAAAAACCAAAAATGTCGAGCAATTCCAGATAAACTCTCACCGGATGCCCATACGCCTGTAAGGGCTTCGTTCATATGATAAATCGGGTTATATTCTGCCCAACGCAACAGGCTTTCTGGAAATAATGAAGCGGGTAAAAATACGCCACCTAAAATCAGGAGAGGTACACCAAACGCAGCGACTAAAGCATTGACATCCTCGGTGCGGCGAGCAAACTGAGTTCCTAAAATGAAACCGACTCCCACATAGGAGGCAATGCTCAACAAAATAATTAGTGCGCCTAGCCAAAAGCTTCCATTAAATTGCGCCCCAACTAACGCAGCAACTAGATACACAATCAAGGTTTGACCAATGCCAATCCAAGTATGCGCCACAAAGATGCCCAAGAAGTAAGACGTGCCGCTGAGGGGCGAGAGAAACAGACGTTTGAGCGTTCGTTGTTCTCGTTCAGAAACGACGGTGGCAACGCTTCCACCCAAGCAGCTAAAAAACAAAGCTGCCCCGATTAAGGTTGCTGGAGCTGCTGTTTCAAAAGCGTCACCGATCGCCAGCTTCGTCTTCTCTGCCACAATCAGCCCATTCAAAACAAGGACTGAGACAGGGAAAATTGCCCAAGAAATCAACGATCGCCGTCTTCGCAGCAGTTCCGTTAAAATTCGTCCTGCCACTGCCAAAGTTTCGTTCCAGTATTTACCAAAAGAGACGCTACTCAAGAAAAGCCCCCATGCCTAACGTTTCTATCTTAGGGGGATGGGGGAATTTTAGATTTGCGACTTTTAAGATCTCCCAACTCAAAACCTAAAACCGATTCACCTCAGGAGCCATGCTGTCATTGCCAGTTTGGGGCAAGAACAAGTTACTAGCAGCGTCGTTTTGATAAAGGCAATCAATTTGATGGCTGGCTGCATCGCGCTTTTCAATATCGCCCGTAAAGCCAAACGTATTCACGCGGTTATTGCATTGATTGACATCTTCAGAAGTCACCAGATTGCGACTTTGAAGAATGCTCCAGTTGCTACTCCGAATCACGCATCCGGGCTGCGTTCTAGGTTGGGAAACGTGGACAGGGTTTGGGCTGCTCTTCGCGATCGTCTGAGTAGGGATCGGAGTGGTCTGAGTCATCGTCCGAATAGCGATCGTCTGAGTAGCGAGATCTAGAAGGAGGTTTCGGCAGTTTACGTTTCACGGTCAGAAGTCTTGAAAAGCTTGGGCGTAGTTCTTTGTAAAATTCAGACTATTTTAGTTTAGTTCCTTGCAGGTGGGTTATGCAAAAGAGCCGCAAGCAGCAGCTTTAAGGGATTGGAACGCCGCAGTAAACAGGGAGAGTAAAGTGGAAGCAACTACCGTGATTAGGACTAGAGTCTACCCAAATTTGACCATAGTGAGCTTGCACCACTCGCTTACAGAGTCCTAACCCAATTCCGTAGCCCTCCTTAGCTTCGTCTCGCTTCAAGCGAAAGCAGTCTTCAAAAATACTTTGCTGGTTTTCTTCAGGAATGCCGGGCCCATCGTCGCCAATACTAACCTGAACTTTTTGGCTCGTGCGGTGCAGAATGCTGATCTGAATGGTGCCGTTTTCGGGCGTGTATTTAACAGCATTGTCTAGAAGATTAATCATGACCTGTTTGATGCGCTCAGGGTCTGCATAAACACTAGGCAAGTCTGAAGGAATATCGATCGCCACGTGATGAGCTTTAATTTTGAATTGTTCGCTCAATTGATTCAGTACCTCCAAGCAAAGCACCGTCAGGTTGACCTCTTCAGGCTGAATTTTAATGCCTGCACCTTTTTCCCTTGCCGCTTGCAAAACATCGGTAATCATCCGATCGATGGCTTTGGTTTGGGTGCGGGCATGTTTCATGATTTGGGCCATCAAAGCTGGGTTGAGACGAGTGCCGCCTGCTTCGTCGCGGGAGTTGTTGCCTATTTCTAAAGTCTCAATGGCGATCGACACTGCTGTGAGAGGATTGCGCAAATCATGAGCTAGCATGGAAATAAGCTGATCCTTAAAGCGGACTTGTGCCTGAAGCTCTTCTTTTTCTCGATGGAGTCGAAAAATTTCGTCAGAGAGTTGAAGAAGTTCAGCAGAATGGGCGATCGAAGGGACTCTGTTAGAGCTAGATATATTAGAGCTAGATGTATTTTCGTAGGCATTAGGAGCGCCCTGCGCCAACCAGTGCTCATCGACCACTCGCTGCCAGCGTCCCCACCAACTGCCCAGCTGAGCCACCAAATCGCTGCCTGCCAAAACTTGGCGAGGCTCTGGATAAATCCGAATTAAAGAGGGCGTTGCCATTAACTTAAAGTACTCTGCTAGGTGAGGCTGTTCACCAACATCAACGATTTGCAGATCATAATAAGTATCATCGGCTGCCGCCTCCTTTAAAAACTGTCGAATCTGTCGGATTTTCTCACTGGAACTTGGGCGCTTGTCAATAAAGAGCAAGAGCTGGAGAGGAGCTTCAGAGCGCTTGAATTGAGGGAACTGTGCCTCCATTTGAACCTACTGTAAGCGGCAAGGAGTTATGTAGAGTTTGGAAGACCCTTAAGAAAACTCAATTTCTTAATTATTTTGACAGATTTTGCTGAGACTGATGCGACAAACTCACTAAGCCCACTTTGTAATGGCAAGAAAGAGTTCATTTCTGAGCCATAGCAAGCATTGCCGATGTGATGTGCTCAACAAGCTATGTAATATTGTTGAAACTTATTTATTAAGGTGGCAGGGGAAAAGCAATGAAGATTCTGGTGCTGGCGTGGGAGTTTCCACCCCGAATTGTCGGGGGAATTTCTCGTCATGTGGCAGAGCTATATCCGGAAATAGTGCAGACTGGAAACGAGGTGCACTTGCTAACGGTGGAGTTTGGATTAGCTCCGCACTACGAGGTAGTTGAAGGAATTCATGTGCATCGGGTGCCTGTGGCAGAGAGCCAAGACTTTTTCCATTGGGTCGTTAACATGAATGCCAGTATGGGGCAACATGGGGGCAAGCTTATGCAAGAAGAAGCTCCTTTTGACATTATTCATGCTCATGACTGGCTGGTAGCTGATGCCGCGATCGCTCTTAAAAATCTCTTTAACGTGCCTCTAGTCGCCACAATTCACGCGACAGAATATGGTCGTTATAACGGCTTATACACTGACACTCACCGCTACATTAGTCAAAAAGAAGCCACACTTGCCCATGAAGCCTGGCGGGTAATTGTTTGTACCAACTACATGCGCCTAGAAATAGAGCGAGTCTTCCAGTGCCCCTGGGACAAAATTGATGTGGTTTACAACGGCGTGCGGCGAGATCAGCCGCCGCTGCTCAACTTTGATGCCACTTCATTCCGTCGTCGTTTTGCCGCTGACCAAGAAAAAATTGTTTACTACGTTGGGCGCATGACCTATGAGAAAGGCGTTGATTTACTGTTGAGTGCTGCCCCTCAGGTACTTCGGGAAATGCAGGGTCGCGTTAAATTTGTCATTATTGGGGGAGGCAACACCGATCATCTCAAGCGCCAAGCCTGGGATTTAGGCATTTGGCACAAGTGCTATTTCACAGGCTTTATGTCTGAACATGACCTGATGCGTTTCCGCACGATCGCCGACTGTTCTGTTTTCCCTAGCCTGTATGAACCTTTTGGCATTGTGGCACTGGAAAGTTTTGCGGTAGGTGTCCCCGTTGTGGTTTCAGATACAGGCGGTTTGCCTGAAGTGGTGCGCCACGGCAAGACGGGAATCGTGACTCAAACAGGCAATCCAGACTCGATCGCCTGGGGCATTTTAGAAATGTTGAAAAATCCAGAGCGAGCCAAACAATGGTCTGAAGATGCTTACAAAGATTTGGAGGCACGCTTTAGTTGGAATAAGCTAGCGCAACAAACTGAGGCAATTTACGGTCGGGTACTGCACGAGCAAGGGAAATCCAGTGCTGCCAACTGAGCTATTAATGTCACGCCCGAATGGCGAGGAACTGGTGCCGAAGCGGTTGAGCTTAGATAGTAAGAATTTGGCGATCGCCACTCATCTCATTAACCTATTTCAGCAATCTCAAGGCAACCCTCAAAAAGAACTCGATCGCCTCTTGCAAGAACTAGAAGGCGAAAGCACCGACTACCGCATTAAACGCGGGCTAGCACATCTACTTAAAAGCGAAACCTTCAGCACCTTTGAAATCATTAGCCCCCTTGATCCCCAGATTTTACGACAACGGGTTTTTGCCCTGTCTGCCCACTCGCCACCCATCCCTCAGGCTGCTTCAGCCACACTGACCAGCCTAGCGCTTCAACTCAGTGAAGAACTTGACCATGAAGTTTCACCCGATCAAATTCGCACCGGACTCTATGCCGATCTTGCTGAGAACCGCATCCTGACCCAGTTCAATCTGCCCACTCCAGAAGCACTCCTGCATCGCTACAATCTTTCTCAAGTGCAGGGCATTTTTTATAAAGCGAGTCAAATCCGGATTAATGCCCATCGTAATGATCCGGGGGAATACAAGCTGCTATTTCGCTATCTGAAGCTATTTGGGCTAATGGCATATATTGAGGGCGATGCCGAGCATGGCTTTGCGATCGCCATTGATGGACCCAGCAGTTTGTTCAAACCTAGTACTCGCTATGGGTTGGACATTGCCAAAATGATTCCAGCATTATTGCATGTGACCAAATGGAGCCTCAGTGCTGATTTGCAGATTAAAGATCCCTATACCAAAGAGCAAAAAACACGACGATTTAGCCTCGACTCGGGCTGTGGATTAGTCAGCCATTATCCACCCGGAAAGCCCTACGACAGTATGCTAGAAAGTGCCTTTGCCGATCGGTGGGCAGCCCTTAAAACAGACTGGGTACTAGAGCGAGAAGTCGATCTGATTCCGATTCCAGGCAGCGTTATGATTCCTGACTTTCGGTTGGTGCATCCGGACGGGCGATCGGTGTTACTAGAAATTGTGGGCTATTGGCGACCCGAATATCTGCGTAAAAAGTTTTCGCAGGTGCGACAGTCGGGCTGTGACAATTTGATTTTGGCAATTTCGGAACGGTTGAACCTGGAGAAAGCCGGAGTGAAAGTGGCAGATACTCCTGCAAAAATCATCTGGTTCAAAGACAAGTTATTACCAAAATCAGTGTTGGCAGCATTAGAAGATTGATCTTTACAACACCCCGCATTGTCCTTGCTGCCGCATCAGGTGATCGCACAGCACAAGCGCCACCATGGCTTCGACCATCGGCACGGCGCGGGGTAACACGCAGGGATCATGTCTACCTTTAGCAGCAAGCATCGTCTCTTCCCCAGATTGGGTAACTGTGCGTTGCTCTTTGCGAATCGTAGCAGTCGGCTTAAACGCTACGCGGATGATTATATTCTCGCCATTGGTAATGCCGCCTTGCGTACCGCCCGATCGATTGGTGACAGTCCGGATCGCTCCTGCTGCGTCGGTGTAAAACTCGTCATTATGTTCGCTGCCCGTCATCAGAGTGCCAGCAAAACCGGAGCCAATCTCAAAGCCTTTGGAGGCAGGCAGCGACATCACGCCTTTAGCTAAGTCTGCCTCTAGTTTGTCAAAAACAGGCATCCCTAACCCTTTAGGCAAACCCCGAGCAACGCATTCTACAACGCCTCCAATGGAGTCGCCCTGTCGTCCAGTTTGTTCAATTAATTCAATCATGCGATCGCCACATTCCAAGTCAGGACAACGCACAATGTTGCGCTCAACTTGCTCTAGAGTTACCGTATTGGGATCAATCACGCCTTCTAGATCTTTAATGCGTTTAACGTAGCCAACAATTTCGATCGCAGCAACTTGGCGAAGAATTTTCTTGGCGATCGCCCCTGCTGCGACCCGTCCAATCGTTTCCCTTGCCGACGACCTGCCGCCGCCTTGCCAGTTACGAATACCATACTTGGCATCATAGGTTGCATCAGCATGGGAAGGACGATACTTCTGCGCCATTTCATCGTAGTCCTGGGATCGTGCGTCTTTGTTACGCACTAAGATGGCGATCGGTGTTCCAGTTGTTTTTCCAGCAAACACACCCGAAAGTATCTCGCAGGTATCACTTTCGTTGCGAGGTGTCGTGATTTTGCTCTGACCTGGACGACGGCGATCGAGTTCAAACTGAATTTCTTCAGATGAGATTTCTAGTAGTGGTGGGCAACCATCAATGACAACCCCAACCCCGCCACCATGGGATTCACCAAAGGTGGTAATGCGAAAAAGATGACCAAAAGTATTGCCCATAGTGCTGCCTGCTACATATCTTGCAAGATTTTGATTTTAGCAGGTGGCAGCAGTTCCCAAGACTCTTCTAAAACGACAAACATATCCTAGTTGCGAACGCTATCTTCCTGTCCCATCAGTTCAGGAAAACGTGTGCTTGCTGTAGGCAAGGCTCGCATTTCGTCTAAGGCAGTGTCAATATGTCCTGAGTAGCAAGCACCTATTTGAATATCTAGAGATTGAGCCGTTACATCACCTTCTAAGCGAGCGGTTTTGCTGAGGGTCAGTCGTCCCTCTGCGACTACTCTTGCTTTTACGACTCCATGAATAATTAAGTTATGGGCTTTCAGTTCTGCGCCTTCAATTAATCCAGTTTGCGAGAGTTCCATATCTCCTTTGACATGAACTGTGCCATGCACAACGCCATCTACCCGCAGATCTCCTTCTACGTTCAAGTTTCCCTGAATTTCACTCGTCGCATTGAGGTACGTCAACGATGAACTGGTTTTCTTTCGCCCAAACATCTTGTTGTCCTGCTGAGTGATGTAAGTTTTCAGTTTAATGTGGCACATTGTATGCACCGATCGCCATGGAGAGGTTTGAAGGCTTTTTCGTGTCTTTGAAGACTCTAAAGTTATGAGTACGGAGACAGGAATAGCGCGATCGTCGCTCAATGAAGTCTTTCAGCTAAAGTGTCACCTCATTCTTCTCAGTGCAGACTGCATTACTTTTTTTACATTTCCTCGTTTATTCCAAAGCAAAAAAACGCTCTCCATTTGGAGAGCGTTTTTCTAAAACCTTAAGTTCTTAAGAAACTAACCCCCAATAACTGGAGCAGTCAAAGCCACAGGAGTAGCAGCACCTGCTGCTAAATCAAGCGGGAAGTTATGAGCATTCCGCTCGTGCATCACTTCCATTCCCAAGTTTGCCCGGTTCAGCACATCTGCCCAAGTATTCACGACACGACCTTGTGAGTCCAGAATAGACTGGTTGAAATTGAATCCGTTCAAGTTAAATGCCATCGTGCTAATGCCCAATGCTGTAAACCAAATCCCCACGACGGGCCAGGCACCTAACAAGAAGTGCAAGCTCCGCGAGTTGTTGAAGGAGGCATATTGAAAAATCAACCGACCGAAGTAGCCATGAGCCGCAACGATGTTGTAGGTCTCCTCTTCTTGCCCAAACTTGTAACCATAGTTCAAAGATTCGGTTTCAGTCGTCTCGCGAACCAAGCTCGAAGTTACCAACGAGCCATGCATGGCGGAGAATAAAGCGCCACCAAATACACCAGCCACGCCCAACATATGAAAGGGGTGCATCAAAATATTGTGCTCGGCTTGGAACACAAACATGAAGTTAAAGGTTCCAGAGATCCCCAAAGGCATCCCATCAGAGAATGAACCTTGACCAATGGGATAGATCAACAACACGGAGGTTGCTGCCGCCACCGGGGCAGAATAGGCAACGCAAATCCAAGGACGCATCCCTAGACGGTAGGACAATTCCCACTGCCGACCCATGTAAGCAAAAATCCCAATGAGGAAGTGAAAAACGACCAATTGATAAGTACCACCGTTATACAACCACTCATCTAAGGAAGCGGCTTCCCAGATGGGATAAAAGTGCAACCCGATCGCATTAGAAGAAGGAATCACCGCCCCCGTTATGATATTGTTGCCATACAGCAACGAGCCAGCCACAGGCTCCCGAATTCCATCAATATCTACAGGTGGAGCTCCAATAAAAGCGATGATGAAACAGATGGTAGCGCTAAGAAGGCAGGGAATCATCAACACACCGAACCAACCAACATAAATGCGGTTATCAGTGGAGGTAACCCAGTTGCAAAAACGATCCCATAACCCAGAGTCTTGCTGCTTTTGGAAAGTAGTTGTCATAATAATTGCTCTTTATTACGAAGAGAATGACTCGAAGCAGATGTATTAATCAAGTTAAACTTGAAGTCAAACTTGACTATTTTCATACTATTAGGTTCATCTTTTTTTCCAAGGATTGCTCATTTTTTGTAACACTTGTTTACAAATTTATACAGACTTAAACTAACTCGTCTGGAGAGAAAAAATGCGAGGGATGAACAATAAATCTTTTGATAGAATTCAAAATTATTATTCAGAGTGCAATCAGCAATCCTTTACTTTTTTAGACACGTGGTTTGGGTAATTAGTTTGGGGTAGTTAAAGGTATTAAGACTAACTGATATCCAGTAAAAGGAAATCTTCTTTATGGAGAAAAAAGTCCGTATCAAAAAACTTAATCGCCAGGACGATATCAAGCGATCGTGGTCAGCAGTTTATCCATTAACAGAAGATTTTGAAGACAGCTTCCCAGAAGAATGGGATAAAGCAGCAACTGAACCCAATTTTGAAGAAAATACTCCTTCTCCGTGCATGTCCTCTCATAGTCAGTATGACGAAGATGATACGGCAAAGTAAAACTAGCAGCAGCCTACCGATCGCTACCCTCAGACCGACTGCATCTTCAGGGCTTTAAGGAGTAAACCAGTCACAGTCGCCGGGGTTTCCAGTTGAGGCAAAACTCCAGCATTGGCGATCGTCCAAACCCACTTCACTGCCTCCGAAAGTTTCGCCAATCGTTCCCCAGTTTCTACCGTTCCAAAGCGCGATGCCTCACTCCAAACTATTGCGGTTGGCACTGTTAACTGAGACATATAAAGCGATAAATCGAAGCAAAGATCGCCCCGGAGCGAAGCTAATGCCGCATATGCAGCGTTTGGCTGTTGGGCAGAAGCCAAGTAAGCCTCAACCGTTTCCTGCGTCAGGCGCGATCGATCAGCAAACAAAAACTGCTCCAAAAAATTCCGTACCGCGATCTCATTCGCTGCACCCAAAGCATAAATCACTTGGTCAACTCCCGGAATCCCGGCAATCTGTGCCGCCACGTTACGCCCATAATCCGCTCCAAAGTCAGCATATCCAGCCGGAGAAACCAGGAAGAGCATTTTGAACAAATCAGGACGTTGGATCGCTAAACGGATTGTAATCCCTGCCGTAAGGGACGAGGCAACAACAGGCACAGGGCTGCCAATTGCTTCAAGCATTTCGGTCAGAATGGTGAAGTAATCTTCAACCCGATACGTTCTAACAGGATGGGCAGATTGTCCCCAACCAATTAGATCAGGAGCAATAACACAATAGCGCGGAGCAAACGCCGGATAAACCTTTGACCATTCGTAAGCAGAGGAACCGCCGCCTAGACTATGGAGGAAAACGAGAGGAGGGAATTCGTCATGATTAAATGGGCTTGATGAATTGAGAGTGCGCCATGGAGAGGCGATCGGCGTATAGTAAGCCATCGCGCCCAGTGAAGTCTTAATCACTTTCTGCCCAAATCCTGGGGGTTGAAATTGCAACATAAATTAGAAGATATAACTTTTGCAGAAACTTTTTATAAAGCCCAGTCAAAAGGCTAAAGCATCCAGTCTAAACCAATGCTGACTCGGCTACCTTTATGCTGAAGAGCGTTTTGTCGCTGAAGATCAGTAGAGAGGCGCAAATTATGAGTCAGGGCATAACCGAAGGTTAGAGTCGTTAATCCAACTTCTTCAGTCTTAGAAGCAGGGTTGAGCCAGCTTTGGGTCAAGGCAATGTCGGCTGCGCCAGTCCGAGAGAGTTGTAGTTGGATACGCAAGCCTAAGTTAACGCCATCAACACTATAGTGTTCGCTCTCTAACGATCGATATCCTATAACAGGAGCCACGTTCACCGAGCTTCCTAAAGGCAAGGCATAATACCGTAGTTCAGAGCCGTAAGATTCTCTTGGTTCATTAAATGCAGCTTGGTAATCGGCGCTTAGCGTGAGATGAGATTTAGGTACAAATATATCTTCAATGCCTAAGTAGATGCCTGCTTCATTGCTAGAGGGAAAAGAAGAATAGCCAACTCGTATCCTAGTTCGGAAACTGGGATCGTTACGAATTTCGGAGAGAACATTGGGAATTTCTTCAGTCCAACGTTGAAGGAGAGGGCTATTTTCGAGAATTTGGGGATCTAATTCAAGTTGGTCAGCAGTAGGGCGAAACGAGTTAGTCAGATGAGGCTGTGCAGGAGAGTTAGACTGTGCAGGAGAGTTAGACTGTGCAGAAGCTGCGATCGCCATGCCACAAACTAAGCTAGTCCCTAAAAACCCAACCCAAAGATACTTCATGCCTCAACCCGCTCTTAGCAAAGATACGAGGCAATGGTAACAGGGTTACTCCCCCATCTGCTCTATTACTGCCCCTATACGACTGATAAGTTTTTGCCCGTGGCTGGGTCAAAAATATAAAGATGATTCAGGTCAAGCTGAAGCGGTAAGCGATCGCCTACCTTTGGTTGAAATGCAGGCAACATTTGAATCATTTAAAACTGTAGCCTTGCCCTGATTCCCGCCAAATACTACAGTTCGCACATCGGTCTACTTCCCTTAACTCTGAAGATACAAGACCTGTGGATCAAGTCTTCCGCAAGGCTGCTCTGTCAACTTGAATTCAGCAACGCCGCCTAATTTACAAAGACTTTTTACGCTTGTTCCAATGCCGCACAACCCAAACCCCAAAGGCAAGTACTAAGAAAACCGCGATCGCCTTAGAAACAGGACTTAGGTATTGATCGACCAGATGATAGTCCAGCTTTTGAATCCCTAACCAATAGCCAATGCCCGTCAACAAGCTCACCCAGCCCAACGTGCCAATGGTGGAATAAATCAAAAACTGCGCCATCGGCATATTGCTAAAACCCGCAGGCAACGACACTAAGGTACGAATTACTGGCACAAGGCGACCGAAGAGGACAGCTTTTTTGCCGTGCCTGTGAAACCAGCGCTGAGTTTTGTCAAGTTCTTCAATGGAAATGCCGATCCATCTGCCATGCTTAGCAATCCAGCATTTCAGGCGAGTTTCACCCATTACCTTGCCCAAGTAGTACCAGGGGAACGCACCCAAGACGGTGCCGAGAACTCCAGCGATGATGGCAGGGGCGATCGCCAACACGCCATCAGGCTGCGCTGCGGTATACCCGGCTAAAGGCATAATTAACTCCGAAGGAATCGGCGGAAACAGATTTTCCATAAACATCAAAAAGGCAATTCCCACGTAGCCCAGAGAGTTCATGGTCTCAATGACCCATTTTGCCATCCATTCAGACATCGATTTGTTCCTCGTTGTGCAAAAGCAAGTGTTAGGAGAAACTGAATCTATCAGGCGAACGGGCAACAGATTTTCCATTGCCCGCTGCTGATTTTAGATTTTGAACTTTCAATTAATCCTTAATCAATCTAGAACCCAAAAATTGCTCTAAGTTCCAGAAGTCCAAGAGTTAATGTACTCGTTTTGCTCGGCGGTCAGCGTGTCGATCGCCAGACCCATTGCTTGCAGCTTGAGACGAGCAATTTCCTGATCGATATCGGTAGGGATGGAGTACAAACCGGGCTTGAGTTGTCCCTTGTTCTTCACCAAATATTCACAAGCCATGGCTTGGTTAGCAAAGCTCATGTCCATAACAGCGCTAGGGTGACCTTCAGCCGCAGCCAAGTTCACTAAGCGACCTTCGCCAATCACAATGATCGATTTACCGCTGTTAAGGCGATATTCTTCGGTGAAGTTGCGAACAATTCTGACTTCTTTGGCTTTGTCTTTGAGGGATTGAAGATCAATCTCAATATCGAAGTGACCAGAGTTACAAACGATCGCCCCATCTTTCATCACATCAAAATGCTCAGACCGGATGACGTGCTTATTGCCCGTTACGGTGATGAAGATATCGCCTTGAGCCGCTGCCAAATCCATAGGCAACACTCGGAAACCATCCATTGCTGCTTCGATCGCACTGACAGGGTTAATTTCAGTGACGATAACGTTTGCGCCCATGCCGCGTGAGCGTAGCGCCGTGCCTTTACCGCACCAACCGTAGCCTGCAACTACGATGGTTTTACCCGCCAACAAAATGTTGGTAGCGCGGATGATGCCATCTAGAGTCGATTGACCTGTGCCGTAGCGATTGTCGAAGAAGTGCTTAGTGTCTGCGTCATTGACATTCATAGCAGGGAAAGTCAGCACACCGTCGCGCAACATAGCGTTGAGACGGACGATGCCTGTGGTGGTTTCTTCGGTAGAGCCAATCAGGTCAGCCACTTGTTCAGGGCGTTCTTGAATTAGAGTTGCCACTACGTCGCTACCGTCGTCAACGATGATGTTGGGTCTATGATCGAGGGCAATGCGAACGTGGCGCTGATACATCTCATTATCTTCACCTTTTTGGGCGTAGACAGAGATGCCATAATCAACCACTAAGCTTGCAGCCACATCATCTTGAGTAGAGAGGGGGTTGCTGGCAATCAGGACTGCATCGGCACCAGCAGCTTTGAGAGCGATCGCCAAATGAGCCGTTTCGGTGGTGACGTGGCAACAAGCGACTAAGCGAATACCTGCCAAAGGTTTCTCAGTGGCAAAGCGATCGCGAATTTGATCTAAAACGGGCATTTCTCTGCCTGCCCACTCAATCCGCTGTTTTCCTAACGGAGCTAGGGATAAGTCTTTTACGTCGTGTTTAACCTGAGTTGCTGTTGTCATGAAATATCCTATGAAAGTTTTATTGCGAAGCCCATTCGTTCAGCTTATCAGAAGCTTTAAGTTACCCTTGATTCCATCCATTCTGTTTAGGAGGCAATCCTCTAAAGGCAGAAAATCTTTATATTCGGGCACAAACTTTTCAAATGTTAACCTTAACAGTCGTTTTTTTGTGTCAAGTCTTTTTGAACCTACTGGAATTTTGCGGATAGGTTCATGAATTTATTATGTTTGTTCACCATACCAACGGGTTTGAGGAACTTCTGTGGAGGCAAGCAGCTTACCACGAGAAATTACGTAACGAACGGGGGCGCGACGACGAATAGCATCAAAGCGATCGCTCGCCTCTAGCACAATTAAATTCGCGGGTTTCCCCACAGCAATGCCATACTGGTCTTCTAAATGCAGAGTTTTTGCACCCTGCCAGGTCACCATGTTGTAGCAAGCATCAATCTCGGCGCTGCCCGTCATTTGTCCGACATGTACCAGCATTGAGGCAACATCCAGCATATTTCCAGTGCCCAGTGAGTACCAGGGGTCGAGGATGCAATCATTCCCCAGGCTAACGTTCATGCCTTGCTGACAAAGTTCTTTAACACGGGTTAAGCCTCGCCGCTTAGGATAGGTGTCGGTGCGTCCTTGCAGCGTGATGTTGATGAGAGGATTGCAGACGAAGTTGATTTGCGTGCGTTGCAAAAAGCCCAGAAGCTTGTAGGCGTACGCATTGTTGTAAGAGCCAAAAGCGGTAGTGTGGCTGGCAGTCACTCGTGAACCCATATCGGTACGAATGGCACAGGCAGTCATGACTTCTAGAAAGCGAGAGTTGTCATCGTCAATTTCGTCGCAGTGAATGTCGATCAGGCGATCGTATCTTTCTGCCCAATCAAAGATGCGATGAACAGATTTAACACCATCTTCACGAGTTAGCTCATAGTGAGGAATACCGCCAATTACATCCACACCACGGGCGATCGCCTCTTCCATTAAGCTTTCGTTCTTGCCACCACCATTTTTATCTCCGCCATAAATTCCATCTTGCGGAAAGGCGACAATTTGCAGCGTCATCCAATCCTTAACCGCTTCCCGAACTTCCAGCAATGCCTCAAGCGCAACTAAATTGGCTTCACTAACATCAACATGGCTACGGACAAATAAAACGCCTTGAATAGCTTGTTGCTTCAGAGTTTCGATCGCGCGACTCTTAACATCTTCGAGGGAAAGATTTTGCTTGCGTTCTCGCCAAATTTCAATGCCCTCAAACAGTGTGCCACTTTGATTCCATCGGGGCTGTCCAGCAGTTAGAGCAGAGTCAAGATGAATATGGGACTCCACAAAGGGAGGACTGACGAGTTGCTCTTGCAGGTCTATCTCTTGTTGAGCCAGAACAGGAATGTGAGGCGATATTTCGGCGATCGCCCCGCCCTGAATTGCAATATCAACAGGGGCGATCGTGCCATCACTACCCAGCAAGCGACCATTACGGAGCAGCAAGTCGTAAGAAGTCATAGGCGTTAATATCTTTTATTTCTGGACTTTGCCTGTAGCGATAGACACCGAGTTTTGAGAAATTCTCAAAAATTCCTGTACTAATCTATGTTGGATGCAGCAATTGTCAATAGAATAAGAAATGAGTATGGGAATAGACGAGATTCTTATGCCCATTTTAAGCGTTGCCAGTCAACTCAGATCGAGTTAGCTCAATGTTTGTCGATACAATTCCTTGTCTGCGCCGGTGCTTTGTCAGAGATGTGATGGATTTCTATACAATCCTGAAGTCACTCTCCTTGAATGTAAAGCGAAGCACCGACTCGTTGAGGATGATCTCTGGTTACAACTAAACCTGTTGTTAATACCCCGGAAGCGATTTTCTTAAGTTTCACAAGAGAACTTTTAGACTGAGCATTCTGAGGCATGAACGATTTAAAATTTGTCCTGTCTGTACACCTTGAATACCAAGGGTAAAGGCGGCTCAAATAAGCAACGGGCTAGGTTTCGCGGATCGTTTCGCTCCGTTAAGTTAGAGCAGAATCAATCTCAGAGAATGTCCTTGCATAAGCTGAATGGTAGCTTGAGGATAGGCGACATTGACAAGGAGTCATACCCAATTATTAAGGATCAGTCGCTACATGGAATTTACGATCGCAGCCTTACTAACTAACTTCACAGATGACAAGTTAGTTGCGCCTAAAGCCCTTGAAAAAAAGCTGAATTGCAAAGATGATGAAGCCCTTCGCAAGTTGCAAATTGCCCTAGATGCACTGGAACGAATTGGCATTTTAGTGAAAGAACGAGGCAAATATCGCCGCATTGCCGAAGAAGATGTGGTCGAAGGAAAACTTCGCTGTTCGAGTAAAGGCTTTTGCTTTGCCATTCAAGATGTGGAAGGTTCAGAAGATATCTACATCCGCGAAAGTCATTTGAATACGGCATGGAATAGCGATCGCGTCCTCGTTAAAGTCACCAAAGAAGGCACCCGTCGCCGCAGCCCCGAAGGAGAAGTGCGGCTAATTTTAGATCGCTCCAATGCCTCCGTCCTTGCCAGAGTCAAACAAATCGAAGACAGCTACCGCGCCACACCCTTAGACGATCGCCTGCTTTTTGAAGTCGAACTGCAAGCCAACGGGGTCGATTTGCAAGAAGCTGTAGACCAGCTTGCCCATGTCGAAATTCTCCGCTACCCGCTAGGGTCTTATCTGCCCATTGGTCGAGTCGCGCAGCTTTTAGGCAGCGATGCCAGAGCCGCCTCCGAGTTTGATATTGTCTGTTGCAAACACGACTTGCCCCGACATTTTTCCGAAGAAGTTCTAGCCGAAGCCGAAGCCCTACCTGTCAAAATGCGTCGAGGTGATTTAAAGAATCGCCTGGACTTGCGCAAGATTCCGACCATCACCATTGATGGTCCCGCTACGCCCACAGGTCCCGCGATCGACGATGCCCTTACCTTAGAAAAAACCCCAACCGGATGGCGACTCGGCGTGCATATCGCTGATGTTTCCTCCTTCATTCCGACTAACTCAGCTCTGGATCTCGAAGCCCGCAAGCGAGGTAATTCCATTTACCTGGGCGAAACCGTCTTGCCCATGCTGCCCGATGCCGTGCATCGTTCCTGTTCTTTAGCGGTAGGACAAGATCGACTAGCGGTATCAGTCCTGTTTGACTTAGATACGGATGGCAACGTCACTGAGTTTCGGATTGAACCCACGGTGATTCAGGTCGATCATCGGTTGGATTATCAGCAGGCGCAAGCCATCTTGCAGCGCCATGCGTCCTCCGAAGCCGAATCGATGATTGCTCCAGCATATCCCTTGCCTACCCTTGATCAGCTTCAAGAGTTTGAACCTATTTTTGAAACGTTAGATCAACTGTTTACTCTCAGCCAGTCAGTTCGGGCACAGCGTCTAGAGCGGGGAGCTTTTGACTTGAACCTGCCTGAAAAAGTGTTTCCTGATGAGGCAAACCCTGAACTCAGCAAGTTCCTTTCTACCAAGTTTCAATATGACGATGAGGGCGCGCTGGGCGCAATGGTGGTATCAGTCTTCCTCCCTGCCCGCTCCATTGTGACCGAGCTATTGTTGCTGGCAAACCAGGCGATCGCTTCTCACTTGGTCGATCTACAAGTTCCTGCCATCTACCGAGTTCACCGCAGCCCCGATCCTAGCGATGTGCAAGAACTGCTGAAGCTGATCAGCAATATGGAAATCGATTCGCACTTGGAGCAAGAAGACGAAGTTCATCCCCGCGACTATCAAAGGCTGGTGGGGCATTTTGCCGAGTCAAAAACCGAGAAAGTGTTGACCTATCTGCTCCTCTCCACCTTCAAGCCCGCCGTTTACAGCACTACACCCGGTGCCCACTTTGGCTTGGCGCTGAACGATGGCTATACTCATTTCACTTCTCCCCTCCGCCGCTATCCCGATCTCCTGATTCACCGATCGCTTCATGCCATCTTTGAGTTTGGACGCGATCGCCGCACCACTCGCTCTAAGGAAGCCGTCGATTTGCGCAGCAGTAGTTGTCATGGGCAAATTGGCTGGAACGTTCTTCCCACCGAAATTTACAACGAGTTGGAGGAACAAATTTTGCCCATTGTCGTTCACCTGACCGAACGCGAGAAACTAGCGCAAGAAGCCGAATCTGACCTAGAAGGTCTAAAAAAAGCCGATTTCATGCAGCAGCACACAGGCAATACTTTTCATGGATTGATTACGGGCGTTCAGTCCTACGGTTTTTTCGTCGAAATTGAGGAACTGCTGGTAGAAGGACTAGTGCATGTTAGCTCGTTGAAAGACGACTGGTATGAATATCGATCGCGGCAGCAAAAGCTAGTTGGGCGGAAGAACCGCAAGCAGTACAAACTGGGCGATCGGGTTGAAGTTCAAGTTAAGAGCGTTGATTACTACCGTCAGCAAATTGACTTAGTGGCAGTTGGCGGCGGCAGTGAAGCGCTGGAGGATGAAGAACCTTACGAACCTAGCACCCCTGAAGAAGCCTTAGCAGACACGAACGGTCGAGATGGAGAACCTTATGATTAAGAAGTATTCTTTCTTAATCTCTTCGTGTCTTCAACTGCGTCTCGTCCTCTCATTCTCGGCATCACTGGAGCCTCTGGCTTAATCTATGCTGTTCGTGCCCTTAAGTTTCTGCTAGCCGCTGATCAGACGATCGAACTTGTCGCTTCCAAATCTACCTACATGGTTTGGCAAGCCGAAAAAGATATCCGAATGCCTTTGGAGGCGGCACAGCAAGAACAATTTTGGCGGCAGCAAGCCGGAGTAGAAACAGGGGGTAAGCTGCGTTGCCATCCTTGGGGAGACGTGGGTGCAAATATTGCCAGTGGCTCTTTCCGGACACAGGGCATGGTTATCATGCCTTGCAGCATGAGTACGGTGGGGAAACTAGCAGCGGGCTTAAGTTCTGACCTGCTAGAACGGGCAGCCGATGTTCAGCTTAAAGAAGGACGAAAGTTAGTTATTGTCCCCCGCGAAACGCCATTCAGCTTGATTCATCTGCGAAATCTTACAACTTTGGCAGAAGCTGGCGCGAGGATCGTTCCGGCGATCCCAGCCTGGTATCATAATCCTCAGACGATCGAAGACTTGGTTGATTTTGTGGTGGCGCGAGCGCTTGACCAGGTAGACCTTGATTGTGTGCCGTTGAAGCGCTGGGAAGGACATTTGTAAAATAGGGTCGTATCGCGTTGTATTCCAAGGGAGGTTTGCTAATGGCGATCGCACGGTTATTTTTACCGCTCTTGATCTTAGCTGGGTTGGCGCTCTTTGCCTTACAAAATTGGTCGCCCGTCTTGCCAATCGTAGTCGCAGGGCTGAATACTCAGGCTTTACCTCTAGCCCTCTGGATGCTGACCGCGATCGCGGCTGGAGCCACTACCACTATTGCTGTTTCTAGCCTATTTAGCTTGTCCCGGTTTACTGCTGTTCGTCGTTCCAACAAGCAGCGTCCGTCCGCGTCACCCAGCCGCCCCGAGACAGAAAGCCGCCCTTGGGTTGCCGCTTGGACAAAACGGAATGAAGCCCGAGCCAATCCGCCTAGCACTGCAAAAACTCGTATTCAAGACGACTGGGAGAATCGACAAACCCGCGAAGAATGGGACGACTGGGAGGAAGACTCACCTGCACCAGCCTCTAGCGCATCGTTTAGTTCAGCAGGTGTGCCCCCTGATGTCCACGATCGCTCAGACGAAGACTGGGATAACTGGGAGGGTTACACCGAAGCCGATCGCGTTAGCGGTACTCCTCGTCCCCCTGTCCGCACAGACTTTGAAGTGAGGCAAGCGCCTGTTGCCCAAAAGCAGTCAGGTTCTCTCTACTCTGTGAGTTATGAAAGGGCGGAGACTGATCCTCAGCGTCCAAATGAGGTTTATGATGCTGACTACCGAGTCATCGTACCCCCTCTTTCATCCGAGCCTGCTCCAGCGATTTCACCAGAGGATGAAGATTGGGGCTTTGATGACGACGATATTCCTCAAGAACCGCGCGACTCTCGCGGTGGCGGCAAAGCCGATCGCCCTAGAAATACATAACCCATGGAAACCAGCAGCTTTTTGATTTGGTTCATTGTCATTGGAATCGTGACGGTCATTGGTTTAGGCAGCATGATCCAAGCCTACTCTGGCTCTGGTAGCCTTGCCGTTTTATTTACTGAACCGATCGTGCCCAATCCTTTGCCTACCCTTAATACTGATGCTGCTGCCCAGTTTCAGCAAGGCTGCGAAGCTTATAGGCAAGGAAAGTATCAACAGGCAAGCGATCGCTTTAGCCAAGCTGCCCAACTTGACAAAACCTTTGCCGAAGCATTTCACAATCTGGGTTTAGTGACTGCCAACCTTCGCCAAGACAACCATGCCGCCCAACATTTGCTGCTGGCAGGAGAGCGCTATTTAGAACAAGGCAATGCAGCCGGGTACGAGCAAGTGAAGCAATCTCTAGGACTGTTGAAGGCAAGAAAACTAGCTAAAGAAGCCGCAGCCTAGGGCGTGTTTTAAACCTGGCTAGAGTACTTCTCTACCGATGCCCAGTTACTCTACCGATGTCCAGTCACAATGTAGGCAACACGCTTACCAATATTGGTGGCATGGTCTGCCATTCGCTCTAAATGACGGATCACTAGCACCAGCAACACGATGGGTTCGATGGTGCCTTTAACATCAGTTTGTCCTGCCAAATGGTTATAAAGCGTTTCATAGTCCGAATCAACCGCATCATCCTTAATTTTAAGATCAAGACCGGACTCAGCATCCAGGTTAGAAAGAGACACTAGACCCATCGCCAGCATTGCCCGACAGCGATCGAGCATCGTCTGCACCTGCTCCATACAGGCTGGAACTGGATAGGGGAAAAGCTTAATGGCTATTTCTCCTAAGTCTTCCGCATAGTCGCCAATGCGCTCCAAATCTCGAACCAGTTGCATGAGCGCACTTAAGAGCCGTAAGTCTTGGGTAACCGGAGACTGGAGCGCTAATAAATTAATACAGTCCAGTTCGATTTGACGATACATGCGATCGATTTGTTTGTCTTGCAGATAAATCTGCTGAGCTGCCGCCAGATCACGTTCAAATAATGCCTTGCGAGACAACCAGCAAGAATTTTCTACTAACGCGCCCATCCGCAGTACATCTTTTTGTACTCGTCTTAGCTGACGTTCAAACTGAACACGAGTGGGTCTAGCACTGTCCAATGGTTCAAGCTCCCACATAATCAAGAAGAAGGGGTAGTAGCCCTTAGAAAAATCAATAAGTCAGACGAATTTAGTTAATAGTTTGACTAATTTGCCTAAATAGTCTCATTATCTAAAAACTTTCAGAAACGTCCTTCCGATAGAATTTTGTAATATATTCATCATTTTTATACATTTCACTATACATAGGAGGGGTAAAGGTAACGTTAAAGCCTGAAATGCCAGCTAATACCTTATCGACAGAAACAATGTTTGAAAGTATGGAATGTAACGAATCTCTGACTTTCTCTGTTACATCATGTGACAAACAAGTCCAGGCTGTACCAATTTAGTCGACATTAATGAAAACTATTGCCAATTTTTCCTCTTACAGGGCAATTGAGCATATTATTGTCTACGAGATCAGGAGCTTTCAACAATGACTTTATCAGACACTCAAATCTACGTTGCGTTGGTGGTTGCCCTTATTCCTGCTGTTTTAGCGTTCCGGTTATCAACCGAACTTTATAAGTAGGATGATTTTTTAACCTTACCTCTACTTCATAAGACTAGAGGTAAGGTTAAATCTAGCTAGGCTCTTTCAAAAAAGGGCATCATTTGGTTGATATCCTCAAGGACTCAGTAAGGTCAGGGTGTCGGGTCAGTTAAGTATTTTCACGGATTTCGCAGCAGGCTTTGTCAGCCAAAATCTTCACCATCATGAATGCACTCCAACCCCATAGACATCCCTCTCCCCCCGCACAACTGCCTCGCCGTCGAGTCTCTAAGCGCATCCGTCGTCAAAAATCTCACCTCCCCCATCGCGCGATCGCCACGGAGGTAACGACAAAGCTCGGAGTTAATCTCTTACTATCATTGATTGCCGTGACTGCGTTAGTTAAGCTTCTGCCCTATAACCTGTCGCAACAAAACAGCTTCAAAGAGCTTCAGGCAAAGATAGCTGAGACAGAGAGCCGAGTCGATCGCCTCCAGGCAAATTTTAATCATCACTTTGACCCCAAGCAAGCGCGATCGGTAATGCAGCAAGAAAGCACCCGGATTGAGCCAGGGCAACACCAAATTGTTTGGACAACCCCTCAACATGCCACCGCTCAGCAGCCTACAGAAAGAACTGAGGGAAATCTACCGCTTGCTCAAACCCAGCCAACAGAGACTCGTATCCCCAATGCAGAGGCTGCATACCGAGAAACCCCCTCATTCCGGTAGCAATATGCCATTTTGCGCCGTGTCACTATTATTGGCGAAGCGACTAAACATTGGCGAAGCGACCAAAAGCCTCTCACAGGATTTTAGAAATTAGCACCCTAATATTCTGTAGAGAAAAACTTCTGGAATGCGTAATGTCATCACCCATGAATACAACGAAGTTGAGCTTGGAAGTTGATCTTGATGAAGTGTGGATCGTCAATGCAAATCTAACCCAGCTATTGAATTATATTGAGCCTTTGGTTTTACTTAAAGATGATGAAATGCGCAACGGTTGAAATCAGACAAAGGTTGGTTCTTTAGATGTGGCTAGTACGGAAAGTGACGTTCGTTCCTTCGTTAGATTGTTCTAGAACCAATAGTGGCGTTGGCTTTGCCTTCTGATCCCAGTGCATAGAAGCAATTCGTCCTTGAATCGTAGGCTGCCAGTTCGCATCGGCGTTCTGGCTCATGTACTTTTGCATACATTCTAAAATTTGGCTGATGGTTGCAGAAGTTGGCTGTGTTGGGATTTTGGTCAGCTTAATTTGGATTCTGAACAATACTCTTTTAGAGCCTTTAGGTGAATTTGGCGGCTCATACACAACATCAAAAATTTCATCCACAGGACGAGGAGCGCTACTCACTCCTACTAAGCCCTGTTCAGCTTGGGAGGGTCGCAGCGCCACCGAGATTTTCTCTTTAATACGAATCTTGATCTGGTTCACCATGGCAAAGTGAAACTGTTCTTCTTCCATTCGCATTCGCAAGTAGTCTAAGTTAAAATCCCGCGAGTGAATGAGATCGGGGTTTTTCTCCATCTTGCTAATGGTATCAAGCGCCAGCTTTAGCTTTTTCTGAAACTCTTGATTTTTAAATTCTTCAAACCTTTTTTGCTTTTTCAGTTGGCTAATTTTAACCTTAGTAAATAGGGCTAATCCAACAAGCCCTACAGCCAAGGCACCTGAAGTAAACATCCAAACTGGAGGATGGGCAGATTGAGGGGACGCTGCGGTTTGAGCTAACTTGGTTTGGGCTAGAAGGAGTGGGGCTGACATACGCATCTCATGCCAAGAATTTGACTATGTTAATCAGTCTGATTATTCAATTAGTTTTAAGATGCCCAGCAACTCTTCAATCACACCATGCTTTTACAATTCCATGCTTCTGCAATTTACCTAGTCCACCTTGCCCGATATCCTCTGGCATCAATGTGGCAAAGTTCGGGATATTCAACATAGCGACCTAATCCCCCTGTCCACCAAGGATCTAAAGCCCGATAAAGTTGGTCACCTGAAAGCCCATCACAGTAAAAGTCGATCGCATCGCCGGCAATATGGCGACTGAGAGATACGCCTCCTACTTCGCGGTTAATGTCGGGTGGACGATACCAACTGGTGACGCGGAACGGACGATTAATGCGATCGCGCCCTTGCTGCGCCAATTTTGCAATCCGGACGATCGCATCCACCGTTTCTAAATTGGGCGGCATACGGGTACCGCCATGGGTTGCTTCTGCCCAAGTAAAACTGCCATTGACAACGATTGAGGCGTGCATTTGCAAATTGTCGGGTGTCCAGCGGCTAGGGCGAGGCGGCAAGGACAAAGGTTCGGGGCGAGGCGAGGCATCGGGAGAGTCGCGGCGAGCGCCTTCCATGCGGCGCAAATCGTCGAGGAGAGACTGAATGCATTTGTCGCGAGTCTCTAAACCACGCCAAAGCTGAACTAATCGGATCAGGGCTTCGCGCTGCGGTTCGGTTTCACGGTACTGGGTCGGCAACCGCTTCAGAAAGTTGAGCAATTCTCGATCAAGCTGGGCAGCAGCATTGGCAAGTGAGCCAGGATTAGGGTTGCTAGAAGACAGGACTTGAGGATCAATTCCTAGTTCTTTTAGAGCAGTGCTGCGGGAGTCGAAACCGCGCCAGAGCCGGAACCCCTCAGTGATGGCGTTGCGCTGGTCGCCTTTGCCTTGAAAGTACTGGGGAATGCGCTGAATAAATGCAATCAGGGCTGAGTCGATGATTTTGATATTGGTTTCAGCAGAAGTGTTATCGCCTAGGGAGGCGATCGCCTCTGCCCGCGAATCGAGTCGTCGCCAAAGCTGGGTCAGCCGTAACAATGCTTCTCGCTGGTGCGGATAGCCTGCGTAGAACGGTGAAATTTGAATGATGAATTGTACCAAAGAGCGATCGAGCCCTGATTCATCTAGATTGGCAAGGCTTGAGTCGGTTTCGCTTAGCTGGAGGATAGAAGCGATCGCTGCCGTCCGAGTCTCTAACTTGCGCCAAAGCCGCACTGCCTCTAAAAGAGCATCCCGTTGATAGGCAAGGTTAATAAAATATTGAGGAATTCGCTCTGCAAATGTGATTAATGCCTTATCGAGAAACGCTAAATTTTGAGGCAATTGGTCTGCCTTAAAATCGGCATTGATATCACTGATATACGCCTGCACAAGCATCTGCCCATCCACCGATTCTAACTGCGCCGCCGCCGGGTCGCTGGCAGCTGGGTTAAACCCCTTAGCTATTGTTTGAATAAAGCGATCGGTATAGCGTCCTTGCTCAGGACTCCAGAGATCTTCACCCTTCCAGCCCTGCGCCGTCAGTTTATCAGTCATACTGCGAACGGTATTAGCGGCAAATTGCACCTGTCCAGGGAAAGTGTTCACTTGGTCAGGCGTAATACGATTGGCAGGCGCAATTCCTAAACCCACCTCACCATCGCTGAGTAAAGGATGGCGATGAACTGCATAAAGTGCTGCTAGAACGGACTTATGGATACCTGCCCGCTCTGATTCACCGAGGTAGAAGTAATTGCGTTGGTCTGCATTCAATCCCGTCATGGCTGAATCTTGCTAAATTTCTAAGATGCTGATAAATGGTAAGTGAATTTATCAGTTTGGCGGTCAAGTTTGTGAAAATTATCAACGAATTCCCCATGCTCCTTCCTCTGCCCTTAACATTTCCACAAGTCCGCCTTGTTGCTACTGACGTAGACGGCACATTGACCCAGAACAGTAAGTTTACGTCGGCGCTCCTTATCGCACTCAATGATTTGGCAGCCGCAGGAATACCTGTGTTGCTGACAACCGGGCGATCGGCAGGTTGGGTGAATGGATTAGCAGAGTATTTGCCTGTTGTGGGAGCGATCGCCGAAAACGGAGCCATATTCTACAAGGGTCAACATAGTGAGCTTCTGGTGCCTATCACGGATCTTGTTGCCCATCGACAAGCCCTCGCTAAAACCTTTGCAAGTTTGCAAGCCGCCTTTCCTCAAATTCACGAGTCCTCAGACAATCGTTTTCGGATGACCGACTGGACATTTGATGTCAAAGGGTTAAGCGTTGCAGAGTTGAAGGAATTAAGCGATCGCGCTCATGACCAAGGTTGGGGTTTTACCTACAGCACTGTACAGTGTCATATTCGGTTAATGCAACAAGACAAAGCAAATGGGTTAGAGCAGGTTTTGCAGCGATATTTTCCTGAATTGACAAAGGAGGAAGTCGTCACAATTGGCGATAGTCCCAATGATGAGAGCTTATTCAATGGCGATCGCTTTCCTGTTTCAGTGGGAGTGGCGAACATTCGGCACTACATTGATCAAATTAAATACAAGCCTAGATTTGTGACTCAAGCAGCCGAAGCAGAAGGTTTTTGTGAACTAGCTCGATTGCTGATCGAGCAGTCTTGATTAACGCCTTAGCAGTTAAATTACGATAGAAATTAGAACTTTGCTGAATAGGGAAATAGCATAACTACGGAGTTCAACGCACTGCTGCCCGTTTCGCATGGCGACAAAGCGCAGGTATGAATCGTCGGGACACGGGAGCAGGTGATGCATTTAACGAACGAGTTTTACGTCAAAAAGATCGCCAGCGACCCTTGCGGTGTCTGCGAAGCAGCGCGCCTCCACTTCATGTCCATCATGCACCGTTTGCCAGCGGCAAGTACATGAGTGTTTTAGTACGATAGGACAGCGTTTCAGGAGCGATCGCATTCTATGTCGTCGCTCTTGCAAAAGCGATTACGCACTCTACCCTGCCATTGTGAGTGCTTAACCTGCTAATTGCGCGTCCTACACTGCCATTGGAACCTAAGACAATCGGATTGCGACTCCAGGCATTGCCTTTGTCCTGCTGACGATTACAATTGTCAACCGATGCAATGCAAATGTGACTCGATACAACGCGAATGTGACTGGATACAATGCGAATGTGACTCGATACAACGCGAATGTGACTGGATACAATGCGATCGCGGGGCAGTTCCTTGTAAGCATTAGGCGTTGCTAAACAAGAAATGAGAGCAAATCATACTTGAACTCAGCGACACCGAATTTAGCTCTTCTACTTTCTTAGGGAAAGGGCTAGGGATTAGGCTTAGTTAACTGCGCAGCCAGAGAAACCTCTCCCCATACCCCTCTCCTAAAGGAAAGAGGCTTTGAAGGGGTTCATATTCCACAGTTTAATAAAGTAAAGTCCTCTATTGGCGATCGAGGTGCGTCAAAATTGGAGTTAAATCAAGGTGTTGCTTGACTTCATCTGCCAAAGAATCCAGCATTGCCTCCCGCTGCTCACGATAGTTAGAAATACCCGTGGGTAATGACTTTAAGCCCCGTTGCTGACGCAGACGGTTAAGCCACGCCCGCCGCCAAGGGCCATTATCAAAAATGCCGTGTAAATAGGTGCCCCAAACCGATTGAGTGATATCAACTACGCCTAAGTTAGGGTCATCAAATAACGGCTTGTAAGCGACTCCTCCTACCTCAGATTCGGTATCTATCAGATGACTCCGACCCTGGTGAATCTCGTAGCCTGTGACGGGTAAACCTGCCTGCGGGTAATTAGAAGTCACCACTCGCTGCCGCGCGACTTTTTGCCCAGTAATAATTGTTTTAAGAGGGACTAAGCCCAGACCTTTGTAGCGTCCTTCCTGTCCCTCCACGCCTTCTGGGTCAGCCAACATTCTGCCCATCATTTGGAAGCCGCCGCAAATCCCCAGAACAGTGCCACCCGCCGCCGCATAATTTTGGATAGCTTCTGCCATTCCAGTGCGCTGCATGGCAATCAGGTCGGCGATCGTGGTTTTTGAGCCAGGCAAAATTACAGCATCGGGATAGCCCAGCGAATCTTTGAGGCTGATGTACTTCACGGTGACACTGGGTTCAGACTCTAGGGGGTCAAAATCGGTGAAGTTAGAGATGCGAGGAAACCGCACCACCGAGATCGAGATTTCGCTGTTGGAATGAGAAGCATTGCGATCGACCAATGACAGCGAATCTTCAGCCGGAAAAGCCTGATCCATCCAAGGAATAACACCCACAACCGGAATGCCCGTCCGCTCTTGGAGCCAATCAATGCCCGATTGCAAAATCGACTGTTGCCCCCGAAACTTATTAATAATGATCCCCTTCACAAGCGATCGCTCCTCCGGATCTAGCAGTTCTAGGGTACCGACCACGTGGGCAAACGCCCCGCCCCGCTCAATATCTACCACCAGTATCGTGGGTGCATTAAGATACCGGGCAATGCGCATATTGGTCAGGTCACGGTGCTTCAGATTAATTTCAGCAGGGCTGCCTGCACCTTCACAAATCACCAGATCGAACTCTTCACTTAACCGCTGGAGAGATTCTTCGATCGCCTGCCAACCCACATCAAAAAACTGTTCATAGTATTCTGCTGCCCCAACTCGCCCAGCAACCCGACCCTTTAAAATCACCTGAGAGGTCATGTCGCCTTGAGGCTTTAGCAAAATTGGATTCATTTCTACACGGGGTGTCACTCCAGCCGCCCATGCTTGCACCGCTTGAGCATGACCAATTTCGCCTCCAGTAGAGGTGACGTAGGAATTAAGCGCCATGTTTTGTCCCTTAAAAGGGGTGACTCGCCATCCCTGCCGACTTAAGATTCGGCATAATGCCGCAGTCAGAAGCGACTTCCCAGCATGGGATGTAGTTCCGACAACCATGATGGCTTTCATTCAAGACCTCCAGGAACATTACTTAATCCAACTCAGCTAAATCCAGCTAGGGACGCGGAGCCAACGACTCAAGGCATTATATAAGCGATCGCCCAAAGATGGGGCAGGCAAGGATTTTCCCAGATTTTGCCATTTTTCGACTATTTGATGTCCTAAAGGAGTCAACCTAAAACTATCGGTCAGCCCTTGCCCATCAACTTCCCGCCGCAATAAACCCACCTGAATCAACCAAAGCAACTCGGTTTCTACCACAAGTTCTGCAACAGCACGGCGAGTATAGCCATTCCCCCAGCCTACTTTTCCAGCGATCGCCCTCAACTCCACACTCTTCCACCGCATCGTATTAAACAATGCCAATTGAAAAGGAGCACACCGCACTGCCCGCTCTGCCCGTTTAATCGTTTTAGGAGAGTATTGAATCGGCAAGGTGTAACCAAATTGAGATGAAGCCATAGAGAAATCCGCAAGAACTAGAAACCCGTAAAAACTCGTAGCGATAAGGCGATTATGACCGAAACCCCAAAATTTATCTATCGCTTATCTGATCATGTTGCCCTAGGCTAGAGGGAATCTATCGATTTATGCAACATTGGGATAAAGATTCTGTGATGAAAGACGAAGCGTTTGGCATTGTGCCAATTTTTGTAGAAAAAACGAGTGAATCAACTGAGATACAATTTTTGCTGATTCGCCATTGGGCAGGGCATTGGGGCTTTCCGAAGGGGCACGCCGAACCGGGAGAAACGGCGATCGCCACTGCTTGCCGTGAGTTGGCAGAAGAAACAGGCATTCAGTCATGTGAAGTGCTAAATGATACTTCTTTTATTGAGCAGTACAGGTTTAAAAAAGATGATCAACTGATAAAGAAAACAGTGACCTACTTTTTGGGCATCGTTCAATCTAAAGCCGTCACTTGCCAAGAACAAGAAATCCAAGATTACACCTGGGTTAACTTTGATACTGCGCTAACAACCATTACTTTCGATCAAGCTAGGCGCATCTTGCAACGTGTTCAAGACTATTTGCAGGCTCATCCCTTATAGCTCTGGTTAATCCTCATCAAAACTTTATATTTCATCCTGAGACTGGCGATCGAGCTTCTGTAAAAATCATTCGTTTTGAAACTATTCTCAGAAGCTCGGTGATGCAAGTGCTTCAGTCCAACAAGAAATGCATCTAAAGATACTTCCGTCAAGCAACTAGGTTGTGTAGATTAAGTTATATTACAACTGTTCAACAAGCCTTCCTTTATAGAGTGGGCTTCGATCCTTTCGAGTGAGGAAATTTCTGTGACCCCATCCCTGCAAGCTTCAACTCTGGAACAAGTCATTGCCCAATTCTTTGAACGTTCTGTCGGTCAGTGGCACTCCGATCGCCGCTACTACACCTTGCCAGATGGAGACACCAAGGAAATGGTCAGCTTCATTACTATTCGTTTTCTGCATCAAGGCTGTGACTCACTCCGCCACTTGGCGCAACTCCACGAGTTAGCCGACGAAAGCATCATGACTTGTGGCACAGAAGTTACCTGGGACAGCAAAGATTCGGTTTCGGGGCAAAAGCAATCTCAGGGATCAACGCTATTTGGTGTCTCAAGTGACTTGCTATATCGCGATCGCGGCTTTGCCACCACCAAGCCCATCACAGCAAAGTACACCATGGCAAATCCTGAAACGCTTGCTCTCCGTACTGAATACAAAGGCTCAGTGTTTGAAGAAGAAGTCAGGCTAGTGGGGCAGAACTATCGCACCCGCCAAACCATCATTTCCCGCGCTGGAGAACAACAGATGATTGGGCAATATTTAGAAAAACGCATCAATGACTGAATTAAAGTAGCTTGAAAAGTAGTCAGAGCGTCAGGCACCCACAGGGGCAAAGTAGCTAGTAAAAAACTCTTAACCGTTAGAGAAGTTTTTGCTAACACTTTGCCTTCGCTTTTGTTACATTTTGCTGAATCGGTTCCAATCCGTTATAGGCTAGATTCAGGTTGAGGCAGTCTACCTAATACGACCTCACTTTGCAGTCATTTTTTAATCCCTTCTTGATTAATTTATTTAGATTATGGTGAAGTCACCCATTCGCGAAACCAAGCCCTTCAATGCTGTTCCTCCGACCGATTCGCGTGAGCGTGTTAGTGAATTTTTGAAGGGTTTACAAGATGAGATTTGTCAGGGGTTAGAGCGCCTTGACGGGCAAAAAACTTTTCAAGAAGAAAGCTGGACTCGAGAAGATGGGGGCGGTGGGCGATCGCGCGTTCTTAAAGCAGGCAAAGTTTTTGAACAAGGTGGAGTAAACTTTTCCGAAGTTTGGGGCAAAGATTTACCTCCCTCCATTTTGGTACAACGCCCCGAGGCTGCGGGTCATGGGTTCTACGCTACTGGCACATCAATGGTGCTTCATCCTCAAAATCCCTACATTCCCACAGTTCACCTTAATTATCGCTACTTTGAGGCTGGGCCTGTTTGGTGGTTTGGTGGCGGCATTGACCTCACGCCCTACTATCCCTTTACAGAAGATGTAGTACATTTTCACCAAACCTTGAAGGATGCTTGCGATCGCCACAATCCCAATTACTACAACACCTTCAAGCCCTGGTGCGATGAATATTTCTACCTCAAGCATCGCCAAGAAACCCGTGGCGTTGGCGGTATTTTCTTCGACTATCAAGATGGTGCTCCCTCCAAGCTTTATCGGGGTCCCGATGCTACAGGTTCTGCCGCCTATAGTGATGCGATCGGTGAGCAACCGCCGCGCACCTGGGAGGAAATATTTGCCTTTGTTAAAGACTGCGGGCGATCGTTCTTGCCAGCCTACGTGCCAATTGCAGAACGTCGGCAAGGTCAAGAATGGGGCGATCGTCAGCGCGACTTCCAACTCTACCGTCGGGGGCGCTACGTCGAGTTCAACCTCATCTATGACCGGGGCACCATTTTTGGACTCCAGACTAACGGGCGCACTGAGTCTATTCTGATGTCTCTGCCACCCTTAGTTCGGTGGGAATATTGCTACCAGCCCCAGCCCAATACGCCCGAAGCACAGCTTTATGAAACCTTTCTGAAGCCGCAAAATTGGCTAGGCGAGCCAGCGATTACTTAATCAAATCCGAAAAATCTACAAAAGAGTTGGGAGGGTGAACTAAAATTTACTCTCTTAACTCTTTTTAATGTTAAAAGTTAAAACTCTACCTGTAGAGAGAACAAACCCTACCTTGGGCAATCTAAGTATGTTCAATTGGCTTTATTTTTGCGGCAGCGCTGAGAATGAAGTGCGCCTATTTATTCGGTCGTAAAGAGAGGTAATATTCCAAATGGAGCAAACAATTCACGCAGCGCCAGGCGGCAAAACCGTCATCGTCCTCACTCCCAGCGGACGGCTTGACATCACCACCGCTTGGCAGTTCCGCCTCAAATTACAAGAATGCATTAACAAAGTGAGCTCTCACATTGTTGTGAATCTGGGGCAAGTCAATTTTATTGACAGTTCTGGTTTAACGTCACTTGTTGCCGGAATGCGAGATGCAGACAAAGTAAACGGTAGCTTTAGCCTTTGTGATGTGCATCCAGAAGCCAAACTTGTTTTTGAAGTTACCATGATGGACTCAGTATTTAAAATCTTTGAAACTGAAGCAGAGGCTCTAGAAGGTTCTGTCCACCCTGTTGCCACTTAACAAGCTGACCGCAAAATACTCATTCTCTACACTCAAATTACAAAATTAGCTTCATATCCTAAGAGGTAAGGATGCAATCCTTTGGCATTTATACTCTGGCGAACGATCCTGTCCTCGATCAGCTCATTGCACTTCTCAACAGCATTGAAGTAAATGTTGGCGCCCAGATTCCAGTTTGCATCATTCCTTACGACGATCGCCTCACCCAAGTTAGACAAGAAATTGCCGAGCGTCCTCACGTTAGCTTGTTTAATAATTCCGCTGCCATTCATCGCTGGGAAACCTTTGCCCAAGAAGTCTGGGCAGCCCATCCCCAGGGCAGCCGAAAAAGCTCAGCCTCACTTGTAAAAGTGAGAAAACATGCCCAGCGCCGATATGCTGCGTTCGACGGTGAATTTGAAAAGTTTGTTGTCTACGATGCAGACTGTCTGGCAATGAAGCCTTTAGACAAGGTTTTTGCAAAACTGGATCATCACGATTTTGTCTTTGACGATTGGGAACATGCAAAGCCCGAATCAGCAGCGGCACTTATGTTTCCGCCAATTGAACAAGCAATGCAGCTAACAGCCGCAGAGATTCAGACTCAAATTCATTGCTCTAGCTTTTTTGGCTCCAAGCGCGGCTTGTTTGATTCACACAAATTATCAGAACTTAAGCAAAAGCTGGTCGAGCAACAGGAAGTCAATTGGATCAATGGGATTGCTGAGGCATTTCTATTTAGCTACCTGACCCTGCGAGGAGAATACTCTCTGTTTAACTTTACCCTCAGCCCCGACAGCCAAGACCGAACAGGCAACTGTGCCGACGCTGACCGCTTTGTTGAAAAAGATCAAATTCTCTATAATGCCGATGGCTTAAAGCCGATTCACCGTATTCACTATATGAATTATGGAGCAGAGAAATTTGCGCGTTTGGCACAGGGAGAAAATGTCGGAATGCGATATCAGGAGATGTTTCTGCTTTACCGTTTTCTAAAAAATCCTCATCAAACTCCTATTCTTAGCTCTCCTAGCTTTTGGACTCAAGTCTACCGAGCGTCTCGCACCTTGACCAACAAGATCAGCCGGAAAATCAGCCGTCCTTAATCTTAGGTTTGATTTGTCATGAGTTATTTTCAGCATTTCCTCATTACTCGGATGAATGTTGATTGGGATGTGTTGAAACTGCGATCGCCCCAAGAGCGCAACAGTCTCGAGTTCTTGAACCATCGATTCAATATTTTTGAAAAAACTTGCTATCCCGCTATTAAGGCTCAAACGAACCCAAACTTTATTTGGCTCATTCTGTTTGATGTCGGTTTGCCAGAAGAATTTAGAGAGCGCGTAGCGAAGTATGAGCCTACTCTTAAAATTACTCCGGTCTACATTGACAGCAAAGAGACGTTCTTAATGATGCTCAGAAGTGCAATTACTGCTCATCTTTTACCTAGCACCAATCATTTAATTACCACCAACATTGACAGCGATGATATCCTGTCTAACAATTTTGTTGCAGCAACACAGCAGCAATTTAGAGAGCAAGACTTTGAATTTATCAATTTCCCCTTTGGATACCTCTACCGCTTTCAGGAACAAAGGCTTTATTTGCGAGAATGGCTGACCTCTCCTTGCCATACTCTCATTGAACAGCGGCAGAATTTTCAAACGGCATTAACCTATCCTCACCACGAAGTTGCCAGCAACAAAACTCGCCAGGTCATTACCTGCCCGATGTGGTTGATGACGGTTCATGGTGAGAATCTCAGAACTCAGTTTGATGTGAGCGCTGCCTGGCAACCGATCGCTCGATTAAATAATAACTTTTGCTCAGAAATTGATTTTCCGAAGCAGAACTGGGCTAAAACGCTGAGGGAGACATTTAGAGAAGTCCTCGATGTTCTCTCTAGCCGAAAGATCTGGGATAATTTACAGGTTAAAGCCAGAAAAATCACGAACATTTTGTTTCCTCCATTGATTCGCGGTCTAAGGAAGCTGAGATATCGCTAAAACAATCTGCAAATTCTGGTCAACCGAGTCTTACTTCACCTACGCTTTAGGAAAGTGGAACCGTTTTCAAGAATTTTGTATGCCAGTCATCCCTCAAAAGCCTACCCCTGCTGATTTATCTTTGCCAACTCTGCTCGAAACCTACACGTTAGAGGTGGGCGGCATGAAGTGTGGTGGATGTGTGCGAGCTGTAGAAAACCAACTTACCCAGCAGCCGGGAGTGATGACTGCCACTGTAAATTTGGTTACAGAAGTTGCAATGGTGGAATGTCTGCCAGGAGCCGTTGACCCTGAAATATTGGCGCAAAAGCTGACGGAAGTCGGCTTCCCGACTCAATCACGGCATCAGGAAATAGAGACTAACACGGGCATTAGTCCTGCTGAACGACAACGGCTAGAAACTCGGCGGCAAGTGAGCCAAGCCGCGATCGCCATCTTGCTCCTCGTTCTTTCTGCCCTGGGTCACTTAGAGCATTTTGGCATTCTGATTCCGGGACTCAGCAATATTTGGTTTCACTTTGGGCTAGCGACTGTAGCGCTCTTATTTCCAGGGCGATCGCTCCTGATAGATGGTTGGAACGGTCTGCGCCACAATATTCCCAATATGAATACCTTAGTCGGATTGGGCACTCTCACTGCCTACAGCGCTAGCACGATCGCCTTGTTCGTTCCGGCTCTGGGCTGGGAGTGTTTTTTTGACGAACCTGTCATGCTGGTCGGCTTTATTTTACTAGGACGCACCTTAGAGCAACAAGCGCGCGGTAGGGCAGCAGCAGCGTTTCAGTCCCTCATGGCATTGCAGCCTACGGTTGCTCGATTGGTGAAAGATACGAAGGGAGCCACCACCTCTGTAGAAATTCCAGCAGCACGGGTCAAGCTGGGAGAATGGTTGCAAGTGTTGCCAGGAGAAAAGATTCCGGTAGATGGGGAAGTCGTGACCGGACAGACTACCGTGGATGAGTCTATGCTGACGGGTGAGGCATTGCCTGTGCTGAAGCAAGCAGGAGAGGCTGTGACGGCTGGTAGTTTGAATTTATCTGGGGCAGTCGTATTAAAAGCCACGCGAATTGGACGAAATACAACGTTGGCAAAAATTATTGCTTTAGTTGAGGCGGCTCAGACCCGCAAAGCGCCCATTCAAAAGTTGGCAGATACGATCGCCGGATACTTTACCTATGGTGTCATGGCGATCGCTGTGCTCACATTTCTGTTCTGGTACTTTGTTGGCGCACCCCTTTGGGCAGACCAAATTTTTGCAGGGCAAAGTGGGCTGATGAGTGGGCATATGAATGGGCACATGGTAATGCATTCCAACCCGCTTATTCCGGTCAATCTAGTGCCGTCGCCCCTTCTTCTTAGTCTTAAATTAGCGATCGCCACCCTCGTCATTGCTTGCCCTTGCGCCCTCGGATTGGCAACTCCGACCGCCATTCTAGTCGGCTCTAGCATTGGTGCAGAGCGAGGATTACTAATTCGGGGTGGAGATATTCTTGAGAAAGTTCATCAGATTGATACATTGGTTTTTGACAAGACGGGGACGTTGACAATGGGAAACCCAAAGGTTACAGATTGTCTGTCCTTTAACCCCGAACTTTCGCCAACAGACCTGCTTCAACTAGCAGCTACAGTTGAGAGCGGCACCCAGCATCCTCTAGCCAGAGCTATTCAAAAACAGGCAGAAGGTTTGGCGCTACTGTCTGCTCAAAACTTTCTGACCGAACCCGGATTAGGCGTTTCGGCAATGATCGAGGGGCGTTTGGTGGTTTTGGGCACTCAGGACTGGTTGCGACAACACGACATTCAGGTTGATTTGTTAAAAACTCAAGTAGAGGCAGCAGGAGCGATCGGGAAAACAGTCATTTATGTGGGTGTAAATGGACAGTTAGCTGGATTAATTGCTGTGCAAGATACGCTGCGAACCGATGCTCAGCAGACTGTTACAGAACTGCGAAAAATGGGATTGCGGGTTATGCTGCTGACGGGTGATCAGCAGGCTGCGGCTGAGGCGATCGCCTTGCCTTTAGGTTTTACCGCTGCCGATGTTTTGGCAAACGTTCAACCTGCTGGCAAAGCCGCTGCGATCGCTCAGCTTCAGGCAAAGGGGCGACAGGTAGCCATGATTGGCGATGGTATTAATGATGCTCCGGCATTGGCACAAGCAGAAGTGGGGATTGCCATGCACTCTGGAACAGATGTAGCGACAGAAACGGCAGGAATTGTATTGATGCGCGATCGCCTCAGCGATGTAGTAGAGTCGATTCGGCTGAGCCGCGCAACCTTTAACAAAGTCCGCCAAAATCTCTTTTGGGCATTTGCCTATAACGCTTGTGGCATTCCGATCGCGGCAGGCGTTCTGTTGCCTGCTTTCGGCATCTCCCTCAGCCCTGCTACTGCTGGCGCACTAATGGCGTTTAGTTCGGTCAGTGTAGTCACCAATTCTCTACTGCTTCGCCGCCAGTTCCCTAGCTGTCTATAGGGTTTTCTAGGTGCAAGCAAAAGCAAAGGCGACCTGTTCAGGTCGCCTTTGCCAATCTATATTATGAGCCAATTATGAGTCAGGCTGATGGAGGTCAGGCTGCTGCTCGTGACCTACCAGAGCGCAGGAACAGGAGCACTTCTGCCGCCGCCATTGCTGTTGCCATTGTTGCGACTGCCGCTATCACTGTTGACAGGCGATCGGCTGAAAGGTGAAGAGAATGCGGGAGGAATAGGTTCTTCAGTAGGCACAATGGGAGCCGTTAGCACCGAACTTTGATAAGGATTTTCTAGATCAGGAGTACGAATGAGCGGATCGTTACTCACTTGCTGAGCCAAAGCATCTTCATAAAGACGATTTACGGCTCTACCATCAGCAGCAATTTCATTTTCGGGGAAAGGGCCGAGAAACCAGGTCAAGTTGTTTGGCACTTGACGATTACGGTAAAAGTTTTCGCTATTGCGGAAATAGGCATCTTCAACTGCCTGAGGAAGAGTTCGGACTGCTTCAGCAGAAGGTTGCACGGCTGGCTGAGCATTGGCAATAGTGGCACTGCCAATCAAAACAATGGGGGTGGCGATCGCCATTAAGCTCAATACGCCCATAAACCTAACGCCCATAAATACTTCTCCTCACGCAATTGTTTCAACCGTTTTAGGCTTAATATCGGTTCTAAGCTTCATTCCAGAGTGCCCAAAATCTTCGACTTCTTTCCCAAGCCTTTGTTTTTAGAGTTCTGATGAATCAGCTTCAATCCATCATAAAGTCTATGATTGGGAGTGGCACAAAAGCTATAAAAATTTGCTCAAGCATTGACTTTTCTGCTCTCAAGCCTAACGCCTGCCAATTAGTGACTTAATAATCTTTCTGTTTATGCATCATTCAACCTCTGTTCCCCTGGCTATCACTGCTGACTTGCCCACACTGCGCCAGCATTTGCTGGATTTGTTTTGCGAAGTCGCTTATCAAGAAGGCGATTTTGTTTTGTCTTCGGGGCAACCCAGCACATACTACATCAACAGCAAGCAAGTGACTCTGCATTCCTGGGGTGGGGCGGGCGTAGGACGGATTTTATTATCTTTATTGCCAGTCGATACAACCGCCGTCGCAGGGCTAACGTTAGGAGCCGATCCCATGGTGACAGCAGCTAGCGTTGTTGCAGCCTATGAGGGGCGATCGCTCACGCCGCTGATTGTTCGTAAAGAAGCAAAAGGGCACGGCACGCAAGCATATATTGAGGGTCCAACGCTGCCCCCCAAAACGAATGTTGCAGTTTTAGAAGACGTAGTGACCACAGGGCAATCTGCTCTAAAGGCGGTGGAAAGGCTCCGGCAAGCAGGCTATGAAGTCACTCAGATTCTTGCACTGGTCGATCGCCACCAAGGAGGCGCAGAGCTTTATCACCAGGAAGGACTAGCTTTTCAAACCGTTTTCTCAATTAAAGATTTGCAAATCCGCTGGGCAGAGTTGCATCCGTAGCCAAATTTCTGTAGCCAAATTATCGGGCTAGATCACAACAACGACTCAATCATCTGGTTGGCTTGAGATTCATAGCTGCCACCAAAAAGGTTGAAGTGATTGAGGACATGGTAAAGATTGTAGAGAATTCGCCGCTGCGGATAGCCCGCCAGGAGAGGAAAGGCTTCATTGTAGGCGCTGTAGAAGTTGGCAGGAAAACTGCCAAAAAGCTGGGTCATAGCAATATCAACCTCGCGATCGCCAAAATAAGCCGCCGGGTCAAAAATTACGGCTTCTCCCTGCCGAGTCACAGCAGCATTACCCGACCATAAATCACCATGCACTAATGAAGGCTGGGGTTCATGCCCAGCCAAAATTTCGGGCAGTGCCGCTAGCAACTTTTCCGCCTGCGGAAACCGTCCCCCTTTGCGGCGAGACAGGTGGAACTGATAGCCCAAACGATGCTCAGTAAAAAACTCTAGCCAGCTTGTCTTCCACGAATTAATCTGTGGCGTGGAACCAATAGTGTTGGACTGCTCCCAGCCAAAGCCTTGAGAATGAGTCACCCGATGTAAGGCTGCCAAATTTTGCCCCATTTCCTCCCAGGCTTGATGATCGCCATAACCCAGGTCAAGCCATTCCAACACAATGTAAGCAGTCCCATCAACAGTGCCCCAGCAAATGGGATGTGGCACGCGAATCGATTTCGCAGCTGCTATTTGGCTCAGGGCTAATGCCTCGGCTTCAAACATAGCAACGCGGCTTGCCTGATTAATCTTGACGAAATAAGCCAAAGTAGAAGCATCTGAGCGATCGCGGTTCGGAGCAGAGTCAGACAGTGCATAAGCCTGGTTGATGCTGCCGCCACCCACGGGGCGACGATGGTTGCCTTGAAAGTTTTGCCCAGTGACCTGCCGAATATTGGCTGTAATTTGATCCCACATTTCAGCTTCAAACCTTCTCAACTCAAAGTTTTAGAACTAGGTCAAGACTTGGGCACTAAGGCTTCATGATGACAACCCGATAAGCTTCTGACGAAAGATACTGCTGAACGGCTGCTTGAACATCTTCGGCAGTAACCGACTGGATTAATGCCGGATAGTTAAAAGCAGGCACCAAGTCGCCCATAATGGCTTGGTAGTAGCCATACAGCCCCGCCCGATCGCTCGGCGTTTCGTTACCAAACACAAAGCGGTTGGCAACTAAAGTCCCTACCCGATGAATTTCGTTGGCGGTTACTAGCTCGGTCTGCAAAGTCCGCATCTGTTGGGCGATCGCAGCTTCTACCGCCGCCAGGTTTTCTGTAGGCAACTGGGCAGAAATATAAAATAAGCCTTGGCTAATGTAAGTCATATTGCTGACCGAAACGCTAGTTACTAAGCGCCGCTCTTCCCGTAAATCCTTAATCAAGCGTGCGGTTCTTCCCCTTGCCAAAACAGAAGACAGAACGTCCAGCGCGTAGGTTTGAGGCAGATCGGTCATCCCAGGAACGCGCCACATCATGACCAAGCGCGCTTGCTGCAAAGTTGGGTCAGTATATTCGTCGCGAGTAATAGTTGTGAAAGGCGCTTCGGGGCTAGAGTCAGGAACTTCAGGAATGTAAGCTGCTATCTTCTTAGGCTGGGGGGCTTGAGAGGCAGAAAAGCTTTCAGCCACAATATCAATGAGCTGATTCACTGGCAAGTTGCCCACAGCAACCGCAGTCATAGATTGAGGACGATACCAAGTTGCGTGAAAATCTCTCATTTGCTGAGGCTTAAGATTTTCTACGACTGCTGCTGGACCTAAAACGGGGCGACGGTAAGGCAAGCGTTCAAACCCAGCTTCCATAGAACGGTAAAAGGTACGCCGCCGAGGATTATCTTCAGACCGCCGAATTTCTTCTAATACAACCAAGCGTTCCCGCTCGAAGGCTTCATCTGGAATGGCAGCATTAAGCAGAACTTCGATTTGATAGGGCGCTAAGGCTGCAAAATCTTGCGGCGCTGTAGTGATGTAGTAGTGCGTATAATCCTGGCTGGTAGCGGCGTTTGTGACTGCTCCGCGCTGCTCGATGATCCGCTCAAACTCACCACTCTGCAAGCGATCGGTGCCCTTAAAAATCATGTGCTCTAAAAAGTGAGCCATCCCATTAATATCATCAGACTCAACCGCCGAACCCACTCCTAGCCAGATATTGAGATTCACAGCATCGACGGGCACTTGTTCAGCCACAATGGTAAGACCGTTGGGCAAGCGATGGATCGTAGGAGCGTTAAGGGAAGGAGAAGTAGATTCGAGCAGGGTTAAAGTCATTATTTATCTATGGTTATGGTTCGACCAGCGGTATCTTTATTTATCTTAATCGTTGAAGTGAAAACAGAGGAAGCACAGTTGCCAACCTTATAAACAGTTCGAGAAGTGTCTACTCAAAATCGAGTAGGGTTCTGTCCTTTAGTAACCTTTTTTAGCGAGGGTCTAAAGGATGATTTAGGGATTGGTGTGGGGTACGGAATGACAAATTTAATTATGTCTCTTTTGGCAGGCCTTACCGGACAAGTCAGAATGAGTTTTGTTCGCAAGACGCGCCAGGTAGAGGCAGTTCAGGAGAAGTTTTTGTTGACGCTTTTGAAGGCGCATCAACATACGGCGCTGGGGCAAGAATATGGATTGGCAGAAATTAAAACGGTGGAGCAATTTCGTCAACGTGTCCCAATTGTGCCTTATAGCAGCTATGAGCCTTACATTGAGCGGATTGTGCAGGGGGAAGCGAATGTTCTGACTCCTGACCCAGTTATTTACTTGAACCTAACCAGTGGCTCGACGGGTAAGCAAAAGCTGATTCCGGTCACGAAGCGATCGCGCCGTTCACTAGGGCTAGCCAATCAAGCCAGTATTGGCTTTGTCATGGAAGCGTTACGACACAGAAATTTACCGATCGGCAAGATGCTGTTAACTAGTTCTGTGCAGTTACTAGGACGAACCAAATCAGGCATTGAGTACGGCCCAGTCAGTGTGGGTAGTTTGCGCATGAGTAGCGGGTTTCAGCGCCAGGTGTTTGCCCACCCCTATGAAGCGTTCTTGCCGGCAGACAGTTTAACTCGGCACTATGTCTGTCTTTTATTTTCTCTGCGAAATCGTCAGATGGGGGTGATTGGTGCAAATTTTCCTATTTTGGCATTGCGCCTATGTGACTACTTAGAGAGTAATGCCGAAGATCTGATCCACGACTTAGAAACCGGGACGATCGCCCCTTGGCTAAAACTTGAGCCTCAGCTTCGCATCAGGCTAGAACGGCTGTGGTCGGCGGCTCCCCGTCGAGCAGCAGAACTGCGGCAAATCCTCAAAACCGAGGGACGCTTAATGCCCAAAACGGTTTGGAAAAATCTCTCCCTTGTGATTACGGCAAGAGGAGGTACCTCCGACTTTTACTTTGAGCGCTTTCCAGAATATTTTGGTGATACCCCTATTTTTGGCGGAATCTATGCTTCAGCCGAAGCCACATTTGGCGTTTACCATGATTTGAACCAGGATGGAGCGATATTGGCGATCGAAAGTGGCTTCTTTGAGTTCATTGCCGAAGACCAATGGACAGTAGATCAGCCTCAAACGCTACTGCCTCACCAACTAATACCTGGCAAACACTATCGTGCCTTAGTGACTAACTACAACGGGCTGTATCGTTACGATATTGGCGATGTGGTAGAGGTCGTCGGTTTTTATGAGCAGACACCGCTGATTGTGTTTCGTCATCGGGTTGGGGGCTTACTCTCTTCAACGACCGAAAAAACGACCGAATTTCATGTCACTCAGGTGATGCAGCAATTACAACAAGACTTTAATTTACCGCTAGAAAATTTTTGTGTGACTCTCTCTGAACGAGAAGTTCCTGCCCATTATTGGGTCAATATCGAACTCATCCCAGGGCATCACTTGCAAGACCCCACAGCATTCTTAACCCAGTTCGATCGCCAGTTAAAAGCCATTCATACTTCCTACGAAGTTAAACGTCGTGACCAGGTACCCCCACCGCGTCTACGAATTTTTGCTCCAGGCAGTTTTGCCATGATTCGGCAGCAAATGATTCAACGTGGTATTCCCGAGTCTCAGCTTAAGTTTCCGCATATTAGCGAGGATCGGCAGCTTTTGGCAGGACTCAGGGTTGAGCAAGAAATTAGAATGGAAGAAGAGATGGTCATGGAACGTTAGCAAGGTTGACCACTTTACAAAGTGTCTGAGCGCCAGGATGAGAAGGGAACTGAATCACCCATAATCCTGGGTGCTGAAAAGAAAAGAATATCAATGGCGAATTTATTGATTTCTCTGATTGCTGCCTATGCGGCACAAGCTAAGGCGCGGTTTGTCAAAAAAACTCTGCACGTAGAAGCTGTTCAAGAACATTTTCTGCAAGGGCTTTTACAAGCGCATCAGGCGACGGCATTAGGGAATCAGTGGCAATTAAAAGAAATTAGAACGGTCGAGCAGTTCCGCGATCGCATCCCCGTTTTGCCCTACAGCAGCTATGAACCGTATACCGACCGCATTGCCCAAGGCGAAGCCAATGTTCTCACCGCCGATCGAGTGAACTATATTAATCTCACTAGCGGCTCTACAGGCAAGAAAAAGCAAGTTCCCGTAACTCAGCAGTTTCAGCGCACCCTGCGGCGGGCAGATATAGCAGCCATGGGATTTATGTTTGAAGGATTGCAGCGTCGCCAACTGAAGTTGGGCAAATCTCTTTTAACAAACTCCATTATTTCGCAAGGGCACACGAGTGGCGGCATTGAGTACGGTCCAGTCAGCGTAGGTAGCCTTCGCCAGGGCAGGTTACTGTTTGAAAAGTTTTTGGCACCGCCCTATGCTGCCCTGAAAATTGCTGACACCCTAGCGCGGCACTATGTGTGTTTGCTATTTGCTCTACGCGATCCTCAAATGCGGGGCATTACTGCAAATTTTCCAATGTTGCTCCTGCGAACCTGTTGCTATCTAGAACAGTATGCAGAAGCATTGCTTGAAGACTTGCGGCGCGGAACGATCGCTCCCTGGCTTCTCCTAGAACCTCAACTTCGGGCTCAGTTAGAGCGACATTGGACACCTGCGCCCCAGCGGGCAGCAGAACTTCGCGCTGTCTTACAAACCGAAGGCAAACTAACGCCCCAATTGGCATGGGCTGAACTGTCTTACACTGTCACGGCTAGAGGCGGCACGTCTAACTTCTACTTCGATCGGTTTCCAGAATATTTGGGCGACACTCCTAGCTTTGGCGGCGTTTATGGGTCAGCCGAAGCCACGTTTGGCATCTATCCAGATTTTGACCAAGATGGCTCTATTTTGGCGATCGAGAGTGGCTTTTACGAATTTGTACCGCCCGATCAATGGCAAGTCGAGCATCCCCAAACGCTGCTGCCCTGCGAAGTTAAGATTGGACAGCGCTACCGAATTTTACTCACCAGCTACAGCGGCTTTTATCGGTATAACATTGGTGATGTGGTTGAGGTTGTGGGGTTCTTTGAGCAAGCTCCCTTGATTGTTTTTCGCCATCGTCAGGGAGGATTATTGTCTTCAACCACCGAAAAGACCACAGAGTTTCATGCGACGCAAGCCATGCAAGCACTCCAGCAAGAATTTAACGTGAGGTTGGAAGATTTTTGCATTACGTTGTCTGAGGCTGAATGTCCAGCGCGGTACATAGTCAACGTGGAACTGGCATTCGGACAAACCTTAGATCATCCTGCTAAATTTTTGGAGCGGTTTGAATATTGGATGGGCGAGTTCAATCATCTTTACACGATGGCGCGGCAAGGGCAGGTGCCTCCCGCCTCCCTCAGGATTTTGGCTCCCGGTAGTTTTGCCCGAGTGCGACAGCGACAGGTCGATCGCGGCATGTTTGATTCGCAGCTTAAGTTTCCGCACATCAGCGAAGACCGAGGCTTTTTAGCAGACTTTGGAGTATTGCAGGAAGTCGTCGGCGCAATGGACATTTCAGTGATTTGATCAACGGCTCGGCTCATTCCTGTTACCTATCCTAAAGACAAAAAACGAGAATGAGTTGTTTTTAAGATGGAACCTTTTGATTTTGGTAAAGAACTTTGAAGCGGGCTTGTTGAATTTTATGATCGACAATGGGGGCAGGGTAGTTGCACCGATCGCGATCGCTCTGTGGAATCATGCCTGTTACCAGCATCTCCGTGTCCAGACTTCGTAATTCTGGCAACCACTGCCGAATATATTCAGCCTCAGCATCAAACTTTTGAGCTTGGCTAGCCGGATTAAAAATTCGCAAAGGCTTTGGATCCATACCGCTAGAAGCACTCCATTGCCAGCCGCCGTTATTAGCAGATAAGTCCCAATCCACTAGCTTTTGCATAAAGTATTTCTCACCTAGACGAAAATCTAAGATTAAATCTTTGGTCATAAAGCTAGCCACAATCATCCGACAACGATTGTGCATCCAGCCAATTTCATTCATTTGGCGCATAGCTGCATCCACAATTGGGTAGCCCGTCATACCATCGCACCATGCTTGAAAATGGTCAGGATTTCCTTCCCAGGGAAACGTTTTGAGAGGCAACCGATAAGCGCCCTCTGCCAGTTCTGGGAAAAAGTACATGACGTGCTGATAGAACTCGCGCCAAGCCAATTCTTGATGCCAGATTTGAACATTGGCGCGAGTTTCGTCACTCCGAGCCTCTTCATAGATTGCCCTGGAAGTTGCCCAGACGGTGCGGATGCCGATGGTGCCAAACTTGAGGGCAGCACTGAGCCGTGATGTGCCAGCAATGGCAGGAAAGTCACGCTGTTCGCGGTACTCGTAAATTGCGCGATCGCAAAATCTATCCAAGCATTCTTGTGCAGCTTGTGCACCCGGATGTAAGGGGAGTTCATTGTCCCATCCAAGCCCTAAATCATGGGCAGAAGGAAGGGCGATCGCGCCTACTGTTTTAGCGACCTGTTGTTCGGCATCACTTAACCCTTCAGCATTTTGCAACGATTCAACGGGTTGCGCTTTGGGTCGAGCTATCCAGTTCCGCCAAAAGGGCGTATAGACCGTGTAAGCCTGTCCTGTCCCCGTCATGACCTCTTTGGGCGCGTGCAGTAGCTGATCCCAATACGTCTCAACTTCAATGCCCGCCTCGCGCAGGGCAGCCGCAACCGTGCGATCGCGATCGCGTGAGTAAGGCTCTACATCTTTATTCCACACCACTGCCTTTGCACCTAGCGCTGTTGCTATTGCAGGCAAAACTTCAGTTGGCAACCCTTGAAAGATCAAAAGCTGAGTGCCTGCTTGCAAATAGTTCTCTTGCAGTTCACGTAGGCTGCCAATCAGATAAGTTGCTCTAGCAGGCGCAACATCTCGTTGCAAAATGCCGGGATCAAGACAAAAGACTCCAGCTACCTTAGAACTTCTGCTACGAGCAGAGTTTAGGGCGATGTTATCTGCAATACGCAGATCCCGACGATGCCAATGTAATATCAGGTCAGCCATAGGTTTAATCTACTCCAACAACCTCTCTGTCAGGATAGAAGGTTCTGAAGGTTCTTGCATATGAATGAACTGTAAAAATTCAAGATAGCCCTTGTGTTAGCAATTTTTAGCTAAAAAGGCTCAAAGAATTACGACTAAAGCTACGACTGTAAGACACTTAAGAGAACAATACTACTAACGTATTTCGTTAATTGAGTATTGAGCGAATCGAGTTAGGCAGTGAACGCATTGAGCAACTTACTTAAGAACGATTTTCAACATAATTCCTATCTGTCGTACTCCTTAAGGCAGATAGTTCTTAACCTGTTGCGCGGAACACGCGCTGATCCTCTACATTAGAGCTCTATATTAGAAAATATTGGCTAGGGAATCTTAAGCGTATACGGTCCACCTTGATAAGAGCGTTCTCAGTATCTTTACGCAAAGCTCACGATTGAAATCAGGTTTGACAAAGACTTAGTGAAGGTTCTAGCGCAGCAATTTCGGATTGTGTAATCTGATACTTAACGTGTTTTCAACGAAATTAAGTGACGAGAGGCTACAGGCGGCGACTTTGACTTTTTTGGCAGGGATTGCGAGCCTGCATTTATGAATACTCTTTATCTTTTAAAGTTTTACCGAGTTCGACAGTTCAGCACCGCTCGGAGTTTACCCCTTAAGAAGGACGCACAAAATCATGGTATTCATTCCTCCTAAAAACGTATCTCACAGTAACGGCAGAGTGTTGGGTTCCAACTTAGCAACGATGCCATTACCTCAGGTTTCTGGTGAAAGCCAATTGACTATTCCCTTCAATAAGGTTCTAACCAGCAATTTAGAGTTGGAATATATCCGTGAAGCAATTACCAGTGGGCGAACTTCTGGGGATGGTCAATTCACTAAGTTGTGCAAAACTTGGTTAGAGCAGAAAACTAGCTGTGAAAGCGCACTGATTACTCACTCTTGCACTGCTGCTCTAGAGATGGCAGCGATCCTGGCAGATATTCAGCCCGGAGATGAGGTGATTATGCCCTCTTACACTTTCGTTTCGACTGCCAATGCTTTTGTGTTGCGGGGTGCTGTTCCTGTCTTCGTCGATATTCGTCCAGATACTTTCAATATAGATGAGTCGAAAATTGCAGCCGCGATTACCGCAAAGACCAAAGCGATCGCCCCAGTTCACTATGCTGGGGTGAGTTGTGAGATGGATACTATTAAAGCGATCGCCGATGCTCACAATCTCCTAATTATCGAAGACGCAGCCCAAGCCATTTCCACCCAGTACAAAGGCAAGCCTGTAGGCAGCATGGGTCACATGTCTGCCCTCAGTTTCCACGAAACGAAAAACATTGTTTCTGGCGAGGGCGGCGCGCTGTTGATTAATGATCCTCGGCTTTTAGAACGAGCCGAAGTCATCCGTGAAAAAGGCACTAATCGCAGCAAATTTTTCCGGGGTGAAGTCGATAAGTACACCTGGGTTGATGTAGGTTCATCTTACCTACCCAGCGATATCATTGCAGCATTTCTGTGGGCGCAGTTGGAGCAATCTGACTACATCTTGCAGCGTCGCATCGAAGTCTGGAACTATTACCACGAAAAGTTTATAGACTTAGAAGCACTAGGACTCGTTCGCCGTCCGAGGGTTCCAGATCATTGCCAACATAACGGTCACATCTATTCCTTGTTGGTCAAAGACCTTGCAACACGCACTGCCCTGATGTCTGACCTCAAGAGCAAAGGCATTCAATCGACCTTCCACTATGTGCCGCTTCATAGTTCTCCAGCAGGACTGAAGTACGGTCGCGCAGTAGACAACTTAGACGTGACAAATCGGATCAGCGAATGCTTGGTCAGGTTGCCCTTAGGTTCGGGAATGACTCACTTAGAAGCAGAGTATGTCAGCAATGCAGTGATTGAATTCATGACTCAGACTCGGTAGAATCGACTTAGGATTTTTCCGGTCATTGTTTTTAGTTGTTTGCTTTTTGCTCACTGGCTTTTGACTGATTTTAAGTCAGTATTCTGTGGCGGCAAAGCCTGTGGATGAAGATTTTGGGACTAAGACCCAGATCTAAGACACAGGCTTTGTTATTTGCATTATTTTGCTCAAACGTTAGAGGTTAGAGAGTATCGATTGATTTGGCGATCGCTATCTTTTTTCTAAAGAATCTGTAAAAATTGCCCCTTCTTCCACCAAGCTCACTTTCACTTCATTTGATAATCCTGGATTATCGCAAAAGATAGTCTGGGCAGCATTGACCCGACTGAGGTTTGTTTCGCTGAGGCAAGTTTCTCCCAGGTCTGCACCGCGCAAATCTGCCATACTGAGGTCTGCCATACTGAGGTCTGCCATACTCAAATCAGCACCTCGCAAGTCTGCGTCACGCAAGTCAACGCCTCTGAGGTTAGCGCCCCGTAAGTCTGCGCCCCGCAAATCTACTCTCCGTAAATGGGCAAGGCTGAGATCGGCACCCCGCAAGTCTGTTCCGGTCAAATCGGCACCCATTAACTGAGTGCCTACTAAATAACTGTTGACGAGGCTGGCACCATTGAGATTGGCTTTGCTGAGGTCGGCTTGCCGCAAATCTGCCTCTACAAAATCAAGTCCTATTAGCTTGGCCCCCACAAGTTTGACACCCACCAAGTCGATCCCGATATTTTGATTTAACCTTCTCCACTCATTCCAGCTATGAGGCTCTTTAATCAAACGGTTCAGTTGTTCAGCTTTAGTTTGGGCAGCAAGTTGTTTCGCTAATTCTTGAACATTCGACTGGTTCACAATGTATTTCCCCTAACGAGTTGATAAAAGACCGATTGCCCCCGTAGCGAGGAATAAAGGAGCCACGTCAGATCTAGAAGTTTATTTCGGGCTTCAAGGTTAGCTCCACCATTTCCTTACTGATGCTCTGCCACAAATAGCTCTCACGAGTCTTCTCATCTTATCGCGATTAATTATCGTGGTGGTTAATGTTGAGCCAGCCCACAAAACCAACATCTAAAGGCAAAAGTTCTAAAGAGATTAGAAAAAACTTTGAAAATTATCGAACTGTGGAAACAGCACCTAGGTTGGTTTCTTGCCTGAGTTTTTCTTACAAGAATAAAACTTTTTATCTATGGCTACCCTATGATTCATGTTAATTAGTTCTTGAGCACTAGGTAGTCAATATCCACATGCGCAAAGTGTGTTTCTTTACTAAGTGGCGTTACTTAAACTCTTGATATGTACTTATATACACTCAAGAATTAGAAAAAGTTTAGAAAGACATCTTTACATCTGTCAGGAGCCGTACTTAAGATTGAGAGGACAGTTAAGCTTCCCTTATGCTCTTTCAGCAAATCTACACGAACCCACAACGGTCATCTACAGGAAATCTGGTACTGTGAAGTCTATCAAGATTGATGTTACATTGGTTACTTTGACTTTACGGTTAAAGTAACTGAAACGATCGCAAAATCTACCAGGGGCTAGGGTTACTACCAGAAGTAGAAAAGGGTGTCAGTAATTTTACTTGTCTCAGGTGCAGTTGTTTTATAACAAAGACTTTCATCGCCAGGTATAAAGTCTGCGATTTGATTGGGGTGCATTTACGTTCGAGTCTTGGAGAGCCAAGTGAGTTAGGAAGCGATCGCTCCTCTGTTTTAGAATATTTCTATTGTGGAGAGCAAAAGTCTGCCGTTTCGCTATCTCTGTGCCCATTTCAGGGGGTAGGGTTTTTCCAAATCCTTTGATAGACAGCGATATCATGCTGCTTATTAGGCTAGGTACTCTCTGCACATCTCATCATAAATTGCAAATCAATCCCATGAATATTACGAGCAGCTACGAGTCCTCCCAAAAGTTGCAGCCGTCTAGCCTGCTGGAACAGTTAGCAACCCGGCAATTAACTGGATGCTTTCGAGTGGCAAGTGAAAAGGTATCTTGGACAGTTTATCTGAACCAAGGCAATCTCATCTACGCATCTAGTTCCCTTGAGCCATTTGGGCGGCTCGATCGCCAGCTTAGACGGTTGAGTATTCGCATTCCTAACTTGGTCAGTGCTGTGCGAGTGCAAGTGCGGCTTCTCTTTGAGAATCCTGCTGACGAAAAGACTCAAAATAACGACTACCGCGCCATTTGTTGGTTAGTTGAGCAACATCACCTCAGCCCTGATCAAGCCGCTGTGCTAGTCGAAGAACTCTCGAAGGAAACCCTAGAGGCATTTTTGCAAGTGCAGGAAGGCAGCTACGAATTTATCGAGCGGGATCAACTCAGTGAGTTTCCGCACTTCTGTCGATTGAACTTAGTAAGCCTGGTGGAGCAGTGTCAGAACCAAGCCCGTCGTCATCAGGCGTTAGGGCAAGGGTTTGCAGCCTCAGAACGAGTGAGCATCCCTCGGCAGAGCGCCTACTTGCACAATGGCGATCGCTTCAAAACTGAGCCTTCCGCCCGTGAGCGAACCTTTAGCCCCTTCGGCGCAGAGGTGACTCCGATCGCCTCTCCTGAGCAAGTTACTCATACCATTGCTTGCATTGATGACAGCCCGACCGTGCTTAATGCTATCCATTCTTTCCTGAATGACAAGGGCATTGGCGTAATCATGATCAATGATCCTGTGAAAGCCTTGATGCAGATTATTCGGAGCAAACCTGACTTAATTTTGTTAGATGTCACAATGCCTAACTTAGATGGCTATGAGCTATGTTCTCTGGTGCGTAAACATCCGGCATTCAAAAATACGCCTGTGGTCATGGTCACCAGCAACTCGGGCTTTATCGATCGAGCCAAGGCAAGACTAGTCGGCGCATCGGGCTATTTGACCAAGCCCTTTACCCAGCCTGATTTAGTCAAGATGGTGTTCAAACACTTGAGCTAGCGATCGGTCATTATCAATCGCAGTTAAACCAACTCCAGGCTGATTACCGTGAACGAGGACAAACGAAATTTCATGGGTACGATTTTACTAGTTGAAGACACACCTTCTGAAATGGAGCTCATTAGCCACTACCTCCGAGAGAGTGGCTACAGCGTTATTTCAGCCCAGACTGCCAAAGAGGCGCTTGCCAAAGCCGTCGAACAACGTCCTGATGCTGTTGTCACCGATGTCGTCATGCCTGGAATGAGCGGATTTGAGCTATGCCGCAGCTTAAAAAAACATCCCATGACTGAGAAAGTTCCTATTGTGATTTGCTCTTCTAAAAATTTAGAAATCGATCGCCTCTGGGGTATGAAACAAGGTGCAGATGCTTACATCACTAAACCCTTCACCCGTGAACAGTTGGTGCGTGCCGTCAAATCTGTTACAGGCTAAACTCTATGAACTCCTCCGCCCTGGCTCTGCCCACCCGCTCAACTAAATCTTCGGGCGACCCTTATCTTAAGTTTCAGTTGGGTCGCCAAACGCCAGCGGTATTTTCTATGCGTCATGTGCAAGAAGCGCTGATTTTGCCGACTCGGCGACTCACCCCCATGCCAAATATGCCTGCCCCCATCCTAGGGCTGACTAATCGCCGTAGCCGTATCTCTTGGGTGGTTGATTTGCCGCAGCTTTTGGGCTTACCTGCCCTTGATTCTAATACCCAGCAACATACTTTAATTCTGGTGCAGGTTGGCGTAATCTCTATTAGTTTTGCAGTTCAGCAAGTAGAGGGCATTACGCGGCTTCAACCCGAAGATATTCAGTCTCCTCAGGGGCAAGTCACTTTAGGTCTGGTGCCCTACTTGCGAGGGTGTATTTTGCAGCAGCAAGGACACAAGCAAGAAGTTTTACTGATTCTAGACCCAGAGGCGATCGCTCAATCTGCGCTTCTACAAGGGAACACTCCTGTCAGTTAATCCTCTCATTCGTTGGTTGCTTCTTCGACTCATCCGCTCCTCTACTCTCCCTAAGTCCCGTCTACCCTTAATCCACCTTTGCGCTACGAGGCGTTTTCAATGACCATTCAACCCCGTCAAGCCAAAAAATATGAGCGGAACTCAGAAGAGTCTCTAGCCATTTCTGCCGATGATACCGTCCAATCCAACGGCAAAAATCCGCCAAACTTGCAATATCAAGAAGGTTCAGATTCTTCTAAAACCCAGTCCTCCGGGCTGAAGTGGTTCTATCAATTGCCCATCCGCCGCAAGCAACTCTTAGCGCTGCTGACTTCCGAGGCTCTGTCGGTTTTGGGACTCGTCGGCGTTGGCTCGTGGCTGATTATTGTGGGCGGACGTACTCAACTGGCAAACCAAGCGAAAGCTGAGGTGAATGTTTCTAGAATTACTTACAATACTCGTATTGATCAGATGGGCTTTGGCTTCCGAGGACAAGCAGAAAACCCTATTATATTAAATGCTGCCAAGGAAGCCGCCGCAGGTCGGGGAGTTTCTCCGGAGTCGCGTCAACAGGTCAGAAGTACTTTGGCAAACGAGGTTACCGCTCGCAACATTGAATATGCAACGCTAGTCGGAACCGATCTAAAAATTATTGCTAACGCTAATGCCGATCGCACCGGAGAACGCTTTGACCCCAATGGCTTAGTTTCTGCCGTCCTGACCAACTCTAACCCCATTAAGGTCAGCACCATTGTTAGCTTGGCAGAATTGCAAAAGGAATCTCCGCCATCAGCAGCAGGTTTAGCCAATCAAGATGCCTTGATTCGCTATGTCATTACTCCTGTTCGCAACCCAGAAACCCAGACGGTTGTGGGTGTGTTGGTAGCAGGCGATGTCGTTAAACAGCCCGTGGTGAAAGATACTCTAGAAGCCTTGAGGGATGGGTACAGCGCTGTTTACCAACGTACTCCTTCAGGTGACTTTGCCTTAGCCACTAGCCTAGATTTAGGTAGCTTGAGCAATATAGAGCAAGCCCGAACCAACGTTAAGCTTTCGGACAATCGCATTTTACAGCAAGCAGCAGCAGCATTAAAGCCCCAGCAAGAGGTTGGAGACTCTGTGGTGCAGCGAGTCGATATTAATGGACAAACCTACACAGTAGCGGCTGAAGCCATTGCTGATGCTAAAGGACAACCGATCGCTATCTTAGTGCGGGGTACGCCCGAAGTTGCATTAAACAATATGTTGCAGAATAGCTTAGCATTGCAGTTCGGCATCGCATCTTTGGCACTATTGGGCGACATTTTGCTGGCAGGGTTGCTGGGTCGCTCCATTGCTAACCCAATCGAAAATTTGCGACGGGTGACTCAAAGATTTAGTGGCGGCGATCGCCATGCCCGTGCCGAAGTATTTGCCCATGATGAAGTCGGTGAACTCGCTGTATCCTTCAACAATCTGGCAGAGAACGTAAGCATCTCGGAAAAGCGGCTGCAAAACCAAGCCTCCGATCAGCAACAAGAAGCTGAACGAGCGACACTACTGGCTGATCTGACAGGTCGAATGCGGCAGCACAGCGATCGGGATGAAATTTTTGCAGTCGTTGCGCCAGAAGTGCGACAAACCTTGGCTGCCGATCGTGTGATTGTTTATCTTCTTGATGCCAATGGCTCTGGAACAGTGGTTGCAGAATCGGTGGAACCAGGCTACCCGATCGCTCTGAACGCCAAAATTACCGATCCCTGCTTCCTAGAAAGCTACCTCGACAAATACCGCAAAGGTCGCGTTAAAGCCACAGAAGACATTAGCAACGCTGGCTTAACCGAATGCCATCTGCGCCAACTCGAACCCTTTTTGGTCAAAGCCAACTTGGTCGTCCCCATTCTGATGCGAGAGGAGTTAGTAGGATTACTGGTTACTCATCAATGCTCAGCGCCCCGCGTTTGGGAAGAGTCAGACATCAACTTCTGCCGTCAAGTTTCGGTACAGCTTGGTTTTGCCCTAGAACAAGCAGACTTGTTTAACCAGCGGGAAACAGCGCGTCGGGAAACAGAGTTATTGTCTGAGGATCGGCGATCGCAGAAAGAAGAACTTCAGCTTCAGCTAATTGACCTGCTGAGTGAAGTAGAAGGCGCATCGCACGGCGACTTGACTGTTCGGGCAGAAGTTACCGCTGGCGAAATTGGAACTGTTGCCGACTTTTTCAACTCCATTATTGAAAGCTTGCGGCAAATTGTTACCCAGGTGAAGCAGTCGGCAGTTCAGGTAAGCGCGTCGCTTGGTGAAAACGAAGATGCTGTCCGTCGTCTTTCTGAAGACGCTTTGCAACAAGCCGAAGAAACGACCCGAACCCTGGATACTGTTGAACAAATGACTCAATCGATCCAGCGGGTTGCAGACAGCGCCCAACAAGCAGCGAAAGTTGCCCGTACTGCCTCAGAAACGGCGGAGTTGGGCGGCGATGCCATGGATTTGACTGTGCAGAATATTCTGGGTTTACGAGAAACAGTCGGCGAAACGGCGAAGAAGGTGAAGCGTTTGGGCGAATCGTCTCAGCAAATTTCTAAAGTGGTTTCGCTCATCAACCAAATTGCAATGCAAACGAACCTCCTGGCAATTAATGCAGGGATTGAGGCGGCTCGGGCGGGAGAAGAGGGGCAAGGTTTTGCAGTGGTGGCAGAAGAAGTTGGAGAGCTAGCCGCGCGATCGGCAGCCGCTACTCAAGAAATTGAGAAAATCGTCGATATCATCCAACGGGAAACCAACCAAGTGGTAGAAGCGATGGAACAAAGCACCGCTCAAGTCGTCGAAGGAACTCACCGCGTTGAGGATGCGAAAAAGAGCCTGACGCAAATTGTGGAAGTGTCCCGCCAAATTGATGTGCTGGTGCAATCCATCTCTGAGGCGACAGTCTCGCAGGTTCAAACCTCTGCCTCGGTTTCTAAGCTCATGAAAGAAGTGGCGCAAGTTTCTGAGCGCACTTCTGACTCTTCCCGTCAGGTTTCTGCTGCCCTTCGTCAAACCGTAAAAATTGCCCAGGGTTTACAAGACTCGGTAGGGACATTTGAGGTTGGAGAAGAAAGATGACTTTTCTATCGCCAGACTTTAGCCTGCTAGTCTGAAGCTAGACAGCCTTTACACAGCCAATATATCCTTTATTCACAAGAGCCATGTCACAGGATAGGGAACTCGAAATTAGGCTTCAGTTTCTCGATGAGGCTCAGGAATACCTAGCCACGTTGGAGTCTGCGGTGATGGGTTTGTCGAACAGCGGTGTTGATGTCGATCGCATCAATGCGGCATTACGAGCAGCGCACTCTATTAAGGGCGGCGCAGGTATGATGGGTTACGACATTTTGAGTCATCTGGCGCATCGGTTGGAAGACTCGTTTAAGGTCTTGAAAATTCAGCGCCAAACCATTGAAATTGACGCAGCCCTGGAAGGCTTGTTGCTCTCTGGGGTTGATTGTTTAAATCAAGTCATTGAAGGCGATCGCCAAAACATTCCCCCAGATCCCGACTGGCTTGGCGATGCCGCCGCTCCTATTTTTGAACAACTCTACGAACGCCTGGGCGAGCCGCAAGCTGAAGATGCCAGTTCTATGCTGGCACCCGAAGATGGACAAGATGTTCTGCGGCTGTTGTTTGAAACTGAAGTAGACGGATGCTTACAGCGTTTAGAATCAGTTTTAGAATCTCGTGATCCTTGCCTGCGCGAAGAAGTGGAAATCTTGGCGCAAGAACTGGGCGGATTAGGCGAAATGCTTCAGCTACAGCCGTTTATTCGACTCTGCGAATCTGTGACCGATCACTTAGTGGCGGCTCCCGAACAAGTCGAAGAAATTGCCGAACTGGCATTGGCAGCTTGGCGGCGATCGCAGGCTCTTGTTTTGACCGAGCATTTAGACACCCTGCCCACTGCCATTAAAGCCAGCTTTGCTGTTGCGCCTCGCCCCATTGCTGCCCCTATAGAAGAATCTGCTGCCGTCAATTGGATCGATTTTGAAGAAACAGAAGAACCTGTTTTTGATTCGGTGGACGCAGCCGTTGAAACACATCATGAGTCTACATTTAATCTACAGACCCAGGCAGAAGAGTATTCTGAACAAATCCATGAATCCGCTCGTGAACGCATTGATGAACAAGTTAGTGAACCGATCGCCAAAAAGATAGACCTCGCAGATACGGTGAATGCTGCTACTGTGCTTCAGCCTCATACAAGCCGCCGCCGCCGAATCCCAGATTTACAGATTACAGAAGTCGTTCCTGATTTGCCCCAACACGCCTCTACAGAATCGCCAGAAAGTACCGTGCGAGTGCCAAGTAAGCAGCTTGATCAACTCAACGATTTATTCGGCGAGTTAACGATTGAACGCAACGCCCTCGATCTCCACTTGGGGCGGCTACATAGCCTGGTTCAAGCCTTAAGCCATCGTGTGCAAATTCTCGATCAATCCAATGTGTTGCTGCGCGATTCTTACGATACCGTGGCACCTAACCAGAATCTTGAGATGCCAGCGACCCAAAGCAACGGCAAAACCAGAGCCTCGGACAACCGATTGCCCTCAGATGAGTATTTGCAAAACGCGATGGCTCAGTTGCAAGACCTGCAAGGTAAGCCGTTTGATGCACTGGAAATGGATCGCTACAGCAATCTTCATTTGCTCTCTCAAGAAGTGATGGAAACGATCGTTCAGATCCAAGAAGTGACGACGGATATTGAACTGAGCTTAGATGATTCTGAGCAAACGGCTCGCAATCTCAACAAAACCTCCAGGCAACTCCAGAACAAACTGACCAAACTGCGAATGCGCCCTTTATCAGACGTACTCGATCGCTTCCCTAGAGCGCTCCGCGAACTATCTTTGCAACACGGTAAACCCGTTCAGCTTAAAGTCGGCGGTGGCAATACCCTTGTCGATCGTAATATTCTAGAAGCGTTAAATGATCCCTTAATGCATATTCTCCGGAATGCTTTTGATCATGGCATTGAAGCGGCAGAAACACGCGCTGCCCAAGGTAAACCGGAAGAAGGTTTGATTGAAATTTGCGCCGCACACCGCAATAATCGTACCGTTATTACCGTCCGAGATGATGGCGGCGGGATTCCCCTTAACAAGGTGCGCGCCAAAGCTCGACAGATGGGTTTGGATGAAGTTTTGCTGGCAGCCGCCAGTGAAGAAGATCTGCTGTCACTCATTTTTGAACCCGGATTTAGTACCTCAGATCAAGTCACGGCTTTGTCAGGGCGCGGCGTGGGAATGGATGTCGTGCGCGATCGCCTCAAGCAAATTCAAGGCGAAATCACCGTTGCCACCGAGCCTGGAAAGGGTACCACCTTTACCTTATCGGTACCCTTTACCCTCACCGTTAGCCGCGTTTTAATTGCCGAAAGTAACCGAATGCTGCTGGCATTCCCCATCGACCTGATCGAAGAAATGGTGCTGCTGCCCGCCGAGCAAGTCATGCTGATGGCAGGCAGCGAAGTGTTTAACTGGGAAGGTCTGGTTGTGCAGCTAATTCGCCTGGCAGAATGGCTAGAGTTTAACTGTCCGCGTCAACTGGATGGCATGGAAGCCGCAGCTTCGGTCAATGTGCCAACTGTGTTGATGTTGAATCAGGGTAACCAAGTGGTGGGGCTAGAAATCGATCGCTCTTGGGGTGAACAAGAAGTCGCGATTCGCAAGGTTGAGGGGCTGCTGTCCATGCCACCCGGCTTTTCCAACTGCACCATTCTAGGCGATGGGCGCATTGTTCCCTTAGTCGATATCTCAGAACTGCTCCGTTGGATTGCTAGCTCCGAGCGTGCCCGTGTCGATTCCAGCCCAGCCCGTTCTCACTTACCGCCTGCCTCTAGCCCTAGACCGTCCGTGGTGCATGGCGATCGCCACCCGACTATTCTTGTGGTCGATGATTCTATCAACGTCCGCCGCTTCTTGGCACTCACCTTAGAAAAAGCAGGGTATCAGGTGGCGCAAGCCAAAGATGGACAAGATGCGCTAGATAAACTGTCGGCAGGCTTAACCGTCCAGGCGATCGTCTGTGACATTGAAATGCCTCGCCTGGATGGATTTGGCTTTTTAGCCCGCTTCAAAGCCGACTCCACCTTCGAGCAAATCCCAGTCACGATGTTGACCTCCCGCAGTGGTGAAAAACATCGGCAGCTAGCCATGAGTTTAGGTGCAACTGCTTACTTCTCTAAGCCCTACAATGAGCAAGCGTTGCTCCAAACTTTGAAGCAACTGATTGCGGTATAGGAGCATTCTTCCATGTCTCGAATCTCTCAACGGCTTACCAATCGGCGGGCTGAACCTCTCCAGAAGCTGATTGTCTTTCAGATTCGTCATGAGTGGTTTGCCGTTCTTATTCAATTTGCCCACAAAGTAGTTCCTTTGGGCTTAGTCTATGGCGCACCTCAAGGTGGCATCAATCTCACCCATTATCAAGATCGTGAGGTTCCCGTGATTGATATTGAGCGGCGGGTATTTAGTAACGTGATCAATTTATCGTTACCGTCTGCGTTAACTGAGGCAAGTCATTCGCCTAAACAAGCCTCTCCTCAAGCAGTTCTAGAAAGCCAGCGCCACCTTATGCTTGTGGAAGATGCGCAGGGTTCCTTAGTTGGAATTCCTATGAATTCACCGCCCCTACTACGGCGAGTTCCAAAATCTGCGTTCTCACCTGTTCCTGCAATTTATTTAGCGGAAGGCAATATTCGGTGCATCAGCGCACTCATTACCGTATCTGAGAGTGAGCCACCGTTCTTCTTGTTGAACCTTGACCAGGTGTTGCAACAGGGGGCGATCGCTCCGACACACCAGCCAGGGAACGCATCAAGAGACTTACCTGAGGGCGCACCCCGATCGCTGCAACAGAGTGCTGACAACAATTGTTGATAGCCTTAGCGTTCCCTGATCATTTAATTGAGAGGTATTTAGTTAAGGGGATGATGTTCACTCAAGAGCTTTTCGACGCGGGCTTCATCAACGCGGGCAGTGAGCCTGCGGGCTTCGTGAGTATCTCGCGTTGTTTTTGAGATGCTAATGGTAGAACCCACCGTGAAAGCTAAACCCATAGCAAGATACCCTTTAATCCAACCATCTACTGGCAAATAGGTAATGCCGATCGCGGTCGCTGAAATTGAAACTATAAAGGAAGCCCAAGCTTGGATAATCCAGGCAGCGCTGTGAGCTTGGGGCATAGAATGTTCTCGATTGATCATTATTTCTGGCTCCAGTAAAATTAGTTCTTCCTAACCATAGATCGCAGGAATTTAAGGGTGCTTTCCAGTAGACAGTTGTTAGGTTTGGTTAAAGTATTGAGCAGGAGCGAAGAGGGTCAGAACGACGAGATGACTAGATTTGTATTCTTTAAAGACAATACTTTGTCTATTGACTGTTGAGCCGTGCCCACGAAAGCCTGTGCCAATTTGAACAAGCTGGCACAGGGAGCGATGATGGCAAAGGACTGTTGGCATGACTCAATGCAGGTAAGATGCCTGCCCTAGGTTTTCACCATAATTCCAGAAGAGTCATATTTTTGATGCATTGCTGTATGAACTTTGCTGTTAACGATCGCTAACTCGCTGTGAATTTTAAGGCGACACCGTTCATGCAATAGCGATCGCCTGTAGGTTCAGGGCCATCGTTAAAGACGTGTCCTAAATGCCCGCCACACCGATGGCAATGAACTTCAGTGCGAGTGGTAAAAAATGATTGATCGACCGATGTTTCGATCGCGCCTTTAATGGGTGCATAAAAGCTGGGCCAGCCTGTGCCGCTATCGAATTTTGTCTCGGAGGTGAATACGGGCAAAGCACAGGCGGCACAGCTATAGGTGCCTTTGTTGAATTCGTGATCGAGGGGACTGGTGCCCGATCGCTCGGTGCCTTTTTGGCGCAGTACGTGAAACTGCTCTGGTGTTAAAGTCTTTCGCCATTCGACTTCGGTTTTGGTGACTTCAAAGGTTTCTAAGGGGGCGGCGATCGCGTCTCGTTTCCAGGGCAAGTAGCGAAATAATGCAGCGATGCCAATTAAGGCGGCACCAGATTGGAGAAAGTAGCGTTTTTTCATGGGTAGAGAGTTGGGTGAGGCCCTTAAGGGATCTGCGTGAAAACATAACACCAGTGAGATGCATTAACTTTTAGCCCCCTAAATTTCCCATTCTGGGGGACTTTGAAAAGTTCGGAAGTCTTGCCCCAGAATGGGGGATTTAGGGGGCGGTTTGGGACATTATTTAATTGTAACTCCTTAAACAGTATGAGCGATCGCCCTGAATGTTGCCTGATAGAAAGCTGAGAATTGGCTTCTGCTAATGCTTGTGTAATAATCTTTGTTCCATTTGTTACAGGGGTCGTCCCATTTATAAAAATGCTTGTAACCGATGTAGCATTCTTACAACAGAATCTTATCGATAGGATGGCATTAATCAGGTTTGTCAAAGCCTTTGTAACCAATGGGCAAGGGTTTCTTATGAGCGAGTAGACCTTTTTAGATGGTGGAGCGACCTATTCAATATAAGTACGGAGAAAAGCGGGAAATCTCTGTAAAAAAGATACAATCTCCTCGGAATTACGGTACTCGGAGCAGGGCTTGCTTGACTACAGTGGGTAGACTGTCATGTAGGAGAGGGCTGATGCCACGCCGGAAAAGAAATTCTCAGGTTATTGAAAAAGCACAACGCCGATTAGAGTCTTTGCGATCGGTTGATCCATTCTTAAATTTTGGCAACAATCTATCGGTGTCAACTTACACGGAATACATTGAACAAGGACAACAAGCGATCGCCAAATACAATACGCTGTTGTCGATGGTGGATGAGGCGCAGCAGGATTTAGAAGCGTTGGAGCAACAGATCGCAGACGTTTCTACGCGGTTGTTGCAAAGCGTGGGCGCACGCTATGGCAAACAAAGTGTGGAATACATGAAGGCAGGGGGAAGACCGCAGTCTTCTAAGCGCAAAACGGCGATCGCTTCGTCTACACCCTTGCCTGTCCCGCTATCAACTTCATTGGCTTCAGAAGCCAATGGTTTGGGGCAGAATGGAGTAACTGCTAGAGCTTAATTCGGCGTTGCTGAATTAAGGGACGAAAAGAAAAGTTTGCTCTCACCCTAGCCCTCTCCTTGGGGGCTACCATATACACATAAATCTCTGGATATGCTTCAGTCTTTTTCGCCCCCTAAATCCCCCATTCTGGGGGACTTTGAGCAGGAAGATTACAAATGAGTGTGGGCAAACTCTAGTCGTTATCTTCGCTCCATTAACTGCATGGATTCTCACCGTATTCGGGGCACTACTCCTAATATAATTGCTGCGGCTCGACAACTTCGACAGCATCTTACTCCGGCTGAAAAGATGCTGTGGGAAGCCTTAAGAAAACGCCAGATCAAAGGCTTAAAGTTTCGCTGTCAGCATCCAGTTGAGTCTTTTATTGTCGATTTTTATTGTCCACAGCACCGACTTGTGATTGAAGTGGATGGTGGTATTCATGATCAGCAAGTCGAGTATGATGCTACTCGAACTGAAAGACTCCATCACCTGGGTTATCGAGTAATGCGATTTCGCAACCGAGAAGTCATCTCAAACTTAAGTCAAGTGCTTCAGCAGATTGCTGAGGCGATCGAGTTTTAGTTCTGCTGCTCAAAGTCCCCCAGAATGGGGGATTTAGGGGGCGGTTCGCTAGGGACTTTGCTAGATTTGATCACTCGTGGGTGCACAATAGCCTAAAGGAGAGGGACAAGAGATCTGGTGCCCTTCTCCCTGGAGAAAAGGGCGGGGGATAAGGGCAAATTCATCTCTTCTATTCAGCAACGCCCTTAATTCTTTCTTGCTTCGACTTCATTAATCACATAAAAACCAGGTTTTAGCCTACAAAGACCAGATTTCAGCTTAGGAATCTGGTCTTTATTTGTATTGATCAGAGTATTTACCGAGAAGTGATTTGTATGGGCTGGGCACTTTATATGACAAGTCATTTCCTTCCCATCCTCCTAATTAGGTTATTCACTTATGTCTGCGATCGCCCCTGTTAAGTCTCTTGTTTTTATCGATGCCGCTGTCGTTGATTACCAAAGTTTGATTGATGGTTTAGTGCCTGGAACTGAGGCGATCGTGCTTGACCCTGCTCAGGATGGGGTTGAGCAAATGACAGCAACGCTGGCGAATCGGAGCGACATTCAAAGCGTGCATATTGTCTCGCACGGCAGTTCGGGAAGTCTACAACTGGGGGCGGCAACGCTGAATGGGGAGTCGATCGATCGCTATCAAGCACAGCTACAAGGGTGGCGATCGGCGTTGACCGAGGATGCAGATATCTTGCTGTATGGTTGCAACGTCGCTGCTGGAGATACTGGAGCAGCATTTATTCAGCAGGTACGACAATTAACAAGGGCTGAAATTGCAGCTTCTGCTCAACCGACAGGCAACCCTGCACTAGGTGGTGACTGGGAATTAGAAATTACAACAAAGTCCATGCTGATGCCCCAGGCTTTTTTGCCTGAGGTGCTAGAAGCTTATCCATTTGTGCTGGCACCTCCTGAACTAAGTGGAAATGATAGGGCTGCTATTCTAGGTGCTCCTGGTGATCCAGCATGGCTCACTGATGTTGTTAACAAGGTTCAAGCCACAGGACTCTTTAGCTTGGTAGATTCATTCAAGGTGGGAGGAACGGGGGCTGTCACCCCAACGTTGGCACAGTTGCAAAACTATGGCAGTATTTTGGTCTTCAGTGATACTGGTTTTCAAAACGCAACCCTACTAGGAGATACGCTAGCAAACTATGTAGACTCAGGCAGGGGGGTTGTGGTTAGCACCTTTGCTTTAGGGGGTGGTGCTACCTTGGGCGGACGATGGAATACCGGAGGCTATAGCCCGGTTGTAATTGGCGGTTCATCAACTGGGACAGCCACTCTAGGTACCATATTTAATCCCGCTCACCCCATTGTGCAAGGTGTCTCCAGTTTTAGCGGGGGTACAAGTAGTTATCGCGCCACTGGGACAGCAAATCCGAGTGCGACAGTGGTTGCGAATTGGAGTGACAACAGACTACTTGCAGTCGATTTGCAAACCTTTAATGGTGGAATTGTGGGGTTAAATTTTTACCCGCCTTCATCAACTGTAAGAGGAGATTTTTGGAATGCTGCAACCCAAGGTGCCTTGCTCATGGGGAATGCTCTTGAGTATATAGGAGGTTCAGCGGTAAGGAGCACTGCAACAGAAGATGCGGTTAGTTACAACATTAATTTGCTTGCCAATGCAACAGACCCTGACGGAGATCCCTTAAATGTCAGTAACCTGATCCTTGCAAGTGGCAATGCTACGGGTGTAACTGTCATTGGCAACGATTTAAGCGTTAGCCCTAGCGCCTACAACTTCCTGAGCAGTGGTCAAAGCGAAATTATTAACTATAGCTACAACATCATTGATGGCAATGGTGGCAGTATTGCTCAAACTGCCAAAATTACCATAACTGGTCTTAACGATGCTCCTGTTTTAACAGGTAGTGCAACGCTGACAGCCATTGATGAAGACGTTTTAGATGTAGCAAATACGGGCACAAAAGTTTCGGCTTTAATTAACGGACTGATTACCGACGTAGATGGTGATCCGAAAGCGATCGCCATTACAGGCGTAGACAACACCAAGGGCGTTTGGCAATATTCTACCGATGGCGGCGCTATTTGGACAAACTTTAGCGCAACCCCCTCTGATGGTACGGCAACTGTCCTGGGTGCTACCTCCTTCTACCAAGCAAGTTTGGGCACTGCTCCGACTGCTCAAGGGCAATTATCATTCACCAATCTCAACCCTGTTACGCCTGCCCAACTGGGAACGCAAACCTTTGACAGCAGCGGTACCATCCTGAACACCGATGTTGATAGCAATATCTATGCTGGCTACAGTAACTTCTCCGGTGCGACTCCGGTTAATCCGCCCTTGCCCAAGCTCGATAACGTAGAGGGTTACAGCGTCTCCTTTAACCTACAACTGTTGACGGAATCTCACACCAACTCCAACCGGGCTGGGTTCAGCATCATTGTAGTCAGCAACGACAAAACTAAGGCGATCGAACTGGGCTTCCAAGATGGCAACATCTTTGCCCAAAAAGATGCTGGGTTTACAGCGGATGAGAGCGTGACATTCAACACCAAGCAATCCATCGATTATCGCTTAGAGGTGTTGGGCAATAGCTACACCCTGTTTGCTAACAACGCTCCCATTCTGACCGGAGCTTTACGCGATTACTCTGCCTTTAGTGGCGCGATCGATCCCTACGAAACCCCAAACTTCATCTTTTTAGGCGATGATTCCACCTCTGCCCAGGGCAGCTTTAACCTCAGCCAAGTGGTTGTGCAAACAGATAACCGAGTGCGCTTTGTACCAAACGCCAATGAGAACGGAAACTCTACGATTAACTTTAGAGCTTGGGATACAACAGATGGTGCGAGTGCAGGGGCGATCGTTGACGCTTCTGTGAACGGAGGCATTAACGCCTATAGTGCTGTCGCTGAAACCGCAACGATCGCCGTCACTGCGGTCAACGATGCTCCCACCATCAGCGGTACTCCAGCCGTCACGATCGCTGAAGACAGCCTCTACAGCTTCATTCCTAGTGCGATCGATGTTGATTTAGGCGATTCGCTCACTTTCTCCATCACCAACCAACCGACTTGGGCAAGCTTCAATTCTGCCACTGGGGAACTAAGCGGCACACCTATCAATGGCGATGTGGGCACAACCACTGGCATCATCATCAGTGTGAGCGATGGTATTGCCCCACCTGTTGATCTGCCAGCATTTGACTTAGCTGTCACAAACACCAACGATGCTCCGACGATCAGTGGTACTCCTGCTGTCACGATCGCCGAAGATAGCCCTTATAGCTTTATTCCTACTGCGATCGATGTTGATTTAGGCGATACCCTGACCTTCTCCATCGTCAACAAGCCATCTTGGGCAACTTTTAACCCTGCCACTGGAGAACTGAGCGGCACACCTATTAATGGCGATGTCGGCACGACCAACGGCATCATCATTAGCGTCAGTGATGGCATTGCTGCACCCGTTGATCTGCCAGCATTTAACTTAGCGGTCACGAACACCAACGATGCTCCCACCATCAGCGGTACTCCAGCCGTCACGATCGCCGAAGATAGTTCTTATAGCTTTATTCCTACTGCGATCGATATTGACTCAGGCGATACCCTGACCTTCTCCATCGTCAACAAGCCATCTTGGGCAACTTTTAATCCTGCCACTGGAGAACTGAGCGGCACACCTATTAATGGCGATGTCGGCACGACCAACGGCATCATCATTAGTGTCAGTGATGGCATTGCTGCACCTGTTGACCTCCCGGCATTTAACCTGGCTGTAACTAACACCAACGATGCTCCGACGATCAGCGGTACTCCAGCAGTAACGATCGCCGAAGATAGTCCTTACAGCTTTATTCCCACAGCTACCGATGTTGATTTAGGCGATACGCTCGCCTTCTCCATCGTCAACAAACCGACCTGGGCAACTTTTAACTCTACCACTGGAGAACTGAGCGGCACACCCGTTAATGGCAATGTTGGCACGACCACTGGCATCATTATCAGCGTTAGCGATGGCACTACTACAGTCGCTCTATCACCATTCGATCTTGGCGTGACCAACGTCAACGATGCGCCAACAGTAACGACTGCGATCGTCGATCAAGCTGCTACCGAAGATACTCTTTTCACTTTTGCAGTTCCTCCCAACTCCTTTACTGACATTGATGCAGGTGATACCCTTACCTACACTGCCACTCAATCAGACAATGCTCCACTACCTCTTTGGCTCACCTTTAACGCAACCAACCAAACTTTCAGCGGCACGCCCGCCAATGGTGATATCGGTAACTTCGACATTAAAGTAACGGCTAAAGATAGCGCAAATGCTACGGTCGAAGATATCTTTAGCCTCACCGTTAATAGCGTTAATGATGCTCCCACCCTCGACAATCCGATCGCCGATCAACCTGCAACTGAAGATACTCTCTTTACCTTCGCAGTTCCTACCAACACCTTTAGTGATGTTGATACAGGCGATATTCTCACCTACACCGCCACCCAAGCAGACGACACTCCGCTACCCAGTTGGCTCACCTTCAATGCAACCACCCAAACCTTCAGCGGTACACCGCTCAATGCCCAAGTCGGCAGCTTAAACGTCAAAGTAAAAGCCACAGATACAGGGCTTTTAACGGCTGAAGATAGCTTTACGATGACGATCGCCAACACCAACGACACGCCAACCGTAACGAACGCGATCGCCGATCAATCTGCAACCGAAGACATACCTTTTACCTTCACTCTTCCTACCAACACCTTTACCGATGTCGATGCAGGCGACAGCCTTACCTACACCGCTACCCTTGCCAACAGTTCTCCACTCCCAACCTGGCTTGCTTTTAACCCCATCAGCCGCACCTTCAGCGGCACTCCCCGCAACGCCAACGTTGGCAACCTCGACCTCAAAGTCAAAGTTACAGACAAAGCAGGTGCAATAGCTGAAGATATCTTTGTGGTCAAAGTTGCCAATGTCAACCAACCCCCAGGGGTTGGCACCCCCATTACTCCTGTCCCTCAACAGGTCACAGCGACCCAAGCCTTCACCCTCAAAATTCCTACAGGCGCATTTACCGACCCCGATGCAGGCGACAGCCTCACCTTCTCCGCCAGCCTAGAGAGCGGTGCGCCCCTTCCCCCGTGGCTGGTATTCGACGCTAAAGCCGCATCATTTAGTGGTATTCCTGACTTCCCATCAGTCGGTAATTTGTCTCTGAAAGTCAATGCCACTGATGCTCAAGGGTCAAGAACAAGCCAGCTAGTAAGGTTTACGATCGCCAATCCCACTGGTATTACAGGCATATCGACTGCGTTAATTGACTTTTCGGGTGGCAAAAAAGGCGTTACTCGCAAAGCCAAGAAAGGGCAGCTTCTACGCGGCACTCACCGGAGCGACATTTTGAGAGGAACTAAGGGGAACGATCGCATCAACAGCGGCAGACGCAGCGATAGTCACGGCAAAGACAAGCTCTACGGCTTCAATGGCAACGATCGCCTTAAAGCAGGCGGCGGCAATGACTATGTAGATGGCGGTCAGGGCAATGACTTTCTGAAAGGTGGTAGAGGGCGTGATCTGCTGCTGGGAGGTGAAGGCAATGACAGAATTTTAGGAGGTGATGGCGACGATATTCTCGTGGGCGGTAGCGGGGCTGATATTCTGGCGGGCGGTAATGGTCGAGATATATTTGCCTTTGCGAATATCAATGAAGGGAAAGATGCGATCGTCGATTTCAGTCCTACTGAAGATTTAATTGATCTCCGCAGCCTCTTTGCCCAACCTCAATTTGCCGGAGCAACGCCGTACGTCCGCTACCTCAAATATGTGCAGATGACTCAAGTCGGAACCAGCACCGAAATCAAAATTGATGCGGATGGCAGCGGCGTAGGCAATACATTCACCACTCTGGCAACCTTAAACAACATTGGGATAGGGGCAATGGGTTCTCGCAACTTTGTCATTAGCTAATCCTTAGTCCATTCAAAACACACGATGTTCAAGCACATTCTGTAGAATGAATCATAGAATTAGTTCAGTTCATTCTACAGAGTGTCTTCAAAGGTTCATGAACAAGGTTGTTGTTGGTCTTTCAGGCGGGGTCGATAGCTCGGTGGCAGCGGCAACGCTCCATCGTCAGGGCTATGAAGTGGTGGGGCTAACCCTTTGGCTGATGAAGGGCAAAGGGCAATGCTGCTCTGATGGCATGGTTGATGCTGCTCGCCTCTGCGAAGAACTAGCAATTCCCCATCATGTCGTTGACAGCCGCGAGGTATTTCAAAAATATATCGTCGATTATTTGGTTAAAGGCTACGGGGCAGGCATTACGCCGCTGCCTTGTTCGCAGTGCAACAAAACCGTCAAATTTACGCCCATGCTTCACTACGCTCGTCAAGAGCTAGGCATTGAGCAAATCGCCACAGGGCACTATGCGCGAGTGAACTACGACCCAGAAAGCGATCGCCACCAATTGCTTCGGGCGATCGATCGCACCAAAGACCAATCCTACTTTCTCTACGACCTCAATCAAGACGTGTTAGCGAACGTCGTTTTTCCTTTAGGCGAACAAACCAAAGTCGAAACGCGCCAAATGGCAACGGAGTTTGGGTTGCACACTGCCGAAAAACCTGAAAGCCAAGACTTATGCCTAATCGAAGCCCACGGCTCCATGCAAATTTTTTTAGATAAATACCTGGCTCCTAAAACCGGAGACATCATCGACCCGGCTGGAATCGTTCTGGGACAGCATGAGGGCATTCACCATTACACCATTGGGCAACGCAAAGGCATTGGCATTGCCGCCGCCCATCCGCTGTATGTAATTGGTATTGATGCAGCTAAAAATCAGGTCATTGTAGGCGATCGCCACCACGCGCAAAACCCCGATTGCACCGTTAAGCAAATTAACTGGGTGTCGATGTCAGAACCAACCGCGCCCATTCATGCCGAAGTCCAAATCCGCTACCGATCGCCGGCTGTTGGGGCAACGATTGTACCGTTAGAGGGCGATCGGGCAAAAGTTGTGTTTGATGAACCCCAATTCAGCGTTACTCCAGGACAAGCAGCCGTTTGGTACAACGGCGATATTTTGCTGGGTGGCGGCGTTATTGAATAAGGATGGTCTGATCAGTCTTGTAACAAAGTCACCTCCACAATTCAGAAATTCAGACCAATATCATTGCCCAAAACGGTATCCACACAGGTAGCGCAAAAGGTGCATTCATAAGTACAGATCCGTGCCTCAACCGAGTCCAGCGACAACGCTCTGTTGCAATGCTCACAGGTTGGTCTGATCTCGAGCATATTTCTACTACTTGTGACGGCTAACGGTTCGCTTCACCCGCCGCTAGTAACCCTTTCGTTCTCACCTGCTACCTCTATACGGTCGGTGTGCAAAGGGATTATTTACCGCGCGCTCTACATCACCAAAGCATTACCTGCCTAAATACTTTTATTCCAGTATTCTAAACCAGTCAAAATTATGTTTTCTAGCCACTGCTTAAATCGCTCCACCAAATTCTCTTCATCATCTGCATAGGAAAATTGAAACGGAGAATCAGCTAGAGACTGAATATCGCTAATGTTACGTTCTCCCTCTTCAGCATCGTCTCTATGATAAGCACAGGCAGTACACACAAGCAGTCCTCGATATTCATGTCCAAGAGCGTGAAACGAAATAAGAAGTGTTGTTGATGTTTCTACATTAATAACTAATTGAATCCAGGTATGATAGTTCCGAAGATTAGCAAAATAACCTAATTGTTTAGCTGTCTCTACAATTTGGTAGCGATGATAATAAGAGCGGGGATCGCCAACAGTAGCAGAAATCGTAAAAACTTGTGCGTCGCTTACAAAATTTTGAATAGATAATTTAATTTCATCAGCAACATCCTGTAATCGGCTAGAAGCTATATCAAATAAGTTTGTGGCAAAACTTTCAGCCTTCTTACACCGCTCTTGAATAGATGCTGACTGGTTTTGTCTCAATTTATCGGCAATAGAGGAAATGATAACCTGAGTTCGCCGTGCCTCTGATAGAACCTGCTCTGATAGACCAAGGCTTCTCAGAAAAGCCTGCTTTTGGCTTTTTGCAAAGAGGTTAATTAAATCTGATAAACTACCTTGACCTGCTGCTTCTAGGGCTGCAATATAAACTGCTCGGTCATCGCGAGTGAGAACCAAAGGAAACCAGCTAGATTGAATGAAAACTAAACTAGCTAAACAACGAGCGACACGACCGTTACCATCCTGAAATGGGTGAATTTGAGTAAACCGATGATGCAATTATGCTGATTCGATTTCAGGAGGAATTTTTTGGTCGCAATGCTGATGATGTAGCTCAATCAATGTATCCATTTCAGACGAAACTTGTTCAGGAGGACAGTACTCATGAACAGTACCATCTGATCTTAGAGGATTGTTAGGTTGACGTTTCCAGTCACCTTTAATCAAAGAGACGCGGAATATCTTTTCTGTAAGTGGGTCTAGTGCTTCTGTGCTGTCCTGGCTCTGAGTTAGAAGCTGATGTAACTGCTTTATATAAGAGGTTGATAGTGTTCTTTGTCCACCTACAAAATCGAATAATCCTTCAATTGCGGCTTCTTGATCCTTAATCAGCGAAACTACTTGTCTGATAGGGCGATCTGTCGCTCCATGGGGGATCAATGCCTCCTTGATCCCTTGTTCAATCAATAAACGAGTAATACCACGATCGATCGTGTACAAACGCTCAATGATTCCAGTTTCAATAGCTATTTCTCTGCGTAGCTTCTCATTGAAAGACTGAAACTCTCCAGATTGACGTAAACGATCTGCTTGCTCATACCAGACAGTTACTAGAGGCGGCAACTCATAACTTGCCAAATCTTTCCAATTTGACGGTAAATCTGCTATCGGTCGCCACAACATAAACATTTTTTCGTACTGGCTCTTAAGTTAGTTTAGCACTTACTGTTTTCGCAGCACCTTCAAGTTCGCTATGTTCCAATGTTCAAGCATCTATGCCCTAACAGACCCACACTCAACAATGCCTCACCCATGACTAAGCGGCACAACTTCTTTTCAGAGAGAAACTTTCTGTACACCATCCTAAATTGGGTGGATAGCAAGAAACTTTCCTTATATTGTGGTTCGTCCATATCATGTAGAGCGAAAGAAGCTTTCCGCATATTTTGAGATTTGGTCAAGCTGTCTACGATCGCCCCCCGCTCCTCAGACTTTGATTGCTGCACTCAATTCTTGATGCGATCGCTCTGGGCAAACCAATCACAGGCTTTTCCTGATCGACACAATAGGATATTCTGAAGGATTGATTACTGAAGGGCTAACGGCAAATTTTTCCTATTTGTTGCCATTACTATAAAGAGAGAATTATTTTGAGTCAACACCCGGACAATATTGCTCCCCACGGTGGGCAACTGATCAATCGGTTCGCCAGCCCTACCCAACAGCAAGAGTTCCTCAGCAAAGCCGACCATCTCCCCAGGGTTCAGCTTGACGAGCGAGCTTTTTCAGATTTAGTCCTGATTGCGATCGGTGGATTTAGCCCTCTGACTGGGTTTATGGAACAGGCAGACTACGATCGCGTGGTCAAAGAGATGCACTTGGCGAACGGCTTGCCCTGGTCAATTCCGATCACGCTCTCAGTTACTGAAGAGATTGCTGCTCCCCTTCAAGAAGGCAGCTTAGTACGTTTAGATGACCTGAATGGACGATTTGTGGGTGTTCTAAATCTGACGCAGAAGTATCGCTACGATAAAACCCAAGAAGCCATCAACGTTTATCGCACCGATGAAGAAAAACATCCCGGTGTAAAAGTCGTTTATAGCCAGGGTGCAGTCAACTTAGCAGGTGATGTTTGGTTGCTCCAGCGCGATCCTCATCCGCTCTTCCCGGCTTACCAAATTGATCCTGTTGCGTCTCGATCAATGTTCCGCGAGAAAGGTTGGAAAACAATCGTCGGATTCCAGACCCGTAACCCAATTCATCGCGCCCACGAATATATTCAAAAGTGTGCCTTAGAAACCGTTGATGGTCTGTTTCTCCATCCCTTAGTTGGCGCAACGAAGGAAGACGATATTCCGGCTGATGTTCGGATGCGGTGCTATGAGATTTTGCTGGAGCATTACTATCCTAGCGATCGCGTCATTTTGGCAATTAACCCAGCCGCCATGCGCTACGCAGGACCCCGTGAAGCTATTTTCCATGCCCTTGTGCGGAAGAACTATGGGTGTACTCACTTCATTGTGGGGCGCGACCATGCAGGCGTAGGCGACTACTACGGCACCTACGATGCCCAGCACATCTTCAACGAGTTTGCCCCTGGTGAATTAGGCATCATGCCCATGATGTTTGAACACGCTTTCTACTGCAAGCGCACCGAAACCATGGCGACTACTAAAACTAGCCCTAGCACCCCCGAAGAACGGGTGCATCTATCGGGAACCAAGGTTCGAGAAATGCTGCGGCGTGGTGAATTGCCACCCCCAGAGTTTTCCCGTCCTGAAGTGGCGGCAGAATTGGCGCGGGTTATGAAAGGAGCCGAGTAGGCACAACGTTTTAGACTCCTGGATTTTTTAAGCGTCCGGGAGTCTGTTTCTTGGCTAATCTGGATAATCGGTAGCTCAAAAATTCTGCGATGATCGCTGATCTAACTTGCTGCGTGAGGGCGACATTTAAAGTTCAGGCATTTTAGGTTCAAAAGTACCCTCGTGGGTCATGTCATTCTGAGATGTTTGATCTATTGTGTTAATTAGATCAATCTATTAACAACCAGGAGCGCCTTATTATGCTCGCAGGTATCCTTTTAATTTCGGGCTATGGAATTCTCTACACCTTAGTCATTCGTCGAATTAATCAATCTAGTAGTTTGTCTTAACGTTGAGTTTTACCGTCTGTACTGATTTTAGTGAATCGAGTTAACTAAATTGTGACCTGTACTAAAACCAATTAAAGTTGCTTACTTGGATTCAATTTTGGAACGTCATACGAATAGAAATAAGCATGACTTCGAGATGAAATTTGAGAAGCAGGAAAAGAAAATTGAAGATGCTGGACGTAGTTCAGTGCAGTAGCCTGATTAATTGTCGATGCGCAATCCAGACAAGAAAGAGACGCTCCGATGACCGTCTCTTTCTTAATATTAAAAACTAAACTGAAAACATCTGAGCCTATTCTGCTCCTAGCAATTCCACATCAAAAAGCAGGGTTGCGTTGGGGGGAATAACACCACCTGCACCCCGCGCACCGTAGCCTAAGTCTGGGGGAATGATCAACTGGCGTTGACCACCAATTTTCATTGAAGCAATGCCTTCATCCCAACCTTTGATAACGCGACCTGCACCTAAGGGAAACTGAAACGGCTGACCGCGATCGCGCGAACTATCAAACTTGGTGCCATTCTCTAGTGTGCCAGTGTAATGAACTGAGACGGTTTGCCCTTTCTGAGGGGTTGCGCCTGTCCCTTCAACAATTTCGACGTACTTTAGACCAGAATCAGTTGTAGTTACATTTTCTTCTGGGCTGAGATCGGCTTGGGACATAGGAGTTGCCTCAGGTTGGGTAAGTAAATTAGCTTGAGCCACTAAGGTGGGCTTGGCAGCAGACTGTTCAACTGCCACTGGAGCAGTTTGAGAAAGCCCAGCGGCGATCGCTTCTCCCCTCTGGGTCATCTGAGCCACGACCAAGAACAAGATGCAAGTCACCATGACTCCAAAACTGATGAGAATTTCCCGCAAAATATCGATCCTCCTGTGATTCTCAACAAGGGTATTAAAATCCCAAGCCCCAGTTTAACGCCAAAGCTCACCCCCAGAACCTACCGCCAAAGCTTATTTTCTAAATCCCTAACCTGTCGCTCTAAGCGATCCAACCGCCCCCGTAGCTCATCCATTTCGTTCTGCCGAGGCACGCCCAAGTCTTGCATAATGTTGCGAACTTGGCGCTGCATCTGGGCTTCCCAATTACCCTGCTCAGACTTCACCTGCTGCATTAAATCATTGGCTAACTTAGCCGCTTGCTCAGGATCAAGCTTGCCATCTTTGACTAACTGATCAGTCGCATCACGCAGTTTTTCTGCCACCATTGAGGTGGTGCCAATGCCAAACATAAGAAGCTGATTGAGTAAATTATTGTTGTCCATGAGAATTCCTGAAGTGTCAGAAGCAAGCCCAATTAATGTAACGCTCTTCAGCCTACAGTGATATTTTGGCAAACTTAGAGACTAATGACGTTAGGGTCGGTTGCCCTTTTATAGGCGGGTAACCGAATATAGAAAGAGTGATTCTTTTCAAAAATTAACCTATGGTCATTGAGTGGCTTAAGTTTACAGTCTTAGCTGAACTACGCGAACAATTCGTCCAAAAGGATGCTGAAATTTGGACTTCTGTTCTGGCTAAATATCCTGGATTTCTGAATAAAGAAGTTTGGATCAGCCCAGATCGCTTAGGCGAAGTAATTGCCGTGATTCGTTGGCAAAGCCTAGAACAATGGCAAGCAATTCCTACTACCGTATTAGATGACACCGAAGCTCGATTCCTAGAAGCGATGGGCGATACGTACAAGCTCGTCGAAGTCAGCAAATACCAGGTTCGTAAGTTCTCGTAAAATCCTCCTCCCATGCCCACTTGTCCTCGCTGCCACCATCTCGTCGATGCTCAGGCGATCGCCTGTCCCATTTGTCGCACAGCACTCAAAGCCCACGGTCATCCCGGCATTCCTCTTTACCGGGCTACCAGCGCGGAACCTCTCTGCAATACCTGCATCTACCATGCTGACGATACCTGCAACTTTCCACAGCGCCCTAACGCCCAAGAATGCACGCTTTACCTCAATCCTCAAATGCAGCAGATTACTAAGCCTGTCAAACGCCAGCCTTCTTTGGCACTATGGGTTAAGCGCAATGCTGGATGGTTAATTCTACTAGGGCTATTTGCCCTTGTGATGCTAAATGTTCTACGGATGAATTGACAATGTTTGCTTAAGCTTGCTTAAGACAAGATTTGCTCAGACATAGATGTTTGCCCAAGAATACCTTGAGCAAACATCGGCTCTGAAGCTATGACCTAAATCTTGTCTCTAGCGTCTTTTCTTCTTACCCCAGTAGCGGGTCACCAGCTTTTCCAGTTCTACCCAAATAAACACCAATGTGCTGGTGCCGATACAGATCATTAGCTCTGTCAAGCTCAAATAATGGGTTCCAAAGAAAACCCGTAATGGTTCTACATAGATTAGCAAGAGTTGCAAAAGGCTGGTCACGCCAACTGCCAACAAAAGAAAGGGATTTGAAAAGGGATTTAGCTCGATCGTTAACCGACTGTTTGATCGAACAGCTAGGGCATGACCCATTTGCGAGAGGCAAAGCGTGGTAAATACCATGGTTTTCCAGCGCTCAGGATCGCCACCTGTAGTCTGGGTGTATTGATATGACCAAAGCATGAGGGCGATCGTTACGACTGCCAGGACTACGCCAACTCGGATCATGTAAAACCCTAAACCCCGTGAGAAAATACTCTCTGTTGGGCTGTGGGGTGGACGATCCATCACGTTAGGTTCCGCAGGTTCAACTGCCAGTGCCAGTGCGGGCAATCCATCAGTAACCAGGTTCATCCACAAAATTTGCAGCGGTGTTAAGGGCAAACCGCCAGTTGCCAAAAGAATTGGGGCAGCGGCAATGGTCAACACTTCGCCAATATTTGACCCCAAAATATATTTAATAAAGCGACGAATGTTAGTATAAACGACTCGCCCTTCCTCGACTGCCGAAACAATGGTGGCGAAGTTGTCATCTTGCAGCACCATGTCGCTGGCTTCTTTGCTCACATCTGTGCCTGTGATCCCCATGGCAATTCCAATTGCCGACTGCTTCAGCGCAGGCGCATCGTTAACCCCATCTCCGGTCATTGCCACAATCTCTCCTTGGGTTTGCAAGGCTTGGACAATGCGAAGTTTATGCTCTGGGGCAACTCGGGCATAAATGCTAACGCGCTCAACTTGGTCTTGGAGTTCTGATTGGCTTAATTTTTCGAGTTGTTGTCCAATCAGCACTTCATCGTTGGCACCTGCAATGCCCAGTTGTGCCGCGATCGCTCGTGCTGTTAGTTGATGATCACCCGTGATCATCACCGGACGAATTCCCGCCGATCGACACCGAGCCACGGCATCCCGTACCTCTGGTCGAGGGGCATCAAGCATATCCACCAGCCCTAGCCAAGTCATTCCTTGCTCTGTGCTCTCATCGGTTCCTGCTGCTGGAATTTCGCTGAGTAACTTGTAGGCAAACCCTAACACCCGTAGCCCTTTTGCCGCTAGTTGATCATTTCTTTCCAAAATCTCGGTTTGGTGCTGCCGGGTAAGCGACTTAACACCGCCTGCATAGAACTGATGACAGCGCTCTAAAACCAGTTCAGGCGAACCTTTACAAACTAAGACGTAGACTCCAGCTTTCTCATCTTGCACAATCACACTCATGCGCTTTCGCTCAGAAGAAAAAGGAAATTCTGCAACGCGCGGCAGTGTATTGGAGGTCTGGTGTGCCCAAACTCCAGCCTTTCCAGATGCTACTAACAAAGCCCCTTCGGTTGGGTCGCCTAGAATTGCCCATTCACCATTCTCTTTTTGTAAGACTGCATCATTACAAAGCGTACAAGCAAGTAGAAGCAACTGAAGATCAGACTCGTTTTGAAGTGCGATCGCCTTCTGGTTATCTTCTCCCCACCGATAAAATTGTCCCTCAGGCACGTATCCATGCCCTGTTAACCGAAACGCCTCTTCTGTAGTGTGCATCGACTGCACCACCATTTTATTCTGGGTTAAAGTTCCCGTTTTATCTGAACAAATCGTGGTTACCGAACCCAGGGTTTCTACTGCGGGGAGTTTCCGAATCAGCGCTTGTCGTTTGACCATTCGCTGCGTGCCCAGTGCCAGAGTCACCGTGATGACGGCTGGTAGCCCCTCTGGAACAACCGCTACTGCCATGCTTAAAGACACCTCTACTAGGTCTTTAAAGCTGCCCCAGCCCGATACGAGTAAGCCGCCGATAATCACGATCGCCACTAAAATTAGCGCGCCTGTCACCAACGTATTACTCAGCTGATCCATGCGTTTCTGCAAAGGCGTTGCCTCTGTCTCAACTGACTGAAGCAGCGTCGCAATTTTTCCTAGTTCTGTACTCATTCCAGTATGGGTGACTAACACCATGCCTCGCCCTTGCACGACCTCAGTTCCCTGAAATACCATGTTGACGCGATCGCCCAACGCCGTATCAGCCGCCAGTTCTCCCTCTACCCGCTTGGTCACCGCTTGCGCCTCACCGGTCAGCGCCGACTCCCGCACCTGAAGGTTGACGGCATCTAGCAATCGACCATCTGCCGACATTTGGACACCCGCTTCCATCAACATCAAGTCTCCAGGCACCAGTTCCTTAGAACCCACCTCTTGCATCTTGCCGTCGCGTAGCACCCGTACCTGGGGCGAAGACATATTTTTAAGTGCTGCTAAAGCCTTTTCTGCCCGGCTCTCTTGAACGTAACCAAGGACTCCGTTCAAAATAACGATCGCCAGAATTGCGATCGTATCTTTAAAGGGAATTTCTCCAGGCTTCAAGTTGCCCTGCAACAAATCCATTAAATTCAGACCACCGTTGATCAAAGCTACGGCGATCAGCATGACCAACATAATGTTCTTGAACTGATCCACCAGAATCATCCAGGCGTTTCTTCCCCCCGACTCCTGAAGTTCGTTCAATCCATATTGCTGCCGCCGTTCGGTGACTTGGGCAGATCGCAGACCTGTCTGGCGATCGCTTTGTAGCTCTCTCACCGCTTCGTCAGGAGCCATTTCATGCCAAATCAAATGATCGATACTCATAGGTGAGAAGAGGAAGAATGGTACAAGAGTAAAACGTTAACATGTAGTACTGTAACCCAGTCTTAATAGTTGGCAGTCTAACTTTTTTGCAATGCTTGTCATAGCTTCTGCACACAATGGCAGGTAAAGCGGCTAAACATAGTCATTAAAGACAGTCACTAAAGAATACATCTGTGTGTAAAGCGTGACTTGTACGCAGGTGCAACTCCTTAAAAATTGCCTGTCGGATGCCATCTATAATTTACTGTGCAAAGACTTAAACCATGGCTGGGGAGAAAAGCTGAATTCTCCCCTGATCAAGAATATTAAGAGAGAAATAATGCTGGCAAAACGAATCTTGCCCTGTCTAGATGTCAAAGCTGGACGGGTGGTGAAAGGAATTAACTTTGTTAATCTGCGAGATGCGGGTGATCCGGTGGAACTAGCGCAACTCTATAACCAGGCAGGAGCAGACGAGCTAGTGTTTTTAGATATCACTGCCACCCACGAAGACCGAGGCGTAATCTATGACGTGGTTCAACGGACTGCCGAGCAAGTTTTTATTCCGCTAACAGTGGGTGGAGGGATTCAATCCTTAGAGACTATTAAAAAATTGTTACGAGCTGGAGCAGACAAGATTAGTATCAATTCTGCTGCGGTTAAAGACCCAGACTTGATTAACCAGGCAAGCGATCGCTTTGGCAACTCATGTATTGTCATTGCTATTGATGCCCGCCGTCGCACTGATCCTAATAATACAGACCCTAATAATACTGATCTTGAGAATCCTGGCTGGGACGTATATGTCCGGGGTGGACGCGAAAATACAGGCATAGATGCGATCGCATGGGCAAAAGAAGTGGCAGAGCGGGGTGCAGGTGAACTCCTTATCACTAGTATGGACGCTGATGGAACTCAGGCAGGCTACGACTTGGCACTGACTCGCATCATTGCCGAACAAGTCCAAATTCCTGTGATTGCCTCTGGCGGAGCGGGCAACTGCGAACACATCTACGATGCCCTGACTGAGGGCAGAGCCGAAGCTGCCCTGCTTGCGTCGCTGCTGCACTATGGGCATTTAACGGTAGCTGAAATCAAGCAACACTTGGCAGTCCATCAAGTCTTAGTTCGTCAATGATCTGAGTTGAGCAACGATAGGGTCAAACGCAAGAGAGCTAGAAAGTGAGTTGAGGGCGATCGGTGCAGCGTGATGAGAGTAGTCTTCCAATTTTCTTCAAGCTCAGTTTCTGAGAATCAGTTAATATATATAAATATTACAGTTCATAGATTGCTTTAGTAATGGTCGTTATTCTCTTTATCGTAGTCTGCCTAGTAGCATGGGCTTTGCACCTCATGCAAGAAGCCGTTCAGCGTCGTGAGTTTTCTCTCATGCTGGCAGGTTTTCTAGTCTCGTCTGCTGCCGCTGCCCTGGTCGGTGTCTATTTTCTTATGGGGCACTATGTAGGCTACATGACAGAGATGACTCAGAGAGTCGCTCTTTACAATCAGTCCTACGACGTGTCTACCCTACCTTTCACTGAAAGCTGGGCTGAAGAATGGGTTGGTCAGACGAGCGAAACTCGGATGAGATAAGAAATGTAAACTAAACATTTCTAATATCTAAACTCCTCAAAATCCGGATTTCAAAACTTTTTGGTGTAGTTAACCCTGAGCCTGGTTCTTGTGCTACAAATACTGTCGATAGAGTGCAAGAGTGCGTTAAGCAGTTCTTGCTATTTATCCTAGCTTTGATGCAGTACTTCCTGTAGACTCTGCCTGATTCATGTTTTATTCTTGCACCTACAAAGATTTCAGATGCCCTTTCAGATTTTTCACCTGGCTGCATTTCTGATATCCGCTGTAGTGGTTCTGTTAACCACTCCCACCGTCAGAAAAATTGGACTTAAGAGCGGACGCTTTGACCCTCCGGGTGGGCGTAAGGTGCATAAGCATCCGATGGTACGCCTAGGAGGGGTGTCTATTTTTATGGGCACGCTGATTGCCCTCCTGTTTGTTTGGGGGACGGGTGGGTTTGGCGTGTTGCCGCCTGATAAAGAGTATGAAATTTGGGGAGTAACCCTGGGTGGCTTGGCTTTTTTCTTGATTGGCTTAGCCGATGACTTGGTTAGCTTGTCGCCTCAACTGCGCTTGTTATTACAGTCGATCGTTGCAGGTTTTGCTTGGCAAGCAGGGGTAAGCATTGATTTTCTCTCCTTCCCATTTCAGCCCGCTCCAGTTTTGCTGCCGCTCTGGGTCAGCTTTGCTGTGACTATTATTTGGTTGGTGGGTATGGCAAATGCTATTAATTGGATTGATGGCTTAGATGGTTTAGCCGCAGGCGTTTCAGGGATTGCTGCGGTGATTATGCTAATCGTTTGTTTGGCGATGAATCAACCCGCTGCGGGTTTAGTAGTGGCTGCACTTGCAGGAGGCTCGTTGGGTTTTTTGCGCTACAACTTTAACCCGGCACAAATTTTTATGGGAGATGGGGGAGCCTATTTTATGGGCTTTACTTTGGCAGGCGTGGGAGTGATTGGGCTGGTTAAGAGCGTTACGACTCTGGCGGTTCTGTTACCTACCTTAATTTTAGCCGTTCCTATTTTTGATATGTCTGCCGTTATTTTTGAGCGATTGCGTCGGGGCAAATCGCCGTTTACGGCTGATAAAAGCCATCTTCATCATCGATTGTTGAAGGCAGGGCTTTCCCATCGGCTGGCGGTGCTGTTTATTTACACGCTTACCCTGTGGGTGGGTAGCTTGGCGCTGGCGTTTTCTCGAATTCCTAATGGGGTAGCATTTGCGATCGCTGCCACTGCTCTACTGAGCTATACGGGTTGGCACGTTCATCGGCACGCCCGTCCTTAATTTGCAAACTGCGAGGAATCTGCTATGAGTGCTGAAATTATTTGCATCGGCACTGAGATGCTGTTGGGAGAAATTCTTAACTCGAATGCTCGGTACTTGGCACAGCAGTTGGCGATTCTAGGGATTCCTCACTACTATCAAACCGTGGTGGGCGATAATGTTCCTCGCATTCATCAGGTGTTGGAGTTAGCTTGTAGGCGATCGCAAATCTTGATCTTTACAGGCGGGTTAGGGCCCACTCCTGACGATTTGACAACAGAGGCGATCGCTCAGTTTTTCAACACGCCCCTCATTGAAAAGCCCGAAGTCCTGGAAGACATTCGCCAAAAATTTGCGCGGCGCGGACGAGAAATGTCTCCTAGCAACCGCAAGCAAGCATTAATTCCTAAAGGCGCAATCCTCTTGCCTAACCCAACAGGCAGCGCTCCTGGCATGATTTGGCAGCCCCGTCCCGATCTGACTCTTTTAACATTTCCAGGCGTACCTAGGGAAATGCACGTTATGTGGGAGCAGACTGCCGTCCCTTATTTGCGAAGTCAAGGGTGGGGTGCAGAGACGATCTATAGCCGCACCTTGCGGTTTTGGGGCATTCCTGAATCGACGTTGGCAGAAAAGGTTGATGATTTCTTAGCTTTGGAAAATCCGACAGTGGCTCCCTATGCTGGAAACGGTGAGGCTCGTCTGCGCATTTCGGCTAAAGCGACTACCGAAGCAGCGGCGCTAGCTGCCATCGATCCCATCGACCAGAAAATTCGTGACCTGATTGGAGACGACTGCTATGGAGCCGATGAGGATACGATCGCCTCGGTGACAGGCAATTTACTTAAGGCATCTCAACAAACGGTGTCGGTTGCCGAATCTTGTACGGGCGGCGGATTAGGGCATTTGTTGACCGCGACTGCGGGGAGTTCGGCTTATTTCTGGGGCGGCGTGATTTCCTATGACAATCAGGTCAAGGTAAACCTGTTAGGCGTAGGCGCGGAAGTATTGGAGCAGCAAGGAGCCGTTAGCGCTGAAGTGGCTTGTCAAATGGCAACTGGCGTACGCGATCGCCTTAACACAACGTGGGGGTTGAGCATTACTGGCATTGCGGGTCCGGAAGGTGGAACGGAGGCAAAACCTGTAGGATTGGTCTACATTGGCGTAGCTTCTAAGACGGGAGTAGAGAGCTTTCGGTACTTGTTTGGCGCTTTCCGCGATCGTGATTTTATCCGCTATCTCAGCGCTTGTACGGCGATCGATTTGCTGCGCCGGAAACTGCTGGCTGGTTAAGAATTTTGGCTCACTTTAAGCTTTAGCCAAAAGCAAGACACTGATAAACTGGTTGGGATTGAACTTTGATTTGGAGCGGTGATGGAAATCGGACAAAGAGTGCGCGTGCGTCGGTTACGCGATCGGACTTCTCAAGAAGTTATTGATCATCTAGGGCAGTACGGCGTTATTAAAGATTACAAAGTAATGGATGGTAACACCGTCGGGCGAGTCGTGAAATTTGATGATAGTTTTACGACCTGGTTTTTTGAAGATGAATTAGAACCCGCAGCCTAACCTAGAAACCACTGAGACGATCCACTGGGTCGTCTCGTTTCTAAAATTTCTTTTACCCGCTCCTTGCTTTTTTTCGTCATTACTATAGAAGAAGAGATCGCAACGTTTAGGATATTGAAAACATGGCTCTGGTTTTGACGTTTTTGGGTAAAGGTGGGACGGGTCGATCGACCCTGGCGATCGCGGCTGCTAAGCAATTCGCAGCCCAGGGTCAGCGTGTGCTCCTGGCAGGGCAAGACCCAACCCCTGCCTTTTCTATGCTGGTCGGTACGTCTCTTAGCGGCAACCCTCAAGAAATTGCGCCTAATCTACAGGCGGTGCAGTTGCAAATGACGGCACTGCTAGAAAAGAACTGGGAAGAGTTGAAGCAGCAAGAAGCGCAGTATTTACGAACGCCGTTTTTTAAGGCAGTTTATGGGCAAGAGTTGGGCGTTTTACCTGGCATGGACAGCGCTCTGGCAATGAATGCGATCCGCGAGTACGATGCCAGCGGCTTGTATGACGTAATTGTGTTTGACAGCACGGGCGACCAAACTACCATTCGCACTCTAGGACTACCAGAAACCATGGGCTGGTACATTCGGCGGTTTCGGCAGGTTTTTGCAGATTCAGATTTGGGTAAAACGCTCTCGCCGTTTATTCAACCGATCGCCGCTGCGGTGCTAAATGTGAACTGGTCAGGAGGCGATTTATTTTCTCAACCCGCTGGGCAGCAGATGAATAATATGCTGGAGCAAGGAAAGGCGGCGGTGGCAGACCCTAACCGAGTTTTGGCGTATTTAGTCACAACAGGCGATGAAGGGGCGATCGCATCGGCAAAGTATCTTTGGGGTAGTGCGCAACAGATGGGCTTGACCGTAGGCGGCGTATTGTTGAATGAAACGGGCGTAGTCGAAGCGGTGCGATCGGAGTTTCACCCGTTGCCTGTGAATCACATTCCGTCTAAGGTGGGCGACGATTGGCAGCCCTTAATGAACGCGCTCCCCGATTTTCATCAGGCAAGTCAAGCCCCTCGACCGATTACCATCAATACGGCTGAACGCAAGGTATCGCTATTTTTGCCAGGTTTTGATAAGAAGCAGGTGAAGCTAACTCAGTATGGGCCAGAGGTGACGATTGAGGCAGGCGACCAACGGCGTAATATCTTGTTGCCGTCTGAGTTGAGCGGACGGCAGGTGACAGGCGCGAAATTTCAGGATGGGTATTTGATTATTTCGTTCTAGAGAATACGATAGACTGCTCGCTGCGCAATTTTGACATCCTGCCCGCTCTAAAAAGACGGAGTTTCTCGGAGGTTTTGATGACCCAAGCTCTATCCCAAACCTTGCTAACCTTTGAGGAGTACTGTGCCTATGACGATGGGACTGATACTCGCTATGAACTAGAGGCAGGAGTTCTGACCCTAATGCCCCCCAAAAGCCCCCGAAATAGCCGTATTGCGCTATGGCTCCTGACTCAATTTTTGCCTTTTGTACTGCTCAATCAACTCACCAACAAAGCTGAAATCTTTGTTGGAGGTAGCCGTGCAACTTGCCGTCTCCCCGATCTTGTCGTGCTATCTCCAGAATTAGCTGCAATTCTTGAAGCTGAAACCAGGGAAACCATTACCTTCGATATGCCGCCGCCACTGTTAGTGGTAGAAGTCGTTTCGCCAGGAAAAAGGAATGAAGACCGAGATTATCGGTACAAGCGATCGGAGTATGCTGCTAGAGGCGTTGCTGAGTATTGGATTATCGATCCTATCAAAAGCCAAGTCATGATCCTGACGTTAGTGGAAGGGCTGTATGAAGAAAAAATCTTTAGCGGAGCCGATCGCCTTCAATCTGAGATCTTTAGAGAGTTGAATCTAACAGCAGATCAGGTTTTTGCAGTTAGATAGAGCGTTATAGAAAAGCAGCAGTTTCTGATAAGAGGCAAGTGAGTGGGGCGAAGTTTCAGGATGGGTATTTGATCATTTTGTTCTAGGGAATACGATAAACTCTGAAGATGTAACCCAGCGACTTCAGGCTTTCCATGACCAGCAACCAACCGCCCGATCGCCTCGATCGCATTGAGCGTGTTTTAGACAACCTAGCCGCCAACCTAGCTGAAGAAAGAGAGAGGCGGCTAGATCTGCGTCAAGATCTGGACGGTGAAGCCGAGCGTTGGGCAGCAACCATCCGAATAGTAGATAGCAACGCCAGGGCGATCGCCGAGCAGCGAGAAGTATGGGCAGAAACCCGGCAGTTTGTAGAGAATCACGGTATGACAATCGCCGAAATTCGACAATTAACAGAGAGCAACACCAGGGCGATCGCGGCTAATTCTGATACGGCGGCACAGCAGGGGGAAGAAATGAGAGCCAGTATTACTGATTTGGTTAACATGATTACCACTCAGGCGGAACAGGCAGAAATCGACCGCGCAGAATTCCGAGCAACAGTTCAGCAGATTCTTGAAGTACTGACTCAGCGATTTACAAGCAACGGTCATTAACGAAGAAGTTTCATGACCAACCCACAAAGCTCTCAACCCGAACTGGATATCGTCCTATACTGAACCGCTTTCCATGACTGCTTTTCCTACGAACCGTGCCACAACGTTGAAAGCTGCATACCGGATATGCACTCCTGAGCCTTTGGACGGAGAAGGCTTGGATCTTTACTATGTAGATTTGGCGGAGGTGCGGAGAAGTGAGGCGATCGCTGGAGTCAGCACTATTCTAGATTTCCAGGATGCTGGAGAACACAACACCATTTTGTTTACGGGGCATCGGGGCTGTGGCAAAAGCACTGAGCTAAAGCGCCTTCAGCGGCAGTGGGAAAAGACTTTTCATGTCATTTATTTAGAAGCGAATGAGGAGACGGACATCAACGATGCTCGCTATGTTGACTTGTACTTGATTGTGATTAAGCAAGTGGAGTATGAGCTACGGAAATTAGGGCTGGGTTTTGATGCGGGTCTGCTGAAAGGCTTTGAAGATTGGTTTAAAGAGGTGACAGACGAAACTGAGAAAACGGTGGAGTCGTCGGTGAGTATGACGGGTGAAGTGACACTGAGTTCAGGGGGGATCATTCCTCCGTTTATTGCCAAGCTGTTGGTGAAGCTGATGGCGCAAATTAAAGGTTCCGATAAGCGTAAAACGACAATTCGGCAGACTTTGGAGCAGGATATTTCGCGGCTGAAGGCAGATATTAATTTGTTGCTAGACGATGGGCTACATAAGCTTCGCCGCAAGTTGCCGAACTGCAAAGATTTTTTGATTATTTTTGATAATCTCGATCGCGTTCCTAAAGGAGTTTCTGATCACTTATTTTTTGATTATGCGGCTCAGTTACAAGAGCTTCACTGCACGTTAATTTATACCGTGCCTCTCGCGGCTCTCTATTCGCCGCGCAATATGAGCAATACTTTTGGTAGCCCCAATATTGTGCCGATGGTGAACATCTACCAGTTTGAACGCGATCGCTGTGATTTGGCGTATAACGAACCTGTGTTGGCAAAGATGGCGAGTGTGATTGAGCAGCGGGTGGATGTAGAGGCGGTGTTTGCGGAGCGGGAATCGTTGCTGGGACTGGCGCGATCGAGCGGGGGACACGTGCGGCAACTCATGCAGATTATGCAAACGTCTTGTCTAACGGCGAGCACTAGAGGGCACGCTAAGATTGAAAAAGATGATGTGCTGTATGCTGTGAACAAAGCCCAGTTTGAGTTTGAGCGGTTAATTCCGGCTGAACACTACCCGTTGCTGGCGCAAACCTGCGTAACCAAAAATGTCAGTAAGGATGAAACGGGGCAATTGATGCTGTTCAATACGTCGGTGTTGGAATATAACGGCACAAACCGCTGGAATGATGTCAACCCGTTGGTGAAGAAAATCGATGCTTTCCAACAATCCCTCGAAGCCTTCCAAGCCTTTCAAGCCCTCTAAAATATCATTGGGCAACCTGTTTCTGAGTAAACAAGCTGAAGCCCAGCAGTTTTTAGCACTTAACTCATCGTCGTTGGCGGAGTTGTTGACGTTTATTGATTTTGCTGAAAATCTGGCGATCGCTTTCGTAGAGATGAACTTTCCTGCTGATGCGAATGCGTTGATTGAGGCGTTGCAGAACCATCCTCAGTGTCAAGATATTCAGTTTGTGGTGTTTGATTTTTCGCAGCAGCCGGAACTCCGGTTTTTGCGCGATGAATTGATTCAGCGGTTGGCAACGGTGCCCTGTGATCAGAACAAAAAATTGGTGTTGGTGATACGAGGGTTGGAGCGGGCGATCGGCATCTCTGGGAATGATCCGCCTGTGTTACAGGATCTCAATTTTATTCGAGATGCCTATAAGACCAGTGTGCCTTACCCGATGCTGTTCATTTTGCCTGACTATGCCTTGACGCGACTGGCAAAGTTTGCGCCCGATTTTTGGGCTTGGCGATCGGGGGTGTTTCAGTTTCAAACCACGCCTAAAACCCGTGATGATGCGCTGAAGTTTCTAGAGCCAGAAATGGTGGATCGGCGCTATGACAGACCTGTTAGCCCAGAGCGCATTGAGACATTAGAGCGATTATTGATGGAGTATCATCCTTCGGGACAGGCGATCGCTTCAGACAACTTGGGGACTTGTGGCGATATTTTGCATCAGTTGGGTGTGGCTTACCTCAGTCAGAATAATTCTGGAAAAGCCGGTGAATATTTAGTTGAAGCTTTGAAACTGGCAGAGCAACGGGAGGATTTGTCGTTGCAGGCGAGGGTGAAAAGTGATTTGGGTGAGGCTTATCTGCGGCTGCGATACTTTGAAGAGGCGATCGCTTATGTTCAGCAGGCATTGGACATTCAAGAGCAGCTTGACAATTCACAGGGTAAAGCAGAGTCATTAAAGATTCAGGGCGCAGCTTACTTCTTATTAGAACGTTATGAGGAAGCGATCGCCAGCTTCAACCAATCGATACAAATCAAGCCGGACGATCGTTATGCCTGGTACAGACGAGGCAAAACGCTCCACAGCTTAGGACGCTATGAAGAATCGATTGCTTCTTATCAAACATCACTGGAAATTAGTCGGGAAATTGGCGTTCGTAATCACGAAGCAATTTTGTTATTTAAACTAGCGCACACTTTTTCTAAACTCGATCGCAAGCAAGAATCCATTCAGCATTATCAAGATGCTAGGCAACTGTTTCAGGCTATTGGTTTAGAAGAAGAAGTAAAAAACTGTGAGCATGCGATCGCATCCCTCGAATCATCGAACTAATTTACACGCTTTAACCTCAGATCCCTTTCCGTCGATTTTCCACAAAAGTTCATCGCCAAAGCTTCATAACGCTTCACAGCAAGCGGTAGGCTAGACGAATCCTGCAATCACTACCCTTTCCCCTATGTCAGAGTCTACTCCTCCCGTTCCTTCCCCTGAATCTGACGCTGCCAGCGATCGCAACATCGAAAAGCGATCGATACTATTGCACAAGATTTGGATCTGGCGCGGATTATTGGCGATCGGCGAGGTGAAGCAGCAGCACTTGAGAAGCTGGTGAATCCGAGTCGAGATTTGGATTAAGATCCCCTATCGCGCAGTCTATGAAGCACCAAGATCCGTTAAAATAGGGTCATCAGCAAGAAAAATTAATATTCATGCATGTGATTAGCTACAGACGCATCCGCGAGTTCAGCGAAAGCCATGCCGATATCATTGAAGCGCTAGACAATTGGTTCAAAGTTGCCAGCAAAGCAAACTGGGCTACTCTTATCGAAGTTCAAACTGTTTTCCCAAAAGCTGAGGCAGTAGGAGGTTTCACAGTTTTTAATATCAAGGGAAATCACTATCGGTTAATTGTCAGCATCGACTACAAAGGGCAGTTGATTTACATCAAGTACATTCTGACCCATGCAGAATATGACAAGGAGAAGTGGAAGAATGACCCTTACTTTTAACCCCGAAAAATACAAAGACTTACTTGCCCAACATCAGCCCAGACTAATCAACACTGAAGCCGAGAATGACAAAGCTTTGGCAGTGGTTGAAGAATTAATGCATCGGCGCGATCGCACTCCTGAAGAAGATGCGCTCTACCAGCTTTTGATTGCACTAATCGAAAAGTTTGAGCAAAGCCACTACTCCCCTCAACCCACTAGCCCCCAGTCCATGCTGCTTTTTTTGATGGAACAACGACAACTTGAACCCAGTGACCTTATCAATGCACTCGGTTCAACCACCGCAGCAACAGCAATAATGACAGGCAGTGCTCCCATCAACCCACAGCAAGCCGAATTGTTAGGCAGATTTTTTCAGGTTGATCCTGAGCTGTTTCAACATTGAGATACTCATCAGCAAAATATTTCCAAAGTTCATTCCTCACAAGCTTCACAACACTTCACAGCAAGCGCTAGGCTAGAGAGCGAATCCTGCACAAAACCATTGCTTCCCCTATGTCAGAGTCTACTCCTCCCGTTCCTTCCCCTGAATCTGACGCTGCCAGCGATCGCAATGCCAAGACCCGCCAGCTTTTAGGCATGAAAGGCGCGCAGGCTGGCGAAACTTCCATCTGGAAAATTCGTTTGCAGTTGATGAAGCCGATCACCTGGATTCCATTAATCTGGGGCGTGGTCTGTGGGGCAGCCTCCTCTGGTAACTACACCTGGACGCTAGAAAATGTTTTGATCGCAGCGGCTTGTATGTTGATGTCTGGTCCGCTGTTGGCAGGCTACACCCAAACCATTAACGACTTCTACGATCGCGATTTAGACGCTATCAATGAACCCTATCGCCCCATTCCTTCCGGGATTATTACACTCCCGCAAGTCATAGTGCAGGTCTGGGTATTGCTGTTGGGAGGCATTGGCGTAGCGTATGCGCTAGATACTTGGGCAGGGCATTCTTTCCCAACTGTTACTGCTCTGGCGATCGGTGGCTCTTTCGTTTCCTACATCTACTCTGCGCCACCGCTAAAGCTGAAGAAAAATGGCTGGGCAGGAAATTATGCCCTAGGCGCTAGTTACATCGCTCTGCCTTGGTGGGCGGGTCATGCTTTGTTTGGCGATTTGAACTGGACGATCGTGCTGCTGACGTTGTTCTATAGTTTGTCAGGGCTAGGCATTGCCATTGTCAATGACTTTAAGAGCGTGGAGGGCGATCGCCAACTCGGTTTGAACTCCCTGCCCGTCATGTTTGGCGTGGGTACCGCCGCTTGGATTTGCGTGCTGATGATTGATGTTTTCCAATCTGGAATTGCTGCTTACCTCATGAGTATTCACCAGAATCTCTCTGCCGTGCTGCTTGTGCTGCTGATCATTCCCCAAATCACTTTCCAAGACATGTACTTTTTGCGCGACCCCCTTAAAAATGATGTGAAGTATCAGGCAAGCGCTCAACCCTTCTTGGTTTTGGGAATGTTGGTGACGGCACTGGCGCTAGGTCGGGCAGGGGTCTAGCGGTTTTGAGCAGATGGCTGGTTTAGGTAAATCGTTATAGTCAGGCTGGCAAAGATGCGTTAAGATTTTGCCGCGCTTGTGATTTATCCCAAAAGGCTCTAAGTTTAGATGAAGTTAAATGAAGGTTGCGTGAGTGTTAAGCAGTACTTGCGACAACACGGCTGTAGGCTTTAAAAGAGAATCGTTCATCAAATCTGTGTTGGCGGTTTGTGAGGACTTACTAAGTGACAGATTTTCAAGCTGGTTCCGGGGATGCGTCAAGCCAACGGAGCGGTCAAAACTCAACAAAAATGACCCACAACACTATGTCTGGCAACACCGATCCCAATAGCAATGATTCTGAGATGCCGATTTTGCCAAGGTTTGACCCCGATGGAGCAGAGCCACGTCGGGCAGTTCCTCCTCGGCGGCGGCGGAATCGCTACAAACTTTCATTCCCCAAGGTGCCCATGCCCAGACGTTGGTGGAGTTGGGCGCTGATAGTGATCGGAATTGGAGCCTGTGGGGGGGCTGTGGCAGCGCGATCGACGATCGTGGCGATCGAGAAAGATTTGCCTAATCCCAAGGACGTTTTGACCTACAGTCGCGTTGGGTCAACGACGATTAAGGCAGAAGACGGCACAGTTCTTCAACAGATTGGGCCTGCCACCCGCGACAAAGTTTCGATCGCAAAAATGCCCAAAGTGCTAGCAGAAGCCTTCATTTCTTCAGAAGACACCGACTTTTATAGCCACAGTGGAATTGACTATCAAGCGATCGCTCGGGCTTCCTTGGCTAACCTGTTTGCAGGTAAGGTCGTCGAAGGTGCCAGTACCATTACTCAACAGCTTTCTCGGATTGCGTTTCTCGATCAAGAGCGGAGCTTGGCGCGGAAGGCACGGGAAGCACTGTTGGCGCAGAAAATGGAGCGAGAACTGTCAAAAGACCAAATCTTAGAGAGCTATCTTAATTTGGTTTACTTAGGTTCAGGGGCTTATGGCGTTGCGGATGCCTCCTGGATCTATTTCAGCAAGCCTGTAGAAGAACTATCTCTGGGGGAAATGGCAATGATTGCAGGGATGGCACCTGCCCCCAGCACCTATTCTCCTCAAGTTAACCCTGATCTAGCCAAGCAACGACGCAACATTGTTTTGCAACGAATGGTCAAGGCAGGGTTTATAACTGAGTCGGAGCGCATAGTGGCGGCGGCAACTCCGATCGCCATTCAGCCCAGCAACCCTAAATATCAGGCAAGCGAAACGCCGTACTTCACGTCCTACGTATTGCAAGAGTTGCCTAAGTACGTTTCTAGAGAGGAAATGGAACTGGGTGGGTTGACGGTAGAAACTACCATGAACTTAAAGTGGCAGAAGTTAGCACAGGCGACGATTCAGAACGCGATCGCCGACTATGGCTATAACCAGGGGTTTGAGCAAGCGGCACTGGTTTCTATTGACCCTCGTACAGGCGAAGTCAAAGCGCTGGTCGGTGGCGATGATTTCAATAAAAGTCAGTTTAATCGCGCCACGCAGGCACAACGCCAGCCGGGTTCTACCTTTAAGGCGTTTGTGTATTCTACGGCGATCGCCGCTGGGTTTTCGCCGTACCGAGGATATGTAGACGGCAAGCTCGTAGTGGATGGCTACGAACCCCGCAACTCTAGTAAATCTTTCCGGGGTTCGGTTTCCATGAAAGATGCCCTGACCTCATCCATCAACGTCGTTGCCGTTAAAACCTTAATTGACGTAGGGTTTGACCCAGTGATTGAGATGGCAAAACGAATGGGGATCAAATCTCCGCTGCTGGGTGCCTATTCCCTGGCTTTAGGTTCTTCAGAGGTTAACCTTCTGGAGTTAACCAGCGCTTACGGAACGCTTGCCGCAGCGGGTAATCGCTCTGAGGCACATGGGATTACGCGAGTGCTTAACCGCTATGGCAAGGTGATTTACGAAGCAAAGTTTAAGCCGAATCGCGCTATTGATGCAGACAGCGCCTCCATCATGACCTGGATGCTGGAAGGCGTGGTGAATCAGGGTACAGGTGGAGCGGCAGCATTGCCCGATCGCGGTGTCGCCGGAAAAACTGGCACCTCCGAAAAACGTCGTGATCTCTGGTTTGTGGGCTACATTCCCCAGCTTGTAACAGGAGTGTGGATGGGCAATGATGACAGTAGTCCTACCTATGGCGCTAGCAGCACGGCAGCAGCCACTTGGTATGACTTCATGATTGAAGCGACAGACGGAATGAAAGTTGAGGAATTTCCCAAGATTCCTGATGTTGAGGGACGAGACGGCACGGTTAAAGCGGAACCTGTGACTCCAGGCAGAATTTCCGCAAGCAGCTACGGTGGTTCTGATACAGATGCGGAGGAAGAGGACGGATACAGCGGCAGTTGGAGTGACCCTTCGGATTCTTCGTCGGGTGGCTATTACGAAGATCCAGTGCCTGCGGGGAATGATTCGGCGGATAGTGGTTTGGGCAGCGCCTCTAGTGACCTTGCCCCTGTTGATCCTGATCCTGCTGATCTTGCCCCTGCGCCAGAAGAGCCTACGATCGCTGAGCCGATTCCCACAGGAGACGAAACTGCACCCGCAGTGCCCATTGTTGAACCTCCTCCGGCAGTGGTTCCCCTAGAGCCTATCGAGCCAGTGGCTCCAGCGCCCGTCTTAAACACTCCCTAGCTTTTAGTACTTTCTCAAATAATTCACAAATTCAAATAGTCCACAACATCCTCGGTTTTTAGAGAAGCCGAGGATGTTTTCAGTCAGCACAGCGCCTACCATGCACAGTTTTGTTCCTCCCGATCGGTTTTTTCCGTATCTAACTTGGACAGATATTCAGCAGATGCCTGATAAAGGTAATGTGGTTGTGCTTCAGCCAATGGGCGCGATCGAGCAGCATGGCCCTCATCTGCCACTCATTGTCGATGCCGCGATCGCCACCTCTGTTCTGGGCAAGGCTTTAGCCCAACTCGAATCGACCGTTCCGGCATACGCTCTGCCGCCTCTTTACTACGGCAAATCTAACGAACACTGGAACTTTCCGGGCACCATTACCCTCAGCGCTCCTACCCTGATGGCGTTGTTAACAGAAGTTGCCGAGAGCCTTTACCGATCCGGATTTCGCAAGTTTGTCTTGGTTAATGCCCATGGTGGACAGCCTCAAGTGCTAGAGATCGTGGCGCGAGATCTGCATCAAAAATATCCAGACTTTCAGGTGTTTCCCCTATTCATTTGGAATGTCCCCAATGTTGCAGTTGACTTACTCACTCCTAAAGAAGCCCAACTGGGCATTCATGCCGGAGATGCTGAAACCAGCTTACTGCTGTCGATTTTGCCCGACACCGTAAAAATGGCTGCGGCTGTGCAAGAGTATCCTCGCGGCTTGCCCGATAGCCTGCTCAGTATGGAGGGCAAGCTGCCGTTTGCTTGGGTGACAAAGGATGTGAGCGACAGCGGCGTATTAGGCGATCCAACCGGGGCAACGAAAGACAAGGGCGATCGCATTTTGGCTTCTTTGGTTGAAAGTTGGACGCAGGTGATTCAAGATATTTATCAGTTTGAGCCGCCTAGGACATAAAACATTCTCTATGCACTATTCACTGCTGAGCCGATTTCGAGGCGCACTCTTAGGAACTGCCATCGGTGAAATTTTGGGAGCTAATTGTCAGCAGCCCCAATCGTGGCGATCGGTAGAGCATTGGGGTTTCTATAATCCTATTGAACCGTCGGCATGGGGCAAAATGGCGGTTATGCAAGCACAGTTTCTCATTCATGGGAAAGGTAGAACCCCGTTTTCTAGCACATTTTCTAGCCCAGAGGATGAAAGCGTGATGATTGCTCTTGTCCCGATCGCTCTGTTCTATCATGAAGATCTGACCCTCTTGAAGTTTCACCTAGAGACGGCTTTAGACTGTGCTTCCCCTCAAGTTTTGGCAACTTGTTTGCAAATTGGAGAGACGATCGCCCTGACCTTGCAAGAGAAATCGACCCCTCGCCCAAACTTTCGGCTTACTCTTTTACAAGCCGCTAAGTTGCCTCATCCTCAAGTGCCCTGTGCGATCGCCGGAGCATTGGCAGGAGCCGCCCATGGCATTACAGGCATTCCTCCCAGTTGGCGACAGCGATTGAACCGAGCAGGGTATGCTTCCTTCTGGGGTTTAACATCTGAAGCAGAACTGTTAGAAGTTGCCGATCATCTGCTAGCGGCATGGTCAGGGGTTTACCAGCCTACTCAAAGGCTAGAGAATCCAGTGGTTGCGGCTCCCCGAATGTTTCGTCGTTAGCAACAGCGGTTCTGGCATGAGGCTGATAAAATTCTGCAAGGTGCTCACAGAATGAATCGCTCCTTCTTTCTTCATTAAAAATTAAAACTGATTAGAGTCGCTTTACTTTTTCAAGAGGTTGACTCGTTTGCTAATCGCCATTGGGTGTATTGAATGAAACCCTTTCAGATAATGACCCAGAAGTTACACAGTTGGAAGCAGGAGCGTCAAATAGATGCGCCGCTTTTGAGGCAGACCCTAGAAAAATGGGTAGCGCAAGTCATTCGGCACAGCCAACAGGCTCGAACCCATCTGCGACCTAGCCAAATTATTCCCTTCTTGCTCAGACCCAGCGCAACCCAGCATCGTTTTTTGCGCCGCCGCCGCTCTCAGCCGCCCCTTGTGCTGGCGATCGCCATCCTCTCGCTGACCAGTGCCATTGGCTATCGCTTCTACGACGAACCTCAGTTAGCAGTCGGCACCATCGCTCCCCAAACTCTCAAAGCTCCTGCGACGGTGAGAATTATTGATCAGTACACAACTGAAGCCAACCGCAAGGCTGCTCGAACTGCGGGGGTGTCTGTCCTGATGATTGATAAGCCAATCAATCAAGAAATTTATCAAACCCTGCAAACGCTGTTGCAAGAAGGCGACGACTTACGGCAGCAAGTTGGTAAATTGCCTTTTGTCGAACCCTCGCTGCTCTCCACAACTGCTCAACGCTATCTTCGCCAGGCTCCTGAATGGCAATGGCAAGCCACGATCGCCAAGATTGAAGGCAAGGCTGAGGGCAAAGACGACAACGAAACTAATAGTAGCCTGCTCAATTCTCCTCGTTCTCGGGCACTGACCGATTTAGCTAGTTCCTCCCAAGAACTGGCTATTTTAGAACTTCAAAACTATCGCCGTGCTGCCACTGCCGATGATTTCTCTGCTTTGAAGGGCGTAATTGGGCTGGCTCGTCAACGATATGCTGCGGCATTGCTCTCGCTGCCCAGCAGTGCCAATGAAGAAAATTTTTATGACTCTACTCTTTTCAATCTCACTGATCCTGAATGGGCGCAAACCAAAGCCACTGTTCGGCAAACCCTTGAGCGAATGTTGACCCAAGGCATTGCGCCAGGCATTCCTCCTGCTTTGCTCGACCAAGCAATTAAAGTTCAGCTAGATGCCAACGTGTCAGCCAATGTTCAACCCCAAGCTGGCAAAATACTAGCAGCGATCGTTAGACCCAACTTGACTCAAGACATTGAGCAGACGAAGTTCCAAGCCGAACAAGCCGCCCTATCTGTGAAAGATGTAATGGTGGCGGCTCGTCGGGGAGATACAATCGTTCGGCAAGGTGAACAAATTTCTCAGGAAGATTTTGTTCTACTAGACCATTTTGGGATGAGCCGACGACGAATTAATTGGCTAGGGCTAATTGGCTTTGGCGGGTTAGTAAGTGGCACGGTTGCGGTCTTCCTGGTAATTGAGCGTAAATTTCACCCTGGCTTGCGCCGCCGCGATCGCCTCCTCATTTTGCTACTCACTCTAACGGCTCCAGTCATTTCTGCCCTCGGCTTGCCCGCCACCAGCCTACCTGTAATTGGTCTACTGGTAGGCAGCTTTTACGGCTCGGCTTTAGGCATCACCGTCATTGGGCTATTGACTGTGATTTTGCCGATCGGCATGGAAATTGCTCCTATCAACTTAGTTGCGGGCGCAGTAGGCAGTTTAGTGGGAGCTATTATGGCAGAAAAGCTGCGTTCCCGTGAAGAACTGGCTCTCTTAGGCGGCATCGTGGGCTTAACCCAGGGTATTGTGTATTTAATTCTGACCTTAATCAGTAGTTCTGCGACCAGTGCCGTCTGGTATGTTGTCCTCACTTCAGCCGCACTCCAAAGCCTGATTGGGATTGTCTGGAGCGTCGTTGCTCTCGGCATCAGCCCTTACTTGGAGCAGCTTTTCGACCTAGTTACCCCCATTCGCCTCTCAGAACTTTCCAACCCCAATCGTCCTTTGTTAGAACGGCTTGCCTCGGTTACCCCTGGCACCTTTCAGCACACCCTGTTCGTGGCAACTCTTGCCGAGGCTGCTGCCCGCGCCTTAGGATGCAGCGTAGAACTAGTACGAGCCGGAACACTGTATCATGACATCGGCAAAATGCATGACCCGCTGGGTTTTATTGAAAACCAAATGGGCGGAATTAACAAGCACGATGAAATTGATAATCCTTGGCTCAGTGCAGCATTGATTAAAAAACATGTTACAGAAGGAATTGTCATGGCGCGCCGCTGTCGGTTGCCCAAAGCGATTCAATCTTTTATTCCTGAGCACCAAGGGACAATGTTGATTTCTTATTTTTACTATCAGGCGCTTCAAGAAGCTAAAGAAAACCCCGGACTCGTGGTGAATGAAGCGGATTTTCGCTATGACGGTCCGATTCCCCAGAGCCGAGAAACAGGCATTGTCATGTTGGCAGACTCGTGTGAAGCTGCATTACGATCGCTAAAAGATGCATCTTCGGAGGAGGCTCTAGCGATGGTCAACCGCATTTTACGGGCGCGCTGGCAAGATAATCAGCTACTTGAGTCGGGTTTAAGCCGCGAAGAAATGACCCGCATTGCCGAAATTTTTGTTCAGGTTTGGCTTCAGTTTAATCATCAGCGCATTCCCTACCCTAAGGCGGCGTTAAGCCCCCAGGTCAGCGCATAATGAGCGATCGTCACCCGTCTCAACCTTCTCGATCGCCCGATCGTTCGACCCGTGATCGTTCGACCCGTGATCGTTCTGCCCGGGAATACGCCTTTCTGGCTCTCCGCGCTGTTCATAGCGGCGCTTTTGCCGATGTTGCCCTCGATCAAGTCCTGCGCCAAACCTCTCTGAATGCGCCCGATCGCCGCTTAGTGACTGAGTTGGTTTATGGCAGCGTTCGCCGACAGAGAACATTGGATGCCCTAGTCGGTCAATTTGCTACTCAATCAATTGACCGACAGCCCACAGATTTGCGGCTGATGCTGCACCTGGGGCTTTATCAGTTACGCTATCTCGACCACATCCCCGCCTCTGCCGCCGTCGATACAACGGTAGAGATGATCAAACAGAATGGCTTTAAGGGGCTGGCTGGGTTTGCGAATGGCTTGCTGCGGCAGTACATTCGCCTCGCTGAAAAGGGCGATCCTTTGGTGCTGCCAGATGCTCCGGCGACAAGGCTAGGAATCTTTCACAGTTATCCTAACTGGATTGTCGAGGTCTGGTTAGAGCAGTTTGGGATTGCAGCTACCGAGGAACTGTGTGCCTGGTTTAATCGATCGCCCCATATTGATCTTCGTATCAATCCCTTAAAAACATCCCTCGAACAAGTCGAAGCAGCAATGCAATCCGCCGAGATAGCCGTCCAGCGCGTACCGCCCTTGCCCCAAGCGCTCCGGCTGCCTCAGGGCACTGGCAACATTCAAAATCTTTCTGGCTTTGCTGAAGGCTGGTGGTCGGTGCAAGACTGTAGCGCGCAACTGGTGGGACATTTGCTCGATCCTCAGCCTGGAGAAACAGTCATTGATGCCTGTGCCGCTCCTGGCGGAAAAACCACGCATATTGCTGAACTGATGCAAGACCAAGGCGTGATTTGGGGCTGCGATCGCCAAGCCTCACGTCTTAAAAAGCTTCAAGAAAACGCCGATCGTCTTCAGATCCACGCAATTCAAATTCATGCTGAAGACAGCCGCAATCAACCGCAGTTTATTGGCAAAGGCGATCGCGTCCTTTTAGATGCCCCCTGTTCGGGCTTAGGCACTCTCCATCGCCATGCCGATGCCCGCTGGCGACAAACTCCTGAATCTGTTCAAAAGCTGGCTCACCTCCAAACTGAGTTGCTTAATCAAAGTGCTACTTGGGTCAAGCCCCAGGGCACCCTGGTCTATGCCACTTGTACGCTACACGCTACCGAAAACGAAGCGGTAATTGAACGGTTCCTACAAGACTTTCCTCAGTGGCAGATTGTCCCTCCTGAATCAGGTCATCTAGCCGAACAGTTTGTTACAGAACGAGGGTGGCTCAAGGTATTGCCTCATCAACAGAACATGGACGGATTCTTTATGGTTCGCTTGAGACGAGCATAATCAAAAAAGCCAGGGGGCAGAAAATGTTAAGTTTGACAAAGCCCTTGATTTTCCCTTTAACCATGCGTATTTTCCAGCAGTTGCTTGGCATCGTTATTTTGTTCTTGATTCTGGTGACAGCACTTCCTGTTCCTGCTCAAGCCGCCAGTTCAGCAGCAATTCGAGCCTATGATGACGCTGAATCAACTAGTAAAGATTATTCAGGACAAAGTTTAATTCAAGCCGAATTTAGCGATGCCAAACTCAAAGAAGCCAACTTTAGTGGTGCAGACCTGCGGGGAGCCGTATTTAATGGAGCCGATCTAAAAAATGCCAACCTCCACGCCGTCGATTTTAGCGATGGCATTGCCTACATTACCAACTTGTCGGGCGCAGACTTGACCGATGCGATCTTGAATTCTGCCATGATGCTAAAGACAAGCTTTCGAGATGCAAAAGTGACTGGCGCTGACTTTACCGATGCTGTCCTCGATCGCACTCAAACGCTGCAACTTTGCCAAACTGCGAGTGGTGTGAATCCGATCACTGGCGTAGATACGAGAGAGTCTCTTGGCTGCTCCTAAACGCAGATTAGGCTGTTCCTAGACGTAATCCATGCAAGATTCCTACCCGCAGCGGTTGCGATCGCTCCTACAACAAGCGCACATTCCCAGCCTCAAAGCTCTTAGCCACGCGGCTAATGTTTCTGAGTGGCAAGTCAGGCAGCTTCGTCGAGGGCAAGTAGCGAAAATGCGGGTGGAGTCGTTGCATAAATTAGCCCAAGCGCTGCAAGTTTCTATGGTTGAACTGGTGGAAAAGTTTTCTGAACTGGCGATTGCCACTCCCACTGATTCTAACTTTCAGCAAGAATACCAAAGGCTCCAACTTCAACTTCAACAGCAGCGAGAAAGCCTGCAACAAGAGTTTCAGAACACAAGCCTACAAATTTTAGAATCTTGGCTAATTCAGTACCCAACAGCAGCTTATGCAGCACAGCAAAAGGACGTTTCTGCCAGCCGACTATTGCCGCTGATGCGTCCGATCGAGCAATTGATTGAAGCTTGGGGGCTGGCAGCGATCGCTCCGGTCGGTGCAGAGGTCGACTACGATCCTCAGCTTCATCAATTAATGGAAGGTCATGCTGAAGTGGGCGATCGGGTGAAAGTGCGCTACACCGGATATCGGCAGGGCGAAAAATTGCTGTATCGCGCCAAAGTTAGCCCCGTTAAACCCGCAGAAAATTAAACAACTCTTCCAGAGTAAGCTTCAGATCTTTGGCAAAGTCTGGGACAGGCAGCAAGTCGGCTGGGTCTTCAAAAAACTCAGGCGACTTGCCCGGCGGATAAGCCAAGACCGTTTCATCTTCTGGATCAAGCAGCCAGCCCAACTGGCAGCCCTGATCAAGGCAGTGAATAATATTTCGAGTCACGCGATTTTGACTTTGAGCGGGTGAAAGAATCTCAATTGTCCAGTCGGGCGCTGCTGTGAACACGTCTCCTACTCTGCCGCGATCGTCCAGTGGAATTCTGTCGTACGTAAATACTGAAATGTCAGGAACCGTCGATCGCCCTCCAAAGGTGCATCTTAGTTCTGGAAAAGCAACAGCAAGTCGCTGGGGTTCAACAATGGTATTAATGGTGGGCACTAACTTGCTCTGTAATCTGCTGTGTTTTCCTTGGGGCATGGGTTTTTGGCTCACTTGCCCATCAATGTATTCACTGGCAGGTTTCGTTTCGGGTAATGCCAAAAACTCCTCTAGGGTTAAGGTCTTCTCAGAAGTTTGAACCATAAGTGGTTTCCTCTAGGCGATCGACTTGCATTGATTATCTCTCAGTGTTTCTACCAAAGCGATCGTAACGTTCCAATGAAGATCGCATCAATTCCAGAACAACCGACTCGCTTCATTGATTACTGTTCCTAGAATCTAGATAAGTAAATATCAGGTACGGCAGGAAACCAGCAATGGCAAACGAAGAACATCTATCTTTATTAAGGCAAGGCAGAGGAACTTGGAATCGTTGGAGAATTCAAAATCCATCTATTTATCCTGATTTGAGTATGGCTGAGCTAAGCGAATTTTTTCTGTTTGGCATCAATCTTAGTCATGCCAATCTATTGGGTGCCCATCTCTTTAAAACAAACCTTTTGGGCGCAAATCTTAAAAGCGCTAACCTTCAAGATACTGACCTGCGGGATGCCGAGTTGATTGGCGCAAACTTAACTCAGGCAAACTTGAGTCGGGCAAACCTGAGTTGGGCGAACCTGAGCAAGGCAAAGCTAGTGGAAGCTACCTTAAACCAAGCTGATTTAAGTCGTGCCAACCTCAGTAGAACAGACTTTAGCCGTGCTCAAGCCCTAGGGACTAACTTTAGTAGCACTGTGCTGACGGGCGCTTGCATTGCTAATTTAGAAATTGATGCAACGACTAACTTGGAAGGGGCGATCGCCTCTTGTCTATTCTTAGGCTCATCTCGTCAAAACCCTAACCTTATGGGCTTTAGCCAAGCTTTGATCCCAAATGACTTTAGCCAACTTCTCCAAACCATGGTGGAATCGGTAGCTGCTCGGGCTTAGCCGCCTGGGTCAAAGGACGAAATCTGCACATTAGAATCTATTTACTGCGCTCGTCCTAATGTTGTAATGTACAGCACCGCCTCATCTCCCGGAATTCCCAAAATCTCATTCACTTGGTCATCAAAAAAGCCAGCGATACCGCTTACGCCTAAGCCCAGTCGAACCGCCGCGAGGTTGAGGCGTTGCCCTAGATGCCCCGCATCCATGTGTAAGTAACGGTAAGCCCGATCGCCATACTGAGCGATCGCCCTTTGTAAATCAGCGGTATGGAAAAGCACTGCCCCTGCATCTCGTCCTAAGTTTTGCCCTAAGCAGAGCATATGTAGCTCTTGCCGAAAGTTTTTGAAGCGAATTTGGCGGAGTTCCTGAACTTTGGGGGCGTAATAATAGCAGCCTTCTTCTAACCCTTCAACTCCTGACACAGCAATGAAAGTTTCGATCAAACTCAAATTAAAATAGTCGGGAGTGCGATCGAGATTTTGCTCAATGTAATTTTGGGGTTGATAGGTAAAGTCGAGCAGAGCTTTGAGTTCATCTGAAGTTAGGTTTGTACCTTGATAAGCCCGAGTAGAACGGCGTTTGAGCAGAGTGCTATCTAAGCCTTCTAAGTTCTTGCCCCAGTCTATTGGAACAGTTTGAGTCGATACTTTTAGGCAAAAAGGAAAATTGTACTTGTCTGTTGATGGGTTTTCTGTAACTTCAAGAGCAGGAGCGATCGCCAAATCTTTGACAGTAACCGATTTTTCGCCCTGAGGAATTTGGCTTGCAGCATGGCAAAACTTCAACAAATCACCATCGGCAATTTTAGGATAATCGGTCACTGATGCAGAAGGTAAAGCCGTCGGCGCTAATGACAGATTTTGCTGCACATCTAACAAATCTGCGATCGCCATCACCGTCGTCGTGCCCTCTTGCTCAGTATCCAAATAAAGCAACTGATTCATCGACTCATCAGCAAAGCCCCCAATCAAGCAAGGTCGATAATCGTTTAATGCTCCCGCCAGTTCAAAATTACCCAGCAGATGCCCCGTATCCAAAAGAATGCGTCGATAAGCTCTGTCTTCATAACGCCAAGCCGAACGATAGAACACAGCAGTGGTGACCAAAGCAAACTGAGTGGCTTCTAACGTTGGGTGCCAAAAGCAAGCGCTTTGTAATGCCGACCAAACTTCGCTGTCCCAAAAGTGCAGCAATGAATGAAACTGAGGTTGATAATTATAGAGTCCCGCAGGCATCATAGGAGTACCGCGTGAAATCAAGTAAATCTCTGCTGGATACAGCCCGCCCGCAGAAGGAGCAGCCCTGAAATAAATAGGTTCACCATTCTGCGCCATCATTTTAATAGTCAAGCCATAGCTGCAAAACAGGAAGCGAGAGAGCCGCCGCCAGTTCAACTCTTCGGTCGTTAGGTCTAATTTGTCCGATAGATAAGGCTTGAGGTCGAACGGGGTGCCGATTTTGTACTCTTTAAATGGGCTAGGCTGGTTTGCCCAGTCTATTTGCCGATTGGGTAAAGCACCAGGATGATACTTTGTGCGTTCGTGGTAATGCTGGGCAAGGGAGAGAGAATGATCTGACATGGTGTAAGAAGATAAGAGCGGTGCTGCGCCTTCAGCTTAAATATTGACACTTTTGCCTCAGATTGGCTCAGGGATTGGTACAGTTTGCGCAGTTACAGATTTTTTGAGGGAAATGTAAGAACTGTAGATATTGATGATTTATTGATGATTGGAACAAGACTTACGGACTAGTCACTACAAGTTGAGATCCTCCCTAACCTTCCCTAAGTAAGGAGGGAACCCCGAAAGCTACTTTTGAATGGGTTTGGGGATTTCCTCTGTGTAAGTCCTGTTCAAGCAAAACCCCGATGGAGCGTAGACAAGATGCAGTTAGTACCGCCTTCTGAAAGACTTCATTCTGAAAAATCTGCCAAGAGACAATTTATTCCTGCTGGTATTGCTCTACTGTGCCTGACTTTGATTGGTTTGATTCAAATGCCTCAGCTAGAGCGGTTGAAGACTCAGAGCCAAACTGCTACTGTCGAGAGCTTGCGGCAGCATGTAGAGCAAGAGCAAGTTCGATTGACGCTGCTCAAAAAATTACCTGCCTTTGGGTTTGATAATGTGCTGGCAGACTGGACGTTTTTGAACTTCCTGCAATATTTTGGCGATGCGCCTGCTCGCGCCAAAACCGACTTTACCTTAAGCCCAGATTATTTTGAGGTGGTTTTAGGGCGTGATCCTTATTTCTTAAATGCCTACACGTTTCTTTCTACCAGTTCTGCTTTGTATGCCGGGATGCCGGAACGATCGGTGGCGATCGCCCGTCAAGGGTTATCTTCTCTCCAGCCTAATGTTCCTCCTGAGTCCTACTATGCTTGGCGGCAACTGGGCATCGACGAACTTTTATTCTTAGGCGATGCTCAGGCGGCAAAGAAGTCTTTTGAAACGGCGGCAAGCTGGGCAAGGCAGTCTTCAGCGCCAGGGAGCGATCGCGTGGCAGCGCTATCTGAGCAAACGGCAGCATTTCTGGCTAACAATCCTGAGAGCAAAACCGCCCAGGTATCGGCTTGGGCAATGGTGCTAATGAATGCCTCTGACAAACGAACTCACGATACAGCCATTTCCAAAATTCAGGCGCTGGGTGGCAAAGTGATCCCAAACCCTAACGGCACCTTTGCTATTCAGCCGCCAACCAAAGACTAAACGCCAAAACTCCAGTAGAATCAGGACGAAGCCAACGGCTTCACCCCCAGGTCACTCTATCCTTCAACAGAAAATTTTTATGGCAGTCAAAAAAGGCGATGTTGTTCGTGCCATCCGAGAAAAACTGGAAAACAGTCTGGAGGCAAAAGCCAGCGATACTCGCTTCCCACCCTATCTATTTGAGACTAAAGGCGAAGTTTTAGATGCAAAAGGCGACTATGTCTTAGTAAAGTTTGGCTATGTGCCTGCGCCTAATATTTGGCTAAGGGCAGATCAGCTAGAGACGATCTAAATTTCAAGTTAACTTCTAAATTTCAAGTCAGGCTAGAGCGTATGACAGATTCGCTTCACCATTCTCACAAAGTTTCTATTGTTGGAGCGGGTAATGTAGGCAGCACTTTGGCACAGCGAGTTGCCGAGAAGAATTTGGCTGATGTTGTGCTGTTTGATATTGTTTTAGGTCGCCCCCAAGGGGTAGCGCTTGACTTAATGGAAGCTGCTGGCATTGAAGGACATAGCCGCAAGCTGACTGGAACAAACGACTATGCTGACACTGTCAATTCAGACATTATTGTGATTACAGCCGGGTTGCCGCGTAAACCTGGAATGACCCGGGATGATTTACTGAAAACAAACGCTCAAATTGTCAGGGATGCTGCGATCGGGGCGATCGCCCATTCTCCAAACGCTCTCATCATCGTCGTTACCAATCCTTTAGATGTCATGACCTACGTGGCATGGCAAGTAACCCAGCTTCCCACTTATCAAGTCATGGGGATGGCAGGCATTTTAGATTCTGCCCGGTTCCAAACCTTTATTGCTCTGGAGCTAGGAATTTCTCCTCAAGCGGTCAATGCCATGGTTTTGGGGAGCCACGGCGACCTGATGGTGCCGCTCCCGGCATATTCTACCGTCAGCGGTATCCCCATTACAGAGTTGATGGATCAAGGGGCGATCGATCGCTTAATTGAACGAACCTGCAATGGCGGTGCCGAAATTGTCGGGCTGCTGCAAACCGGAGGCGCTTACTATGCGCCTGCCTCATCGGCTTGCCTAATGGTAGAAACAATTTTGTTAAACCAGCCTCGCATTTTACCCGTCACTGCCTATTTGCAAGGAGAGTACGGCTTAAGCGACCTATTTCTAGGAATGCCAACTCGTTTAGGCAGAGCCGGAATAGAAAAAATTTTTGAACTAACTTTAACAGAAAGTGAGAAAGACGCTCTAAGCCTGTCTGCACAAAAGGTTCGGCAAAATATAGATCGGGTCATTGAGTTCCTCTGAGGGACATTTCTATATTTTTGTCAATATTCATCCTTAAATAAATATTTTGTGATCTTGATCATTTGCCACGATTCGCTATGATCAGGTAGTGAGGTCGTATAGAAAGCTATTGAACCTAAATTTCGGGTTTGGTGCAGTCCTAAATTGACTACGGGAGCTATTCCACTAATGGATTATATTGATCAAATTTTAGAAAAGCTAAAAGAGTGGGCACGTAAGCTAGTAGAAACTTTGCTAGGGCCTGATGTTCAGCCAGATCTAGAGCCAATCCCAGTCCCTGTCAAAGACTATCCTCGTCGTCGGTAAGGCGATCGGCTGGGTTTACATAAAGCTTTTACCCTAAAAAAAGACCATCCTTTGTGTCTTAGAAGTTCTTTGTGTACTTTTGGGCTCAGTCTTTTGACTGAGGTTGGGTCTTGAAGCAAGGCTTGTCAAGCCGTATTTTAGTAAATTGGAAAGCATATTAGTTTTACACGGCCCTAACCTGAATCTCTTGGGCAAACGAGAGCCTGGAGTTTATGGTGTAATTACCTTAAACGATATCCAAGGCTTGTTAGAAGCGGATGCAGAAGCGCTTCAGGTGAAAGTAGCGATGCTTCAGTCTAACCATGAAGGGGTTTTGATTGATGCAATTCATGGCGCGATCGCTGTCCACCAGGGCATCTTAATTAATCCAGGAGCCTATACTCATACCAGTGTCGCAATTCGAGATGCGATTGCTGGGGTTGCCATTCCAACTGTAGAAGTCCATCTCAGCAATATCCATCGCCGTGAAGAATTTCGCCATCATTCTTACATTGCTCCGGTGGCGATCGGGCAGATTAGCGGATTTGGAGCAGAGAGCTATCGCTTAGGATTACGCGCGTTAGTGCAGCATTTACGAATATAGTTACCCGCCTGCCCTCAACCATCCGAAAACCTGTTCAGCCGTTAACTCTAGCACTACAGACTGGAGCATAGGTAAGGCTTGGAAGCCTCTCAATTCAATAGGTTGTTGCCCTGGAAGAAAAGCTAAGATGATGCGATCGCCCGGGTCAACGAACCATCCTAGTTTTGTGCCATGGTTAAGGCAATGGAGGAGATTGCCAATGACTTTTGTGGCGTTCTGATCAGGTGAAAGAATTTCAATTGCCCAATCTGGCGGCATGTTAAAAACATTTTCAATCTCTCGATCGCCATCAAAGGGAATTCGTTCCCAAGAAAAAACCGCTACATCGGGAATGATCGAACGATTGCCAAATGTGCAGCGTAGTTCTGGAAAAGCTAAGGCTATCTTTGGAGATTCTGCAACCTGATTGACTGTCTCGCAAAGCTTGAACTGAAGGCGGGAATGTTTACCTTGGGGCATGGGCTTCTGATAGATCCGTCCTTCTATAAATTCGCTGGCAGGTTTTGTCTCAGGTAGGTTGAGAAACTCTTCGAGAGTGAGAGCAGGGGAGAGAGCGATCGTCATTGTCTAGCTCTGGGATTCTAGAAAGAATTGCTGTTTATGAGTTTAAAGTATGGCAGAAGCTCTTGTTCTGATTCGAGAACTTTGCAAAATTCGTTATTTTGGTAGGGTGTAATGCGAGTTTTACGAAAATGCCGACAGACAAACTTGATCAGCTAAAAGCCTTATTTGCAGACATGGATCGGGCGTTAATTGCCTATTCTGGAGGGATTGATAGCACCCTGGTGGCTAAGATTGCCTTTGATGTATTGGGCGATCGTGCGCTTGCCATCACCGCAAATTCTCCTTCCCTCCTGCCTGATGACTTGGAGGACGCACGGATTCAGGCAGCAGAAATTGGGGTTATTCATGAGGTCGTGCAAACCCATGAAATGGATAATCCTAACTACACGTCCAATCCGGTCAATCGCTGCTACTTCTGCAAAAGCGAACTACACGATACGTTAAAGCCGTTGGCACTAGAGCGGGGTTATCCCTATGTGGTGGATGGGGTGAACGCTGATGATTTGTCTGATTATCGCCCTGGGATTCAAGCTGCAAAGGAGCGGGGAGCGCGATCGCCCCTTGCCGAAGTTGGGGTTTCTAAGCTAGAAGTGCGCCAAATCTCTAAGCTGATGGGTTTACCGTGGTGGGACAAGCCTGCCCAACCCTGCCTCAGTTCGCGGTTTCCCTATGGCGAAGAAATTACGGTGGCAAAGCTTCAGCGGGTGGGGCAAGCCGAGCGTTATTTGCGATCGTTTGGATTGGGTAACTTAAGGGTGCGATCGACGGGTGAAACTGCCCGAATTGAGCTACCTGCTGAACAAATTAAAGAATTTGTTTTGACAACGGACTTGCCCACTCTGGTGGCGACTTTGCAATCCTATGGCTTTATGTACGTCACGCTGGATTTAGAAGGATTCCGCAGCGGTAAACTTAATCAGGTGCTTGAGGGCAGTGTAATTAGCCGATGAGCAGCAAAGTTCAAAAGATGAATTCCTGACAACGCTCTAAGATGGGAAAGCGATTACTTTTCCATTTGCTTATGTCTGCCGCTATTTCTCTCGAACAAATCCAGGCGATCGCTGATAGCTCTGTAACTTTGCCCCAAGCTCCCTTGCTAGGGATGTCTACGGCTGAACTTAGCAATTGGGTACAACAACATGGACAGCCAGCCTACCGAGGCAAGCAACTGCATCAATGGCTGTATCAGCAGGGTGGGCGATCGCTGGCTGATATTTCTGTATTTCCTAAGCAGTGGCGGGCAGATTTAGCCGACGTGAATGTGGGGCGATCGACCCTGCACTACCGCTCTGAGGCACCGGACGGCACCGTAAAGTTTCTGCTGAAATTGGCAGATGGTCAAATTATTGAGACAGTGGGCATTCCTACCGAAAAACGTCTGACGGTGTGTGTCTCATCGCAAGTGGGTTGTCCGATGGCTTGCGATTTTTGCGCCACGGGTAAGGGTGGCTTTACCCGCAATTTGGCGCAACACGAAATCATCGATCAAGTGCTGACCGTGCAAGAAGACTTCGGGCAGCGAGTCAGCAATATTGTGTTTATGGGCATGGGCGAACCATTATTAAATAGCGAGAGCGTCCTTGCCGCCGTGCGATCGCTCAACACCGATGTCGGGATTGGACAGCGCCTCATGACGATCTCTACAGTAGGTATTCCAGGACGCATCCAGCGATTGGCACAGCATCAGCTTCAAGTTACCCTAGCTATTAGCCTGCACGCCTCCAACCAACTTCTCCGCGAACGGTTGATCCCCAGCGCTCGGCAGTATCCATTGACAGCGTTGCTGGCAGAATGCCGTGAGTATGTACAAATTACAGGGCGGCGCGTCACCTTTGAATATGTTTTGTTGGCAGATATTAACGATCGCCCGGAACACGCCCTTGAACTCGCCGAACACCTGCAAGGCTTTCAAAGCCATGTCAATTTGATTCCCTATAACCCCATTTCTGAAGTTGATTATCAATGTCCGAGCGATCGTCGGATTCGGGCGTTTGTCGAGGGGTTAAAGAGTCGCCATATCGCTGTCAGCGTTCGGCAAGCACGGGGATTAGCAGCAGATGCAGCTTGTGGCCAGCTTCGGGCATCGAGAGAATCTTAAAGAAGTAAATGTCAGTAAGGAACAATTTACTAGCTTGCTTCCTCTTAAAGACTGACCCTTTTAGAAAAATTCGGCATTTTCTAAGATTGTGCCTGCTGGAGAAGCTGAGAGGGTAAGGAAATTAGATTCTCACCATAGGTTCTGACCAGTCCTTGCCGTCGCAGTTTGCCAATTAGCCGAGTGACGGTGACTCGGGTTGAGCCGATCGCACTGCCGATTTGGGCATGGGTCAAGGTGAACGGAAGATAGTAGCCTCCTTCACAAGGTTGACCAGATTCTTCAATGAGCAGAGTCAAAAATCCTAAGAGGCGATCGCTGGTTCGACGCTGCCCTAGAGTACTGAGCCATAAGAGCTTGCGTTGATGCTGATAGCGGAATGCCGCCATCACCTCTTCACGAATTTCTGACCGATTTTCTAAATCTTCCCAGTACAACCAAATCACCGCAGTATTATCTACGTGCGCGAAACTCTGAATATTGAAAGGGTATTGGGCGATAACTTCAAAGGGCTGAGTAGAACCAATGAATCCCAAAAAAGCTTCTTCTGAATTAAGCCGAGAGCGGCGAGGCGCACTTCCACTAGAACTAACTTGGGCTTCCCCAACTAGCCTGACAAAGCCCTGATGAACAAGATAAAGTAGCCCCGTTCTTGCCGGAATCTTTTCATCTTTTCTAAAGGTGCGGTAGCGGTAGTGCTCCTGTGCCCAGTCTAATAACTCGAGCCAGTATCTTGTCATTGCTGAAGGTTTAGTGGAGATAGGACTTCGGTGTTCAGTCTACAAGTAACTTCATAATAAATAGAAAACTTAAAATCAAAAAAATAGAGTAGACCTAAACGCCAGAAACCTTAGATGCAGTGCAATGGAGCATTCCAGCATAAACCTAGGCAAGTAGATGCTACTTAAAGCACCAAGGTATAGGACAATATCAAGAACTTAAAGTATGAGCCGTGAATAGTCTCGCAGCAATATATCACAGCCCAATCGCTATGCAAAGATAATTCTTGGAAAACCTAGAAAAAGTTGCTTGAGTTTGGGCGTTGCTGAATTGTAGTATGAAAATCCGGTTCCCCTGCCCTCTTAGGGAAGGGGCTAGGGGTTAGGTTGAGTCGGCAGCGAGATAGACCTCTCCCCCAACCCCTCTCCTGAAGGAAAGGGGCTTTGAGCAGATTCATACTCTCATTCAGCAATGCCTGAGTTTGTACTTCTGCTCTTAAGTCTTTTAATTCTTGAGCTTTTTCATCAAAAACGTTTCCCTCAAGTGATGTAGACAATTGACGCAGAATTGGCGGGTATCCCTCCTCAGGAGCATCGGATTAACGGTTTAAGTTTTATTACGATAGGAGTAGCAAAAGTGAACATGAAATTGCTTGGGAGATGGAAAGGGAGATGGAGAGTATGAATGGTAATTTGCGAGTCGGCAACTTATTTGGGATTCCTTTTTATATCAATCTGTCCTGGTTCTTGGTGCTGGGGTTGGTAACTTGGGACTATGGCAACGAGTTGGGGTTTTCGTTCCCTCAGTTGGGTGGCTCGGCATGGATTTTGGGTTTGGCGGCGGCTTTAATGCTGTTTGCCTCGGTGTTAGCCCATGAGTTAGGGCATAGCTTTGTGGCAATTCGGCAAGGTATTCCAGTAAACTCTATTACGCTATTTATTTTTGGTGGATTGGCAAGTTTGGGGGAGGAGTCTAAAACGCCGGGTGATGCGTTTTGGGTGGCGATCGCCGGTCCTTTGGTCAGCCTTATCCTTTTTGGTATCCTCACTTTGGTCAGTCTTTTTGGAGGAATTACAGGCGCACCTGCGGCAATTGTAAGCCTCGTGGCTTCGATTAACTTAGCGTTGGCATTGTTTAATTTGCTGCCGGGGTTGCCGTTGGATGGGGGCAATGCGTTAAAGGCGATCGTTTGGAAGGTTACGGGCAAACCTTATAAGGGTCTTGCTTTTGCTAGCAAGGCGGGGCAATTTTTAGGCTGGATTGGAATTGGTCTAGGCTCTTTGTCTTTGCTGGGCATAAGCAACATAGGCAGCTTTTGGACACTGATTGTAGGTTGGTTTTTGCTGCAAAATGCGGGTCGCTCTGCTCAAGCTGCTAGTGTCCAAGAGCAGTTGAGTGGATTGACCGCTGTTGATGCCATAACGCCTAATAGCCCAGTGGTGTCTGCCGATCTGTCGCTACGTGAGTTTGCCAATGGTCATGTAATCGGGAATCCTATGAACTGGAAAAAATACCTGGTGACTGATGCTGATGGAAAGTTGCTAGGAGAGATCGCTGTAGATGCCATGAATGCGATCCCAACAAACGATTGGTGGAACGTCCAGGTTAAAACGTTAATTCAACCAACTGAACAACTGGTGACTGTTGCCGCAGACTTACCGTTACTAGAAGTGGTGACGTTACTAGAAGAACAGCATGTGCCAAATCTGGCGGTACTGAAAGATAACGTTTTGATGGGTTTACTGGAAAAAGACTCGATTATCAAGCTCTTGCAGAAACGCTTTGAGGAAAAAGCAGAGGCATAGGTGCTTAATCTTCTAGCACTTAATCTTCTAGCATATGTCTAGAAAATACGTAGATGCGCTGGGTTTCTAGGTGAGTACAAACTTCTGAAGGGCGGATGAAGTTGGGATGGGGATCAAGCCGGAAAATCTGGCGATCGAGCTGTACCTGTAAATTGGTCAGAGGGTCGCTACCGGGGGAAATTAAAAACTCGATTTGAGCCACCGAATCCCATGAAGCTAGGGTGTCGAGAATTTGGGCGATCGCCATCACCTGAGGATTCTCTAACTCTCGATACCAGTTTGGCAAGACGACTTGGGATGAGTCGAACCCTAGATGAAAAGTCAGAGAGGATTTGCCGAACAGGGCAACGGCAAGCGATCGCGCTTCCTCTTGCAACCAGAACCCCTGCGCCTTACCCAAGTGCCGAATCTTTTCTAAGCGCTCATAGCGATCGGTCACTGATAACGGGTCGTCTTGCCACTGAATGGCAATCGTTACCAGATAAGTGCTGAGCAATAAATGACCTAGTTTTTCTGCTTTTGTCGTTAGATATTCGGCGTTGTATTCCGTGGCTTCAATGAGCAAGGGGACGCGATCGACCAGGTCTAGCCCATAGCCCTTTAAGCCTGCAATCTTGCGAGGATTATTAGTGATCAGACAAAACTGTCGCACACCCAGGTCAATTAAAATCTGCGCGCCCATACCATAGTTGCGTTGGTCAGCCGGAAATCCGAGGCGTTCGTTCGCTTCGACTGTATCTAGCCCCAAATCTTGCAGCGAATATGCCTTGAGCTTGTTAACTAAGCCAATTCCACGCCCCTCTTGCCGCAAATAAACTACGACTCCCTGCCCCGCGTTCTCAATCATTTTCAGAGCCGACTGAAGCTGCCCTCGACAATCACAGCGCAGAGAACCCAGCGCGTCTCCGGTCAGGCACTCTGAGTGCATTCGCACCATAATACTTTGGTTGTTAAACGTTGTAGGGTCGCCTTTAACAATGGCGATATGTTCAGAATTGTCTAGCAAATTGCGGTAGGCGTAAACCTGGAAGTGCCCAAACATAGAAGGCAGATTTGCCACGGCTTCGCGCTGCACAAAGCGCTCGTGCTGGAGCCGATAGCGAATTAGGTCGGCAATATTAATGATTTTGAGGTTGTGAGTTTTGGCATACACCATCAATTCTGGTAGTCGTGCCATAGAGCCATCGGGGTTTTGGATTTCGCAAATGACCCCTGCTGGATATAGCCCTGCTAGCCGCGCTAGATCAACGCCTGCTTCTGTGTGTCCGGCTCGTTTTAGAACGCCGCCCTCTTTGGCTCTGAGGGGAAAAATATGCCCTGGACGACGTAAATCGCTGGGCTTGGTATTGGGATTGAGGGTGAGTTGAATGGTGCGGGAGCGATCGTCGGCAGAGATGCCTGTCGAAACGCCCAGGTGAAGTGCGCCATCAATGCTGACGGTAAAGGCGGTTTCTTCGTTGCTATCTTCAAAGGCGCGGCTGTTGACCATGAGGGGCAGGTCTAACTCGTCGAGACGATCGCCTGTCATGGCTAAGCAAATTAATCCTCTGGCTTCGACTGCCATAAAGTTAATCATGTCTGGCGTGGCAAACTGTGCTGCACAAATTACATCGCCTTCGTTTTCGCGGTTTTCATCATCCACTACAACCAGGGCACGCCCTGCTTTGAGGTCTGTCAGTGCGGATTCAATAGAGTCAAATTCAAAGGGGAGAGAGGATTCCACGGGATTCGTTATTAATGTGAAGAGAATTGAGGTGAAGAGAGACGGAATAGAGGTCGAGAGGAGCAGGCTACGTTAGTTCTGAGAGTGATGCAAAGTTTCTTAATGCTTTGATTCTTATGGTAGCTTGCAAGGGGTGAAGGAACGATGGATAAAGATGAGCGATGATCTGAAAGTGGCTATATTTGTTACCTCTACACCAGAGAGTTTGAGATTACAATCTGCATCACTAAGGAGCAGCGATCGCCATAATTTTGATGGATTTGATGAATTTGATGGATAGGTTTGATCAAGATGATCTATCGTGTGGTTACGAAATTAATTCTTAAAGTGAGTAAGCATCATGGGTGATTCGGCGCGCGTGCCAGTCGGAATTGTAGGAGCATCGGGTTACGGCGGTGTGCAACTGGTGCGGTTGTTGTTAGATCATCCGGAGGTAGAGATTGTTTATTTGGGAGGCGAATCGAGCGCGGGCAAGCCATTTACAGACATTTATCCCCACTTGGCGCAGCAGACAAAGCTAACAGTTGAGACGATCGACCTGGAGAAAATTGGCGATCGTTGTCAAGCAGTTTTCCTCTCTTTGCCCAACGGACTCGCCTGCGATATGGCTCCAACTTTGCTCAAAAAAGGCTGCAAAGTGCTGGATCTATCCGCCGATTATCGCTTTGAAAATCTCTCGACGTATGAAAGCTGGTACAGCAAAACCCGCAGCGATCGAGAAGTGGCAGAAACAGCGGTTTATGGATTGCCCGAACTCTATCGCAGCCGCATTGCCGAGGCGCAACTCATTGGTTGTCCGGGCTGCTACCCAACTGCTAGCCTGTTGGCGCTGTCGCCTTTGTTGAAGCAAGGTTTAATTCTTTCAGAGTCGGCGATTATTGATGCTAAATCAGGAGCATCGGGCGGCGGACGGCAGGCGAAAACTAACTTGCTGTTGGCAGAGGCGGATCAGTCTTTGGGGGCTTACAACGTAGCGCGCCATCGTCATACTCCCGAAATTGAGCAGGTTTGTAGCGACTTAGCAGGACATGAAGTTCAGGTGCAGTTCACGCCCCATATGATTCCGATGGTGCGGGGTATTTTAGCGACTGTCTACGCTAATCTGCGCGATCCGGGCTTGGTACGGGATGATTTGCTAACGATTTATCAGGCGTTTTACCGAAATTCGCCTTGGGTGAAGCTGTTGCCTAGTGGCACTTTTCCACAGACTAAATGGGCTTGTGGGACTAATAATTGCTACATCGGTATTGAGGTTGATCCTCGGACTGCCAGAGTCATTGTCATCTCGGCGATCGACAATTTGCTGAAGGGACAGGCAGGACAGGCGGTGCAGTGTTTGAACATCATGATGGGCTGGGATGAAACGCTAGGATTGCCGAAGATGGGCTTTTATCCTTAGCGATCGCTCTACCAACTATTGCTTTATGGACACTTGCCAAATTTTTCCAACTTGCTTGAGTTCAAATCCCTGACAGCTTTCTAAAAAAACGCGGGATTTATTCTGAATGCCGAGAACATCTAAAAAGTGTTTAAGTGGCTTTCCATACTGTTTCTGAAATTCATTCAGCAAACTTGTAAACTCGGCATATCTGGTTACTGTTTCGGATGTCTGAGTCTTGAGGATCTTTAGTAGGGCTTTTTCTAACTGTTGTCTAGAACGAATACTAGGAGCGGCTTGGTCAGATTGCCCATTTGGCGTAGATGGACAGGTAGGTGAAGGACTAGAGAACACTGAACTGAGTTTAGGAGGAATGAAAAGGCAAATATAAGCTTCCTTTTTTTCTGCCGATTGGTGAATGACAAACTCTCCAGGATGGTCAGTGAATAGATCGCTGGTTTGCTGCCCAAGCTGATGGTGATTAACTAACTGAGTTAGCGTAAACCCATAAGTCTCTTGAAATTTTCTGGATAGCCATGAGAGTTGAACCCATTGATTTGAGGTTAGCTGCTGGTGTTTCTGAATTAGAGTTTTAATACCGCTTAAGCATTCTTCTAAAGGTAGAATATTGGGCTGTGGCGGCTAGGGCTGGTGATTAAAAGTTTGACCCGTTGAAAGATTAGTGACATGCAGAGATTCTGGTTGCCTACGGACTGTATAAGCGCTTAATCCGTGCATCCGAAGCGTATTGCAGAGATGAGCAAGATCGCTATCTGAGGAACAAACCAGTACTTCTTTCACGTTGGGATAAGGGACAAATAGCGAGGAGCCGATCGCCGTCATTTTCATGTCTGCACTATTTTTTCCGGCAGGTACATGAATCATCTGATACCCGCGATCGTTCAATTCTGCATCTTGTTGGCAGCTGATGGTTCGCCAATTGGCAAAAGCAATTTTGATCTGGAGGGGATGCTTGCAGCAGGTTTGAAGAAATCTTTCTTCATTTAGATCTAACTTAATATTTTCGAGATCGAGCAGTAGAATCGCGATCGCCTGTCTCTGGCTTTGTCCTACATTCCAATCATCTGGGGCGATCGAAGGTTGAATGACTCTTAGAATCGACACGTTTAGGACAACCTCATGAGGATGTTGTCCTTATGAATTCCCTATTCAAGTCTCAAACTAACTTTTCAAAAAGGCAGCCCTATTCAGTTCCCTTTAACGTTAGGGCTGGATCGGCACTTATTTTGCAGTTAGAAGATGCTTCAATTGGTGAGCCAAAACTTCTAGTCCGGCATCTTTGGCAAAATAGCTATCTGCATCCGGGCAAATTTCCTTGCCGCTGACGGCTAACTCGTTAGCACTCATATAGGCTGTAACTAGAACAATGAGAGGGGGTTGTGGCAGGATTTTTCTCAGGCGAGCCACAACCTCCATGCCATCTGCGTATGTTTCATGGCGGGCTGTTGGAAGAGAGAGGTCAATTAGCAAAGCATCATATTGATCTAGCATCTCGGCTTGCCACAGGAATGTGGCGATCGATTGATAAACGACCACCGAAAAATCCTGTCGGAGAAAGCGCTTTACCGTCAAACACCAGTGCGGGTCATCGTCTAAGATAGCTAGCTTGTACATCTTGACTCAATTTCTCCTCTGCTTAAGCTGGGACATGATCTCTAAAAAAGCCTCATAGTCTGTAATAGGCTTGAGATAGCAATAGTCGGCTTTAGATTGGATCAACAGTGTCTTCTGCTCAGTAGGCAGACAGTAAGCAGTAACCACAATGATGGGGAGTTCGTGACACCAAGCCTTTAGATGGCATGAGAGCATAGCACCATCAACTTTTTGCCCTTTCCATGAAACTCCAGGCAAGTTGATATCCATAATCACCAGGTCTACAGTTTCGGCTTCGCAACGACGAAAAATTTCGGCAGGGTCGCAGGTAATCGTTACTTGATGCCCGCCCAGGCGTTCCAGCAGTCTAGCCGTTCCGACTGCCAGCAGATGATCATCTTCAACCAACAAGACTTGCAAAGGCTTGACCTCTTAGGTAGGTGGATGAAGCGGCAGGGTAAACGAAACCGTGGTTCCTTGTCCAACGCCCAAACTTTCGAGCCAAATTTGCCCGCCCATAAGTTCTACTAGCTTACGGCAAATCGCTAGCCCCAGTCCTGCTCCTTTGTAATCGCGTTGGGGAGATCCATCTGCCTGAATGAACGGTTCAAACAGATGTTCGGCAGTCGTCATGTCAATGCCAATGCCAGAATCAATCACCGAGATTTCTGCCATGGTGCCCGTACTGTCCTCCCTCACTCGCATAATCACTTCTCCCCGTGGAGTGAATTTGAAGGCGTTGCTAAGCAGATTGGTCATGACCTGATGGACTTTGATTCTGTCGGCAAATACAGTGTCAACCTGGCAGTCGAGGGTAAGGGGCGTTCGCGTTGAACGACTTTCGGCATCGACTAAAAAGCACTGTTCTTGTAGGAGCTTAGGCAGGTGCAAGACTTCTAGATCCAGAATGACGTGGCGAGATTCAATTTTGGCAATGTCGAGCACATCGTTAATGATGGTGACTAGATTACGGGTAGATTGATAGGCTCCTTCAATGTATTGGCGCAACTCTGTTTCGTCTTCGTAGAGCCGATCTTTGAGCAGCTTCAGATAGTTTAGCGTTGAGGCTAAGGGCGTTCGTAGTTCGTGGCTGGTCATTGCCAAAAAGTTAGTTTTCAGGCGGTTAACTTCTTCGGCGGCGGCTTGAGCTTGGGTCAACTGCTGGTTGTGCATTTCTAGCACCAGGCGCTGCTGCTGTTCTCGTTGGTGCAGCCAGTTTTGCATGATGGCGATCGACAGGTGCAGGTTAAGCGACTGAATGAGTTCCATTTCTTCCAGGCTCCAGGGCAACGCCTGATCTCGTTTCAGAGCTTGCCATTGCCCCATTGACTGCCGGGGGCGCTGCTGGCGATCGTCCGTTGTTTCATAGCCCAGCCAGAGGGTAGCTGTGTCAATCTGATCTCGAAACAAAGTGAGGCAGCCCAAGAACTCATTACCATAGGACAAGGGTTGAATGACCAATCCCCTAATTTCAGTGCTTTGGAAGACTTCCAACAGCGGGTGAAGTTGTGGCTCTTGCTGAAGATTGACGACTACACGCACTGGCTGATCTGAGGAGACGGTTTCACTAGGGCTTAACTCCTCCAAAGCTGGCTCTCTAGCCTTGGTGGCTTGCCAAAGCGGATGAGACTCTAGTTCTGAAGTTTGATCCTCAGTAGTAGAGAGCTGGGTGCCGTAGGTGTAGAGATGCGTAGGCAGTGACCCATCAGGCGAAGTGAGATAAAGTCTGCCCCCAGAGCTTCCAGAAGTCTTAACGGCTTGTTCTAGAACAGTTTGAAGAATCTGTTCGGGGCTACGCGCTGCATGGAGCAGAGCCGCAATCTGATTGACGATCGCCTCTCGTTGGGAGCGTTCTTGTGCTTGACTGAGTAAACTCGCCTGGGCAATCGCCAGGGAAACCTGATCTGCCAACAACTGCACCACCTGTAGATCTTCTTCAGCAACCTCTCTGGGTTCGGCATGGTGGGAAATTAGCAGCCCCCAAAGGTCTTGCTGGTACAGAATGGGGACGACCAGCGACGACTGCACACCCATCTCGGTCAAATATTCCACATGACAGGGATCAACTGGGCGGCTGAGGGTTTCTTCGAGGGGGTTTTGCAGAACCGCTTCAACGCTCAAGTCTTGAATAGAAGTTGATTTCGGGGCAGGAATTGAGTTGAGCCAGATGCGCTGCTGCGATACATCAATGATGGTGCGCGTCCGAGCTTTGACAAATAAGGCTCTTGCCTGAGGTGGGATGTCATCGGCTGGATAGTGCAACCCCAGCAGCGAAGGCAAGCGGTCTTTGGCGCTCGATTCTGCCGCCACATGACCATGACCATCTGAGTCAAAACGATAGATTTTAACGCGATCGGTTTGTAAAAAAGCCCGTAGCTCAATGACCGTGGCATCCAAAATTTCTTGCAGATCCAAAGACTGCCGAATCCGGTTCGCCATGCGGCTGAGTAGCGCCTCTTTGCTGTGGTTGAGCGGATGCAGATCTTGAGCAGACCCAAACTCATAATTACTGGTCACGGTAGACTTTCCTGGGGGTTTTCAATTCTAACGATTTGCTAGAGCGTGGCGATCGACCAATTGAGTAATGGCATTAATCAGGGCAAAAGGATCAATCGGTTTGGTAAAGTGCCGTTGAAACCCAGCGTCTAGCGCTTGCTGTTTGTCGGCTTCGCTGGCATATGCCGTGAGGGCGATCGTGACAAAGAGATTAAGAGGCATGGCTTTAATCTCCCGCATCATCGCATAGCCATCCATATCCGGCATCCCAATATCACTGACCAAAATATCCGGTTGAACGCGCTGAAGGCTTTGTAGCGCTTCACTAGCAGAAGAAACTGCTACCACTTCGGCTCCGGCTTGCTGCACCGCAAAAGTAACTAGATGCTGCGAATCTGGATCATCATCAACCACCAAAATTCGCAGACCTTCTAGCGGGAGGAAATTGGGATGAGGAGCCTTGGAATCTGGAATACAGGTTTTCTGGCAAAGGATTTTGTGGAGAGGAATTGTTACCTTAAAAGTTGCGCCTTGTCCTTCTCCAGCACTCTCGGCAACTACTGCGCCTCCATGCAGTTCCACAATCTGCCGCACGATCGCCAGCCCCAGCCCCAACCCCCCAAACTGACGAGTTGTAGAGCCATCTTGTTGACGAAAGTACTCAAAAATATAGGGCAAAAAATCAGTATGAATACCTTTACCCGTGTCGTGAACTTGAAGTTGCACGTTCTCTTCCACCTGGCTGACTTGGATCTGAATCTTGCCTCCGATCGGTGTAAATTTAACTGCATTCGAGACTAAGTTCCACACAACTTGCTGGAGCCGAGTCACATCGCCCATGACAAAGTAACAACCGAGGGGCGCGTCAATTTGCAAATTTAACTCTTTGGTTTCAGCAGCCAGCCGAATGGTTTCCACCGCCGAAACAACCGCTGCACTTAAATCAATCGGTACAGGTCGTAAGCTTAGTTTGCCTTGCAAAATTCGGGAGATATCCAACAAGTCATCAATAAGCTGCGCCTGGAGTTGGGCATTGCGCTCAATTGTTTCCAAAGCGGCATCTGTTCGTCCTGGATTGAGCTTGCCGCGGCGCAATATTTTTGACCAGCCCAAGATTGGGTTCAGGGGCGTACGGATTTCGTGGGACAGCACGGCTAGAAACTCATCTTTAAGACGGTTGGCACGTTCGGCTTCAACGCGAGCCGCTTGCTCTCGGCTGAGAATCTGAACGCGCTCGGCTTCCAGGTTATTGCGCTCCGTCACATCTTCAGCTACGCCTGCTAATCGGTAGGGCTGTCCTGCCTCGTCTCGTACCAAAAACCCGCGATCGCGCACCCATCGAATTGACCCATCTGGACGTATCACCCGATATTCCTCCTCACAACTGCCCTGGGCAAGACATCGCGCTGGAGCCGTCCTCACCCGTTGGCGATCGTCCACATGGACAGATTCAATCCAAAGGTCGAAGTTACGATGCAGGTCGGTGCAGGAACGTCCCCAAATTGTCTCGAAAGCCGGACTAACATAGAGCAGTTGAGACGCGTGCAGATCAACTAACCAGAAGACGCTAGAAATCGTTTCTGCCAATTGCCGCAACTGCCTTTCGCTTTCCTGCAAAGCCGCTTGAGCTTGCCGCCGTTCGCTTTCTTGAAGGGTGAGCAGCCTACGTTGCTCTAGCACCTTCTGCGTGGTTTCTAGCACCGTGACCAAAATGCCGCCCACGGTTTTACCTTCGTAGATCGGGCTATAGCATAGCGTGAAGTAACATTCCTCTACGTGCCCATCGCGCTTGATTGGGTAGAGTTGATCCTCTAGATAAGTGACCTTTTCCTCAGTCAGAACTGCCTGATAAATGGGTTCGTTGATCTGCCAAATTTCTGACCAGCACTCTTGGGTCGGTTGCCCCATTGACTGAGGATGCTTTCCTCCTAAAATCACTCGATACCCATCGTTATAAATTTGAGTCAGACTGGTTCCCCACAAAATGACCATTGGAAAGCGAGAGGGCAAGCATAACAGCACGGCTGTCAACAAACTAGGCGACCAAGTTTCGATCGCGCCGATCGCCGTTGTTTCCCAGTCAAACGATCGCAGGAGTGTTCCCACTTCTCCGGCACTGGCTAGAACGTTTTCTGGAATTGTAGACCTTGCCACTCTGTGCTCCTTTATTGGCGATCGGCGGGGAAGTACTGCTCTAGTAAACCTGTCCGTCTGTCATCTCACCTAGCACCATCTTAATATTCCAAGCACGTTACCACAGGGTATAAAACAGGTTCATGTCTCAAAGGATAGAGAAATGTTTGAGCCTGATTGAGCTAGATAAAAATCTCCTGACTTCGTTAGACAGGGGGTTAGATACGAGAAATTGCGGCATAGCTTACTGAATCTAAGTCTCAAACTAACTTTTCACCCAGACAAGAATTCTCTCTATCGCCCCCATAATGTAAACAGACGCTTTACATTCTTTGGCTATGACAAGAGACTTGCAGGGATTCCTTAAACAACTAGAACAGCGGGGGCAACTTCGGCGGATTTCGGCGCTGGTCGATTCTGATTTAGAAATTGCCGAGATTGCCGATCGCATGTTGCAGCAGGCAGGCCCCGCACTGTTATTTGAAAACGTTAAAAACTCTCCCTTTCCTGTTGCTATTAACGTCATGGGAACAGTCGAACGAATCTGTTGGGCAATGGGAATGGAACGCCCAGAGGAACTAGAAGAGCTAGGCAAAAAACTGGCGACGATTTACCAGTTGCGGCCTCCCAAGAACTTTTCCCAAACCGTGAATCTGGGCAAGGTGCTGCTGGATGTGGTTAAGGCAAAGCCTAGTCGAGACTTCTTTCCGGCTTGTCAGCAGGTGGTGCTGAAGGGGGATGAAGTCGATTTAACCCAAATTCCCATGCTGCGCGTCTATCCTGGCGATGCGGGGCGGGTACTCACGTTGGGGCTAATGATTACCAAAGACTGCGAAACCCAAATTCCTAACGTTGGAGTGTACCGTTTGCAGGTGCAGTCAAAAAATACGATGACGGTGCAGTGGCTGTCGATCCGAGGTGCAACTCGGCATTTGCGGAAGGCGGCAGAGCGGGGGAAAAACCTGGAAGTGGCAGTGGCGATCGGGGTGCATCCTTTGGTAGTGCTAGCGGCTGCAACGCCGTTACCGATTGATATGTCGGAGTGGCTCTTTGCTGGACTTTATGGCGGGTCTGGATTGCCACTGGCTAAATGTAAAACGGTGGATTTAGAAGTTCCGGCTGAGTCGGAGTTTGTGTTAGAAGGAACGATCATGCCGGGAGAAGTGGCGATCGATGGTCCAGCGGGCGACCACATGGGGTTTTATGGTGGTGTGAATGAGAAAGCGCCTCTGATCCGCTTCAACTGCCTCACCCATCGCAAAAATCCGATTTACATGACGGCGTTTAGTGGTCGTCCGCCCAAAGAAGACGCAATGATGGCGATCGCCCTCAACCGGATCTACACGCCCATTCTGCGCCAACAAGTCCCCGAAATCATCGACTTCTTTCTACCTATGGAGGCACTCAGCTACAAGGCTGCGATCATTTCCATTGATAAAACCTATCCTGGACAAGCGAAACGGGCAGCACTGGCATTTTGGAGCGCTTTACCGCAATTCAGCTACACCAAGTTTGTAATTGTGGTCGATAAATCTATTAACGTCCGCGATCCGAGGCAAGTTATCTGGTCGATCGCCTCTAAGGTCGATCCGCAGCGGGATGTGTTCATTTTGCCCAACAATCCTTTCGACTCCTTAGACTTTGCCACCGAGCAGCGAGGGCTAGGCGGACGAATGGGCATGGATGCCACCACAAAGGTTTATCCCGAAACCGATCGCCCCTTCCCCGCTATCCTCGAATCCGATCCAGAAGTAGCAGCAATGGTCGATCGCCGCTGGGCAGAATATGGGCTAGGGAATTTAGGCACTGAAGAAGTAGATCCTAACTTATTCGGCTATAACATTCGTTAAGGATTGTCTTCTCGTATCGCAGCGGCGTATGGAGATAGCGTTACAGATCTAAGAAAGTATTACAAAATATTGCACACTCCTAAGAAGGGGAACGCCATGCCGGAAAATTACTGCATAGAGACTGAAGAATGAACTTCTTAAGCATCCTTGAATCGCGTTCGCTTTATCAGTATGCTCAAGTAAAGGTTGTTAAAAGTTCGCAGAGAAGAAGAATTTCTTCTTTAAGAAATCTGCGTTCAGAAGCCGCCTTGCAGTTCAAGACTCAATCGTTCATTCGTGAACGCTAGTTTAAACAAACTCGGTTACATCTTGCTTTTCGGAGGAATCCCTTAATGAGTATTATCACGAAGTCCATCGTGAACGCCGATGCTGAGGCTCGCTACCTAAGCCCCGGTGAACTAGACCAAATCAAAAGCTTTGTCACTTCTGGCGAACGCCGTGTACGGATTGCGCAAGTTTTGACCGAATCCCGTGAGCGGATCGTCAAGCAAGCAGGCGACCAACTGTTCCAAAAGCGCCCTGACGTTGTTTCCCCCGGTGGCAACGCTTACGGCGAAGAAATGACTGCAACTTGCCTTCGTGACTTGGACTACTATCTGCGCCTTGTGACCTACGGAGTGGTTTCAGGTGATGTGACCTCCATCGAAGAAATCGGCATCGTCGGCGTTCGTGAGATGTACAAGTCTCTCGGCACCCCCATCGACGCAGTCGCTTCGGGTGTTGCGGCAATGAAAAACGTAGCCGTTGGAATGATGTCGGGTGAGGATGCTGCTGAGGCAGGTGCTTACTTCGATTACGTCATCGGTGCTATGCAGTAGTAAAAGGTTGAACTGGGTAAATCATCCACTGTTCAAATCTTTTAACATTTTTAGCCTGATCGACATTCATTTAATTTAAGGAAGCAAAATCATGCAAGACGCAATTACCTCTGTCATCAACTCCGCAGACGTTCAGGGCAAGTACCTGGATATGTCTGCTCTAGAAAAGCTAAAAGGCTACTTCTCTAGCGGCGAACTTCGCGTTCGTGCCGCAACATCCATCAGCGCTAATGCTGCTGCGATCGTCAAAGAAGCTGTAGCTAAGTCATTGTTGTACTCAGATGTCACCCGTCCCGGTGGCAATATGTACACCACCCGTCGCTATGCAGCCTGCATTCGTGACCTCGACTACTACCTCCGCTACTCGACCTATGCCATGTTGGCTGGCGACCCTTCCATCTTGGATGAGCGCGTTTTGAACGGCTTGAAAGAAACCTACAACTCTCTAGGTGTACCTGTTTCTTCCACCGTCCAAGCTATCCAAGCGATGAAAGAAGTCACCGCTAGCTTAGTCGGTGCTGATGCTGGTAAAGAAATGGGCGTGTACTTCGACTACATCTGCTCTGGCTTGAGCTAAATGTGAGTAAATTGTCAATTCGGCAATTTTAAACTCAATATTTTTGGAGGTCTGGGAAGTTTGGGGTGAGTGTTAGGTGGTCAACGGCGGTTCATGAGAGCTAGCTGTGACGGTCTAAGATTGATCTCAAACTCCCAGCCTTGCTGTATTAGGCGCAAAAAACTAGGCGCAAAAATTTTTAGCCTACACAGGAGCGATATACAAAATGCGGATGTTCAAAATTACAGCCTGTGTTCCCAGCCAGAGTCGGATTCGTACTCAGCGGGAACTACAGAATACCTTTTTTACCAAGTTGGTTCCTTACGACAACTGGTTCAAAGAGCAGCAGCGCATCATGAAGATGGGCGGCAAAATTGTCAAGGTGGAATTGGCAACTGGAAAACCTGGAGCGAATGCAGGTTTAAGCTAGTTAGCTTTGACAGACTTCTTGTTGGGCATGGAGTGTGGGGTTGATGGGCGATTGCTCTTAACTTAACATTCTGTGCCCAGCATTTTGCTTACAATGCGCCTCAAAACTCAATTCCTGCTTGTGCCTTAACTCCCTGCTCTCGGAAGGGATGCTTCACTAGCGTCATTTCTGTCACTAGATCAGCCCGTTCAATTAACGCTGCGGGTGCGCCTCGTCCGGTCAGAATCACATGAGACTCATCAGGTTTCTGCTCTAGCCCTGCCAAGATTTCTTCAACCTGCAAATATCCTAGCTTCAGGGCAATATTTACTTCATCAAGTAGAACTAACTTAAACTCAGGGTTCTTAATAAAGCTCAGTGCCTTCTGCCAAGCTTCTTGTGCCTTTTGAATGTCGCGATCGCGATCCTGGGTTTCCCAGGTGAAGCCTTCGCCCATTGCATGAAATTCCAGGAGAGGAGTTTCTCCAGTTGTCCAAGGCTCGAACACGGTTTTTTCGGCTGGCTCCCAGGCTCCTTTAATAAACTGGACGATCGCCACCTGATAGCCATGACCCAGCGATCGCAACACCATACCCAACGCCGCCGTGGTTTTACCTTTGCCAGTCCCAGTATTGACGATAATTAAACCTTTTTGATGCGATCGCTCTGCTAAGCGCTGCTCTTGTACCTCTTTCCGTCGTTGCATCTTTCGTTGATACTGCTCAGTCGAAAGGGCTGATGATGTAGCTTCTTCGTTCAAGATAATGGCTTCTTGGTCGTTTGAAAGGGTCGGATCCATAGGACAGGGCTGAGGTTTTAAAGGCAGTATCCAGCATATCAGGGGCTAGGTGCTCTAAACGAGGAGTGATTCTACTAGAGCCAGACCTTTTAGTAGAGTCGTCCGTACCCTGAAATCGGTTAAAGAGCTAATAAAAATTTCAAATATCCTGCTTTTTACTTCTGAGAAAGATGAACTAGCGCAAGGAAACTTGAAGTTTCCTTGGTAATTGTTATGAAATATGAATGTACTCAGAAAAACTACTGAACTTAACGAAACCAGTTGTTAATTTTTATGAAGCAAGGTGGGATTAGTATGGTATATCTACTATTGTCAGGGAAAAAGTACTGATTCTCTAGGTGTAAAAGTGTTCTCCGTGGAGCGAAAGACTTTGATCTGAGTGTCTACTGCCGTACATTAGTGGGTTATCTACATGAATCTTGTTTTCAGTCCTGGTTTCAACCCTATCGTGTGCGTGATTGGCGGGATGCACTTGATCCTTTCTGTCCAACTGTTAGCATTCTCAATACCGCCAGCCATGACTTTTTCTAATCAGATGGGGGTTAGTAAAGCTAATTCAGTGAATTCTGTGCTTCAGGCTCAAGGCGATAGTCCGGACATGAGTGGTCGAGAGGGAGTACCTCCTAGCGCTGGTTCTGGAAGTCGTTAGCTGAGGGGAAGATAGACTGTGAAAGTTGTCCAGCTTTGTTGACTAAGCACTTGAATCTCTCCACCAATATGAGTCACTATTCGTTTGACAAGCGCTAGTCCTAATCCCGTTCCTCCATGTTTCCAGGGGTCGGCGTTAGGAATACGGTAAAATTTGTCAAAGATGCGAGTTTGCTCACTAGGAAGAATTTTTACACCTGAGTTGCTAATCCGAATCGCAAAAACTGCTGGAGTCGGCTGAAAATTTCTAGGATTGTGTGGCGGAAACTGGGCTTTGTGCTCTTGAGCCCTTGGTTCCGAAAGGCGAGGGACTTCTGTAGATTCAATGCCAGCAGAAACTTTGATAGTTTCGTGGGCAGGAGTGTACTTAAACGCATTAGTCAGAAGTTCGCTCAGGATACGCCCTAGGCTGGCTAAATCTGAAACGACAGGAGATAAGTCAACCGGAATATCAACGACAAGCTGCTGTTGCTGCTTTTGCCGTTGGGCTGCAAAAGGTTCAAGGAGATGGGGAATCCAATCCTGGAGCTTGATGGGTGTTCGGTGAACGGGTTCCATTTGGGCATCTAGGCGAGAGAGATCGAGCATGTTGTTAATGAGGCTAATTTCTCGATCGCATTCACTTTGCAAAATCTGTAGATATCGTTTGATGGGTTCGCCGTCAGGTTCTAGTAATCCCGCTCCATTCAGCCGAATTTCGAGAAGTTGGCTCGCCATTTTAATGCTGCAAATGGGAGTGCGGAGTTCGTGGGAAACTGCGTTGAGAAAATTGTCTTTGACCTGGTTAAGGCTTTCGAGTTCGGTGACTTGCTGCTGGACGGCGGTATAAAGGCGAGCTTGACGAATGGCGATCGCACATTGGTTTGCAACTTGTTGCACTAATCGGACTTCGGCAGCTACAAATCCATCTTTCCCCACTCGATAAAGCCAGATATCGCCAATGACGCTGGGTTTACCAATGATGGGGCAAGCCAGGGTTGTAGAGCCTTCTGAGCGAGGTCTTAGGGTTCTTTCTGTTGATTTAATCCAGCAAAACTGTATCGCTTTCCCTGATAAGAGCCGTGAGTAAATTGCCTCTTCATCTTCCATGTAAACGACTTTGCCCTGGGCAGAGGGCACACCTACCTGAACAGATTCGTAGGCGATCGTAGAAGTGGCGAGACTAAGATCATACAGTCCTGTGTCGCAGGAGGTGGTGTTTAGCTCGGTGGTGAGTTCTTCGACAGCAGTTTGCAAAATTTGGCTTTCATCAAGACTATCTCGAACCTTCTCAGTAATCCGCTTTAGAAGTGCTTCAAAATCAAGTGCCTGCTGAAGTTGTGCTGTCCGTTCCTGAACCTGTTGCTCTAGATGTGCTTCTACCAGTCTTAAATCGTGAATGCCTGGAAATATCGTCATGCTGCCCGTTGCTGCCCCACTGATCGCTTGAAGGGTATCAGTATCATTTCTAATGAATTGTTCAGTTCCCTGCTTAGCAGAGGATAGGCATTGTTCTGGTAGCGTTACCCGTCGTGGGTTGGGGGGTAAGGGGGTAGGAGTTTCTGGGGTTTCACTGTTTTCCGCATTCACTAAATCTAAACCAGAATGAGGAGCGGGTGCTGCTGCTTCCCACGGCTGAGATCCGGTGGTTGAGACTTCGGTATCTGGATTCATAAACTCAATGGGGCTGGGGCGATCGCTAGCTTGAGTCGATAACTGATACTCGATCGCCGCCAAGCGCTTTTCAAACTGATTACGCAGCAGGGCAATTTCGATGGTGGTATGTAAATCGGTTTGATTAAAAGGCTTGATCAAATATCTCGTTGTTGTGGGAGTTCCCTGGGGATGTCTAGAAGAGATCGCTCGCTTTAAAGTGCGGCTGTTGGCATGTGCCGTGAGATAAATAATAGGAATTTTCAACAAACTCCGAATTTGCTCCGCAATAGAAATACCATCAACCCTACCTTTTGATTGAATATCCATCAAAACCAGGTCTGGTTGAGTTTCTCCAGCCGCCCGAATGGCTTCCGACCCCGAAGGCACTTGGGCAACAAGAGTGTGCCCAAAACCTTCTAAAGATTCTTGAATACTCCAGGTAGCAACACGCTCATCTTCGACTACTAAAATTTTAGCCATTGAGACTTTGCACTACCTCTTAGAGGACGACTCTACCCAAAACTCTTGAAACTTCACAATTCTTTAAGGCTAACTCGCGATCCTATCTCTACAGTCCAAGCGATCGGACGTTCGCCAAAACTCTGAATCCTTTGTTGATGCAATAAATGGGTTGACAAGGAGAGGGTTGAACCTACGTCGTCATGACAGCAGCGATCACTCATCACGCTTGGAATGTGATCTATGCCACTCAGTTCCTAACGACTTTGACTTTTAGCTTAGCAAACAAGATTTGTAAATGCTGCCCTAACTGTACCGCCCTCCCTCTAACTTGAAAAGAGGAAACTATAAGAACTGCGCTTAATTGGAAGGTCTTCTTGAAATCTTTACAATTTCTCTCCCTCCTCAGATCTGAGAAATAGATCCGTGGATTGTGTTGCTGTTACGTTTTTCGGCGCTGCTGAATTGCGATATGAAAATCATGTTCCCCTGCCCTCGCAGGGCAGGGGCTAGGGGTTAGGTTTCTACAACGCAGCGAGACAGACCTCTCCCTAAATCCCTCTCCTAAAGGAAAGGGACTTTGAAGGATTCATATTTTGATTCAGCAATGCCGGAAAGGGGCTTTGAAGGAATTCATATTTTCATTCAGCAATGCCCATTTTTCTATACCTGCGATTTCTGCCAAACGTTCCCGACGATGAGGGTATGGACTTGCCAGTCGAAATTGTCTGTATGGGGGTAATCGGTGCGATAGTGTCCGCCTCGGCTTTCGGTGCGAAATAGGGCACTTTTTAGAATTAAGTAAGATAGGTCGAGCAAATTTCGGGTTTCGCTCCAGATTCTGAGGTCGGAGACTTGGGAGGCTGTGAGTGAGAACGACCCTTGCGGTATCTGCGCAGCAGCGCACTCAGGGGGATGATCGATATAGGCGATCGCTGTTTCGCTAGTTGCCACGAATTCTTCTTGCCAGGTCTTAACTTGGGCGATCGCCTGTTCCAGGGTTTGCTGATCCCGACAAATACCAGCGCTTTGCCACATAAGCCGAGCAAGCAAGGGTCGCCATTCTTGAATGTGGGGCGTTAACGAGAGGTTTAAGGGAGGAAGGTCTTGGACTTCAGAAATGGGATAGGCGATCGGATCTTCTCGCAGAGTAATGTTGGCAAGCTGTGCGCCGAAGACAAGACATTCGAGCAGAGAATTGCTGGCAAGGCGATTTGCGCCATGGACTCCAGTGCTAGCAGACTCGCCAACCGTGTACAACCCGTGGATCGAAGTGCGGCTTTGGGTATCCGTAAGGATGCCGCCCATCCAATAGTGAGCAGCCGGAGCAACAGGAATAGGCTGCTTAAAGAGGTCAATGCCCCACCGCTGGCACACTTGAATAATATTGGGAAAGCGATGGCGAATGATGTCTTCGGGAATGGGTTTGAGATCGAGCCAGACATGGGCAGACCCGCCAGTATTTTGTTTAAGATGGCTGAAGATGGCGCGGCTGACAACATCTCTAGGGGCAAGTTCTCCAGCAGGATGATAATCGAAAGCAAAGCGATGCCCCCGATCATCAACTAAGTGTGCACCTTCACCCCGGACGGCTTCGCTAATTAGGAACCGGGGCGCGCCAGGGTAGGTTAATGCGGTGGGATGGAACTGGACAAATTCTAAATCGCGGAGTTCTGCGCCTGCGCGCCACGCCATGGCTACGCCGTCGCCAGTACTGATACTAGGATTGGTGGTTTGGGCAAATACTTGTCCGCCTCCACCCGAGGCTAGGACGATCGCCCTTGCCTGGAGCCAGCACAGTTGGTCTTTGTACAATAGGCAGACTCCTCGACAGGTTTGATCAGCCATCCATAAATTCAGGACAAACGCCTGGGAAAGCACCTGAATGTTGTCGCGGTTTAGCACCTGCGCCGCTAAGGTGGAAACCATGGCTCGTCCGGTTGCATCGGCAGCATGAAGAACACGACGGCGAGAATGGGCAGCTTCTAGGGTCAGTGCCAGGTTGTCCCCCTGACGATCGAACGCCACTCCCATTTCTACCAGCGATCGTACACATTCAGGCGCTTTTTCGACTAAAAGCTGTACGGCGGCGGGGTTGCATAGTCCGGCTCCAGCTTTTAACGTATCTTCAACGTGCAACTGGAGAGAATCTTCTGGGGCGATCGCCGCTGCAATACCTCCCTGTGCCCAATCGCTTGCTGATATGGAAAGAGAATCTTTAGTGATGAGCCCAACTCGCAGCGTTTTAGGTAAGCAGAGGGCAGTATATAGCCCTGCGGCTCCCCCTCCTACAATGAGGACATCGAAGGCATTGGGCAAGGTTAGATGGGGCACAGAAGTGAAACAAAGTAAGGGTTATTTAAAACACAATAACGAAAAAAGACCGAAGACTAAGTTTTGAGTCTCAGCCGTCAGTCTTTAAAAATTGTCGTTACTGAATGAAAGTATGAATCTGCTCAAAGCCCCTTTCCTTCAGGAGAGGGGTTGGGGGAGAGGTTTATCTAGCTGCGTTGCTAACTCAACCTAACCCCTAGCCCCTTCCCTAAGAGGGCAGGGGAACTGGATTTTCATATGCAATTCAGCAATGCTTAAAAAATTAGCCTCATTCATCTAACGATAAATGCCGTTGTTAAAGCGATCGCCCCCTTCCACCAGAGCAGAATCGGGGGAAGAGAGGGTAAATTTATCAAGGTTCGCCTTCAAAATTTCTGCCTGACGCTCCGTCAAATCGGGCATCTCGAAGATTTCATCAACACTTTCAAAAGGTGCATTGCTCAAAATCATCCGAGCTAGCGTGGGGTACAGTCCAGGGAACTGCGCAAATGCCCGCACGTTAGTGTTATTTAGATCAATTTTTTTGCCAAAATCAGTTGCCAGCTTATCGTCCATGCTGTTGCGAAATTCTGCAACGAGCGGTGAGTGGGCTGCTTCAGCCTGTTGCGGAAAGCTGAAGATGCCCAGGCAACTAATCAGCATTAGCCCCAAAGCCATTATCGTCCCTACCAAGCGTTTCATTCTTGAAATTCCTCCCAGTTTCAATGCGTCGGAAATCATATTAAGTCCAAAATAAACACAGCTTTATAAGGTAGAGATTATCACTTTTTAGGGCAGCTTTTAGGACAGACTAGCGTAGGCACCAATTATTCCGCCTCTTCGACCACATAGTTTTCGCCAAATGTGGTGATGCGATCGCCCAGCACCAGTTTTCGCCCCCGCCGTACCTCAACCGCTCCATTGACCTTGACATCGCCATTTTGAATCAGCATTTTTGCCTCGCCCCCCGTTTGTACCACACACATCAGTTTCAAAAACTGATCTAACTTAATTGTTTCCTCGCTCTTGTCCATCTCTACCATCCCCGCTATAAAATCCAGAAGAGTGTTCTCTAAGCCATTCTCATATTAATATCTCACCCTCCTCTATGACCTATTGCCTCGGCATTCTCACCTGCTACGGGCTAGTCCTTGCCACCGACTCTCGCACCAACGCAGGTGTAGACCACATCTCAACCTACCAAAAGCTATTTGACTTCTCCAACCCCGGAGAACGCGTCATTATGCTTTGTACAGCAGGCAACCTCTCAATTACCCAAGCTGTGATGAATGCCCTTCAGCAAGATCTAAACGCGTCTCAAGAAGAAACCATCCATACTTTGCCCACGCTTTATGATGTTGCCCGTTACATTGGCGGCAAAGTTCGTCGGCTTCAAGAGCAAGAGCGCCCTTGGCTCGCCAAAGATAATATTGACTTTAAATGCACGCTGTTATTAGGTGGGCAAATTCGGGGGGATGCTCCGGGGCTGTTTATGATTTATAGTCAGGGCAATTTTATTCAAGCCATGCCCGAAACGCCGTTCTTGCAAATTGGTGAAACCAAATATGGGAAACCTATTTTAGATCGTGCCCTCACCTATGAAACCTCTCTAGAAGAAGCAGCAAAATGTGCGTTGCTATCTATTGACTCAACCATGAAATCCAACATTTCGGTCGGACCTCCCATCAATCTGGCAATGTATGAAGCCGATAGTTTTTTTATTCGCCATCAGTTGCGCTTGCCGTTGGGCGATCCTTATTTGGCAAAAATTCGGCACTTGTGGGAGTGTTCTTTGAGGCAGGCGTTTGAGCAAATGCCGAATGTAGAATGGGATGACTATGATCATCATGCAGAGACTAACCACGAGGATGTGTTGCTGGATTAAGCTAATTTTCTGAATTCCCCCAAGTTAAACCCGATGCAAACCCCGTCTCATTTTTTAATGACCGCCACTTTAGAAAAAGCCTTACCCAAAGTTGCCATCGTTAAACGCGCTTTTCTTTGGGGGGCGATCGCGCCAGATTTGGCGTTATGGGGGCTATCTATTGGGGGCATGATTTACTATCATTTCATGCTGGGATGGAGTACAAAACAGGCATTTGCCCTCATGTTCGATCAGTTGTATTTCCATCATCCGCTTTGGATCGTTTCTCACAATTTGCTTCATGCGCCAATCTTGTTGCTGTTAGGGTTAGGGTGGGCTTGGCAAAGCTCTCGCCGAGGAGAGGAGAATAAGCTTTCTCTGTGGTTTTTGTGGTTCTTTTTAGCGTGCTTACTGCATTCTGTCATTGATGTTTTGACTCATGTTGATGATGGTTCGCTCATTTTCTTTCCGTTTGATTGGACGACGCGATTTCAGAGCGTTGTTAGCTATTATGATCATCGGTATTATGGGAGAGAATTTAGTGTGTTTGAGCGATCGCTTAATCTCTTCTTCTTGCTCTATCTGCTCTATTCTCCCGTTTATCAATATCTCCGTAAACTAGTTCAAAAACTCTAAATGCCGTTCTCTTCTGATGCTCAACCTAGCGCGATTCTCAACCGCTTTACTCACTTTGGGGTAGAGCTAGGCTTGGAGCGAATTGAACGCTTGTTAAATGATTTATGTAATCCGCAGCGGCAAGTCCCCATCATTCATGTGGCAGGCAGTAATGGCAAAGGGTCTACCTGTGCATTTCTCTCGGCGGTGCTGACTGCCGCAGGCTATCGGGTTGGGCGTTATACGTCTCCCCATTTGGTGAGTTGGTGTGAGCGCATTAGCCTGAATGGTCAAGATATTTCACCTGCTGAACTGCATCATCTTTTGTTAAAGGTTGTTGCTGCTATTGATCTGGATTATTCATCGCCGACGCAGTTTGAGATTATTACCGCAGTGGCGTGGCTATATTTTGCGCAGCAGCAAGTGGATGTTGCTGTCGTTGAGGTGGGGCTAGGAGGACGGCTGGATGCGACAAATGTGTGCGATCGCCCTCTCGTTAGCATCATCACATCTCTCAGCCGCGAGCATTGGCAACGGTTGGGTGATACCTTGGCAAAGATTAGCTACGAGAAAGCGGGCATTCTCAAACCTCGTTGTCCGGCTGTCATTGCGCCGCAGCCTGCCGAGGCTGAAGCCGTTCTTCAAGCAAGGTTATCTGAGTTGAATTGTCCGGTCACTTGGGTTGATCCAGAAGCATCTCGCCGCTATTCATTATCTTTGCCCGGCGAGCATCAACTGATTAATGCAGCGTTGGCGATCGCTACGTTTCACATTCTGCAACAACAGGGTTGGAAAATTACCGAAGATCATATTGTACAAGGGCTGGCGACTGCTCAGTGGCAAGGGCGGTTACAGTGGATGCAGTGGCGGCATCATAATCTATTAATCGATGGAGCGCATAACCCTGCCGGAGCAAAGATGCTACGTCGTTATATTGATAGTTTGTCCCTTGATAACCAGAATGTTAATCAGGATGTTAATCAGGTGACGCGATCGATTCATTGGGTAATGGGAATGATCGCTAATAAAGATCATGGGGAGGTGTTCCAAGAATTGTTGAGAGCAGGCGATCGCCTCTATCTCGTGCCCGTGCCAGAGCATTTGCCTACGGATATGGATGCGCTGGCACAGGTGGCTCAAACCGCTTGTCCAAGCTTGGTGCATTGTGGCGTTTATGCAGATGTCATTGAAGGGTTAGAAGCAGCATTTGAGGCTGACTTAACTGAACAAAATTCGACAACGGTGTTGTGTGGGTCACTTTACCTGATTGGGCATTTCTTTTCTATGATTCAACCTGATGAAAAATCCTAAGATCGATCGCCAACGAGAGCATCAAGCTAATGAGCGAACTTTTTTGGCATGGCTTCGCACCTCCATTGCTTTAATTGGCTTTGGGTTTGCGATCGCTCGTTTTGGTTTGTTTGTTCAGCAACTTCAAGCCACGCTCATGCAACAGCAAGTTTCAATTGATCCCCTCTTTAACTCTAAAAATTTGGGTGTGACGTTAGTCGTCTTTGGTGTTTTAGTAATTGCTTTAGCCGCGTGGCAGTATAACCGCGTTTTCTGGCAAATTGAACGGAGTGACTATCGTCCTAGCCGATGGTTAGTGGCAGTCATGACGGCGGTTGTAATTGCCATAGGGTTGCTCAGTTTGCCTTTACTTTTATGGCGCAACGATCAGGTATGGCGCAACGAGCGGGGGCAATCGCCCACCCCTACGCCGCGTTCCTCGCCTATCCGCTAAACTCAACCTTTTGCAACACCAAACTCATCCGCTTTGTCATGACTAAAGATTCACCTTCTTTATATCGATAGCCCTGTCCGACAAACTCTGGTTTGGTAGTATCTACAATCGTGCTCCATTCCCATTGTTGCAGCATCTTAGGCAGCGTAAACTCGATCGCCTCATAGTGTGCATTAAAAACAATTAAAAAATCATCGTCCACAACCCGTTCGCCCTTAGAACCCGGAGTCGGAATTTCTTGTCCATTAAGAAAAATGGCGATCGCCTTGGCTAACCCATCATTCCATTGCTTATCGGTCATTTCGCCGCCATTGGGGTTAAACCAAGCAATATCTCTCACATCCGAACCGTGAATGGCTCGACCTTGGAACCACTTGCGCCGCCGAAAAATAGGATGCTGAAGCCGAAAGTTAATCAGTTTTTGGGAAAATTCTAGCAGAGCATGATCTTGCAAATCCCAATTAACCCAAGAAATTTCATTGTCTTGGCAGTAAGGGTTGTTGTTGCCTCCTTGCGATCGCCCCATTTCATCACCCGCTAACAACATAGGCACACCCTGAGACAGCATAAGTGTCACTAAGAAATTTCGCTGTTGCTGCTGCCGTAATTGCAGAATCTCAAGTTTGTCTGTTTCGCCTTCTACACCGCAGTTCCAAGATCGGTTATGGCTGTCTCCATCTCGGCCATTCTCGCCGTTCGCTTGGTTGTGTTTTTCGTTGTAACTTACTAAGTCACGCAGCGTAAATCCGTCATGAGCGGTAACAAAGTTAATGCTGGCATGGGGTCGTCTACCATTGGTTTGATACAAGTCAGAACTGCCTGTAAATCGATAGGCAAACTCTGCCAAAGTGCGGTTTTCACCTCGCCAAAAGTCGCGCACCGTATCTCTGTATTTGCCATTCCATTCTGACCACAGCAGCGGAAATTCACCCACTTGGTATCCTCCTTCACCCACATCCCAGGGTTCGGCAATGAGTTTGACGTTAGCGAGGACTGGATCTTGATGGATAATGTCGAAAAATGCAGCAAGGCGATCGACCGCGTAAAGCTCCCGCGCCAATGCCGAGGCTAGATCGAACCGGAAGCCATCAACGTGCATTTCTAAAACCCAATAGCGCAAGCTGTCCATAATCAGCTTTAGCACTTGGGGATGACGAACATTCAGCGAATTACCGCAGCCTGTAAAGTCCATGTAATACTGAGGTTCATCTTCGACTAAGCGATAGTAAGAAGCGTTATCAATACCGCGCAAAGACAAGGTGGGGCCCATGTGATTGCCTTCCCCTGTGTGGTTATAAACCACATCTAAAATCACCTCAATGCCTTCGCGATGGAAGGTCTTTACCATTTCCTTAAACTCTACAACCTGTTCTCCATTCACGTTCCCTGCGCTGTACCCAGAATAGGGTGCAAAGTAGTTAATGGAATCGTATCCCCAGTAGTTCCTCAACCCTTTCCCTTCTAAGTGTCCGGGATGAGCTAAAAACTGGTGAATGGGCATTAGCTCGATCGCCGTAATGCCTAACGAATGTAGATGTTGAATCACGGCGGGGTGGGTGAGTCCGGCGTAGGTGCCCTGGAGATGGGGCGGAACTTCTGGATGGAGTTTGGTGAGTCCTCGCACATGGGCTTCGTAAATCACAGTTTTGTGCCAGGGAGTTTGGAGCAGCTTGTCGCCCTGCCAATCAAAAGATTCATCAATCACGACACCTTTAGGGATCAGATGGGCGCTGTCTAAAGTAGAGTAAGACAGATCTTCTTCTTCATTGCCCCAGCAATAGCCAAAAATTTCTCTCCCAAAGTTAATCTCGCCATCGATCGCCTTAGCGTAAGGATCAATCAAAAGTTTATTTACGTTGAAGCGATGCCCTTCTTCAGGCGCATTAGGGCCGTCTACCCGGAAACCGTAGCGCTGTCCTGGAGAAATGCCCGGTACATAGCCATGCCAAACAAAGTTAGTAACTTCGGTGAGGGGCAAACGGGTTTCACGATTTTCTGCATCAAAGAGGCACAGATCTACGCCCGTTGCGTTTTCTGAGAAGAGGGCAAAGTTTGTGCCTTGACCGTCCCAGACTGCGCCTAAGGAATAAGGCGTACCAGACCAAATTGAGTACATATGCTTAGCTTTTGGGGTAAGTGAGGGCAATTTCTGGAGGAAAAAGCGATGTCCTTCATTTTACTTAACAAACTGCTAAACAAGGTCAGAATCTTCACAAGTTTTTTGGAAGCTAGCTCAGAACGTGAAACCTTGAGACGCGGATTGGTTGCTTCAACAGGCTGCTTTAGTGGATTTCTTTAGCGAGTTGCTTCTAATAGCTGTGAAAAATAAAATGGCGCTTTGTTCAAAGCTCGCCGATCGATTTTCCAGCCCGCATTGTCTAAAATTTTGATAATATCAGCTTCTCGGTGGAGGTAAGCCCTTGTGGCTTTGCTAGCCCCTGGAAAAAAGCTGCCAATTTTTTTGAGAACGCTATAGGCGGCAGTTTTAGGCGCAAAGCTGAGGAGGAGGCGCGATTCTGCTAGGCTGCTCAGATGGTTGACCATGCGAGTTGCTTCGTCTTGGGGATAGTGGATCAGCACGTCGAGACAGACAACAGTGTGGTAGCGACCGCTCAGGGCTTCCAGGTCACTGACTGCAAAAGAGAGTCGATCGCATACATCTAGGGCGATCGCCCGTTCTTTGCCTTCCTCTACCATTTTTTCGGAAATATCACTGGCATAAACTTTTGCGCCTGCTTCAGCCAGAGGAATACTGAGACTCCCGACTCCACAGCCCGCATCACAGACGGTTAAATCTGCCAAATTACCATCCGCTTGCAGCCAACTCAGAACGGTATCGACCGTGAGTTGATGCCCTTTGCGAATGTTTCGTTGGACGATGTTAACGTCACCATCGCCATAAATTCGTCGCCAGCGATCGAAGCCAGTGGCATTGAAATAGTCTTTAACAATTGTTTTGTCGTCGGTGGTCGCAGTCATGGCGAAGGGCTTTTGTATTGAATCAACGTGTCTCATCCTATTATGATTTTCCGCTGGTTGTTGCAGTTTTGCAGTTTCATTTTTAGAGGCGTTGCCACGTTAGATCGTTAAATTCAGAGCATGACCAGTGTAAAAGATTTGCAGGTTGCCCCACCAGAGAGGACGGTAGCCCGATCGCCAGCCGAGGCGCAGCAGTTGCCAGGGCGATCGCTTCTCCCACGCCTACAATGCTCCACCGCGCTAAGTTCTGGACTCCTACTAACAAGGGCAAGGTTGTTCCCGCCAACGTTCCATCTGCTAAGCGCGCTGTTCCTTGCTGCACCTCAATTTGCCGACTATCCCACGGATAAATTCCATTGGGTAGACCCAACGGCGATAAGGCATCACTGACTAAAAAAATACCGTTGCCCCGACTGGCTCTTAATAAAATATCTAGCATTAGTGGTGCAACATGCTCTCCATCGGCAATCAACCCACACATCACTTGAGGATGGGCGATCGCCGCGCCCAGCAATCCTGGCTGCCGATGATGCAGCCCTGGCATCGCATTGAAGGCATGAGTCACCAGAGTTGCACCTTGCTCAAATGCCTGTTGTGCCTGAGCCGCAGTCGCTTGAGAATGCCCTAAACTCACACTTATTCCTAATGAGGTGAGATAAGGGATCACTTCGCCTGTCTGATCCAATTCAGGAGCAAGCGTCATCATTTTGACCGTTGTGGCATGATTGCCCAAAACTCGCTTTACTTCAGCGATCGTTAAGGGCAAAAGATACTCTGTTGGGTGCGCACCTCGCTTTTGAGGATTGAGAAACGGACCCTCCAAATGAACGCCCAAAATTTTTGCGCCCGTTTTTTGCTGCGTCATGAAATGGGTAATTGTTGAGAGCGATCGCCCCACATTTTCTACCGCAGTCGTGACCAGCGTCGGCAAAAATCCATCGACTCCCTGATTCCACAAAAACTCACAAATCTCTTGCAGTTTCTCTTGATCTTTCTCTGTCAAATCAGGAAACGCCAACCCCAAGGCACCATTAATCTGCAAATCAATCCCGCCCATTGAAACCCAATCTCCCGCCAAATCCCAAACTTGTAAAGATTGCTGAGCCGTAGGTTTTGAGAGATCTGCAACGGAACGCATCATCGTATCCATCATCGTATCCATCGGAACAACCTGTTGCACTATTCCAGTCCGATCGACCGAAATTCGTTGTAGTCCGCTGCTACCATAGACCCGCCCGTTGATAAGATCAACCGGAACCCCAATTTTTGCTAATCCAGTGCTCTCTTTCATCATTTTAAAATACTATGTCTTCTCCTAATACCCTGTCTTCTCCTCTCATTGGCATTATTATGGGCAGCGATTCTGACCTGCCGACGATGCAAGCCGCGATCGCCATTTGTGAATTGTTTGAGATTGCCCATGAAGTGGCGATCGTGTCTGCCCATCGCACCCCAGAACGCATGGTTGAGTATGCGCAACAAGCGCATCTTCGAGGACTCAAGGTGATCATTGCTGGAGCAGGCGGCGCAGCGCATTTGCCTGGAATGGTTGCGGCTTTAACACCACTACCTGTGATTGGAGTTCCGGTTGCCAGCCGTCATCTTCAAGGCATTGATTCGCTGTATTCCATTGTGCAAATGCCTGCTGGCATTCCCGTTGCAACAGTGGCGATCGGCAATGCCCAAAATGCAGGATTGTTGGCGATACAAATATTGGCTAGCTCTCAGCCTAAACTATTAGAGCAGGTGCTGCAATACCGCCAAAGCCTGAAGGATGCTGTCATAAAAAAACAGACTCAGCTAGATGAAGTCGGTTATCGGGGTTATTTGGAAGGGATGGGCTAGATGCGTTTGCGAGGTTTGCGGGCAAAAGGGTTACGCATTTTGCCTTCTTCTGAAGGCAATAGGGGCAAACGGAGGCGCTTGAAAACGCTAGGGGTAGGTTCATTGACGGAGTCTTTGACGGGATCTTTGCCTTCTACGGGTGGAATTGGCTCGAAGTTCCAGTAGGCAACAATGAGCCATGTCGCTGCACCTGCGGCTGCACCAAAAAGCACGCTAAGTATGGGTTGAATGCCCAACACTACTAGAATGATGAGGCACAATAGCCACATCATTAATCCTGTGGAAAAGCCTTTCTCAGAGTCGTATTTGTACATAATTTGTACATAGTTTGTACATAGTTTAAAAGGTTGAACTGACGAACCATTGTAGTTGTAGTGGGGCGATCGCAGCTTTTTAGACTAAGCTCCTTTCCTTCAGGAGAGGGGTTGGGGGAGAAGTCTCTCTGGCTGCGTAGCCGAATTGACCTAACTCCTAACCTCTTCCCTCGTTTCCTGCCTGCCCGTAGTTTTAGCTGTAGTAGCTAAAGGCTAGAAGCAAAATATAGCACTTATAGATTTATCTGTACTTATTTGAAGATATACAGAGTTTTTTCGCTGATCCGTCTAGGTTGTCATACTATACAGAAGATCTCTGCTACCTTACCCCATTAAAGCTGAGATGCAGAAGATTTCTCTCTAAATTTCTCTCCAATAAAAAAATCAGACGGCACCTATGCTGTTTTTGGCTTACCTACCAAATGGTTCCTATCGCGCTCAAGGAATCATTTAGTTTTGATGGAGCGCCTAAATTAATAGGAGCAACTATGTCACGTCGCCATAATCGCAACTTATTCTTCATTGCCTCTACCGGAGAGCTGCGTGGAGAAGTGAATAGACCCGCTACGCCTAGTGAATGTGAACGTGCTTTTCGCTTCTCGGAGATCGTCAGCGGAACTACCCCAGCACCATCAGACGAACTGTTGGAGGCGATCGCAGATGTCATGACGCAGGACGGTGATGATATAGACAGCCACATTCCCGCTGGCTTTACGTACCTTGCCCAGTTTGTAGACCATGATCTCACGCGCGATCGAACCGATGTTCCCTTTGGAACGCCTGTCACAGACCCGAGCCAGTTAAAGCAAGCCAGAAGCCCAGCATTGGATCTAGACTCTGTTTACGGAATTGGTCCTACCGTTGAACCAGGGTTTTACCAACCCGATGGAATTCGGCTCAATACAGGGAAAACTCAGGAGTCTTCCCCTCCAAACGCAGATCGACCTCTTGACGATTTTGATCTGCCCCGGAAAGGCGCGACGGCTGCCGAGCCAGAAGAAGTTCGGATGGCGCAGATACCCGATCCACGGAACGACGAAAACCTGGCGGTGGGTCAAACGCATCTGGCGTTTATTCGATTTCACAATCGAGTTTGCGATCGTCTTGCCAACTCTTCGGTGCCAAGCATTATGCTCTTTGAGCGTGCCCGTGAAGCAGTCGTTAAGCATTACCAATGGATGCTGAAAACTGATTTTTTACCGCGGATTGTTGATCCAGCAATTGTGGACGATGTGTTTCACAATGGTCGCAAAATCTTTGAAGTTAAGGAGACTGGATTTCCGACCATGCCGATAGAGTTCTCAGTTGCAGCCTATCGCTTGGGGCACTCTATGATTCGAGAAAAGTACGACTGGAACGCTGTGTTTAGCGACGGTGGAGCGGTTGGTCAAATTGGTGATTTTGGCACCCTAATAAATTTATTTAGGTTTTCAGGTACAAGCGGTAATTTGTCTCCATCCGCCAGCGACGGTAGTGGTCCAAGCGACGTTAATAACCCATTAGATGGTAATTTTGAACGCCTTCCCACAAATTGGATTGCAGACTGGACACGGCTTTACAACTTTGTAGAAGACGGCACACCTGAGCTTGCGCCCGAAACCACACTTAACTTTGCTCGCCCATTGGATACCCGTCTCACTAATCCTCTAAAAAATCTGCCCCTTGGTTCTTTCAATGCACGCGGGGGTGGGGGCACAGTGCCACCAATTCAGCTAAACCTGGCGTTTCGGAATCTCGCCAGAGCGCGCATGGTTGGGCTTGCCAGCGGGCAAGAAGTTGCCGCCTACATTGCCAACAAAATTCCGGGCACCCATGTCTTATCAAAAGATGAAATTTTGGGCGATGACCTCAACGCATTAAGCGAAACTTTGAAGACGGAACTGACGACTTCGACCCCTCTTTGGTTCTACATCCTTCGAGAAGCGTCTTTGAATCTAGATTCTGGAAAACTAGGAACGGGAAAGCTGGGTGCGGTTGGAGGCAGAATTGTGGCGGAGGTTTTCCATCGCGCCATAGAAGGCAGTCAAATATCGATTATTCGTGATCCGTCTTTCACGCCTTCGCTTGGCGCTAAACCAGGAGTGTTTCGGATGACTGACTTGCTTAGGGTTGCTTACGATGCGTCGAAGGGTGAGCTTAGACCGTTATCGCCAGATGCTCCTCGTCCTCCGGCGTTAAAAGTGTTGCCCAGTCAGGCATGACAATAGGCGATCGCCATTATTAGAGTGAGTTGGCAAGGGATATCTTTGACCAAGATATCCCCATCCACCTTTAGCACACTAGACCTCGCCGCTACTCTACATCGTCGTGAGCAAAGCGATTGTAGAGGAAGTCGAGCGCGTGATTTCGCAGCTTGTAGTATTCCGGCATTTCCATAATCCGAGCCCGATCGCGCGGACGACGAAAGGGAATCTCCATGACTTCGCCAATGGTTGCCGCCGGGCCATTGGTCATCATGACCAGGCGATCGGCAAGAAAGAGGGCTTCGTCGATGTCGTGGGTAATCATCAGCACGGTGCAGCGATGATCGTTCCAAATTTTTAGTAGTTCCTCTTGCAGTTCTTCTTTTGTGATAGCGTCTAAAGCGCCAAAAGGTTCGTCTAAAATCAGCACTTCAGGACGAATGGAAAGGGCACGGGCGATCGCCACCCGTTGTTTCATGCCGCCCGAAATTTGAGGCGGCTTTTTGTCGGCAGCTTCAGTTAAGCCCACCATTGCCAAATGTTCTTTGACAATCTTGGTTTTCTCGGCAGTAGATTTTTGGGTATACACCCGGTTCACTGCCAAGTAAACATTCTCAAAGACCGTTAGCCACGGTAGGAGGGCATAGCCTTGAAACACCACCATGCGATCGGGTCCTGGTTGAATAATAGGCTGCCCCTTAAGTCGAACTTCGCCATGGGTCGGTTTAGAAAATCCACTGACCATGTTCAGCAGCGTACTTTTACCACAGCCTGAATGCCCGATTAAACAAATAAATTCTCCTTTCCGAACGTTCAGGCTAACGTTCTCAAGAACGGTATAGCCTCCAGTCTTAGTTGGGTAAATTTTGGCAACGGCATCTATCTCTAGAAAAGATTCCTGTGGAAGATTGGCGAGTATCTGATTGGGTTGAGTTGCTGTGTTGATTAATGATTGCATAGGTGAAGAACAGAAAATAATGAGGACTGAATGGGTATCTGGATCATCTTCAAGAAGGCATTTAGGCAGTGCGTTTGGTGGTATTAATTGCCACTTCTGCCATGTAGATGTCGTGCTTAATCTCCAGGCTATTGAGGTAGGCGATCGGGTCATCGGCGCTAAAGTTAGCATGATCAAACAGATCAATCGATCGCCGAGTATAGCTCGTTAAATCTGCCATTCCTAGCTCTCTGGCTGCCGTGCTAAATACCCCAACTTGACACACCCGTTCTAAAACTTCTACCCAGTTGCGGGGGAACGGAATTTCTCCCCAACGTGCCATTTGTGTCATCAGCCAAAGATGCTCTGTCCGGCTAGGACGATTCACCCCTGCGCCAAAGAATTGGTGGTGAGCATATTCTTGGGGAGAAGATTGGAGTCCACAGACGTATTGATCCGGATTACCCAAGTAGATGTATTCCATCTCTGTGCTGAGGTATTCGCGGCGAGAAAGAATCTCTCGGATCTCCTCCTGATTATTTTCATCTGCACAGTAGCGACAGGCTTCTAACAGCGCTTTGACCAGAGCCACGTGGGTGTTGGGATAAGCCCGCGCCCAGTCTTCGCGTACACCCAAAACTTTGCCAGGGTGACCGTTCCATACTTCTAGGTCTGTGGCGATCGTATAGCCAATTCCTTCAACGGCTGCCCGGATATTCCAGGGTTCACCGACGCAGTAACCATCAATGTTTCCTGCCTGTAAATTAGCAATCATTTGAGCAGGAGGAATAGTGGTAATAGAAACGTCCTTTTCAGGATTAATGCCGCCTGCTGCTAGCCAGTAGCGCAGCAACAAATTATGCATTGAGGCGGGATGTACCATTCCAAACGTGTGCCGCTTCGATGGTGTTTCCAATAACATTCTGCGCAGATCGCTTAGGGTATGAATTCCCTGTTGATAGAATTTTTTATCCAGGGTGATCGCGTTGCCATTTCGCGTCATGGTGAGGGAACTGACGATCGGTAAAGGATTGCCATCCATTGCGCCTGCCGTTAGCCAAATTGGCATCCCCGAAGGCATTTGGGCTGCATCCAAATATCCGCCTGCAATACCGTCTTGAATGCCGCGCCAGCTCGACTCCCGCACCAGGTTGACTTCATCTAGACCATGGTGGGTAAAAAAGCCTTTTTCCTTGGCGATCGCCAATGGCGCACAAGCAATCAAAGGAACAAACCCAACTTCCAGGTTAACCTTTTCCAACCCATGACGGGCGACCACGCCCTGCTTCCTCGCCCGCAGTTGCTTAATCTGCTTCTGCTGGTTGAGGAAATAAATGATCTCGCTGCGGTAGCTGTAGTAATTGGGATGATTCACTACCTCCATTCGACGACGCGGACGAGGAATATCGACTTCTAAAATTTGACCAATTTTTGACTCAGGTCCGTTGGTCAACATTACCACGCGATCGGAGAGCAGAATTGCCTCATCAACATCGTGGGTTACCATTACGCCAGTGACTTTATTCTCGTCACAAATGCGCATTAACTGTTCTTGCAGGTTACCCCGTGTTAAAGCATCCAGCGCTCCAAACGGTTCATCTAGCAGCAGCAGCTTCGGGCGGATTGCCAGGGCACGGGCGATCGCCACCCGTTGCTTCATGCCGCCCGAAAGCTGATCTGGTGGCTTATCTGCCGCATGATGCAGCCCCACCATATTAATATGCTGTTCAACAATGTCCTTGCGCTCTTCCACAGACAGGTACGATAAAACGTTGTCCACGGCTAAGGAAATATTTTGCCGGACGCTCATCCAGGGCAACAGGGAATAGTTTTGAAATACCACCATGCGATCGGGGCCAGGACGCAGAATTTCTGAGCCTTCTAACATGACAATGCCTTCGGTGGGCAAGTCCAGCCCGGCAATCATATTCAGTAACGTTGATTTGCCACAACCTGAGTGACCAATGAGGGAAATAAATTCTCCTTGCTTAATTTCTAGACCAATGCCTTTAAGCGCAATATAGCGATCGCCATTGGGCAAAGGAAAGGTTTTTTCGAGATTATCGACAGTGACAAAAGGTGACATAAGAAAAAGAGTGAAGGGTAAGGGGCAAAAGGAAGTAATAATCTTGCATTGACGAAAATCCTAGCTATTGCCGCTGGCTTTCAGGCAAAATCAAGTTCTGAATTTTCACCATCATGCTGTCAAGCGCCCAGCCCACCAAGCCGATGTAAACCAGCGCCACAATAATTTCGCTGACCTGACCATTCTGATAGGCATTCCAAATAAAGAACCCAATGCCCACAATGCCCGACATAACGATTTCTGCCGCAATAATTGCCAACCATGCCAGCCCGATCGCAATCCTCAATCCAGTGAAAATGTAAGGCAGCGCAGCCGGGAGCAAAATCTTGAAAAAGTACTCTGACCGAGGCAATTGCAACACCTGCGCCACATTATTGTAATCCTGCGGAATTTGGCGAACACCGACTGCTGTATTAATCAAAATAGGCCAAATTGAAGTGATGAAAATGACAAACAATGCCGCTGGCTGGTTTTGTTGCAGTGCAGCTAACGCGATCGGCACCCACGCTAAGGGCGGAACAGTCCGCAAAATTTGGAAAATTGGATCAAGCCCTTTTGCAATGCGACGATTCATGCCGACGAGAACGCCAAGAGTAACGCCCACTACTGCCGCCAATGAATACCCGATCGCTACCCGCTGCAAGCTATTCCAGATCTGCCAGAATAGACCTTTATCAGTGCCGCCGCGATCGTAGAATGGATAGAGAATGAGTATCCAAGTCTCTTGAACTACTCGCACAGGACTGGGCAAATTAGCCCCAGGCAACGATGAAAATAGCTGCCAAATTAACAGCAATATGATCATTGCAATCAACGGAGTTAAAACGTCATCTAACCGCTCTCTAAATTTTGAGTTAGATAGAAAAAAATTGGAACTAGAACGTTTTTGTGAAACAGTCATCGAAAAATCTCCTAATTCTGAATAACTACAGATGAAATGCCAAATCGAACGATTTAAGCCTGAAGAATTTAAGCTTTTTTGATCTTCAAACCGTCTAAATACGCCTGGGGATTTTCAGGATCAAACTTGATACCATCAAAAAACTCTTCAACGCCACGGGATGAACTGGTAGGAATATCGGCAGCAGCAATACCTGCTTCTTTCGCCGCTTCTTTCCAAATGTCTTCCCGGTTAACGGCATCAATTAGCGTCTTTGCATTAGTGAGCGTATCGTTGGGCAAAAATCCCCAGCGGACGCTTTCAGTTAAAAACCACAGATCATGGCTCTTGTAGGGGTAGGAAACACTGCCCTTAGAATCTTTCCAGTACAGAACCGCAAGGGATTGATCATCAATGGTGCGATCGCCCATGTCGTACTTACCCATCAGCGGATCTAATAACACCTTCTCCGGTACGCTAAAGTACTTCCGCTGTCCCAAAATGGCGGCTAATTCCTGACGATTACTAAAATCATCGCACCACTGCTGCGCTTCCATAATGCCTTTCAGCAATGCCTTGGTTGCCTTGGGGTTTTTGTCTACCCAGTCCTTCCTCATGCCAAAGTATTCTTCAGGATGGGCTTTCCACATTTCAGCCGTCAAAGCTGCCATGAATCCTGACCCCTCTGACACAATCCGGTAAGGCCAGGGGTCACCTGTGCTAAAAGCATCCATTGCGCCTCGCTTCATGTCTGCCACGGTTTGAGAAGCCGGAACGGTTAAAAGTTCCACTTCTGTGTCGGGGTCAATGCCCCCTGCGGCTAACCAATAACGAATCCAAAGCTCCTGGTTTGCTTTAGGAAAAGTGTAAGCCGCCTTAAACCGTGTTCCCGATGATTTAAGTTGGCTAAAAAAATCTGCTTTCCCCTGAAGCTTTAAACCAATGCCTTTACCCTTGTGTTTGTTTGCCAATGCAATGCCATTACCCTGAGTATTGAGTTGACAAAGCACGTACATTGGCACCTTCGTATTGTCGGTAATAATGCCTTCTGAAATGAGATAAGGCATAGGCATTTGCCACTGCCCGCCATCAATTCCACCACCACCTGAGCCAATTTTGACGTTATCTCTGGCAGCACCCCAATTGGCTTGTGCAGAAACTTCAACCTCGGTCATGCCGTACTTAGCAAAGAAACCTTTCTCCTTGGCAATAATTAACGGAGCCGCTTCCACAATTGGAATATAGCCTAAGCTTGCCGTCTTAACTTCTGGCTCTTCGCCTGCTTTTACCGCACTCACTACAGCCACAGCAGCAGAAGATGTGATGCCAGTAATGCTATCAGGAGGATTACCAAGACAGCCTTTAAGGAATAGGGAAGCTGTTGCAGAAGTCGTTGCAGTGATTAAAAACCGCCGTCGAGAAAAGTTTGAAAACTGGTTCATAATGTTCTCCTTATCTTATACAAAATTGCCCCCCAGAGTTTTGCTCTGATCGGGAAAAACAGATATTGCAATCATCTTTGATTAATTTTGGACTTTAGATTTTAGAGTCTAGATTGCGCCTAAAACTCAAAATCTCCAGCCCGATCGCATCAAAAGTTGTTAGAAATATCGCTGTGAAATCCATAACGGTTAAAAGCTATTGATAAAAATAATGATTTGCATCAATTTTCTCATCAATGCTTGGAACAAACTCGTTAACGAATTACTCATTGCAATAACACTACTGTCTTCGCTCCAATCTTGTCTACAAGAAAAGACATAAGTTCTAAATAAAATCTAAATCAGATCAATAAGTAAATCTTTAATTCGCTCGAAGAGTCATCTGAACCTTGCCTGTTGAGAACAACTTAAAATAAAAATAAGTGAGGAATGGAAGGACTTTGCGCGGTTTTGGCTGATCTTGTAGCATAGGGAAAGTCCAGGGTAGTTGATATCAATAGTTCTATGAATAGCGATCGCTTTCACGTCCTCACAGCGATCGCTTCTTAGTGAATAGATTCTTAATAGTTAGGAAGTTTTAATTAGAATCTTTGGTTGTTCATAGAGTAAAACTAATAGATGCTTTTGTTCTTTGTCGCAGTAATAAATTATTTAAAAATCAGTATAGAAGGCGCGCTTCTACCATGTTTTGATCACTGTTTTAATTACTCCAGATGATTAACTTTCAACGTTCTCTCTATAGCAATCATCAAGAGTTACCTGATTTGCCAACGCAGCTAGAGAGACCTCTCCCCAAACCCCTCTCCTAAAGGAAAGGGGCTATGACTAAACACATAATTTATTGAAGGAAAGGGGCTATGACTAAACATATAATTTATACATAATTTTTTTCAACGAGGCTAATTTCTTGAGGCTCACTCGAAGCTTGGGTCAGTTAGCGATCGCATAAAGATTCCATCAAGTGAATTTGCTGAGTTGCTACATGAGCTTAAGCCTGGTAATCTCAGTAAACACACTGATATTCAATGCTACTTTGGTCAGGAAGCCCGATAGGGTTGGAAGCGATCGATTCTGAGCCGTATTGTTTTCCCCCCTGCCAGCACCCCGATTTAACCTTTTATAACCCTCCTGGTATGAGCAGATTCAAAGTTGGCACCCTAACCGTCCTTAACTTTAAGTCCCTCCGCGCCAGACCGTTGCAAGGCGACCTCAGCCCAATTGATGCTCGGAACAAGCAGTGGCACAGTTTCAAAGACGACTACGCTTTAACCGGACTGCGAGACAACCAGCGAGTTCAAATTAATCTCCAGTCCCATGCTTTCGATGCTTACCTTCAACTTATAGATAGCCGTACCGGAAAACTTCTGGCTCAAAATGATGATGCTGATCCCCATAGCAGTGATTCTCGGTTGACTTTCAATGTCCGTGAGGGCACTCAGTATATTTTGCGAGTTACCAGTTACGAACGCGACAAAACGGGACGCTACAAGCTTCAAGCTAACGTTAAGGCGATCGCCCCTAACTTGCGCAACTTCGACGCTAACTACGGCTATGGCTTAATCAATGCCTCTGCCGCCGTGGCTCATGCCGCAGGTCAAAAGCTCTTCGCTAATGTCCCTAATAGCCCTAGTTGGAACCTTAACCTCATTAATGCACCCGCAGTTTGGGCGCAAGGACACACTGGACAAGGCATCATTGTTGCAGTGCTGGATACTGGCGTAAATTACAACCATCCTGATCTGGCTAGCAACATTTGGGTAAACGCCAGGGAAGTTGCGAACAACGGTATTGACGACGATGGCAATGGCTTTACCGATGACACACGGGGCTGGAGCTTTGTCGATACTGACACTAATGATCCCATGGATTTTGATGGCTCTGACAATATTGGACATGGCACCCATGTAGCAGGCACGATCGCTGCTCTCAACAATAACTTTGGCACCACGGGAGTCGCACCCAATGCCAAGATTATGCCTATTCGAGTCATTGGCGGCGGCGATGATTTATTGACGGAACGCTTTGATGCTAACTTGGCAGCGGGGATTCGCTATGCCGTTAATAATGGCGCGAGGGTGCTGAATATTAGCTTGGGTAATGATCCAGGCGATGCGCCTTTGGTGCAGACTCGCTTAGCGCTAAAGTATGCGCGGCAGCTTGGGGCGATCGCCGTCATGGCATCGGGTAACGAACGCCTTGAAGGAGCCACTAGTCCCATTGACCCAGCCTCCTATGCTGTTCAAGGACTGGGCATTGCAGTGGGGGCTGTCGATCGCAAACGGGCTTTAGCAGATTTTTCTAATCCCGCAGGTAATCGTCCCCTCAACTTTGTGGTAGCGCCGGGTGTAGGAATTCGCTCTACCACTTTAGAGGAGAAGTACACTGTGTTTAGCGGAACTTCCATGGCAACGCCTCATGTCGCTGGCATTGTAGCTTTAATGCTTAGCGCAAACCCCAGTCTCACAGCAACACAGGTTGAAAAAATTCTGACCACCACGACAACGGGCGGGTTGAGCTACGCCGTATAGGGGTGGTCAAGTCTTGGGGCTGAAGGGCAGATTATTTGAGCGTTTCTAAGTAGGCTTCGATCGCCGCAGTTGCCACTTCTGTCATCGGCTTACCCTGAGCAACAGCCGCTGCCTTCAGCCGTTCATAAAGTCCATCGCCCATGTCGATGCGACGGCGAACTTTAGATTTTCCATTGGCTTTCACAACGACGGGCTGATAGGTGGCGATCGATTCTCGCAGTGCATCGAAGCCAACTCGGTGGCAGAAGTCGCCAAAGCTTTCATCCAGCTGCCGAGCGTTTTTAAAGGTCACAAACAACGGCTCAAGGGTTTTCTCCAAATCGTCGATTTGCAAGCTAGCAATAAACGGCTCTGCTAAACGAGTTTGGTGAGGGTCGGCTCCTAACCAAAACTCATATACTCCTGGCGATCGTCCGACAAATCCCATCTCTGCCAGGTACGGACGAGCGCAACCATTCGGGCAGCCTGTCATCCGAATCACAAAATGGTCTTCGGGTAACCCAACTTTAGCAAGTACGGCTCGAATTCGATCCAAAATGCCCGGTAGCGCCCGTTCCGATTCTGTTGTCGCCAAGCCGCAAGTGGGCAGGGCTGGGCAAGCCATAGAGTAGCGCACTAAGGGATCAAGAGCGCTTTCTTTCTGAATCCCACAGCGATCGAGAATGGCTTGAATCTCGGCTTTATGCTCCGGATCAATATCGTAAAGGACAACGTTTTGGCTAGGAGTGAGGCGCATGGGCAGCGCAAACTTTTCGGCAATTTCTCGGAGTGCTGTTTTTAGCTGAAACGCGCCTTCATCCTTGACTCGACCATTTTCAATCGAAATACCCAAGAACAGCTTGCCGTCCCCTTGCTCATCCCAACCCAGAAAATCTAGATACTTGAATGCAGGCAACGGCTTAAAGGGCTGAACCGCTTTACCAAAGTAGCCCTCAACAGTTGTGCGGAATTTTTCCACGCCCCAATCGTGCAATAGGTACTTCATCCGGGCATGACGACGATTAACGCGATCGCCGTAGTCTCGCTGAGTTGCCACGATCGCCTTGAGCAAGTCGTAAACATCTGCTTTATCAACATAGCCAATCGGGTCTGCAATTCGCGCAAACGTCTCTTCTTTATTGTGAGTGCGTCCTAAACCGCCCCCAGCATAGACGTTGAAGCCTTCCAACTCACTTTGTGCATTGGTCATGACCACCAAGCTGACATCCTGCGAGAACAAATCAATGGAATTATCGCCAGGAACCGTGACTGCACACTTAAACTTGCGCGGCATATAATGATCGCCGTAAATTGGCTCTTCAGAATCCTTAATAATGGTGCCGTTGCCGTTGCGGTGCAGCGCAGCAGTCATTTCAGGATTTGGTTCAGAAGTAATTGCCTTTTCGCCATCTAGCCAAATTTCGTAATAGGCTCCAGTTTGCGGAGTCAGTAAGTCAGCAATGTTATCGGCGTACTCTCTGGCATAAACATACTCAGGACGATTCTTGTAGACCGCTGGGGGTGCCATGACGTTGCGGCTCACATCACCACAGGCTCCTAGAGTAGAACCCATGCTGCGGACAATAGTCGCGATCGCTGTTTTTAGGTTTTTCTTCAGAATGCCGTGAATTTGAAAGCCTTGGCGAGTGGTTACCCTCAGCGTATGATTGCCGTACTCTTCTGAAAGCCGATCGAGAGTCAGATAAAGCTGGGCTGGAATAAAGCCCCCTGGATTACGGGTGCGCAGCATGAACTGATAGTCTTTTTCCTGACCTTTAACTCGATTATCTCGGTTGTCTTGTTGATACGAGCCGTGATATTTGAGGATTTGAATGCCATCCTCGCTAAAATGCGTCGTATCTTGTTGAATTTCAGTCGCAACTGGTTCCCGCAGCCGATGACTGCGTTCTTTGAGATTTTCGATCTTGGAGATTTTGGCGACGGGTGATATAGGGGTGCTAACCATTGCAACTAACTCAACAAATTTTAAGGTTCGGCAAACAAACTCAGATTCTTCGGTATCCCGAGCGGGTTTAGGTAGAATTAGGTTTTAGATATAGATTCTAGCATTACACTCTTTTGTCCAAGCGATCGCCCTCCTTAGAAAAGCTTTAGGCTTGCTTTAGACTGTCAATCGAATCAGCCAACGGAATCAGCCTTTCTAAAGCTAACTCTGAAGCCACTTGAACCAACGTGCTTAAATCTGTAGGGTCTGCCAGATGAGGAATGCAGCCCAAGATTGGCTTTTGAGTCAAGTTTTGAATCATTTCGACCGATGCCCATTCTTCTAACTCATGGGCATGACAAGGCTCAACACAGTTCAGCACAATGCCTTTAAGGTGAACGCGGGCTTGCGTTGCCAAAGCCACATTAGCCACAGATTGAGCGATCGCTCCCCGGTTTACAGCAACCACCAGCACGGTCGGAATTCGCCAGTCCCAAGCTAAGTCTGCCATTGTTGTCTCACGGGCGATTGCCATGCCCAGCCCGCCTAGCCCTTCTACTAGTACAAACTCTCGCTGTCGGGTCAAGGTTTCAAATTGCTTCCAAGCTTTATCTAGTTCTACCTTACGCCCTTCGTAGGCGGCTGCATTGGGCGGTGAGAGAGGCGCTAAAAAGTGAACAGGGTTAATTTCCTCAAGGGTTTGGTCTAAGGCAAACAAACGAGTGTATAGCTCGCGATCGCCAGTGCCACATTGAATAGGCTTCATCAGTCCCAATGTCTGTGAATTGCAGTAACGATGCCAGTAGGCAGTAAGGGCAGTCATTAAAACTGTCTTCCCCACTCCTGCATCTGTTCCAGCAATTAGTAATGTACTCATGATTAAAATTATTCCGTCACGCCGTGTCCAGTTTTTTAACCATTGCATACTGAAACGCGCATTTCAACTCATATTTTTCATCTGCTCTGAGAAGAAAAAGTGCAGATTTTAGAAAACTTTCTGAATCAACTACTTTAATTTTTTAATTTAGTTACCGAAGAGACAAAGTGTCATAGAATAAAGACTGACTGTAACGGGATGTAGCGCAGCTTGGTAGCGCGCCTGCTTTGGGAGCAGGATGTCGCAGGTTCGAATCCTGTCATCCCGACTTGGTTTCAGCGGTTTCAGCAGTGTCTGAGATTTCTGAAATCAAAAATAGGTGTTCAAAGTCGTTCTAAATTGTTCCTTATCGTTCTGCGATTTAAGGAATAAGTAAGGAACGCATTAATGGCAAATAATTTAGACCGGGCACGCCTTGCCAAAGAGCAGGCGATCGCCCAAATTAATTCTCGTCTTGAACTAAGCGCTGTCCCCGTGCGAGTTTACCTGAAAGGGATCAATGCGCTGGTTCTGCAAGCTACTTTGCCCAAAAAACCAGGGCAGGGAGAGGGGAAAAAACAGTATTGTTTAAGCCTTGGACTTGCAGCTAATGCTGATGGACTGAGGCGAATTGAAGCCGAGGCACAGCGTTTAGGCAGCTTGATTACACTAGGGCGATTTTCTTGGAGCCTGTATTTAGATGAGGTAGAACCAGAAGTACAAAAGGATTCTCCTAAAGCGATCGCCGAATGGATTGAAGCCTTTAAATGCAGCCACATGCAGCGCTACAAAATTCAAGAGCGCACCTGGCACGATACCTGGCAAATCACGTTTGAGAAATTGCCTCAGCAGTGCGAACTCAGTGAAGCCGCGATTCTGGCAGTCATTGAGCAAACTCAACCCCATACTCGGATGCGAGAATTGACCGTGCAGCGGCTGCAAGCGCTGATTAAATTTATGGAGTTTCCGCTAGATATCAAGCCTTATCAGGGGAACTACAATCAGCAGTCGCTTCAACCTCGCACTTTACCGAGCGATGAATTAATTTTGAAGTGGCGAGACCAGATACCCAACAAGGGCTGGCGGGATGTCTTTGGGCTGCTAGCAACGTTTGGAATTCGCCCTCATGAAGCGTTCTTTTGTCGTTTTGTGGATGATTATAAATTAGAGGTCATGAGCGGCAAAACTAATCGCAGAATTGCTCGTGCTATTCATCCAGAGTGGGTAGAGAAGTGGAACCTGCAAGCGTTTATTTTGCCTCATGTGAAGGGGCGTGTGCTACGGGATTATGGGCAGCGCTGTAGTTGCCAGTTCTGGCGTTATAAAGTGCCATTTGTGCCCTATGATTTACGCCATGCTTGGGCGATTCGAGCAACAGTCGTGATGCGCTTGCCCTATGCGATTACGGCTAAGGCGATGGGGCACTCCATCCAGGTTCACACAAACACCTATCACCGTTGGATTTCAGAGATGGTAGGCGACCAAGTGTATGACGAAATGGTATTAAATTTTGAGCGAAAAAGATGATGAATTTAGCGTCACTAAGACGATGACGATATTGATTGCCGAGCTGCATCAAGTTTTTTGAAGTATTTCGCTAGAGCCTTCCGGCAACCTTCAACGTTATACTCCCAGACTGGGCGATCGCTCAGTCCGACGTTGCGAATTTCGCCTTTGATCTCGCTAAAGGCACCCGCCAAGCGTAATTTCTTAAGGTGCTGCTGCGATCGCACCCCTTCAGTTTTCAGAGCCGCCCACGCCTCATAGGGGCGCAGCCAACCTGTTAAGTCTTCTCTAAAGTGAGGAGACTCAATTTGGTCTAGCCGCGCTTCAATGTTTTTGAGCGTGATTAAAACTTGAGCCAAGAGTTGATCGGACATTGCAGCAGGTGTTCACAGTCGTTCAAAACTGTTCTCTGATGATTATTAAATATTGAATCTGTAAAGTCAATATGCAAAATTAATATTTGTTTTATCAAATCTGATATTTGCAAAAAACAAAAAGCGATCTACCAATTGAATTTAGTATCAAGGAATCGATCGCGCTAGTTTTCAATATGGGAAAGTACAACTTTACAAACGACGGTGTTCGCAAGCTTGCAGATTTGTTGCGATCGCAAATGGAAGATGATTTTCCCAAAGTTACCATTAAGGAATTAACCAATCGACTAGCTGCAATTGGCTACGATGTAGATGTGTCCAAGCTCGCTCGACTCAGAAACGGAGTCCGATCAGAGCCATCAGCGGCATTAATTTGGGCGATCGCCAAACTAGAGTTTCTCAAAGATCCGACAGGTAAGCCATACTCTCACGAGGAGTTACTGGAGATGATGGCAGGACGGCTTGAGTCAGAAAAAATATTTTCAGTCATGACTGAAAAATCCCTCAATGCAGCACCTGTAAATCTAATTCGAGGCAAAATGCGTGAAATGAAAAAAAATGCAGAGGCATTTGCTCGATTCTGTGATATCCCTGTGGATCGGATGAGTGCGATCCTACAGGGAGAAATTCCAACTTGGACTGAGTTTATTAATCTGGGGAGGGTATTGTTTAATGATAAAAATCCAGCTCCTCTAATCAGTCTGTATCCACTTCCTGGCGATACAGTTTCGACTTCTGCAACTGCTGCACGTAAATCGCATCGTGGGGAGAAAACTGACTGATTAATTCTGTTTCACAGGTTAGCCTTATCAAGGTTACGCCCAGTTCAAGCATTGACTGTCCCATCTCTTCTGTAAGGGGCTTTACCAGTGCAAGCGCGGAGCTTGAGCAGTCGATGGTTAATACCTTTAAATCGGGATCTAAGTAGAAACTGCATTGGGCAATAATTTTAATTTTTTCGGGATCGCTGATGAACCACTCAGCGATCGCCTGACTGACAAGACTGATGCATCCTGACATATGGGAGTTAGGTGTAAACTGCTTTTGCCAAGTTAGGGCAAATTTCGGGATTCTAGCCATTTATCTATCAAGATTTGCATAACTTCAGAGATTTCTAGATCTTCCTGAAAACATCGTATCTTCAGCGCCCGATAGGTTTCACGTTTCACATATCCGGTGACTTGCACATAGTTTGGATCTGACTTTTTTCCTGGAGGTCTTCCGGGCTTGCGTTTTCTTGGCGTAGGCATTGATCAGGCTGATTCTAAAGGGCAGTCTTTCAGCCTGACAGAACCTCAAATCACTGGAGTATCGCTGTTTCAGGGTTTCAGCATTTCAGATAGGCGAAAATAAAAAGGCTATAACTTCCGTTGTGATGAAGTTATAGCCCGATTGTTGTTGCATCTACCAACCCAGAGTGCCCTAAGTAGCAGCTTCGGCTGGCTCTGTTTCTGATTTAGGTTGGTCAACCTTAGACTTCTCACCCAGCTTTTGAGCCGCCGCAATGACAGAAGCGCGATCGCCCCCTCGGTGAATCTTCAAAATCTTACTCAAGCATTTTTCAGGGAAACTCTCTGCCATCTCAGGATGAGAGGTGACGGGCAAATTGGCAATCGTCCGTACCACTTCTTCCCGCTTAGCGGTGTCATAGCCTTGAGCGACTAAGAAGTTTATCAGGGTACGGTTGATTCGCGCACCTTTCACGAAGGAGCGAAATCGAGGATTGGTAGTGGAGGTATCGACGGCAGAAGTTTTTGCTGCGGACTTAGCCTTGACGCTGCTTGTGTTCTTTCTTTTATTATTATTGCTGCCGTTACGGGTGCTGTTAGAAGCAACACCTAAAAATTCACTTCGTTTTGACTGACGAAACGCATCGACTTCAGACTCAATTTCTTGATCAATTAGCTTTTTTAACCCTTTAATTACCAGAGCTTCAGGAATTTCATTGAGAATGCCTGCAAAAATCTGTGCTTCTGACTTGCCCGTTTTCTGAGCCAATGTGGTGATTTGTTGCTCAAGCTGTGAGGCGGTCGGAGCCGATGGCTTTAGTGACTTCTTGGGTGCTGCGGTGCTGGTTGCGGTTTTTTCGGGAGCTTCTACAGTCATTGTTTCGCCTTCCTGTGCAAACGAACGTGTCGCTTCCAGTTTAAGGCAGGATTTAGACCTTGAAATCGTCCACAGGTGTTTATCTTCGCAATAGAGGCGAATGGACGCGATGAATGCAATTTCCCAGGCTCTACTGGCGATCGCTTGACTCTGAGCATTAATGGCGGCAACGCGATCGGGATTACAGATGATAGTTAGCTCTTTACCTTTGTTGAGCGTAGCGACCATCCATGAAACTTGATCAGTCAGCAAGGGTGCAAATTCTTGGCAAAGTTGCTGCACCTGGGCATGAGAAATTTGAGAATTGAGGCGATCGAAGAGGTCGGGTTCAAGGCGGGTCATATCTATAGTTGATAAGTGAGCGAAGGATCTGCCTTAAAATTCCCACTTTTGAGGGGGCGCAGCTTCCTGTACAGGTCCAATAGCTCTCCGATCACCTGCAAAAACAATTATCTGTTTCGTGGCACAATATACCCTAGTCGTAATTTCGTGCCACAAAATATGGGGAGAAAACCTAAGACCTCTGAAAAACGTAGAGTTCAGCTAAGGTTAAGTCCTCGAAGTGCAGCAATATTTGATGCTTATTCTTCTGATGAATTAAGTCAGATCATGGCGATCGCCCTCGACACCATTAAGCCTGGGTCAAAAATTACGACAGTCCCCAGCGTCATCTTGCGCCCTGTGCAAGTTGTCACAGAGTCTATTGCTCGAATTAAAATCGATAAAGATTTGGTTTTAATATTTTTGCCTGAAAAGATAGAAGAGTTTCGATCGCTTGCCAAAAAACTGCACTATCAATGGATAGATTTTGCTTGGCGACGAACGGTTGAGGAGGATGTAGCGGTTGAGCGAGCTGCTGAGATCGGATATCGAATTATGGAGTTAGGCATCCCTGTGCAGGTGGACTGTGAGGAGGTTTGCCGCAAAATAATATCTGGCAAGTTTCAGATCGAGCCTCAACGGGTCATTAAAGTTTGCACATCCGGTGTTTACAAAGGGTGGCTAAGCTTCTCCTACCCTAAGGGAGAAGACTTTTACGATCGCATTATGCGAATAACAGCAGCAAAATATGCAAATGGCTCTATTCGTGTTCCCATCGAAAATTTTGCAGAAGTTGAAGATTTTGCAGAGATAGAGGGATTTGTGTTTAGTGAGGCAGCTCAAGAAGCTGTAAATAAGGCTAGGCATTTGATTGACTCTGCCCAAATCCTAGAAATTGCACCTTTAAAAGAACGAACTCAAAAGAAAAGGAATTCCAAAAAAGATGCAGGTGTTACAGCCGTTCCAGATCATCTTAAAGACGATACTGCTTGACCATCAAGAAGAAGCGGTAGACAAATTTAAAGGGCTGCGCGTTGCTGGATTATTTATGGAGATGGGAACGGGAAAAACTCGTACCCTAATTGAGCTTGTAGCGCTTCGGCAACACAAGATTGACCACGTTATTTACTTCTGTCCAGTCAATCTCAAGAGTACAGTCGTTTATGAGCTAGAAAAACACATCGAAAATCCTAGTGTGTATATTTTTGACGATCGCACCAAACAAGGACGTATCCCTAAAGCATTCTTCTACGTGATTGGCATTGAATCCATTGGACAGAGCGATCGCATGACCTTGGCAGCAAATGAACTAATTACTGAATCTAGCTTCGTTGTCCTAGACGAGTCAGACACCTGCAAAAACCATGCCGCCATTCGGACTCGTCGAATTACAGCAATGGCATCACGCGCTAAATATAGGGCGATCGCCACAGGTACAGCAGTTGGGGAAGGCGTTGTCGATTTGTATGCTCAGATGTATTTTCTGTCACCTGACATTTTAGGCTACAAATCCTTCTATTCTTTTGCTGCCAATCATTTGGAATACAGCGAGGAGTATAAAGGGTTAATTGTTCGTAGCCTGAATACCGATGTCATTGCTCGGAAAATTGAGCCATACGTCTACCAGGTCAAGAAAAGTGAGTGCTTAGATTTGCCCGATCGCCAATATCTCAGCCGCTACTTTTCAATGAGTAGAGCGCAGCAAAGCCTTTATGTCAGAGCCAAGGAAGAGATTCTGATGGTGGCTGAGGAAGAAATGGATAGCTATGTCATTTTCCGATTGTTTACGGCATTGCGGGAAATCGTATCGGGTTTTTGGAATCGAACGCCAGACCCTAACCCCAATCACCGATGGGCAGAACAGTTTGAGCCAGAAAAAATAATCGCAGATCACGATCGGGTTGCGCTATTGCAATCAGTCGTTCGTGAAATTCCAGTAGACGAAAAGGTGATTATCTGGGTGAATTTTCACCACTGTGTTGATCAGATTGTAGCGGCGCTATCTGATGAATATGGAGAGCAGGCGATCGCCCAATATCACGGACGGACGGGCGATCGGGAAGCCGAAATTAGCCACTGGCGTAATCATGCTCGATTCCTCATCGCATCTGCTAAGTGCGGTGGACGAGGACTAACACTGAATGAGTGCGCCTACACCATTTTCTATAACAACGATTTTCCTTATCGAGTTCGGGAACAGGCTGAAGCCAGGAATCACAGAATCGGGCAGACGAGAAAGCCAACCTATATTGATCTGGTGTGCGAGAAAAGTATTGATAACCGAATATTTGTCGCTCTTAACAACAAAGAAAACTTGGTGCAGGCGTTCAAAAAAGAGATGGACAAACTAAAGAAAGGCGATCGAAAGACCGCATTAAAAAGGCTCTAAACATATTACCCCAAACAGTTGACATAGTGATTTATTGTATCTATCTTAAAGGGTAGTGATTTATCGAAAGAACATGATCTCCAGGCAAGAATATAACGCGATCGACCCAGCCAGCCCAGAGCAACGCTCCCAATATGCGAGGCTCGTTTTAAACGAAATTAAGGAGACTCGCAGTGAGTTTATTGGCGATGCTGAACTCGGAATCGGTTTTATGGAGTACAACATTCGCCCCGTAGTTGAGTTCAGATGGGGTCTAAGCGGATGGGTCAAGCGCCTGTCTTTGCAGCCTTTTGTAGATTAGGAGTTATTCGTGATTTTTTATAAGGATGGCAGTGAGTTAAACAGGAACGGACAAAAAACAGATAGCAGTATTTTTAATATCTGCCGCGACCCAGAAGAGGTTAGAAGGCGGGTCGCACTGGCGATAGAGCAGGAGGCAGTTCATGCCTTCTAAAAAGCTCTCTAAAGTAGAAGCGATCGCCGTTGCCCGTGCAGCACGACAGGTGCCCAAAGGCGTGACGGCAGAACAATATCGGATGCGGCTAACCGATCGTGTAGCAGCATTGTGTCAAGCCCAAAACCCGATCGAACGGGGAGTAACCTACGCCTTGGGTGAGGCGATCGAGGCAAACGGTTACTTGCTACTCTACAAAATTCTTGATGCCCTAGGGTGTCGAATTATCAGCACCATGATCCATGCTGATGGCATCACGATTATGTGTCGCCACAAAACCTACGAGGGGCAGAGTCAATCCTCTTTGCTCCTCGAAATTATTCAGGACTGCATCGAAAATTTTGGAATTTTAGGGGGACTAAAAAATGACTAGAAATGTCAAGCTTAAAGCTGGAATTGCCATCACGATCGCCGATCAAAATGCTCCCCTTGGGGTAACGCCATCAGGGGCGGTGATCTTCGAGGTTCGCAATGTGCCTGATACTGTCATCATCCAGCAGGTTTGGCAAGCCTCTAGAAACAATGTAGCGGGATGCCTAGGGCACAGCTTTGACTGGGGCAGTTGAAAGCTGCCCTGATCTCAAAAGACTACGATCGCCGTCGTCAGTTTATTGAGCGTTTCTTGGTTAAGTCCAAGTCCCCACTAGCGATTTACATTTACCCCAAGAATCGAAAAAAAGAGTTTAGTCCTCCAGTCGTTCCAGGTTGCAGCATTAACTGTTTCACCTACGAGGATATGTTGAAGACGGATGAATGGCTAACGATCAATGCCCTAGTCAGCAAGGATACAGCGCTGATTCTAGACAACCCCAGCCGTTACCCCAAGATTACATCTACCAAAGTTTTAGCCTTGGAACGAATTGAAAAGATGTGTCAGGTTAAGGCGATCGTAGATATTGTGCCTTTCACCCTTGCTATTCAATATCTCTATACGCCTTATTCCTATTTAGGTCGTGAGATTTTAGGCTATGCCCACTACTACGCATTTCGAGAAAATTATCACGAGATGGATGCAGCAGGCACAGTTCGGATGTCGCACGATTTTGATCTGTTAGCTGACAAGATAGCGCCAGTCACCGAGATTGATTACGATCGCTTCCTTTGCCAAAACAGAGAGGCGATCGAGGTTAAATCAACTCCACAGGAACTAGAGAATTATCAAGCGCTGAAAGATGAGTGCTTCGCAGCCAAAGACTTTAGCCCAAGAGTTGTTATCACTAAGCTGGCGGACTTGGCTCATGCTTTCGATAGTCGTCTACGGGCAATGGTCGATCTGGTGGCAAAACTGCAAGGCAAAACAGTTGTGCTGACCAATCTCAAAGACTATGCTAAGCGTGCCGAAAAGATAGCCAAAGATGCAGGGCTTGAGATTACTGCTACATCCTATCAGCTAGGCTTTCAAGGCAATTTTGATAACTGCATTTATCTAGAAAGCCCGATCGTAAAATCCTACTTCATGCTGGATGCTGAATCGCGGTTAAGTATGGACTGCAAGGTTTTTCATATTGTGGGAGATACCAAGGTTGACCAGTATCTCTACACCAACCTACTTAGCGAAATCACCCAAATAGACCAATTTACTCAGGAGTTGGCTCGTGCAAAAAGACGGCAAACCAGCCCGCAAAATTTACCTGCAAAAAAATGTGCTTCAGGCGGCACAAGAGAGAATCAGTTGGCTCTTTTCTAACTTTAAGGAAGTCGTGGTTAGTGTCTCTGGCGGCAAAGATTCAAGCGTAGCTTTCGAGCTGGCATGGCGACACGCGCAAGAGCTAGGGCGGGAAGTTCATGTGTTTTTCCTCGATCAGGAGGCTGAGTATCAAAGTACGATCGCCATCGTGAGGAGTATTTACGATCGCCCTGGTGTAATCCCCCACTGGTGGCAATCTCCTTTCAAAACGACAAATGCTACCAGCTATGAAGAGCCGCTGCTCTATGCCTGGGGAGAAGGGGAGGAATGGATGCGGGAAAAGGAATCGGATTCATTTCAAGCCAAAGTTCCGTTAAAGGAGCATGAACAAAACCGGGATACCTTCTACCACATGGTGGAGTATGCCGAGGCTCAGTGGGGTGAAAGCACTGCTCTGCTAATTGGGCTACGTTCCGAGGAGTCGTTGAATCGATATGGTGCGGTCACCCGCAATCCAGGAATTGAGAATGTTAAATGGACTTCTAAATCGAGCGGAAAGGCGATTAAGTGCTACCCCATTTACGATTGGACATTTGAAGACATTTGGACATATATCGGCAATGAGTCTATTCCCTACAACCGCGTCTACGACTGGATGTATGTCAAGGGCTTTAATATCCCAGAGATGCGAGTTTCCAACCTCGTTCACGAAAAAGCTTTCCGCTGCCTCTCGACGCTCCATGAGTTTGAGCCAGACACCTACGATCGCCTGCTCAAGCGACTAAAGGGCATTCACGTTGCTGCCCGATATGCCGATGAACAAACCGTGTTTAGTGCCAAAAAGTTGCCACAGGCGTTTGAGAATTGGCTAGATTATCGAGATTTTTTGCTCTCGACCCTGCCCAGAGAAGTGCGATCGCCTCCCATGCTCCACCTTTCAGGGCGATCGCCAAATCATAAAGTGTTTCACAAATCTCGTCTGGCAGACCTGCCAAATGTTTCCATCTCGGAATGTGACCAATGAGTTTAAACAATCTTTGCTGGTTAATCGTTATGGCGATCGCCTCAGTCATGTCGTTAATTTGAGGCTGCGGAGTAAGTTCAAACAAATCATTCTGCATCATTTTTTACTGCGAGTGGCGCGTTGTTTGGATGGTGTCGGCTCTATAGGAGTCTCTGATGTTGCAACGGCTGCGTAACTATCGATCGCCACTCTAGCTGCACCATTGGCTGCAACTACTGTGTCAAAAGTTTGATCACTCGCAACAGTTACAAAAGTTTTTTTGCTAACGCCCCGTACAAAGTAGTGATACTTTGGAGGCTTTGATTCAACATCACCATCGATCCAGTACTCGTAATTTTTGTACTCGATTGGCTTGGTAGGAAGAGGCGAGGTGTAGCAATTCATGATTAAGGTATGAGTGAGGATTGATGGGCAGATGGATGGCTCTGCCCCAGCCAGAACGTTAGGCGGCAACCCGTAGTTCAATCTCAGCGATCGCCCGTCGCTCAATCATTTTGGCGATCGAGAATTGATTAATTAGCAGTTGCAGATCGATCGTCATCTCCTTCAACTTATCTTCAGCAGCCTGCAAACATTCAGCCGCCTCTCTATAGCCTTGCTCGTCCATCATGGTTTTGCGAACCGTTTTGCGCTGAGTATCGTTCTTTAAAACTTCGTTGAATGCAATCTCAGTATCAATTTTAGCGGTGAGTCGATTAACCTCCTCTTGATGATTGCGGACAAACTTTTCGGCGGTAAGAACTGCGAGTTGTTGCGTAGCGATCGCTCGTGGATATTCGTGTAATTGCATTGATTTTCTCCGTTAATATTGTGTCGGTCTTAAACGTTCACAGTTTGCCCTAACCCAAGAGAGCGGCACTCTAGCTAGCGCGTAAAAGCTAGAGTGCCAAGATTTTATTTAGAAGTTAGTGGGGCAAATACTAAGGGTGCCTGCTTCGTCGCTCCGAATACAAACCACAGTTTCATCGTCGAGGCGTAGGCGATCGGCGGTTGCCGATGCGCCATGGCGATCGTAGGTGCCGTAGAAGGATAAGCCTCGATCGGTTTGGATGTAGAGGTCGTAAGTTACCTCTGATTTGGTTGCTTGTCGAGCGGGCTTAACCCGACTGCCGGAGCCAGCGCTAGGAGGTACGCCCTCTCTACCGACCATGTCGGGGTTTTGCTTCGTGATGGTGGGGCGATCGGACTCGGGAATTGATCTGCCACTGCCACGCTCAGCAAAGACGGGAAGAGTAAGGGAAACAGAAAAGACGATGGAAGCTAAAACAATAGAAAAACGTGCAAACATAGTAAAACTCACTGAGTGTAGGTGGGTAATGCGATCGCCCTTCCCGTCCAAAGTTGGGGCGATCGCTTTTGAAATTAACTGCCAATCTCAGCCGAGTTGGGAATCACAGACTTTTAGAATTGAGAGGATTAGCACCGCATTTCAGGCTGTCAGCTTGCACAGGGCAAAAGCTCTTGATCCATGCAGGGGAGATCACAACGGTGGGTGAGTTCATCCCTAGCCCTTCAGCCTTAGTGAAACTTAAGCCGATTCCTTCACGGTGTAAGAAACCGATTTAAGAGCCTGCTTGAACGCTTGCTGGTTAAAGCCTTGAGTGCGATCGCTTTGAGCAGCTAGGAACGGTGCATCACTCACTAATTGTTCGATCGAAGACTCCAACCACTCCACTAAACAAGCTCTTAAGTCATTAGCTGCATAGTGAGTTCCTTCTTCTTGCATTAACCATGACTGAAGAGTTTGAGCCGCTTCCGTTAAACCTTCACTAGCTGCTTCAGAGATGTAAATCTGTTGAGATTGATTTTGAGTTAACATTGTGTGCAAATCCTTATTTGTTGAGGGTTCCTGAGAGGCGATTGCTAGGTGTGGTAACTGGGCGATCGCCCTCTCTTGTATTTATTGTGTCTCAGATAGTGATACATGTCAAGCATTTAGAATAACAATCAATTTATTTGAAATATCAATGTAATAAGATAGAGTATCGATAGTATGCGATCGTAATACAGCCCCCATAATTAGGGAATGAGGAGAATGTACTGCCAACTATCTGTGCTAATAGCGCAACGGAATCTAGAGCTTGCCGAGAGAGGCGAGCAGCTTTCTCAACGTCGTTTGTCAAGGGAGCTTAGCCTGTCGCTGACGACCATAAATAAGCTCTATAACGGTCGTCCTTTGACGGCTCGAATCGATCCAGACACGATTGAAAAAATTTGTGACTACTTCCAATGTGGAATTAGTGATTTATTCGTTTTGAAGGTTGAGGTAAGTGAATCATGACTAATTCTCTATCTGCCGATGATCGCTTCCTGCAACTGATGGAAGCGATCGCACAAACCCGACAGCTCGTCGAGGGCAACGCTGAAGCGATCGCCGCCCAACAACAAGCATGGGTTGAAACTAGTAGGCTTGTTGAAAGCAATGCTAGATCTATTGCCGAGCAACGCGAGGCATGGATTGAGACTCGCCAAATTATAGAGAGCAGTTCTAGGGCGATTGCTGCCAACTCAAACACAGTGACTGAGCTACGTGAAGAGCTAAGGGTCAATATTACTGATGTTGTCAGCATGATTAGCACAATGGCAGAGCAGGCAGAAGTCGATCGTGCTGAGACTCGAGCAACAGTTCAGCAGATCCTTGAAGTATTGACTCAGCGATTTACAAGCAACGGTCATTAACGGAAAAACCACCCTAGGCGGGATGGCTTCATGCACTACTTCACTTTTTTCTTTCTAATTTTCCGCCAGACCCAGCGGATTGGAATCCAGACGAACCAAACCAAAACTCCCAGAGCTTGGAAATCTGATCTCCTAAAAAATGGATTGCTCACTACTGTCCTCCCTGCTGCTTGTATTTTTCGCAGCTTTTTGGGTTGCCTCCGTCGCAGCTATCCTTTAAATATTTCAGCAGACCTTGTCTAGAGCGATCGGCAAAATCGCTAGTGCTTGACCTGGTTGAAGATGCTTGTACAAAAGTGTTTGCTAGAAAAATTAGCCCAACTAGACAAGCTGCAATCAGCCCAATTTGTTCGCCAGTAATTCTTTTTTTCATCACCTTGACCGGGTATCTGTAGCGTTAAGTTTCCCGAATCTAGTCCGTGAATTGCCAAAAGCGATCGCCCCGGTCAAGGAATGGCGATCGCCATTCGCCCACCACTAACTTATTTGTCGTAGAGCTTTTGGTGATAGTTTAAACTTCCCTATTTCTAAGTTGGTACAGCAGATTGCTACCCGCGTGCTCTTCGAGATACTCGCAAGGGGTCGCGCTGCTCCATTTAAAGAGGTGACGAGATGCTTTGGTATTCCAAGTTTTGACCAATCTGGTATAACCCGAACTCGCCGCAGTTAACGAAGCGGAATTGATTGCGGATCGATATCCAGTCCCACCGCTCTGGGTTAGAGGGGTGAAGATGGCGAAGGGTTGGGTCGAGAGTTCTGACAGTATGCTCAACCATTCCGTTCTCTTGCCGACATTTTTGCTCAAAGCTGGAGAAATCTTCTGGCAGCCAATAATCGTGCCGAGTCCAGTTGATGCACTCATCCAGGCTCTCGCCGATCGGGATATTGTTGCAAGCAGCATTCATCACAATTTGCCGCTGTTCTTTCCAGCAGACCACAGCTTTAACGCGATCGCTATTCTTAATCTCCGTGAGCACATCGACAAGTTCTGAGGGGATTTGTCGGCGGGCAGTAACCAAATACTTCAGTCGTTCCTCGCTTCCGTGGGGAGGCAACGGTAGGAAGTCGATGCGGACGTTGCTAACCAATCTAGGGCGCAGGATAATTTGATCGTAGCCTGGGGTATTTATGGCGATCGCCTCAAACTTAAACATTGCTGCCAAATGCTGAAGCGATCGCTCCCATCGAACCAGGTTAGCAACCGCTTCCTCGTAACTTTTGAATTCTAGTTGGATCACCGCGCCATCTGTCTTAGCAGACTGCCAAACCTCTTTGAGGCTAAATACCCGGAGCTGCGTCCTTTTTGTTGTTGCGGTCATTTTTTCGACTCCCTGTTTGGTTTTTTGCTTTCTCCAATACCTCGATCAATCGATCGAGTTCAACATTTCCGCTAAAACCAAGCAAGTGCCCAATTTCAGCCACACTATACCCATCTGTATCCCAATTTTCCGCCAAGCATCGAAGGAATCCCTTCAACAACTCGACTTCTTTAACTCTACCTAAATTAGGTGCAGGTTTTAGTTCGCCACTAGCGATCGCCTCATGGAGCGCAAGGCGAATAACCCGACTCAGATGCGTTGCAAGTTCCAACTTCTCTTGCTCTGCCCACTGCTGAAAGAGCGCAATCTCCTCAGTCGGAAGCGTCACCGATACCCGGAAGCGCGACCCATCACCCTTGGATGGTCGTCCCCTCCCCTTTTTCGGATTAGGTTCCGGTTCGCTTGCGGGTGTCGGTTGCTTTTTTATAGGAGCCATTGCCAGAGTTGTTTGTAGAACTTACATATCTTTGGACGCTGATGGCGATCGCCATAACTTGAGATAAAGTGTAGCGCTTTAATCGGCTGTACCCCTCTAGATTTCGGTAGTAGAAGTCCTCTGAGCGAGAAATCCCATTAATCCTCCGAACCTTCTCTGGCAGGTCGATACCGGGAATTGTTTCCCCGACTCTAACTCCGTCAGGTGCAGCGGCTTCATTGGCAATCACCTCTCTTGCCCATACCGCCATTCCTAGTTTAGGGTTAATCTTCTCGACTCTCCCCAATACGTCCGTGGGCAAAACTATTTTCTGCTCCTCTCCTTTTAGCTGGGCGATCGCCGTTGCCAACACAAAGGAGCCGTGCCCATATCGTTGCTTATCGGCAGAAATCCCCGCCACCTTCTTCCAGCGGGTAAACGTTCGGTAGTCGATTTCAAATCCTGCCGTATGCTCCATAAAGGCTTTCAGAATAGCGCCGCTCCACTGCTCAGCAGAGTACTCATCCCACTCCCGGCGAAACGATCGCAGCTTGGCAATAACTTCTCTGTCATCCCTGGTTTCTTCTAGCAAAGACTTCAAAATTGCTTTTGTACTCATGCTACTCTCCGAGCTTCTGCCTGCTCCAAATACCGAGCAAGTACCCTCGATCGCCTAGCAGCAGAACGTTTTGCGCTTCTTGCCCACTGCCGATATAAAACGCTGTCCTGGCAGTCACGAGAACTTTTATACATCTGCTCCCATTCGTCTTGCATTTCCAGCCAGAAGAGCAGGGATTCGCTAGCCGAATTGATTAAGTAGCGATCGAATTCAATGTTGTAGCGATCGAGATAATCCATCTAAATCTCCGCTTTGTAAAAGTGCTATTGCTATCAAATTAAATATACGGTATTTTTTGGATACCAAAAAATACGCATGATGAATATGGGGTGAGATGACCGGAAATTTCTCACTCATACCTAGACCGTAGCGGCGGCGGGGCGATCGCAATAGATCTAGGAAAAGCCCTGGTTTTTGGGCGTTTTTTTGTCCAATTTTTACCTGTCCTTAGTCCTTATTGAATTACTGCAAGCGTCTTAGCCATTTCTCAAAAAACAGGAGGACAAGTCCTACATTAAATCAGTATTTTCTGTCCGCCGCTCTGCCAGAAGTCAGCAGCTCAAGCCCAATGCCGCCTATTTTTTTCGGCTATCCAAAAGATTCTCAAGCCTATTTTCTTCATCAAAAGATGCGAAAAACGGACTGCATACTGCAATTCTGAGCGAGGCAATTATTTGGGGCGATCGCTTAGATAAAAGTTGCGAAAGTAGGACACGACTATTAGAGGTGAAGTGCGATCGCCACACCCTTTTTCTACAAAGCGATTAGCAGGAATTCAGCCCTTGCAAATCTTTTCGCAGCGATTAGGTTTTTTTGCATCCTGATTCAAGCAATTGTTCTGGTGCTAGTGGCTACCAATTTTTAACCCGTCAATACTGAACTCGTCAAGATTTCTGCAAATGAATGACAGACATCAAAGTTTGCAGCAATTAAACGTGTTATTTTGTTTTTTAGGTATCCAAAAAATACCAATAAATAAAGGAGGGTTTGTCTTATGGTCGCAAGAAAGAAATTGACGGAGATTTTGAATGAAGTCGGTGGCGAGGCGACCCCTTGCGGGTATCTCGAAGAGCGCGCTGCTGGAGTTGATCCGGTGGCAGCGTTGCCCGCAGCAGTAGAGCCAGAATCTCCAGTGATTGACGAGGTTCCTAATGGTGCAATTGTCACCGCCGAAATGGTACGAGCTACCGCATTAAGCCAGATGCCCGATGGCTCCTCTGAAATGTTTGCGATTTTGCCCAAACTAGGAATTGAGATTCCTCAGCCCGTTGTACCTCAAGGGGCAACGCTGGAAGAATCGGTTGCGGCAGATTTAATGCTGTTAAATATTTTGCTAGCAAAGGTCGTTGGCAACCTTCAGTTTCAATCGACGTTGAACCAAGCCCTGGCGAAGGTGGATGAAGTGATGGGCGATCGCTTTAGCGCAACGCTATATCAGCAACGTCGAGAATCTGAATCTAATCGGTTTCACGGTGCGATGGCTGCGTTGATGGGAGGCGACGCTAAAGGCGGATTTCGCTTTTCTACTCCAAGCTCTTACGTGGTTCCTCAAGGGTGGGAGGTCTTTGTCGAGCCAGAAAAAACAGCAGCTTTACCAGAAGGAGAAAACTAGATATCAGCTCTACATCGATCAATCATTTATAGATTGAAAAGGAGGAAGCATGGAAGCTGAATTAAGCCCCCAGGAAATGCAGCTTTTATTGGCAGAAGCTAGAAAACTCATAGCAGCAGAGCCACCAGAAGCAGGCTCGCCCGATCTCGATCGCCGTCTAGCACAGATTCAATCAGGGCAGTTTGAGCCGTCCGATCAACATCGAGCAGATGGATTAATGCCTGTTCCTACAATGAGCATGATTCAACCTCATCATTACCAGACTTCAGTGATGCCCAAGCGTCCTGAAATGAGTAAGACGGATTACTTTGGGGCGATCGCTGCCATTGGAGTTATCGGCTTGTTTGCGATCGCAGGACTGGGGATAATTGCCTCGTTAGTGGTGATGGCTGGCAAGAGTGCGGAAGGGGCAAGTTACCGAGCGACGATCGAGCAACTGGTGGCAGACAACCAGAAGTTATCCTCTCAGGCTATTAAAGCAGCGGAAGACGGCAAACCTCGTTGCTATGGCTTGATCGTAACAAGTTGCGGGGAACAGGCTGAACCTAGCTATCAACCTGTTGCTCAGCCCAAAGAAATGCAGGTACAGGCAGTTGAGGCTCCAGCGCAAATCGCTTTGATTTGTGATGCCAATGCAATGGCGACGGCAACGCCTGTGAATGTGCGATCGGGCGGCGGCGTGGAGTTTGCGATCGTGGCTCAAGTCCCTTGCGGAGGAGCGGTAGAGGTTCTTCGATATGAGCCTGATGGCTGGTCGAAAGTAGCGGCGGGTGCTGCCACAGGCTACATGAAAACGTCGTTTTTAGGAGGATGAGATGGCAGGAATATACAATTTTTTGGATACGGTTTTCAGCGGGGGAACCCCAAAAAGTGATATTGGAATGCGGGTTAATGCCAGCCTGCCACAAGGAACCGATCAGGAGTTACGGCAGCTAAATAATATGCCGTCCTCAATCTCTCAGGAGGAGTACTGGGCAGAGGAGCAGAAGACCGGAGAGCTTTCTATGTCGGCTCTACTGATGAAGCAGTATGTGAAGTGTCGAGCGATTCAGCGGTCTAGTATCACTCAGATTAGAGGTGCGATCCTTCAAGATAAATCGGGGCAAATGCGCGCGGCAATGACGATGGGACAGCAAGATTTGCGGCATCAAACAACCGCGATCTCTCACAACATCATGCTCGGAGGGCAGCAGCGACAAATGACTGGATACGCTGCTGCCGCTTCCGGTACACGGACATTAATTTAACAAAATCCGATCGCCCTCACTTGCCTCAAATCAAAGGAAACTACCATGCCTGAATTAAGAGAAATAGAGCCTGTTCTTGATGTGTTTGACTTCGATCAACTTTTGGAGCTTAATACCGCGATCGCCTCTTATTACCACGTTGTTGGGCTGTCTGCGAATCTCAGCCCTTCCCGCACAGCCATAACGATAGAAACTCCCGGTAGGTTGATCACAACATTCTCTGTCGATGAATTTATCCAGGAAGAAAACGAATTGCACCGCAATGGAAAGCGATCGCAGTTCTCGGATGTGGCGATCACACTGATCGACAAACTTTCACTCTATGTTTTGAGGTTTTAACCCATGGGAAATCAAGAGTGGGAGCAGCCAGTAGATCAACGGGGACAACCGAACATTGCCCAGATTGAAAAGCACTATCGATCGCAAGTTTTCTTAGGTTTCACTGGGTTCTGTGGCGTGATGCTAATAGGACGAATTTTGAAGTATCCAGAGTGGCGACAAACAGGCGTTAGCTTGTTGCTGTTGATACTCATCGCAGCGGTGATATGGGGCGTGTTTGGGTATGCCCGAATTGCCAATAGTCGAGGCGGATACATTTACGGACATCAGCAGCGTTTAGCAATATTAATTTGTGCTGTTCCTGCCGCTGTTCTGTTGCTAATTACTGTTTTATCGTTCGTTATTTAGAAGAGGAAAGTGGGCTATGGCAGGTTGGAAAGGGACGGAGAAAAAGGTCGAAATTGCTAATGTGAAAGATGTTTTCCCGGCAGATTTGGAGTGCGATTACGTTGATCCGGCGCTGGGGCGATCGCTGGTTGAACATCTGAAAAGCTATTGGCTGATTCGCCAATTGTATAGATACGCCGATGGCTACGAAGCCAACAAAATTAAGGAGATTTTAGAGCCGCAAAAATTCACGATTAAGGACTGGACTTGTATTGCTAAAGTCTGTGGATTTGGAATGTCTTGGTCTTATCGGCAGATTGAACTGGCTGAGGCGGGTCTGATGAACAGCAGTTTCAAATCAAGGAATGAGGCTAGTTAATGTTAGGAAACATTATTGACACTGTTCAAGGCTTAATATCTCCCCAGATGCGGGAATACAATAAAGCCCTACGAGAGCATCAGTCAGGTGGACGAATGGGCGGTCGAGGCACTGGCTGGGAGGCTCAGTATGGTCTGCCAAGCTTGGACGAATTGACCGCCACAGAGGAACGAGATAACCGCAATTGGTTGATCAAATTGGCGATCGTCAGTTCATTAACATTCACCACGTTTCTGTCCCAAAGCTTTCCCGGTTCCCTCAAGACGGCTTCTCTATTTTGTGCCACCGTCTTATCGGGAGTCTTCTATCTTCAAGAGCAGTCACAGGGATTGCGCGAACGACGGCGATCGCTCTTTAACCTTGCCGAGCTTCGCAAAGATAGACGACAACACGCCGCCACCCACCAGCAAGTATTCGATCGCAAGATTGCTGATATTCGTTCCTACAACCGTTTAATTGCACTAGGAAATACGTTGCCTGTGGGTCAGCGGATGGCTCTGTTTCAGGAGTTAGGGCTTGAGGGTTGGGTTCCTGAAAAGTGGGTTCCGGTGCAGGCACGATCGAGCAATCCTCAGTTCTTAGGAGAGTTGCCGAATCAATCACTAGAACTACCCGGAAACAATGTTGATCCGGTGCAAGCGGCAGGTGCTATCTATCGAGAAGCCCTGGGCAAGCATGGTGAGCGAAATAACTTCTTTTTCTTAGGCGGCATGGGCGATGCCAAAACATCGACAGCTCACTTCATGCTGTGGAACTATATCAACGATGCAATACTAACTGCTCATGGATCGAATGGAGCGATTAGTCCGCCTGTGATCATTGTCTTTGACCCGCACTACGGACGAAATAACAACGTTAAATTTCTTTCAACTTGGTGCGGACTGCCGCGCGTTAAGGCGTTGCCTCGAAATTTAGAAAACTGTGCGTTTAAGGGGAGCAGTGAAACCCTACTACCATTTCTCCAACTAGTAGCAGATGAGTTTGAGTATCGTAAGAAAAACGATCTTGCGCCAGATGAGCGACCGCCAATTCTCGCCGTTATTGACGAGTTCAGCAATTTGATGATGGAGCTTGAGGTTGAGACGCAAGCAGAAATTGGCAAAATTTTCAGAAAATTGGGAACCGAAAGTAGGAAGTTTGGTGTGAACTACTGGATCGTCGGACACTCTTGTACCAAAGGTGAAATTGGGCTAGATCGAGTCGTTCTCAGAGGTTGTGCGGCGATCGTCGGCTACAAGATTTTGACGGATAGTTCTCAAATCTCTAATCTTCCTCACAAACTACTTGACTCAGGTGTTGCGGAGGTCAGCGATCGCAACTTGAGAGGATTAAAACTTACAGGATTCGCTACCAGTCTAGGGGAATCGCCTTATATCCCGCCTTCTCCCCTCAATACTATTGAGATGGAATTCAAGTGGGGCGCAGCAGGTCAACCCGTTGGAGAGGAACCGCCAGCGGCAGAAGAGAGCGACGATCGCGGTATTTCCAAAGAAGCTGACGAGGAATCGCCACGGGAGAGCATGAAGCGCCTTAGAGAAGCGCTCGTAGCAATGCGCCAATGGTGGGATGTTCAACCGGGAAATCCTACTGATGAGCAAGTTGTTATTCTTTGGAGTCGGTTTAGCGGTGACCCTGCCGCAGCCGCTAAAGATTCCCTGGTTCAGATTCGCGGAGTGATGGGGTTAAGTCAAGAGGTGTTTGATCAACGAATTGAAAATATGAAGCGCCAAGAGGAGCAGATGGATGGGTAGGAAGAAAAGTTCAAAAAATCAAGCTTTTGATGATGCAACCGCTCGTCAGCAAAGACAACAGGCATTTAATATCATGCTTGGCTTCGACCAAGCACTTGAAGGGTTCTCAGAGCAGGAAAAGCAGGATATTCTTTTGTTCGGCGAGGAGCTATCTCAGGAAGCTAAAGAGCATCAAGCAAGGCTTTTAGTAGAAGCTCTAAAGGAGCAGCAAGAGCTAGTAACGATGGAATCTGAGTACCAAGTTGCTCGAGGTCAGTTCCTTCAAAACTTTCCCCAGTTTGAAGCAAAATTGAGAGCGATCGAAGATACAGGAAGGCGGCGACGGGATGCAGGATTAATGCAGGGCTTAACCCAAGGAGATATTAGTAAATGGGTTTGACATGGATGCCAAAAAATGCCAATATATACCCGTAGCGTGAAGAAATTAATTTCTAGCAAATTGAAGCCTCCCGTTGCACGAACCCTGCCCGCCTCGCTAAGGATGGTGCAGGGTTTAGTTATTTCTAGGAGGCTGCGTGAGCAAACAAGTTACTAGAGACGATCGCTTTGATGTGCGCTATGGAAAAAGATGGCGATACAATCGCAAGTGGAAGCGATCGGCTCATCTAATGACGGGTGGTATCTGCTGTCTATGCGCCAAAAATAAAAGTGAAACTCTGCATCACGTTCGTTATGTTGACGATGCAGGAAAGCCATTAGTCGATCGGGAGGTGATAGGGCGAGATATTTTTCCTGTGTGTGAGTCATGCCACGATCGCATCCTACACTCGGCATCAACATGGCATCGGGATAAAGTTGATCCAGTTTGGTTAAATCAAAACTTGCCAGAATATCAACTGCTGCTGAAGTCTCGATTCAGGCAGCTAAAGAAACCTTGAAATATCCACACCCCGTTCAGCAGCTCGCCTAAATCCTCGCTCAAATGCCTGCTGCCCACCGACAACCGATCGGACGATATCAGGCTGAAGAGAAGGGTAAATTGTGCCGAGCCAGCGAGCGGTTAAACCAACTCTCATCGTGGCTTGTTCGATTTCTTCAAGGTCGTTTTGGAGTTGCATTACTTCCTCCATGAACCTGGCGGCATTGACCCGCGATCGCTTGTCCATAGCGGCATAAGCCTCATACTGTAATTCAGGGGGCAGTCCATAAATTTGATCCATTAACCACTGGTCAAACATCTTTAACCTCAACCGATATCGCCGTTGATGCTCATCCTATCATTGGCATCCAAGAAATCAAGCTGAAGGCGCGATCGCCCTCCTCAGCAAGTTCATGTTCTCCAAAATTGGTACCGTAACTGATTACGGTACCAACATTAAATTCGTTCCACTCGCCACGATACCTCACGCCCCCACTGCCCCACTCGTACAAACGCAAATCCATCCCTCAAGAAGCGATCGCCCTTTGGAGCCACCCCTACCATCTGCTTTACCTCACTCGTTCGCAATATCAAGTTCTCCCGACAGGCTTTAGCCAGAGCATCAGCACGAGCAAGTGGGTCAAGAGGTGGGACAAACCGCTGGGCGATCGCCTGTAGCATCCCCAATACAGTAGTCTCGAAAGAATGTTCCAGAACGAGTTCAGAACGTTCAGAACGATTAGATTTTAAGTTCTGAACTTGTTCGTGAACGTTCTGAACAAACGAATTTGAATCTAAATCAGGAACTAGAGATGCTAAAAACTTGTTCAAGTATTCTTTACCCTGCCCTTTAGCCTGATGATATTGAGCGACCAGGTTAGCTTGCTCTGGAGTGATATAAGCCTCTAAGCCATCTCTGAAGGGAGTGATGCCGAGCCTTTTAAAGTACTCAACGTAAAGCGTCGTCTTTTTATGCTGCTGAAGTAAATCGGCTACAGGAACGCGATCGACTTGTGCTGGGATAGAGTCAATAGTTTGCATCGTTCGTGAACGTTCGTGAACGTTCAGAACTATAGCAGCTTTTAGAAAGACAGAGGCACAAATCCGTCAGACTGACGGATTTACCAACCTGGCAACGGCATTCCGATCGCCCATCCCTGCACCCAGTCGCATCATGCCTCTGCCGCAAAAGAATTCTTCAGCCTGTGGCGATTCAGCATTGTTCATGCTGCAAGGTTCCCTCTGCCTCCTCCATTAAATTAAAAACCGACAGCTTTACTAGAAGACTGTCGGTAAATCGTGTGTTTCCTGTTAACGACTCGGCTAGAGTTGAGTCAGCCTCTTTTGTAGCAAAAAGCTACTGACGATCGCATGATCTAAAGAATCCCTTAAGCATTCTCTAAAAGCAGTTTTCCTTTTGCTTGAAGCTCTGTCGGCAGCATTGTCAAAATTGATTCAATGAATCGGCATAGTGCGTCACTGTATTGCGTTTTGTCTCGTAGTCCAGTTTCGGTCTGGAAGCATTTCTGCTTGAGTTCACTTAGCTCTCCCTCCAATCGTTTACAGCGTTCCTGCACGATCGCCAGTTTCGATTCACAAACCGCGACCCTTGAGGTATCTGCGTAGCAGCCTACCTCTTTTGTCATCTCTTTAGGGGCAGGTTTTTCAAGCGTAGGCGGTTTCTCTGGCTGCACAAACACTTCGGAATAAAGCATGGGCAGTTTGCGCTGCGAGTCAGCAAGTTCAACCACCACATGATTCTTTTTTACCTCAAGGACTGTGGCGGCTTGCCCTTGAAACTCTCCGGCTGCAATATTAATTTCCGCTCCAATCTCTAAGCGCTCTTGAGAAACTGGCTTAGTTTTGTAGATTAACGTTTTTGCTGTAGCCCGATCGATCGCCCGCCCTTCCCGCGCCAAGGCTAGAGCCTGATCTCTCACTTCCTCTGGCACCGTTGCCGCCGATAGCATCCACAAGGCTGAAGGCGCAATATCAAAGTGTCCAACGATTGGACACTTTCCAAAGCGCTCATAAGCAGAAATGTAATTATAAGCCTGGGCACGGCACCAGCCCTTGAGCGCACACCAGCCATCAAACCCGCCTGGGCGAACATATCGAAGGCGATCGCGGACGTTCACAAGACGTTCACCCACTTGAATCACTTGGCTAACGTAGCGATTGCCCAAATCTTCGACCTGAAGCAACAGTACCGTAATTTCTATTTCCACCCTGTCTAACCATTTGCGTGTCTTCTCGTCCAATGCTCCATAGTCAAACTCTTGTGCGTCCTGAGTTTCAATAACCGCGCCCCCTTGCGGGTATCTCGAAGAGTGTGCCATTCCATTACCATTTTTCTGCAACAACGCATCTAGAATGCCCCTGCCGCAATCATCCGAAACCTCAGCCAGTCGATTCCTTCCTGGATTAGTTCTTGGGTCTGCTCAACAGACAATCCTTGCTGAGTGGCGATCGCCTCGTCAGGCAAGTTGTCCAAAAAGCGGCTCATGAGGCAGGAATAGTAAGGCTCGGATAATAACGAGAGATGCTGGCGTAGGGCTTTAATGCGATCGCTTGCCTCATCTGCCTCACTCGCATCACAGACGGCAAAGTGATGAGTGTTCTCTTCGAGAGAAACAACAGGCTTGCGGTGCATTGCCTGTTTAATCGTCCCCCACGTCCTACGGGCTTCCGTCTCGCTGGAGCATCTCGGCTTCTTCAGGAGAAGGGACACCGCAATTTCGTCAATGGATTGATTTCTACCAGCAGCTATAAATTCACGATGGATTTTCGCCACCGTGCCATGAAATTCAATCCAGCGGCGCGGAATTTTGTAGCTACCGCGCCAGTTGTCTCGCAGGAAGTGCAATATCTCACCTTTGATATAGAGCACAGCAAATGAACTAAATGCCACGTTACGCGCGGGATCAAAGCGTTGAATGGCTTTGTCTAGCCCAATCACACCGCACTGAATTAACTCATCCAAGTCTTCGCCACAACAATCTTTAAGTTGGGTGGCGATCGTCACCACTAGCCCGTTATTTTGCTTGATCAAGCTGCTTCTCAAATGCTTGACCTTTGGCGAGTCTGTACCCTTCGCTCGATGATACGCCTCCAGCATTTCGGCATTGTTCGTTTTTTTAATTACCATTGATGAGTTTTGCCGAAGCGTCCAGGAATTTACTACTTCTAAAATGGGAAAAAAAGTTGTCTTTTCTATCAGAATTGCAAAAAAATTTTCCTCAACAAATTCCGCCGCAGACTCAAGGTATTTAACCGAGAGCAGTTCTTCCAATTTTTTGCAATCGTTCCAACGCCTTCGCCATATCGTCTAGGGTTTGGTAGCTAATCGCTTTCTCTTCATCGCTCCCATTCCCCTTTCTTGCGTCCTCAATTTGACCTTGTAGTCGAGACGAGAGCAGTATTAAACCTGCTTTAGCTGCGTTGTAGCACCTTGCATCCCACTCCGCTAAATCGCCTGCTAGTGCGGTTGATTTTTGTTCTTGACGCTTATTAGAAACAGTTTGGAGGTATCGCTCTGCCTCAACTTTCCAATTCTCTGAAGCCGCTTTTTCTCGCAAATAAGACGGTGCGCAACCGTGCGTCTCTGCAAGCTGCTCAAGAGTCGGTCGAGACGCTTCATCCGGTGCGTGGATGTATTCCTCTTTAATCTTCTGCCAGTTGTATTTTGCCAAGGAGTTCCAAAACCGACACCGTGTCGGATCTTGTCGGAAAATTCCCACGATCGCCACCCAACGCCGTTTCTATCCTTCTAGTCGTTATATAGACAACCGTTTTTTCGATCGTGATGCGTGGCACTGATACGACTCACGCTCACTGTTCAGCAACACGCATCACAAAACCATTGCCGCTCACCGGAATGCTTGGAGAGGATTAGTTTAACAAGCAAAGGAGACACGAAATGCACACCCAACAAGAACTTCAAGCCATGACCGTTGAACAACTGATTGAAATCTACATTCAAATGGGTCTGCGCTCCACTCGGATGAACAAACATTTCATCGTTAAGGACTGGCTGATTGAAGACATCTTGCGCGGTGCAGGCATTTAGTTCACTCTCACGCTTTTATTTCACGTTTCTATCCAGTTCTAAACACATACAGGAAACAACCATGTCTTACACCATCAAACAACTCAACAACTTCAACTCCGCACAACTGAACGCGATCGCCATTGACCTAAACCTTAATCTTTATGGAGCTAAGAAAACCAAAGCCCAACTGATTAACCTGATTTTACAAGTGCAAGATAACCCTGAATTGCAAGTTACGTTATCCGCTGAAGCATTTCAACCTAATACTTCTGAACCAAAAGCGTTTCAACTTGCCACACCGCAACACACCCGCGAACAACTGACCGTGCGCGAAATGACCAAGCCTAAACTACAGGCGATCGCATCTGGTTTAGAGATTGAGTTCCAATCAGACTGCACCAAAGCTCAGTTAGTTGATTGGATCTTGTTTGCTCAAGAGCAAGTAGAAGTTGCTGAAACTCCAGAAGTTCTGGAAGAAAACTTGAACGAGGATTCTTCGGAACAAGTTGAAGTTGAGAACGAGATTGAGTGTGAAGTGGAGGTTGAAATCGAGGATGAGGACGATGTAGACCAAATTGAACTCAGCTACCACGAACGCTTGGTGATTTACCTGTACGATCGCGCTCAACACGATGATCAGGATGCCAAGGTTCTGCTGGCTGGATTGGGCGATTACATTCAATCTTTGAGCGCCAAATCTGCTAAAGCCATCAAACCTCGCAAGCCCTCTGGTGCTCGTGTAAATGACCCTGCTGCCAAACTGGCGATCGCCAAAACCTGTTGGGATGCAGTCCAAATCCATGGCTCCGTCAAACTAGCGGCGGCTGATTTGGACAAGTCGCCCCATTACACCAAAGTTCTGGCACAGGCTTACGCCCTCTACCAGGAGTCTGCGATCGTTCGTAATGCTTATGATGCGGGTGAGTTAGGCTGGACAAAACTGTACAACCTGGCATTCCGCTTCAAGAAGTCTGATACTCTCGAATCGGTTGAAGCTCAACTGGCGGCATAGACTGCCAAACTCGCGCTGACACCAGCGCGATCGCCCTTTCATCTCGCACGTTAATCCATACAACCTCTAAAACCCCACTTTGCAAGAGATTGCAGTAGTGGGTTAATTTTTGACGAATCTCTGACGATTGACAGATGGGCGATTTAGGTAGCTCCAACTGGTCAGCGATCGCTACAGGCACGATGCCCGCCACCAAGTCGCCATAGTTGTACACGGGGATAGACTCCCCCTGAAACTGTACCCGCTTACGAATTGCCCTAAGATCGCCCCTCAGAGTCTTGGTGCTGACCTGATTCACTGGTTTTGGTTTAGCCATAGCTTTAGTGTAATTTTCATCCAACCTAACACGACAGGATACAAAAGAAACACTATTGACACTTGATACAAAACCAGTGATAGTTTAAAAATCGAATTCGATAAATCAAAAGTCGAATTCGGGTTTAGGATTTTAGCTCAACAAAAAGCGATCGCTAGTTTTGCCAACCCCGCGATCGCCTCTAACACTCAATCAGAAAAGAAATGCAAGACTTAATTGAAACAGGGCTGAGCGAGGAAGTCAAACCTCCGCCAGACCATCCACGAAAGAACCCGCTGATTGGAAGGCTAATCAGCGATCGAGAAGCGAGTGATACCGCAGCCACTCGAACCCAGCTTGAAAAATTTGACGACATTCAAACCGCTCACCGGAACTTAGACCCACTGCGAACCGATGAGATTTACCTATTCGGCATCTCGGTAAATATTGGAGTTGGACGGCTCACCATTGACTGTGGTGAGATTGAGATTAACCCCGAACTGAGCGAGGCGATCGCGTCTGCTAATGGACGTTTTACCATTACCTTACCTATCTTCAAAGACCTGCTGAAGAAGGGCAGTAAGCTAGCAACTCGTCGCCGGAAGATTCAAAAGTTTCTACGGTTTGCTAACCCTTATTGGTACGTTTCAAAAAAAGATCTGGTTGCAGTGCGTGACGAAATCTTCAAGACCGTTGAAAGCGATCGTGATCAAGATAAGGGAATGTTGCAACTCTTGAATGAGTTGAAAGCAGAGGCGATGGCAGGATACGACAACGCTTTCGCTGATTTCCTTTCGGAGCTAGAAGCCGTATTGCTGAAGGCAAGTCCATTTAGCCGCGATCGCATTGATGAACTGCTAGAACGCTATGCCGAGCAATTCCCAACCCGGCAAGAGGTGCTAGAGAATTTCAACGTTGTGTTGGAAGGTCCGATCAAGATTCCAAGTCTGGTGGAAGAAGCCACTCGCAATGCTGACCTGGCAGAGCAGTTGGAACGAGAAGAACAGGCGCAGTTGAAGCGAATGAAAACTGAGCAAGCTGTCAACGTTCAGGTTAAAGAGCAGGCAGCGATCGCAGAGCTGCAAGCCTACTGGATTAAATCAGTTCAAGAATCCTTTGCCGTGGGAATTCGCAATGCTCAGGACGATGCTTATGGATTAATTGCTGACCTGTTGAGCGCGATCGAGCAGGTTGATGATCCGGCGCGGGTCAACGGCAATCTCAAGAAACGGTTGGACGGCAAACTTCGTGACCTGGAAACAGCCGTCAATCAGGTTGCTTCTGTGAATGAAGGTGGACTGGATACCAGCCTCCAAAGCTTTGCTGAGCAGGTACGACAGCTCAAGGTTTTAACGACTTCGGCGGTTGCTCCAGAACGGTTGCAGGAACGGCTAGAAGACTTGCGATCGCGCATGACCGAGGAGCTTGAGCAGGTTTTTACCAGTGATAAAAGAGGGCACAAAGCCCTTGCTAAATGGTTAATTTACGAGGAAGAAACTGATGTCACACTTTAGCCAAATCAAGACCAAGATGACCAATGAACGGGCGATCGTCGCGGCGTTGGAAGAGATGGGTTACAAGGTTGAGGTTCATCAAACCGCTAAGAAGCTCAACAGTCGATATTCGGCTGCACGGCGGCAAAAAATGAAGGCAAACATCATTCTTCGAGAAACAGCCGTTGATTTTGGCTTGCTCAAAACTGAGGATGGCACCTATGAGGTGATTGGAGACATGATGTATTTCCAGATTCAGATGATCGCCCAGTCGCTGCCGATGCACTATGCCAAGCAGGTGATTATTCAGCAGGCGGAAGAGTTAGGAGATGAATATGTCGTTGTCCCAAACTTTGTAAATAGCCAGCTTCAGGGCTACACCATCACCGTCGATAAAACACCCCAACTGGCGATCGGGCAGTCCAGCGTGACCAATCAAATATTTGTCGGAGGGTCTTACTAATGCAGATTATTTTCACCATCGATGCTCAGGGCAACATTACCAGCGAAGTGGAAGGCGGCGATGGTACTAATTGCCTGGATGCCACCAAGCCTTACGAAGAAGCTCTTGGCGACGATAAACCCAAGCGAGAAATGAAAGCTGAGGCATCGCAGTTGAACGCGATTTCCCTCACAACTAAAACTCAAGTGCGTTTGTAAGAAAAAGGGAGGTCACTCAGCCTCCCCCAATGATTTTGTATGTAGCAAACAAGGATTTTAACCCATGACTGCTTTCAATCGTATTCGAGATTTCTTTGGTGCAGCATTACCCGTCGTCGCACTGGACTCTCCTAGCGCTGAAGAACTGACCACCATTGAAAAAATTCATGTCGAGGTGGGCAAGCGGCTAAAGCTGCCCGTCTATGTCTTCGACCTGGCAGCCGGACTGCGCCAAGTGGTTTCGGTTCAGGAAGCCACCTACTTTTTGGAAGATGGTAGCGAGTTTGAGGGCGAAGTATTTCAGCACTCTACAGGGTTTTGGACGGGCGATCCTGAGAACGGTCTTGAGGAAAAGCAGCTTCGCCAAGAAAACCGCAACGTTAGCGGTATCGACCTCAAACCGATCGCCACTCAGTTCCGCAATCCGTTAATCGATATCTGCAAACACATTGAGCAGTTCGATAAAAAAGGGATCTTCGTTCTAATCGATTTGCATCATTTTCTAAGTGGCGATCGCACCGTTTGGGAGTTCCGTCGCTCCATCAAACACCTCGCCACAGCACTGAAACAATCCCATAAGCGGGTGGTGTTGCTAGGCAGCGATATTCGGCTAGATGCCGATTTCTCTGGGCTGGTTTACGACGCGCATAATATGTTGCCTGAACTGGCAGAGATTCAAGAGGCAGTCAACCTTTGCATCAACGATATGGAGCAGGAGTTTACGGCGATCGGGGGCAAAAATAAGTTCAAGGTGCAGCTCGACGGCGAGGAACGGGAGGCGATTTTTACAGCCTGTCGAGGGTTAAGCATTGAGGAGGCATTGAACGCACTGCGAATTGATATGCGATCGCGCCGTCGTGTCGATGGAGCCACAGCAGCAGCCGTAACATTGTTCAAGATTGAGAAACTGGAGAAGCTGAACATTCGCTTTTCTCATCCTCCAGACGTTGTGCCAGGTGGAGTTCAGGAGTTCAAAGCATGGGTGCAACAGCGAAAAAGATTGTTCAATGCAGTCGTATCTAAGCAGCCGATCAAGCTGAAATTACCCGTTCCTAGAGGTTGTTTAATTGTTGGGCCATCAGGAACAGGTAAGAGCCTATTAGCAAAAACTTTGGGCAACTGTTGGAATATCCCCATTCTGCAAGTCGATATTGGTTCATTTTATTCCAGCCTGGTAGGAGAAACCGAGGCGAACTTTAGGCGGTTTACGCGCATGGTGGATCACATTGGACCTTGTGTTGTACTGCTGGATGAGGTTGAAAAAGCGCTCGCTGGCGTTGGCGGGCAAAGTAACGACAGTGGCGTGAGCCAGCGACTGTTCGGTTCATTGCTGACCTGGATGAACGATAAAACCTCACCATGCTTTGTCGTGGCAACTGCCAACAATATTGAAGCGCTGCCGCCCGAATTCAAGCGTAAAGGACGCTTTGACGAAATCTGGTTTGTGGACACTCCTAACCAGGCAGAGCGGCGCGAGATTCTGACCGTGCATCTCTCCCGGCATGGTGTGGAGATGAGCGATCGCCACCTCGATATCCTCGTCAAGCTCACTGACGAATTTGTTGGGGCAGAACTGGGGCAGGTGACCAACGAAGCTGCGATCGTTGCCGCCGAAGCTGGACGTGATGAGATTCTCTTGTCCGACATGGAAGAGGCGATCGCTCAGACGGTTCCATTGGCGCGATCGCAGGCTGACACGTTGGCTAATCTGAGGGAATGGGCAACGACAGCGGCTCGTCCTGCTAGTAAGGCTGAAGCAGTGCAGGAGGCGATCGCCCAGCCTATGAACGGCAAGCGCGGTAAGCCTCAGATGTTGATCGAAGATTAAAATCATTGGGGTCAGGGTTAGTAAAATCTGACCCCAATAAAAGGTTTTGAAGTCATATCACTGAGGAAAATGAAATGAAAAGCATAAGGCTAAAAAATGGAACAACAGAGCTTCAGCAAACAGTATGTTAAAAGCATTGTTAATCTACAGTCTCAGCACTTGTGTCACAGCGTTGAAAATAAGATGATTTGCAGAGGTGGGCGCGATTTAATGCTGCGAGTCATGTTTGTTCAGAGATTGATTGAAGCGCCGACTGATGAGGCGTTTGATACAGCACGAAAAGAACATTTAGAGCAGAAATAATTATGAAAACTAGCTACTATGCCATCACGCCCGACACGACACTAGGCGCGATCGCCATCAGCCTTTACCCACCGCCCAACACTCGCTACCAGCAATACAAATGTCTGGCTCCAACCAAGCGCCTACTCAGCGAATATAAATACGATTTTCTAGACGAGGAGGGTTACACGAAAATTTATCGTACTCAGTTAGCAGAACTTGATCCGATCGCCGTCTGGAACGTGCTGCACCAAATCGCCGATCCACTTGGCAAGGTTGAGCCAATTCTGTTGTGCTACGAGCGATCGGGTTCATTCTGCCATCGGCGGATCGTTGCCGATTGGCTTGGTGCAGCAATGAATGTAGAGATTCCTGAGTTTGAAAAGCCGTCTTCAATCAAACAGATCTCGTTATTTTAAGGGGGGCAGCGAACCTCCGCCCCACACTCCCCATCCTCAAATACTCCCACCCGCACCGATCGCCCCGGATAGCGATCGGTGATTTGTTTGAGCAGGTTTTCTGCCATGTGTTCACAACTTAATCCGCCCATTTCTCCCCCAGGAAAGTTGGTGCGGCAGAAATCTAAGAAATCATGGAACTCTACTTCTCTGCAAGAATGATGCAGCTCTAGCTTCACCTCGACGTGAAAGAGATGGCGATGGCGTTGGGCAAGGTAGGCGCGATCGCCCGTTGCATCCTGCCAATGATGGAAGCCAGGGACTTGAAAGCGGATAATAGCTGAAGATTGAGTTTTCATAATTTAGGGAGAAAAATTGTAAGTGGAACTCCAAAACATTTTGAATGAGCGGTTTAAGACTTATCAGGATGCGATCACCAAGCATGGTCAAGAGTGCTTACTGATTCATGAATTGCCAAAAGAACCCGTAGGTTCTGTCAATCCCGTTAGTCATTTTTCAACGACTAGACTGCAATTAATCCCCTCCCTAGATGGATGGCAATATGTGGTGAGCCAGTAGGGCGATCGCCCCTAGTTGGCAACACGTCTGAACAGCCAATGCAGTCCTATTTGGAGAAGATGTTGTCTCATTTGGAGAAGAGGGCGTGCTCTTCGAGATACCCGCAAGGGGTCGCGCTATTTTTGTCAGGCTTTTGTCGGGTACAGCTCGCAGCCCAACGCTTTAAGTGACTGAATATGATGCCGCCAGTTCAGCATATTCATCCGGCTTTCATAGGCTGCCAACTGTACCGCCTTATCTGCACCAACTGCCGACTCATGATCACTGCCTAATTCATATCGAAAGTCCAGTGGATAGGGCGAGAACGTTTTGCCATCACACCGGGCTTTGTGGCTATCTGCCCAACGAATACCCACCAGCCAACTCGACGAGTCACCAGAGTTAATAGGCATGGCGTTTAGCCACTCATTCGGCGTTAAGCCCAGCAAATGAATCCACAGATGCGGATATTTGCGATGTCGTTCCCAAGCTGTGGCTACCAGTTGCTTGCGAGTTGCTCGGTCAGCCTGTACAACGTTGCCGAAGCAGATGCGATCGTAGCGCTCGGCAAGGTAATCAAAATAGTCCCACCCATCGTTAAACGGGTGATAAACAGGAATCGGTCGCAGCCCCATTCCTTCCAGCTTCGCGCGGGTTTTAATTTTGTTCTCCCGTCCGCCCTGGTCTAGTTCAATGAAGCCCCAGCACTTATCGCCTAACCGTCGATAAATGGCGATGTACTGTTCTAATAGTTCATCAAATCCGTCGATTTCATTTGGTGGCAATGCCAGCGCTTGATCCATGTTGCAGCCGTGAGCCTTGGCGTGTTGCTGGGTCAAGTGGAAGATGCCGGAGTCGATGAAAACCTTTTTGCCCCGATCGCACCATTGTTCAATCAAATCGACGGCACCCGCATTTTGCAATTCATTCACCGCAATCAGCAGATGATCATAGAGCGGTTCAGCTAGTGCCAGCCGCCCTGTTCCTGATGCCAGGAAGTAAACATTTTCTTCAGATGGGTCAAAGGTGCCACCGCCTGTTTTAAGCACGTTGGACACTGCCCACCCCCTTGACGTTCTCGTATTGGTCAAGGATGTGCCCAGCAATGTATTCGTCAGGCTGCACCATGACCAGCGATCGCTCTTCTGCCTTGAGAGTCAGTGGGACAAATGGACCGGGATAGGGTGCGAAAATCGCATCTTCTTTCAAATAGCCAGTCCACTTCTGCCAATCAGTCATGACATCAGCCACAACCATAATGTGCCGACCCAGGTTCCAGACATCGCCCTTATTAACCTCGTGGCGAGGGTTGGCGATCGTGATTTCTGTCAGTGCCAGCAAGGAGCCGTCTGATTTCTGCCCTGATTCCTGATGGTCGGGATCTGCTGATTCATCATCTTCAGGTGATCCTGAGTTTTGAGAGGTGTGATTGCCCCCTGCTGGTGACATGGGCGTGCCATTCTCGCCAAATATTTGTTTATCCTGAAAGTTCAGAACTCCCAAGTTGAAAATGCTGTCACATTCCTCAAGAGAAAACCCAGTCAAATCTAAGTCAAAATCAAGCTCCTGTAGAGCTTCTAGTTCCACTTTGAGCGATTCGTAATTCCAATCTGAAATGCCCACCTTATTATCGGCAATGCGGCAGGCTTTCTTCTGTGCCGGGGTCAGGTCATCCCGAATGATCACCGGAACTTCTAGTAAATCCAGCTTGCGGGATGCCAGGTGGCGACCGTGCCCTTTGAGGATTACGCCGTCCTCATCCACAACGATCGGCACATCGAAACCATATTCGATGATTGACCCCGCGATCGCGTCAATCTGGCTCGGTGGATGGAGTTTGTTATTCAGAGGATAGGGCGTAATCTTATCGATCGGCACCCAAATAATTTCAGGAGAGAACTGCTTAGCCATGCCGCAGCCTCCTAGTTAGAGTATTCATTTCTTACCTCGTAGATGCGCTCTAAAATTCCCTCAGCGAACCAGGCTTGTGACCCGTTCAGGCGACTCGAAAACATCTACTCGCAGTAATTTAATATGGGGGTCAAGCTGAATTTTGGCAAAATACAGGCACAAATCTTCTGTAGTGCCGCCAGCCAAATCTTGATGATCATTAATTAACTCAGGTAGCTCAGAACAAGAATACTTGAGCAAGTTTTCTTGTTCAATCATGTCTAAGCCATACATACCAGAGATGCTTCTTTCTGCTTGCAAATGCAGCGTCACCCGAAAATCATGCCAATGGTCATCCTGCCAAATGGGCGGGTTAAAGTGCCTGCGCCTGAATGAGTGGCTAATCTGATAGTGAAATATCACAGGGCACTCATGGGCGCAGCCTTGAGAATAGGGTACGGAAAGCCCTCGCAATGCCTCTGGGTAGTGCGATCGCGCCTTAAAGCTTGGCTTGAAGTTTTCCATTACTGCACCCCAATAAACTTATGGGTTTGCAGACTTAATCTAAACTTAGGATGCTGTTTGAGCAGGTCTAGAGTAAGTGGCAGAGTGCGATCGCGCTCATTCCATTCAGGTTGCAAACAAGCATTCCGAAGCGCAAGGTGCTTGTAGTAAAAATCAACTTCTTGCCCGGATGAAATCACAATCTTAATTTCATTAGCCCGCTGCCACATCTCTGAATGAACGGGATACTTCGGAGATAAATGCTGCTTTGGAGAAAGCGTCACCCATGTCGGATTTGGAATATTCTGCCAAAAAGCACCAGAGGTTTCAATCTGCACTTGTCGCCCAGTCGCGGCGATCGCTTCTACCAACATCGGCAGTTCTTTGTGAATGAACGGCTCCCCGCCAGAGATAACAACATGGGGCGATCGCAGTTCGTTGATTAATCCTGCGATGGTGCGATCGCTTCGAGGTGTACTTTTACCGCCGTCTGCATAACCTGTGTCACACCAAGGGCAAGCAACAGGGCAACCTGCCAGCCGAATAAAATCAGCGGGAGTGCCAGCCCAATAACCCTCACCCTGGATTGTTTCAAAGAATTGCTCGTGAATTGGCAGAGTAGTCTGCTGCGTAAATAGAGTCAAATTTTTCATAAACCGTTAATAGATGCATGGTGGATCATTCCCTAGTGCATTCTTAAACAAGTTCAGGATAAACCTATGGATACTCCCGTTGAATTGTCACTAGAACAGAAATTTAGTCTGCGATCGTTTGAGACTCAGGTAGAGCGAATGAGCCATGAACAGGCGCAGGATTTCCTGGTTAAGCTCTACGAGCAAATGATGGTCAGGGAAACTATGTACAAAAATTTTCTTAAACATGAATGGGGGATTGGAGAGCCTAAAATTAATCCCTAACTCTAATCCCAGAACCGAAATACTTGAGCAATTTTTCTATTGCTAATTCGGCATGATAATTTTAGTTATGCCACTAGAGTTATCTCGCTATCCTAAGGACTGGAAAAGGTTCTCTCATAGGCTAAAGCAACAGGCAGGTTGGCAGTGCCAATGGTGCGATCGCCCCTGTCGTCAGCCCCAAGAATCCTGGTTACAGTTCAAACTGCGCGTCTGGTACGCGTATCCCTTATACCAGGCGACTAAACTCTACTGCGAAATTGACCAGAACGCCTACTATTTTTTGCTCTCGTTGGCACATTTGGATCAAGATCCTGGCAATAGTCAACCTGACAATCTACGTTGCCTTTGTCTGCTCTGCCATCTCAATTACGATCGCCAATTCTTCCACTTCAACCGCCAAACTAAACAAGAGCGCCGAGGGCAACTTAACTTCTTCAAGCCTGAACTGCTTTTTGCCCAGTCGCTAGCGGGCAAAGGTAAAGACCCCTCTCGAATTCAGCTTGCCATCCCTAAAAAAGAAACCCCATCACGGGGAGCAGCCGTGATGAGGAATTGCCAGTCTAGCCGTAAATAATGTCGTCGTAATTCACGGTAATTTTGAGCTTGGTATCGCCCTCATCCCCGTTATCGGCGTTCATATCATAGGCCGGAAATTCAATCTTGCTAGGGAAGCAACCCTTGAGCATGAGCTTGATTTCGTTTGTCCCGGTGCCCTCATGCAAGCGCTCATAATGGATGGTAACGTTTCGCTTGTAATCAGGATCAACGCCGTCATTTTTGGCTCCGTCCTTGCACTGGTTAAACCAGGTGATATAGGTATCCCGATCGGTCGCCCGTGCAAACTGACATTCCAGCGCGTAATCTCCAGCTCGAACCCGACCACCGGGAACCCGTGACTGGTCAGCCAGGTTGATCACGCCAATTTCCATAGAAATCGCGTCACGAGTCAGGGGCAAAAGCGATCCCGTTAGTGTCGCTTCTGGCAAACCAGCAACGACCATTCGCTGTTTAGCCTTGGGTAAAATGTTGTGTTCTAGCGTACCTTTCTGCATAACTGTTTACCTGTGAGTAATTTAGAAAAATTAATTAATTCTTGGATTGTTTTTTATCGCAATCCAAGAATTAACAAGTGATTAGAGCAGCGAACCTGCCAAAGAATTTCCGTACTGGCTGACGAGAATATCTGGGCTGAGGTTGATGCCTAGCTCCTCGACAATCCCGGTCGGGATATATTTCATGTAGATGTGCAATTTGCCGTTAATGATATCGACCAAGCCGATCGAGCCATCTTGAGTGACCGCGCCACGAGGCAAGCTACCTTGAATCTCAACCGCTTGCCGGAAGGTTAAATAACGGGAGAAAACACCCCGGTTATATTCCTGCTCAGCAAAGTTATTGAGGATCATAATGATTTGATCTAAACGATCGGGCTGATTCGGTCGGAAGATCTGCTCTAAAAGTTCTTTCGCTTCCAGAAACACCCGCACATAGTTAGATTGAATGCGACGGATATGAATGAACTCATACAGCGGCGACAGTGACGGCGATCGCGCCCCAAACACCACCGAGTTGCCGAACATTACTTTAATGCTCTGAATGCCCGTCATGTTCAGTAACGCTTCGTCTTGAGCCTTTAGCTCGACAGGTAGCTTAATCACCCGCGACATTTTGGCGCTCACCCCTGCAAAAGGTACGTGGTAGCCTTCCGCGATCGAGGCATAGTTAGCTTCGCCTCCAAGAATCTCCCCGGTCAGTGAAATCAGGCGATCGCCATTCCCTAAAGGAGAAGAGATAAAGCCATAGCTAGGAAACGCCACAGACAGCGAATCACTGCGCCCTAGGTACTGATTGACAAACACTTCGGCAGTCGAAGCGGACGTGTAGTTACTGGGAATCTCACCTCGGAACTCATAGGCATTTTCCACGGCGTAGGTCGTGAATGCTTTCTGCACCACAACATCAGAAATACCAGGAAGTGCCAACTTGACCAAGCCCAGATTCTTACCCCATAACGCGCCTTCAATCACGTTGTTATCCAGGTCGGCATAACGAGTGAAGTTATAGGGAATCAGCCCTGCTAGGTTGCCGTCGTAGCCCCGCTCTAAGAACTGAGGGAACGAAACCAAAAAGCGCTTGTTAACCTGCGTCATACCGAGCAAGTTATAACCCTGTCCTACTTCCATGTAGCCAGCTTTAACCGCTTTAGTCAGCGCTGGAACGTTAGATGGGAATGCAGTTTCGAGCGTAACTTGAGTATCAGTGACGACGACGCGAACCTTACGAGCGGTCTTTGAGACAGGATCATAGAGATAATCACCCTTCTTTAGAACCGATCGGAAGTTGCTATTAGTACCTGTTACAGTCACGCCAGCCGAACTGATTGTGCCTTCCAGGGTTAACGGCTCAGCCGCGCCCGTGACTCGCAAATACGATCGCGCCACTTCATAAGGGCTAGGGTATAGCAGCTTGCCAACCGTGTCCAAATGCTTGAATTCACCCACACTGTAAAGACGGCGATCGCTTAACGCAACGATGACCCCAGAGCCGTTAGAGGGGCGAACGTCTGCACCCGCGCTCGTGGTATAAGCAGAGTCCCAAACCGCATCAGCCGTAATCCAGCGCTGATAGTTCTGGCTGCCAGTTCGATAGGCAATATTGTTGCCGTCATCGTTCACCAAGGGTTCAACAAATAGTGGATCGCTGGGGTCAAGGCTGGCATCAGGCACTTGATAAACCTGCGAACCATTGAAGCGCACCGATAGGGAAAAGTGAGTGAGCGGATACTTTGTACCCTGTCCCACCTCAATGCTCAGACCTTCGTTGCCAACCTGGCTCAACTCAATCATTGCCGATAGGCTTTGCTTGGTTAGCTGCGCGTCCGTAAAGTCATGACGGAAAGGCTTTTCAAGCTTTACAGAGGTAGTTGAAACGACTTCTACAACCTTGACCGCTTCTCCCGCTCTGGCTGGATCGACGATGTAAGCACCTGCCTGTAGTTCAGCGGTAAACAGAGTATCCGTTCCCTCTACTAGCAGGTTGTCCACTTCCAGGATCGCCGCTGTTAATGCGATCGTGAAACCAGAAGCCAAAGTCAGATGAGTCGCGTCGGTAATGGCGGTCACAACTCTAGATTGGCGATCGCCGCCCACCATCGTATAGATCGCATCACCGATCGCCAGTTCATTCAAAAACTGTGTCCCAGTTCCAATCACTTCCAAGTTGTCGATCTGAAGTGTGACTGCCCCACTATCTGAAAACGCTTCAGATACTGTTGCCGTTGTATTGCTCGTAATCGAGTCCACTACACGAGCTTCCCCGTTCACGTACACGTTAGAGCCGACGACTAACTGAGTGGAGAACTGTGTCCCAACGCCTGTAATGACGCGATCGGTAACGGTGACAGTGCCGGAAACATTCTTGAACAATGCAAAGGTTGCTGTTCCAGTTAGATCGGCGTACCGCTCGTAAGAACCTGTCCCGCTTAAGGTAGTCGGACCCGATACGCCATCCGCAACTAAGGAGTATTGAGAAGCGATCGTGAACACGACCTCACCCGATACCTCGGCGGCTTCCGTGTTGGCAATCACCTGATATCGCTTGCCGCTGCCGTTGGTAAATTCGACTTCTGCACCGACAAATTCATTTGCCCAAGTGTTAGGCGCAATTAGGGTGAAAGTGGTGGCAGTCGCGTAAATAACAGGGCGATCGCCTAGCTTGTTTTTCCGTCCACCCCAGCGTCCTTCGTTGGCTGCCGTAATTCTCAAGGCATCGGCACCGAGAGCATTTTTCAGCATGATTTCAGCCTTCCGAGCATGGGGCAATTCCACTCGGATTAACCAGAGTTGACCCGCGCCGCCGCCTGTTGCATAAAAGCCCTCGATCGCGTCTGGCATCAGGTGAGAACCATCTGCAAACAGGTGCCAATTCGGATCACGAGGATCGCCGCAAACTTCCTGATAATTAGACTTAGAAGTGAATGGCAACATCACGCCCATAGGGGCACGTTTCATCACTCCGGTCATTTGGGTGCAGCCGAATTTTGGAGCACTCAGTGCATTACTTCCCGCTCGTTCAATCACACGAACGCCGGGTTGTCCTTGCCTTGCTCCAAATACGCGCACAGCTTCTTGTACTGGCATAATATTAGTCCTGGTAAAAAATCAATTGATTCTTGAAGTAACTTGATTTGGCGCTTGTTTAGGCTGCGGTTAATTGCTTGTTGCCGCTGCTCAAAACGCCCTGCTCTCGGATGAGGAGAACCCGCTCAAAGGGCGATCGCTTGCCACCTTGAAGCACAAACTCAGAGTTAGGCAGATTGTTCTCAAGCTCAACCGCATTCAGTTTGGCGTGATCCGCTGCGAGCAAGGGATCTTCCTCGTCCAGAATGATCGCGCCTTTCATTAGCGATTGCTTGTAAGGAAGCGTCCCAATGAAGATTTGACAGAGATTGATTTCATCAAAGGTAAGCGCGATAAACTGAGTGCCTAAAAAGATTTCAGATTCATCGGTGCTGCGATCGCCCGTAAAATCTTCTGGCACTGGGATTTGCAAAGGCTCTCTTCCCAGCCTTAATGCAACTTGCTGTTGTGTGGGCATGAATTCTCCTACAGATAGACAAAAGAAAGCCACACCTTGCGGCGTGGCTCTCCAAAAACTTGTGATTTGATTCAGATTACTCTGAGGATGTTGCCATTCTAGTCAGCTTTTATTGATAGTGATGTGACTGTTTCCATATTTCATGAAACTTCCGTAATTCTGCGGAGTCATCAGTCGGGGATAAAATTCTCAAAATCCCACCCTAGCCTTGTCACAAAATCATTCACTGTCGCCGGATATTCTCAGTAGTTGGGCGATCGCGTCTCTGTGCTGATCCTCTACCTGCAACCCTTCGCCAGGAAAGGTGACTCTTATCTCTACTGAGTCCCCGTCTTCAATCATGGCGATCCGAGCCTCTGCCAGCTCTTCGTCTCGCAGCCCAAGGCTTTTTTTCACAAACGACATAATGCTGTCGTCCAACTCTGCTTCTATTTTGGGGTTTTCCATTCTGCCTGAGATCCTTTTTCTATATAGTAGGGCTGATCTCTGGTGTCTCCACTCCAGTCACAATCCCGGAAACTTTAACGCGATCGCCAATCGAAAGATTAATTAATACCATGGTGAAGCTCATAGAAGGCAGTTGAGCTTCAATGATGCTCATATCTAAATCGTCTGCCCTGATGTGATTGGAAACGATTACGCCTGTATCAGTTCCATAGGTGGGAGCGTGAATCTTGTTAACCTCCGCGATTAACCCAATTAAATGCTCTGTGGCGGCTCTAGTATCTTGTAAGTTTTGACCCATAACACAGACCTCGATCGGTTGGTCGCAGATCTGCGCGTGTTGCAGTAGTTGCGCCTGGTTCGCTGGCAGCCTTAAGCTTTCGTAAGTTTCTATATTGCGATGATTGCGGCTATCCATCAGTCTCAGAATTACGCAGGGTGTTTCTTCAATTTGAAATGGCTGATTCCCTTGAGCGACAAAGGTAGGCAAATTGTATTCAAACATAATGAACGATCGCCCCCGCACGTTAACTGTCTGAATCTGTGCCACGCGATCGGGGTTAACATCAGGAATCGGGTCGCCCGTTGAACCATCTAGCCAGCGGTTAAAGTTGACGGGCTGACTAGAAAATAATTTAGGGATGCTGAATTCCATGAGATAAGCCAGCAAATTCCCCGGTGCATAGTAGCCAAATTTAAGCTCTGAGAGGGGAGGGGATGAGCGATCGCCCAATCGTTCCAACCTCAATCGAAACCGCAGCGGACTCGCCCAATTTGCCGCCAGTGTTGCCATTCCCTCTCTAATCTGTTCCGGCGTACTGAACCCGCCCAACTGCCATGAGCCAGCCTGAAAACTCCATTCCTGATTGCCCTCATCCACCAGGGCGATCGTGATACCCTCTTCCTGCGGCTTAATCTCAAAACCTGCATATTTTAGGGCTAACTTCGCTTCAAAGGGTGGCGTGGTCAGCGTCCCCATATCGCCCGTCAGTTCTAATCTGCCCTTGCTGTAGTTGTAGCCTAGCCCAGAACTTTCAGTAATTTGAGGTGGTTTGAGGGCGATCGTGTGGATGAAGAAATGCATGGGAGTCAACGCCTGAATAATTGCTTAAGTTTGATTTTTTGAACGCGATTCGTGTTCCTCAAAGACTTATCCCACACGCCTCGCCCTGGAATTCTAATAGTCGTTTTACTGGGCTTAAAATAAACTTTATACCGTCCAAACCAGCGCCGCATCCTCGGCGTAATCTGAATCGTTGCTCCAGAGTTCTGAACTTTAGTAATCATCGTCGGTCTGCCGTTAGGGATGCCCAGCAATGATTTAGAAGCGTTCCCCATTCGCTTATGTCGCACCTGAATATGCTTGCGAATGCCTGAGCCGTTGGGGTTGCCCCGCAGGGTATAAAGATGGAGGGTGAGCGATCGCAATCTCGGTGAATGCTTGCCTCTGCCCTGCGTCCTCAAATGATCCAACATATTGTTATTCATCAGCTCAGCTCCCTCCCTTGCCCATTGCTCCCCCTTATCTGGAAGGGCTTTAAGGCTTTGCAGCTTTTGATAAAGCTTGTCCCATTGCGATCGGTGTGAAAAATTGGGCATGATTCTAGAATTATTGCTCAGTATTATCAGCTTACCCATGGCAAAGAAGGAACCCGTTAATCTCGAAGTCCCAAAGAACCTGGTCTTTAGAGAACAGCTAGAAATCCGCTACGTGCTAGTAGATGATCTCATTCTGCTAGATCAGAATCCCAAGCTGCACGATATTGGCAAGCTGGTAGATTCGATCGTGGAAAATGGATTCCTTGACCCGCCCAAATGGGATACGAAGCTGAACGGCGGCGCGGGCGGCATCATTGAAGGAAACGGGCGATCGGAAGCCCTCAAATGGATGCAAGAGCAGGGTCGAGAGATTCCTAGAGGCATTGCAGTCAATGAGCAAAACCTGTGGGCGGCACCTGTTATTTTTGGTTGCGATGCCCGTTCTGAGATTGCAGCAAAACGATATGCGATCGATCACAATAATCTCGTTATGGCAGGCGGTAACTTTTCCGCCCTAGACATGAGCCGTGCCTATGATGCCGAGTCTTACATCGCCATGCTTCAAGAGCTTGATCAGCAGCAATTTTTGCCCCTAACGCTAGATGGTGAGGACTTAGAGCTTTTGCTAGGGAAGCTGGAGGGCGATCGCGCTGCTGGAAATGGTGACGACGATCTGCCTCCAAATCATGAAAATATAAATGAACCTAAATTAGGCAAAACTAATTGCACTTGTCCAAGCTGCGGTTTTGAATGGGAGAAAGATTGATCAATCCGGCAATATCACGACTTGGTGTAACACGACTGCCCCTCTACTTCTCAACCCCATTTGATACACCACAGAATACCGCTTCCCTTCATGCACCAAACGACACCCCGGCTTAAAATCCTCTAGAGGCATATCGTGAGCGGCAAGGTAGCAGATCATCTCACCTGCCTGACTGTTGCCGCCCTTAACCGCAATTTCCTGATGTCCCTTGGGTGTCACAGGTGGAACAATATATCCCCGCACCTGCCGAGCGATCGCCTCTAGCTTATCTGCCACGCCCAAATCTCGATCGCCCGGAATCAGAACGCCAGGAATCTCCAAGGTAAAAACTTGCCCCACCTCGTTAATTAAATCAATTAATTCAGCTTCAGAGAACAACGTCATTACGCCACCCGATACCTTGATTTACCCTCGCACTTGGGCGCTTCCCTAGCCTCTACAAACTTCAGAAAAATCTCAACCAATTCAGGATCATACAAACCCGTATCGCGCTCGTAACTCAAAAGATTAATGGATTCCTCAACCGTAAAACTAGACTTGTACGTCCGATCGCTCCTAAACGCTGTCCAAACATCGCACAAGCTAAACACCCGCACCATAAACGGAATGTGATCACCCCTTAGCCCATTCGGATATCCCGATCCATTCCAGCGCTCATGGTGGTACAGCGTAATTAACGAGGCGGATTCAATCTCTGGAATTTGCCGCACCATTTCATAGCCCAGCGTTACGTGGTTCCGCATCACCGCCCATTGGGATGCGCTCAGCCGACCGGGATAACGCAAAATTTCATCAGGAATAAGCAGTTTGCCAATATCATGAATATACGCGCCAATCTCTAGGGATTCTATCTGCTCCATAGATAAATCTAGATACTCCCCAAACGCGATCGCCAGATCAGCTAAATCCTTCATTTTCTCAGGCGGATTTTTTACCATCATTTGCTGGCTAATTAAAGCCAAAAACGTTGCTTTATTAATCATGGGTTTTATCTTGAGTTTTACCTTGAACCTGTTGTAAAAATTTGGGTTTTATATTGTTCTAGGGGTAGCATTAGGCGATCAAGTTCGGTGCCGCCATTATTCCCAGAAGGGCGATCGCTGCCACCCACTTTATACTTTTTCTTGAGTCCGCCCGGCAACGAGATTTCTTCTGTATCTCGCACGGGCTGACTGAGCATGGCTAAACTTCCCGCAGACAGTTCAAAGACCTTAGCCAGAATCTCGAAAGCGACATCTGTAAATATCTTTGGAACAGGCTGCAAACCCGCGTTGTAAAGGACTTTGAAACAAGTATGGGGATATTGTAAATCAATTAATCTAATATCCCCGATCGCCATTTTATCTAGTAAGGGCAGCGATCGGGGAGGCTGCCCAGGCGCGTTCTCAACACTGTTTACCGCAATGAGCGGATAATACGTCAAAAGCGCCAAAGTCGAATCGGAACTACAGACAGTTTCCGAATACTCCATTGACGCTACTCTATACCCAATCCATTCATCCATTCGGCTTTCTATCTGCTCTAAAAAGAATTCAAGCTTCTCGGTAGAAGGCATTGTTTCTTCTGTAAAAAAGCCTAACAACAATAGTCGTTTCTGTGCTTCCAACACAGACAGATAAGCCAGTGGCATTCTGATTCCTCAAGTTTTGCGCGCACTCTTCGAGATACCTGGCGATCGCTTGGATTTAGTTATCTCAGCTTCATTATCCTGCTCATTGTCCTCTTCTTCAATGTTTTTGTCATCATTTTCATCAATAGTCTCATCCTCCTCTTTGGCTGAGTTTGTACTAGCCTCTGAAGTCGGGAGAGGATTTTCAGGAAGAGAAGTCACGATGCGATCGGGTTTGACGGCGATCGCATAACCCTTGGCAATTAACCACTCCTCTTGATCTGGGGTAAAAGATTTTGAAGACAAAGGACGCATCAAAGATACGCCCCTCACCATCATTACCTGTTGCCGCCATTTACTTGTTGCAAAAATCATCGCTTAGCGCTCAGGATAAAATTCAATCAAACCGTGTCTTTAAGCTGTGTACGACCAAGCCGTACCGCGATCGCAGCGGAGATTCACTCTCCAAATGCAATCGCCCTTTGTTTTCGCCTTCAGTGTTCCGTAAGCTACTAACAAACGGGACTCAGTTAGGGGAACGTTTGAAACAAAAGTGGACACTTCAAACAACTGTGGCTCGAATGTATTTTCACCACCAAAAGGAACAACTCCATGCCATTCAAGTTGATCTTCATCTAGCAACCAAAAAGGCAGGATATCAGGATCGTCTACAGTAGCGCCAGGTTCGTCATCAATGAACGGCGACATGACGATCGGCACTAACCCGTAGGGAGTCATGAGCGCCTTCACCATCACGCCTGGGGTGAATTCCATATCTTGCAGAATCAGGCGACGATCTTCTACCTGCTTTTGAATTTGATACCAGCCACAGCCAGATGTATAGACCGCTGTAATCTTGCGATCGTAAGTGCGGTTAGTGGTAGAGCGGGTGACATATTCCACCAATTTAGAACCCACGTTATCAGGCTCAGCCCCGGTAATATCAATCAGGTAGGGAGTCCGCCCTGCAATGATTTGGTTGTAGATGCCGTTAAACTCTAGCGGGTTTGTTGTGGCATTCCCGACGAATAGCGCTCTCTCTAGATTCTTGGTAGCACTAGCAATCATATCGGCAGTATCGATCGCCACTTGATCGCCATAGGGACGACCTTGTTGTTCATACAGCGATCGCTCGTAATGCCCCCAAGCTTTGCGACCCATAATCGCCTTAACTTCTTGACCCGTATCACTCAGGTTGTTACGCACACCCGTTTGATCTAAAACCGAAGTTTCCAGAGCGTTCTTGTTGGCAAATCCGGTTGACGGCAAACCTGTACGAACAATTTCCTTCACTACGTCATCAGTCGCAGCGACTTTTTTAATGCGCGACCATAGACTGACATCGCGGTTCAGGTAGTCGGTAATTTCTGGCTGAAAGTCAGAGCGATAGGTAAAGCTCCCCCGGTTAGTCGCGGCACCCCGAATCAGGTCTTGAACCTCCTGAGCAGCAGCTTGAACATTGACAAAAGTTGCAGACATTTTAGATTTCTCCTACTGGTTAAAGCGATCGAACTAAGCCACTCCAGTGGAGGCTTTCAAGGCGTGTAATTGATCGCGCAATGCAACGCGACGGGCGAGGGATGCCGGATCACGACGGCTTTGTAGCTCCTCTAGCTGCCCTTCAAGTTTGTAGATTTGAGCCGCTTGAGGATCGATCGCCTCTCCACTAGCAGCGGCAGAAATAGCGGTGCTGAGCCGCGCAGGTTGACCGCTGGGGTTCATCATTTCCCGAACGGATTGCAGGGTGGTTTGGCGAATCATCGCCTGCATTTCTTCCCGCTGAGTTTTTGCTTTGTTCTCAGCATCAATTGATTCTTGGGCTTTAATTGCCGCATTGCGATCGTCGGTCAATTGATTAACGTTGGTTGTGAGTCGATCGATCGTTGCTTGGGACTGGGTTTGAGCCGTAACCAATGTGCCTAAAGTCTCGGTCAAAGCTGCAAGTTGCTTAGTAATCTCTTCCACGTTCTCATCTCCTAAATCGGGTAAATTTTCATCTTGAGTTGCTGCCGCGATCTGGGCGATCGCCGGAACTAACTCCGGTCTCTTTTCCGCTACAACCTGCGTATTAGAATAAGTCGCCTTATCCGCATACAAGATACAAGCGCCCAGCAACGTGAGCTTGTCGAGAACGTGAACCTCACGTCCGTCGATCGTCTCCACATGACCCGGTGCCAGAGCATTGATAGACGCTCCGAGCTTGTCCTTTTCCAAGCGAATTTGAGCAACCCGTTCGGGCTTGTTGTAGGGGAAAAGATTGGCTTTGACCCAGAACCCGCCGTTGCGAATTTGGGCGCTCAGCATCACGCCAACAATCTCTTCATCGGCGTGCTTACTTAAGGTTGGGTCAGCGTCCAAAGGTAGATAAGGAACCTGGGCGATCGCTGCCTTCGCTACTTCTGTCGAAACGTACAAAGGGCGACCGGGACCAACCGACGGGATTCCTTCAGAGGGTTGGTCTAAGTCGAACAGTTTGATTTCGATCGGGCATCGGTTGTTATTAGCAGCGGCTTCAATGAAGTCCACCCCATTGCATTTCATCTGGATAAAATCGGTTTCTGTCGAAGCCTTAATGTTCGCCTGCACCGTCATGGCGGTTTTATAGGTCGCTGCCAAATCTCTAAGAATCGTCGTCAAATCAGTGATCATGCTCTCGACTTCGGCGGGGTCGCTTTCGTCCTCACCCTCGGTCATCTCGTAGCATTCCTCAGTGAAATAGTAGGAAAACATATTGAGAGCAAGGTCAAGGCGGTTGTACCAGGTGCAGCGGCGAACGTACCGCACATAGTCCGATTCAGCGCTCAGCAAGTTGCTTTGACTGGCTTCAACTCCATCTTCATCCGTTGCTCCAGCCTCTTCTAAGAGCGATCCAATATCGTCCAAAAAAGAAGCCATAGACTTCTGAATTGCTTTAAGCTTCTTTGCGTTTTTGCCGCTTAACATTTTGCCTGCGGCGGAGACGGCAGAAGTATCTGTGTGTCCGAATCCGTTAAATGGTCTACGTTGTGGCATGGCGTTTAGTGGGGTTCTTTTGACAATAAAAAAGCCACGGATGGCTAGGCGTGGCTCAAAGGAGGGTTAAATTTTGGATACTAACGGTCGTTTTTATATTGTTGATTTATCCTACAGCAAGCATTTTGAAACGGGTTAAATTGGGTAAGAATCAAGCGATCGCCCCTGCTTTAGGCTTCCCGCCGAACTCCTTCCCTGATTCATCCTCAAGCGGATCGAACCCCAGCTTTACCCGTCCCTCATCCCGTGTGATCAATCCACTATCGTAGGTTTCCCGAATCTCCTGATTTCTTACAGCCTCCGATCGCGGCTCTCGGTAATCTCTAACAAATCTGAACCCTGGCAGGAAAAAATCAATCACCTCCCCGTCATAGCCCTCATCCATTGTTTGAGCGATCGGGATAATGGCGCGCTGAAAAGTGGTGTCCGCAGAGGCTTCACTGGTCGCGCGGTTATCGTGTTCCGTGATATTGGCATCACGGCTAGTCAGGGAAAAAGCCAACATGACGACATTCGTTAAAAACTGCGAGTATTGCAGATAAAGTTGATCATCCCCCGATGCTCCAATCTTGATCGCTGTCGCCGTCCCAACCCCGCCCATAATGGGTTTCTTCTTTTTCTGAACCACTTCCAAATCCCAGTAAGACCGGAACGCCGTTAGCTGGGTTTCGTTGACATTCCCCAAGTGTAAAAGCCATTCCTGAGCCGCCTCGCTGGTTGTCTTTTGCTGGTAGTCGGACAGTCCCAGCCAGGCATTCAAAAAGCCGTATGCAACCTCTAGAGGACTAGGGGGGACTAGCTCGTAGGAATTGACATTGTTGAGCAGCATAAAAGCATTTTCGGAAAGCAGCGATCGCGGGTTGCCGCCTAACTTGTAATCTAAGAACTTAGGCACAACGCCCTCAACGTAGGGACTCCATTTAGGGTTGATCCGAATGAATGCCGCATCACAGCTCCAGAGCCAAAAGGGGCGCTCGACCTCCCCCGGCTGGCGTTCGCAAACGGCATAGTTGAGGGTTAGCAAATCGTCAATTAATGCTGAGGTAAGCTGGCGGTAGTTGTTCAGGGTTGCCTCGGCGTTGGGGCGCTTAATGGCGCGTGTCGCGTTACTAGCCAGGGCGATCGCGGCTTCATTGGTTTTCTTGTCGGCAGGCGGCTCAATGTGCCAGGGCATCCTCAGAACGCCCTCTGTGATTTGCTTGATGGCAGAGAACGCCAAAGCGACCTTACTGAACCGTCTGAGCTGACCTGCCTGGATGCGATCGGCGTTAGAGATGGGGCGCAGTAAGCTCTTTTCCTGAGCAAACGGATAGATCGGCAGACTGGAAAGAGCCGAGTTCTGTTTGATGGGAGTGGATAGCCGCTTGTTGTTCTTTGCCATTAGTAATCGGGGTGGCGAGTGAATGTGGATGGGTTCTCAATCGTAACGACTCGCCCTGATTCTAGCCCTGTGAAAACTCGCCCGATCGCGTTTTGCTTGAGAAATGCTCTATAGCTCTTGGGGCTTGCCTTCTGGGTCATCAAAAAGTAGGGTAACGTTGTCCCATTGTAGATAACTTGTTTAACTTCACTGCGATCGAGAGCGTACCCAGCACTGGCAACCGGAGTCGGAATAGTGGATTTTAATCGTTGTTGAAGCGTGTTTAAGGACATAAAAAATCAATTGATTCCAGGAATTAATGATTTAACTTCGTAAATTGGGGTATTGGCGATCGTTAGGATAATGCCCTCTTTCTCCCTGCGATCGGGCTTCCGGCGAAAATGGATGTACGGCTGTTGGATAATCTTCATGCTGTCTTGCGAGAGTATTCCGCCCTTAACCAAGCCATCCAGAATGAACTTAGCAGCAGCAGAAGTGTTGTCCCAATCCCGCCCACTGTTCTTCACCACCCACAGAAACGAAACCCAGACCTCGCCTACAAACTTGGGTGCATTAGCCGATTCGATCGCGCAAATATTTGTCCATTGCGCCTTCATCTTTGCACCGATTGACCAATGCGATCGACAGGCTCTAATCTGTTCATTCAGCCCTGGCGGAATCGGGTACAAAATCTTAACCCACTGCGTTTGTTCCATCAGAGTGCCGCCGCTCCATCTGCTGAAACTTTGGCAACTTCAGACGTAATAAAATCCGACCATATTTTGTTCCCCTCTAATCCCGATGCTCCCACTCCAGCAACAAACTGGCTCTTGCTCTGATAGGGCGCGCCGTTCCGCAGAGCGATCGCCTGCTCTGGATTCATGCCGAATTTAACCTGCAATTCTCCGTCCTTGACCCTTTTGTCGCCCAGTAATTTATTGATTTCTTCAATCACAAAAGCCTCTCGCGCTGCCGTATCGTCAGCTTTATCCTTCAGCTTGTCGTCAAAATAGGCTTTCCATTCCGGCGGGTCTGAACCCACTCCAGAAGGTTGCTGCAACCGCATTTTCAAGCCGCACCCAGCGATCCCGTAGAGGTTCCGAGCCGTTGCACCTTTAGCAAAAATGGCGCTCTGCTCTGTAAGTTCCTGACTGGCGATCGCCGCTGTAATGGCTTCTAAATCCCCCTTTAATTGCGGCAATATCAGGGCTAAATCTTGAGGCAACCCCACAGCCACACCACCCATGATCGCGGTGGCTAGATTCGCTGCGTTTACGCCTACCCCATCTGTTTTGGTGGCAAGTTGGAGGGCGATCGCCTGCTTGAGTTTAGGTAGAATCTGAGTCAGAACCTCTTTAGGAATCAGCCCCGCTGTTGCTGCCTGAATTAAGGTGCTTGGGGATAGGGCAGATACAGCGTTAGCATCACCCATCTGATTCGCCTGCATTAGAGCAGTAATTTGCGAGTTCTCTGGCTCCGTTAAGCAATCTGCAAACACCTGTTGCGTTAAATTAATCGTGCCTTGGCGTTCCCGTTCCGCCTTTGTTAATTGCGATCGCAGTTTAGTTAACGCCGTCTCAGTCAAAGGCTTGGCAAAACGATGGTCTGAAAGCTTGCCGCCTAGCATCTTAAAACCTAGATCTACCTCTGCAAAATGAAAGCCTTTTTTGTCAGGGAATGGGTGTTCAAAATGAATTCTAAACGTGTCGCAATAAACCGGAATATTAGCGATCGCTCCTTGGTTGTACAACAGTATTGGAGCCGTCCCGGTTTCCTCATCAATTTCATGAAGCGTGGCACAATTTTCCGCCTGAGTAGAAACATCATCACTCAGGCTGTAGAACTGAAGCTTGACGCTAAACGATCGCGGGGAAACGCTTTTGAAGGTAGAACCTACCCGAATCGATCGCCCGTCTTGAGTCGTCCATTCAGAGCTTTGATCGCTGTTTACCTCGACGACAGCAACGCCCATATCTAAAGGTTGACCTTTGTAAGCCCCTGTTAGAAACGTGATGCCCACTGGGTTTAAGCTGCCTTTGGGAGCGGCTGTCGCCATGCCTGTAGAAACGGGTTCTGTTGCCACTATTGCACCTCTCGATCGCTATCAAACGGAACTCGATCGAAGCACAGGCGATCGTTACTCATTGCACCATTCCACACGCCCAAATAGGCACCAAAGCAGCCACCATAACAAGCGCGGTCACTGTACTCGCCAGCGGCTTCTAGGGAGGAAAATAAAGCGCTCTTAGCAGTGCCTTCTAGATCGTGAATTGTGACTTCAAATAGTTGACCTGGAGCAATAACTTGAGTAGGCATTGTTAGTTAATCGTTGAGAGGTTGAAAAGCGATCGCCCCTGTCCATAAAGCGCCATTAATAAAAACCCCAGTCGGGTTAATCTCAATGGTGGCTTGTTCTCCAGCGGTAATGGTAATGTTCGCCCCATCGACCAAAATCTTAGAGAGAACCTGTCCTTCTGGCGTTGTACCTTCGATTAAAATTCCCTGATTTTCATCAATTTTTAGACGGGCGTTATGCGCTCCTGTAACCGGGAAAATTAAGGGGTCTTGCTTTCCATTTTTCCCCTTCTTCCCCTTAAAACTAAAACCACCTGAACCAATTCCAAAGCTCCCCCACGGCGTACTCAGACCCGCACCCGCATCACTGGCAAACACTTGGCTCACGCCCGATGCCGATCGCAGTTCAGACATCACCGCATTCGCCACCACACGAGGCGTGGGCAGGGTGCTAGGGATAGAGTGAAAGGATTGATTTAGCGCTCCCAAAGCCTCGTCTAAGGCTGGCGTTAGCTGTTCTGAGAATTGGCTCATCACTTGCTCTAGTGCGGGTAATGAGGGCGGGTTTTCGGCAAGGCTAGCTCTAAGCTGGGGAATCTCCCTCAGCGTGGGCAACGCCCGTCCCAACGCTTGAGAGGCATTAGCGATCGCCCCTTTTGCTCTCTGTCCTAAAACGTTCGTAAATAAATCCCCAATCTCACTCTCACCCGTCACAACGCCACGCACTAATTCTGTAAATTTGGGCTTTTCTAAATGAGCCTGAATCCCTTCTGGCAGGAGCTTCCACACTTTCTCTATGCCTGCTTGCAAGTCTAAATCAGGAGTAATGGCGCGCTCCTTCGGAGATACCGCAAGGGTCGCGTCCCTCTCTACTACAGCCTGAGATAAAACCAGAGAATCAATTAATTCCTGAACCTGACTAATGGTGCCGTGCAGTTCCAATGCCGATAAATTAGCAAAGCTCTCATAACCATTAGGCAGCACTTCGCTAAGAATCATCTCAGCTTGTAAGGTAGGCTGGTGGCTTAATCCCCGCAAAGTTGCTTCTAGTTCGTCCGGTAAAATATTTAATCCTTCGGTTTTCAAAAATTCATTAATTCTAGGAAAATCAAAGTTTTCTAAAAGACTGGGTAAGTCCCTGGCTAGACTGGCGATCGCCGGATCAAGCGCTTGTTCTACCTGACTAGAGAGCAGCTTGCCAAAATCATCCACCGAGAATTCTTGCAGCTTATCTAAAACGTCCGCACCCTGCGCCGCCGCCGTTCCAACGCCCTTCTCTAACCTTTGAAGTGTGTTAGAAACTTGACTCAATTGATTGTCTAGCCCTAATTCAAAGCGCTGATTCAATTCAGAGATCAGGTTCATCCCTTCACCGAGCTTTCCCGTGATCTGCTTTGCCTGATTAATGAGTGTCCCGATCGCAGGCATTGGGGCACTCAAAACCGATTCGATCGCCGCTAAATTTAGCTCAGAGCCGAACGCTTCAGAGCGAATCACCGCTGCCCCATCCGATCCCAAAATGCTGACAGCATCCCCCGCCGATCGCTGGGTGATATCGCCCTCAGCACTCAGAACCGTACTCGCTAACGGATTTTCTATGTTCACCGTGCCGTCCGCTTGAAGATGCGATCGCGCCCCGCCCTGAGTTTGGTTAATCACATCCCCAGCGCGAGATACCTGCTGAATTACCCCGTTAGGATATCCGTCCGTCCGTTCGGCGTTAACGTCATCTTTAATGCTCATCACCTCACCGGGGGTATGCGTTCCATGTACGCCTTTTGCCCGATTAAACATGGGGTTAGGGCGATCGATTCTACTATGCAAGCAACCCAACATAAGAAGCTGTTGAGGATTGCCCAGCATTGGTAAAAGAGCAATTTGTGTACCCGCTTGCAGCAGTCGATGGGAGCCGCCCACGCCGCTATTATTAACGAAGTCTTCTAGTACCCAAACCCATCCATCCCAACCGTTAGGCAGGTTATCAGTTGCAGAAATTAGATCGCACTTTACCTTAATTCGCCCCAAGCCCTCTGGGTCAATATCATCATTTTCAATGCCTGTCAAAATGCCAGGAATCCAGCCGGGGACAGTGCCGTCTTTCCATTCCTGAGTATGGGATTCAATTAGATTGGGGCGTAGCAGGCGATCGATGCTCATTTTTTATCGCCTTGTCGTTTTATCGATAATTCTAGAATCGAAAATTACCAAAGGATCAGCATTCTCAGCAATAACTGAAAACGACTGCCACGCCATGCGATGAAAACGATCGCCAGCAAAGTTCTCAAACGGGAATCGAGATGTTGTGACGACTGGAGTTGTTTTACAGCGATCGCTCCTAAAAATAATGCGACGGGCAATATTTTTTGCCGGAATCTCATCTAGCAAAGGCAAAATCAACTCTCCATTCACACCCATCATTCGCTGACCAATCACGCGCCCAGCACTGTCCACACTGGGAAAAACGACGACGCAGGGATATTCAAATTGCGTCCGCACTGAAGTGAATGTTTTTCTCAGCCCTGCTCTGAACTCAGGCAGTAGGAGCGATCGCTCAAAATCCATCTTTTTAAGCACATCCATTTCCCTGCTAATTTCTCTTCTCCGTTTTGCTAATCTCAAGGCATCACCTCAATTTTGATACTCTGCTGAATCTCTAAAAGGTGCCAAGGCTTGATATCTAAATCCTTTAACGGCACATTCGTTTGAGCGTGTTTAAGCTGCACCAACGGCACTGCATAAATGCCCCGCACCCGTTCCAACGCCTCAGCTAGGGATTTATTGTATTCCCGATCGCCCCACACACCATGAGGGGGATTCAGGCTATCAGTAATAGCCGTTGCAGCTAGATTAAACGCTTCCACCTGAGAGATATCAGATAAGACTTTAATCTGAACTAGCCCATCGATCGGGATGATTTCAGCGGGGAATACTGCCAGCCGCTCATCCTTCATTCTGCGGGGATTAATCTCAGCCTCAACCAAAGAAACATAAGTGGAAGGGTAAACCGCGATCGCTCTTAAATCTCTAAAGAACCCGTCTACCCCAGGCATTCGCCCCCTGATCACATTCACCTTTTGCGCTCCCACTCTCAGGGCGTAGAACTGGAAATCCCTATCCGTCACACAGCGATCGCCCGTCCTCAACCAGTCGCGGGTACGATACACGGCATCAATTAATCTTTCAGAACTGCGTCCTTCTGTAATTACGCCCTCATTTGCAGCAGTGTCCACAAAAGCCAGCGATCGGGGAATCTGCGAGAACTCCCCTTGTCTGATATTCGGCAGTTTGCCAATCTGATTTAATCGGCACGGAATCAGAACGGTATTTTGATCCAATTCCATTCGAGCGCTGCTAATCGTGTAGACCGATAAGTTCGGCTGGTAGAGACTGCGAATCTCAATGTTAATCGGAATATCAACGGCAATATTCCGGGCGATCGCGTCTTGAGAACGGGTAAACCGGACATTCAACACAGAATATTCAGCGGCTCGTAACTGAGTGCCCATCATCCGCAGCCACTCCAGCAACGCAGCATCAGGAACAAGATTAAACTCGTGAGCAATTAAGCTCTGAAGATACACCAGAACGCTTGTGAGAATGGCGTGAGCGCTGCCTGGAGTTTTAGCAGAGAACGGGGAAGGCTCTCCTGTGGGCAAGGGCTGAGCCAACCTATCCATGATTGCGGCATAGATCTGATCATCGCTAAAGCCATACAACTCCGGAGAAGGAATCAGGCTTGGATCAATCTGAAGGCTCTGCTCTAGCTCGTAGTAGCGATCGTAAGTGGGCATGATGCTAACGCCATTTCCTCAACACAGCTAATCCGGTGCCAATCGGCACCTCTTCAATAAATCTAATGTCCCGATACTCTTTCAGCCATCGCTTTACAATTGCCTTTTCGTCGTCTCTCCGAAAGTCATCTAGGATAATCCAAGTATTCTGATGCATGAAGTCTTTCAACTTCTCTAGAGCCGGATATCTAGCCTGCGGCTGCGTTCTGGCAGGTGGGCTATCGATTAAAATCAGATCATAAAAACCCCGCTGTTTTGGTTGAAGTGGATCAAGGTTAAACCATCCATTAATCAAAGGGCAATGTACCAGAGAACTGCTCTCTAACTGTTTCTTAGATAGGACAGCCCTAACTTGCGTCAGCCATTTTTGACTATGTTCTAAAGAAAGGGATTTAGAAATCAGTCCCTTTTGCTTTAGAGCTTCTAAATATACTGTAGACAAGCCGGAGCCACACTCTAGGACAGAATCAATCTGATTCCCTTTAATTAATTCATTAAGCCATTCAAGGCATCTCAGGCTTAATGCCCAGTTTGTAAAATCCTTCGGCTCTAATTCAGGGAACAACTGACGGAATGATTCTATAGCCATAAAAAATCAATTAATCTATTTCCTGCTGTTTTTCTCCATCTCTTCACGTTGCTTTTGATAGGTTTCACTCAGTTTTTTTACGAAGTAATGTCGCCGCTGCATTGAGAGTCGATAAACCTCCTCAGCCGAACTGAATGGCGCTTGCTCTCCAGTAATTAGAAAAAACGTCTCATCATTGAGGCGATCGTCATCCGTTATCGGAATCAGCGAAAGTGAGAAACGAAGGGATATCGCGCCAGGGCACCTCCGCCTTATATTCAAATCCGCAATTTCTACAGCCCATGTCCATCTGCATTCCGGGGCCGAATGAGCCAAGCTTGCCCACCGCCTTCAACAGGTAATCCCGATCGCGGGCATTCAGGGCTTTAAACAAAGACTCGACTCCTAATTCAGAGATCCCAGAGCGATCGCTGTTCTGGCTTTTCCCATAGGCTTCGCTTTCAGGAATGCCGACAACGGTATGCATGAGCAGTTCATGGTTGAGCCGAAGTTTAGCCCTCTTGTCATCCTGCTTTGCCAGCCGCTTCATGTCGTACATGCGAATGGGGCGCAGAATAACGCGCTTAATCATGTCGTCAAACACCTTCGCGCCTGTTGGCAGAAACACCTCAACATGAGGACAATTCATACCCTGAGCCACTTCAATCTCGGTAGACGATAAATCTGAATACTCGCCTTCTCGGTCTTTATTGACCGTCTGACACGCAGGGCATTGACCCTGAATTTGGATCTCTTTGCCGAAGTTTTCCAACCTAAGCGAAAGCAGCATCGTGAGCGCGTCCGCGAGGTAAAAGTTCTCGAATAATGTGTTGGGTTTAACACTGGCTTGTTGGGCTACCTCCCGAACAGGAATGTCTCCAATAGTATCAATCATCCGTGCCAGAAAATGAGGCAGAATATCGGAAACCTTGTCTCTAAATCGTGTTGTCAATCCCGATAAAAACAGCTCATCTTCTCCGGTATAAGGCTTGACAGTATACGTTGTTAATTTCTCACCTTCCGGGGTAAACCAACCGATCGGAAGCTGTCCAGGAAAGGCTTTTAGTAAAACCATCTCCGTCTTAATGTCGGTATACGGGGTGGTCGGCTTCTCGTCAATTAACGCGATCGCCTCTTCAGTTGCAAATCCTTGAGCAGCGGTCTTAACCATAAAACACTCACAAGCCTCTTGTCGTTGTTTCTTAATCTTGATCAGTTTGTCGCAAATTAATGCAGGAATCGGTAAAAACTTTACGGCTAAAAGATTACAGCCTGCCGCCTCACGCTACAACGCTGATATTACCCAGAGATTGCAGAGCGAACAAACCCTGAAAACGGAATCTTAAGGATTGATCACCACCGCAGGGAAAACCAATGTCAAGCTTGATTACGATCGCCCAATCCTTTCGCAGCACTGAACCTCAGCAACAAGCGATTCAGTGGTTCCAAGATTCAACCGGGAAGCAGAAGCAGCAAGAATTCGCCCTGCAATGGCGCAATGGCGAGGACAAGGGAGCAATTAGCTTTGTCGATGCCTTTAGATGCTACAAGGCTATCGCTCATCAGAATGCTGCCCTCAAGTGGCTGGAGAGCAGCAGCCAGATAAGAACCATCATGGAACTAGAGAGGTTATGGAAAAAAATAATTGATTCTCCCAGCCAAGATATTAGGCTGAAGGTGCCTTATTTTCAGCAGGTGGACAATAAATTTGAACCGATGCGGACGTGCAACACCTCTAGCTGTGCCATGGTAGCTCGATTTTTAGGCGCGAAAATCTCCAGCGACGACGAATACTATCAGCACGTCATTAAGTATGGCGACACGACCGATCATACGGCTCAGACCTATGCACTGAAGGCGGTCGGTATTCGATCGATTTGGCGGACGGATTTAGACTTCGCGGATCTAGATGGGGCGATCGCGGCGGGTCTACCCGTAGTCATTGGCATTTTACATCGAGGGACGCTGAATGCTCCCGAAGGTGGACACATGATTGTCGTGATTGGATTAACCAGCCAGAAAGACTATATCTGCCACGATCCATTCGGCAGCCTACTGGATGCCGCTGGCGGGTATACGGGTGATGTGACTAATGGCTGTGCAGTGGTTTACCCTCGCGCTGTCCTGAATCGTCGCTGGTTGGTAGAGGGCGATCGCACGGGCTGGGGTCGCTTGTTCTCCAAGATTTAGAACAAAAAATCAATTGATTTCCCAAATCCGTCACGCTGTCGGATTTGGGTTTTTTTATGCACTGAAAACAACCCGCCGATCGCTACTCCTTAATCGCTTTGCTGTTGCCTGATCTAGCCCATGCTTGCCTGTAGCCCGATCAATCTTCTTTCGTGGGTCTTTGGCGTTCCGATCGATATTGCTGCCATCGCCAATCAGCACGCCACCCCGTAGGCGATCGCACTCTACCAATTCCATGCCCTTGTACAAGCATTCGGATTCCTCAAAAGCTCCATTTGGGCTAAGTTCTTGATACGTTAACCTGTAGCGAACCAGCGTCCATTTGCCGATTTGTGAATACCAGAGAATAGAGAATTTCTGCCCTGGTAAAAGATTGAGATTGTTCGGGGTGGTGAAGAAACGAGGGTGAAGCATATTGTCTGAATGATGGGAAACCTGATTCAAATTCTTATTTTGGAGAGCTATGGAACAGCCCGTTGCATTGTCTTTGGAACAGCAATTTAACTTGCGATCGCTTGAAGAGAAATCAAAGCATCTACCCCTAGAACAAATTCAACGGATGCTGATTGAAACGTATACTCAGATGATGCTTAACGATGCAAGGTACAAAGCTGAACTGAAAAAACAGTGGAGAATTTGAGGAAACCCGACAAAACGAATCTTGTCGGGCGCTTGTCGTTATTTTGTGAAAGGTTGCACTTCGGGTGAGTGCAAGTCAATCATATTCCAGAATCAAACCATCGGCGGCTGTGGCTGCGGTAAAACATCTCTAGGATTAACCGCGCCTTGGTTGGGATCATGAACCTCAAAATGCAGGTGAATGGCATAGGCATTATCAGACCCAAACCCACTGCCACCCCGCACCGCGATCGCTTCTCCCCCCTTCACCTGCTGTCCTACCTTCACCTTGATTGAAAGCAAGTGAGCATAACGGGTCATGAATCCAGTGGGGTGCTTAATATCAATCATCCGACCGTAGCCGCTGCCGTCCCAATCTGCAAATTCTACCGTCCCATCACCCGCTGCAAACACGTCATCACTACCGAAGCCGCCCAGGTCAATCCCTTCATGCATCCTGCCTCGCGCCGTTCCAAACTCGCATTTCTCCCCTGCCACATTGCAGTCATTCGGGTTCATTGCCCACTGTAAATTAGAGGGGCTAGCTCCCCCCGCAAACGATCGCACTGCCGCCGCTGTATTTTGATCGGGCGGCTGGCTGGCATCATGCCTAAATATCTGAGGCTTGGGTGCATTCGGGTCGGGCTGATGGGCGAATAGTTCCATTTCCAGTGTCCCACCGCAGTACAGCTTCACAGTTTCGATCGTCATTTCTCCGTCTAAACCCGTCCCAAAGTTTTTACCCTGAAATTTCTTGGTCGGTGCAAACGTGAGCAATTCTGGATATTCAGCCGGGTTTAGCCAAGTGTGCAATTGAATCACTTTTTCCCGATCGAGGGAGTGTAAGCCTAGCGCATAGGCGAGGGCATCGCCTTGAGTGGGCGGGTTAACGCTGCCACCCGCGATCGCCCGACTGCCAGCATTGCCCGTGTCCACACAGTTCAAGCCATAGTTGCCGGGGAGCGATAGAGAAGCGATCGCATTGGGGTCAATCCCTGATTTGAATACCTCAATACCGCGATCGACACAAGGCTTAAACACCTCTCCATAATCGTTGTTATAGCCCGTTGCAGAGCCGTTAATTCGTCGCCTGACCTCGTGCCAATCGCCAGCGTCCGCAGGTTCTACGCAGCGTTGATCGGGGTTGTGTTTCCCCATCCAATACAGGATTGCTACCTGAGCGGCAATCTCCGGTTCATTCGCCTTATCGGGGTTGTTCACTAAATCAATGCCCAGCAAATCGCCCATTGATTTGTAGTTATAGTCCCAAGTGAGCTGGAAGTAACCCCGCCCATAATAAGGAGCGTAGGGAGCGCTGCCGCCCTCTATCTCGCTGCGGGGTACGAACTTGGGTAAAGTTTCCACATAGAACGTGGCAACGATGCCGACTAACTGATTCTTGCTCGTCAGTCCATTCGCCGCCATTGCCTTGAGAATGTAGGGCAAATTCTTTTCAACATCACCCCGATTTGCATCAGGACAAACCTTCAATATCTCCTCAATTGTGGGCGATGGAGGCGCGGCGTTGGTAACTGTAGGTGCAGGTTGAGCGGTGCTGGAAGCGGCTCCGGTAGTGGGGGCGATCGGCTGGATGGGTTGGGTGTTTTCCACTTTAATAAATCAATTGATTTTTTAACTAATCGTGCTTAATTGCGGTGAATGTGAACGTTAGTCAATCGGCTCCCAATCGTCATTAATTTCCAGCATTGGTACAGTTTGATTTTTCAACTCATGCCAGCAATCGCTCAAAAACTCCCATTTACCAGCCCTGACAAACGAATGACAACGATGTGCCTCGTCAACATTTGCGTTGCAAAGCAAAGACGGGGAAAAGGTTGGCGCATCTAGATTCCCGTCAAAGCTCCATCGCTTTAAGTCAAAGGGATGCACCGTTTTGCAGCCAGGGCAGTAAGCCATCATTAAGTTGTCGCATTTTCTTAAAAATTTACCTTGTGCGCTCATGAATTTCTTTTTAAGTGGTAGAGGCGATCGCTTGTATTGGCTGTGTATCTACCATGTTCTAGGGGTGAGGGCAACTGAATTCGGCAATGGGTTCACCACACCAGACAGATAGCTCACAGGCAACGACTACCGCTTCTCTAGGAGTCTTGTGAAGATGCATAGCCGTTATTGCAAATTCTTCCCCCGCTCCAATTGCCGCAAACTCTGATACTTCAAAAACATTGATACCGCCATAGCTTCTGAATAAATGCCCATCAAGGGCGATAAGGTAATGGTTCTCAGGTCTAAGGCTAGAATCTCTTTTCCTTACCCAATCGTCGAACTCAAAAAGAAAATCCATCACCCCATCCATCGTTGCCGCAGCAGGTTTATGATTACGGCTAAAGATTTGCATCAGCGAGCCTTCACAAGTCAGCCCAGTAAGACCAATAATCATCCCGTTTTGTTGGAATAGCTTGGAGCTTGCGATCGTGCGATCGCTCATGATTCGAGATCCGATAGTGGTGATTGAATCGGCTGCAATCTCAATTCGGTCGGCGTATTTTTTGGCGGCAACTACAGTCATTATTTACTTTGTGAATGGAGCGGTGAAGTAACGCTTAATATCATGCCCAACTCAGCACCCTACTTTAAAGATGAGTTGAGCTGATTTTACGGCTCTAGGGCGATCGCACAATTCCCATCAGTTCACAAATCATCTCAGGAGAAATGTTGCTGTCATCTCTGAGATGATCAACCAAAGTCCTGTTGAGTTCGTTGCAGATAAACATCATGATCTGCTGCGAGTCACCCCAGCAAATCGGGCTGCTATATGTACCGTCAATCACTGGACAAATCCGATACTGAAGCTGTGCCTCCTCGCAAGAACTGACCTCAAAAACCATCGTTCTCATTCGTTTACCTCAACTTGTTAAAGATAAGGAATAGCATAAGGTGTCACAATCACGGGCTGAGAGTTGTAATTCTCCACAACTACGCCGTTGGAATACTTGCCAGTCTCAGAACTAATGCTCACCCCAGCGATCGGATCTACAATGCCAGCAAAGTAATTGTCAGGATCAATCAGTTGCTCATTTAGAGGTTGGGCGATCGTGCAGCCAGCCGTAACTAGAGCGGAGATAGAATCGCCATAAAGGTAATTATTGACCGTATCAATCTCATAGATAATCACTTCCTCAACATCCTGATAAAGCGCCGTCCTAATGTACGCCCTTGTTTTGGTAAAAGTCAGAGCAGAGGCGATCGTAAACCTTTTACGATTCGGCAGTGTTCCTGTTGCCATTGCCGTGACTGAAATAATGGTTTGAGGATCAACCGGATCATAAGGGAAGCGAACCGAAGCCGTCCCCGGCACATTCACCCGCCCATACACTAAAACGTCATCAATGAGGGCGTTATAAGTAGACGCGAGTTGAACCACCTGTGCCACCCCTGGTAAGCCAGTTAGCATGGTCTGCAAAACAACATAGTTTCCTCGCATCACACTAACTTGGGTGCCAGCGACAAAACCCGTCCGACTTTCGAGTGTGACTTGGTTCAAACCCGTGTCCACCCCCACGATCGCAGACTGGGCGATCGGCGCTTGCACACCGGGAACCGTAACAGGGTTGAGGTTAATCAGAGGGGCATGGCTAGAGATTGCCACAGAATCAATTAATGTTTGATTATTAAATAGATCCGCGATCGCTGCCTTAGCCGAATCCCCTACGTTCACCTGCCCTTCCAGCAAGGTTTTATCCAGAGCGATCAACCATTGCCAAATCCTCAGCCCTGACGAGGTAAGATCCAATGCTGCCAGCGTATCGGCTCTGAAGTTGGGCGCGTTGATCTTGGCTTTGAGAATGCCATTCACATACAGCGACATTTGCGAGTTTGCCTCAGATATTTGCAGAAATATCTTCAGATGCTCAGTCGGTAAATCATCGAGCAAGTTAACCGGAATACTGCCGACGACCATATTGAGCTTACCGTCCACAATGCTGGCTTTAAGATTGCCAAAATCAAACAGCAAACCGTCCCCGCGCCATTCCCGCAGCTCGGCAAAAAAGCCGAAGGTTTTCATCCCGGCGATCGGGCTATGTCGCCAACTCAGCAAGGCTTTGTTCCTAATCTCAATCTCTCCATCCTGATAGACCATGCTGGTACGGAAGGGGCGTTTCTCTAGCTGCATTCCACCCCAATCAATCGAAACGGTGGATTCAGAGTAAAGCTCGATCGTTACAAGCTGGGCGGGTGCTTCTCCTAGTACAGCTTTCATTGCAGTGGTAACGCCATCTGCAAGCAATGTTACAGGCGTAACCGTGACGACGTTTGTCCCCCCTGTAATCGTGTTGTTCGTGATATCGTAAGCCCGATTATTCACAAGAATCTGTCCACCAATCCAATCGCCAGGATTGATGGTGTAGCCACTGGGAATAGTGAGGGTGAGGGTATTTTGAGTCAGGGCCGCGATCGCATAGTTCTGCACCTGATGAACACTGCCAGGGAAAACGGGTTGCCGTCCAGCCGTCCTAAATGTTTTCTCAATTAACTTATAGCGATTGAGAGAATCATTTAATTCCCCCAATCCAACAGAGAAAAACGTTCCCGTTCCCGTGATTTGCAAGAAATCACTCGCACCGAAAACACCACCCGCTAGCCGCAAAATCATAGAGAGGGTGTAATCGGTGTCCGCCTCTAGCAAGAAATCTCGCTTTAAGCTTTGACTGGCACCGCTGCCGACATCCCACCGCAGGCGATCGCCCAAATAAGAAGCGTCCGGTGCAGGTGCATAATCTTTTCGCACCGTCACGTTAGAGCCTTTCAGCCAGATGCTTTGAGTTAGATCTAGGTTCCAAGTGACCAGGTTGGCGCAATCTGGCTCTAACAAAAATGACCCATCTTCGGAATGGAAAGCCGGATAGTAGGATTGTACTGGATAAAGGTTTAAGGAACCGTCTACTGTGCGTTCCAAATTAACGGGAGAGGGGCGGCTAAAGTTCGCTACATCGCCAGAGCTGTTTAAGCTGACCAGAGAACCCCCGATCGAAAAAACGTAATCGTTATCACTCACTGAGATTACCTGCTAATTGGGATTGACGAACCACTGACTCAGCCGCATTCAGCAAAACTTTCGCTCTGGTTTCTGGGTCTAAATCTTGTAAAATAGCCTGAACATTTTCCATACCGCGATCGAGGAAAAGCACCTGCGATCGATACTCAATTTCTTTTGCTGATACCTGCGATCGGAACTCTTGGGGCACATCAAACAACGCGACTCCGACCGCTTCTGGCAAACCCGCCTGACACGCCCATGCTCTTGCTGCAATGTACTTGCTCTCTCGGCATAGTTGCGCCTCGATCGTGAAGCTCTGGATGGAGTCGTAGGTTAATTCTTGAAGCTGAGGATATTGATTGAGAATGCGATCGCGTTCTCCGGCGGCTACGGCTAGCTCTGTGAGGATATCCTTTTCCTGCGATCGGAGTGCCAGTAAGGTTGCTTCTGAGTGGGCTAGCTTGAACTCATTCAGTTCACGAGTTGCCTCTTGAAGATTTGCCGCTGCCACTGTTCTGGGAGTGGCTTGAGCATCAATATCTTCCAGGGTTTGAGCAATTTCCGCAACTTCTACAGCGTGTTTTCGCATTTGTAAGTGCGTTTCAGTGAGCGCTGCCGAAAGAGATTTGTGATAGATTTCAGCTTGCTTTAAGCCAAAATACCAGTGAATATTTTCTTCTCTTCTAATATTCAAAAGCACTGCACCAAAGCTATTGATGGAGTGCGAGGTAAGCTGCGGTAACGGGATGATATCGGTCATAAATTAATTAATCCTCAGTTTCCAATCACGTTTACAAGCCTGCACCATAGTCGCTAACAGCGCCTTGATCTGCCATTTCAGTTGGCAATAATGAACCCAGACGGGCGATCGCTTCACTGGCAAAATTGAGCTTATCGATCGTGCGAGTACCGCGCCAACTCGTAGAAGCCATATCGCCCCCAATCATGTATCCTGACTGGTTATTACTAGCTCCATCCGAGCAAACTTTACCCTCGGTCATGTTACCCACAACCGAGACGGTTAAGCCTGAATAAACCAGTCTGGATATTGTTGAAGCGAATCCTAAGCCACCTGCTACATAGCCCTTAACCTTGTTGCCAAAAGCGGAGTGAACAGTATGAGGGGTGCTTAAGGCTGCACCCACGGCACTGCTCGTTCGGGTTGCAAAGTTATAGCGTTCGATCGAGGTAAGCGGCTGCGCTCCGACAAATACATCAGTCGAGCCACCATAAACAAAGCCGTCCGTTGGGTTACTGGTGCCGTTATGGGAAGCTTGTCGCGCGGTAATTAAGCTTGTCGCCTGCATTGTTCCAGTGGCATAAGTGTAAACCTCTCCAGTCGCAAGTACGCCGCCGTCCGATCGCTTGGCTCCACCCATCAACACGCCGATATCTTTGTTGCCAATTCCCGCGATCGCAAACCGAGATACAGACAGGTTTGAGCCTAATCTTCGCGTCGTCATTTTCTTGTAAGAAATCTCATCCATTGCCATGCTCAAACCGCTGGCAGCAATCCCCCCAGCAAAGATACCGACCGAAGCATCCCCGATCGTCCCCATGTAGTTCCGTAGCTCTGAGAGCCTTACACCCGTAGCTTTAGCTGATTCGTTGGAATAGTAAAAGGCGATCGTTTCAGTGCTGACTCCATGCCCCCGACCGCCTGCGAGTATTGCCAACGTGCCCTGAATGCCAGTTAGAGGCAGCGATCGCGCTCCTACTTGCGATAAGGGCATGGGCACCGGACGCGCCCTGGATATTTTATTCTGCACCTGAATGGCGTTCTGTCCGCCAATCCTGCGAGTGTGAGATTGCTTGAGCGCAGTATCCCTAGCCTGAACTCGTAGCGTCAAAATGGCGGTATCTAGCGCTAACAGTTCACCGTCTTGTTCATCGGCTGGGTAATCAAGCGGGTAAAGTCTAGGGTTGGCAGGCATTAATTAATTCTCCAAGTTTATAGTTAATCTTGATACCATTCTCTAAGGGTTAGAGTGTAGGGTGAAGCCGAGTTGCCAGTGATAGCAGCCTGCCCGTTCGTTACGGCATAGCGATCGCACCAAATTCTTAATGAGTAAGTTGAATTGATTGTCGCTTCTTCATCCAACCAATGTCCTGAGATGCATTGGCAAGATTCTGAAACCGTCGTGCTCATAATTGCAACTCCTACTGATTTCCACAGATCATCATCTCTGAAAATAGCTAACTTAGCGTTACAGTTAGCTCCTCCTGTAATGCCAAAACCAGGAACATCAATGCTCACCTCAATCAAAGAATCACTTGATGTTTTTAGGATTGAATTAGAGGCGACAGATAGCCACGTAGCCGCAGAATGCAAAATAGGTTGAGTTCTGGAAAGTTCTTTATTTTGAATTAGCCGTAATCCCGATCGCTCTATCCCTTTACCCTTAATTGGAGAGTGAACGATTAACCCTGCACCCTTTAATAATCTAGCGTTTGAGATCACACTACCTGGAGATTGGATTGAGCAATCTATCAGGAGCGGATACGGAATGCTGGCTACAGCGAGGCTTTTAACCTTAATGGCGTTAACGTAGAAATTAACAGTTAATCCCTCAATGGATACTTTTATTGTATCTCCAGCCACGGCAGCGCCGAAGGGAAAAGACGCATTGGCGATCGCATAGCTGTAAGATTCTCCTGAAGCATTGACTCGAATTGCCCAGCCAATTGTGTCAACAGCGTTGTCTGGGTTCGTTGCGGAGAAACCGATCGCACAGCTTGAGAGGAGTCCCGAAGGTGCATTTAACAGCGTCATTTCTACCGAACAATCACCTAATAAAATCCGTTGCTGAGATTCCGCTCCGGCATCCCATAAGATTGAGCCAGTGTTCTTGGTTAGGGTATTTCCGCTAATGCTTACCCCCGATCCATTCTGCCAGATGACATTTTCAACACTGGGTAAATTGATTGCAGTCGGAGCGATCGCCATGCTCCTAACTTGTCTTTGTCCCATTATTGCCACTCCCGAATCGTGAGGACAGTACCCGCGATCGCACTGGAAAAATAAATCACTTTATCATCCTCAAAGTAATCCTGAGAGAGTTCCTCTGAGCTTGCCGGAAGTACGTCATAGCTATTAATTCCCGTTGCCACCATACCGGTAAACCAGCTATACCTCACATCTGCGATCGGGTCATTTTTAGCAGCATCAGCCCTGCACTTAAAGGCGTAACGCTTTGTCCCCGCCTGGAACGTGTAAGCGTATTGAGTGTTGGCATTGACAAGAGTGAGGTTTGTAATTGCTGGCGATGTGGCGATCGCCGTATCTCGCATAGATTGCAAGATTAGGGTTTGACTAGAAATACCAGCGGCAACAGCAGTTGCTTGAGTAGACAAATAATCAATTGATGTTTGCAAGAGAGCAATATTCCCCTCGATCGCTTGCAGCTTAAACGTAGAAATATCGCCTAGCTTAGAATTAATTTGCTGGATTTCTGGGTAAAAATTATTGCCTAGAATGCTTTGAATGATGGAGAGGTTTGCAGCATGATTAGCGATCGCCTCCATCATGGCAAAATCAGACGAGGAAAGCTGTACAGGCTTACCGCCTACTGAAGGCAAATCAGCCACAGCCGACACCCACGCCTCTAGGATATCGTGCCAAATCTCTAGATTGCCGTTAATAGGATTGCTCCGAGTTTGCGCCATTGTTAAATCCTAAAGGTATCAAATGCAGTATTCATGCTGGCGTTCAAGCTAACATTCTCACCACCAATCCCGTTATGGGTGGCAATGACGAGCCGCTTTTCATCGCCCTTAACCGCCAGGAATGCCACGATAATTTGAAACATGGCGCGACGATAAAGAATGGGTGTTTTAAACCCGATCGTTTGACCCTCACTTTTTAGCACTGCATTCAACGATCGCCCCGTTCCTAGCCCGGTGAGTGGGGCGATCGAGAGCTTCATGCCAGGGCGAGGGAATGCCAGCCCTGAACCGGGAAGCAAATCGAATTCTCTAAAGGCTTCTGCACCTAGTCTTAGCTCGTTTGCGAGTCTTACGGCTGCGTCAATTTCGTAGCTCTGAATGCCGTCGCTAGTCGAGGGGAGGTGCATCGAAATGGGCGAAAACTGCACCGCCGAATCAGACCGGAAAACTGAGTTGCCGCTGCCTTGAGTATTGAGAAAACAGTAAGGCTTAGAAGCGATCGCCGCTCCCTCTAAAAACTCCAAATCTCCCAATCCCTGATAAGCGCAATACTTGAATTGCACTTGCCAAGATTCGGTATTGCGGGGCGGGTAATAGACCCAGGCTTGATAGGTTGTATTGGGTGCAACGCCTGTAATGATGGGGCGATCGATGCGATGTGGATCGCTGGCATCACCCCGATTCAGAACGCCGTTAACGTAGGCAAAACAGCCTCGCTCGGTTGCCGGAATTCGTAACACGCCAGAAGCATCACTGGTTACGGAAGTGTGCTTATAGATGTAGTGCAGCGCCGATCGCTCTTGTCCTAAAACCGCAATGTAGTTACCATTTTGCGGGGCAATGTAGCCGTCTAAATCCTGGTCTTGTCCTCGTCTAATATTGAGGGCATCTAAAGGGACTCCATCGAGCCAAACGTATTCGGCTTGCTCGAACGGGATGGAAAACCCGCTGCCAGCCGGGTAGACGATCGCGGGTTGAAAATAGCATTCCTGCCCTGGGGCGATCGAAGAGTTCTGAGTGCCAATCCAAATCAGTGAACCCGTCCCACCAAGGTTAATGAACTGTCCGAGGCTTGATTGCTCGGTGCCATTCGCAGCATAGATTTTATGGTCGGTCGCTTGCTCGGAGAAGTGAGAACCTGCGGGCGCATTCGTATTTAATTGAGCAGTGACGATCGCGTTCCCGTTACCATCGTTAATCGCCATTAAAACCTGTACCGCTGTGGTTTGTAGGCTCTCCTGATTGGTGTAAGTGACGCGATCGCCATTCGGCAAACAAACGGATTGATTAGGTGACGCGGCTGATTCCCCAGCTCGTCCGGGGTTGCCAGCCACTAAACCAGCGGTGAGGTTTTGCACCGTCCGAGAGTAAGAGGCACCTTTTCCCGGTCTGCCCTCAAACAGTTCCAGCAAACGGCTCTGAATGTCAGCTTCGGTGATTTCGGGGCGTACCATGGCAGCAGTCGGAAGGATGTTCAAATCGGCAGTTAACGGCTCTTCCCCGTTGCGTCCCCAAGTGTATCCGCGCTCGGTGTAGTTTTGCAGTCTCAACACCTGGCAAACTTCGGATATTTCGATAAAGTCACGGTTCAACAATGGGTACGCACCGACCACCAATTTTGGATCAGAGGCATATATTTGCAGTCCGTTTAATAGGTTCCCGGCTGCGGTGAGGTTAGTAATGGGGAGGAGGCGATCGCCCGACAATCTAGCGCTCCCATTGGTGGGGATTGGCTCTAGCGGCACCTTTGCCAGGAAAGAATCAATTGATAATTCTTCCTCACTCAGAACCAATAGCCAGTAGGCGCGATCGCGTTTCGCGTTCTCCTTCTGTGTTGGGGTGAGAACGGGCACACCGCCGCCTGTAGAGTCCAGATAGCTAAAGGCGATTTGTCCTAGTGCGGGGTCGTGATCCTGTCCGACCATGGCACCAAAGACGATGAGGTAAAGATGATCCTGACGACGCACGAGGGAACTGGAGTTGGATAGTGCAGGGATAGCGATCGTGGTGTTTAGGGCTAGTTCGCCCGATGGATAAATCTTGCTGTGGTACGTCCCGGTCAGGGTTAAATCTCTAGAATTGGAAACAGAAAAACTAACGGATTCCCAGCCTGTAACTCTGTCTTGAATGGTTGCATAGGAAGAGATCCAAGCTTGCAGGGCATCCTCTTCTGCTAGACGGACTCTAGGATCGGTTCTACTCCGAGGGGGAACGGAATGAACGCCTAAATCATGGGACTGTCTTTGGAATGCACTATCGGGGGTTGGCATGGTTAGAACACAAGAGGCGGCATGGGAACGATCGCAAGCGATTAAAACCGCCCACGGGCTTTATACTACCCGCGACACGGAGGATTGATATAGCGCCCCCTTGCGGGTAACTCGAAGCGATCGCCCTTTTGGGACGGCAAAAGCCCCCAGTCGATCGCGTGTCGGCTGGGGGCTTTATTTACTTGAGGACGACCTAGCTTCCGGTCGCAATGGAGATATAAGGCTCAACAGACTCAGTCGTATTGCCGATCGCAAAGAAACGATTTAGGTAGACCTGAATCGTATCGGCTGCAACGCCAGTTGCGGCACCTCCAAAGAAGGAGAACCGCATGAAGTTACCGGAAACGTCAGCGCCAGCAGTTCCAACGGGAGCAACGGCAAGCTTCTGATGCATCGGAGGTGCAACCTGATCATAAGGCGCGCTAGATTCATTGATTTCCACAACTGCCCAAGCTAAGGAGTCAGGCATATCGTAGTAAAAATCAGTTCGGAATACGCCGTCTGAGCTGGTGACATAGCGAGTAACATAACCATTCTGCTCTGCACTCAGAATAATCATTTGATGGGTGTAAGCGTAGAAATCAGCCATTGCCGTTTTAACAGCGTCAGCCGTTGCACGAGCCGCAATATCAATCAGAGCTTGATCGACAGCGCTATCTAGGCTGGAGAGATCTCCCTGTAGGGCTATAATATTAGTATTCTGAATATCGTTGATTTCAGAAACACTGTCTACAACCCCAGTGAGACTGTCGATCGCGTCAAAGATTGAGCTTTCAGCCGCAGTAGCTCTAGCAATTTCTGCATTCAGATCGTTGGCGGTATTGGAAGCGTAAGATACTAATCCTGCAATATCGCTTGATTGAGTTGTATTGATAGCAACAGCCGCAGCCAGCCCAGAGGTCAGAGTTGAGATCGCGCTGGTCTGAGTTGCGTTGACGCTGACAGCCGCAGCTAGATCAGTTTCTAGCACCGAGATTGCGGTAGATTGAGCAGTGTTGACGCTCTCAATTGCAGCGATCGCGCTAGTCTGAGTTGCGTTCACTGCAACAGCCGCAGCCAACCCGGAAGTCAAAGCTGTGATTGAACTTTCAGCCGCCGTAATGCGATCGGTGATGGTGGAGGCGATCGCCACTGTGTAGCTATTTTCGCCTGTTTGAGTGACAGTAATCGAGCTGTCGCCAGCAGACAAAGAAGGATCAGTAGAATCGATTTTATCCCAGCCGTTGGCAGCGTTGCGAACCACAAAATCGCCCACACTGAGAGCGAATCCGAAGGCGCTAGAGCCACCGGAGGTAATGCGGAACATATCGCCTGTTTGGTAGGCGGTTAGCCCGGTTGCAGCGTTGGCATCCACTGCGTCGGCAAGCGCCACGCCACGATACCGAACACCACCGACTAGAGCGGCTTGAATCAAGCTATTAACTGAGGCTTCGGATAAGCCTAGAGAAAGGTTGTCAATGCTGGACTGAAGGTTCGTGTCAACGGCATTCAAGGAAGCTTCCAAAGCCGCGATCGTGGCATCGATCGCCGTTTGAGCTGCGGACAGTTCCGAGTAGGCGACCGCTTTATTTGCAACGCCACCGGAGACGGGAACAAGTAAGCCAGGAGTGCCCGTAAAATCGGCACCTTGATGCTGTTTTTGTACGCCAGGAGCAGAGTATTGAGACATAATTTTGAAGTGATTTGATAAGGCTTGAAAGCACAGTAGTGCGCCTTTTCAAGAATAAGAGCAGGATTGAGGATATCCATAGGTAATAGCGCGGGTACTACTACTTATGTCAAGAATCCTTGCAAAAATGGGCAGCGATCGCGTTCGGAAGATAAGACACATTTCTCAATGGGAACGAGACGCTCGACAGATTGGCAGTTCCATTCGGCTTTGTCGTCGAGCGAATAAGTTAAGTCAAGCAAAATTAATTGCGATCGCCGTCTCTATTCCAGGCGGTGAAACGCTCTATCGGCAACTAATTTCTAATATTGAAACGGGCATCAGACAGCCCTCTATTACTGAGATTAAGGCGATCGCCCAAGCGTTAGGAGTGAATCATCATGATTGGATCTGATCAGGAAATCGCCTTTATTTTTCCGGTTTATGACGATTATGAATTAGTGAAAAGGTTGGTTCGCCAAATCCGACAGCACTATCTTAAATCAGAGCTATTCTGTATTTCCGACGGGACTGAGGATGCTAGTTTTACAGAGTTTGCGATGACTCAGGGCGTGAATTATGAACAGGGCGATCGCCTGAAGCTTCCCCAATATGGAGGGCAATGGGTAAAAAGATTAATCAATCTTTCTACTCAAACGAAGGCTAAGCATATTATTCGAGTCGAAGGGGATACTCAAATCTGGCGGCGGTTTAAGAAATTCCCGGCGGCGGACGTGGCGGGGACGATCGCTTATAGCCACAAGATTCAGGCTTTCTACCCCAGGGGCGGCTGTGTGTACTTTTCTAGGCAGGCGATCGATAAGCTCCTTGAGAGCGTTCTGAACGATGACAGATACAAGGATGCATCAATCTATAGTTACCCTCGTTACTCAGCTTTTCGGTATGCCGAGGAACCTAGGAATGAACAGCCGATTTTACTGGGCGATCTAGTGTTGGGGGATGCGATCGCTCGTTCTGGATTAAATCTTAAAAATTGGAGTGAGGTTTCAATTCAGTTTAGAAGTGAGCCGCCTGATAACGCCGATCGCAAGTATGCCGCAACTCATCCCCACCGATAGAAAAAGCGATCGAGCCATGCACCCGATCGCCTCCTTTACCGTTAACCTTAACTTGTTTGAGAATGCCCAGCTTCAAGGGCAATCGCGCTAAACCGGAATGCCGATATCGAACTGCTCAAAGGATTGAATGCCAATCTCGCAAACTAAGCCCTTTTGTAGTTTGACGATGAGAGAAACTTCTTTGAAATCTAGGAGCTGCGATCGCATTTTAGGGAAATACTTTTCAATTACGCCCAGCGCTCGTAAGTGATTTCGTTCCACCGTTTCATCAGGCACATTAATTGATTTGGAATCGACCATGGCACAGCCCAACATGACAATTCGGCGCTTCAATCGTTCGACTGTGATTTGCAAATCGTTGCCTGTCGTGCGGCTGAGGGTAAGGGTGAGGGCGATCGCTTCCTGCGATTCAATACTGGTTTTTACCGTGTCCCAAATAGTGCTTTTAAGACTGGTACTTAGGCTCATTTCATCAGATTTTGCCCTAGCCTTAGAACCCTTATTTACGCTAACGATCGTCGGTGCTGTCATGCTGCGGAGGTGATTTTGAGGTAACAGATACAAAGATACCCACAACCGATGAACAGCCTGACTTGTGGGTTGAGTTCAATTAATCAAGTAAAGATTGGGCATTCTGGAACAGCAATCTTTCACGAGAAATCATGACCACTAAAAAGAATTTGTTCACATCTAGGACGGCATTGAGCATCTATGCCACCTTGATTATGGCGATCGCACCCACCTTAAATAATTGGGCAAGTCAATCAAAAATGCCGACTTCAGGAGAGCTTTTTCAAGTGTTGATGCTCCTGGTATCTTCTGGCGCAGGACTGATGTTCCGCTATGCTGCCAACGAGACAACGTTTACTCCTGACTTTATGCCAGGACGGAATGCTGCCGATATTGAGAACATTTAAAGGACTTGTGAGGCATGAGCGCCAATCAAATTAATCGGACGGCGCGGGGCGAACGCCAAAATAGCATATCAGGTTTTCGCACCCGTCAAATCCGTCACGCTGTCGGATTTGGTTCAAGCTCTAGAACCAAAAGCAAAATTAGGCTCCTCGACATACCCCGCTGCCAGCACTGCCATTTCTGCAAAGTTATCGGCATGGAATAAGTGATCAGGCGCTCCGGGAACTTGCACCCACTGTCCATCCATCCGACGATCGCTTGTCAAATAGTGATAAATCAGATTGAGATCATCACCTGGATCATAGGTTGAGCCACTGGGCAATCCCTGTTGTCCTCGGTAAATCCGAGTGCGTACAGAATCCAATCCAAACGATCGGTGCAGGGCATAAACAGGCACCTTTTCACCCTGCACATCCCGTTCTGATATCTTAAACTTTTCGCCTTTTAGCTTGAGTTGGTCAAACAGAAAAGTCTGTCCCAACCCTGATTCCATGTGCATATCGTGATACTTCAAATCACCGGATAAATCAATTGATAGCTTGCAGTGAGGATGCTTCCGAGCATAGTCGGCGGCAAGCTGAATCTCTGGCTCATTATCCATCCCGATTAAGTTCACCTGATGTTCCCGCAAAAAGTCTTCACTAGGGAACCCGTGAATTTGCCCCGTCCAGATGACCTCCTTAAAAGCCTCTAGCCATTTGCGCTCCCAATCTCCTTCACGTCCTAAGTACCACTTCTGAATCTGCACCCAGTTTGCCGCCTTGCCCTGGTCTAATCCCAACACAATTAAGTCATGGGGGCGATCGCCCGGTGCCGTTCTCCCCACACAGTCCATTAATTTCTTGAGGCTAATCTTACCCCCTCCCAGTGACACAGTTTTGCCCAAGCCTTGCTGTAATTGGTCAGCCGGATCAGAGGTGTAAACGAGTTTGTAAATTCGTTCTGAAGGTCGAAATAAAGACGAAGCTAATCGGGGCAAATCGATCGCCACGGGCTTAATGACTGGCGTTTTATTCTGAGTAATCTCACGACAAAAATCAGTTAATGTTTTATTCCCAGATTCAAAAATACCTGCCTTAATTGCCTCCCAGGTTAGTTCCTGTTCGCAGTGCCTACAGCCGATATATGCCGTATCAATCATCGACTGGCGATCGCTCTCGTCATGGCAAAACCATTCATAGGGTCTGCCCGTCATGTCTACAAATCTTTCCTCCTCCCCTTCGCCTTCACTCTCCACCATGACAGGCTTTAAGAAGTTTCCAAAAGCATCCAAGTTTTGTCTTGTGCCGCAGTGAGGACAAGTCACAAACCATTGAAACATCATGCCAGATTGCTTAATTTGGCTGTCCACAATGCCGCCCTCAACTCCTGGCGTAGAACCTGCTCTAAATGGTTTAGTGGGCATGGTGCAAGCGGATTGGCGTTCTGTCGCAATATCGATCGCCCCTTCAGCCCATAGCTCAATTTCATCAGCCAGAACCACGAACGCTGTGAAAGAAGACATTTTAGGAGATGCCCGCCGCTGCTCCTTATTGGCGGCTGGTAAATGTGCAGAAAAAAAGGTTAGCTCAATGCCGCCTACTGTAATTTTTTCCTGTTTATCTACATCTTTCCGGCGCGTGATATTCCAACGTGCCAGTCTGCGTTTTTTAATGGGGTCAATGTGGTCAAAACTGGGCTGTATTCTTGGGGCAACGGTGCCCCGCAGCTTGCCTTCCTGCTCAAATCCCATAGCGGCAGGGATGCAGATTTCACAAACCAGGAACGAGGCGATCGCAATCAATGATTCGGTAAACCCAACCTGCGAAGGCTTCGTCACAATTAAGCGCTCAATCCATGGACACGCCAGAATTGTGTAGTATTGCTCCATGAAAGGCTCGTCCCATCTCAAGCGATCGCCCCCACTCATGCGGTAATGTTTTTTAATCCAGGCGATCGGGTAAGCGCTGCCCTCTGAGTACCACCGAGCCACGCCCTTTTTTCGAGCATCAATTAAGGCTTTGCTGAATAGCTCCATCTGGCTAGAGTTTTCAGCGATCGTCATCCGGCTCTGCGTAGTCGGACTCAAACCCCAAGGCGTTCTCAATTGCATTCGGCGGCTCCACTTTAAATCCTGCTTTTTGTAATAGTGTGGCGGCTGTGTTGAGGTTGCCGACCGCAGCTTCGCCGAGTTTGTCCCCGATCGCCAGAAACTTGGCAGCATTTAAAAACTGTTTCCAGTCGGCAGCCTTGATATTCGTGACCAATAATCCGTTCTCTTCATTGCGAGTTGTCGTCTGATTCACGATGGGCATTTTCAGCATGGTTTCAGCCTTTGCCCGAATTGCCTCATAGTGATTCCAGCGATTAGATCGCAGAACCTGCATCTTAATATCCCACTCTCGATCTTCATCCTGTTGCTTCTCTAAATCCCATGCCTGAACCCGTTCTTCCCACTGCCAGCGATCGATATGAGCAAACCAGCTACCCGGTATCCTTGCTTCTGGTTTAAAGCACTTTTTGATGCTTTCTGATGCCTTATCCTTGAGAGCCATCTCGTTCAAATACACCGATCGCTTCGATCGCTTGCCCACCTGATTCCGATAAGCACAAAACCTTCTGAACCAGTCAGTAGGCTCATTGGGCTGCCGCTCCCAAATGGGTTCGACTAACTCTGCACTAAGGTTTACAGGCTTTTTCACGGAATTTTATCAGCTTCAGAATCAACCAACTTTTATCGCGCCTTTTCCAGGGTTGCCCTCAGAATATCCACGACTTGACGCTCTAGCAGGGGAGCAATTTTATCCATGAACTCGGACACGATCGCCATAGAATCTTGATTAGAGCGATCGCCCCCCTGCCCAATTACAATGTCCCCAAAATTGAGTTGTAAAGAGATAGGGGGAAGAGAACTATTGCCGCGATCGCCCACGGGAACCGGGACGGGTAGGGGAATAGGAATGGGTGGAAGTTGGGGGATGAGCTGCATTAAAGAGGTCGCGCCGCCGTTCATGCCCTCTAGAATCGGTCTGAATATTTGGGAGGCGATCGGGTTGAGAATGAATTCTCCAGGAGTAACTAATGCATTTTGACTATCTGTACCTCCAGAGCCTTGAACTAATCCACCCTTAGCAAAGCGCTGGACGGGCGTTTGATTTTGCTGGGGCTGAGGCTGAACGCCTGAGATTGCGGTGAAGATGGAGCCGAGAATTGGGATACCTGCGATCGCTTGCCCGATACCTTGAATGAAGGATTGAATCGCTCTAAAGGGTGCAGAAATCGCGTTAGCGACTAATCCTGGTAGGTTAATAAAGAATGAGGCAATGCCTTGGATTAACCCCACGAAGGTCAGAACGGGCTGGATTAATGCTGAGTAGAATGCGGTGCCGATCGCCTGAAAGATGCCAACGAATACGCCCAAAATGCGGACGGGAATCATCAGAACTGAAACCAGAATACCGACGATGCGAACGATACCTGCGATCGCCAGTCCCACAACTCGGATGCCCGTCGAGATCACAGAGAAGATGATTCGGATGGGCAAGAATGCCAACTCAAGCGCGGCTTTTATGACGTTTAATGTGCTAGCGCTCTGATTTGTATTCTGATTGAACATCGAGAAGAACCCTTGCACAGCTTGGATCATGGGCTGTAGGGGTGTAATAAAAGCATTAAATAAATCTCCGAATGCTCCCCCAATGTCGTTAAACGCTGCACCGATCGCCTGAATCGGTTGCATGAGAATAGAACCAATAATGCTGGCGATCGCGCCTACGGTTCCAGAGATGATTGACCAGATACCGCCCAGAACTGAAGTGATGAAACCAAACGCGCCATTAATAACCTGCCGAATGCCCATAAAGTTAGTTTGATAGGCAACGAAGACCAGGGATGCAGCCGCCAGGAATGCTAGGACAAATGGCAGCATCGGACCTGTTACCGCCAACCACATGGAAGATGCGGCGGTAGCGACTCCAGCGAAGGACGTTCCGACGATACCGGAAACGGTTGTACTAACTGCTCCCCAAATCGCACTAAAGACACTTAAGCCACCAAAGATGGCGGACAGATTTAATCCCATGCCAGAGGCGATCGCAGTGACGGAGGCAAACCCGCTTGAAACAATACCGCTTGCTGTCGAGGTGATTAACGCCCAAATACCAGATATACCGCCTGCGGTCGTATAGGTTGCAACTAGCCCCGCCCACATTGAGGACGCGGTTGCAGTAACGCTTGCGAAACTAGCTGAGACGAAACCAGAGACGGAAGAGGTAACGCCGCCCCAGGTCAGGGTGCCTAGATTCAATGATGCAAATGAACTGATCATTAGCGGCATTGTGGCAATTAAGCCCATAACGCCTGATGCTAGAGTTGCGAATCCATTAATCGGCGCGGCTAAACCAGGGGCGATCGTGCTGAGAACCGCCGCCAGTGAACCCGCCGCATCCGTAGCAGTAGAAAGGCTTTGGGTCGCTTTTTGTCCAGTTGTGACAGCAAGCGCGGGCGCGTCGTTATTCGTTTTAATAGCTTGGGAAATACCCGATTGAGGACGAACAGGGGGGCGCTCCTGCGTTGCGATCGGGATAGGATTAGCGATCGGGGTGGCAATATTTTGGACGGGATTTGAGCGCGAGTTGAATAGGCTTGAAGGCTGACCGATAAAGCGTTGCAAGCGGTTGGGCGTTGCCTGCGGTTGGGTGTTTGTATTTTGAGAATCAATTAATCTTTTAGTTTGAATCGAGGCAATTGATTGGGCTTGCTCTGGGATAGAAAGGGGTTGAGGCAAATTAATAGCTTGAGAAATACCCGCCGCTGATTTAACGCTGGTTTGATTTGCCGCAGCGGGGGCGTTCTTAAGCTTTTGATCGAAATTGACCAGCTCTTGAGCTTCTGGAATCGTGGCGGTTTTGCCCCGAGCTTTCATCCCGACCGCTTGAGCTAGTTTACCGATTGGGGAACTGGCGATCGCAGCTCCAACACCTTTAACCTTGGCTTCAATCTGAGCAATGATGCCGATGAACTTTTCCAGCATTGCTCTGGGAGAACTGAAGGCAGAACCGATGACGACCCCGAAGCCTGAGAAGATTTGCTTCAAGCCTTGCAGTAATCCACTCACCATCTGAACGGAGCCGCCCAGTGTCGTACTGATTGTGCTGGCGATCGCTTTGACTACCTGACCCGCGCCGCCGAATACCTGCTTAAATCCAGTGCCGATTCTGCTCAGGTTGCCTGTGAAGACTCCAGCAATAATATTGCCGATACCTTTCAGAATATTAATTAATCCTGAGAGGGCTTGAGTGATGCCAGAAATTAACCCTCGGATAATTTGAGCGACGGCGGTGAAAATTGTCTTTAATCCTAGGAAATTTCTAGAGACTAGGAAGACAGCCAGCCCCACGCCTGCAAGCGCTAAGCCAACCGGGGCAAGTGCAATCAAGCTAGAGAAGCCGAAGGATGCAGCCGCTAGAGTGAGATGATTAAACGCTTTTCCAACGGTTTGACCCGCGATCGCTGCCATTCCTGACATTGCAGTTGAGAGAAGTTTTCCAGCCCCAACCCCGTGATCAACTAACCCGCCCAGGAACCCGCCGATCGCCCCGACCGCCTTTTGCCAAGCGATCGGAATCTTGATGGTAGGCGAATGATTTAGAGCATTAATTAATCCTTGCCCTGCGTTCTCTCCACCTTGAACTAACCCGCCCAACATTCCACCAAACCAACCGGAAAACCCTTGCCATGCACCGCTAATAGTAGAAACTGCTAACTGCAATGCTCCGGTCACGACCCGCGCCATATCTGCCAGAACTCGGAAGGGATTGAGCAGGTAGGAGATTAATTGACCGAGGGCGATGAATGCTGAGCCGACCGCTTGCACGATCGAGCGGATGCCTAGGAAGTTATTCTTGAACCCAAAATAGAGCAGAGCAACGCCGCCAGCGATCGCCGCAATGATAGGCAGGAATGGCAGCACGACTGGGATGATGGCTGAGAAGGAAGCGATCGCCGTTGTTGCAAACCCACTCATGACCGGAATTAAGGCGCTAATCGTAGTTATTGCGGTTGAGCCAAAGCCAGCAATGATAGGGGCGATCGAACTGAAACTCTTGCCAATCATGGGAATAAATGACTTTGCAGTTGTCCCAAGCCCCTTAATTCCGGGGGCTAAACCTGTAAAGAATTTCTTGGCTTCTGGCAGAGAATCAGCGAGGGTGCTGGCGGTATCAGTCAGGTCAGAGAGCATGAATAATGGTGTCGCAAGCTGCGGTGCAAAGTTGCTCAAGCTCATGCCGATCGAGCTGCTGGTGCTACCCAGCGCGGCGGCTCCTTTACCTTTTGCTGCCGTCCTGAGATGTTGCCCGATCGCTCCCATTTTTGTCTTTGAGCTTTGCGCGGCGTGATTCATTCCGGCGGTAATGCGATCGCCAATCTGATGCCCCGTAACTCCGGCGGATTGCCTAATCCCGTCCATTTCGGCGCGAATCTTATCCCCGGTCATTGCCCATTTCATTCTGATCTGAAAGGTCGGGCCCGGTGAAGCCTCGGCTAAATTCGATTGTAAATCGCGTCCCGCCTGCTTGCTCTTGCCCTTGAGGAATCCAAACACGCTGCTAAGTTTGTCCCCAACGCCTTCCCACAGTGCTTTAATTTTGTCCACTACGGCGGCAAAAGTGGTGGGGATGGTATGAACAAAGCTCATGAAGCTTTCCAGAATTGGCACTTGGTTAAGACTGGTTAGCCCTGTCCAAACTTCTTTAATTTTCTGAACGCCAGTGGTAAAAATTGTCCCAATTTGGTGAACAGATTGCCCAACTTTGGCAATAATTTCCCCAACTTTGGCAGGCAAAATTTCCAATGTTGCCAAATTTATAGTGGGCAATTTGAACGCTAAACCGTGCCAAATGTCTTGTGCCTTCTGGATTCCAGCGCTGAAAATGTTTTCAAATTGGGCAATGACTTGACCAATTTTGGCAGGCAAATTTGCTAAATGTGCCAAATTTACATCAGGCAATTTTAGGGTTAAGCCTGACCAAAATTGTTGAATTTGGGCAAGGGCGCTATGAACGCGATCGCCCACTGCATTAAAAATTGCGCCTGCCGATTGGGGTAGCACTGACCAGGCGCTTTCAATGCCAGAAGTGATGAGGCTGGCTGTTTTACCAATGCCCTTAAACGTGTTTGTGATTAAGGAGAATACTTGCTCAATCCCTTGCCCCACGCCACGAGCAATCCGCAATAAGCCCTCAAACGTCTGTCCAATTCCTGAACCAATGCGGGTAAATGCTGCCTTTATTTGTTGACCGCCTGACTCGAATGCCGTAACAACTGTGGTAAATCCTGCTCTAATCTTGAAGAAATCGCCCGTCAGAGCTGCGGGGATACCGCCCAGGATTTGAGTTAGACCTTTGGCTAGTTCGTAGGTAGTCTTAATCAGGGCGGCAACCGATTCGACCGCGCCACGCACGATATTAAACAAGCCACTGGCGGTTTTAATTAAGCCCTGAATAATTGTTCTGATGCCCAGGAAGTTAGAGGCGATCGCCAGTACTCCCAAGGCAATCCCCGCCACAATTAGAATGATGGGGCTGAGCGAAGTGAGGGAGGCTAGACCGAAGGCAAAAGCGGAGAATGTGGCAGCGTTAAACTGTCCCACTGCCCCACCGATCGCCTCTCTTAATCGTTCTACCGGGGCAATCTGCAAGGCTTGAGCAATCGTCCTGGTGAGCTGTCCCCAAGATTGAGCGATCGCGGTGCCAGATTGGGCACCTAGAGTAGCAATCTTAGTCGCTGCGCCTGCAAACCAGTTAGAAAATGCCGTCCATTGCGATCGCGCTGGGGCCGTATCTTGAGTAATTGTCTGGGTGATTGTCTGATTCGCTAACTCAGGAATCAATTGATTCTTTAATTTTGATTCGTTACTAATAGCGGTTGAGATTGGCTGAGGTGGAATGGATTGGGCAGGCGATTGGGCAGGCGATTGGGCGGCGGCTTGGACGGGGTTTTGAGGCAGGGTGGGAGCGGGTTGAGATTGGGTTTGGATCGGTTGAGCTTGGGCGGGGCTACTGGGCAGGACGGGCTTTGAAACTGGGGTGGCAACCAGTTGAGATTGGGGTTGAACAGGATTAGAACGGCTAGAGGGAGCAGACTGGATTTGATTAATGGCATTGGATTTCTGAGCCTCAAATACGGCTTGATTAACTAGAGGTTGCTCGATCGGGGACTGTTTAACAACAGGCGGCTTAACGGGTTGAAGGACGGATTCGGCGACGTTAGACGGAGGGAGTGAGGCGGGTTCTACCTTTGGCTTCCGCCCAAAAATATTGCTGACTTTATCGCCCAGTTCAGAGAGTTGAGTAAAGGGGGATAGCAACATCTCTCGGACGGCTGTACCTGCTCCGGCGATCGCAGTGATCATGAATTTTAGACCGGAGGAAATGAGGGTAATCACCCGCTCAATCACCCGGAATGGCATCAGGAGGGTGAAGCCAAGGACGCTGGCAATCCCTTCTACTAGGGTTCTCACTCCTAGAAAATTACTGCGGAAAGCATAGGTGAGGAGGGCGATCGCGCCTACCGCTAGAGCTACGCCTGCAATGAAGGGAAGCAACGGAGCGATAACGGTAGTCCAGGCGGCGCTGGCGGCGGTTGCAACCATGGGAAAGACGGTTGAAGCCATCAGGCTTAATTTAGGGATGAGCTGCCCAGATAAGCCCTGCAAGCTAGAGAGCATGGATAGACCCGCACCTTTTAGAGGGGCAATTCCTTTCTTTGCCGCATCTCCCAAGCCTGCTAATTTAGGGGTAAACTCAGTAAACATTTTTTTGGCAGCGGGAATTGATTCTGAGAGAGAATCAAAGCTGCTGACTAAATCTCCAGCGATAAAGAGGGGGGCGGCAAGCTGGGGGGAGAAATTGCTTACCACGGAGCCGAGGGAAGAGAAGCCGCCGCCCACCTTATTGAGGCGATCGCGCAAAACATCCCCGAATTTGACCTTGCTTAAACTGCTGCTAATTTTGCCGCCTGTCGATTGAGCATGAGCCGATAAATACTCCATTTGCCCAGTCAGGGCGATCGCCAGCGCCTTCCATTTTTGGCGAATTTGAAAAGTCGGACCCGGAGAATTTTCGGCAAGATTTGAGACTAATTCCTTGCCTGTCTTTTTGCTCTTACCTGTAATCCGATCCATAAACCCGCCCACCGAGCTAGTTAGACCGCTCCAGATAGCTTGGACGCGCTCGACGGCGGCGGTAAATAGCGCCGGAATCGTGTGAATGAAAGCCTTAAACTCATTCAGGACAGGAACTTGATCGAGGCGCTGAGTGAAGCTGAGCCAGCCGTGGGATACCTTTTCTAGGGTGGCTGTCACTAACCCCGGTAACTGCTCAAAGACGGCGGTTTTCAGGTGGATGGAATGAGAGTTAAGGCGATCGGTAAAGCTCCGCATCGTATCACCCGCTCGACTGGTGATGGCTGTAATGATGCTGGGTAGACGGGAGAGCTTAGCCAGATTTAACGAGATTGGGACAGCGCCGAGATGATTAGTAAAAAGATTAATTGATTCTTTTGCTCTAGCGGTAATCCCGGTGAGGATATTAGGCAGTTGGGAAATTCTAGAGAGATTTAAGACAACTGGGAGAGAAGCGATCGCCCGGATGCCGCCCGTGATCACAGACTTTGCTCGCTCAAATAATTGATTGATTCTAGAAAATGATTGCCGCAGGGATTCTAGATTAAGGTGAAGTTTTGCGCCTGAGAATAGCTTACCAACAGCCTGTAGGACAGATGAGGCGATCGCGCCCACCCCTTTGAACGTTGAGGTTGAGACGGTTCTCACGAGGTTAAACGCCGATCGCGCTCCATCGCCTATCCGCCCAAAATCACCCCGCAGCATTCGCAGGATAACCCGCATAGAATGACCGACCGCTGAAAAGACTTGCTCAACTCCTTGGAACACGCCGCGCAGGATTTGAGCCGAGCCTTGGAAGGTTTGCTTGACGGCAATTGATACGCTTTGAGCAATGTTCTGGATACCCTTAAATACCAGTTTAATCCCTTCTCCCATCACGGAGAAATCACCGCGCACAGCCAAGCTCATGCCTGAGAAAATTTTGCCGATACCTTGAACAATTTGAATGATGCCAACCAGCGATCGCCTGAATCCTTGGACAACTCCAGAGACGACTTGAAACACGCCTTTAAGAATGGTTCTTAAGCCTAGGAAGTTCCTGGAAATGGCGACGGCAATGATGATCACGCCGCTCATGATCAGGATGACGGGGGAGAATGAGGCGAGAGAGGCAATGCCAAAAGCGGCAACGCTTAAACTCATGCCGCCGATGTGATTCGAGATATTAGCGATCGCGCTGGTTAGGTTGCCGATGTAGCCCTGGAGTCCGGTTTGAGCTTTGCTAAAGTCAAGGGTGGCGATCGCGGTTCCGGTTGCTTGGGCAAACTGCACCGTCTGTTGAGTCAGGGTAATAAACTGCTGTTTTATCGGCGCTAAATCGAGATCAAATAGCCCCGATAGACCTAGAAATTTAGCTTGCGAAGCGCGATCGTTATATGCTTGCTCAACTTGCGAAACGCCTTGAGTGACTGCACTTTGAGCCTGTGGTATCTGATTCGTAACGCTCTGAAGGACGGATTCAAATACAGCGATCGTTTCAAGTTGAACACGAGCTTGGACAGGAATTGTAACCTGTGGTGATACCGTTGCAAGTGCTGATGAAGGCTCAAGGGGAGCAGCAGGGCGTAACCCAGGAACAGGCTGAGGAACAGACTGAGAAGCAGGCTGAGGACGGATAAAAGGTTGAATATCATTTTTCGGGTTGGCAAGCTGGCTAGTTTGTGGACTAAGCGGTGGAATAGGCGCACTCACAGGGGGGAGGGTAAAGTTTGCCAGGTTGGGGACGGGGCTTATCGCCAGTGGTGGCGGCGGCTTAATATTCTGAGTCGGCGGGGTTGCCGCTGGAGAGGATGGCTTTTTACCCCCATTACCACCGTTATCTCGCAGGAACGGGGGAATCAGCTTCTCAAACGCATTTCCCACGCCTCTAGGGACGGCGGTAAGCATCTCAGTTAGCCAGGTGGCGAATCCTTGCCACATCTCACCCATGACCGAAAGAGTGGTGCTGGCGGCTCCTAGAATTGCTTGAAATGGGCTGATAAAAACACCCGTGAGCAAAACGCCAACGCCTTGCGCTGCACTGACTAGGAAGCTCATTAGACCCTGAATTTTAGCGATCGCCCCTTCCCAAGCGATCGGAATTTTGACGGTGGGTGAATGGTTTAGAGCGTTAATTAATCCTTGCCCCATATCGATCGCAAACTGTACCAGCGGCATTGATAAAAACCAGGTGACGAACCCTTGCCATGCGGTCTGTATGCGTTGCGCTGCATAGACAAATGGGGATGCGATCGCGCTGGCGATGACCAATACAAATTGCATCGGTTTGATGATTGAGAAATCAATTACCGCGCCGATCGCTTGTATGCCGCCGACTAGTATTTTGACGATCGCAATGATGCCGTTAAGGGGCACCACAATAAAGTTACCCAGGATAAATCCTAGGATTTTTCCAACATTTTCACCCGCCCCCGCGAATGAGCCGAAGGCGGCGGATGCTTGCTTGATAGCATCACCCACGAGGGTAAATTGTCCCGCTACGGGTTGCAGGGTCGTGAGGATGGGTTTGAAGGCATCCATAAAGCCTGTCGCTAACCCTTTGAGCAATCCCACGACCAAACCGATCGGGGCGGCTATAACGCTGAGAATCACGCCCAGAATGTTAATGCTTGGGGTTAACAGTTCAATCGCAGCATACAGCGCCACAAACCCCGCAATCGTCAGGGCGATCGGGCTGGTGAGAGCCGCCAGCGCTCCGGTGGCAAAAGTGCCGATCGCCGTCCCAAAACCTGAGAGAGTCACACCCGCCTCCGTCATTACTCCGGCAAAGCCTTGGGTGCCGAAGGCGAGGGCAATTTTCTGGGTTGCTCCCGTTAATGGAATTGTCCCATTCTTAAGCAGTGTGGAGGCGATTCCGGTGGATGCCATCGCTTGCTGTAGGGAGAAATAAGCGATCGCCAGTGTCCCCACGACGACTGCCAGGGATGCCAATCCTAGGGTGAGTGCGCCTGCAATCACAATTCCCGTTTTCATGGGTTGAGGTAAGCCAATAAAGGCGGTCATCAGTTTAGATAGAGCGTCCGCAGCCGTTTTAACGACCGGGGCTAGAACCTGTCCGATTTCAATTAAAACTCCCTCCCAAGCTGAGGAGAAATTTCGGAAAGAGCCGCCCATTCCCTTCTCTAGAGTTAGCGCTGCTTCTGTTGCAGCTCCCATCCCCTGACTAGCTCTGTAGTTAGCGTCGGTGTAGGCGTTAATTTTCCCAGTGTTGTTAATCAGGTATTGAGCGCCGCCGATCGCTTCTGTACCGAAAATTGCTTTCATGGCTTCGGCTTTTTGACCATCATTAAGCTGTCCCAATCCGCCGTGAATATCCTTCAAAACTTGATTGACAGGACGCATTTTGCCCGATGAATCCAGCACTGAAACGCCTAACTGCTCTAGCGCCCTTCTCGCTTCACTCGTAGGAGCAGAGAGGCGGGTAAACACCGATCGCATTACCGTCCCAGCTTCAGATCCTTTTAGTCCCGCTTCTGATAAAACCCCAATCATGGCGGAGGTTTGCTCTAGGCTTGCTCCGTAGGTTTTGGCGTTCACACCTGCGTACTTTAGAGATTCACCCAAGTCTTTTACATCAAGTTGAGCAGAGTTAGCGGTCTTTGCCATCACGTCCGCAACGTGAGCAGAATCGGCGGCTTTCAAGCCGAACTGACCAATGGAACTAAGGGTATATCCTGTTGCCTCAGCTAGTCCCATACTGCCAGCAGCGGCAAGTTTTAACGTCCCGTCGATCGCGCTTAACTGTTGATCGACGGTATATCCAGCCTGAGCCAAAAGGACGAAACCGCCTGCGGCTTCACTAGCGGAAAACTTAGTTGTCGCCCCTAATTGCTTAGATTTATCTCTAATCTTGTCTAGATTGGCTTGGGTTTTCTGGGTCGCATCCATTACCGCTTCCACGGCAAAAAGTTGATCCTCAAACCCCTTGTAAGTATCAATTGATTTTTTGCCAATCATCGCTAGAGGCATAGCGATCGCTGCCCCGGCTGTAGCCACTCCTGTTGCCATGCCAGCCCGTTCGGTAGCATTAGCGCCGACCCGTTGCTGCCCTGAGATGTCTACCTTGTTCTGGGCAACCTGCTTTGCTCTAACAATCTCAGATTTGAACTGGCGATCGGCGGCGGTCGTGCCCGTTATCTGGGCTTCCAACTTATCTAATTCGGCAATGTAAGAATGAATCGATTTTTTAGCTTGATCAAAGACGGCTGGATTTTTTAGATCGCCAAAATCAATATTCCTAGATTCTGCTCTGAGCGCTCGGAATTCCTGCTTAATCGGGGATAGATGGCTTGCTGTACTGGTGAGGACATTATTAGTTTTTTTAACTTCGTTCGCCAAGTCTCGGACATTGTTGGAAGCTGCTCCGAATGTGGAATTGAGCTTTTGTCCTAATGCCGTTCCGCTCGTTTTCTCCAGGTTTCTAATAGCAGATTCGATATTGTGCAAACCACGTTCCACCTTGTCCATCGTGGCGAAGGCGTTGTTTTGTACTTCAAAAGCGTAGTAAGCCGTTAAACCGTAGCGATCGGTATCTGCCATAAAAACAAAAAAGCCCCGCTGGAAGGCGTGGCTCTGTGGAGTGAATAAATTCGAGTATGCCGCTATATTATCTCAAGCATTCTGATGATTCCCTTTTAATGCTGAAATATACTTTAGAGGCGGGCGATCGTCGCTTCATGCTGTGTGTTCAGGCAGACTGATCGCCTGAGCATAGCCCGCCCTTTTCATTTTTTCGCTTTTTTAATTGCCTTCAGTGCCGACTGCAAAGCCTGTTCTGCTTCCACTAACGATCGCCCCACCTTAAGCTCATGATTTGCCTCATCCACTACGACCAGATCACCTGCTGCAATCCTCTCTAGCAGCAGACTAACATTACCCCGATCACCCCATTTGCACCCTAGAGACAAGGCGATCGCCTCTAGGTTTTGCTTTGCATCAGGCGAGAGGGCGAGCGTTACCGCATCCCTTTTTCGTGGCGACATTTATGGCAACCCCGCTAGCGCAGAATAAAGGTCGTCACGGTTCTCAATCCACCATTTAGCAGCGGTGGGCAGGCTTTTGAATTTTCCAGATTGAGCGATCGCGCGGCTATTGTTCGTTGCAATGCTTCGTGCCCAATTGACCTGCTTTTCACTTCCGACAAACTGAATTGAATCGGCAACATGATAAGCATCTTCCAGCTCTGGCTCAGAAGGCTCAGAAACAGGTGCATCGACTGGAGTATCATTTTCCTCGAGCAGCGCTTCCAATTCATCTCGTTCATCCATCTCATGCATCAAGGCTCGCGCTGCGCTTAAAAGCTGCTCGTTGGGAGGATAGCCACCCATCACGGTGTACTCGCCCTTCATTTTGTCTTTGACAGCGAGCGTAATTTTGAGACAGAGGATATCAATTTGTTTATCGCTCACTCCAGCAACCGCCAAATCTTGAGCAACCTCTTCCTTGAGAAGTTGGGCGACCTTGCCAGGGGCTAATAAAGAAAATTTGTGTTTGATCACGCCCATTGCTAAAATCCTCTTAGTTAGTTTTGAGTTGGGCGAGGGTTGCACCCCTTGCCCTTGCTTCTATCTAAGCAGTTTTTAGTTAATATGTAAATACAATAGTGTAAGTACATATTAGGTGAAGCCATTGAATCTTGCTCCATTTAAAGAAACATCATCCATAAACTTGTCCAGGCTCTGATTCCAAATAGCCCCTGTATAGGCATACCAACCAAACGTAAGCAAGTTTTGGTCGGCTCTGCCTTTGGGAACGAAGATGATATTAGCTCCCAACTTATTTTCACGATCGGGGAATTGGTCAATGCTCACAGTAATTTTCTCAATCCCTGGCACCCATCGCATGATTTCATTTTGAGCATTATGCACCCAATACTGAGGCGCATAATTAGACAACGGCTCAAACAAATCTGGAGCCAAGCCATACTGCGGATGCACGGGATCTTCACCTTTGCGAATCAACAGCACGGAAATAATATCGGCGGCAATTTTCCGATCACCGGACACAATATTTAAGCCCCCGCGATCGTCTGTTGCCGACCAAAGCGACCAGGCAGATCCAATGAAAGCAGCATTTAAGGCAGGCATAGTGAAGGGTAGAGGGAATAGTTTAAGTTACCCTTGATCATCCTCAACCTGGCTCGGTATGTCTTCAAAACCCTCGCCCCAAATCATCGAGAACCTGCCCCTCTATGCTCGCCTGGTGGACGAGGCGGGGACGCTAGAGCATATTGCAAACGCATTTCAACCGCAATACGACAGCATTCTTAATCGGCTTGACCAACGGGAAATATTCTTTAACCCCTCGATCGCCCCTGCCGAATGGCTTGATTGGCTAGGGCAGTTCGTCGGGCTGGCAACGATCGATGGACATTGGTTAGGCACTGGATTAAACCCAAAATGGACGACAGAACAGAAGCGTCGGGTGATTTATCGGGCAATCAAATACTTTGCCAATAAGGGTAATGAATGGGGCATTCGGGAGGCGATCGCCCTGTGGCTGCAATGGGACTTGGCACACGAAAATAATCAATTAATTCTGAGATTGCCCTTCGGTGAGACGATGACCAGCGACCCGCCGCAATGGTTTCACTATCACACCGATTACGCCGCGCCACATCTCCAAACCTGGGTAGAGCGACAGTACTTCGGCTCTGGCGATTACGAGCAGTTTTACCAGCCGAACTGGTTTAGTTTGCAGGGTGATTCCTTGCAGCAATACGATCAAACCCTGTGGAGCGATCGGGTATTAGAACAGGTAGCAGCTCCCATTCTGGAATCATCCGGTTCAGGATTGGGAACACAACGCCCCTGGATGCATTTCTTTTTAAGGGAGCATGAGTGGAACAAGATTTTTCCCGATATCATCACGCTCAATCCTGAAATTTGGGGCACTCATGCCGAACCGGAAGTATTTGGTTGGCTAAGTTATCGTCTGCGAGAACCGCTAGTGTTGGCGGCTGCCAATGATGGACAGGAAGATTTTTTAACGGAAGAAATCTGGAATGTGGACGGGTTTCAGTATGGCGATCTCTGGTATTTTGAACCGGGGGTGGTTTCGGAGTGGACAGAGATAGAGGTGGTGACGGAAAGCTTTGGTATTGCTCCGGGGCAAGGGCACGAGGATCACTGGGACGGAGAGGAAACCCCAACGCAGGGCGATCGCCTTTATTATGTGCCCTACGGTTTCCGCAGCCGCCTCGAATCGGTAACGCGATCGGTGGTGTCGAGTTGCACCCCAGGCATGATGGCTGAGATTGTTACCCTGGAAAATCAATTAATTCCCGGTTTACCCGCCGAGCCACCCAATCAGCTACTAGATCAGATCCCAGCCTACGACTACACGCTGTTTCTGCCAGATGTGGGATTTATTGATTTGTGGGGTGCCGAAGTTGACCTGTTGCCAGCCTTGGAATTGCCAGAAATTACGCTAGCTGAGCCAGCGCGGTATCAATGGTTAACTCCACCAATCGCCATTCAGTTCTACGAGGCGCAACTGTGGAACGAAGGGCATTTGTACTATAGTGGAGCCAAGGCGGCAACACCCGATCGCACTGAGCAAATTGAGGTATTCAAGTCTGTCCAAATGTGTAACCTGAGGGATAATTACAGCCTGCGCTTTGTGGAGATCGAAACTGTCCGAATTCCCTTGCCAGAGGTGGTCATACCTTTGGCTGAAGTCTATCCGATTCTTGGTAAAATGCTGCGGGGCGATAATTGGGTACTGAGCTTTGAGATTGATGATGAGATTTATACGGTGAAGCCTTGCACAATGTTTTGGCAATACAAAGATGAACAGGGCGTGCAACAGCGATCGCTCGTTTATAATCCGGCGATCGCCACTAGCTTGTATTTAGAATTTCTGATCACGCCGCACACAGATGGATACCTATACAGCTACAACCTTTTGCTAGATCATGAGAGCCTTCAGGGACATGACTTTGTAGTACCGCTGGCGCTCTCAAAGTATCAGCAGGTTGGCATTCGGTTTAACGTGGCTCTCATCACCGAATCAGGAGCAGAGACGCTAGAGGATGATATTGCCATTTCAGATTACCTTGTCTCGATTTGGGATGCAGTTCAAGAAATTGCTGTAACTATCCCGATCGCATTACCCGATACGGTTCCACCGATTACCGCACCCAATATCATGCCACTCATTCCAGAGGAAGAACCCGCGCCGACTGCTCAATCCTTGCGCGATTTATTACTGTCCACCCGATCGGAAATGGCGATCGTTTCAGAACGATTAAATGAGCTACAACGCAGCGGTGCTCGTATTATGGGATTTGCTCTCACGGGCGGCGTTATTACGGCTTTCCCTGGCACGACACGAACCGTTTTCCAAGTGTCTACAGGGTTAGGACATAACCGCTTTGCCGTAATTCAAACGCGATCGACAGATGTCACTCAGCAGAATCAAGCCGAGCCAGAGATTAGAGCAGCCGGAATAGATGGGTTGGAGCTAACGTTCTGGGCGATCGCACCGATTCCTGATGGCTTAATGGAGGTTTGGATTGCCGAGGAACATCAACTTTCTTGAACATGCAGCATTGCCACGGCGATCGCCTTTTTCGCCACCTTGTCCCAATTAATCTCGTCGTGTCGCGCCCAGATGAGGCTAGTGGCAATAATTTGAGTAACCAAGTAAGAGCAGTCTCTTTTTGTAGCGGGTTCAATTAAGTCGAACTCATCCTTCCACAGATAGTTAGATTTCTTTGACCAGAAATCAACGGCTCGTAAGGTGGCACCCTGGGGGATTTGAGCGACAGCAATGAAGTGACTTTGCCTCTGATTTGCCCGTTTAAAGTCGCGGCAGTCGTCACACCAAATCCAAAATTCAACCTTAGTATCTTCCAGGTAGCGGGGAATAGCTCTGAAGGTGGCAACGGCATTGGGCTGCAATCGATTGACGACAGCAAGAGCACAAAAGTTTCTAGATTTAAATATCCGAACAATGCGTAAAATCGGGATTCGCTCTTGTCTCTTGTTAGGGCGGAAAAGCCTGTAAATACACTTCCCGATGCTTTGCATAAACAGTTCTAGGGATGTTATTCTCAAGTAAAATTTCATACAATACGCTCTTTGTAATATCAATTAATTGAGATGCCCAGAACATGGAAGCCAGCCTGTTTTGATCGAATAATGAAGTAGTTTTTGATAGCCCAATACAATCTTTTTGTGTGCAGCGGATCAATCTTTTTTCAATGCGATCGATCACGAAAAGAGCAATATCATCAGGACTATTAGAAGGCATTCGCAGGTCTATTTGTCCGAGAAATAATCGGGTTACTCCCTGTCGGATCTCAATTTGATGCGTTGCTGAGTCAATCTGAACGACAGGACAGAGGCGTGAATTACAACGCTCAAAAGTGACCTCAAACTGCACTCCTTTGATTTCTTTAGAATGACAGCGACGGGACAGATTCCCCCGATTTTGTAAATGCATTGTGCTGGCTCGTTTAAAAGACTATCCATGATGCGCCCTATTTAACTATTTTTCAGCGGTATGATTGGGAATAAACTTCTTGGCAATCTCACCAAATAGAGTGGGCTGATAGCTTAAAAATAAAGCCACTAAGCCAATGCCAAATTCTTGCTGAGTCAGCGATCGCTTTTCCTGATGAATAATCGGTGCCCAAAACCACATAATGCACAACCCCGTGAGGATGGGCAGGGATACCCGACCAATCAGGGCAGATAGCCCGTCGTCGGCTTGATAGGGACAAGAGTGAGGGCAAACCCAGGCGGGAGGGGTTGGATTAGAATTAGCTAGATTGTCAGAGGAGTCAGAGGAGTTTGCCATAAGGGTCGCCTTATTAATCAGTTCAGAGTGCCCAAAATAGACTTTTGAGGGGAGGGAAAAATTGTCAGAAATTGCGACAAAAATAGCGGCACTCACTGACGGCGATCCTCGCGGTCTCTCCGAAGGAGTGCGCTCACATTATTCGCTGCGGATCAAGATCGGAGCGCTGGAGTTTTCCAGGTTGAAGGGCGATTTTGTTGGAACGCCAGTGATTAGCCTGAATACTCGTCAGTTTTCAGAGATAGAATTTACCCTAAATAACAAAAAGAGGCAGGAGGATCAGATCACTCCTGAAGGCGATCGCTCATCATCTGAACCAGTAACGGAACAAGCGCCGGAACAATTAAGCGAGGATTTGTGGGAACAGATTTTAGCCAACGAAGGGGCAGAGGTGCAGGTAGAGCTAGGCTACGCGCCCGATCATCTTCAGAATGTTTTAGTCGGCAAGCTGTATCGAATTGGGCGAAAATTGCCTGATGGCGTAATTCTAGAAGTAATGGATCAGTCGGCGCAACTGGCAAATACAACGAGGAGCTCGGTGAACGCGAAAGGGGAAACGCCTGTAATTAGCAAATTAAAGCCCGATGATTTGTCGGCAGATGCCTTTACCCTTTTACCTGTTGCTGATGAGACGGATTTAGGAACTGCGCAGCTACAGGTGCGCTCCTTCGGAGAGACCGCAAGGATCGATCTGGGCTTGAATTCCTCCAGTGGAATTACACCGCTCCCCACAGAAACAACCGGGGAGAATAGCCGCCCCGCTACTAGCCCGCTGGTGGAGAAAGCCGCTCTAGAATCTGGATTGAGGTTTGTGGATCAATCGGGTGTGGTGACAAGTGAACAGGGGACGGCGGCGATCGCATCCTCTAGCCTGAACTCTGCAAGCCAGCAAGCGGGGTTACTGGGTGAGGTACTGATTGCATCAGGCAACACGATCAAACAGGTAGCAGCGGGAAAAGGGGATACAACGGGATTGATTCTAGATTGGGTTGAGCATCAATCGGCATTCGTAGGCAATCCTGTGATCACGAAAAAAACCCCGTTGCAACTACAGAGCGGCTACGGGGCATTGACGGTTCAGGGCTGGAGTCCGAATGATAAGGCGATGATGGGGGCAACGGTAGTCACTACGCCGCCTGTGGGCGTTCATCCGACTGGTAATATTCAGGTGCCAGAGTGGGGCAATGTGAAGCTAGGAGAGGCGATCGCGCCAGGTTCGCTCTATACCTGGGGCGATGCCACGCGCCAAGGTGAGCGTGTCCCTGAAAGCAATGATGTGATGCAAGGAATCGTCCTAGCGGCTGGCTTGATGGACGAGATATCCAAGAAATATCTGGGTGGTCAGAAGGTGCAGATTACTAGCTGGTACAGAGATCCGGCTAGTAATGAGGCTGTTTCCAGTTCGGGGCGATCGGGTCCGCATACCACGGGTTCGGCGGTAGATTTCTACACCGATAACATGGATCAAATTCATGCTGATTATGAGCGATCGTGGGAGGGGGGAGTCGCCATCAGTCCAGGAAGTTTTGTGCATCTGGACGGGCTTGGTGTGTTTCCAGGGCTGGAGCATTATCCCAAGCTAAGGCGGTGGCAATATTAGGGAACACATCCACCAGAAGAATAGGCTCTAGAGATACTGTAGAAAACTGCTGCTCCATTTTTCTACAGACTACCGAAGCCTTCCGAATCTCCTCAGTGTGGGAGATGTCTGAAGCCGAACTGATTGCCAAATGCATCTGGGCGATCGCCAACTCTAGATTCTGGGAACGCGTCAATTTAGGAGAAGTCATGATTAGATATTTCACAAAATTACCGAGAAAATGGGTCTAAAGCCCCGTCGTTCACGACGGCTTCTCTTCCGGCTTCAATGCTTCTTTTGAATTAATTTTAACCTGAAATCCAGATCGGTTTAATCCAGATTAGCTTCCTTTCCTTCATCCCCACCCCATGAGATTGCTGCCGCCAGTGTCCGCGCCTCCAATGAGCATGAGGGCTGGCATGAGTGCCCTGCGGCGGGTTAATCCTAGGTAAGCTCTGTCGCTGATAATCCTTCCCAATCCAACGGGGAACACGGTACAATGGGCGATCGCTTTTCTGCTTACCGAAGCCCTTCCGCTCATCCGATGCAACCAAGATTTCAGAATCAATTAATTCTGGAAGATAGCTTAAAGACAGTACAATTTGCAGGACGATCGTTCTAAGCTTAGCTAGAAAAAGTTCGTCCTCTTTGGTTGTAGCCTCAGTTCCTATCTTGGGGTTGGGTTTGAATAAAATCTCATTATCACCTAGTCCAAAACCTGTCATCCAAGTAGACTCAGATTGATCCGACAAGAATATACTTATCTGTCTTTTATGCTCCACTCTAAAGGGAGTTTTGTTGATGCCATCGCTGATCACGACAAGCAGGTAGGGGATCGGATTTCCTTCGCTAGTACATAAAGCAGAGTTGGGAAGGAGAAGTAGCATTCCCGGTAATGGTGCCGTCCAAAATTCGTCAATTAATTTTGTCAGCCCGTTAATATCTGTCTCCTGAAAGTCCTTCAGGAGACTATGACTAATGCAATAAGTGGGTAATTCATCTTGCACCCACCATTTCCACGCTAGTCGATGGAGGTTGGCAGCGGGATCAAGGTGAATGTTCTTTACAGGCTCATTGTCAGTGCAGATGGCAGCGATCGCACTGATTAATTCCCATGATGCGTGAGTCTTTGGGATGCGGTAAGCGTGAGGGGGCGATCGTAGTTTCTTCAGTGTCGGGCTGTTTCCCTGCTCCATGTATTTTCTGATATCCGATAGGGTCAAGGATCTTCCCCCTTCAAAATTTCCAACTGTTTGCGCAGACTCTTCAGTTCATAATTAGTAGGCAATTCCCACAATTAAGTGCATCCAAAGAATGAAGATCTCGAAGCCTGACACACGCAGAGGGTCGCCATCCACACAATGCTCGACCCATGTTATGGAAAATAGTTGATAGTTGCGGTTGAAGGATTTTGGAACATTGATCCACCAAAGCTCCCGGCTAAGCTCAACACTAAAAACAAATCGATTCAGCAAAAGCATGGTATTTTTCATGAATCCTTGAGTAAGTTTTCTTCTAGAATCTCTCGAATAGAGTTCTCTAGAACGTCTGCCATTTCTACGATCGCCGCCACATCGACACCCATGGAGGAAAGCTTTTCAAAGGTAGAAGTAACCTGATCGGTGGCGATCGCGTGGATTTGTTGAGCAGTAATAGACCCAGATCGATCGCCAGCAGAAGAAGCAATATATGCAGCAGAAAATGGAACATTTGGAACGACAGTAGCAACTGCATCTACCGCTTCTAGCTCTGATAGTTCAGCCTCTTGAGCTTCTTCATACACCTCTGAACTCATGGGTTTGCGTTGGGCTATTTCCAGCAATCTAGCCCCATTCTGCTCCCAATAAGCCCAGGCAGTTTTCGCGTTGTTGAATCCTAATGGGAAAGGAGGACCAACGTCATCGCGCTCTACACAAAAGCCTTTTCCCCAATCTTTGACTGTGCCAACTTGAGCATAGTAATCTTTGATTTCTTCGAGTGTTGGAGCAGAGGTAGGTAAGGGATTTGATTTTGTGTAGCGATCGTATTGCTGCCAAATCTTGAGATGTTGCTTGAGTGCGTCATCCAGGCTAGAAAAAGTTTTTCGGAAGCCTGGAGCCTCAAAAATGAATGGAAATCCACCACTGCTATTCTCTTTAAAGCCACCCGGATAAACGCTGTCATATGCCACACAAACCAGCTTGAATTTTTTATCCTGTTCATCTTGATCAACAGTTGGCAGCTTTTTAATGCTGATTTTATCCAACGCTTCAGTTAGGGTTAAATCCGTCACGCTGTCGGATTTGATTAGAGCATCCCAGCTACGGGCGATCGCCATGGCTCGTTGGGCTTTGCGCTCTTGAATGTTGTGTTCTTGAAGATAGGGCAGCCAACCGCCATGCTTGGTTTCAGCTTTTCGCTGCTCTAGCTTTTGCCCTAGCTCACGGTAGAGTTGCAGTGCTGCTTTTCCGGCATTGAAAGCCGTCTCCTCAGATTCAGTTGCCTCTCGGTAAAGGCGATCGATATCTTGATCTAGAGTTGATTCAATTGCCAATTCAGGTGCTAATTCAGTGAGTTGCTCTGCGGGCTGAACTGCTAATTTATTTTCGAATTGATCAGATTCTACTGGAGCTGGTTCGAGTAAACTTAATTGCCCAGAGAGGACGCGGCGGTTATGTTCAACGCGATCGACAACCGTTTTTGCCCAGGCTGTTGCTTCCTCGGTTTCACGGTAGTCAAATTTATCCTCGTCAAACATTCTCCACCAGCCGCAGGTCGCCCGATGGATTAGGTCAACCCCGATCGCCCCGCCATTGGGAAAATCTACAAAAATCTCCCAATCCTCGTAACTTTCAAGATCTTCGTCTGCGTGCCCAGACTGGGACGAGTGACCTAAAGAGTTGAAACCATGCCCAGCCAACAGAGCGGTGAGTTGGGAGAGGGCGCTTTGATCCTGTAGCTGTTCAATGATTTCGATGCCTGCCAAATAGACTCTTCCCGTATTTAGCTCAACGAGTTCTTTACCCAGGCTGACCACGATGCCTTCAATGATGGGCTTGCCTCTCCTAAATCCTCGACCCCGAACGCGATCGCCCTCGTTAACAAACAAGAATGCTGGTTTTTCTGGTTCCACTTGAACTGTCTGCTGGGCTAGAGGGGCGATATCTTCAGGAGTCGCCAATGCTAGTTCCGAACAATGCAACGAGAAACTAATTCCGTCATCGTCCTCTAAAGAGGTCATGCCATTTTGATGCCGTCCTGTGACCGTAAAAATTATGTCTTTCTGGGTTGAAGATGCCAACTCTGAAATATTTTTAACGCGATCGCCGCTCTGAAATATTGGGAACGCCTTTTCTGGGGCGTAAAGCTCAATTTGCTCAAGCCTTAGCCTTGCCCTTTGATTAATAGAGGGCGAAAAAACATGAACAAGTTTTGCTGTGATCTTTTCTACTATCCAATCATCCATAGCATGAGGATGCCTGCGACAGATAACACGCGCTCCAACTGCAACAACCGTAGTAGATGCATTTGCCGCAAGAGTTGCACCTTTTTTCAGATACTCTTGAAAATCTGGCTTGCCCGCCTGCTTCTGCCCTCTTCTAGAGCGAGTCGATTGAGTGGTTTTTACTTGAGCAATCATGATTTGTTTCCTTTAGAAAATCCGTTCGTGTTTTCGATTAATTCAACGATCTCAGTTGGCAATGCTGTCAACCTCTGCTTTCCTCTAAAATCAACAGGGTGAGCAAGCTTGAGAACGTCGCTGAATATCCAGGCATATCGCCCGTGCTGCCAATTCCCTACAGCTCGCTCAAGTGGGGTTTGCGCCTCTATGTCAATCCATCGGTGTTGTGTGTGGCGCGGGTCTTTTGGGTCGATCATGTATAGGCAGTCAGTGAGGTTAGCGATCGCCACCACTTGACCTAGCGGCAATGGCTCAGAGAGTTTCTTGCTCAATGTTTTTTGTTGATCGGTTGAATGTTGAAGTGAGGTATAAATCGCTTCAATCACTTCATTTTCCACTTGGCGCTTAGCTGCATGAATGGCAACTAAACCTCTATACTCTGTCCCCCACCTACGGGTTTCAATCCTTTTCGTACCACAGGCAACTAAAGAAGCCCAGGGCTGCCAGAGCGTTAAAACTTTCATGAATGCACCTCTCGCAACGTCACGCTAATTCGTCCGGTTTTCATGTCTAAATCTGCCGGAGCAGTTCCTGGCAGAATCTTCATCACGCCGTGGTAGGCAAGGCGACTATACCCAGCCATAATCAGCGCATCACCCGATCGCAGTTCAATATCTTGCCAAGGCAGTCCTTTGTCGTTGATATTGCCCAGCCGAAAGATCGCCGAATCCCCCAAGCTCAATGTGACGATCGGTCTTCCTTGCTGAATTAATTCTTCTGCCTCACTCCGGTCCTGGTGCATTCCGAGGGATGCACCAACAGGAAAGAAGTTCACGATCGCGGTCTGCGGGAAATAAGGTAAATACTCCTCCGATCGAGCCTGCGTCAGTGCTAGCACTGCTAAATTAATTAGCTCACCGGGGAGAGGCGATCGGGCTGCAAAATATCCATAGGGCTTCCAGCGATAGCCCAGGCAGGCAAGGGGATGCACCATTGACACACCGTTGGGCATTGCTGGGGTATACCATCCACCCTCTGTCCATTTTCGTAGTGCTACAACTAGCTCACTCTGCTCACTCAACAGCAAAAAATTAGGGAGATGGATAACGCCAGAAGCAAGAACAGCGATTTGGCGAGGAATCAGATCAAGCTGTCCTATTGCAGATTTCGTTTTATTTGCCATTTGCACGATCCAAATCAGCCTTAAGCTGATCAATAATTTGGTTCTCCCAATTGATTAAAGTAGCTTGCTCTTTAAGCTGCAAATCAACTCGTTGAATATAAACGGCGATCGCCTTAGGATTCTGTCGATACAGGCGTTCCCAGCGTTTTGCGGCAACTGATTTAACGATGTTGCTAATGTCGTGTTGAATGGTTAAGAAATCGAACGAAAACATGGTTTAATTTCTCCTGATAATTCTGAAACTCAACTTTAATTAACTGCGATCGCTATCCCCAAACATGTCTTCACAGATTTGCCGTAACTGAGAATCTCGAATAGAACCGTCTTCTTCATCCCATAGAACAACTGGGTCATAATCAACATTGCCGTTAGGCTGGTAAAGGGGAGGGCGCTTACCCCATTCGTCTAGCCAAAAATCTTCTTCTTCAAGAAATTCTCTGCCGCATAGTTGCCAAGGTTGTCCTGGATATGCCGCCATAAATAAAGCCGAGGCGATCGTCTTAAAGGCTTCGTAAGACGATCGCTCAACTCCTTGCCAGACATGGCAATGATTAACGTAATAATTTCCGTTTGATTCAAACTCAACCTTGCACCGATGGTAGTGCCAGCGTGGATCGCCCCAGTCTTGCGGACGTTCACCAAGAGACAAAAGAGGATGCTCAGACTGACTGCCATCTTCGTTAACTTCATGCAGCGTGTAGCAGTTATGCACGACAACGCGCTGCTGTTGCTGCATTGCATCAAACTCTTGTGGAGTACAGTCCAGCGAAGTATCCCAACCCTGGTTAAGGGCTTCAGCGATCGCCGGATCAATCGCGCTTAATCTGGCAATCAAATTAATTGCCATGGAATGGGCTGTTTCTGCTGCGTTAGGTACGGCTCCCATACCTGGATGCCTTAGGCAAAGCTGGAGGAGCGCCACCAGTGTGAAAGCTCGTTCGGGCGTAATAAATATCTCAATGGGTTCAGCGATCGCCAGCCTGCTGGCAATTAATTCAAAGTCGGGTGTGTTCATGTTTGCTCTCTGTTGAAAGTTTGTAAATCAGCCAAACACTCTGCAAGCTGCTGACCGCTCATTGCCTGTAGGGTGGTGTTGTATCGTTCTTGCAGCCACTGCGATCGAGCAGAGCGATCAAAACTCAGTTCTTGAAATCGCCACTTCACCTCAAGCAACAGGTCAGTCAGGTCAGCTTGTTCCTCAACGAGCGAAACGAGCGGACAAATCTTACCGTCCTTCAAGACATAGCCCCATTGCGGATTCGCGCTCAGAAGCCACTGCATTCGCTCTACAGCATCTTTAGCCGTGGTGTTGGGAGAAATATGCCTTAGCTCTTGCTCAAGCGCTGACAGGAGCATATCCGGAGGGCGGAGGTTGAGGTTATCGCTAATCTTCTGCCATTGGGCAATTGGGTCGGCTGGCTGGCTGACTGGCGGCTTAACGGGTTGCGATCGCTGAGGTGTAGGTTTGGGTGGTTTAGGCGGTGCCTCACGCCAGCCTTGCTCAATCTCAAAGTCGTGATACAGGCTCTCGCCCTCAAGGTGAACTCGCTCTAGAGCAAATGAAAACAAATTGAGAACGGGTTTTCTGCCAGCTTTCTTCTGGCGATCGCTGTAATTCTGTGTACGCCGCAACACGTACTCCCAGAAGCTAGAATGACTACCGCCATCGCCAGCTCTGTCGTAGCGCGTCCAGTCGTAGGCACTGGCATCAAAATTTGGAAAATTTGCTTTTTCGGAAGCACCGACGGCGGCGGAACATTTTGCGTCTTGCTCTTGCGTTTGAGGGTGGTCAGCCGACTTTTCATCAGCTTGAGCCGTTTTAACAATTGCAGCAACAGAATACTCATCCTGTTCAGGCTGTTTATTTTTTGAAAAAAAGTATTTTCGGCTTTCTCTCTCTCTCTCTTTAGAGGATGTATAGATACCTCTATTAACAATATATAGATCCTGATCCTGGGAGGATCTATATATTGTGCTGGGAGCCTCTAACAAAGTATCAGCAGTTACTTTTTGAGTGCGATCAAGATAGATCGTGGGAGGATCTATAGAGGGAATAAGGGTGATCCTGGGAGGATCAGTAGCCTGGTTAGGGGCGATCGTGGGAGGATCAGTGGCAGGTTTTCTGCTACCCCTGCCCTTACGAATATTTGAGTTTTTAAAGTCTGCTGTCGGCACCTGCCAGCACTCCATTGGGAGAAGCAAATAGAGGTTTGCCAACGTTACTCCTGGCTGGTGCCTTTGCCGCACCATCATTTTTCGATCGAGCAGTTCTTTGACCGAATCCGCGACTTTTCGCCGTAGAACTTGTTCGGTGGTATTTGGGTAACTGCTTCCAAAACATTCAGTTGCAATTCGATTAAGCGATCGGCACACTGCCCAATGGACAGCACCATCTACAAACGTCGGACGAGCATGGCAGCTCAGGTGGCAATAGACCCGATAAGCTTCTATCGTTAAGCCCGCCGCATCTAACTCTGTGTGGATAATGGGTGCTCCTGGAAGGCGATTCGGGCGCGCTCCTTCGGAGATGCTGCGAGGGGGGCTTGTTAGGGGGGGAACAGCAGCAATCATGTTGCCGCCCCCCTGACAATTCGACTAAAGTAGAAGTGCCCTGACCTTCCGGATTGTGGAGAGATAGGGCTGAATTGAAAAGTATGCGAGTTAAGCAATATCACTGTAATCAGCAATACTTTAGCTACTCGATGTGGTAGGCTATACTGAAGCATAAAATTTAGGCGTTACGTGTGTAACGTCGCGAGTAAAAAGGGTTAGCTCTTGGGTCTTTGGCGGGACTGGAGCTAATTCTTTTTTTGTGGATAAAAGACTTAAGCTGCGTTGGTTTGAGCAGGTTGAACTTTGGCTCTCCGAGCCTTGAGGGCTGCTCGGATCATGGCGTTATCCCCGTGTTCTTCTTCTAAGAAGCTGAGGTAGCCTGCGAATAGTGCATCGCCTCGGTTCTTGTATCCAAGAGCACGTGAAGTCGCGTCGATGAACCACAAATCCTTTTCGGGGAGCCGAACAGAGGTAGAAATTCTGCCACTCATATTGTGTTTTCCTGAATTCGATATTTATATATTCAGTTATTAAATTAAAAAAGTCAAATATGATTTTTAATAAATCAAAAATGAGTTTCAAGTTTTTAGTCTTTTGCAAGTTCTCTGCCAACGGTTGAGGCGAGAAAAAGCTTGATTAAGGAATTTCTAAGGAATGAAGTTTTTAAGCTTGATTTGTAGCGTAGGATCATTGCTTAAAAGCCATTTCAAAATTCAGCGCGCCTGCTTTGGGAGCAGGATGTCGCAGGTTCGAATCCTGTCATCCCGACTTAGTTTAAGAGGATGTCTGAGAAGTCTAGATTGCTATCCGATCCGCCCCCTAAATCCCCCATTCTGGGGGACTTTGAAGGAGCATTGGTTCGGAAGTCCCCCAGAATGGGGGGTTGGGGGGCGAGTGTAAGAATCTTTGATACTTCTCAGACATCCTCTAAGCTTGATTTAGTTTCAGAGAAATTGGAGAGAGCATCCTGACCACAAGTTAGTCAGGTAGATTTGATAGTAAAAATAAAAAGCGATCGCTCCATTCAGAGTGTCATAGTCTTTTAGCTTCGAGGCTAGGATTCCATTGAGAATACCGTTAAGCAATTGGCGAAGAAGAGAAGGTGAAAGCCCTTTAGCTAGATAGTTCTTTTGATAAGTTCATTAGATGCGCTTTGGCTAATCTGAATATCAGAACCAAACAGCAAATAGTTCAATGAGTTAAATAATGGCTTTGTTTACAATTATCCAATCTTAGTGCAACGGTAATTGGATAATTTTCAGAAAAAGTAATAGCAAAAATAAAGAGCATAAAACTTACTAAAAAAGAAACCACTCAACACATCATGCACTGGTGGTTTTATAAAATAAGCTCAACTACTAAAATGCTTCCGGCGTTGCTTGCTGCGTGCCATTGCCTTACGCTTACGCTTCTCAATTGGGGTTTCAAAATGGCGATATTTCCTCATATCAGGAAAAATTCCCGCCCTAGAAACCTTACGCTTGAAACGACGGAGTGCTGACTCAATCCCTTCATTTTCACCGAGAATAATTTGAGCCATGCGATCGCCTCTCCAAATGAACGAACCAGAGCAATGAAAATGCCCCAAATAAAGATGAGGTAGGTCATTGACCTACCTGCACCGTCACAACACTAGATTTTTAGAAAAAACCTAGGAATGAATTTTAGTAACGGCGAGAGCCGCCGCCACCGCCACCGCCACCGCGGTTGCCACCGCCACCGCCACCGCCGCCACCCCAGCTTCCGCCAGAGGAACCGCGCTCTTCACGAGGCTTAGCTTTGTTGACCTTAAGGTCACGACCCATCCATTCAGCACCATCTAACGCTTCAATAGCAGCAGTTTCTTCAGCATCTGTGCTCATTTCCACAAATGCAAAGCCACGCATCCGACCTGTTTCTCGATCGGTGGGCAGTTGAACGCGCTTGACGGTTCCGTACTCAGCGAATACTTGAGTCAGGTCATCCTGTGTTGCTTCAAAGGATAGGTTACCGACATAAATCGACATGAAATCAATCTCCAGAATCAGAGGGGGTATAGAGAGTTAGATTCGGAGAAACGTAAATAACCACGTGCACAGCCGAAAATAATCCTATGAGGACATTAGCACAGGATGGGAAGATATGCATTGGGGATAAAGCGATCGATAGAATTTACTAATCCTCGCGATCGCGACCTTTAACGAATCTTGACGAATCTTTAAGTTCTACAAATGGATGCTAACCAGATGCTGAGCTAATGCCTCTATATTAGGATACTCCCAAAAGAGCATGGGGTCGAGTTTTTTTAAATGTAACCAATTGGCTAAGTCGCCTGTCAGGCTAACGGCAACCGACGAATCCAGCCCATAGTAAGCAAACGGCTGACTAGTATCAATTTCGTCGGGGTGCACTTTTAGGTAGATTGCTAGATTATGGCTCAACCAATCCTGGATTTCTAGCTCGGTTGGTTGCTCAAACTTTGTCGTTTCAAGCTGCGATCGCACCTCCCTTGCCTCTTCCTGAGAGGTAGAATTTGTCCAATAACAAACTCCCTCAAGCGTTCCACCCATAAAACTCGTTCGACAAACAAACCGTTGAATTTTTCCGCTGGATGTTCTGGGAATCTTTCCGGGCTTCAGCAAAACGACATCATACACCTGCAAATCATAATGTTCTGAGATTGCTTGGCGAATTGATCCCACGACTTCATTCGCATTCAAACCATTCAGTGCCGTCCGATTGACCTCCTGCATCACCACAAGTTGCTCAACTCCTTCTACTCTTACCGTAAACGCTGCACCAGAGTTAAGGGAAACTGATGGGTGACAATTCTTAACAATTTTTTCGATATCCTGGGGATAATAATTCATTCCTCGGATAATTAGCAGATCTTTCAATCGACCTGTTACAAATAATTCATTCCCCTCTAAAAAGCCTAAGTCTCCTGTCCTTAGGAAGGATTTCCCTCCATTGTTTAATCCTTTACTGTTTAATAAAGTCATCCTAAATGTTTTGCTTGTCTCTTCCTCCCGGTTCCAATACCCCATCGCTACACTTGTTCCCGCTACCCAAATTTCTCCCACTTGTCCATCTGGTAAAACCTGCAATGTTTCGGGATGGACGATTTGCAGTTCCTGATCTGATAAGCCTTGTCCACAGCTAACGACCTGACAATAATCAGCTTGACTACAATCAGCTTGACTACAATCAGCTTGACTACAATCAGCTTGACAACCATCAGTTTGAGCCGCTCCTGTCATTCCTTGCGGGTTGAAAGCGATCGCCTCATGTCTTTCTAATGCTGACTTTTGTAGATGCTTGACTGCTCCTGGCGTTCCCTTGACTTTTCCCGTCACCATCAAGGTTGCCTCCGCCAGTCCATAACAAGGAAAAAATGCCTCTTGCCGAAAGCCGCAGGGCTGGAGCAACTCTGCAAACTGATCTAATATCTCAGCCTGGATTGGTTCAGCCCCATTGAATGCAACCTGCCATTGGCTCAAGTCTAAATCCGATATCTGCTCCGGCTTGATTTTTTGGACGCACTGCTCGTAGGCAAAACTTGGCCCTCCGCTTGTGGTTGCACTGTAGGAAGCGATCGCTCGCAGCCATCGGACTGGGCTTTGCATAAACATGAGTGGCGACATTAACACGACTGGGAATCCGCCATACAGCGGTTGCAATACGCCACCAATCAACCCCATATCGTGATAAGGAGGCAGCCAAATGACTCCACAACTCTCATCCGAATATCCAAATCGCTCTTGAATTGCCGCCAGATTGTGCAGCAAATTGTCATGCGAAACCATTACTCCTTTGGGCTCATCGGTCGAACCTGAGGTATATTGCAAAAACGCCAACTTTCCTAATGCTAAATCCGGTAGTTCTCCCTCGCCCCAATCCTCTTCAGCTAACCCTTTCAAGCCTTGTAGTTCTGGTAATTGCTTTAACTGTGCCAAAATCTCAGGCGTAGTTAACATCACCGACGCTTCAGCATCCTCTACTAGATGCAGCAACCGATTGAGAGAGCGGTTTGGACGAGGAGGATAAGCTGGAACTGCAACGACTCCAGCACTTAAACAGCCTAAGAAAGCCGCGACATAATCTAATCCAGGCGGATACAGCAGCAATGCCCGATCGCCCCCTCGACAGCAATCCGACAACCGCGCCGCGATCGCTCCTACACGACGAGCTAAAGCCCTATAAGTTAAACTGACGGCTTGAGTTTCCCCATCTGTCAAAAACGTATAAGCAACCTGCTCTGGCTGACGAAGCGCCCGATCGCGCAAGATATCGACTAAAGTTGGCTGCATCTCCCGCTCAGAAGCACTCATCACCTTCTCCTAAATGCTTGGGATCAATAAACCATGCTCTCGCATCCTTCGTAGGTTAATTGTGCCAGTTTGTCGAGCTACACTCTAGAGCCGCTTCCGCGTGATCTCTTGCTCCCAAGCTTTCACCAAATTCCCTATGGTTTGCTCCCAATCGTATGCCTGCACTGATTCTTTTCCCTTCCTTCCCATTTCCCGACGCAGATCAGAATCGTTAATTAGGTGATTCAACTTCTTGGCAAAATCATCTACATTGCCTGGAGCAAATAAAAATCCATTAACACCATCTTGAATACTGTCAGTGACTCCCCCTGCATGAGGCGCGATCGCCGGAAGTCTTGTTGCAAACCCTTCCAGAATGGTCAGTCCTCGCGTTTCCTTCTCCGAAGCCGTGACCAGTACATCACAATTTGCCAACAAAGCCGGGATATCGTCTGGGGGAATCCGTCCTAAGAAATGTGCCAATTTCCCTAACCGCTCCGCAATTTCAGCGCGCATCTCTCCCTCTCCTGCGATTAAAATCGCGATCTGACTCATGTCTTGCTGTCGCGCCATCTTCTCCAGAGCGTTCATTGCAAACTTCCAACCCTTATCTGGCGTTAACCGTCCCACAAACACCAACTTCACCTTTTCTGCTAAATTCTCTAATCCATATTGCTTCTCGAAAAAATTTTGTTCCTGCAATTCCCCCTTAAACCTCTCTAAATCAACTCCCAAAAAATTCCCCCGCAATCCATTTCTAATTCCCATCTGCGTTACCTTTTCGTACGCATCCTGACTTCCTACCAGCGTCACATCATAGGCGTTATACACCCAGGCAAACAGCCGCCTCAAAATAAATTGCAACCCGCGCAATATTGGCATTGGCACCTTCAAAAAGTCCTCTGCATATTCCACAAAATTAGTATGGAAAAAACTTACGCAAGGAATCCCTATCTTCTTAGCAAATTTTATGCCTGGGAACCGGAGTAAACCATTCGCCAATCGCTCCGGCTCATCGACATGAATGACATCTGGCTGAAACGAGACTAGCTCTCGAAGCACTGTTTCATAAGATTTCGAGCTAACATTTCGTTCAAACTCAATTCCCATGTAGGGCGTACTTGCTAAGTTCACAATCCTCACCCCTGGCAAAATTTGCCCCGTGAACTCCCGCCAATTTGGATACACCTTTTCAATAGACTGGTAATCAGGACAAAATAACAGCACTTCGTGTCCCCATCGACTCAACCACCGTAGCCGATTCATTTGAGCCACTGTTACTCCATCGACTACGGGCAAAAACCCAGAACTCAAAATCGCAATTTTCATAAAAAATCCTGACGAATCACTCCTCCAGCCTGATAATAATCTGAAGTTACGATCGCCACTCATTTGGCAAGCCCAGACGCAAGCCCAGACGCGAGCCCAGACGCAAGCCCAGACGCAAGCCCAGACCTATGCAAACCGTAGTAGACCTATTACGCCACCGGGCTCAAGTTCAAGCAAATCAGACCGCTTACATATTTTTGAAGAACGGCGAACTCGCTCCTACCCTTATTACCTACGCAGAACTGGCAGGAAAAGCAGAGGCGATCGCCACACATCTCGCCCCCTATGCCACTGAAAGAGCCCTTCTGATCTATTCCTATGAATCAGGACTAGAGTTCATTACCGCCTTCTATGCCTGTCTTTGCGCCGGAGTCATTGCGGTGCCTTGCCACCCGCCTCGCAACCAACAAGACTTTACCGATCTTCAGGCACGTCTGACTTCCGCCCAAGCCAAAATTATTCTCACCGAAGCTGCTCTTCACTCCAAACTTCGTCCGCTGACTCCTCAATCGTGGATCATCACTAATCAACTTGCCTCAGTTGGGCGATCGCCCTTACCTCTGATCACAGCCGAGCATCTTGCCTTTTTGCAATACACCTCCGGCTCTACAGGCATCCCTAAAGGCGTAATGGTCACCCATGCTTGCATCCGCAGCAATCAAAAAACCTTGGAAATTGCCTTTGGCAGTAACCCGCAAACCATCAGCGTCGGCTGGCTTCCTCTTTTTCATGACATGGGACTGATTGGCAATATCCTTCAGCCCTTGCACTTGGGCATTCCTAGCATTCTCATGTCTCCCCTTGCTTTTATTCAAAAACCCGTTCGCTGGCTCCAAGCCCTCTCTCATTACCAAGCGACTACCAGCGGTGCCCCCAACTTTGCCTACGATCTTCTCTGCCGTCAAACAACCCCTCAACAGCGGCAAACCCTTGACCTGAGCCATTGGGAAGTCGCCTTCACAGGAGCCGAACCGATCCGCACCCAAACCCTGAGCCAATTTGCCGCGACCTTTGCTCCATGTGGCTTTCGCTCCCGCGCCTTTTATCCTTGCTACGGCATGGCAGAAGCTACCCTCTTGATTACGGGCAGCATCAAAACCGAGCCGCCCACTATCATTGACCTCAACCCAGTTTTCCTGAAAGAGAACCGAGCGATCGAAACCAGTGCCGCCGATCCTGAAAAGCGCTCCATCATTAGCTGTGGTCGCCCTTGGCTAGACACTCAAATCGTCATCGTCGATCCCCAGGCTCTCAAGCCTTGTCCCTCAGACCAAATTGGAGAAATTTGGGTGACTGGCTCAGGGATTGGCAAAGGCTATTGGAATTTGCCTGAACAAACTCGGCAAACTTTCCAAGCCACCCTCACCCAATATCCCGATCAAACCTTTCTGCGCACTGGCGACCTCGGCTTTCTCAAAAACCAGGAGCTTTACATCACAGGTCGCCTTAAAGAAATCCTGGTTTTCTGGGGCTTCAATCACTACCCCCAACACATTGAACAAACCGCCGAAAACTGCCATCCGGCTCTCCGTTCCAATGCCAGCGCTGCTTTTGCTGTACCCGTAGAGGGCGAAGAAAAGCTCGTGATTGCCCTAGAAGTCGATCGCCACTATCGCCACAGCCTAGACGTAGAAACTACTGTAGAGGCGATTCGCTGGGCAGTATTTGACCAACACTTTGTTGATGTCTACGCGATCGCCTTCCTCAAACCCGGTAGCCTGCCTAAAACCTCCAGCGGCAAAATTCAGCGCCAAACCTGTCAAGAAAAGTTTCTCGCCCAGCAGCTAAATTTAGTGGCAGAATGGCGATCGCCCCAACCCCATGACATCACCACCCTGCTCAAAAAATATCTGACTCCGACTACCCACGTCCGACGTTATCTCTCTCTGCTACGCAGCAAACTTAAAAGAAGTTTATCCCTACTGCTTAAACGATGATTTGCAAACCCCAAGCTTGGCTCGCTACTTTCATTCTCACTGCTATCATCGCGATCGCTGCTCCTGCTAAAGCCGCCGACCGCATCTATTTCAACTATGGTCCTTTCGAGTTTTCTGTTGCAGTAGATGACCTCGACCAATTTGCTCAAACGGGCACCATTCCCCCCGATTTGAAGTTCATCCTCAATCGCTTCAGCCCTGAACGACAAGACCAAATTAGAACACTCCTTCGCCTTAAAAACGAGGTTAACCCGGTTACTCTCTCCCGTGTCACTTATACTGTCACCGCCGAACGGTTGATTACCCGCCTTGGCGACCTAATTCAAACCCGCGATCGCCAGAACGGATTCTATGCTATCCGGGCTGCTCTCCTCCAAGCTGCTGCCGATCCTGAAGGACTCAGCCTTCTCAACTTCCTCCAAAAATTTCCGACTGATCTCCGCCTAAATCTTACAGGCACCCTAAAATTTGTCAACCAACTCAAAACAACAATTCAAGAAACCGATACTTTTGTTGCAGATTTAGAAAAAGAAACCACAAAAATTGCTCAGTCTAACCCTCCAGTAGATCCAACTCAAATACCTGATTTACGACAGCCTGGAAAACTTGCGGTAGTCACGCAAGCGTTAAGCTTAAAAGATGAAAAACGCGCGCTGCCTCGCAGATACCCCGAAGGTCGCCCCCTCACGATCGATCTTTATCGTCCCAACACTTCAAACCCGACTCCCGTTATTTTCATTTCCGGCGGCTTAGGTGGCGAACGTAGCCACTTCAAAGACCTGGCTCGACACCTAGCATCCCAGGGCTTCACAGCCATAGTTCTCGATCATCCCGGCAGCAACGCCCAGCGTCAGAGAGATTTCTTCAAAGGACTCTATAGCGAAAACTTTGACAGCCAAGACTTTATCGATCGCCCCCTAGATATTTCCTTTGTGCTAGATGAACTCACCCGCCGTAATGCCAACGAATTTAACAATCAACTCAACCTGCACCAAGTGGGAATGTTTGGCTATTCCTTAGGCGGCACCGCAGCCCTTGCTTTAGCAGGTGCAACGATCAACTTTAATCAGCTAGAACAGGACTGTGGTAATCAAATTAACATTATCAACATTGCTGTTCTCTACCAATGTCGTGCCCTAGAACTTCCTCGTGACAAGTATCAGTTAAAGGACGATCGCATCAAAGCCATATTTTTATTCGTTCCATCTAGCAAACATCTCTACGGTAGCCAGGGCATTAACCAGGTTCGTATTCCTGTTTTCTGGCAAGCCACGAACGAAGATATCGTTACGCCTCTCCTGCTTGAACAAGTTCCTATGTTTAATGCGTTACCATCTCCTAAGAAGTACCTGGCAGTATCCCAAAAGCTGCCCCATACCCGTGTTATTTTACAGTTACTCGATCGCGTTACAGGCACTAACCGTGCCATGCTTTCTGATGAACTTTTTAATGTTACGCAAAATTATCTAAAAACATTCAACACAGCATTCTTTAAAACGTTTATTAGTCAGGATAAAACCTATCAAACCTATCTCACTGCATCTTACGCAAAAGCCTTTGCTCAGCAACCCTACAGTCTCACTTTAATTGAATCAGGGCAACACCTCGTGAATAGAAATTAGCATGGCATCCACTGCACCTACCGTTATCATCCACGACGTTCAAAGCCAGACTTGGCTTGATTTCCACGATCCTGTAACCATCCTCGTAGCCCACACGCCCGACCAAGTTCTGTCCCTCTTAGAAACGCTTCAACAACAAATCGATCAACACCATTTGTACGCCGCAGGTTTTCTAAGCTACGAAGCTTCTCTCGCGTTTGATCCTGCCTTTACGGTCAAACCGACTCTGTTTCCCCTAGCCTGGTTTGGACTTTATTCCAAACCCGAAGTCATTAACCTGCCTCCACTCTCCTTGTCCCAACCCCTGAACTGGATACCCGACATCACCCGAGCTCAATATGACGAAGCCTTTAACCAGGTCAAACACTACATTTGCCAAGGTCTTACCTATCAAGTCAACTTATCTTTTCGCCTCAACGCTCAGTTTCCACAATCCCCTTGGCACTACTTCAACCAGCTTGCTCAAAACGCCCAATATGGAGCTTTTATTGAAACCCCAGACTGGGCAATTTGCTGTGCCTCGCCAGAACTCTTTTTTCGCCAAAACCACCACGAAATTCATTGCCGACCCATGAAAGGTACTGTTCCACGCGGGTTGACCCATAAGGGCGATCGCCTCCTCGCTCAATGGCTGCAAAACTCCAAAAAAAACCAGGCTGAAAATATCATGATTGTAGACATGATTCGCAACGATCTAGGACGCATCGCGCAGGTAGGCACCGTCAAAGTCAATAGCCTCTTCAACATTGAGCAGTATCCTACCCTTTGGCAAATGACATCCTCGGTTCAATGCCATACCCAAACCACTCTCAGTGAAATCTTTCAAGCTCTCTTCCCCTGTGCTTCTATTACAGGCGCACCTAAACGGCAAACGATGAAAATTATTGCAGAATTAGAAAATACGCCCCGCAAAATATACACGGGCACTATCGGGTTTATTACGCCTGATAGAACGTCGCAATTCAATGTTGCCATCCGCACCGTTCTCATTAATAAGAACGACCAAACCGCAGAATATGGAGTGGGCGGTGGCATCGTTTGGGACTCTCAAGCAGGAGAAGAATTTGAAGAATGTCGCACAAAAGCCAAAATTCTGACTGCCCAGCCACCCGAATTTTCACTGCTAGAAACGCTGCTCTGGACACCTGAAAAAGACTATTTTTTACTAAATTTGCACCTTGAAAGACTCATCGCATCAGCCGAGTACTTTGCCTTTCCAACTGATCAATCAACGGTACAAAATTACCTCAAAGCGATCGCCCTTACCTTTCCACCGCATCCTCAAAAAGTCCGTCTGCTTCTCTCCAGCCAAGGTACTTTAACCCACGAATCCAGTCTACTTGTTCAAACTCACACGCCCTTACGAGTTTGCCTTGCACCCTCTCCAGTAAAATCTAGCCACGTTTTCCTTTACCACAAAACTAGCGATCGCCAAATTTACGCGCAAGCACAACAGCAATGCCCTGGTTACGACGACGTTATTTTATGGAATGAAAACGGAGAACTCACCGAATTTTGTACTGGAAATCTGGTCGTTGAACTGGACGGACAATGGTACACGCCGCCGATTGAGTGTGGATTATTGCCAGGAACGTATCGGGCTTGGCTTTTAGAGCAAGGAATGATTCAAGAGCGGATCATTCGGGTTAAAGAATTAGCAAATTGTGCACATGTTTTCTTAGTAAACTCAGTGCGGCAGAAACGAGAAGCGATCATTGATCCACCTTTCAGCATTTAACATTACTCGTCATGAGTGTTTAGTCGTAAAATAGATATACTGCTTAGAATTAGCTCAAAATTACGATCGCCCCTATGACTGCTGCAACCCCCGTCAAAACCCAGTACGAGGCAATTATTGGTCTAGAAACCCATTGCCAACTCAGTACCGAAACCAAAATCTTTTCCACCAGTTCGGCTCAGTTTGGCGCTGACCCCAACACTAACATCGATCCGGTGTGTATGGGGCTACCAGGGACGCTGCCTGTGTTGAATCAAAAGGTGTTGGAGTATGCAGTTAAGGCAGGACTGGCGTTGAATGCTCAGATTGCGCCCTACAGCAAGTTCGATCGCAAACAATATTTTTACCCCGACCTGCCCAAAAACTATCAAATTTCGCAGTACGACTTGCCGATCGCTGAGCATGGTTGGCTAGAGATTGAGCTAGTGGATGCAGACGGGAGTTCACGTCGTAAGCGCATTGGGGTGACGCGGCTGCACATGGAAGAAGACGCAGGAAAACTGGTGCATGGTGGCAGCGATCGCCTGGCTGGCTCAACGTATTCTTTAGTGGATTACAATCGCGCGGGTGTTCCTTTAGTAGAAATTGTCTCCGAACCTGATTTGCGATCGGGGCAGGAAGCCGCAGAATATGCTCAAGAGATGCGTCGAATTATGCGTTATTTAGGCGTAAGCGATGGCAACATGCAAGAAGGTTCGCTGCGCTGTGATGTCAATATTTCGGTGCGCCCAGTGGGGACTGAGAAATTTGGCACCAAGGTCGAAATTAAGAATATGAACTCGTTTAATGCCATTCATCGGGCGATCGATTATGAAATTGAGCGGCAAATTGAAGCGATCGCCGCAGGCGAAAAAATCGTTCAAGAAACTCGTCTGTGGGATGAAAGCTCACAGCGGACGTTCAGTATGCGAGTCAAGGAAGGCTCCAGCGACTATCGCTACTTTCCCGAACCAGATTTGGGGCCCATTGAAGTTACTCCAGAACAGTTGACGCGCTGGAAGGCTGATTTACCAGAACTGCCCGCAACTAAACGCCGTCGCTATGAAACAGAGATGGGTTTGTCGGCTTATGATGCGCGGGTGATGACGGATGACCGAGCAATGGCAGAATATTTTGAGGCGACCGTTGCTGCTGGGGCTGGGGCGAAGCTGGCGGCGAACTGGATTATGGGTGATATCAGTGCCTATCTTAACAATGAAAAGCTAACCATTGGGGCGATCGCGCTTAAGCCTGAGATGCTGGCAGAGATGGTTGGGTTAATTGAATCGAACACGATTAGTAACAAGATTGGTAAGGATATTTTACCGGAGTTGTTAACGAAGGGCGGATCGGCAAAAGCGTTAGTAGAAAGTAAAGGTTTAGTTCAAGTCTCTGATCCAACAGTGATTGAAGAGGCGATCGACAAAGTGTTAGCGGCTCACCCAGATGAGTTGGAAAAGTATAGAGGTGGGAAGAAAAACATGGCAGGCTTCTTTGTGGGACAAGTCATGAAGCAAACGGGCGGAAAGGCAGACCCGAAGCTAACCAATCAGTTGTTGATGAAAAAGCTGGAAGGTTAATTCTTTTGAATTGAATCTAGATGCTAGATCATTAATGGGGCGATCGCGGCTTTGAGTAGATTCATACTTCTACTCAGCAATGCCCACAGCGACTCATTTATTTAAAGGCTGCGATCGCTCACTGATAGGCAAGTTCTTTGAACTCATCATGTTCAGGAAAAGGATAAACCCGCAAATTCTGACTAAGATTAATATTAAGCCGCTGATAAAACATTGGATGAACCACACAATAATCCGTTACCATCAGCGGTAATCTTGCTTTTGAACTATATTCAAAGTCTGCTTCCACAAAACCTGATTTTTGATCAATTCGTCGCGTTCGCCCAATGATGCCAAGCTCGGCGATGAGTTGCCGAAACGCCAGAGGAGAATATTCACCAGACGGCCATTCCGATGCAGTCAGCGGCGCTCTTTTATCTAGTTCATTCCCTTTAAAGATCATCGGCAAACCCGAGAGCGCTTCTACAATTCTACCAACTTTAGGATAAACAGAACTATAGGAGTTAAGTACCTCTTCTGCCAGGGCATACTGACCTTCTGCAACTGCTTTGACAATCATTTTGGGGTGAAAAAGAGGAAATGTTTTCTCTTGAAACGCTCGATCTGCGATCTTGTTACAAAGCACGATTAGTTGCCGAGGACGCATTTGTGTATGCCGCAACACGTAAGGAAAAGACAGTTCAGATAGTCCTCTGTCATTCTGCAAGCTGTTGCCAAAATAGGGATTCCACATCTTCTCACGGACTTCGTTGTAGTCATCCCATTTAATATTGGCAGACTCTTTAGAAAGCTGACCCACCGCCTGTAAATAGTGATGAAATCGCCAGCTAATGAGTCGCATCAAGTCTCTAGGTCGCCAGTGCAAGTAAATTTCATGCCGAATGAATTTCAGCGTATTAAGAATGACTTCTTCTTTCAGGTAGGGAAAAACTTCAGCCATCAAAAAGATCTTTAAATGAACTCCATTTCTAGCGTGATCTCGATTAAACTCGGAACCGCACTGAATCAGCGCTGCGATCGTTCGCATCATGATGTCATCATGGATGGCATAATTTTCTAACGTATCGATCGCCACAATAATTGGTTTTTTGCACGCCAGTTCCAGTACGGCTGCTTTACCTGCGGCAATTCTCTCATCTGAAAGAATGGCTTCTAATTCACTCAATAAATCGCCTTCGGTTTCTAAAAAGTGATTGACTAAAGCGCTAAGCGTATGGCGAATGAAGTTAGAAACTTTGCCATTTTCGTCACCAAAAATACAGGCAGCCCGAATCCGAATATCTTGATCTTTTAGCTCTCTAAAGATAATTAACCAAATTAGAAAATTCCATATTTTTGCAATTTTAGGAATCGCCACTTCCCGAGACTGCATTGTTAGTTTGGAAACTTTTTCCAGCACTTGGTCAAAGGCTACAGGCTCATCTACATCGATCGCGATCGTATTACGAAGCTGCTTTTGGAAGGAGAAGAATTGAGCCAGGGCAGTTTTTCCCGATCCTCGTCTGCCCACAATAAGAAACACGTTTGGATCGAGCGATAAGCTGTTGAATCGGGTTTCGTAAAAGAAATATTCGCTGTACTCTTGCTTGAGGAGCTTCACTTCAGATTCACAGTCTGCCTCTCCAAAAGGACTGACTTGCTTAGCAGTTTCCTGATCCACCTGGGTTCTCCTCTATCTTCAAGACGGGGGCTATCTGTTCACATCATACGGGAGCCGAATTAACTGTGTAATTCTCCTTGTAAATATTTTATTCTATTCAGTTGTTTTAGAACCCATCCGAATTGTTTACAAAGCAGGTTTTATAAATTCTCCAACTCATCAAGCCCACTAATTCTCTATTCATTGATTAGAAAGAGTCATCTTATACCAATGCAATAGGGCGATTGCAGTAAGATGCGCTTCTATAATTCGCGATCAACAGCAACCCCTTACGGGTATCTCAAACGGCACAACAGCTTCAAAAACTCTAGCCAATGCAAAAGACGCATAGAAATCTCGCAGATCCTTCATAATTTGCAAGATTTTGTAACAGAAGTCACGAAACTAGAGGTTGATTCACCCTACCTTAGCTTTCAGTGGTTCCAATTCGGTTGGGTTCGTCCCAAATCAATAAACCCATGGTTACTATGATGACTGAGCAAGCGCCTAGCTTAAACAAGTTTGAAAAACTCAAGGTCGAAAAAGACGGTTTGGCAGTCAAGGCAGATTTAGAAAGCTTTGCCCAAGTCGGCTGGGAAGCAATGGATGAAACCGATCGGGATCACCGCCTCAAGTGGTTAGGTATCTTTTTTCGCCCAGTGACTCCGGGCAAGTTCATGATGCGGCTGCGCTTGCCCAGCGGCATCATCAGCAGTGTTCAAATGCGAGTCCTCGCCGAAATTGTTCAGCGCTATGGAGAAGATGGCAATGCCGATATTACTACACGGCAAAACTTACAGCTTCGAGGCATTCGGATTGAAGATTTACCTGATATTTTTCAGCGGCTCGCCAGCGTTGAAATGACCAGCGTGCAATCAGGCATGGACAATGTACGAAATATCACAGCGTCTCCGGTGGCAGGGTTAGATGGCGATGAATTAATTGATGTGAGAGACTTGGTGCAACAAGTCCAGGACATGATTACGAACAGTGGACAGGGAAATCCTGAGTTTACGAATCTGCCCCGCAAATTTAACATTGCGATCGAAGGCGGACGCGACAATTCAATTCATGCAGAAATTAATGATATTGCTTTCGTTCCAGCATTTCAAGACGTTGAAGGCGAGTCTCAACTAGGCTTTAATGTCGTTGTGGGCGGGTTCTTCTCTGCAAAGCGTTGTGAAGCCGCAATTCCGCTGAACGTCTGGGTCTTGCCTGGTGAGGTCGTCGCTCTCTGTCGCACCATTCTGGAAGTATACCGCGACCATGGACTGCGTGCAAATCGCCAGAAGTCACGGCTAATGTGGCTCATTGATGAATGGGGTCTAGAACGGTTTCGATCGGCTGTTGAGCAACAGATCGGACACACGCTTCACTTTGCTGCCGCGAAAGATGAAATTGACTGGGAGAAAAGAGATCACATTGGCATATATCCGCAGAAGCAACCCGGCTTGAACTACGTCGGAATATTAATTCCTGTAGGGCGTTTATACGCCTCTGACCTGTTTGAACTGGCGCGAATCGCTGAAGTTTATGGTAGCAGCGAGCTTCGGCTAACCATTGAACAGAATGTGATTATTCCCAACATCCCTAACACTCGGCTAGAAGCATTTTTGCAAGAGCCTGTGTTGGAAAAGTTTGCAGTTAACCCCAGTCCACTGATGCGATCGCTCGTATCCTGTACTGGGTCACAGTTCTGCAATTTTGCCCTAATTGAAACCAAAAATCGGGCACTGGCAATGATCAAAGAATTGGAAACAGAAATAGAAGCTCCCCAACCCGTGAGAATTCACTGGACGGGCTGCCCTAATTCTTGTGGTCAGCCGCAGGTTGCCGACATTGGTTTAATGGGTACCAAAGTCCGTAAAGATGGCAAGACGGTCGAAGGAGTAGACATCTACATGGGCGGCAAAGTGGGCAAAGATGCTCATTTGGGTGCTTGCGTCACTAAGGGAATTCCCTGCGACGATTTGAAGCCCGTCTTGCACAATTTGCTCATCGAGCATTTCGGTGCCCGTAGCAAAGCGGTTGTAGCCTAATCGTTCCTCATTACACAAACTGCTCTCTCAAACTGAAATTTCACCAGGTAAATATGTCTAACTTGTCCAGACGGAAATTTATGATCGCGGCAGGCGCCACTACTGCTGCTACCTTATTGGTTCATGGCTGTACCTCCACTGCCGAAAATCCGGCTGCATCCACAGGCAGCGCTTCTGGCGCGTCGCCATCTCCCGTTGCCGCAGGTGATGCGCCGGAAGTGACCACTGCCAAGCTGGGCTTCATTGCCCTAACTGACTGCGCTCCTCTAGTGATCGCTAGAGAAAAAGGGCTGTTTGCTAAGTACGGCATGACGGATGTGACGGTTGAGAAACAAACCTCTTGGGCAGTGACCCGTGACAACTTAGAACTGGGTGCCAAAGGCGGCGGCATTGATGGAGCCCATATTCTCAGTCCCCTCCCTTACTTAATGACCACGGGCAAAATCACCAAGGGCAACAATCCAGTGCCCATGAACATCCTGGCTCGGCTCAATACCGATGGTCAGGGAATTTCTTTGTCCAACGATTATAAAGATCTTAAGGTTGGCACCGATAGCTCTGTCCTTAAGGATAGAATTACTGCTGCCGCTGCCGCAGGCAAGAAGTTTAAGTGTGCAGTCACTTTTCCGGGCGGCACCCACGATATTTGGATGCGCTACTGGTTGGCGGCAGGTGGCATTGATCCTGAAAAAGATGTCGATATCGTCGTTATTCCACCGCCACAAATGGTTGCCAACATGGAAACAAAAACCATGGATGCTTTCTGTGTGGGCGAACCCTGGAATGGTCGGTTAGTCAGCAAAGGACTAGGTTTTACAGCAGTCACTACTGGGGAACTGTGGAAAAATCATCCTGAAAAAGCGTTTACCATGCGTGCCGACTGGGTTGAACAAAATCCTAAAGCTGCTAAAGCGATCACGATGGCAATTCTAGAAGCGCAAATTTGGTGTGATGAGCCAGCTAACAAAGAAGAAATGTGTGAGATCATTTCTGCTGATAAATACATTAAGGCACCTGCAGAAGACATTTTAGAGCGGGCGAAGGGCAATTTTGATTTTGGCAATGGTCGCAAACTTGAAAACAGCAACTTGCTGATGAAGTTTTTCAAGGAAGATTCTTCCTATCCCTTTAAGAGCCACGATGCTTGGTTTGTAACTGAAGATATTCGCTGGGGTAAGTTACCTGCTGATACTGACGTGAACAAGTTGGTAGATCAGGTTAACCGAGAAGATATTTGGAAGGAAGCAGCAAAGACGATCGGGCAGGAAGCTGCTATTCCTAAGAGCACCTCACGCGGGGTAGAAACTTTCTTTGATGGCACCAAGTTTGATCCGGCTGATCCGGCTGCTTACCTGAAGGGACTCAAGATTAAGAAGGCTTAAGAACTTCTAGCCAGATACTCTCGTTTTTAGGATTTGCCTGGGAACGAGAGTATCTCAGAACAAAGTTTTTCACCGTCAGTCCTATCACCGCCTGGGTAACAAAAGACTCAGAACTGAAACACTAAACCTCATAACCTTAAAAGGTTCAGCAGGAATCCTCACCATGACAACTAATACCTCCCTTCGTCCTAACGCTTCTTCTCAATGGTCAGAGCGGCTCAATAAGCAGGGGGCACAGCTTTTGCCGCCCATTGTTTTCACGTTGGCGATTCTGGCGATATGGCAACTGCTGTGCCTGAGCCCGACATCTCTGATTCCGGGGCCCATTCGCATGGTTAGCGATACCTGGAATTATATTATCGATCCATTTTTTGACAATGGCGGCACCGACAAAGGCTTGGGCTGGCAAATTTTGATTAGCTTGCAGCGTGTCGCACTGGGGTATTCGATCGCTGCTGTCGTTGGCATTGTAGTTGGCGCAATCATTGGCAGCAATATGTTGATTCGCCGAGGGTCTGATCCCATCATTCAGGTTTTACGAACCGTTCCTCCCCTGGCATGGTTACCGATCGCCCTGGGCGTATTTCAAAACAGTGATCCCGCAGCGATCTTTGTCATCTTCATTACTGCCGTCTGGCCCATTATTATCAATACGGCAATGGGCGTTCAACAAATTCCTCAAGACTATAAAAACGTAGCAAAAGTTTTACGTTTATCGCCTCAGGAATATATTTTTAGCGTTCTCATTCCCGCTACAGTTCCCTATGTGTTCACAGGCTTACGAATTGGTGTGGGTTTGGCTTGGTTAGCGATCGTTGCAGCCGAAATGCTGAAAGCGAATGGTGGTATTGGTTTCTTTATTTGGGATGCGTACAATAGCAGCGGCAGCGACGGCAACAGTCAGATTATTTTGGCAATCATTTACATGGGTCTGGTTGGCTTGGTGTTAGACAAATTAGTCGGTTGGGTGGGTCATTTGATCTCTCCGGGTGAACAGCACTAATTTCATCGTCCTCTTATTCCCTATTTGCCATGACAGCATTTGTAGAAATTGACCACGTTGATAAAGTTTTTCCTCTGCCTGGAGGCGACCCTCGCGGTAACGGCGAAGCCGATCGCTATATCGCTCTTTCAAACATCAACCTGACCATTAAAGAAGGCGAATTTGTCACTCTCATTGGTCACTCAGGCTGCGGCAAATCAACCCTGCTCAACATTGTGGCCGGGTTAGATAATGCCACGACAGGCGGCGTTGTTTTAGAAGGCTCGGTAATTACCCGACCCGGGCCCGATCGCATGGTGGTGTTTCAAAACTATTCATTGTTGCCCTGGAAAACCGTGCGCCAGAATATTGCCCTGGGCGTTAATGCAGCCCTGAAGCATCTTCCGGCAGCCGAACGACACGCCCTAGTTGAGCAGCACATTAAACTAGTAGGCTTGGAACCGGCAGCAGACAAACGTCCGCACGAATTATCGGGTGGGATGAAACAGCGCGTGGCGATCGCCCGTGCCCTCGCCATTCGCCCCAAAGTGATGCTGCTAGACGAACCTTTTGGCGCACTAGATGCCTTAACCCGAGGCGGCTTGCAAGAGCAGCTGATGCACATTGCCGAGCAAACCGGCATGACCTGCTTAATGGTGACCCATGATATTGACGAGGCGTTGATTCTATCCGATCGGGTGGTCATGCTGACGAACGGTCCAGAAGCGCATATCGGTCAAATTCTAGAGGTAAAAATTCCTCGTCCGCGCACCCGCATGGAGGTCGTTAATCATCCTAGCTACTATGCTCTACGCAGCGAAATGATTTACTTCCTCAACCAGCAAAAGCGCGCTAAAAAGCGCAAAAGTCAACCTGTGGGGGTGGTTGCAGGCAATGGGTTAGAGAAGGTGAATCTAGACATTGGGTTTGCGGCTGTGAATGACTGTGCGCCCTTAGTCGTGGCAAAGGAAAAAGGCTTTTTTGAGAAGCATGGGTTAACCCAAGTCACCCTGAGCCGGGAGCCGAGTTGGAAAGCGATCGCAGATGGTCTTGCCAATAAGCGATTAGATGCAGCGCAGGTCGTGGCAGGAATGCCCCTCGCCATGACCCTAGGATGCGATGGCAACCCGCCGATGCCGATGGTCAGTGGCTTAATTTTGAGCCGGAACGGCAATGCTATTACGCTAGACAAGCGATTCTATGATCAGGGGGTGCGATCGCTCCAGGACTTTAAAGCAGCGATCGCCAAAGATCCTGACAAAATCTATACCCTGGGCGTGGTTCACCCTGCCTCAATGCAGAATCTGATGACGCGCTACTGGTTGGCATCCGCAGGTATCGATCCGGATAAAGATGTCAATTTAGTCATCCTTCCCCCTCCGCAGATGGTCTCCAACCTACTGTCGGGTAACATTGACGGCTTCTGCGCTGGCGAACCCTGGAACTCTCGCGCCGTCCAGGAAGGGCATGGTTTTGTGATTGCCACAGATTTAGACGTTTGGCCCGGGCATCCTGAGAAAATGCTGAGTGTGCGGGAAGATTGGGATAGCCAACATCCTCGCACCCATATCGCCTTAGTGACAGCCCTGCTGGAAGCCTGCATGTATTGCGACGACCCTCGCAATCGGGAAGAAATTGTCAAACTGCTGAGCAAGCCTGATTACATTGGCACTAATCTCGAGTACATCCGCCCCGGTTTGGTCGGGCCTTTCAATCGCGGTACGGATGAGCTTCCGCAGATCCTCCCGCGATACCATCAGTTCTACATCGAAAAGAGCGCTTGCCCCAGTCGATTTGAAGGACTGTGGGTGTTGACTCAATTGGCGCGCTGGGGCATTACTTCCTTCCCTAAAAACTGGGTCGAAATCTTAGAGCGAGTCCGGCGAGTTGATATCTATAGTCAGGCGGCTAGAGATCTCGACTTACCGGATCAAGAACCCGATCGCCATCCAATTGAGCTATTTGACGGCAAGGTTTTTAACCCCGATAGGCCGATCGATTATCTTAATAGCCTCGACATCCACGGAAACATTCAAATCGAAGAAATTCTGATCGACGAACCCATTCCTGCTGCTGTTAAGACCGCTGTTTAGCCTACAACTCATCAACATACCCTCGTCAGATCCCCCTGAATCCTTATGCAAACATACTCAGAAACTGTGATTCATTCTCCGACTACCGTGCCCCAACCCTTCCTAGACATCAACAACGTCTCTAAGGTTTACGACACCCCCAAAGGCGCTTATACCGTCTTAGATGGCATCAGTCTCACGGTCGATGAAGGCGAATTCGTCTGCGTCATTGGTCACTCGGGTTGCGGTAAATCAACGTTGCTCGACATGGTTTCTGGATTTCGTCAACCTTCTAGCGGCGAAGTCAGGCTGAAGGGAGAGGTGATTGAGCGCCCAGGGCCCGATCGCATGGTAGTGTTTCAAAACTACTGTTTGCTGCCCTGGAAAACCGTGTTTGAGAATGTGTATTTGGCAGTTAAAGCTGTTCATCCTGATAAGTCGAAAGCAGAGAAAACTGAGCTAGTTCACAAGCACTTAGCCATGGTGGGACTGGAGGAAGCGGCAAATAAAAAGCCGGGTCAAATTTCGGGTGGGATGAAGCAGCGAGTAGCGATCGCCCGGGCTTTATCCACCTATCCAGAGGTATTAGTTTTGGATGAACCGTTCGGTGCCCTGGATGCCATCACCAAAGAAGAACTGCAAGAAGAACTATTGCAAATTTGGACTGATCATCGCGTCACTATCATGATGATTACCCACGACATTGATGAGGCATTATTTCTTGCCGATCGCGTCGTCATGATGACCAACGGCCCTAGCGCAAAAATTGGTGAAATCATGACGGTTCCTTTTGCTCGACCTCGTAATCGCAGTCAAATTATGGATGACCCACGCTACTACGCACTCCGCAACCAGGCGCTAGACTTCTTGTTCAGCCGCTATGCCCATAGCGAGTAGTTCCTCTTCGCTTTTCTGCTCAATAATTTTGAGTCCTAAGTTCAATTCCTGTGAATGCAATAACTGCGTGTAATCAGGTCATGCAGTTGTTGCATTCATTTTGGGCGGTTTCCGGTGGGCTGAGCAGGTTTAGTAGCAAAAGTAGCGGATATTGCCCATTTTTCTCGCTATGGTGCAGATGTGATCGCAGAATATATTCTCAGGGTTGGAGGCAACTCCGATGGCAACAGATTCAGTTAAAACATTATGTCCTTATTGTGGGGTAGGCTGCGGGTTGGAAGTGTTGCCGCCAGCCCAGCCCGGTAAACCGGTAAGCCGAGACAGTGAAGGTAACCCCATGTGGCAGGTGCGGGGCGATCGCTCCCATCCCTCCAGTGAAGGCATGGTCTGCGTTAAAGGCGCAACCATTACCGAATCACTGAATAAAGATCGGCTCCAATACCCCATGATGCGCGAGTCGTTAGACCAACCTTTTCGGCGGGTTAGCTGGGATGAAGCCCTGAATCGCATCGTCAGCCATATTCAGGCTGTACGGCACACCCATGGTGCAGATGCGCTTTGCATGTACGGTTCTGGGCAGTTTCAAACCGAAGATTACTACCTTGCACAAAAGCTAATGAAAGGCTGTTTGGGCACCAATAATTTTGACGCGAACTCTCGCTTGTGCATGTCTTCCGCCGTGTCCGGTTACATTCAAAGTTTTGGTGCCGATGGTCCCCCTTGCTGTTACGACGACCTGGAAAAAACCGACTGCGCTTTTTTAATAGGGACAAATACTGCTGACTGTCATCCCATTATTTTTAATCGCTTCGAGAAGTACCACAAAAAAAATCGCAACGTTAAATTAATTGTGGTTGACCCTCGCAAAACGGCAACCGCCGAAGCCGCTGATTTGCACTTAGCCATTCGTCCTGGTACTGACGTGGATTTGCTCAATGGCATTGGCAATTTGCTCTTACGCTGGGGCTGCTTCGACCAACAATTCATTGACGCTCACACCACAGGCTTCCGTGAATTTGAAAAAATTGCGAACTTCTATCCACCAGAACTGGTGGCAAAACGCTGCGGTATTTCGACACGGATGTTGGAAACGGCGGCAGAATATTGGGCAAACGCCAACAATGTCCTGTCAATGTGGTCGATGGGTGTCAACCAATCTTCAGAAGGCACCGCTAAAGTCTGCTCTTTAATTAATCTCCATTTAATGAGCGGACAAATCGGCAGACCGGGCGCTGGGCCCTTTTCTCTAACCGGACAACCGAATGCCATGGGTGGACGCGAAACGGGTGGATTGTCTCATCTTTTGCCAGGATATCGCCTGGTCAAAAATCCAGAACATCGCGCTGAAGTGGAAAAATTGTGGGGACTGCAAGAGGGAGATATTTCACCCGAACCAGGACGAACCGCCTGGGAAATGATCACGGGGCTAGAAACAGGAGCCGTGCAGTTTCTTTGGGTAGCGGCAACTAACCCTGCCGTCAGTATGCCTGATATCGATCGCACTAAAGCTGCATTAAAGCGATCGCCCCTCACCATTTACCAAGATGCATACTATCCGGCAGAAACCGCTGCCTACGCCCACATTCTGCTGCCTGCAACGCAGTGGAGCGAAAAAACGGGCGCAATGACCAACTCCGAACGCCGCGTCACCCTTTGTCCGGCGTTCCGTTCTGCGCCCAGAGAAGCTAAAGCCGACTGGGAAATCTTTGCCGAAGTGGGGCGGCGCTTGGGGTTTGAAAAACAATTTAGCTTCTGGCGATCGGCTGAAGTTTACCAAGAGTTTGTGCAAATGACCGCAGGTCGCCCTTGCGACATGACAGGGTTAAGCCACGATCGCCTGCGAATACAAGGGGCGATTCAATGGCCTTGCCCGCTAGAAGACCCTCAAGAAAAATGGGATATTGCATCGGTCGCCATTGCTTCCAGCCGTTTATACACCGACCTCAAGTTTCATACTCCCGATCAAAAAGCACGGTTTGTGGCTTTCCACTCGCGCGGCTTAGCAGAACCCCCCGATGAACGCTATCCGCTGGTATTAACCAACGGACGACTGTACGGGCATTGGCACACCTTAACCCGCACTGGACGGATTGAAAAACTTCAAAAAATGCACCCCCACCCATTTCTCGAAGTTCATCCTAAAGATGCAAGGGCGCTGGGCATTAAAGACAAAGATTGGGTCGAGGTGAAATCGCGGCGGGGGAAAGCTCGGTTCCCGGTAAAGCTGACGAAAGCCATTAGTCCAGGGACAGTTTTTGTGCCCATGCACTGGGGCGAATTGTGGGCAGACCATGCTGAAGCAAATGCGATGACGCACCCAGAATGCTGTCCTATTTCTAAGCAACCGGAGCTTAAAGCTTGTGCTGTCCAACTGGTTAAAGTGCAACCTCAAAAGAGTGGCGATCGGGCTGAAAGTTTAACGGCTGTGAGATAAATACGTGAATCTCCGAGCAGTGAACGAGTATGACTTCAACATCTAATCCAACATTCAATGATGAACAAGCTGCGATCGGACGTACAGGACATGAATTAACGATTTCTGGCACGCGCATCACAATCTATGATGTGATAAATTATTTTGCGGCGGAATGGACACTTAAGCTAATTGGCATTGTTTGTATCAAGAAAATCTCTGTAGCAAGCTCTAGTTTCTATTAAATAATGTACGCCTCTAGCGGCTCCCCCTTCGCTAACCCCTGTATTATTTGGGGAGAGATTGTGAGTGTGGCATATGAATGGGTTGGTAAACGGGCTAGCTATCTTAGATGGATTTCACAGTTTGCACGGCTGGCACGGGCTGGCGCAAACGCCTGATGGGGCTGCAACCTCACAAGTCGAGTTTTTGCGACAGCAGCTTGAGTTTTTGGCGAGGGAAAATGCGCGGCAGGGGGCAGAGTTTACCGAGAAGCTGAAGCTGTTGGCAGATGAAAATCAGAAGTTGAGTGAGAGCTTTAAGACCTTTGTTAGCGCCATGAAGGATGGCGTTTATTTTGTCGGGATTTTGTCGGCGCTAGGCATCGGAATTTTGACGTTTTTATTTGGGAAGAGTTTGAAGGAGGCAAAGGATACAGCGAAGGCGGCAGTGACTCGACAGGTGGAGGAGAGAATGGCAGCGATCGCAGATCATCGCATTGATGTTGTGCGGCGATCGCTAGAACGCGAAAGTGTGGTCGATCGAGCGCAAGTGGCGTATTGGTTGCTAGACGCACAAATGCAGCCGCGAGAGTTAGCATTATTAGAAACCCGAGGGTTTCAGGTGCAGTTTTGCACTCAGCCCCAGCGAGGACGCGATATAGATGTAGTGGTAGTGGATTTGAATAATTGGCAAGATGGTCAGGGGCGTATCTTTGCTGAATCATCTCCAATGGAAAAGGAACAGCAGGTGCGACGGCAAGTCGATTTAGTCAAAGCAATGATGGTTCAGGCAGCGATCGTTGTGTTTGTATCGGGGCGATTTGATTATTTGGATCAGGTAGGACGCGATCGCTTGGTGGCTCCAACGAACAACTCGGTAACGTTGGTCGGAATGGTGGTGGATGCAGCTTATTTGATGGTGGGCGATCGGTAAGATAAAGCGTATACTTCTTCTACTAACTCTGATACAGTACAAACTACCTAACTGACGGCTAAATTGTAGCACCATAGATTCATGACCGAAGCGATTGAGTACGATCGTCTCTTGGTAGTGGTTTACTGTGAAAACGTATCGAGAAGGTAACTGAGGGAGCCGAAGTCTAAGTCTGGCAAAAGTAGCGGTGCAGGTGAAAGTGCGAACACAGGCAGGATCAACGTACAGCGCTGCTATTGGAACATTGTGCAGTGATCCATTAAGCACAAACGTGAGCGTGTAATTGACTGTGTCTGCAACGCAGGTTCTAACGGACGAATCAGCCAGTCGTAGACCGTTTGTCCCAACTGCTTGCCTTACTGGCTGTGAAAGGTTTTTCCAGGTTTTGTCGCAGTTGGCGATCGATGGGGCGAAACTGAGGTGTATTCAACCAGACATTCAAATGGGTTTGAATGTCTGGCAAAGGTTGTTAAATTCTGCTTCAGAGATATGACTAATATCCTCGTCGTCATCAATTGCGATCAGAGGCGATCGCAACCGCCAACCCTTGTATGCATAGAGAGCCTGATAAAGCTGCCGCCAACGCCCGCAGAGATGACCCAGTTCTAAACTCCCTAAAATGTTTGTGCGCGACCTTATGACAGGCACAAACACCCGTGTGTCATTAAACGCTAGAGGCGATCGCCCTCTCAAAATGCGATCGCCATGTTCATTCTCTCCCTACCCAACTCTCTGCAAACTTGCCTGCTGCTGCCCTTCTAAATACCAAAGAAACAAATAAAGCTCGGACACGCCTAATGCAGATCGCGATCGCTTGCCATACCGCTGCAACAAGGTATTTTGAGTCTTCTCGGCTTCCCAGCCCAGCCTGTTAAGCTGAACATCAGTCAGGGCGCGGACAGGGCTTAAATCGTCAGGCGCGAGATTGGCGATCGCCTTTGCCAATTCTTGCTTGACGGAGGATGCCGTTGCCGGAACCTCATTAACTTGCTTCCAGACCGCTCTATCGGTGATCCAGTGATAGAACTGACGGCATTTTTCAATGTCATCCAGACGCTTGAGCAGGTGATTAACTCTATCCATCAACGGCATCTCTGAGGGTGGCACTTGAGCTAAAGGGTCGGGGGGCGTTTCTTCCAGCAGTGCTTCTTCTGGTTTCTCTCGGAAACTGCGCCCTGTAGCGTGTTCCAAATTTGCGATCGCTCGTTCTAACACATCATCCCAATTTGGTTCACCCTGGCGTTCAACATAAATAGATTTGCCCTCTTGAATCATGCGGCAAAACATCACGCCATCCTCTTCTCCTGGATGCGGGTTTAAGATGATCGGCTGTTGTAATTGCTGCTGAGTCATGTGCGCAATTGTCCAGACCAAGCTCTTAGCGAAAGATTGTTCTTTGGGCAGAGTTGACCAGCCGGACTCTAAGACATAAGGGCGATCGCCCTGCACATAAAGCCGGAACTTATCGCACTCACCCTTCTTCTTGCGGGTGACAGACTTAATTAACAAGCCTTCGAGATAGCAAGTGAGGCGATCGCCTTCAATGGTTCTCGGCACCAGGTCATCGCCAACTTTATCTAAGGTGTACCAAAGCCCACCTTTAGAACGGTTGCAATAGACGGGCACTCGTTGGCTACCACTACTGAAGCCCAGTTTTGTTTCAAGCAGTAAACGTTCAATGCGATCGAGTTGGGAAGTCATTAGATGGCTCAAGATAAGGTTGAGTAGCATACCTAACCCTGTATACCAGAGGGAATGATGAGAGTAGCGGTGATAGTAACGGCATTAATATTAATTTTAGAACGTTTTTATCAAGATATCCATTAGCTCTAGGATGCCTATGGATTAGAGAGTTTCAAGCTTTGTAATCTCAATGTTTCTTCGAAGGCAGAATTAATAAAACGCGCTTTGATTGCTTACTCTACATTGCCCACTTCACATTGCGGAGTAGCTGATTTTGATCACATGAGGATTGATTAGCCATGGGTGCTATTTGATAGTAATATTTCCTAAGCTCTATACTTGCTAACTATGCTTCAAGGATGGAACTCATGACAAAGCCAATATTTTCTGCTCATACACCCAACGAGAGTCAGGAATGGCATCCACTCAACGCCCATCTCAAGAAAGTAGCAATCAGAGCCAGATTGTTAGCTGCTAAGTTTCAGGCAGGTGAAGTGGGTTACTATGCAGGACTTTGGCATGACTTAGGTAAATATAATTCTGAGTTTCAAGCCTATTTATCACAGTGTGAAGTAGCGTCTCGCTTAGGAGTACCAGCACCGCTCAGCCGAATTCCCCATGCAATTTATGGTGCAAAGCTAGCAGCAGAAAAGTTTGAGCCGATTACCCAGCTAATCTATGGACATCATGGTGGTTTGCCGCAAGTGACTCATATGCAGAACAGGCTGGCGCAAATAAATGCTACTGCTTATCAAGAGATTTTGCAGAACGCTGCGGCTGAAGAGATTAGCTTTGAGGTGTCACCAGAAGCTAGCCAGCAATTACTGGCACTGGTTCAAGACGAGTATGGGTATGAACTGTTGCTCAGGCTACTTTTTTCCTGTTTGGTAGATGCTGATTATTTGGATACAGAAACACATTTTGATTCTGAAACTACAAGACAAAGAGCATCGATCGCCAAGGCAGCAGATCTGTGGAAAGCATTACAAATTAATCAAAATAAATTGCTCAGAGATGTTCAGAATACGCCTGTTAATCAAGTGCGATCGCAGGTGTACCAAACTTGTTTAGAGGCTGCCGCTCTGGAGCCAGGAGTGTTTCGTTTAGCTGTGCCTACAGGCGGTGGTAAAACCCGGAGCGGTCTGGCGTTTGCTTTGGCTCATGCAGTAAAACACCATCTCGATCGCGTCATTGTAGCAGTACCTTACACCAGCATTATTGAACAAACTGTAGATGTTTATCGCGGCATTTTTGGACAAAATGCAGTGCTAGAGCATCACAGTGCTGTGAAGCCGGATGAGGGGAACGAAGAAGATGCGCGATCGCGTCAAGCGCAAGCCCGATTGGCGACACAAAATTGGGATGCTCCACTTATTGTCACCACAACAATGCAACTCTTTGAGAGCTTATTTGCTAATCGCACAAGTCGTTGCCGTAAGCTTCACAATATTGTTAACAGTGTCATTATTCTAGATGAAGTGCAAACGTTACCTGCTGGGTTACTAAAACCAATTCTCAGCGTTCTGAAAGAACTGTGTCGGCAGTATCATGTCAGCGTAGTGCTATGTACCGCAACTCAACCCGCATTGGAAGGTGAAACGCCTTATTTAGAGGGATTTGCTGAGGGAACAGTGCGAGACATTGTACCTGTCAATCTGGCAAAGCATCATTTTACGGCATTGAGCCGAGTGGAATATGCGGTGCCATCGGTAAAGTGGAGTTGGGCAGATGTCGCACAAGAGGTTCAGCAGCATGAGCAAGCGCTGGTAATTTTGAATACTCGCAAAGATGCGTTGGCTGTGTTAGATGCTATGGATACAGGTGAGGCAGATGGGGTATTTCATCTATCCACATTGTTGTGTGGTCAACATCGACGTAAAGTGTTACAGCAGGTGCGCGATCGCCTTAATTTTAGTCATCCTCAGCCTTGTACCCTTGTATCCACACAGGTGGTAGAGGCAGGTGTAGATCTAGATTTTCCAGTAGTATATCGGGCGATCGGGCCGTTAGATCGGATTGTCCAGGCAGCGGGACGTTGTAATCGGGAAGGGCGCAGACTGGAAAAAGGACAGGTTATTGTGTTTTATCCCCAAGATGGCAAAATGCCACATGGAGAATATCGCAAAGCCTTTGAGGAAACCTCGATTTTGCTGAATTGTGAAAATCTTGACTGGAATGATCCGAGTATCTTTGAGGATTATTTTCGGCGGCTGTATCAGGGGTTAAATACGGATGCGCAGGAGGTACAAAAATATCGGGCGGCGTATGATTTTCCAGAGGTGGCAGCGCGTTTTCAGATGATTCCAGATGATACGACAGCCGTATTGGTGGAATATGATGATCGGGCTGGTGAGATAGTTCAGCAGGTGCGGCGGCGCGGCTTGCGGGCAGGAGATGTGCGATCGCTCCAGCCTTATTTAGTTAGCTTGCGAAACCGAGACTTTAAGACCACAGAGGAATTGCGGGAGGAGATTGCGCCGGGAATTTGGCTTTGGTTAGGTCATTATGACAGGCGGTTAAAAGGGATTGCAATTGGGGATGAGGCGATCGTTCGTGATCCGGCGGATTTGATTTGGCAATAAAATATGCGGGATGGGACGATCCTTAAGCAACTGCTTTAACAGATCCCCAATAGTGATAAGGTGAAATCGCATAGGCATCTAAGTGTGTTTCGCTTAGATGAGGATTGGAACACGTTCATGATACTGGCTGATAGTAGGGGGCTTTTGCCCCCAAAAAAATAGTAAGTTTGATACTTTCACGTTATGATACTGGCAGCAGCTTAAATTACTGGAGAGGCAAATTCTGTGTCTATTGAATCGAAGAACCAATCAACCTATTTCTTTAGGCAATTACGAGCTTTGCAGAGCAGGGCTGAAGCGCTCCAGCAAGATATTTCTGACATTGAATCATTGGTTAGTCAAATTGTGACAACTCAAGAAAATCAAATTTGTGAGATGCAAAGCTTGGTGAATCCATATTCTAATTATGGCGAGGCAATATGCAATCAACGTGAGAGTTTTGGGAATTATGACTAGAGGAATCTACGATTTCGTAGATGGTCAGAGTTCATGTTTACTATACGTAGAATTACTACCGACGTTTTTTCAAGCTCTTGAGGCGATCGCAATAACCTCTGAACCAATATTACGTCTGGGAATGTCGTGTACCCTTGTTTAGAGGATATCAATGAGTCCACCGTTAATGGTGAAAGTTTGGGCTGACTACGCTTGCTTCACCCGTCCAGAATTTGGGGCAGAGCGCGTGAGTTATCCGGTCATGACTCCGAGCGCAGCAAAAGGCGTTTTGGAAGCAGTGTTTTGGAAGCCAGAATTTTGTTGGAAGGTACGAGAAATTGAGGTGCTGAAGCCGATTCAGCATTTTTCGATTGTGCGGAACGAGATTAATAGTTGGCAAAGTCCAAGTTCTGCTAAGAGCGAAAACTATCGCTATTTTGCGGATGACGATCGCGCTCAACGCCATACGTTAGGATTACGTGATGTGGCATATCTAATTAAAGCTGATGTTGAACTCAAAGCTCACGCCAACGAGAACGAGGCGAAATATCGAGATCAATTTCGGCGGCGAATCAAAAAAGGGCAGTGTCACCATCAGCCCTATTTAGGAACACGCGAGTTCAGCGCTTTCTTCGGCGAACCCGAACCGGATGATCATCCCATTTCCTACAGCGATGAGTTGGGCTTGATGCTGCTAGACGTAGAATTTACGGTCACTACTGATTCACCAACACTAGAATATTTTACTCACGATGAATCAGGTGCAAGAGTGACCAAGGGCAAAGCTCAGCCCAAGTTTTTTCGAGCACGGTTGGACAATGGTGTATTAAGTGTGCCGACATGATTCTTTCTAAACTCAAAGATTACGCTGAAAATCGCATGAGTTTGCCGCCGACCATGTATGGCGAAACAAAGGTGGCATGGTGGATTAGCTTGACCGAAGCAGGTAATTATGAGGGCATTGTCTGCCTCAAAACGAAAGAAGCCAAGCGAGGGACACCGACCATTGCACCGCACATTGGGCGGACGGTTGGCGTAAAGCCTAAGCTTTTGGCAGATACGGGCGAGTATGTTTTGGGGATTGGACGAGCAACGTCTAAGCCTGAACGCGTGGTGGAATGTCACGAGCAATTTAAGCAATTGCTGCAAACTTGCGTTGATGTGACTCAAGAACCTAGCGTTCAAGCTGTTTTACGATTTCTCAATTCTGATGAATTGGAGCCAGTTAAAGCAGAATTACTGAAGCACAAAGATTTTGATCCTAGTGAAGTGGTGACCTTCCGGGTAGGGGCGATTATTCCGGCTGCTGCTGACTACAGGCTAAAACGGGTGGAGGAGTTTTGGGGGAAATACACGGCGAGTGACAGTGGAGACGAATCCGGGGGCAAAAATCCGATCATGACTTGCTTGGTTACGGGTGAGGAATGCGTGGTTGAAGCCCGATTGCCGTTTCTGGTGAAAGGTTTAATTGGGGGGCAACCTTCTGGAACGGCTTTGGTTTCAGCGAACTCTGCCCCCTTTATGTCTTATGGCTTGCAGAATTCACTGACTTCTCCGATCTCTCGTGATGCGGCAGAAAAGTTTGCTAAAGCGTTAAATGGGTTGATTAGTGATCCACAGTCGCGGATTTATATTGGCTCAACTGCTTACGTTTTCTGGACTAGAGAGAAGACGGCGTTTAGCCCACTAGCTTATTTAAGTCAGCCTAAAGCTGAAGAAGTAGAAGCCTTGTTCAAGTCACCATTCAACGCTCAACAGTCTTTGAGCTTAAATGACGAGAAAGTTAACAAGTTCTATGCGTTGGCACTCACTGCTAGTAACGCGAGAGCAGTAGTAAGAGATTGGCTAGAAACAACGGTTCCTAATGTTCAGGAAAACCTGCATCGATGGTTTCAATATCAACAGTTAGTTGATGCCTATGGTGCAGAGTCGCGTCCGTTCAGCGTTTATACTTTGGCGGCTAGTGTCTACCGAGATGCTTCTAAGGAAATGCAGGCTTCTGCACCGATGGCGTTGATTCGTTGTGCTTTGCATGGCGATCGCCTCCCTGATGATTTGCTCATGAAATTGATTCGCCGTAACCGGGTCGATGAACAGAAAATTAACTATCCGCGTGCAGTGTTGCTGAAGCTGATTTTTTCAAGTGATTTAAAACGAAGAGACATGATGACGAATATGGAACAGTTAAATCCCAATCCTAATTTACAGGGGAATGACTTAGCAGCTTACTCTTGTGGGCGATTGTTAGCAGTACTGGAAGCGATTCAGCGATCGGCGATCGGATCGGTCAATGCATCGTTGACCGATCGCTACTATGGGGCAGCATCTAGCACGCCCAGCGTTGCCTTTCCGCCGCTGCTACGAGGCGCAAGGGCACACTTTTCTAAGCTGCGGAAAACTACACCCGGAACTTGCAAAGCTCTGGAAGAGAGAGTTGAAGACATTACGCTGAGATTGCCCATGTTCCCAAAGACGCTGAATTTGCAGCAGCAGGGGCTATTTGGGTTGGGGTATTACCACCAACGAGCGGGCGATCGTGCAGCGGCAAAAGCCAAAGCTGAAGCGACTAAAGCTGAAAAATAGCGGCAAGGTTATTCTCATTTTTGTTTCAAACTCATCCGTAAGATATTCCTCATGACTCACCATCTCAATCCCAGCTACCGTCACGATTTTGTTCTTTTGTTTGATGTTATCGATGGTAATCCCAACGGTGATCCCGATGGTGGCAACATGCCTCGTACCGATGTCGAAACCTCTCAAGGTTTAGTGACGGATGTTTCTCTCAAACGCAAGGTGCGGAATTACATTGCAACCTATGCCGAATATGAGGCGGCTGAGGGAGAAAAAGAACGGTTGAAAATCTTTGTGGAACATCATGGTGTTTTGAATGACCAAATCCGTCGGGCTTATGTGGCGGAGGGTATTGCGATCGGAAAGTCTGCTAAAGAAAAAGTAGACGATAAAGTTCTGGCAGCGTTGCGGGAAGTGCAGCCCTATCTACCGCCTGCGTTTAAGTTTGTGGATAACGATGAAGAATCGGGTGAGGTAGATGCAACGCTGGAATACAGTGGTGAACTTTCAGAAGATGAGCTGAAAGTTTTCTATGAACTGGATACGGTTGCAGAATTGTTCACCCAAACTAAGGCACTGAGCAAGTTTATTAAAGACTTGGTGAAAAAAGCGGGTAAGCCCGACAAAAATCGTGCCAATGCTGAAAAGGCGAAAAAGTGGATGTGTGCCAACTTCTATGATGTGCGGATGTTTGGGGCGGTAATGTCTACAGGGCTGAATGCGGGACAGGTTCGGGGCGCAATGCAGCTAACGTTTGCGCGATCGCTTGATCCGGTGCAGCCAGTTGATTTGGCGGTGACTCGTGTTGCAGTAACCGATGCGAAAGATCGAGAAAAGCTGCAAACCATTGGGCGTAAGACTTTAATCCCTTATGGCTTGTACAAAGGTTACGGCTTTTATTCGCCGTGCTTAGCTGATCAAACGGGTGTAACCGCTAAAGATCTCGAACTGTTCTGGGATGCGCTGGTCAAAATGTGGGAGTTCGATCGCTCCGCCAGCCGGGGAATGATGGCTCCGCGTGGGCTATATGTGTTTAGTCATGAGTCGAAACTGGGCAATGCTCCGGCGCACAAATTGTTTGAGCGAATTGCTGTAGCGTTAAATCATGAAGGCACGGTTCCTCGTCAGTTTGGAGATTATGGGGTGACGATTGATGATGTCAATCTGCCTAGCGGTGTGCGTCTGACGCAGTTGGTGTAAGCAGTATGATGGAGGCAGTTGTCGTCTGGGAGATTGAGCCATGTTAGAGCGATCGCTCTCTGAAGTTGAAGCAACTGATTTGTATGAGCAAGACTTCTTCCTATGGACACAGCAGATGGCGACTGCCCTGCGAGAAGGGCGATTCGATCAGCTTGATATAGAAAACTTGGCGGAGGAAATTGAGAGTGTGGGGCGATCGGAAAAACGTGAGTTGGCTAGCCGTTTACGAGTGTTGCTGATTCATCTACTGAAATGGCAGTTTCAGTCTGAGCGCCGCAGCCATAGCTGGCAATCGACGATTACCGAACAACGCATTCAGCTTGAGTTGGTTCTGGAAGATAGCCCCAGTCTCAAAGGACTCGTTCCAGATCTGCTTGAGGGAGCCTATCAACAAGCTCGTGTAAAAGCAGCGGATGAAACCCAACTGGCGATCGCTACTTTTCCTGAACAGTGCCCCTATGCTTTGGTAGATGTGCTGCGTTCAGATTTTTGGATTGATGCTCCCGATGTTGCCCAATAACGGCTAAATAATTTATGGCTTTCGATGAGATGGAGTATGTGATGCTGAGTGCACTTCAGCATTTTGTGTTTTGTCCTCGGCAATGTGCATTGATTCATATTGAACAATCTTGGACAGAAAATATTTATACGCTGCGAGGATTGCGGGTGCATGAGAAGGTTCATACGCCGGGGGATGAGGCGATCGAGGAGGGCATACGTGTGGAGCGATCGCTACCACTCTACTCTCACAAGCTAGGTCTGAAAGGGATTTCGGATGTGGTGGAGTTTTCCCCAGACGGTAGACCTTATCCGGTGGAGTATAAGGCGGGTTCCAAAAAGGGACGGGATGCCGATGATGTCCAGCTTTGCGCCCAGGCGCTGTGTTTAGAAGAAATGATGGGCTGCGAAATTCCTGCTGGGGCAATTTTTCATCACGGATCACGGCGGCGGCGGGAGGTGCAGTTTGAGCTAGCGCTGCGGCAGTTGACGTTGCAAACGATTTTAGACACGCGCGCGATGCTGCAAGCGCAACAATTACCGCCGCCTGTGAATGATCCGCGTTGTGAAGATTGTTCGTTAATTGAAACCTGTATGCCAGAGGCGGTGAAGCAGTTTGAGTCTTCTGCTAAACGGCAACGTTTATTTGAGGTGACTGAGGAATGAAGCAGATTTTAAATACGCTGTATGTGCAAACTCAAGGTTCATATCTGCGGCTTGATCATGAGACATTGAAGGTGGAAGTTGAGAAGGAAATGAAGTTCCAAATTCCGTTGCATCATTTGGGTGGAATTGTGACATTTGGTAATGTGCTGATGAGTCCATTTTTGATTCATAAGTGCGCAGTAGATGGGCGAAATGTGGTGTGGTTGACAGCGTATGGAAAGTTTAAGGGGCGGCTGGTAGGAGCGACGACGGGGAACGTGTTACTACGGCGATCGCAGCATGAAACGGTGAGTGATGCAGAGAAGGCGTTGGCGATCGCGCGGTGTATGGTGGCGGGAAAGCTACAAAATGCGCGAAATGTGGTGATGCGATCGGCGAGGGAGGCAAAGGGGGAGGCAGATCAGTCGATGCTGAAGCTGGCGGCGCAAGTCCAAGCGGAGGGGATTCGCAGTGCAGAAACGGCAGCGGATTTGGATAAATTGCGGGGGGTAGAAGGTTATGCAGCACGGGCTTATTTTGGTAGTTTTACCGCGATGATCCGGCAGAACCGAGAGGCGTTTGAGTTTGTGGAGCGATCGAAGCATCCGCCGCTTGATCCAATTAATGCGCTGTTGTCATTTACCTATACCTTATTGACAAGCGATTGTGTGTCGGCTTGTGAAAGCGTGGGGTTAGATCCGCAAATGGGTTTTTTACATGCGGTGCGTCCAGGAAAGCCTTCGCTGGCGCTGGATTTGATGGAGGAGTTGCGATCGTTGATGGCAGATCGATTAGTGTTGACATTAATTAATCGGGGGCAGATTACGCCGGATGATTTTACAGAGCGTCCGGGTGGAGCGATTTCTTTAAGCGAGGAGGGGCGCAAAACACTGCTGGCGGCGTATCAGAAGCGCAAACAGGAGGAGATGATGCATCCGATTGTAGGGCATCGGATGCCGTTAGGTTTGGTGCCCCATGTGCAGGCGCGTCTACTGGCAAGACATCTACGGGGAGACGTACCAAGTTATCAGCCATTTATTTTACGGGCTTGAGCAATGGATATTTTGGTGTCATACGATGTCAATACGGAGACGAAGGCAGGGCGAAATCGGTTGCGGAAGGTGGCAACGCTTTGTAAGAACTATGGTCAACGGGTTCAGTTTTCGGTGTTTGAGTGTCGGGTGAATGAGGCGCAGTATGAGATGTTCCAAGCCCAGTTGGTTCAAGTGATTGATAAGCAAACAGATAGCATTCGGTTTTACCGTTTATTGGCTCCAAGAGAGCGATCGGTATTGTCGTTTGGGGTAGACAAGTATACAGATTTTGATGAACCCCTGATTTTATAGCGCGAACCTATAGCGGGAGTCTTTTTCCCAGGAGGTTCGCGAAGGCTTATAAGGACTGGATTTGAGTAGTATGGCTGTGTTTTTGAGAGGAGCATATAATGATGATTTTGGTAGGTTCGCGGAGGAATTGGCTGAAATGTTTGACCTGTAAGGGTTTAAAATAAACGCTATTGCGCCCAGCTTTCGGGCTGGGTGAGGATTGGAACTTAACCGTTAATAAGAACTACGAGCATATCGTTGTAGATTGCGCCCAGCTTTCGGGCTGGGTGAGGATTGGAACTACATAGTCTTCAGGCTTGATCTCTGCAATAACCGCATTGCGCCCAGCTTTCGGGCTGGGTGAGGATTGGAACTATTAACTGGGTAGACGGTTTACTTATCCCTAACTGATTGCGCCCAGCTTTCGGGCTGGGTGAGGATTGGAACCCTGTCCTATCGGCGGGTAAAGACTCAGCTATAGTAAATTGCGCCCAGCTTTCGGGCTGGGTGAGGATTGGAACTTTGTGAGCGGGGTTGCCTGATTTTCTAAGTTTTTTAAGATTGCGCCCAGCTTTCGGGCTGGGTGAGGATTGGAACGCTAGAAGTTGTTCTATCCATAGGTCTACTGAATTGCGCCCAGCTTTCGGGCTGGGTGAGGATTGGAACCCTCAACCAGTTACTCCATTCTTACCCCCCTCTAAAATTGCGCCCAGCTTTCGGGCTGGGTGAGGATTGGAACCGATAATGGTGAGCGAAATTTCGACAATAATCTATATTGCGCCCAGCTTTCGGGCTGGGTGAGGATTGGAACACGACAAGCTTTCAGCAGTTGAAAAGCTAATGAAAATTGCGCCCAGCTTTCGGGCTGGGTGAGGATTGGAACCAATCTCCATTAGTTAGCCAAATCGCCAACCGACGATTGCGCCCAGCTTTCGGGCTGGGTGAGGATTGGAACAAAAAGATCATAAGCACGGGGTAGATCGGATTTACGATTGCGCCCAGCTTTCGGGCTGGGTGAGGATTGGAACCGTTGATCTCTCGGATGGTTGGACCCTAAACGTTCATTGCGCCCAGCTTTCGGGCTGGGTGAGGATTGGAACCGTTTAATGATCCACAAAATCCAGGTTAGGGGTCATTGCGCCCAGCTTTCGGGCTGGGTGAGGATTGGAACTCAAGAACGAGATGCTGCGAATGGTGTATACTCGGTTATTGCGCCCAGCTTTCGGGCTGGGTGAGGATTGGAACAAAATGAACGCCTTCGTCAGTCCGCATTTGACTTTATATTGCGCCCAGCTTTCGGGCTGGGTGAGGATTGGAACACAAGTGAGGCAACCTACTAGCATCGGCACTCCTCCATTGCGCCCAGCTTTCGGGCTGGGTGAGGATTGGAACCTATGGCTCTGGCAGCCGTGCCAAGCCCGATCGCCATTGCGCCCAGCTTTCGGGCTGGGTGAGGATTGGAACTATTGTTACATCAAAATTTGTGCTAACTCGCTGGCAATTGCGCCCAGCTTTCGGGCTGGGTGAGGATTGGAACAATATACAAACAGGCGATCGAATAGAAACGATCGATTGCGCCCAGCTTTCGGGCTGGGTGAGGATTGGAACAATATTTCCAGTCCAGCAAACGAAATACTTGTTTATTGCGCCCAGCTTTCGGGCTGGGTGAGGATTGGAACCTTCCCAACGATCGCCCCTACTGAATCTACTGGGATTGCGCCCAGCTTTCGGGCTGGGTGAGGATTGGAACTAGATGATCGCCCGGTTGAGTTGCTGCGCGGCGTTATCAATTGCGCCCAGCTTTCGGGCTGGGTGAGGATTGGAACAAGAATTGCTTTTAACTCCTTGTCAGGCTTGATCAAATTGCGCCCAGCTTTCGGGCTGGGTGAGGATTGGAACCAACTGTTTTCTCAAAATCTCACAAATCTTTGATTGCGCCCAGCTTTCGGGCTGGGTGAGGATTGGAACCTATCTCTACAAAACGCTGCAAGTTTACGAGGTGGATTGCGCCCAGCTTTCGGGCTGGGTGAGGATTGGAACACATCCGGGCTAAGGGCGATATCAAGTTTTACTCAATTGCGCCCAGCTTTCGGGCTGGGTGAGGATTGGAACTCTTCAGATTCTGCCTCTAGTATTAGCTCCATGGATATTGCGCCCAGCTTTCGGGCTGGGTGAGGATTGGAACAATTAATATCGATCGCATCTGTTCGAGGTTTGCGATTGCGCCCAGCTTTCGGGCTGGGTGAGGATTGGAACCACATCGATCGCCCCCATTATCGCAGAGCGATCGAAATTGCGCCCAGCTTTCGGGCTGGGTGAGGATTGGAACCCAAAATAGCGATTACCAGCAGATGTAGCATGATCTATTGCGCCCAGCTTTCGGGCTGGGTGAGGATTGGAACCATTGGTGGATTTTCATGCTGTCTACCGCTACCACGAATTGCGCCCAGCTTTCGGGCTGGGTGAGGATTGGAACTAAATAGTATTTAGTTTTTATGTACTCATATCATCAATTGCGCCCAGCTTTCGGGCTGGGTGAGGATTGGAACTTTCGCTGAGGGCGCGCCCCTTCGGAGCTAAGGTATTGAGGATTGGAACACCACCACGGGAACCTTGCGGGTGGCAATATTAAAAACATTGCTCTAGCTGCTGCTTTCTTAGCCCCAAATGCCAATGGAACGACTGGAATGAAGCACCTACTCAAGGCAGCCCGTCGAGAGTATCAAAAATTAGGGCGCAATTGTGATAGGTATCGCAGCGTTGAAAGTTGAATGGGTGTGAGGGGGTATAGCGAGGTTAAAGTAGACAACCTAACCTCAGTTTGACTACTACGCCACTACCTGCGGCTGATACCGAATTCCGGATTGTTTGAGGCGATCGAGGGCTTGTTGAAGGCGATCGCAATCTGCAATTAAGCTAATTCGTACGTAGCCTTCACCGCCTGCCCCAAAGGCATTACCTGGAGTAACGACAACGCCAGTCTGTTGTAAGACTGAAAGGGCAAAGTCTGTGGAGCCCGTATCGGGTGGGCAGGGAACCCAGAGGTACATAGTGGCACGAGTCTTAGGAATATCCCAACCCAGTTCGCCTAACCCCGCAATGAGGAAGTCTCGGCGAGTGCGGTAGCGGGCTTGCACTTCGTGGAGGTACATGTCGGGGAGTTGCAACGCCGTTTCTGCTGCGGTTTGAATGGCAGAAAAGATGCCGTAGTCCATGTTGGTTTTGAGAGTGCGCAGCCCTTGAATAATATGACGATTGCCGACAACGAAGCCCACGCGCCAGCCTGCCATATTATAGGTTTTGGAGAGAGTATGGAATTCGACACTGATGTCTTTAGCGCCAGGAATTTCGAGGAGGCTAGTAGGTTGGTAGTTGTCGAAGGCAAGTTCGGCGTAACACAGGTCATGAACTAAAAGAATTTCGTGGCGACGGGCAAAGGCAACAACGTCTTCAAAGAATTCGCGGGGAGCGGTGGCGGCGGTGGGGTTGCTCGGATAGTTAAAGTACAGGACTTTGGCTTGTTGTGCGACGCTGTCAGGGATGGCGGCTAGGTCGATTAGCCAGTCGTTTTCAGGTTTAAGAATGAGTTGGTGAATTTTGCCGCCTGCAATCAAGGGGCCCCGAAAGTGGGCGGGGTATGCCGGACTGGGGACGAGGACGAGGTCGCCCGGGTTAATGTAGGCGATCGCCAGATGGGTCAAGCCTTCTTTGGAACCGAGGAGGGGCAACGCTTCGCCATCGGGGTCAAGCTCTACGTCATAGCGCCGTTTATACCAATTTGTGATGGCGCGGCGGAAGCTAGCGGTGCCTTCAAAAGGCGGGTAGCCATGGTTAGCAGCGTTTTGGATGGCGGCGATCGCGGCATCAACAATGGGTTGCGGGGTGGGACCATCTGGATTGCCCATGCCAAGATCGATCAAGTCCAGACCTTGTTCGCGGGCGTTTGCCTTAAGTTCATCCAAACGGGCAAATACGTAGGGAGGAAGGGCTTTAAGGCGATCGGCAGGGGAGATCCAGTCTAGGTTCATGATAGTACGGCGGGGAGAGAGGAAAAATCAGAGTCCTGGGTGCGCGGAAAGGAGCAAGGGGCAGTAGTGGAAACCATAGCAGCCATAAGCTGGGCAGGAGCGACCGCAAAGGGCAGACGATGAATGTCTGAGCCTTCCTGGCAGGTTATTTCAGCCGATCGCCTTAACTCAGCAATGGTAACCCCATCTAGTCCTAAGTGGCTCAAAGTCTGGGGTAAACCAACTTCGGTATAAAACTTGAGCAACTGTTGGCGTGAGGTGGCTGCGAGTAGGTTGCCTTGTAGCATTTCTTCAAGACGCAACTGTACCAGAATGCCGTAAGCGACTTTTTCACCATGCAGGGCATCATGGCTTTGCAATAGATGGGTTAACCCATTGTGAACAGCATGGGCTGCGACGGTACGGCACTGTGCGCCGCCCAGTCCACCAATCATTCCTGCCATCAGCACTGAGGCATCTACAACTTCTCGCCACAGGTGACTACCAGGGACTTCTAAGGCAGCAACGGATTTTTGAAGAAGCAAATCTCGCAAGACCCTAGCCTGTTGGACGGCAGCGATGACGAGAGTGTGATCGGAGTGTCCACTGCTGATAGAGGCTTCGTACCATTTGGCAAGGGCATCACCAATACCTGCAACCAAGGTGCGCTGAGGAGCGGTTTGAATCAGGTCGTAGTCCAGAATAAGGAGGTCAGGACATCTCATTAAGCTGACATCATACTGAAACGCGCCTTGGTCGGAGTAGACGTTGGAGAGGGCTGTCCATGCCGCGCAGGTGGCGGCGGAGGTCGGAATGGTGACGATGGGGAGTTGAGATTGGTAGGCGACTAATTTTGCGGCATCAAGGGCTTTACCGCCGCCAACACCAATGATGAGGTCGGCTTGATGGCTAGCGATCGCCTCTTTCAGTCTTGCTAAGCCTGTTTCACTACAGTTGCTGCCGTAGGAAGCTTGGGCAGTTTGCAGCGACTGATCTCTAAAGAGAGGCTGGAGAAAGGGCTGGGTAATTGCCAGGGTACGATCGCCGCCTATCACCAGAGGACGCTGACCGAAGCGGGCGATCGCAGTGCCGCACTGGTTTAAGATGCCGCTGCCGCGCATGACCTGAGCAGGAGCGATCGTTAGGGTGGGATAGTCAGTTACTGTGCTGATATTCAGTGATGAGTCATTCAGCGATGAATTTGTCATTGAGTGAAACCCCAGGAACTTAATTTTGAGGTAGAAATTACTTTACTACACAGAGCTATTTTTTAGCTTAACAGTTCTGTACTTTAGGCTACCGTCAAGGGCTTGTCCTGGGAATTTTAACGGAAATTGATAGGGCTACGCCTTAGATTCTTTTGCCGCTTGGTTGATTTTGGCGATCTTTGCTAAATTTTCGGGATAGAGCTTCACTCTTAAGGGAGCTTCTTTGCTGTCACTCAGCGATCGCCGCAACTCTCCTAAATATAAAGGTTGGGAAAGTCCTTCTTTAACATGAATCATCGTGCGTGCCCGAATCAGCATTTCTTCCCTGCCTCGCCCTAATCTTCCGGGGGAGAATAGGTCGCTGGAGGCTTGCTGCAATGTTGCGGTGAGTTGCGATTCGGTAACAGTGGGAGCAACGACAATAGTGGCTATGTTGGAGCCACCATCGTAGACGGTGGTGAAACGGGCGGCACCCGGAACAACAGTGCGAGTAATGGGAACAACGCTGAGGGCAAATAAACCAACGGTAAAGACAACCATGAAGCCAGTTGCGCCGACTAGACGGAACCGAAAGCCCCATTTAAACAAAAAGCTGATGCCTGTGACGACAGCGCAAACAGCAGCAAAAATCGCTGACCATTGGGTGTAGGTAAGGAAGTCGGAAGTGGATGGCATGGTTACTCGTTGGTGACGAAGCCGACAGGCTGGGGAGTGGAGGTTTCGATCGCCGCCTTCAGGGTGTGCCACGAGAGGTTAGCACATTTGATGCGCACTGGAAACTGGGCAACGCCGCGCATGGCGTTGAGTTTGCGAAATTCTTGGGGAAATTCGGCTTCACCTTTCATCATGGATTGGAAGCGCTGCACCATCTCGGCGGCTTCGGTGAGGGTTCTGCCTCGAAGGGCTTCTGCCATTAGGTCGGCGGAGGAGATGGCGATCGCACAGCCTTCGCCTTCAAATTTGACATCTTCGATGCGATCGCCATTGATCTTCAGGGTCAATTCAATGGTGTCGCCACAGGAGGGATTGTGCCCTTTTTGGTAGCGATCGGCGGGATCGGTTTTGCCTTTGTTCCGAGGTTTTTTGTAGCGCTCTAGAATGACCTGTTGATACAGATCGCGCATGTTATCCAAAGACATAGTGGGGGTTGCTGAAGGTCTACGATTCTATCTCCATCCTATCAGCATCGCTGAATTTGGGGGGTGGATGGAGGCTAGGCGGAAGGATTCTATAGGTACAATCTTCTCTAGGAGATAACTGGGCGATCGTCAATGGAAAATCAGCTACTCATCCGCAGTATGCAAAACTGCTGCGTACAATTGACTACTGACTCGAAGATCCGCTGTCTCAATCAACTGATCCACAAGGGGTTTAATAGTTGAAATCAAATTACTGCGTTTGGCTTGTAGCAAAACGCCTAACAGACCAGTTACGTTAAGTCCATAGTTGATTGCCAATTCTCTGCCTCGACGCTCATCCATCAAGATCAGGTCTGCTTTGAGTTCTAGCGCCAAAATAATTGCTTCGGCTTCACCTAAATCAATACTGTCTTGATTAGCTCGAACGACTATAACGCTCTGGGCATTAGCAACTGTTTGAGTTTGAATCCAAGCAAGAGTCTGGACTTCGATCGCGCCAGGAACAACTTTATCCACAGCTACCATTTCGTTGTAAACGGCTAGAGGAATAACAATGGTTGCGTAAAGTTACTGCAACAAATCTAACCGACTAATTGCTGCGAGGTTTGTGATAGGTGAGGTATCACTGACAACAATCACAGCAAGCCCAGCATTTGCAATGTTTTAACATCCAATTGAAAATCTTCTACATCATAGTTAATATAAAGCCCGCGTTTTGCCAATTCGTGCTGGAACTCAATGACCGTCAGCCCAGTCCAAGCAAGAACTTTGCCACTGCTAATTTTTTCCTGCTGATATAGCATGATGGCAATTTCCAGCTTCAGTTCATCCTCAGTCATTTGGGTTGCTTGGAGGATGTCATCAGGAATCACAACGCTCATGGGTTTTTGTTGAAGATAACTGGGTAGCCTACGATATCTACAAAGATAAGCGATATTGAGCAGTTTTTAGAGCATACAAGCAAGTGAGTAGATATGAAGAAAACTAGACTGATCTGCCGCTAGCTACCCAATACTTCGGTATTGAGTGGACTCAAGCCGCCTGTGGAAGGTTAAAGGTTGCTTACTGCTGCGTTTTATTGTTCGATCGCCTTATCACTTTTTCGTAAATCGACATTAGCTGCCGATAGTTTGTTTCAGGTGTGTAGTGTTGTTCGTAGGTCGATCGCGCTTTTCGTCCCATGGCTAACATGCGTTCAGGGTGGGCGATCGCCCAGTTAATTTTTTCGGCTAAATCTTGAGGATTTCCTGCTTCAAACAGCAGTCCGGTCTGCCTATCTTCAACAATTTCTGCTATGCCACCGAGTCGTGATGCAATGACAGGAACTGAGCAAGCAAAAGATTCAATCATCGATAATCCGAAGGTTTCGTACCAGACAGAGGGGAAAATTAGGAATTGAGCTTTTTGCATTAAGGCTAAAACTTCTGGCTTCTTCTGCCAGCCTAAAAACTCAATGCGGTGGCTTAAGCCTGCCCGTTGCACCTGTTGCTGAAGGCTGTCTTTAAGGATGCCATCGCCAACGATTTTAAGAGGGATTTGAATATTTTGAGTAATATATGCATCAATTAAGGTGGTGATGCCTTTCTCTGACCACAAGCGTCCAACATAAAGGGCGTAGCGATCGGACTGAGAGGGAGGCAAGATAACGGGATCGAAGAGAAAATTGGGTTTGACGTGGATTTTGTGGGAGGGTAAGCCAATTTGCTCCATTTTGGCTTTTTGAAAGGAAGTAAGGGTAATGTAGGCATCGACTTTTTCGTGCCAAGTACGACGAATGTTATGGATAGCAATCATGGTGGCGATGGCGAGACTCTCCGGGAGAGAGTCGCGGTAGCAACGGTGAACAATTCCGGCTAAAGGAACGGTTTTACCCATGCAGGTTTCACAAACTTTGCCGTCTCGGAACAGATTAGCGCTAGGGCAGATAATACGATAGTTGTGTAGAGTCTGAACGACAGGTACTTTAGCTTCTGAACAGGCATCGTATAGGGAAGGGGATAAAATCGGAAAGAAGTTATGAACGTGAACAATATCAGGGCGAAACTGCTGGATTCTTTCTTGGAGACGCTGTTTACTCTCGAAGGAATAAACGACAGAAGCCGCAGCTTTGGCTTTACCGATCGCCCCTTTAATGGATTGATTGTCAGCTTCTAAAACGGCGATCGCATGGTCATGAGATTTGAGCAAAGACATTTCGGCTTCTACGACCACATCTTCTCCTGCCTTGACCTGGTAGTGGTTGTGGGCAATCAAAATTCTCATAGGGCATTGTCTGCCAATTGTTCTGCACGTTTTAAGCGAGTCTGCCATTGCAAGCCAATAATGCTAACGACGAATAACATGTAGCCAGGTTCTTCTAACCAGGAAAAGATGCCGCCAAAAATTAGCATATTCAGCACTAGAAACTTAGAAAGACTATCGACACAAATTTTTTGCCAGGTGATGAACCAAAGATAGAAATAAGCGCTGACACCCAGTATACCCAGGTCGCCCCAAATGCCTGCCCAAGAAAAGGTGAGGGAAAACATGCTAGATCCAGTGACGGCGTTGGTCAGATGATTGGTATCATTTTCAGCAAATATAGCGGCGGTAACGGGAGTAGTGGTAACTCCTAAGGGGCTGAGGATTTCTCCATAGTCGGGGATGAGCCAGCCTAATCGTCCGATGGTATGCCCAGGGCCTAAGCCAATGAGCCAGTTGATGGGAGTGGTGAAAGAGCTATTGATAATGTGAAAAACTGAAAGTTTTGCAGCGAAGCTGTCGATTAATAGAGTGATGTTAAGCCAATAGGCTAAAGCTGGAAACAGGTTGACAATGACCCAATAAACGATGGCGATCGCGCCTAAAGTTAGCACAACGTACTTTAAGACCTCAAAGATTTTTTTAAACTTAGTTAGGGTTAAAATAATCATTGAGCCGAGGAATACAACAATGACTTGTTTTGAATCCGACATCGGAAATGTTTGGGGAATGAATGCAACTGCGAGGAAAATTTTAACCCAAAGTGAACGGATCACAGGCTGATTAAAAATGTAGAGAGCACCGGTCAGGGCTACGGCTCCGCCAACGTGATGCCCTGCACCTTGATTTAGGAAAACGCCTTTAATAGCATCAGGACCACCAACAATATCAAGTTTTAGAACAAAGTATTGAACGTAAGCAAACAGCACGTTGATAATGCTGGAGATTATCAGAACCCAATGAAATCGATGAATGCTGCTGTAATTCATTCGTAAGCCGACGATCGCTAGGAGCAAAATGAAGGGTTCACCAAGGAGAAGAAAATCTAACAGGATGTTGATGATGCCTGCGTCATTCCAGAAGGCGCTCGCACTAATAATTAATAGAACGGCGTACAAGCCATAAAGTATTTGAGTTGAGAGGTGAACCTGGAGACGAGAGCGAATGCGAGGCAGCGTGAAAATAAGTAGAAGGAGAGTACAGGCAAAATGGAGAAAGTTGACCGCAGAAGGGACTTTCATTGCCGCTAGTACCCGTGGGTAAAAGGCGACAACAAAAGTGAGAATGATCAAGCTAGAGCTTTTGAAAAGTTGGCGGCTGGTGGCGGAAGGAGGAATGGAATAAGGGCGATCGGGTTGAGAGCCGGGTAAGGAATCGCGGTTGAGCGGAGTATTTTCTAGCACAGGTGTTCAACTCCGCTGGGCACAGGGGAAGTTTGCACAAGAGTTTGGTAAAGCTGCGAGAGTTCTGCTCCCTTAGCTTGCCAACTATAGAGTTCACGCACTCGCTTTTGTCCGGCACTGCCAAGCTGCGATCGGAGTTCCTCGTTGACTGCCAAACGCACCATGGCGGAGGCTAAGCCTCGAACCGCTTGCTGAGGATGGAGGGCAGGAATCTTAATGCCAGTTTGCTCTGTAACCTGGACGGCAGGCCCCCCCAAGTCGAGGCAAAGGACGGGGCGACCCGCTGCCATAGCTTCCATGCAAACCCAACCACCAGAGTCATGGAGACTAGGGTGAACCAGGATGTGACAATCAGCAAGTTTTTCGAGGGTGGCGGCGCGAGCAAGTCTGCCGAAAAATTTGACTCGTGAAGCGACCTCTAGTTCGATCGCCAACGCTTGCAGACGATGCTGTTCTGCTCCGTCGCCCAAAATCCAGTATTCGGCGTTGGGGATATTGGCTTGAGCAAAGGCACGGATGCCCAGGTGAAAGCCTTTCCAATGGAGGAGGCGACCCATGCTAATAAAGCGGATGGGGGTGGCAGATGGGATGGGGCACTGACCGAGTTGGACAATGTCTTCAGTGGATAAGCCAGATTCAGTGACAATTTGGATAGAGCTAGCTCCAAGATGACGGAGGCGCTGAGCGGTATCTTCTGTCGTCGCGCGAATGACAGCGCTGCGTTGTCCTGTCAGGCGAACAAAGGGGTCGAGTTCTCCAAGTCTACGGACGGTAGCTCTTGCCCACTCATAGGCTTTGGCGCGCAGGCTAAAGTCTTGCCAAAAACTAGAGGGAGCGGATTCGCCACCGCCAACTGGGCCCCAGACAAAGGGAATGGGCAGGAAAGAAAGAAAGCTGGGGTTGGAGTATTTGACAAAGGTGACGTGGTGAACAGCGTCGAAGCCAATTTCTTGGTGAAGTTGGCGGGCAACGAAGTAGGCTTGAATTTGCCACAGATAGTAGTGAACTTGCATAGCTCCAGATTCGCCCCAGCGCCAGCCGCCGCCCCAAATTGGCAGGGTAAAGTAAACGAAATGAAGGTTAGGAACAGGGTGGCGATCGAGTTCTGCTTGAATAATGTCGCCGCTTTCATCGGGGCGGGTCAGAACCCAGACTTCGTGGTGTTGTGCCACTGCTCGTACCATATTCCATCCCACTCCAGGTTCTGAGCCTCGACCCGGTTCACAGGAGTATGCCGACATGAGAATTTTCATGGATTCACCTTCTGAGTTACCTTGGAACGGACAGTAGGGGACTGAGGCAGGAGGGATTCGTAGATTTGGGCGATCGTTTCTGCAACGGCTTCCCAGGTGAATACTTTGACTCGTTCTAGCCCTTTTTGAATCAGGGCTTGGCGATAGGTGCTATCCCGCCTCAGATGAAGGAGGGCGGCGGCGATCGCTTCTACGTTAAGGGGATCAATAAGTACGCCCGCATCACCGACAACTTCGGGCATAGCTGAAGTGTTAGCGGTAATAACAGGGGTACCGCACGCCATGGCTTCTAAAAGGGTAATGCCAAAGCCTTCGTGGGTAGAAGGAGCTAGGAGCATATCGGCAGCATTATAGAGTTGCAAGAGGGTGGATTGGTCAGGTTTGCCTAAATAGGTCACGAATGATTGCAGGTTATGGGCTTGAATCCAGGCTTGTTGCTCTGAGGTGAAGTCTTCGCCAACTTTCCAAAATTGAATGGGAATTTGCTGAGTTTTGAGATATTGAATTACCTGCAAAATGGTGATGATATTTTTGCGGGGATGGTTAGAACCTACGTTAAGAAGGCAGGTGGTATCCGGTGAAAGTTGATAATGTTGGCGTAGGGCTTCGCGCTCTAAAGGAAAAAGGGGATGGAAGCCTGATGTGGCGTTGGGAACAACAGTAATTTGAGCCGATGGAATGCCTAAGATCTGGGTGACATCATGGGCAGTTTGTTGGGAAACAGTAACGATGTGGTTAGCATGCTTCATGCCATGGATCGATCGCCGCCAGAGGGCGTTACTAATCCAGGGCGTTTGAACGGAGCCTTGCAGGTTTTGAGGATAAAAATAGTTAATCAAATCATGACAAGTAATCACCATAGGCTGATCCTTTAAAGCATAAGCAATATGTCCATCACTATGATCGATAATATGAACGATGTCTGCTTTGTATAGATGAACGGTACGTGGAAATTTCCAAAAACGCTCATAGTACTTATGAAATCTAGTTTGCCAGGAACGGCTAGAACGACTGAGAGGAACAGGAGCGATCGCTTCTATTTGCCAATCAGGTCGAACGATTGCAAGTCCAGCAATTAAGCCGTTAGCGTAGATATCCATGCTAAATTCGGGCATGGTGCGGACAATTAAGACTTTCACAGGTTTCCTCCTTGCCTCAAGATTTTTCGCCAAAGCGTCATTAGCTTTTGGGCGATGCGATCGTGGGTGTAATGCTGCTGGACGCGGAGGAGACAGTACTGCTGAATTTTTGTTCGCCAAGCAGGGTTTTCGATAAGATCTTGAAGAATTCGGGTTAGGGCAAGGGCGTTGTCCTCTGGAAATATCAGGTCAGGTCGTCCAATCACGTTAGGGATTTCGCCGGAATCGGAACCAATGACGGGAATGCCCATTGCCATTGCCTCAATGAGAACATGCCCAAACTGCTCTTTCCAGGTCGGAGTGGTGCGAGATGGGAGTACTAAGACATCAAATTGGCTCATGACGCTGGGTGCCTGATGATGAGGGATGGCTCCTTGCCACGTAACCCATTCAGATATTCGTTGATCTTGAGCAATTTTCTTGAGGGCAGTTTCGCTGCTGCCAGATCCACAGAGGATCAGGCGGCAGTTGAGGGACTGCGATCGCAACTGGTGCAGAGCCGTGAGGAGAGTATCAATGCCTTTTTCAGGCACTAGACGACCCAGGTAGCCGATGCGAAATTCTGGGGGGTCTGGTTCGACTGCTGGAGCGGTGATAGGGTGGAACAATTCTGGGTCTACGCCCATCTGGGGCATGACTTCAATCAAGCCGCGATAACCCCACTGATGAAGTAAATCTGCGCCATCATGATTTCCGGCAATAACCAGGGAGGCAGTGCTGAGGACAAATTGGCGAATCCAGCGGCGAAGAAGGGGAAGCGATCGCGCTTGGTTTTCCCAGCCAAAAAAGACGAGGGGCATTTGAGTCAGCCGTGACCAGATGGCGAATTCTAAAGCGCAAAGAGAAAAGACTTCTTCTTCCACTTGAATCAGATGGGGCTGAAAATCTCGGAGGACTTGCCAGACGCGCCAAGGCGCATAAAAATGGGCACCGCCACGTCCAGTCAGGGCAACCGGGGCAGCGTAAATTTTGAGTTGGGGATAGGGAGATTCTAGGGGAAGGGTGCGATTCCACTCTAGGGATTTCCAGTTAGAGGGAGCGAGCAAGCCAACGGTGATGGCAGGGGCGATCGATTGGAGGGACGAAGACTGGGAGGATGCAGGGGCGATCGCGTTGAGTTTGCCCTGGTTGATGCCAACCACGTAGGTATGGCTAACAAACAGCACTCGTAAAGCAGCGTCTGTTGCTGTATCTGGATGTGTTAAAGCAACGTGATCCAAAGCAGCCATTTCTCTCTCTTCCAATTCAGGTTAGGTCAATGAGTCTGCATCACTTAACCAGAACTTTGAAGCCATATCAGGAAAAAAGTGAAACTTTCTACGAAAAGTATCGCGGACTTGCTCTAAGTTTTCGGGGTCTGAAGTCAACTAATGTCATAATTTTGTTTCTGCAATTCTGTAAAAAGGGTTCTAGATAAAATAAAGGCGTTGCTAAATGAAAGTATAAAAATTCATTTCCTGAAGCTTTTCTCTCAATGGCTGCTGCTTATAAACCTTATTGCCATAGAAGTCTTTAGGAAGGCATGTCTGTTTGCTCAACTGGAATTTCAATGATAAACCGAGTGCCCTTTCCCGGAGTCGAGTCGCACTCAATCTTCCCATTGTGTTTCTTCACCACAATTTGATAGCTGATGGATAGCCCCAACCCGGTTCCTTTGCCAACAGGTTTGGTGGTGAAGAAAGGGTTGAACAACTTATGCCTGACTGCTTCGGGAATGCCTGCCCCATTGTCAGAAATTTGTATCGCAACTCGTTCAGAATCAATCGATTGGGTTTCAATCCAAATCTTGCTAGGATCGTCTTTTAGTTCTTCAGGCGATCGGGTAGTGTCTTGTTCCTGCAATGCATCGATCGCATTACCAATGATATTCATAAATACTTGGTTAAGCTGTCCAGGAAAGCAACTGACTTTTGGAATTTGCCCGTAACCCTTAATGATTTGAATTTCTGCCTGTTCTACATTTGCCTTAAGCCGATGGTGCAAAATCATGAGTGTGTTATCAATGCCTTCATGCAGATCAACTTCTTTAAAGTCTGCCTCGTCCAACCGAGAAAAGTTGCGCAGAGATGCCACAATTTCACGAATGCGATCGGCTCCTATTTGCATCGAAGAAATAACTTTCGGAAAGTCCTTAGCCAAAAACTCTAAATCAATGTCATTAACTTTCTTTTGCAGCCTAGAATTCGATTGAGGATATTCTTCTTGATAAAGTTTGACTAACTCTAGTAAATCTTGGGTGTATTGATTAGCAGGAGTGCAGTTGCCGTAGATAAAATTAACAGGATTATTAATTTCATGAGCCACACCTGCCACCAGTTGCCCCAAAGAAGATAACCTTTCCTGCTGAATTAGCTGGGCATGTGCCTGTTGCAGTTCTGTAGTACGCTCTGCAATTTTCGCTTCTAAATGAGCACTAAAATTCTTGAGTAAATTATTTTTCTCTTCCAGGGTTATCGTCATGCTGCGAATTTGTAGATGAATCTTGACTCGTGCCAATACTTCTTCATGCTGAAATGGCTTGGTAATGTAATCTACAGCCCCAGCATTTAGACCTCTAATTTTGTTCTCCGTCTCGGACAAAGCTGTCATAAAAATGACGGGAATATTGGAGGTTGCAGGATTAGCTTTGAGGCGATGACATGTCTCAAAACCGTCAATTCCAGGCATCATCACGTCTAATAAAATCAGATCAGGGCGACTATTTTGTGCTTGTTCTAAGCCACTCTCCCCGTCCATTTCAACCAAAATATCGTAACCTGCGCTGCTCAATGCGCTATACAAAACCTCCAGATTAGTAGGAGTATCGTCTATGACTAAAATTGTTTCACCTAAATTGCCACTGACCATGATTTACACCTGTTTTTTAATGGCGAACTAAGACCTGACTCTGCGGTAAACTGTTTCGTTCTCTAACTGTTTCGTTCTCTATGTGGCATCTTGAAGAAACTGCCGAATTCTTTGGATATTAAATCCTCTAGCAAGTTGACTGAGATAATTTACGAAGGGCTGGTAACTTTCATGTTTTCGGGCTAGCTTTTCTAGTTCCTCTTGGAGTCCTTTGATCTGTCCCTTTTTGGCGAATTCTATAAGTGCTGTCAGTTCAGAAATGGGGGGAATCACCATTTCGGTTGTCACTTCACTGCTTTGCACCTTGGTATTTTCGCCGTAAACCCAGTTCAGCGCTAAATGCTTGGCTAACATGCCATAAAGTTCTTCCGTTTCCACAGGTTTTGCTAAAAAATCATTGCCGCCTGCCAGAATGCTCTTTTGACGATCGCACTCGTACACACTCGCGGAAGAGATAATCACAGGGATATCTTTCAGAGGTTCTGTTTGCCGTAGTTGCTCCAGCATCTCCCAGCCATTCATTACGGGCATCGTCAAATCAGAAATAATGAGATCAGGGTAGTGTTGTTTGGCTTGCTCCAGCCCCTCTTGCCCGTTACTAGCTTCTAAAATATCAAAGCCTAGAGATTCTAAAAGAGTTTTCAAAACGGAAAGGTTTTCATCATGGTCATCAACCACTAAAATGCAGCGACGATCGCCTTTGTACCCGAGATTTTTTTTCTGGCTGGCGATCGCCTTTGCCTTCACCCAATCCTCAGCCAGATTGCAATCAAACTCAAACTCAAACACACTTCCAACTCCCCAGTCACTCTGCACCCGAAGAGAACTACCCATCGTTTCAACAATTTTTTGACTAATAGAGAGTCCTAACCCAGTGCCTTCTGCCTGCTTTCTGGTATCTCCAACCTGTTCAAATGGTAGAAAGATTTTCTCTAACTGATCAGGAGTCATCCCTACTCCCGTATCTTCAATTTGAAACCGTAGACGGATGCAGTTCTCCGGTAGGTTTAGCGCTGTGACACGCATTCTGACATGTCCCGCATCTGTAAACTTGACGGCATTGCCCAACAAATTAATCAAAACTTGACGCACGCGCTTTTCATCAATTACAACACCCACGGGCAAGTCAGTTGGGGGTTCGTAAAAAAAATCAATTTTTTTTTGTTCTGCCTTGATCCAACAAATCTCTACAACACCTTGAAGCAAGGACGGGAGATGGCAAGGTTTCAGGTGCAGTTCTAATTTACGAGCTTCAATTTTAGACAAATCTAAAACGTCATTGATGAGAGTTAATAAATGAGAGCCACACTGATGAATGATTTGCACGCCCCGCTGATCTTGTTCAGCGATAGTTTGTGAGCGTTCTAAGATTTGGGCGTAGCCTAAAATGCCGTTGAGAGGAGTCCGTAGCTCGTGGCTCATGTTGGCGAGAAAATCGCTCTTTGCTTGGTTTGCCGAATCTGCTGCTTCCATCGCCTTTTTTAGATCGGCAGTTCGCGCCTCAACTCGAATTTCCAAGTCCTGATTGAGAGTTTCTGCTCGTTGACGAGCCTCTTCAACCGCAATGACTTGGGGCAGCGTTGTCCAACAAGCGATCGCCACTCCCACGAAAGCCACAATAATCAATAAGACTAGAATGAGATTATTGCCCTGACGAACTGCATTTTGCGCGAGCAAGGAACGAAACCCCCAGCCTGCTAAAACTGCGCCACAAAGCAATAGGATCAGGGTAACGACCTGAAACATCAACAGATCTTTAAAGATATTAGGGGCATGAGATTGATATAACTTGATCCACCAGTTGGGCTGGAAGGGAGCAAGTTTAACCCGCCGAATTGATGCATCGAGCAGCATGATAACAATTGGCGAGAACAAGCCAATCAAGAAATCCTGCCATCCCCAAGCCAGCCCTCCCACAAACAATACGATCAATTGCAGGAAGAAAATTCCTAAAGCGAAGCGAGGAGCCAGTACGCCAGGTCTACCGCGCTGAAGCCAAAGCGCAAATTGCATCAGCGTGAAGGAAACAAACCACCCGACATTCCCAACCACAACAATTTGAGCAACATTCCCCCAGAGGAGATACACCATTGACAGCCCAAAGACCAGAGTCAAAGCAGGGCCAAACACCCCCCGAGGTGAAACAACGCTTAAAACTGGCGCGAGGTGCTTGTCTTTGGCAAGTTGATACAAAATTCGCGGACTATTAGAAACTGCCGTTGCCATGGTTAACAGACAAGAAGCTGCCAGCACAAATGTGACAACTAGTGCCGCAGATTGCCCCCAAAAGGGCTTTGCAGCAGTGTATAAATATAAGAACACATCACCCGTTTGATCAAGAGGAGCCAGCCGCAACACGACCCAAGTGCCTGCAATAAAAATCAGAGCGCCCGTCCACCCTGCCACATTTAAAAAACGAAGTGTCTCGATCGGACGACGGCTATCAGCCACAAACGATGATGCAGTTTCGCTACTGTAAGTGACAAATGTTGCAAAAAAGAACCACTTTGCCCAATCAGTAAAACTCATTACGCCCCAGTTCCAATCGGTAGGGAAAAACCCAGGACTCTCGGGAGAAAAAATTAACCAGCCTATTCCTTGCAAGCTAAATGTGACCAGCAACCCAATGGATGGAAGAATAAAGCAAACAAGCAAAATACTCAATGCACGAGTTCCTGTAATGGCTACTCCGAAAGGAAGCAGCATAAAGAATACCCGCATTACAATTGTTGGAATTATAATATTGAAGGGTTCTAAATTAACAGCGACAAGATCGGTGAGAATAATCGCATTGAGGGAAATTGCTGAAACCCAGTTCAGCAGATAGCCAATTGCAGCATAGGTCGCAATAATGGGATAGCGATGCAAGAGACGCGTGATGTAATTAGGAGTACCGCCTGCAATGTTTACCTGATGAATTCCTAAATTTTTGACTTGATAATTAATGAGTACCCCAATGAGTGCTGCTGGAATCCAGACAAAAATGGATTGTACGCCGATCGCAGCTTTAGTTGCCGGAACTAAACCTGTCCAACCTGGAGGGCCTGCCAGTCCCAGTCCCCAAGTTTCTAAAGGATTGAGACTACGGGGCAGATAAGAAGGTGAAGCGGATTCTATCGGGATACTCTGCATGGTGGGCAATGTGAATTTATGTTCTCAGAGAAGAGCGATTGTCTGACCGCTAGAGTACCCCAAATAATAGAATTTCTCTCTCACCACTATTAAAACGCGCAGCGTTGCTGAAATTAGTCATTCGGCAACGCCAAAGATGTCATGCTACGAGACAAGTACAGACATGTTGTTTTCGATCGGCTCATAGCTTTTGGTCGAACGAGGTAGGCGTTGCTTAAACCCACAGAGGATTTCCCAAGAAATAGTGCCAAAGATCCGAGACCACTCTTCTATCGAAAGATGTTCAGTGCCATCTTGGCCAATCAGGGTAACAATTTCACCTTCTTGCAAATCAGGCAGGGAAGTCACATCTAGCATGAGTTGATCCATGGTGATCATACCAACTTGAGAAATTCGCTGTCCTCGTATTAAAACAGTCATTTGATTAGAAAGACGACGAGACACGCCATCTGCATAGCCAATCCCCACAACCGCTAGTCGCGTTTCTTGAGTTGCAATGAACTGATGACCATAGCTGACTCCAGTTCCAGGGGGAATAGTCTTTACCATTGTCACCTTGGCTTTAACCTGGAGAACGGGTTTGAGATCAATCATTCCTTCAAGATGAGAAGATGGCTCAAGACCATACAAAAGCAATCCGACCCTTACCATGTCGTAGTGCAAAGCCGAGTCTTGCAAGGTTGCCGCAGAGTTTGCCAGATGAATCTGAGGTAGAGTAAAACCTTTTGCTGTAATTCGATCGATCGCTTCTTGAAAACGAGAATTTTGCAGATACATGGTGCTGGTATCTGGATCATCTGCAGTTGCTAGATGAGAGTAAATACTGGCAATTTGTAAGTTAGGCAAATGCTCTACCAGTTGCACAAGCTGATGGCTATTTTGCCAAGAGATTCCTAATCGCGACATGCCTGTATCAATACACAGATGTACGGGTAGAGAGCCACTGTACCCAGAAGTTGCCAATGTTGTAGAAAACATCAGGGCTTGTTTCAGTGAACATAAAGTGGGCTGTAATCGCCAATCGGCGATCGTTCGGACTTGACTGGGGGTATTGGCAGATCCTAACAGTATGATTGGCGCTTTAATTTCAGATCTCCGCAACTCAATTCCTTCTGAAATCGTTGCGACCCCTAAACAAGTTGCTCCATGCTCTAACACAGTTCGAGCAACCGTTACTGCCCCGTGTCCGTAGGCATCTGCCTTGACGATCGCCATTAGCTTAGTGGTAGGTGACAGTAATTTTTTGATCTGTTGCACATTATGAATCAGCGCTTCTAGATCAATTTCAACCCAAGCTCGCTCAGTTGGTTGCAACGCTGACCGGGGCGGACGGGGTAAAAACTTATGACGGACAAAATAGGACAGGTAGATCTGTAAAACTTCTGAAGTAATAGCGGGGCAAGTAATGTTAGTTCCTGCCAACCCAGCCTGAGTATTCTGGGTATCAAAGGCTTGGGAGACAAATGTAGCAGCTTCTACGGGTGCTTTCGGATGAGTGCAGCTTTGAGTAAACATAGATATAGCCGGAACCAAAGCATTATCTGAAGGCATGGTCAGAAGCTTTGCCTGCCAGTCTAGATGAGGAAGGACATTGATTGAGTAGCCTAATGTGGCGATCGCACCAATGAGTTGTTCGAGGGTTAATTGGTGAGGACTAACCAGGTGAAACGTTTGTCCCAATAAATCAGATTGATGAGATAAATGGGCGATCGCCTGTGCGATGTAATCGACTGGCGCTAAAGACATTTTCAGATCAAGGTCTGATGCATATCCTAATTGGATAAATCCCTTGATCATTCTGCATATTAAGTTGTCGAGTTGGAATCCACCCGTTTGGCTATGCCCTGTAATCATGCCCAAGCGATAGATACAAACGGGTAAGCCGCGATCGCGGGCAGCAATGACTAGCTTTTCGGCAACCCATTTGCTTTGGGCATATCCCTCCGAATAACCGTCACAATGCTCTAGCTGATTAGATTCTAAGATCAATTCCATTTCCTGATATTCAGGCGCATGAAACACATCAATAGTCGAAATGTAGTGAACTGGTAAAGTTCGGGTTTGGGTAGCCAAACGCAAAACTTCTTGAGTCCCAATGACATTGGCGTTGCGCAGAGCCGTGTAGGGATAAACTAAATTGACGTATGCGCCACTATGATAAATCACATCAATTCGGTCTGCTAATTCTCGAAACTGTTGTTCAGATAATCCAAATAAAGGTCGTGATAAATCTCCTAAAATTGGAATAATGCGAGAACCAAATGAAGGGTGCCAAATGTCGTAGTTTTCTAATGCTTTACGAAGGCGACTGCTTGCAGTTTCCAAGTCATTTGCCCGGACAAGACAGTAAACCGTAATTTGAGGATATTTGAGTAGGAGTTCATGTAGAAGAAAGGCTCCTATAAAACCCGTTGCGCCTGTCAGAAAGATATACTGAAACTCAGATTTAATTAGGGTAACAGGTGCGATCGGGCGAATCGATGGATCTAAGTTTGCATCAGACATTAATTCCGCAGGACTGGTTTTAAATCCTGTATCAACACCAGCCCGTAAAGCTTTAATAATTTCTGCAAATCCAGCAACGGTTGGGGCTTTAAATAAACACTCCAGCGTTAATTCTACTTGAAACATTTCTTTGGCACGCGACAAAAGCATTGCGGCACGCAGCGAATCTCCCCCTGATTCAAAAAAGTGATGGTCAATGCCCACTTCTACGCCCAGAATGCCAGACCAAAGTTGAATGATCTGTTGTTCGAGAAGGGTGCGCGCCGGAATAATTTCTTCCTGTAAATTGAGGGTAGTGATAGGAAGCGCCCGGCGATCGACTTTGCGGTTTGGGGTTAAGGGCAAAGTATCCATGAAAAACACAATGCCTGGAACCATATAATCAGGAAGCTTTTCCTTAAGCCATGAGCGGATCTGAGCCGGACGTAGTTCTGGTGATAGTGAATTTAGAACAACATAAGCAACCAACCGACGGTTTCCTGGAGAATCTTCTACGGCGATAACAGCAGATTCTCGCACATGGGGATGCTGTGAGAGGGTTGTCTCAATATCTCCTAGCTCAATTCGATAACCTCGAATTTTAACCTGGTTATCCATTCGTCCAATCATCTCAATATTGCCGTCTGCTAAAAGACGAGCCGAGTCCCCTGTTTTATAAAGACGAGCTTCGGAATTGGAGCTAAAAGGATCAGCAATAAATTTTTCGTGGGTTAGTTCTGGGCGACCCAGATATCCCCGTGCAACTCCTGCACCGCCAATATAGATTTCGCCCGCTTCGCCGACCTCAACAAGTTCAATCGGATCGCTCTTTCGGCGGGAGCCTTCTTTGACTAAATAAATTTGAGTCTCAGCGATCGCATGTCCTAGTGGCACAGGGCGATCGCTACAATCGACTTGGTGTACCATCGACCATACCGTTGTTTCAGTTGGGCCATACATGTGCCAAAGTGAGGATACTTTATCAAGTAGCTGATTGGCTAAAGCTCTGGTCAAAGCCTCTCCCCCACACAAAACTTTAAGGTTAGGGTTGCCTTTCCAGCCAGCTACTAACACCAACCGCCAAGTTGCTGGTGTTGCCTGGACAAAGGTTACATCAGGGTCGGATAAAATTTGGGATAATCTATTCGCATCGGCAGCAATTTCACGTTCAATCAGTCTAATTCGTGCACCTGTAATAAGTGGTAAATATAAGTCGGGAACAGAGAGATCGAAAGAGACAGTAGTGATCGCTAAGAGGGTATCACTCGCAGTTATTCCAGGTTCTTTTTGCATCGATTGAAGCAGGTTAACCGCTGCACCATGAACAATCTGAACACCCTTAGGTTTACCTGTTGAGCCAGAGGTATAGATGACATAAGCAAGGTTATCTCTTTGAACCTGGCTTTGAGGATTTGTGCTGAGATGGTGAGCAATTGTTTCCCAACCCGAATCAATAAACAAGTTTTGAGCATTATGTTGAGGCATCGTCTGATGCAAGTGCTGTTGTGTCAGCAAAATAGGCACTTGTGCATCCTCTAAAATGAATGCTAAGCGTTCGGGCGGGTAGTTTGGATCGAGGGGAATATATGCCCCTCCTGCTTTAAGAACGCCTAGTAATGCCACAAACATTTCTAGCGATCGCTCCACACAAACCCCAACTAAAACATCAGGCTTTACGCCCAAAGTTTGCAGGTAATGCGCCAGTTGGTTTGCCTTTTGGTTCAGTTCACAGTAGGTCAACTGCTGTTCCTTAAAGACAATTGCCACGGCATCAGGGGTTTTTAACGCTTGCGTTTCGACTAGTTGATGAATAGAAACCCCTATGCTGTCAGAAAACATTGTAATTCTCCGTAAAATCGTTTGTTGAGGTGCAAGACAATAATTGAGATGTTGACAAAGAACATCTCTCAGACCAGCAGTACTAAAACTGGTATATTTTTATTTATCCCGAGGATATATTAAAAGTAACAAAAAGCACTGAAATCTAGTTGTATCAAAAAAAGTCTACTTTCCTGCAAGCCTCGTCAGTTCTAGTATGCCTCTGAGAAATAAATCCAATATGGGCTGAGACTTTTAAGCCTGAAAGGAGTGTGTGTCGATTACCAGTCTTAACATGACAAAAAACACTTTTCCAAGTGTGTAATCTAAGTATGTAAGCTGAAACGATAAGTTCTCGCTTTTTTTGCGCTCAATATCATCTAAATTTCCGCGGGGAGTTTTTGTAATCAGCACTTTTTTCCTAGAACCATCGCTCTGTCGCGGGGACGCGAGATCGATGCCAAACACATGTCCTGGCATCGTTGTAATGAAGAGGCGATCGTTGCGATCGCCCATAGCGTTATTTAATTGCAACTCCCTTAGGTCTTCAAAGATATTTATTAATTTGTGCATTCTCGGCAAGAATCAGAAGCCCTGTCCTTCCACAGATAGCCACTTATAAAATACAAGGCTAGTAGTCTCTAGCGTAAGTTCACCTATCAATGAGCAAGGGACTTAAGCTCTTTATCTATCATCTTAAGCGTGATAATGAGGGCTGTGCTTACACCGTAGTCTACTAGCCATAATTTGACGAAAGTTAAGATTCTGACTCAGATAAAATGAGCCAGCGTTCAGTGGCTTTATCAATAGATTTTTCTAGTTCCGATAACCGTTCAGAAATCTGTTTAACTTCAGAAAAATCACTGGGAGGATTTTGGTAAAGAAGCGTTGCAAGTTCAATCTTCTCATCTTCCATTTTGGGGATCTGAGTTCCTAAAGTTTCTAGTTCACGCTTCTCTTTGTAGGAGAGTTTTCGAGTTTTTACTGCGATCGCATTTAATGTAGCAGGACTTGCGGCAACGCTATTTGAATTGTTCTGAGCCGCAGGCTCTTCAGGTTTCTCGGTCTTTTTCTCTTTTTGTCCTTCTCCCCTTCCTTGTGATTCGGCTTCTTCGTCAGCTTTCCGATATTCTAAGTAGACCGAGTAGTTGCCAGGATATTGACGAAGTTCGCCGCTAGGCTGGAGAGCAAAGATAGTTTCTACCGTGCGATCGAGGAAGTAGCGATCGTGAGAAACGACAATGACACAGCCGTTAAACTCCTCTAGATATTCTTCTAAAACCGCCAGAGTTTGGACATCTAAATCGTTGGTTGGCTCGTCTAGAATGAGCAAGTTTGGGGCGCTCATTAAAACCCGCAGCAGAAACAAGCGACGGCGTTCGCCTCCAGAAAGCTTGTTGATGGGAGCATACTGCTGGTTGCCTGGAAACAAAAAGCGCTCCAGCATTTGAGAGGCAGTAATGATAGAACCATCAGAAGTTTTAACCAGTTCTGCAACTTCTTTCAAATAATCAATAACGCGCTGTTCAGGATTGATAGCCAGATCATCGGAATGCTGGTCGAAGTAACCAATGTGAATAGTGCTGCCCAGTTCAACTTTGCCAGAGTCGGGTTGTACTCGCCCAGTAATGATATCCATCAACGTAGATTTGCCTGCACCGTTGCCGCCAATGATACCGATGCGATCTTCGGGAGTGAAATCATAGGTGAAATCTTTAATTAGCGTTCGCCCGTTATAGCCTTTAGAGACATTAGCCAGTTCAACGACCTTTTTGCCAATTCGCCGTCCCGCAGTTGTAATATCAACCTTGCCCTGGACTTGTTTAAATTCCTTGTTTTGCAGATCATGGGCGCGATCGATCCGCGCTTTTTGTTTAGTACTCCGCGCTTTTGCGCCCCGTTGCAGCCATTCTAATTCTCTTCGCAGTAGCCCTCGGTGCTTGCGTTGAGTATTGATGTTAGATTCTTCGGCTTGGGCTTTTTTTTCTAAGTAGTAGGAATAGTTGCCGTCATAGGAATAAAGATCACCGCGATCGATTTCTAGAATCCGATTGGTAACGCGATCGAGAAAATAGCGATCGTGAGTAATCAGCAATAACGCACCGCGATATCGATTCAAATAGCTCTGGAGCCATTCTACCGACAGAGCATCGAGATGGTTAGTCGGCTCATCCATGAGCAGCACATCAGGTTCAGAGAGGAGCGCAGTGGCGAGGGCAATGCGTTTACGATAGCCGCCCGAAAGGTTCCCAATGACGGCGCTAAAATCATCAATGCCTAATTTAGTGAGAATAATTTTGGCATTAGTTTCTAAATCCCATGCCCCGATCGCATCCATACGATGAGTCACTTCAGAGAGCCGATCCATGAGCTTATTCTGATCTCCTTGACCGTGGGTCAGTTGATCGGAAATTGCTTCATATTCTCGGACTAAGGTCATTTGTTCACCGCTGTCGGCAAAAACTTGCTCTAGAACAGTTCGACTTTCATCAAGATCAGGTTGCTGAGGCAAATAGACAATGCGAACCCCAGAGTTAAATAAAAGCTTGCCATCGTCGATGGACTCTAAACCCGCAATCATTTTAAGAAAGGTCGATTTGCCAGACCCATTTGTGCCGATCAAGCCAACTTTATCGGTACTGTTGAGGCTAAAGTTAGCATCTTTGAGAATCTCTTTGATGCCAAAATCTTTTTTTACTGATTGCAGTGTGAAAATACTCATCTGGCTCTTTATACAAATCCACCATGAGAACCTTAACACTTTGAGATGATAGGCTGACGTATTTTGCAAATTGAATTAGTCGAGCCAGACCCAGTACATAAAGGATATTGTTGACTTTGAACATTAATAATTGACACGAGTGATTTGAAAGAAGGGTCAAACCTAGAGAATAAGCCAAGAGTTTTTCAGAGATGATCGCGTTAAGGTATGACTGATCCTGAGTCACCTTGGCTTTTCAACGATCCTTTACTAATTTTCTACATCATCCTGATCACTCGTTAGTCTTGTCATCAAGTTGTACAGTCTTAAAGCATGGACAGCAGCGATCGCCAAGATTGGGTTCACTTTTAGATAATTAATAATGAAAACCCTACGGCACGCTAGGAAGATGCGCTTGAAACGCTTATGGAGTCTGCACTCTGACTAGAACAGCCCCCGTGAGTTGAAAAGAGAGTGAAGATGCTTTAATTTTTGTTAAAGTTAGTGAATCTGTGGCTGTCCTTCTCTGTAGAACGCTCAGTCTTAGCTCAAGTATTTCTGCCTGCCCTCTTCCCCTTCTGGAGCTTCTTCATGCTGCGCTTGGAACATATTAATAAAACCTACCCCACAGGCGAAGTTCTCAAAGACGTGAGTTGGGAAGTTAAAACAGGCGATCGCATTGGATTGGTCGGCGTAAACGGCGCAGGCAAATCGACCCAGCTTAAAATTATCGCAGGCGAAATAGAGCCAACCTCTGGTGAGATCATTCGCCCTTCTAGCCTTCACATTGCCTACCTGAGTCAAGAATTTGATGTTGATCCCGGTCGCACCGTGCGAGAAGAATTTTGGCAAGCTTTCGCTGAAGCTAATCAGGTCAACAAAGCCTTGATGCAAGTTCATCATGACATGGAGTCGGCAAGCCCTAATGAACTAGAAGATTTGATCCACAAGATGGACAAATTTCAGCGCAAGTTTGAGGGGCTAGATGGCTATGGACTGGAGTCGCGCATTGACAAGCTGATGCCAGAACTAGGGTTTGAATTAGATGATGGCGATCGCCTGGTGGAAGCGTTTAGCGGCGGTTGGCAAATGCGCATGGGTCTAGGCAAAATTTTGCTCCAGTCTCCCGACTTGCTGCTCCTAGACGAGCCAACCAACCACTTGGATCTAGAAACCATTGAGTGGCTAGAAAATTACCTGAAGGGGCTGAACACACCCATGGTCATTGTCTCCCATGACCGAGAATTTCTCGATCGCCTGTGCACTCAAATTGTTGAAACCGAGCGCGGCGTATCGACGACCTATTTAGGTAACTACAGCGCTTATTTGCTGCAAAAAGAAGAAGCACAGCTGGCTCAACTCAGCGCCTTTGAACGGCAACAAAAGGAGCTAGAAAAACAACAAACCTTTGTCGATCGCTTTCGGGCGAGCGCTACACGCAGCACCCAGGCAAAAAGCCGCGAGAAACAGCTTGATAAGATTGAGCGAATTGATGCCCCAATTGCCGGGGTAAAAACGTTGCGGTTCCAATTTCCTCCGGCACCCCGCAGCGGTCGAGAGGTGGTGATCATTGAAAATTTGACCCATGCCTATGGCGAAAAAATCTTGTTCTTAGGGGCTGAACTGCTGGTAGAACGCGGCGATCGCATTGCTTTCGTGGGACCCAATGGAGCCGGAAAATCCACGCTTCTACACCTAATGACGGGAATCGAACAGCCCAGCGAAGGCACTGTTAAGTTAGGGGATCACAATGTCATTTCGGGTTATTTTGAACAGAACCAAGCCGAAGCGCTGGATTTAGAAAAAACCGTTATGGAGACTATCCATGACGAAGTACCCGATTGGAAAAACGAAGAAGTTCGGACGCTTTTAGGGCGATTTCTTTTCAGTAACGAAACAGTTTTCAAGAAAGTTGGGGCGCTCAGCGGTGGCGAGAAAGCCCGTTTAGCACTCGCAAAAATGTTACTCCGTCCCGCTAACTTATTAATCTTAGACGAGCCGACCAACCACCTCGACATCCCAGCAAAAGAAATGCTGGAAGATGCTTTAAAAGCCTACGATGGCACGGCTATTGTCGTTTCCCACGATCGCTATTTCATCTCTCAAGTCGCCACTAAAATTGTCGAAATTCGGGACGGCGAACTACGGGTTTATCGCGGTGACTATCATTATTACTTAGACAAGATTGCTGAAGAAAAAGAAAAGGTAAAGTTAGAGGCGATCGCTGCAGAAAGAGCCGCCAAAGAGAGCGTCAAGCGGGATAAGCAAAAGCAAAAAGAAAAATCTAGAAAGGGTTAGGGATCAGTTCACAGGTGAGATTTCAAATAGTTTGAACCATTACTCGCCGTCATATTGCTCATGATTTCTAGCAGAACAGATCCTAGACGGAAAGTTGGAATGGTATTATTGCTGAGAAAATATTCGTTATCTCATGAGGACGATTCGCATGGCACAGGCGCAAGTTTCTCCAGTCGTGCTCGTGATTATGGATGGCTGGGGGCATAGCGAAGAAACCGAAGGGAATGCGATCGCTGCCGCTCATACCCCTGTTGTCGATAGCCTCTGGGCAGCCTATCCCCGAACCCTGATCCAAACTTCTGGTAAAAACGTGGGGCTACCCGAAGGACAAATGGGTAACTCTGAAGTGGGGCATCTTAACATTGGTGCAGGCAGAGTCGTGCCCCAAGAACTCGTGCGCATTAGCGATGCGGTCGAGGATGGCACACTTTTAAGTAATGCTGCTCTTCTGCGTATCTGTGCAGAGGTGCGCCAGCGGGAAGCAACGCTGCATCTGGTCGGTCTGTGTTCAGAAGGCGGCGTTCATTCTCATCTGAGTCACTTGTTTGGGCTGATCGATTTGGCGAAAGAGCAAGGGTTATCCCAAGTCTGTATTCACGCCATTACAGACGGACGAGATACTAAGCCCACCGATGGTTTGATCGCCATTGAAAAAATTCAGGACTATGTAACGAAAGTGGGAGTCGGTCAACTCTCCACTCTCAGCGGTCGTTATTACGCCATGGATCGGGATCATCGCTGGGAGCGGGTTCAGAAAGTTTACGATCTGATGACCCAAGAGGGCGCAGTGAGCGAACGATCGGTACTAGAGATTCTGCAAGCCTCTTATGCAGAGAAGGTGGGCGATGAATTTATTGTGCCAACCCGTGTCGCTCCTGGATCTATAAAGTCGGGAGATGGTGTGATTTTCTTTAACTTCCGCCCCGATCGCTCTCGACAACTCACCCAGGCTTTTGTCGATCCTCAGTTTAATGGCTTCGAGCGATCGCTAATATCACCTCTGTCGTTTGTTACCTTTACCCAGTACGTTGCTAACCTTCCCGTATCTGTTGCCTTTGAGCCACAGAACTTTAACAATATTCTGGGCGAGGTCATCTCTAAGGCAAAGCTGCGCCAGTTCCGCACTGCTGAGACTGAGAAGTATGCCCACGTCACCTACTTCTTTAATGGCGGACTCGAAGATGCTCTAGAAGGGGAAGATCGGGAATTAGTGCCTAGCCCAATGGTTGCCACCTACGACAGCACTCCAGCAATGTCAGCAGCAAAAGTAACGGCAGGGGCGATCGCCGCGATTCAGAAAGGGATCTACTCCCTCATCGTCATCAACTATGCCAACCCGGACATGGTGGGGCATACAGGCAACGTAGAGGCGACTATTAAAGCGGTTGAAACCGTCGATCGCTGTGTGGGAAAACTGCTAGAAAGCATCAGTCAGGCAGGTGGCACTGCCCTTCTGACTGCCGACCATGGCAACGCCGAGCAGATGTTTGATGAGCAAGGAAACCCTTGGACGGCACACACAACTAACCCAGTTCCGTTCATTTTGATAGAAGGCGAAGGACGAAAAATTCCTGGACATGGGACAGAGGTTTCTCTCCGCTCAGATGGGAACCTCGCAGATATTGCTCCCACAATTTTACAAATCTTGGGGTTAGCTCAGCCTATAGAAATGACTGGGAAATCTATGATCCAGCCCGTGGAGTTTGATGTGCGGGCAAATCGGTCTCCGGTTCGCGTTTCTTTGTAACCGTCTGTTATTGAATGGATGGACATAGAATAGTTAGACAAGGGCGATCGCTCTGGATTCATTTGGGTTGACCACTATGACATTGATCTCAGTTGTTGAAATTGTTTGGATTGTTTCTGCCTTAGGCTTAATTGTGCTAGTTCTACTGCATAGCCCCAAAGGAGACGGACTGGGCGGGTTAGGCGGACAAGCTCAACTCTTTACCAGCACCAAAAGTGCTGAAACCACGCTTAATCGTGTCACCTGGACATTGACCGCCCTGTTTATGGGGCTGACTGTTGTTTTGAGCGCAGGCTGGCTCAATCAATAGCGCTTGCCAACCCAAAGCTCCTGCTTTCTTCACCCAGAGAGCAGGGGCTTTGTTTAACGGTCGCGCTCACCTCACACAAATAACCTCTGTCGCTCAACCGATACTTTTGGATGTCCGAGGCAGCGCAGTTGTTAGCTTTGTGCTCTTCCCTTGGAATGGCTTCCCTACATTTTTGATGTGCCTGATTACAGATTGACTTAGAGTGTATGTTGTTTGTCGAAAGAGATTATGCCATAAATGAGAAGTCTAAGTATTGTTACTGAAATAACCCATGTCAGAACCCGTTACTCTTACTGTGGGCGCGATCGCCGCACTGGCATTCGCCAAATTTCTGGAATCCAGTGCTGGCGAAGCAGCTAAGAAACTTAACTCCATTTATTCTTAGAGGAAGATATAACGTTAAGCCAGAAGATAGCTGAGCTTGAAAAGAGGCTTACAGCACTAAAAGCCTCTATCAGATGTAATTAAACCTTTCCCCACGAGAAACAGCAGCAATGAAACTTCAGTTAAGTTCGATCGTAGCTCGATCTTCATCGTTAAGCCCATACCCACCATTTAGCAAGTAGGAAATTCACCCGATGCTCTCTCCAGGCTTTCACCAGAGACTGCAAGATTTAGAAGACCATATTGCTCAAGAACAAGAACTTCTCAGGGAATTTGAGGAGGTATTGAGCTACGAAACGAACCCTCGCCGCAAAGCCGGATATCGTCATGACATTGAGCGACAGCAGAAATCCGTTGCTAGCTACCGACAGGAATATAACGAACTCCAACAGCAACTGACAGGTCAACCCTCGGCTCGAATGCAGGAGATGGGAAATAAATTGCAGCAAATGGATGCGAAGTTGAACATTTTACTGAGCAGTCAGGTGTCTATTTATGAAAACCTCGCTCGAATGCGTCAAGACTTGTTGCTCCGCTATGACACAACGGAGCAAGCCACGATTGAAGCAGTGGCTCAGCATCTCGATCGAAATCAATTGCTGTTGACACAGAACCTTCTGGACGCACTGGAAGCGAACCAAGTACCAGAACAGCAGATGCAGCAGATGCTGGCAGTGCTAGAGGAGCGCGTCCCTGCTTTGCCTCCCAGTCAAGCTGCCGTTGCTGAAATTATTAAAGCCCCTGAATTAGATGCTAGGCACAAATTGAAGTTCACACTACCCCTTGTGCCTTTTCTAGTGGACTACGAAGGCGAGTTGGAGTTGGCAAGTGGCTTCAACATCAAGTCAGCCTGGGAGCAACTGCTGACTAAGTTACGGAGGAAGTGAGAAGTGAACCTGCACCAGTACCTCGAAGAACAACTGAAAGAAGATTTCAACCTGCTCAAAGAGTATGAGGAGAAGCTACGTTGTGCCACAGATCCACGGGAAAAGCGCAGGTGCAGTAATGAAATTCAAGAACTAAAACAACGAATCTCTGAGAGGGAAGCTGAAATCCAAGCACTGAAAAATGTTAATCTATCACCGCAAGCTTTGATTGAGCATTATCTACAGGCTGACTTAAGCGAACTAGAACCAGCAGACATCCGAAAAATCGAGCAAGCCCTGCAATCTAATACTTTGGATGCAAGTACGATCGCTCAGGGATTCATTCTTTTAAAAAAAGAGAAGGGTCTCGATCTTGTTATCAACCAGTTGAACTGGATTCTTGAACTGGCTTACATTTTTGATGGTGCCAAGCCTCGCTACTTTTTACCTGCATCCAAACCAACGGGACGATTCGCTTCAACAGCTTGGATAGAAACTCTGTTAAAACAAGGTTTACCTGGGGATTCTTCTTGTAGTATTGCATTGACTCTGGGAGCCTTCGGTGTTTTTATTCCTGAAATGATTCCACCTCTACGATTCCTGTTCATCAATTCAAAGTATCCGATTGAGAGCAGAGATGCAGCATTAGTCTATTTAAGCCTAATGGGTTCGTCAGAAGTTACATCAATGCTCATCCAGGCAGCAGATACCCCCGAAAGTGAAGATGATTATCTTTACAGCCGAGGGCTATTTGGTTTGTTGCTAATTGATAATGTTAACGTGCTTGCAGAGCAGCTTCGTAAGGCGTTGCCATATGCAGACTTAAATTCCTATGCTTTTGGACTTGCAGGTAGCCGTGATCCTCAGGGTCGAGTTTTATTGGAAACGATGAAGAACCATTCCAACGAGCGGGTTCGTACTGCAATAGCAAATTCACTCAACAGCCGTTGGATATCAGCTCCTAGAAATGCTAGTTCAATTGTCGCTGTTGAGGCACAAGACTTACTTGCTAAACATCAGATTCATCAAATTCAATCTGCTCTCAATCTGATGGAATCATCCTACGTTGATGAGTGGAAACTTTGTTTCCTAACGTCCAACCAACACTTAGTGCTAGAAGATATTCTCATAAAAGCTCTTTCCTTTGAAGATCAAATAGCTCAGCGTAAAGCTATCAAGGCGCTATGTTGGCTCATGGGTACAACTATTCAAGAATGGAACAGTAGTTCAGAGTCGATTGTAGGTAAACGCCCTCCACTCTGGCGTAGACAATTGTCTTCTGAAAAGATTCAAGAAATAGAAAAGTTCTTACGGGGACAGAGCCTTGATCCGAAGACTCTGGCGGAAGGCTGCTTGCTCCTGACAAAAGAGCAGGGTATCAATCCAGTGTATAGCCAAGCAGATTGGATATATGAGATTGCTGTTATTGCAGATGGTGCTAAACCCCGACGACATTTAATCACTCCAAAACCGACTGGTCGATTAGCTTCTGTCGATTGGATGAAAAAGTTTTTAGTCAATGAATTCCCGCAAGAATGGTCGTGTTGGATCGCACAAACATTAGGAGCACTCGGAGTTTTTGTCCCAGAGATGATCCGTCCTCTTACGTTTCTATTTACCAACCCAAAATATACAGAAGCGGATCGGGATGAAGCGTTAATCTACTTGGCAATGCTTGATATTCCCCAAGCAGCACCAGTTATAGTTCTGGCTGCTGATCTTATCTTGAGAAATAATAATTCCCAAGATGAGTATTATCCTGGGCGAGGGCTTTTAGGATTATTACTACTTGATGATATTAATATTCTCGCTGAACAGATGCTCAAAAACCCCCCGGATACTTATATGGTTCCCTATGCCTACGGACTCGCAGGTAGCCGTAATCTACAGGGTCGAGTTCTGTTGGAACAGATGAGAAACAATTCAAATGAGCGAACTCGCGCTGCAATAACAAACGCACTTAACCGACCCTGGATAATAGCTAATTCAACAGAGGTAGCTTCTTCTCCTCAAGATCCTTCTCCTAAAACCTTTTTTGGTCAATTTACAGACAAAGCCATAAAAGTGGTTATCCTAGCTCAGGAAGAATCGCGACGTTTAAAGCATAATTTTGTAGGCTCTGAGCAGATTCTGCTAGGTTTAGTTGGAGAAGGCACAGGTATTGCTGCCGCAACGTTGAAATTGAACAAAGTCAATCTCAAAAATACACGAATTGAAGTTGAGAAGATAATTGGACGTGGATCTGATAATGTTGCAGCGGAAATCCCATTCACACCAAGAGCTAAGCGTCTACTGGAGCTATCGAAAATAGAAGCTGATCAACTTGGGCATAACTATGTTGGCACTGAACATTTACTCTTAGGGCTTATCAGAGGAGGTGACGGAGTTGCAGTGCAAGTCCTCAAAAAGCTAGGTGTGAATCTACAAAGACTAAGAAATTTAGTTTTACAGGCGATCGCTTCATAGCTCAAACAAGATTGCTATTAACGGACTATTCCAAAACCCACATTCCATAGTTTCCAAGAATTCAATAAAAATCTTCGCAAGGCAATCGAATTAGTCCTTGCTACTGCTTGAAGTTGCTGATTGTTGCAACTAGGTGTCCTTCTTTGCATCTTTATAACCTTCTTTGGCAGTCCTAAGAATGGTTTGAACAGACTGTTTATCCTTCATAATTTCATCAACTGCTGTTTTTAAATCTTCTTCGTTAACTTGCCCTGAGTTTTTCGTACTCAGCAATTTTGAGATTGCTTTCATGTAAATAATTCCTGATGCCAATGTAACTCCATAAATAGTTGCACCCATTACAGCAGCACCCCCAACTGAACCGAGTCCAGGTACAAACTTGATTACACTCCCAACTACCATAGTTGCTACAGCAGCACCCCCCAGATTAGTCACAACGCCAGTCGCAAGACTTTTGATAAGATTTTCAGCAAATGGTAATTCAAGTTCCCTATTAATACGTACGTACATTGTCCAGATGTTAGCTGCTGCTGCTGCCATATCTGCACCAGGCACTGGGATAAAGGCACTTCCAACAGCAATTCCCGCGTGCAACTTGACAATCCCAGCTAATTTTCCTGGAAGACTTTCATCAGCTGTTCGATTCAATGCTTTCGCTACTTCAGCAGCTACTTGAAATAATTGACTCTGGTTATTCATAGATTTACTCTCCGTTTGTTTTTTCTGTGCAACCATCTCTAACTTGAAAGCATTCCCTACAGTTGTAGTTAGCTCTAGTAAATCATCAACCCCCCAAGCATCGATCGTAGTACCGTCAGGTAGTCCTAAGGATTTGGCTAGGACTGGAATTACCGGTACGTTTTCTGGTACGTTAGCTTGAATAAATTCAACATATTGCTCATAGTCACCATAAGACTGGGTAACCGTTACAATGCAAGGAATAGCTAAATCCCTGCAAAGATTGACGAACGTTTGTTGCACCTTCTGCCATCTGGACGATTGGGCGCTTACGCAAAGCCAAACACAGTGAAGCTTTTTGCTGATGTCTATATCTTTTGAACGCTCGTTTATAAATTGATTAACTGCTTCAACGGTCTCTTGGAAAGTCTCAATCTCAAAGCCTTTTGTATCAAAAAGCTGTAGCTGACTCCTAGGCACTTTGTACGAAAAGATTTCCTGTGTGACGGGATTACCAACGCCAGTCATTGATATATTGAAATTGAATACTGCATTAATTAAGGTACTTTTGCCTTCCCCAGTATTTCCAATAATAATCACATTAATGGTGTCATCCGTTGAGTTAAAGGTCATCACTTTTGCCTTCTAATCGATTCTTCTATTAGTGTTGTTGCACCTGACACAATCTGATGTTGATGAGTTGACAGGGCTGATGAGATCGCGTCGATAATTGAACCTGCTGTCGGAGATGTACCCACTCGAACCATTTCACCCACGGTGGCAATATATGCGGTGCCAAATATTTTAACGACTGTTCCCGCAATAGTGCCGCCAACCAGTGTCGATATGATCTGACCGACAAAAGGAATGAACTTCATCGTTTCAGTAAAAATTAACTTCCCTCCCACTGTCGCCATGACAATTCCCAGAGTGCCTTTTGCAACAGCCATTTGCCCTTGTTTCCCAAGATTAATTCCTAGCGCCCTATTGATCTGATGAATCATGTTCATTTCAAGCGGAATTAACAATGCGGCATGACCACCCGGAACAAAAGCAGCAGGGAAAGATAGACTAACTGCTCCAAGTGCGGTCACATTGACCACTTTAGTCGCAGTTTCTAGTTTCCGGTTAAAATCAGCAACCTGGGAAAACTTCAGTGCCGATTGACACGCAGTAGGGATTAGATTGAGGGTTGCATCCAGTAGTTGAACCAACCCAAAAGGTGCTACACGGAGTTTGCCAAAATACATTTCTTTCGCCAACGCTGGAATAATGCTATCCGCTTCAGGCAAAGAGTCACTAATAACTTTCAAGAAAGCCTTAGAGGAATCGTCTTTCAAGTAAGACTTTGTAATGACCACAATAACGGGGATCTGAAGTTCAGAGCAAAGGCGAACTAGGTCAATGTGTACCTGTTGTAACCGCCGTGATGTTGCTGCGATACAAAGCCAGACTATGTGAATATGCTGCTTGCTGTCCTTCTGCTTTCGGCAAGATTCAATTAATTCCTTTACTGCACCAACCGTTCGCTCTGAATCTAGAACTTCAAAGCCTTCGGTATCAAATAGAGTAAGAGGCTTGTCTCGATATTCATAACACTGAATTCCTTTCGTTACAGGAAAGCCAGTACCTGTCGCTGCTAGTTCAACGCCGAGCATCGCATTAGCTAAGGTGCTTTTACCATCTCCGCTGTTTCCTGCAAGCAGAATATTAACAGGAGAATCGAAACCCAGAGCCTCATTGTTTACAAGATTGTCAACTTCATGAAGTTCTTCGCTATCTAGCGTGAGATCGGGTGGTACTGCCCAAGGATCGTTTTGGTCTTCACTTCCCATTAGTTATCTCTTAACCAACTAATTGAATCGTTCCAACGATCATAAACGAGTTTTTTTCCTGTCAAGATATGCTCTGAATTGCCACAGCCCTCACCGAGCGATCGAAGGCTAACGTTGCTGCTCAGTGGCTGTCAGTAATTTCAGTAATTTTTGCATCCACACCAGAAACTTGATTCAGTCCGCTGTAACAGCGTTGTTGTGCTGCCGCAACTGCTCCTGCTCAGTACACCTCGTCATGGCTACCAATATCTACAAGCACAGCTTTTTCATTTTCCGTGAAGTAAAACAATACTCTCTCATCATAAGCGACGCTAAAGCTCCAAAATTCCTTGAGCTTGCCCGACAGTTTATGCGTTTTCAAGCTTGGATCAAATGGATCTACAGTGAACTGTTCCAACTTTTGCCAAAACCTTGCTTCTGAATCTACATTGCCTTTGAAACGTTTTCTGAACGCACGTTTGAACGACGAGCTGAAACTGACTTCCACAATCATTCCTTTATCAATTGTTTTAATTCATTGATATTGGAGGAAAACTTCAGTTCACCTTCCTGCTGTTCAACTTGGGCTGCCTTGAAGTTAGTATATATCTCGTCACGGCGCTCCTCGCGGAGGTATTGTTGCAATAACAGTTGAATCTCACGCTTTTCATCTGTAGAAAGACTTTTGACCACCTCGACCACATCACTAAAAGTCATCAGTTTCAAAACCCCATCGTGCTGATTCACTCAATCTAACACGCTGCTTGGCTCTTGAGGTTACAAGCTATACCCCGTTTCACTTTAGGCTGTTTCTAGATTTCTGAACGCCTGCTGGGATAGAACTAAAGCCCAGATTTTGGTACGCTGGGCATTTTTATCCTACGAGATAGGCTTCAAATTATGTCCCAACTGAGAATTCAGGAAGCACAACTATTGGTTTAGCGATTCTAATCTAGCTACTCATGATGGACTCAGTTATTGACCGAGCACCTCGCTCAATTGTCTTAAATTAAGCCCACCTAATGAATCTCCTTAAACAGTTCTCTTGAGAAGCAAAGCGAAACGCACTGCTGCTAAAGTTTGAAGTAGTGCGCTTTTCTCTAAACTCCTACAGAACTTTATCAAGGACTGAGAATTGCTATAGACAACGCCATAGACAGGCTTTGCTCAATCAGATTTTCTTAATCTTAATCAGATTTGAATGGTTTGAGGTGCCCATCATTATTTACCGTTAATGTTGAGTAGCTCAGCGATCGCCCGATGCTCGTCGGGCAAGCTGGCAGGCATATCATGCCGCGTGTCGGTAATTAACCAGTCTAGCGCTGCTGCCTGAACATCGATCGCCACACCCGTCTTATCGACACAGTACCGACCAAACACTAGCTTATCCACCAACCGTACGCCTTCACCTAAGCGAGAGTATTGAAAGATAACGCTATTATCAACCGTTGCATTGCGGCAAATATGACAATTCGGTCCAACCATGGCAGGGCCAATAATGGTTGCTCCATCCTCAATTTGGGTCATACCGCCAATGTAAACGGGGCCCTCCACATGAACCTTGTCCCAATTGACTGCAACATTGAGTCCAGTATAAATTCCGGGAGCCACTTCATGCCCTGGGATCTGGACATTCTTCACCTTGCCTCTTAGCACATCCCGGATTGCCTGCCAATAATCAGGCACCTTACCAATGTCTACCCACTCAAAGTCCATGGATATTCCATAAAACGGAGCACCCTTCTCAACCAATTGAGGAAATAACTCACCGCCAATATCAAACGCTACGCCCGAAGGAATGTAGTCAAAAATTTCAGGTTCAAAAATGTAAATCCCAGTGTTGATGTCAGTGCTGAGAGCGTCTTCTACAGCAGGCTTTTCTTGAAAGGCTTTGATTCTTCCCGTTTCGTCGGTGACCACAACCCCGTAGCTGGAAACTTCTTCTTGAGGTACAGTTTTCATGACGACTGTGGCGATCGCCCCCTTCTCACGGTGCTGACGAACAGCTTCGGTCAAATTTAAATCAATTAAGGCATCGCCGCAAAGTACCACAAACGTATCATCAAAAAATGGTGAAAAGTCCTGAATCCGCCGCATTCCGCCCGCCGAACCAACAGCTTCACCGACCAGTTCGCCATCAACGATGCGCCCTTCAAAGGAATAGGCAATTTGTACGCCAAAGCGCTGACCATCACAAAAATAGCTCTCAATTTCGTTGGCGAGGTGGCTTACATTCACCATAATCTCATCGAAATTGTGCTGCCTGAGCAGTTCGACCAAGAATTCCATTACAGGCTTCTGCAAGATGGGAATCATAGGTTTGGGAATAGTATAGGTAATAGGACGAACGCGCGTACCTTTACCAGCGGCCAGAATCATGGCTTTCATAAGTTTCCTAACCTTTCCCTTGATACATCTATATAAGCTAAAACCAGCAATTTGACGGATTGAAATGCTAACAGACTTTGCTCTAGCGTTTCACAATACTTAAAAAATGCCAAAGGCAATGGAACAATTTTGCAGAGTTTGTTAGCAAAACGCAAGCAATAGTGGGCGATCGCCACTTAAAAAACGAAGTAGACACTCAATAATATGCCTACTGGGATACTATCGCCAAGCTTTACCCCTGACCTTTACAGCGCTTTTTTAATTCTCTGACTCTTCCCTTTAAGATCCTGAGCAGGTGAGAGTGACAGCTTAGTGGATAGCCTTTGCCCAAAGTCAATGGTTTCCTCAGCGTTCGTTAGTCAGAAAGGACAAAAGCTGCTGATTGAATAGACTCAACAGAAGCGGAGTGATCGACCAAACTTCGCACTTTAAGGTCTTGATAAAACTCTTCCTGCGCTAGCTCTACCTTAGACTGAGCAGATAGGAATAGCAACGCCCAAAATACGCCAACCCGATCGTGGGTAGAGGCGTGAGAAGCCGGTTGCGGAGAGGTAGCAGTTTGAGAACTAGAAACTTGAGAACTAGAAACAGGTTGTGGCTGAGCCGGATGTCCTTCGACTTCTTCATACTGAGGAGAACCTACCCATAGATTTAAAAGGAGGTCGAAGTCACACCATTGGTCTTCGAGGTGGATGGCTTGCCAGTTTTTGTCCAGGAACTTGGCAAGGGCTGCCGCGACCTCTGAAAGGTTTTCTTGGTGGGCAAGTTGGGCGATCGCGCGAATGGCTTGGCTGCGCGACTGAGGACGAGGACGACGAATGCTGGCTCGCTGCGGTTTAGGGTCAGCCACTGCCGCAGCCATTAAATTCAACTGGGCAATCAATTCTTGCAGCGTTACCCGCCGATTAGGTGCAGGTGGAGCAGTCGCTCGCCGTCGAATGCGTCGCTCTAGATGCAACGGCAAAGGGGCAATGAAGTCCTCGGCTTCTAACGATTCCTCAGGTTCTTCCTCAATTTCGCTGCGGGCTAAGGTGTCAGCTTTGAGCAACAGCAGGATAGAGGTGTACAAGAATGCCTGCCCCGACTGCAATAAATCTGCCTCATAGGGGGCACGTCCAGCCTCAGAGGATGACACTTCTAGAGTCGGTTGCAGCTTACTTAAGAAGCGATCGATGACCTCGACCACCTGAACATCCCAGGGGTCTATTTCTCCTCGCTCGGCAAGGTCAATCAGAAGAGCGATCGCATTTTGGGCTAAAGAAAGCGTCATGAGCAGCAGCAGAAGTTAACTGATACTAGCGCGAACCCATCCAACTGATACCTGTAAGCCCAGAATTACTGGAAAACCCGTAAAGATTTAGACAGCAACGAGAGTCCTACAGCCGATGAACCATTGCTTGCAGGCGCTCTAACGGATATTCTGCCATAAACGCTTCCCAAGGTCGGGATTGACCTCCCGCATTGTATACATACAACGTCCCAGAGATCGTTCGGCTAGAAGTGATTAAATCCAGGGCTCGTGCCAGGTTCATACATTGCGTTAGTTCGTTGGGAGTGATCATTGTTGAGGGGAATGCATGGTAAAGTGGTTCTAAGTCAAACAGACGTAAGCCTCAATCTTATTGCGAAGAGCCTCTTGTAGAACAGATTGAAGCAGACTAAGCACCCTTAACTTTAACGTAACCAAATCCTGGCATGTTTGTCACCTGTACCGTCTGAACCAGTCATAACAGCAACACTTCTTAAAGAAACGCTCTTAGTTCTTCACGCCTGTCGTCGCAATTCCTTGAATAAACTGGCGCTGACTAAGCAAAAACAAAAGCACCATCGGCAGAGTTGTAATAACTACCGCAGCCATCAGCATTGACCAATCATTGGTAAACTGCTCCTGAAATTCTGCCAGCGCCAATTGCACCGTGCGGAGTTCTGGGCGGGTTGTAAAAACGAGAGGCTTAAACAGGTCGTTCCATTCCCCGATAAACGTAAATAGGAAAAGGGTGAGAAGAGCGGGACGAGCCAGGGGCAGCATAATTTCCCAGAGAATCTGCCAGCGTGTGGCTCCATCCAATGCTGCGGCTTCTTCTAGCTCTACCGGAATAGTCTGAAAATACTGCTGTAGTAAAAAAATTCCAAACGCGTTCGCTGCGGTCGGTAAGATCAATGCCCCGTAGGTATTAATCAGATGCCCCCACTTCAGCACCAAGAATATGGGAACGACCAAAATCTGAAATGGAATAATCAGCGTGGCTAATAAAATCAGCAGAACGCTCTGCCGTCCCCAGAACTTAAATCGGGCGAGGGCATAGCCAGCCAGTGCAGAAGTGAGAATTTGGCAAGCCGTTACGGCTAACGCTACAACTGTGGAGTTAGCAAATGCTAGTAAAAATTTTCCTCGCTGCCAAGCCGCCTGATAACTTGCCCAAGTCCAGCCAGACCCGTTTTCAGCAGGAGTCAGAGAAGTTACCAAGACGATCGCCAACGGCAGCAGCACTAGAATTGCGCCCAGTAGCAATAGGAACAGACTAAACCAGGAGAAGAGGGAATTGAGGCGCTCTTGCCGATTATGCCAGACTTTTTCTGGAGAGTTGAGGGTCATAGACGGCTATGCTCTGAGCTATTGGGCTGATTACTTATGGAACAAATCAAAGTCTAAGCCGATTCTTATGGGTACTAACTTGTAAAGAAGCCTTTGAAACCGTTAGGGTGTAGTAGAGGAAGAGTGGAGTACAATGCCCCGAGCTTCATCACATTATTTTTAGACCGACAAAAATCGGCACACTTTTAAACTAGGAGATGACTGAATTTATGCAGCAGCTTGAAATCGGCTCAGATATTGATTTTCAAAGCGAACGTTATAAAGACGCTTACAGCCGGATTAACGCAATTGTAATTGAGGGTGAGCAAGAAGCTCATGAAAACTATCAAAAACTTGCTGAGCTAATCCCTGGTACTCAGGATGAGCTGCTAAATTTGTCTAAGATGGAAAGCCGACACAAGAAAGGATTTCAGGCTTGTGCCAAAAATCTAAAGGTGACTCCAGATATGGACTTTGGGCACGAGTTCTTTTTGACTTTACACCAAAACTTTCAGGATGCCGCTGCCGAGAACCGTATTGTTACCTGTTTGTTGATTCAGTCTTTAATCATTGAATGTTTTGCAATTTCTGCTTACAACATCTACATTCCCGTGGCAGATGATTTTGCTCGCAAAATTACTGAAGGGGTTGTGAAGGAAGAGTATATGCACCTCAATTTTGGTGAGGAGTGGTTGAAGGCTAATTTCGAGGCATCTAAGGAAGAACTAGAAGAAGCCAATCGCCAAAACCTGCCCATTGTCTGGAAGATGCTCAATGAAGTTGCCGCTGATGCACAGGTTTTGGGCATGGAGAAAGAGGCGTTGATTGAAGACTTTATGATTAGCTATGGCGAGGCATTAAGTAATATCGGTTTCAACATGCGTGACATTATCCGGATGTCTGCTTATGGGTTGACAGGCGTATAGGCTAAGTCTTCTCAAGGCTTAAGCATTAACGCTATAGAAGACGGTCAACATAATGCCGACCGTCTTCTATAGCTTTTTGGATTAATTTTTTGAAATATTAGGTTTTGCGATCGCCGTTTTTCTGCCAAGCCTCAGTCATCCGTCCCCAGTTCACCTTAAATTCTTCCAACCCTATTTTGCTTCCTAGGCTATCCTCTTCCCACGAAGCCGACAGTACACCATAGGTCAACCCCACCACACCAAGCCCAAACCAGCCCAAGCTGACCAATAAAACAGCATAGGTTGGTAGCGGAAAAATGTCCTGGCTAACCACCCAATAGCTAATACCAAACGTAGACATTCCCAACGCTGAAGGAATGCCACTAAAAAGAGCCATTCGCTGAAGCATTCGGCGACTCACCACCTCAGGGATGCCACTATCTGCTTGGGTAGCTCGGCTCACCCTGGTACGGGAATTCGAGGCAGATTTTGTCACAACTGGCTTAGTCACAGATTTTTTTGAATCTACAGACTTACGGCTGACCGGCTCAAACGGCATCGGCTGACGGATAGAGTCGTCTGATGTCTTTTTGGGAGACTCGTCAGGAGAGGTAGGAGGCATTTCTAACCTAGCCCCGAATACCCAACCGGGCAATGATTTGGCGGTAGTGGTCTTGATCTTTCTTCATGATGTACGTTAACAGACGTTTGCGCTGACCAATCATTTTGAGGAGACCCCGACGAGAAGCATGGTCTTTTTTGTTAGTTTTGAGGTGAGCGCTAAGTTTGATAATGCGATCGGTCAACATGGCAACCTGAACCTCAGAAGATCCAGTGTCGGTTTCGTGAACTTGGTATTCACCAATAATTTCCTGTTTACGGGCTTGCAGCAATGGCATGGGCGTAATAATTTCCTAGATTCTAATCTTCGCAGTTAATAATAATATCACAGCCTACCCTTAGACAGGTAGGGCAGAAAGAGTTTTCTGGGTCACGGTTTTCTGGGTCACAGTTCTCTGGGTCACAAAGCAAATTGCTTTTCTGGGGCAATAATGTCTACATCCTGATGGAAGTCTGTTATGCGATCGCCCACCCGAGGCATTGTCACTGGCGCAATCTTTTTTACACTCACTCTCATTTTTGCAGTGACGGGCTACATCCTGCTAGGCTGCGCGCCGTTAGATGCATTCTACATGGTGGTCATTACCATATTTGGGGTTGGCTATGGTGAGATCTGCCCTATTTCTCCGTTCCAGAGATCTTTTACGATGCTGGTGATTATTGCAGGCGTTGTCTCATCGGCATTTATCGTGGGAGGAATTGTTCAAATGGTAACTGAAGGCGAAATTCATCGGGCGTTAGATAGCCGCAGAAAGACGAAAGATATTGAAAGCCTTGAAGGACATACGATTGTCTGTGGTTTTGGGCGAATCGGTCTGATTTTGGCTCGGAAGCTGACCGAAGAGAAAGAACCCTTTGTGATTCTGGACAATAACGCCGATCGCATTGCCGCTGCCGAAGAGATGGGGTTTCGGGTCTACCAAGGGAACGCCACTGATGAAGAAGCTTTGCAAGCCGTGGGCATTGAACGGGCACGAGTCTTAGCAACAGTGCTTCCTGATGATGCGACCAATGTCTTTATTACCCTCACTGGGCGGGGCTTGAATCCTCATCTCATGATCGTGGCACGTGGAGAACTGCCCTCAACAGAGAAAAAACTGCGGTTGGCAGGAGCCGATCATGTTGTGTCTCCTGCTAGCATCAGCGGGCAGCGGATGGCAAACTTGATTACTCATCCCAACATGGTAGAGTTCTTAGACCAAAGCGATGAGCGTGCCCGTCTCAATGAACTTTTGGCTCAAATCGATGTGCAGGTGGATGAACTCACGATTCCAAACCACTCGCCCTTGGTAGGCAGAACAATTGGAGATCTAGAAGTGCGCGGAAAAGGAACCTTTATCGTAGTGGCGCTACGGCGACAAGATGGCGAAATGATCACTCATCCTGGCTATGCAACTCTCTTGAGAAGTGGCGATACGGTGATTGTGTTAGGACACCACGGTGATCTGCCCCAGTTTACGCAAATGTTTCAGATCAAAAATCAGCGTTGGTATCGGGGAACAAAGATTTAACCTATTAAGAGATCTCAATAACCTGCTTGTTGAAGTCGCAGCATGAGTGCCGATCGATGACTGTAGTCATCTCGTATTTTTTTAATTCGGGCAACAAACTGAGGCAATGTTTCTTGCTGTTCTGCTAAGTCTCGCAAGTCAATTAAATATTCGATCGCCTGGTCATAAGCTTTGGTTTGCTTCAGTTCAATTAATCGAAAAACTTCTTGCCACATAAGGTTCTCTTTAGGCGCAAGGACTTCTAGTTGTGCCATTCGAGCCTGGCGGGCAATTTGTTGTTCGCGGGTTTTACGGTTTTTTTCTTGAGTCAGAGCGATCGCCATTAAGTCGGCAAGCGATCGCCTGGGCTGATCAGAGGGCGCGATGGAGCGAGTTAGCTGATTCACCTGGCGTAATCTTTGAATCAACTGACTTGCCACATGAGACTCGCCCCGCGCCAACCGAATCAAAAAGCTGTTGCGCTCAGCTTCAGGTAAAGCAGCCACCCAGGTTTCAATGGGTTCAGATTCTTCTTCTTCAAAAGGACTGTTTTCAGCGGCGGCGCTCAGGAGATCTTCATCTAACCCAAACAGATCGACAAAAGAACTGAGAGCAGAAGAGAGATTGCCTAAGTTAGGCGGAACAGGAGGCTCAATGAAATCTTCATCCTCCTCTGAGTCAACCTGGATGGCAATCAACCAAGCTAAATACAGCATCCGCAGATCGCCTCGCAGCAAATCATCGCGCAGCGGCACCAGCTTTGTCAGCCAATCTTCTTCCCGAATCCAGCCTAAGCCTTCTTCTTCAGTAATTTTGAGGTTAAGAAGGATGTGCTCAGAGGTCGTAGAAATAGTGAGAGAATGGGGAACACAATAGGGAGCAAAAAGTAGAGGATTGAGGAGCGCTCGTGGAAATCGAAAGATCACCTGTTGTATTCCAAAGCTTGCCTGATACAACATGGCATCAAAGCACCGCTCCACCAATTGTTGAGGATCAATCTTAAAATCACCAAAGCTATAAACAAACGTTGCCTTATTAGAAGTTAGCTCAACGCGGCTAGACAAGCTCCTTACATAAGACAACTCATCTTTCGTTAGAGGTCGATCTAATGCTTGGAATTCGTAGTGCTGATACTCACTCATTGCATTCGTCCTATTTATCATTTGACGACAATTTGGATATCACCGTCATTACATAGGACTCTAGCGAAAAACGAGTCAATACGCACGATCTTTGTACATTTCAATCAATTTTGTGCTAAGAGCAGTGGCTGAAGATTTTAAGAGCTGTATCGTTCCTCTGCCCAAGGGTCACCTCGATGGTGATAGCCATTGCGCTCCCAAAAGCCTAATTCCTGATGACTGAGAAACTCCAGTCCATTGATCCATTTAGCGCTTTTCCAGGCATAGATATGGGGAACGACTGAGCGCATAGGGCCACCATGCTCAACAGGCAACGGCTCACCCATTAAGGTATGGGCAAAGAAATTTTCTTCTCGGACAAAATCGTCCATAGAGATGTTAGTGGTATAGCCGCCATAGCAATGCTCCATGACATGTACGGCTTCAGGAGCAACCTCAATATGTTGCATGAAATCAGTAATTTTTACACCTGTCCACTGCACATCTAGTTTTGACCAAGTCGTAACACAGTGAAAATCTGCTGTGAAGTCATGCTGGGGCATTGCCATAAAATCTGCCCAGGTGAAAGTTTTGGGCGTAGCCAACCCCCAGACCTTAAGCTCCCAGTTTTCAGGAGTAATGTTGGGAGTTTCACCATAAGTCAGGACTGGAAAGCCCTTCGCTAAGTGTTGCCCCGCGGGAACTCGCGCTTGTTGATCTGGGGTAGGTTTTTGGAAAAACTTGCCTAGCATGAGCCTTCCTTACGGTGTAGAGATTAAGGTGTGGAGATCAACGTCAGACCAAAAGCAAATCCGGCATTAGGTTGAGACTTTCTAGGGTCTATTCTAAATGCCGGATTGAGAGCAGTGAAGCGCTAAAGGCAGTTGCCTACTCTTCTTCTTCTTCCTGCTGAGGATAAATGAAACTTGTAGAGCGGTTGGTCAGAACAGATTTGCCGAGGGAAAGTGCTTTTTGGGCAGCGACCGCAGCCTTTTTCTTCCAGTTTGCTTTACGCTGATCGCGCTTGGAGCTTGAGGTTTTCTTCTTAGGAACAGCCATGAGCGGAGATACCGACTTTTTACAACCTTTCTATAATAACGGTTGAGTTCATAATCTGTCTCAATCTTTATGAATTTGCTGCTTTGCCCGATCGCAAGAAACGGGTCGCTTTAGCGGAGCGCTATCCGTAAAGTAAGGAAGCGCAAGACGTGAGAGGATGGAGATCATGGGCACTTTGAACCGTATAGAGAACAGCGAAGACTATAGCCGGGTGGCACGGGCGATCGCCTTCATTCAGCAAAACCACTTAGTCCAGCCTAATCTGACAACTGTGGCACAACATATTGGACTGAGCGACTCTCATTTTCAGCGGTTATTTACTCAGTGGGCGGGTATCAGCCCCAAGCGATTTTTACAATATCTCAATATTGAGTATGCCAAGTCAAAAATTTCCCAGAGTAGAAGTCTTTTGGATCTCACATTAGACCTGGGACTGTCCAGTTCAGGACGACTGCACGATTTATTTGTAAATTTGGAAGCAATGTCGCCAGGAGAATTTAAAGCAGGCGGGACAGGCTTGCAAATTCGCTATGGCATTCATGATACTCCGTTTGGCAAAGCGCTCATTGCCAGTACGCTTCGAGGAATTTGTCACCTTCAATTTGATGGGGATGAGCAAGCACTGCGATTGGAATGGGCAAATGCTGACATTGTTCTTGATCCCCAAACGACTCAGCCCCTCTGTGATTTGATTTTCAATCCAGGTAGCTATAACGAGCGGCTAACGGTCTGGGTGAAAGGCACTAATTTTCAGGTACAAGTCTGGCGGGCACTGCTGACTATCCCCTTCGGTGAGATGAGTACTTACCAGAGGCTTGCTGAACAGATAGGTCGTCCGACAGCAGCGAGAGCCGTGGGCAATGCAGTGGGTAAAAATTTTATTGGCTACCTGATCCCATGCCATCGCGTGATTCGGGAGTCGGGAGAGTTAGGCGGCTACCGTTGGGGCTTGGAGCGCAAGACTGCAATTTTGGGCTGGGAAGCAAGCCGGATGGGCGATCGCTAATAGTTGTTCAAAATTTTAAGGCAAAACATGGAAGTCATTCTAGCTAGATCTGATCATCTCGAAGAAGTTGCAAAATTGTTTGATCAGTATCGTGTTTTTTACCAGCAACGCTCAGACCTTGAAGCCGCTCGGCAGTTTCTTGAACAGCGGTTTGAGAGCCAGGACTCTATCTTGCTCTTGGCACGTGAAGCTGAGCAAACAGTCGGATTTACTCAGCTTTATCCCAGTTTTTCATCGATATCAATGCAGCGAGTCTGGATTTTGAACGATTTATTTGTGGCTGAGTCGCATCGTGGACAAGGGATCGCCAAATTGCTGATGGGGAGAGCAGAAAAGTATGCACGACAGACAGATGCAGTCCGAATCATTTTGGCAACGCAAATCTCTAATGCGGCAGCCCAGACACTTTACGAGTCGCTTGGCTACATCAAGGATGAGATGTTTTATCACTATGCGCTGCGGCTAGGTAAGCTTTAATCTCCAGCCTGCCGCTATCGCATATTCTGCTTGCGCTCTGCCTTGGCATCTCGCGTACTAGCAGCAGCTAGCTCTGCATCTAAAATCGTTTGTCCGGTGGCTGCTAAATACACATCGTCTAGGCTTGGACGCGATTGAGAAATCCCAAAGGTCGGAAGGCTAGCTTCTTTCAGTGCTTGCTGAATGTTCATTAACGCTTCGCTTTGGGAAGTGACCACTAAATTAAGGGAATTGCCTTGGGCACTGTTGATAATGACCTCTTGAACGAAAGGGAGAGATTGCAGCATTGATTTAACAGTTTCGGCTTCTTCAAGAGAGGTGAACTCTCGGACTCGCAGCGTAACGCGATCGCCTCCAATCTGATCTTTCAAGGCTGAAGGCGTACCGGATGCAATTACCAGACCGCGATCGATAATGGCGACGCGATCGGCTAAAGCATCAACTTCTTCTAAGTAATGGCTAGTTAGCACGACGGTTGTACCCTGAGTACGAAGCTGCCGTAAAAAATCCCAAACTGCGACTCGGCTCTCAATATCCAAGCCCACCGTTGGCTCATCTAGCACCAGCACATCCGGTTTGTGAAGCAGACCTGCCGCCAAGTCGAGGCGCTTTTTAAGTCCGCCAGAGTAAGTTCCAGTCTTTAGATCTGCCCAATCTTCTAGACCTAGGAGGGCGATCGACTGATTAATTTGTTCTTGGGCAGTTGAGCGGGGAAGATGATAGAGAGCCGCTTGCAACTGAAGGAGTTCGCGTCCAGTCAATACTTTGTCTAGAGCGACTTCCTGCGCCACATAGCCCAATCGCTGACGGGCGAGTTTAGGCTGGTCTAGAACAGAAATTCCAGAAACCTCAAGTTTGCCCGCATCGGGGGTTGCGAGGGTGCAAAGGCAACGGAGCGTTGTGGTTTTACCTGCACCATTGGGCCCTAGCAGCCCAAAGATTTCACCTGGCTCAACTCGAATCGAGACATCTTTAACAGCTTCGACAGCGCCGTAGCGCTTCTGGAGTTTTTCGATTAAGACGGCAGGAGGCATCACACTTTCCATATTCAACAGAATTCTCCTCTATTTTAGAGGTAGATTGCTGAGTATCCAGGTGAGATTCTCTGTCAGCGTAGTGGCGAAGAAGGCAGTCAGTTGGTGCGTAACAGGCAAGCTATCGATCGCCATTCCCGCAGAGAGCAGCATCATATATAGCAGAGAGTACTTAAATAGCGATCGGGCTAAACCTTGATCTTCAGGCGTTTGCAAGAGCATCCAAGCTTTGTTGATAAAGATACCGTTTAGCAAAAGGGCGATCGCGGCATACACTGCACCCATGACGTGTAGAGGGTAAACCAGCGTAAACGTCATCGGCACCATCAACAGCGTATAAATCCAAATTTGTTTAGCGGTCTGAGCATCGCCCACAATCACGGGCAGCATCGGCACACCAACTTTGGCATAGTCCTTCTGAATCATCATGGCTAATGCCCAGAAGTGAGGAGGAGTCCAAAGAAAAATGATCAGAAAATAAGCCCAAGCTGCCCAGCTTAAGTCGCCCGTTACTGCTGCCCAACCCACGAGCGGCGGAATGGCTCCTGCGGCTCCACCAATGACAATGTTTTGAGTGCTATGGCGCTTGAGCCAGTGGGTATAAACCAGCACGTAAGCAACAATGCCAGACATGGCTAGGCAAGCACTTAGCAAATTAGCAAAGACGGTTAGCAGTGTAAACGAGAGGGCGGCAAGAGTCAGAGCAAACACCAGCGCGTCTCTGGGCTGGATTCTGCCAGAGGGCAAAGGGCGATGCCGAGTCCGCTCCATGTCGTAGTCAATATCGCGATCGTAAATGCAATTAATAACGTTAGCAGAGGCAGAGGCAAGAGTGCCACCCAACAGCGTGACCAATACGAGTAAGGGATCAACTCTTCCCTCGGCAGCAATCCACATGCTGCCAGCAGTAGTCACCAAAAGCAAAATGATGATGCGGGGCTTAGTGAGTTGCCAGTAGCTTTGAATGACTTGCCAAAAGTTTTGGTGATGGCGAGGTGAACTTGACCAAGTTGTTTCTTGCATAACAGAGGGGAGATTTAGAAAAGGAAATTCAGGATTCTTCTAGAGCAAAGGAGCGATCGCGCCAAGTCAGGACAGTAAAGCAAACTAACACGCCCAACAACGCTGCCCCGATCGCCTGATGGGAAACGGTCAGCAGTTCTACTTGCAGGTGCAGTCGAAACGTTGCCAGACCTAGAGCAACTTGTAGAAGCAATAGAACACCAATAAGCTGGGCTAGCCTACGAATTTCACCACTTAAAGCAGGCGTACGCCAAGTTAGCCCCACAACTGCCAAAGCAGCGAGGGCAGCCGGAATCACACCGACCAAATGAGTATTCATAACACTGCAAAGTTGGGAAATTTGTAGGCATTGATGAACTGCCCAACGCGAACCAACTAGAGCGCCTGAAAGGCTTTGCAAATAGATAAGAACAGCAGCGATCAGGCCAAACCAAGGCAATTTACCAACCGTGCCCGTACCTTTGTAAGGCATTAGCAAAGTGCCCATGATCAGAAGGGTAATGAAGAACGCGAGTGCTGTGCCAAGATGGGCGGTCACAATGTCAAACCGCAGCAATTGAGTGACGGTTAAACCGCCTAAAACACCTTGGCAAATAATTAATCCTAAAGCCACAGTGGCAACCCAAGGAGTCCAAGGAGGAAGCGCGCGACGATGCCACCCAGAAAGGACAGCAAGGGCGATCGCCATTAACCCAATCAGCGCTGCATCTAAACGGTGGAACCACTCTAGAAACACCTGCAAATTCATTTGCTTTGTCGGGACAAGCGTTCCGTAACACAAAGGCCAGTCTGGGCAAGCCAGTCCGGCGTTCATGACTCGGGTGGCACTCCCGATCGCCATGAGGAGAAAGGTGGCGATCGCAATTTTCCAAACTAACCGCCGGATGAGATCTTGAGGGCTAGAAAAAGATTTCGATGAAGATGTGAATGCCGACTTAGGGAAAGTTGTTACGTCTGGAAACATACTGGAGTCATTCATCAGCGCACATCTAAAATTAAGTAGAACGATTCGGTTGAGTAAATAGATGAAACAAAGTATGAGCAGAACATTCTTCGCTGATTATTGTGCAACTGATAGCTACCCATTTCAGCGAGTCAGGTTTACCCCTTGCCTCTCTGGCTACTACTTTAGTAGAACCAATCCGAGATTGCACCAAGCTTTAGGATTTTCTACAGATTAAATTCTATTTATCCTTGGCTTTCTATTGAAAACTAAGCTTAAAGAGACTTCTCCTCAAAACTTCTACGATCTATTTGGGCACTTGCTTACAGCAAATCTCAAAATCCGTCAATTATTACGAAAACCTTAAATGGTTGTGAAGTAAATCTTAAAACTATCTGCAAATCAGCCCTATTCTTCTCAATTCGTTGTCATGATTACCGTGGCAATATTAAAAGGTCTTTATCTGGTTAGTAGAGAGAAGTTCAAGCTGTTACTAGCAACATTGCCATCCCGTTTGTAAAATTGAAAACCTAAAAGTTGAAAACCTTCGACAGTTTATTGCGGTAGCATCAAAGTTAGGGTTTCTCTAAATTAAGCACCCTCCTTGATTTAACCTTTACTTTTTTGAAAGAGTCTCTAGCCCTAATTCCTTCAACTCACCTCTCTGGATACCCTGACTAGCCGTGAATATTCCAACAAACATCCTTACAATGCTGGCTGGCATTGCTCTAACGCTAGTCAGCCTATGGTACGGAAAAAATCATGGATTGATGCCCGTTGAGGCATCTAGCGATGCTGCCCTAATTGATGGGTTATTTGACTCCATGATGACCATTAGTATGGGCATTTTTTTGCTTGTAGAAGGAGTCTTAGTGATTTGTCTCCTCAAGTTTCGCCGCAAGCCCGGAGACGAAACCGATGGACCCGCGATCGACGGTAACATTCCCCTAGAAATTGTCTGGACTGCCATTCCTGCCGTCATCGTTTTAGTGATTGGCGTTTACAGTTTCGACATCTATAACCAAATGGGCGGATTTGATCCCGAAGCCGCTGGAGATTCCGCTGTTGTCCAAGTCGCTATGATGCCTGGAGATGGAGCAACGCAGATGATCGAGGCTCAATCCAAACACCGCGGGCACAATCACATGGCATTAGGCATTGGAGCATCGCCCGAAAACGCCAATCATCCTGCTGACCTCACAGTTGATGTAGTAGGAATGCAGTACGCCTGGATCTTCACCTACCCTGAAAGCGGCGTGACCGCTGGCGAGCTTCACGTTCCTGTGAACAAAGACATCAGAATTAATCTACAAGCAAAAGATGTTATTCACGCTTTTTGGCTACCCGAGTTCCGGCTGAAGCAAGACGTTATCCCTGGTCAAGGAACAGAACTACGCTTTGTGCCCACTCGAATTGGCGAATATCCCATCATTTGTGCTGAACTCTGTGGACCCTATCACGGGGGCATGAATAGCCGTCTTTATGTCCAAACTCAAGCAGACTACGATCTCTGGCTACAGTCTCAGGTCGCCAGTCAAGCAGATGACAATCAAACCGTTGCTGCCGCCAATGAAGCCCCCGACACTCGTTTCTTGGCTGCCTATGCCGAGCGAGTAGGAATTGATAATAAAGCTCTTAAGCAGCTTCATGCCCATCACTCACAGGTTCATAGCCTGTAGCACACTGACTAAACCCCTCCTCTCGTTTGGTTGAACTTAAGTAGGATTTCAGCATGACTCAAGTGAAAAATGCACCAGTAGCCGCCGTTGCTCCTGCCCATGAGACAGAGCGCAAATGGTGGCACTTCTTCACCTTTAGTACTGACCACAAAGTGATTGGGATCCAGTACATTGTTACCTCCTTTGTTTTCTATATAATCGGCGGTTCTTTAGCGACCGCCATTCGCACAGAACTAGCAACGCCTGCTCCAGATTTTGTAACGCCTGAGGTCTACAACAGCCTCCTAACGCTGCATGGCACAATAATGATCTTTCTGTGGATTATTCCGGCAGGTGCAGGGCTGGCAAACTATCTCATTCCGCTGATGATTGGCGCCCGCGATATGGCGTTTCCTAAGCTCAACGCGGTTGCATTTTGGATGATTCCCCCTGCTGGCTTAATGCTAGTGCTGAGTTTCTTTCTAGAAGCTCCTCAATCGGGTTGGACTTCTTACCCCCCTTTAAGCTTAATGACAGGCAAAGTGGGCGAAGGCATTTGGATCTTCAGTTTGTTGATCTCTGGAACCTCCTCAATTTTGGGGGCAATTAACTTTTTGGTCACGATCGTCAAAATGCGCGTTCCAAGCATGGGCATTCACCAAATGCCTTTGTTCTGCTGGGCGATGCTGTCGACTTCGGGCTTGGTTTTAATTGGCACTCCGGTATTAGCCGGCGCACTCATTTTGCTGGCATTCGATTTGCTAGCGGGAACTGCCTTCTTCAACCCAACGGGTGGCGGCGACCCGGTGGTTTATCAACACATGTTTTGGTTCTATTCCCATCCGGCGGTTTACATTATGGTGCTGCCCTTGTTTGGGGCGATTTCAGATATTCTGCCAGTACACGCACGCAAGCCCATTTTTGGATATAAGGCGATCGCCTATTCCAGTATTGCCATCTCGTTCCTAGGATTAATTGTTTGGGCACACCATATGTTTACCAGTGGTACCCCGGCATGGCTGCGGATGTTCTTCATGATCACCACTATGGTCATTGCTGTTCCAACTGGCATTAAAGTGTTTGGCTGGCTTGCCACCATTTGGGGAGGAAAGATTTCTCTTAACAGCGCCATGGTATTTGCCATGGGCTTTATTGCGGTGTTTGTAATTGGCGGTATTAGCGGTGTCATGTTGGCTGCTGTGCCGTTCGACATCCACGTTCACGATACTTATTTTGTCGTGGCTCACCTGCATTACGTTTTGTTTGGAGGCAGTGTCTTTGGTATCTACGCCGCCATTTACCATTGGTTCCCCAAAATGACAGGACGAATGATGAACGAGCCGTTGGGCCTTATTCACTTTGTGCTGACGTTCATTGGTATGAACTTAACGTTTCTTCCCATGCACCAGTTGGGATTGCTGGGCATGAATCGTCGAATTGCCTTCTACGATCCCCGATTTACCTCGCTGAATCAACTGGTCACCTTGGGGTCTTATATTCTTGCCGTTTCCACCTTCCCTTTTCTATTTAATGCCGTTTGGAGTTGGTTGAAGGGTAAGCCTGCTGCTGATAATCCTTGGCGAGCGTTGACTCTAGAGTGGCAAACCTCATCGCCACCCATGATTGAGAACTTTGAAGTGTTGCCTGTCCTGACAATGGGCCCCTATGACTACGGGATGAGTCATGAGTCAACAGAGGCAGATCCTGAATCTGGAACGCCTGTTTTGTCAGGGAGTCCCAGCGCTTAATTGAGGTTTAGGGCAGATCAAAGTGCCCTATCAAAGTTTTAATATCCATCGCTAAGAATGTCGAGAAATCTATGCAAGGAACCGTTGACCCGGCTAAAGCAGACTTAAACCATCATGCAGCGACGATCGCCACTGAACACGAGGCCCATCCCGACCATCGGATGTTTGGACTCATCGTTTTCTTAGGCGCTGAGAGCATGATCTTTTTAGGCTTGTTTGCGGCATATCTGACCTTTCGGGTGGTCTATCCTGAATGGCCTCCCGCAGGCACGCCAGAACGCGAGTTGCTGCTGCCCTCCATTAACACCGCCATTCTCATTGGCAGTAGCTTTGTAATTCATAATGCTGAAGCCGACATCAAAAGCAACAACGTTAAAGGCTTACAGATCTGGTTTGGAGCGACTGCCCTCATGGGAATTATCTTTTTGGCAGGGCAGCTTTATGAATACATGCACCTAGAGTTTGGGCTTAAAACCAATCTTTACGCCAGCACGTTTTATGTACTGACTGGGTTTCATGGGTTGCACGTATTTTTGGGCGTATGTTTGATTTTGGCGGTTTTGTGGCGATCGCTCAGAACGGCTCACTATTCCGAAGAGCATCATTTTGGGGTAGAAGCCGCCGAGCTTTATTGGCACTTTGTTGATGTGATTTGGATTATCCTGTTCATTCTTTTGTATCTTCTTTAATCCCATGGGTGTTTCTGTCGAAGTTGATAGCGTTACTTTCGCCACTGAGGTACTAGAGGTCTCGTTCCAAAAACCTGTTTTGGTTGATTTCTTTGCCCAGTGGTGTGGGCCCTGCAAAATGCTGAAACCCATGCTGGAAGCCTTGGCACAGGAATATGATTTTGTGCTGGCAAAAGTTGATATTGATCAAAGCCCGGATTTAGCTCAGACCTACAAAGTTGAAGGCGTTCCGGATGTGCGAGTGGTCATTCAGGGAGATGTAAATCCGGGGTTTGTGGGCGTTTTGCCCGAACCACAGCTTCGAGAGTTTTTATCTAATCTCAGCCTCAAGTCTGATCTAGATTTAGGGTTAGAGGCGGTCAAGGCGGCGATCGCCCAAGGCGACATTGAGCAAGCCAAAGCGTTTTTTGGACACCTCATTAGCGAGTTTCCCCAAAGCCAAAAGCTGGCGATCGCCGCTGCCAAATTTCTGATTACCCAGGGCAGCTTCGAGTCTACCGAGAAAATCCTCGCTACAGTTCCTGAAGCAGATAGAGAATACTACCCGCAAGTTAAAGCCCTTCGGGAGCTAATTTCGCTGAAGCAAGAAAGTGAAAATCCTAGCACTCATGAACTTGACGAACCTTTTTTTGCGGCAATTAATCAGGTTCTAGGAGAAAATTATGAAGCGGCGCTGACCCAATTATTAGATCTCGTCAGCCGCAACCGTAAGTACCGTAATGATGGAGCACGGAAAGCAATGGTGATGGTGTTTGAGTTAATGGGGGATGAAAACCCGTTAACCAATCAATATCGGCGAAAGTTGACCTCGGCGCTCTACTAGAAGATAGACTCTAGCTTTTTTACGGTTGCTCACAAAGGTCAAAATGGAACGTCAAAATGATGGGTAGCAGAATCTTTAGATGGCTTCGATCGCTCTACTCTTTGCGAGTTTTAGGAGTGGCGATCGCCCTCTTTTTCGCCTTCACCCTCACAGGCTGTGGTATTACTCCTGTCAAAGCCGAAGACCGTATCTTCCGTAACCTTAGTCTCGACTTTCTGGGCGAATATCGTCTCCCAAAAATGCAGTTTGCTGAAACAACAGTGGGCGGATTATCGGGCATTGTCTACGATCGGCAGCGCGATCGCTTTTACGCCATTTCAGATGATCGGAGCGAGTATAATCCTGCCCGCTTTTACACCCTCAAGCTCAAGCTCGAACCTTCTGCTACTCTACCCGACAGCCTCATTCAATCGGTTGAAGTTGAGAAGGTGACTCTACTCAAAGATGCGAACGGTAAACCTTTTGCAAAAGGCACTCTCGATCCTGAAGGCATTGCTCTAACGCCTCGCCATTCGCTCTTTATTTCCAGTGAAGGCGTAAGCCGCGATGGCGTCAATCCTTTTGTTAACGAGTTTGATTTAGAAACCGGGCAGCAGCGATCGGCTCTGTCTATTCCTAAGCGCTTTCTGCCTAAACCAGATGAAATGTTGGGCATCCGAGATAACCAAGGATTTGAATCCTTAACTTTGAGTGCAGTCGGGTTTGCCAGTGGTCAACAATTAGAGCCGTTTCGCCTATTTACCGCAACTGAGTCCGCGATCGCTCAAGATCTTCCTCCCAATTTTCCCCCAGATTCGTTGCCCCCTGTCTCGGCTCCCGTCCGGTTTCTTCACTACCTAATTGGAGAAGAAAATTCAGCTTCTATGCTGATCTCAGAGCACATTTACTTGCTGGATCAACCGCCACCCGAAACGAAGAACAACGGTTTGACTGAGATGTTGGTGCTAGACCAGGGCGGACATTTTTTGAGTTTAGAGCGATCGTTTGGTGCCGCAGGATTTGGGGCAAAGCTATTTCAGATGGCAACAGGTGGCGCTAATGACACCTCTACGTTTGATGCATTCCAGGGAAATATTGGCGGAGTGACTCCTATTTATAAAGAGCCTCTGCTAGATTTAGCCGAACTGGGCATTCCCCTAGACAACTTAGAAGGCATGACCCTAGGGCCCCAACTTCCTGATGGGACACAAACTCTATTACTGGTCAGCGACGATAACTTTAATGACTTGCAGACAACACAGTTTTTGCTATTTCGGCTGCGAGGCAATTCTATACAATAGAAAACTTTAGAGATCGCGCTGCCAAAAAAATACGCGCTCGGCAATTCCGTTTAGTTTCCGATTTAGAGTTCACGGAGATTCATCTATCGGTTGCTGAAGTTGATGCACTTCAGCAACCGATAGCCCCGTGGAAGGAGCAATGATGTCAATTGCCACGCCTCTACGTAAAAGATTTATGGCGATTTCTCGCTGCTTCTTCTCTTCTCCCTCCGCCAAGATTGAACGATAAACGGTTGATTCTTGCATAATGTCCCTCCGGAGTAAGCGATAAATAACCTCACCCTCTAATTTTAGTCCAGCTAAAATCCCTGACGCTGCCATCAAATTAGCTTTTGTAGTCGGTTCTGAAATTTGATCTATCACTTGGGCAACTTGGCGCAGCGTCGCTTCTGGATTTGCACCCTGACCTAAAACTGCAAAGGGAAGTAGTCCAGGATATTGTAAGAAGAGTGAGGCGGGTTGTTCCCAGAGGCGGATTACATGAAATTCATGGTGAGTACGTTCCATCATAAAGTTAGTCTGATGAACTAACGCTGATCCTGTCTGCTTCAGGTAAATTACCACCTGCCGCATAGTTTTATTTGGATATTTTCGATATACACGCACGCGGTAATCTAACATGCGAAATGGAAGAGGTTGCTTAGGGAGTGTTTGAAACTCTAAGTGTAGAACAGAGTCGTCTGACTCCAGCAGAATCAAGGCATCAGCACGGATCGGGTCGAGGGAAAGTTCAGAGGGTTTGAGTTCTGTCAGGGTGACAGACTTTCCTAACAGCCAAGTGGCAAAGTCGGCTGAGAGGTGAGAGCAGTAATGGAACTTTGTAAAGCATTACGTGCTTGTCCTTTTTTCACAGTCAGAGTTCTATTTTCAAACTAATAATGTAGCCTGTAACCAAACTACTGGCTGCGTAGCTAAATATCACTTTAATCTCGATTATTGCTTATTCTTATCACACACAAGGTGTCAGCGATCGCCTTAACATCACCCCACATCAATAACTGCACTCAATCTTTAATGCGATCGCCCCAATCTAAGTTCCAGTGCGAAACTTCAGTAGACAGGGCAGACGCGTCTAAAACTTAACTTTGGATCGGGTTTAACAAGATAACGGCTCAAAATAGCTTTGTCGCATTGCCTACAACTCTGACGCTGCCAGCCGACCTTCAATCGGCTCGTATTCATCCTCTAGCAACCAAGTTTGTGCTTCATCGTAGGTTGCACTGGCGAACACGACCTTGTATCCCTCAGCAGGATCACACACACGACAATTGCCTGATGGATCACCCAACAGCAACAAAATGTAAGGGGGCGATAGCATGGGGTCAATCCAAACTTCGGCGAAATTCCAATCACTCTTGGCTGGATCGAGTGCGCGGGATGACATGGTACCGGTCTTCTGCATCAATCTTCACCTCTCCATAAAACAACGCAGTGCTTGAACCATCATCGGGGCTGGTTCGATACCCAATCGGCTCAGCAAAAAACAAGCCATAACGCTCGTATCCTCGAATAACTCCAGTAAACTCTCCTCTCTCTATGATGGCTTGAGTAACTTCCTCCATTGTGGATGCAGTGTTGAAAACATGAGCAGATCTGCCTCGTCTCAGCAATCTTTGTACTTGTGGTGTATCGGGCAGATGTTTGGCAATGTGTCTAGAATCAGGAATAATCTCACGGTCAATGCCACTCATAAACTTGAAAAATCGAGTGTTTTGAGCATATCACGCTTAATTTCATCGACAATACCCGAACTCTTATCTAACCGACGACTTCTAAAACACCGATCGCCCCGCATCACTTGTACATTAATTACAGCACTTAATCTTTAACCCGATCGCCCCAAATCACATCCTAGTGTGAAGCTTCACGAACCGGATTCTTGCTATCATTAGGTGCCAACTCGCCACAGTAGTTTTCAGGGAGCCTGTTTTCTCTGGGGTGTTTTCAAGATTGCGAAAGGTTGAGCTAGCTCGTTATGCAACCCCCTATTGATGCTGGAACCGTTTTACAAAACCGCTATCGAGTCCTGAGTGTGCTGGGGCAAGGCGGCTTTGGTCGTACTTATTTAGCAGAAGATAAGGGTCGCTTTGATGAACGGTGTGCGCTAAAAGAATTTATTCCGCCGCAAACCAGCGCTTATGCTCTCAGTAAGTCGCAAGAGTTGTTTCAGCGAGAAGCAGCCATTCTCTACCAAATCCAGCACCCGCAAATTCCTCAGTTTCGCGCCACCTTTGAGGAAGAAGAACGACTATTTTTGGTACAAGATTATGTGGAAGGAAAAACCTATCGATCGCTGATGCTAGAGCGCAAGGCATTGGGCAAAACCTTTAGCGAACCAGAAGTAATTCAGTTTATTCAGCAGTTGTTGCCAGTGCTGGCTCACATCCACAGCAAGGGTATTATTCATCGCGATATTGCTACTGATAATGTCATTTTGAGAGAACGCGATCGCCTCCCTGTTCTGATTGACTTTGGTGTTGTCAAAGAAATTGCCACCCGCATTCAATCGGTAGAATCGGGCGCTCAGCCAACGACAGTGGGCAAAGTTGGCTACGCTCCTAGCGAACAAATGCAAACGGGGCGGGCATATCCTAGCAGCGATTTGTATGCGCTGGCAGTATCGGCAATGGTGCTATTAACCGGGCGAGAGCCGCAAGAGCTTTACGACGATCGCAACCTGACTTGGCAGTGGCAGCGCTGGGCAACTATTAGTCCGGGGTTCGCCCAAGTGTTGAGCCGGATGTTGAGCTATCGCCCGGGCGATCGCTACCAGTCGGTCAACGAAGTTGCCCAAGCATTACAGGCACTTAATCCGGCAACAGGCTATGCTCCAGGTGCCACCATGCCGCCTAGTCCGCCCTCTGTCCTTACACCGCAGCCGCCACCTGCCTCGGAAATGCGAACGATGGCTGTAGGTCGTCCTGCGGAGACAAGGCAAACTGGAATGGATGAGGGTGGGCGATCGCGTGAAATTGCGCGACGACAACCTTCTCCTGTCATTCCCCGTCAAACTGAAAGCTCAGTATGGGACAATCCTCTAGCCGTCATTTCGATTGGTACAGGCTTGGCAGTCATCACCGGAATTGCATCTTGGGCAGTCGTTAGTGCAGTACTGTCCTCCCAAAATGATGCTCCGACACCGATCGTTTCAGTCACACCCACACCCACACCGACCGCCACACCCACGCCGACCCCGACACCGACAACAATTGAACCTATCAGTCGCCAAATTGACCTGCCACCGACAGGCGAAGCGATCGCAGTAGAGGGCAACTTGAGGGAAAAAGAATCCATTAACTATATTATTCCAGCACAGCAAGGGGATACCTTGACAGCATCGCTAGAGGGAGAAGGCGTGTTGATGACAGTCTTTGCGCCCACCCGTGACCCTGCCAACAATCAAGCCACCCGTGTCCCATCTTGGCAAGGCATTTTGGACTTTACGGGCAACTATGTGATTAGCCTCAGTCCGGTTCAAGGCGTATCGGAGAGCGTCTTCAAGCTGAACATGAGCTTACTGGCTCCGACTCCAACGCCGACAGCAACGCCAACGCCAACGCCAACTTCCATAGAGACTCTGCCCCCTGATCCGCCTGAGCGGCAGGTGATCACTCAATCCCTAGACCTCCAAGCGGGGCAGCCATTCGAGTTTTCTGATGAATCGGATCAAACCAAAATTCAACGCTACTTAATCAACGTCCAGCCGGGGCAAGTGATGAAAGTTGAAGTTAAACAAGGTGAAGTCAAGCTTGATGTTCGTTCACCTAGTGGCGAATTGGTCGATGATGCCAGAGGCTTGACCAACTGGGAAGGGCAAATTACTGAGGCTGGTAACTATCAAATCGATGTAATCGCTGATCAGCGGGCAAGCTTTACCCTGAGTGTTGGTATTGCTGCATTAAATCCATAGCATTTCCGTCACAATGAAGAAGTCCCCTCACTCTAGGATTCTATGCCCCTACAGAACCGCTCAATGAATTGGGCGATCGCTCAACTCCCCGGACTTAGCAGCCAAGATCAAGAGCAGCTAGCGGGTTGTGGAATTGAAACGACACAGCAACTTCTGAGAACTACCAAAACCCCTATTGAGCGGCAAGACCTGGCAGGCAAACTACAAATTCACATTCAGCACGTCAACAAATGGTTTGCTTTGGCTAACCTAGCCCGAATTCCCTCAGTGGGTTGTCAATATTGTGGGCTGCTGCTCCACGCAGGCATCAGCAATCCCTTTCAACTGGCGCAGGTTCCCCCAGCCACCCTGCATCGTCAAATTCTCAGACTTCAAGTCTCTACGGCACAGCGCCCCGATCTGTGTCCGGGCTTTAATGAAGTGGTGCAATGGATTGAGCAAGCGCGTGAACTAACAACCAGACGTTAAATCACGACATTAATTAGGGTTAATCAGGATACCAAAACATTCCTTTAATGCCTTCTGGGTCAGTCATAAATCCCAAGCCCCGATAAAAATCAACCACTTGCGGGTCAGCGAACAGCGTAATGTTGCTAATGTCTTCATTACGCAGTTTTTTAATCACCTGCCGCATGAGCGCTTTACCTAATCCCTTATTTTGATAATCAGGATGCACGACCACATCCCAGATTGTGGCGTTAAAGGCGTGGTCAGAAGTTGCCCTAGAAAACCCAATGAGTCGGCGTTGCGTGCCTCGTTGCTCCCACATGGAAACAACCAGAAAGCTGTGCTGGATTGCCTTTTTGACCTTTCGCAAAGGACGACGCGACCAGCCCACCGCATCGCAAAGTTCCTCTAATTCGTAGAGGTCAATCTCGCGATCGGTGCTAAAAAAAATACGGAAATTACCAACCGTTAAACTCGGAGTTGTCTGTCCCTCAGCCTCAGTAAGCCTGGGTGCAGTTTCAGCGGTACTAAATAAACTTTTCCAGAAACCCATGTACGAATGGATAAGGTGATGCAGGGCAAATAGCAGTACTTAGCAAATAGCGGTAATAGATAGTATATCGCTCAGGTCATTTTTCCATCGTCATCTTTGAGATCAGTTTGCTGAGATTAGCGATCGCCTATCAAAACTTAAGCTTCTCTACTTAACCCGTATGGCATGAAGAAGAAAACAGACTGAACCTGCATCATACCGCCAAAATGCGCTTCTAGCAGGTCGCTCAGTGACTTCTCTAATTTTAGATGAGAGATTACGCTTCACTTCGGGTTCTCTAAGCTAGGGCTTTGCCCCTGCGACACACCCCTAGCTCAGGAAGTCCCTTTCCCTAAATTATGGCTTCAGGCTTAAAACCCTCAACATTAGAACTACTGAAGCGCTTCAACCGGACGTTTCCTCAGTTTTATGAGCAATTTGTGAGCAGCGAAATCCAGCTTCAAAATCTGCGGCTCGCCTACCAAATGTACAAAAGCCGCCAAGCGGTGATTGACCTGAGCCCAGAGGGCACCAAGAGCGCCTTACACTTTGCCTATCGCAATCAGTCGTTTTTACTCAGTGATATTTTTGGCGTGTTGGCAGCCTACGGATTGACCATTCATAGCCTAAGTCTATATGGGCAAATTTACCCACCTATGCTGGTGTTTGCCAAGCTAGTTGTTTCCAGAGGCGGCAAAGCCTTGACAGGTAAGACTGCTGAAAACGTTTGTCGAGCAGTCCGAGAGTCGCTGGCAGGACGGTTTGAGGTAGAAGAGATGCTGGCAGTAGAGTTTAACCTGGACGCTGGACTGGAGCAGGTTGAAGCAGAATTTTATGTAGACCCAGTATTTCATTTACCCGCACTGCTTATTGAAGCAGATAACCAGCCAGGGCTGTTCTACAAGGTCATGTATGCCATTTGGCAGGAAGATTTACTGGTCGTTAATGCTAACCTGCTAGTATGGCGAGGGCGAACGCGCTTGATCCTTTATCTACTCGGTCCTAATGAAAGCTTAATCCCAGAATATTTAGGGCAAAAGATTGCAGAAGGGATGAAGCAGCGACTCTTAGGACGGCGCTTCTAACCTTAAAGGGCTTCTAGTTCTGTGGGAATGCCTAGAACAGGACATGGGAATCGGGGCGTGAGTTGCTGAATTAAGGGATGGCGATCGGAGCTACAGCCGACAAAGAGAATATCAGCAGATTCTGCTTCAACAATGCGGCATAGCTCAGTGGCAACATCACCAAAACAGAGGTGCGCTTCGAGAGAGCCGCGCCATTGTTCGCCCAAGCTCCGGGCTTGCCAAAGAATGCGATCGCCCTCTTCTAAAAGTTTATTGAGCGACACTGCTGGTGTAACTTCTCGGACTCCGGTGGCGTTGACAACGGGACGGGTTAGAGTTGCTGTCCCTGCGCCAGAACTTCTAGAAGGCAACCCTAAAGAAATTTCTTGATTCAACACATAAACAACATGAACCATGACCTGTGTGCGACTTGCTAGGCGAGTTTGATGCGCCATCCAAAGAGCAAAGTCTAAAGCAGTGCGACTATTAGGAGAATCGTTATAGCCAATGACAATGGTGGTGCCTTTCGACTTTGGGGTAGGAACAGACGGAGCGCTCAGAAGTAGCGGTTCGCCAGAAACTAAGAGCATTTGTTCGCTCAAGTTTTCTACTTGAAGAGCAGTTTGTAGACGCATCAGCATTGACTTAACTTTCATAGAGTCTCCTGTAAATCTGCGAAACGAGCACACCAGACGACAACAGCTTGATAGGCTGCATCAAAAGTCGTCCTTGAAACAGATTCGAGGACACTGAGTCAGAAGCAAATGCTGAATCTTCAGTCTCCCCTCAATGCCGACGGAGTTAGCTGACGGGCTAGGGCTGAGAGGTGCCCTTCTAGGTTAGATTCGCCCCACTACAAGGATGGTTCCTCCGTTCCTGCTTTATCTCCGTAACTGATAAAGCGAGGGATTAGGCTGACTCAATAGGCACACGAGCAGTAAATGCCTATTGGCGAGTCACATTCAAGCTAACATTCTCTTGAGATCCCGTCAATTTTTATTTTAAGCTCAATTCTTGAGCTTCTCCACGGCTCCCCACTGGCTAAAACTCTAGTATTTAACTTTATTCTCCAAAAGATTAAGCTGGATAGCATTGCACAGGTTCTTGATTAGGGCACGCGAGTCAGAAACCAGCATCAGGGCAGCTTTTATGGGTATCCTTCACCTTTCTGCTCCAGTCGTAATCTATTTCAAATGGAAGTCGATCGCCCCTTGTTCACGGCAAGTTGGAACAATCAGACAAGGATAATTCTGTTTTGGAGACGGGTAGACAAGCTTCAGCAGCTTCACCCGCTGTCATTCAATCCATCGTTCGAGCAATCTACCGTTCGAGTAATCTACTGAGAAACCGGGCAATCTACCGTTCGAGCAATCTACTGAGAAATCGGGCAATCTAACAGGGTTCTATCTGCGCAAAATGTTGTATAACTTGTGTCCAATACACCTGTATCGCCCTTGTATCGCCATCTATGAAGCAATCTGACCCGATTGAAAGTGAAGAGCTAGACCGCTTGCAGATATTGATCTATCTAATCCCAGTGCTAGGATTTTTCCCTGCCCTTTGGACGCTTTATAGGCAGGCAGAAGGGCGCGCTGCTACGCAGATACCGCAAGGGTCGCTGACAGGTCACTCTGAAAAAACACGCCGGAACGCTAGTCGATTAGCTGTTACTTTAGCGACAGGCTGGATTGTGGGCTACACCCTGTTGGGATCTGGGGCACAGGCTGTGGACTCGCTAACGTTGCCGTTACTGATTACTTCTAGTCTGCTGACTTCGGGATATTTTTTAGTTAACATCTGGCTGATGGTGCGCCTTTGGCAAGGTCAACCGATTCGGCTACCGGGAATTAGTCGATTAAGCGATCGCATTCCCTAATCATCTGACTCTGATTCAGACTTTTAACGAGTCGTTGGGTCGTCCCTACATTTTTTAGTCTGTGAGGCTGTTTGTGTCTATTTTCAATCCTTCTAATTTTTCTGCTGAGCTTTCTCCTGAGAAAATACCTAAGAAGTGGCTATGGCTTACTTTAGGGCTGATTGGGGTGGCAGTTGTGTCAGCTTCGGCAGGAGCTTTATTAGCCGTGAGCATTTCCAGTACGCCGCTCATGCAAACAAAATTGAGTCGAGAGGAGGCTAAAGCTTTTAACCCTGACAAGGCGGTTTCTTCGGACAAAAATCTTCCCTTGCCGACGCTAACTCGCCCAGTCAATATAATGGTTTTAGGGGTCAAGGTGTTGACTACTGATCTAGAAAATCCGCCTGCTAACAGTGAGAACTTAGGATATCAGGCGTTGGTTAATTCCCTAGATGGCTTATCTGACACGATGTTGATGGTTCGCTTCGACCCAGAGCAACGGAAGCTAGTCGTCTTGTCAATTCCTCGAGATACGCGAACTTGGGTGCAGGGCATTGGGCTGACGAAGCTCAATGAAGCCAATTATGAGGGCGGCCCTGCTTTGGCAGCAAAAGCAACCAGCGAGTTGTTGGCAAACACGACTATCGATCGCTACATCCGCATTAACGTTCAAGGTGTAGAAAAGTTGGTGGATGCCTTGGGCGGCGTGAAGTTGTACGTGCCCCAAGCGATGCGCTACCAGGATGACAGCCAGCATCTTTACATTAATTTGAAGCAGGGTGAACAGCAGCTTAATGGCGCTCAGGCGCTTCAGTTTTTACGGTTTCGCTATGACAACTTAGGAGATATTGGGCGGGTGCAGCGGCAGCAGATGTTGATGCGCGCCCTGATGGAGCAGGCATTGAACCCAGCGACTTTGGCAAGATTGCCTCAAATTTTGTCGGTGATTCAAGCCAATATTGATACAAATTTAAGCGTAGAAGAGTTGGTGGCGCTGGTTGGCTTTGCTGGGCAGCGCGATCGCCCCAAAGCCCAAATGCTAATGGTTCCGGGCGAATTTAGTACCCCTGACCAATTCGAGGCTAGCTACTGGCTACCCAACCAGGGCAGGCTTGATGCCATGGTGACGCAATATTTTAGCAGTCAGCCCCTAGCGTCTTCGAGCAACGTCCCTCTGCCCCAGAGCTTAAAATCTGAGGTAGAGTCTTTAGCAAATATCCAGGTGGCGATTCAAGACAGCACAGGCAAGCTGGATACGGCACAACTGCTGAAGACATTGAGTGCTGCTGGCTACGGCGGTAGCTTCGTGGATAATCCTTGGAACCAGCCCTTAGAGCTAACGCGAATCATTGCCCAGCAGGGAGATGGAGAAGCTGCTGAAGCCATCCAGAGAGTGTTGGGATTTGGTGAAGTGCAGATTGAGAGTACGGGAAATTTGGAGTCTAATATTACGATTCGGATCGGGAAGGATGCACTAGAGCATAAAGCCATAGCGGCTCCCAGATCTAATCCTAGCCCTAGCCCAACTCCGGCTCCTAGCTCTACTTCAATTCCTGGCTCTACTTTGACTCCTAACTCCAGCCCGGCTCCTCCTCCTAGCCCTGAATCAGAGCCAGCTACTCCAACCCCAGTTCCCGCTTCAGTAAACTGATGGATTTTTCGCCAATATAGTTTTCGCAACAGATGAGTTGGGGCGATCGAATCAGGTCTTCTCTGGCATCGGCGATCGCTTGTTTGACAGCAACTTGGCTAGGTAAGTCAAAACAGAAGATGGTCTGCGAACTGCGCACCATAGCGTTAAGACGTTGCGTATCCTTCGGCTGGGTGGTCATAATAAGTAGCTCGTCACCCCGAAGGCTGTGGACAATGACTTCTGAGGCTCGGAGAATGCCAGAGCTAAGGCTGACCAAACCGAGACGACTATCTTTGGTGAGTTTGAAGAGCTTTTGAATTTCTTGACCATAGTCGTAAATATCGACGGGGATGACGCGCACAGACTTGGGAGAAGCGATCGCTTCTGCTTCTCCAATGAAATAGCGACTGGTCACGACCGTTCCCGATCGGGTTTGATTTAGCACTTCTTTTAATTCTTCCATCGGCACAAGCTGCACCGGAATCTGAAGCGCCAATTCTAGCTCCTGCACCATCAGTTCACCTGCCCCAATGTCTTGCCGGGGAGCCGTGACCAAGACACGAGCACTACACCGCAGCCGCCAGTCGATTTCTACGAGGAATAATTCTCTCGCTTGAGTCAGGGAGCAGCCTTGGGCTAATAGCTCATCTAGACTGGTTTGGACTAGACGATGCGCTTCTGGATATTTATCGACAATGGGCGATCGGGTTCTGGAACTGCCGCCCTCGTCGCCCTGCGCCCGAACGTAGATACCGGAGCCTGCCTGGGCATCCACAATGCCGTCGTCTTCTAGCTGACGATAAACTTTGCTGATGGTGTTGCGGTGCAGCCCAGTTTGCATTGCCAATTGGCGGGTGCTAGGAAGACGATGCCCAGGTGGAAATTGGCGAGAGGCGATCGCAAAGCGAATTTGGTTATAAAGCTGACTAGATGCGGGAATTTCGCTATCTGGCTGAATATGGAACTGAACCATTTTAAGTTCTCCGAAATCCCCTTGATGGGGGCTTAAGCATAATCTTCCGCTGGGATTATACGGAATCTCAACAATTTATGTTCTAGTGTAATTGCGAGTTTCTCAATCATGACCTATGGCAACCCAAAATTTTCACGCTAGACCTGTCAAAGTGATGAATCAAGACTTGGAAATTGATGCCTACCTAGCAGAACCCAACGGTGAGGGGAGATTTCCAGCCGTTGTCGTGATTCAGGAGATTTTTGGAGTGAATGCTCATATTCGGGACGTGACGGGGCGGTTTGCCCAATTAGGTTATGTAGCGATCGCCCCTGCCCTTTACCAACGCCTGGCTCCAGGATTTGAAAGTGGCTATACCTCTGAAGAGATAGCCCAAGGACGGCGCTACAAGGATCAAACTCAGGCGACAGAGCTATTAGGAGACGTGAGTGGGGCGATCGCCTACTTGCAGGGGTTGCCCAATGTGAACGCAGAGGCGATCGGCTGTATTGGCTTTTGCTTTGGGGGGCATGTGGCGTACCTAGCGGCAACACTGCCTGCTGTAAAAGCCACCGCCTCTTTTTATGGGGCTGGGATCGCTACGGGAACTCCAGGGGGCGGCGAACCGACTATCGCTCGAACGGCAGAAATTAGCGGCACACTGTACGCTTTCTTTGGTAGAGAAGATGACAGCATTCCGGCTCAACAGGTCAATGAAATTGAGGCAGCGTTGGAGAAGCACCAAGTGTCCCACCAAATCTTTCAGTATGCCGGGGCGGGTCATGGGTTCTTTTGCGATCGCCGAGGTAGCTATAATCCAGAGGCAGCAGCAGATGCTTGGGAACAGGTGAAAGCACTCTTCGCAAAAACATTGGCGAGTTAAATCTGTGGGTTAAGGCAAATCTAGGGGTACGGATATGCAGGAAAAACGACTAGAATTTAATCCATTTAGCTCAGAATTTCAGGCAAATCCTTACCCGATTTATCAAACATTGCGAACAGAATCTCCGATTCACCAGGTCAAAGGCTTTAAGTTTAATCAGTGGTTTTTGTCGCGCTACAAAGATGTCTATGCAGTCTTAAATGATGCTCGGTTTAAGGTTGATGATTTACCTGAACGATTAGCAGATAAAGCGTTGCATTTGAAACAAAAGGGGGACTTTGAGCCGTTGATTCAGACCGTTAGCCATTGGCTTTTTTTCCTAGAACCGCCCGATCATACGAGGCTACGATCGCTAGTTCAAAAAACATTTTCGAGCATGAAAGTTGAGCCATTGCGTCCTCGAATTGAGGCGATCGTTAATCATCTACTCGATCAGGTTGAAGATAAACAGATGGATATTATGATGAGTCTGGCAGCCCCTTTACCCGCCTTAGTCAGTTCAGAATTATTGGGAATCCCCATTGGCGATCGCGTCACCCTAACCCAATGGGCGTACACCTTATTTCATGTGTTTGATCAACCCTTATCGCTCCAGGACTACCAGCACATCAGTCAGGTTGCCCTACAATTCAAGGAATATTTTGGTAAGTTGATCACAGACTTTAGAAAGAATCCCCAGGACAATCTCATCAGCAAACTTATTCAGCTTTGCGACCAGGAAGAAAAGCTAAGTGAAGCAGAGCTAATAGGATTTTTAAGCATGTTGTTTAGCGTGGGTCAGGAGACGACAGAAAACTTAATTGGAAATGGCATTTTTGCGCTACTCCATCATCCGGACTTGTTAGAAAATTTGAAGCAGAACCCACAGCTAATGGGCAATGCACTAGAGGAATTGTTGCGCTATGATAGCCCCGTTCAAATTATTAGCCGAACTGCGATCGAGCCTGTAGAAATGGATGGAAAGGCAATTCAAAAAGGCGACAAGGTTAATCTTTTATTGGGAGCAGCAAGCCGCGATCCAGAAAAGTTTCCGGATCCCGATCGCCTCAGTTGGAATCGTCAGGAAAGTTCACGGTTACCGTTCGGATCAGGCATTCACTATTGCTTGGGTGCTGAGTTGGCGCGGGTGCAAGGACAAGTGGCGCTGAGTAGCCTGATTCAGCGTTTTCCTCAATTACAATTGCAGTCAGAAAAAGTTGAACGACGTAAAAACATTGTGTTGCGTGGCTTCAAAGTTTTATCTGTAACTTTCGCCTAAATTTCTTACTTAAATCTCGCTAAGTTCCTGCCGTCATCCACCCCTTGAAACCTTCTAAGCCCATGAAATTAGAGCCAGTTGCGATTATTGGAATTGGGTGTCGTTTCCCAGGTGCTAATAATCCAGAAGCCTTCTGGCAATTGTTGCGCAATGGGGTAGATGCCATTACCGAAATACCCTGCGATCGCTGGGACAATACTCGTTTTTATGATCCTGACCCAACCCAACCCAATAAAACAAATCAGCGCTGGGGCGGGTTTCTAGATCAAGTAGATCAGTTTGACCCACAATTTTTTGGCATTGCCCCACGGGAGGCAAGCAGCATTGACCCGCAGCAACGCATCATTCTAGAGGTCGCTTGGGAAGCGCTGGAAGATGCGGGGCAGGTGCCAGGAGAATTAGCAGGTTCGCAAACAGGGGTTTTTGTCGGTATTGGGACGCACGATTACTCAGTGATGCTGTGGCAAAACCCGGTGAATGATCCGTATGCAACCACGGGAACAGGGAATTGCATTGCCGCTAATCGGATTTCCTATGCGCTGGATTTGCGGGGTCCTAGTCTGGCGATCGACACGGCTTGTTCTTCGTCTTTAGTTTCAGTGCATTTGGCTTGTCAGAGTCTTTGGCAGGGAGAATCAACGCTAGCGTTGGCGGGAGGTGTCAACGTATTGCTGCTACCGACAGCAATGGTAGGCTTCACAAAAAGCGGTTTGATGGCTGCTGATGGGCGTTGTAAAACCTTTGATGCGGCGGCAGATGGCTATGTGCGTAGTGAAGGGGCGGGTATAGTCGTGCTGAAGCCTTTGAAACAAGCGAAACGAGAGGGCGATCGCATTTATGCAGTCATTCGCGGAGGAGCAGTCAATCAAGATGGGCGCAGCAATGGGCTAACGGCTCCCAACCCGCAGGCGCAGGAGGCAGTGTTGCGGCGCGCCTATGCCCAGGCGGGTGTATCGCCGGGACAAGTGCGGTATGTGGAGGTGCATGGCACGGGCACAAAATTGGGCGACCCGATGGAGTTGAAGGCGCTGGGGACGGTGTTGGCGGAAGGTCGTCCGCTAGGACAGATTTGCGCGATCGGTTCAGTGAAGACCAACATTGGGCATACCGAGACAGCAGCGGGAATTGCGGGGTTGATTAAGGTAGCATTGGCATTACAGCATCGAGAGTTACCGCCGAGCTTGCATTTCCGTCAGCCCAATCCCTATATTGATTTTCAGAGGCTGTCTGTGCGAGTGCAGGAAAGGCTAGAGAAGCTGGAGGGAGAGGCGATCGCAGGAGTCAGTGCTTTTGGCTTTGGCGGCACCAACGCCCATATTATTTTGGAATCTGTCCCTTCACGAAGAATCCGCACGCCTAAGAAAAAGCAACCAGTACAAGAACTACATTTACTGACGTTGTCTGCTAAAACAGAACAGGCTTTGCATGATATAGCAACACAACTTCAGGTATTTTTAGAAGAGCATTCTGAATGTTTATTAACAGATGTTTGCTACACAGCAAATGTCGGGCGATCGCATTTCTCCCATCGTCTTGCCATCATTGCCGAGTCGTTAGAATCGCTACGTCATCAACTTTACATATTCACAACGAATACTAGACAGATACCAACCAGGAAACCACCAATTCGACAGGCGAATCGCAACCCTCAACTCGCCGAAATTGATTGGCAACTGCCTCAAGAAACCTTACTTCAGCAAGTAGCAGAACGCTATGTTCAAGGCGAAAAGATTGACTGGGCAACATTTTATCAGGCAAAGTTTTATCAAGGGGAGCGCGATCGCTTCGAGATGCCCGTAAGGGGTCGCCTCATTTCTCTACCCACTTATCCTTTTCAGCGTCAGCGGTTTTGGGCAGAGGGAGCAAAGTTAGCTATACCGCAACCGCCAGAAGTACACCCACTTTTAGGACAACGCTTGCAGTTAGCAGGGGTGACAGAGGTACGTTTTCAAGTGCAAATCCACCCTCAAAGTTATCTAAAAGATCACTGCATTTTCGGTCAGCCGATTTTCCCAGCAGCAGCCTATCTAAAAATGCTGCGAACGGCGGGGGCACAAGTCATGCTTGATCCGCAGGTACAACAATTTAGAATTGAGCGATCGCTACCCCTGATCGAAACCCAAATTCTTCAAATTGTTCTAAAACCCGAGAAAGATTATTACATTGCCCAAATCTTTCGACGGGTATCTGATGAATCTTGGACGTTACAAGCCTCTGCACAAATTAATCATGCAGAACGTCGTGAACCCGTTCACAGCCCTTTTCACTTAAACGTGCAGCAGTTCATCACTTCGCAAGTGACAAAAGATATCTTCTCTATAGTAGAGAAAGAGTGGCGATCGATTCCTGTGGATGAGTTTTATCGCCAGCTTCAAGATCAAGGACTAGAGTATGGTGCAAATTTTCAGGGCATTCAGAACCTTTGGCAAGGAGAAGACCAGGCGATCGCCCAAATCCAGCTTTCCAAAGATCTACAAACTCATCTTTACAAACTTCACCCGAGTTTATTAGATGCTGGCTTTCAAACTTTAGGCGCTTTACTCTCTGAGTCTTATTTACCAGTAGGATGCGATCGCTTTCAGGTGTTTCAAACTTTGGGCGATCGGGTATGGAGCCATGTGCAGATTACTTCTAGAAATGCCCAACAGGTTCAGGCGAATATCTCTTTGATGGATGATGATGGGGCGATCGTGGCTGAAGTTATAAATCTATCGTTACGGGTAGCAAGTCCTTCTGCTTACCCTCTTCCTGAACAAAAGAATGAACGACAGAGTGAACAAGAATATGAACAACACAGCGAATGGCTCTATAAAGTAAATTGGCAGCCCAAAAATTTGGAAACACAATCGAGTGTAGAACAGAAGGATTGGCTAATTTTTGCAGATCGAGAGGGGTTAGGGATATTGCTGGCAAAGCAGTTGGAGATGAGAGGCGATCGCTGTACGCTAGTTTTTTCTGAACAAGTTGACCTGACCCAACCAGAGGATTTTCGGGCATGGGTGAATCAGAGAATTGCACAGAATATTATTTATCTATGGAGTCTAGAAGAAGCTGAAAACCTCGATCTGTATTCCTTGCAAAATGCACAGATCCAGGGCTGTGCAGGAGTGCTGCATCTGGTTCAAGCCTTGGCAGAATCGTCTGCTCGTCTCTGGCTGGTTACTCGTGCAACTCAGGCGATCGGTTCACACGCGCAGCAATTACATCAGTCTTCACTCTGGGGTTTGGCGCAAGTAATACGCGCAGAATATCCTAATTTATACTGCGTATCGATTGATCTAGACATGAAGGGTAATGATCTACAGATATTGCAACAGGAACTAGATAGTACGCAATTAGAGGAACAAATTGCGTACCGTAGAGAAAATGCTTCACAGAACGCGAAAGCAGAACGATATGTGGCTCGGTTAATACCTTACACTAAGCCCTCTATTCCCCCAGAATCCTTTCGTCTTCAGGGTTCTGGAACTTTAGATAATTTGGTTCTGGCTCCCTACCCTCGGCGCACTCCTGCGCCCCATGAAGTCGAAATTCAGGTCTGTGCAGCAGGCGTTAATTTTCGAGATGTGCTGAATGCATTAGGAATGCTAGATCAATGTTTATCGAAGGACTTGCAGGGAGAAGCAACCTCCATCCCTTTTGGTGGCGAGTGTGCTGGGCGAATTATCACGATTGGGCAAGCGGTAAGAGGACTGTGCGTTGGGGATGAAGTGATAGCGGCACAGGCGATCGGTAGTTTAGGCAGTTTTGTTACCGTGGATGCCAGGTTTGTGGCGCAGAAGCCAAAGGAGATAAGTTTTGTTGAGGCAGCAACGATTCCGATCGCGTTTTTGACAGCAGATTATGGGTTAAAGCTAGCAAAGCTAAAGAAGGGCGATCGCATTTTGATTCACTCAGCAGCGGGTGGAGTGGGGCAAGCTGCTGTTCAAATTGCGCAACAGGTGGGGGCAGAAATATACGCCACTGCTAGCCCTGCAAAATGGCAGTTTCTCAAATCTCAAGGGATTCAGCACGTTATGAATTCTCGAACGTTAGAGTTTGCCCAAGACATTAAAACATTGACTCAAGGCAAAGGAGTTAATGTGGTTTTTAATAGCCTAAACGGAGATTTTATTCCCCGTAGTTTAGAGGCGCTGGCTCCAGGTGGACGGTTTGTAGAGATTGGCAAAATCGGCATTTGGACGGCTCAACAAATGCATAAGATTCGGAGTGATGTAGCGTATCTTCCCTTCGATTTGCTCGATATTTCTAACCAAAAACCTAGTCTAATGAGTGACTTATTGCAGACGCTTTTACCCAGGTTTCAGCAGGACTTAAAGCCCTTACCTTACACTGTTTTTTCGATTACAGAAGCTGCCAGCGCATTTCGGTATATGGCACAAGCTCAGCATTGGGGGAAAGTCGTGATATCTTTTCCTAACCCATTTGTGACGCATGAGAATGCCAGCTATTTAATTACGGGCGGTGTGGGCGTACTAGGACTTGAGGCTGCAAAATGGTTAGTGGAAAGAGGTGCAAAACATCTGATCTTGACCTGGCATAAGAATTTTTCGGAGTCAGCAAAATTAACGATCGCCCAACTCGAAAAATCTGGAGCAGTCGTGCAGGTTATTCAAGCAAATGTAGTAGACCAGGAGGCGATCGCGGCTGTTCTCAAGCCCTCTAATTTACCGCCGCTTCGAGGCATCATCCATGCGGCTGGCTCATTAGATGATGGCGCACTGACAAGACTCACCTGGCAGCGCTTTCAGCAAGTCATGGCTCCCAAAGTTTTTGGCGCTTGGAACTTACACCAATTAACTCAGCATTTACCGTTAGATTTCTTCGTTTGTTTTTCATCGGCAGCAGCGTTGCTAGGTTCGCCAGGGCAAGGCAACTATGCGGCTGCAAACGCTTTTTTAGATGCACTGATGCACGAGCGCCGACGTTTAGGATTGCCAGGATTGAGCGTTAACTGGAGTGCTTGGTCGGAGGGAATGGCGACTAGGGTAGGACAGAAAAAGCTAGCAGCGAGGGGAATCGGGTCGATTACACCTTCTCAAGGCTTCCAGATTCTGGAGAACTTGCTAGAAGAGGATGCGACACAAGTAGCGGTTTTGCCGATCGATTGGGCAGTGTTTGGAGCACAAATTTCAGGGCGAAAATTGGCTTTTTTAAATGAGATTTTGAAGCCACATAAGGCTTTACTGGGGCTAGAAGCGAGTCATCAGTCTCTGCTGCACTTAGAGAATAGCGCTGATTTGACGGAGAAAATTCAGGGGCAAGTTGCAAAAATTCTTGGCTTTTCTGCATCTCAACAGGTTGATCTGCATCAGAAGTTCGATGACATGGGAATGGATTCTTTGATGGCTGTAGAATTATCTAACTATGTTCGGACTTTGTTGGGCAGCGCGGTGCCGCTAGATTTGGCATTCGAGTATCCGACGATCGCATTACTAGTTGATTATTTGTTTCAGCAAGGATATACCCATAGAGCGCTTCAGGCTCCAAACCGTACCAATGGAAGTAATGGAAAATCACAAGACTCTTCACCAGATCCTGTACCAGATGTACCCTTAGAGTTTTACCAGTTCAGTCGATCGCCAGAATATCTTAATATGCAGTCCTATCTTCAAGAAGTTGGGAAAGCGGGTAATCCTTTTTTTACAGTTCATGATGGTGTCGCTGGAGATATTATTCAAACAAACGGAAAAGAACTGATTAACTATGCTAGCTATAACTATTTAGGAATGTCGGGTCATGCTAAGGTTAACGCCGTAACAAAGGCAGCGATCGATCGCTATGGCACTTCTGTATCAGCAAGTCGCGTCGTATCAGGAGAACGTTTTTTACATCGAGAGTTAGAGCAAGAAATTGCGGATTTTTTAGGTGCAGAAGAAACCATTGTTTATGTGGGAGGACACACCACAAACACCACTACGATCGGGCATTTGTTTGGAAAATCTGACCTGATTTTGTACGATGCGTTAAGCCATAACAGCATTCGTCAAGGATGTGCTTTATCAAACGCTGCTGCAATTGAGTTTCCTCATAATGATTGGCGATCGCTCGAGCTTTTGCTGTCGCAACAGCGCAGACATTACGAGAAAGTTTTAATCGCCATTGAGGGCATCTATAGCACCGATGGCGACATTGCCCCTCTACCCGAAATCGTCAGAATTAAAAACCGCCACAAAGCGTTTTTACTAGTCGATGAAGCCCATTCTATTGGGGTGTTGGGCAAACATGGGCGCGGCATTGGCGAATACTTCGGCGTTCCTGGCAACCAGGTTGATTTGTGGATGGGCACGCTAAGTAAATCGTTTGCAAGCTGCGGTGGTTACATCGCGGGATGTCGAGCATTAGTAGAATATCTTAAATACACTGCACCAGGATTTGTGTTTAGCGTGGGGATGTCGCCTCCCAACACAGCTTCGGCTTTAGCAGCGCTGCGGCAACTTAAAGCTGAACCGGAACGAGTGACACAACTGCATGAGCGATCGGCGCTATTTCTCAAGCTGGCAAAAAAGCGAGGACTCAATACAGGAATGAGCCAAAATTCTCCGGTGATTCCAATCATTGTAGGCGAAGCAGAAAAGGCGATCGCCCTCTCTCAAAATCTGGCGCAACGCGGCATTAATGCCCAGCCAATGATTCATCCTTCAGTGCCCCACAATGCAGCACGTTTACGCTTTTTCATCTCTTGTACTCACACAGAAGAACAGATTCGTCTTACAGTAGAAACGCTTGCTGAGGCGATCGCCCAGATCGAGGCAGCGGTTTAAGCGTAAACTTCAGGAATTCTCTTATGGCTTTTAACCAACAACACGCCGTTATTACAGGCGGTTCCAGTGGCATCGGCAAGGCTACTGCTCAGTTGCTAGCCAGCCAGGGTGCAAATATTTCTATCATTGCTCGAAACCTAGCAAAATTAGAAGCCGCGAAGACTGAGATTGTCAGTGCTTTTCCTCACTCAAACGTCTTAACTTTTACAGCAGATGTTTCCGATCGCGCTCAAGCAGAACAGGCAATTACAGCCGCGATCGCCCAACAAGGCGCACCCGATATCCTCGTTACTTCCGCCGGAATTGCCCATCCTGGCTACTTTCAAGAGCTTCCTATCGAAATTTTTGAACGCACGATGGCGATTAATTATTTTGGAACGCTCTATTGCATTAAAGCGGCTCTGCCTGCCATGGAGCAACGACGGCAGGGATCGGTTGTGCTGATTTCGTCTGGGGCAGGATTAATCGGTCTCTATGGCTACACGCCTTACAGCCCCAGCAAGTTTGCCCTGCGAGGCTTGGCGGAGTCTTTGCGGGGAGAACTGAAGGTTTTGGGTATCCATGTGGCGATCGCTTATCCACCTGACACCGACACGCCACAGCTTGCTGAAGAAAAAAAAACCAAGCCACTCGAAACCCAGAAAATCACTGCATCGGCAGAAACTTGGAGCGCAGAAAATGTTGCGATCGCCATTGTTAAAGGAATTGAGAAAAAGCAATTTGCGATCGCCCCTGGCACTGAAATGAGCATTTTACACAAGCTGAGTAGTCTTATTAACCCAGTCCTGAACTGGCAATTTGATCAAATTGTAGCTAAGGTTCGTGCAGGTAAAAAATAATGATGGAAGCCCTGAAATCGGAAAAATTAGCCTTCAAACCTGGTGCCTGGTTTCCTGGTGGTTGGTTTACGTTGAGTCTAATATTTCCCCTCTACTACGGTCTGCTTTCTATCTTCTTTGCGTTCAGTCATCCATACATTATTCAAGATGATGCCCGACAACACGTTGTTTGGCTCCAGCGCTTCATTCATCCACAGCTTTTTCCGAGTGACGTGATTGCAGATTATTACCGAGCGATCGCCCCTGTAGGATATACCACATTCTATGCATTCTTTGCAAAGCTCGGTATTGAACCCCTCTTACTGGCTAAAGTCATTCCGCTCTTCATTGGCTTAATCACGAGTATTTATGGATTCAAGTTATTCTTACAAATTTTGCCCATTCCATCCGCAGCCTTTTTGAGTACATTAATTCTTAATCAAACTATCTGGCTCAAAGATGATGTTATTTCTGCTAGTCCTAGAGCGTTTTTATATCCTCTTTTTGCCGCTTTTTTATATTTTTTGGTCAAACGCTCCACTGTTCCCTGTCTGATTACCATTCTGTTTCAAGGATTGCTATTTCCTCAGATCGCTTTTGTTTACTTAGGCGTTCTCACTGTTCGCTTATTTCAATGGCGCGATCGCTCCTTGCAGCTTTCTCAAAATCGTCAAGATTACCTAATATGGGGCTGGGGATTGGCGATCGCCCTAGCCGTTATTTTGCCCTTCTCATATCACCTAGCAGAGCTAGGAGCTACCTTTACCGTCGAGCAAATGAAAGCGATGCCAGAGTTTGGCACCCAGGGAAGAACCCGTTACTTTGGCGTGAGTCTGTTTGATTTTGTGATGAATGGGTCTAGCGGTATTCGTCCGCCCTTGCTGCCGCTGGTCATTTGGACAAGCTTAGGACTGCCGTTTCTGTTGAAATCTCAGCATTCGGTAAGCCGATTGATAACCCCAAAAATTAAGGTTCTGGCACAGATCTTAATAGCTTCATTGGGCTTATTTCTGTTAGCGCATCTTTTATTACCCAAGCTTTATTACCCTAATCGATACACCTATCACAGCTTGCGTTTTGTCATGGCGATCGCCGCTAGTATCGTCTTATTTGCTTGGCTCAAATCCGCTCAACTGTGGCTCACTCGAAGGCTATCTTCAAACAAAGACGCATTCACTCTTAAAGAAACGTGCTTAACAGGTTTAGCAGGATTGTTTATTGCGGCAAGCGTCTTAATTCCGGCAACGCCCGCGTTGGTATTTTTGGTAGAGTCTTGGAATGTTGGTAGCAATCCCGCAATTTACGAATTTTTAGCCGCTCAACCCAAAGACATTTTAATTGCATCTTTAGACGACGAAGCCGATAACATTCCAGCATTTGCCCAGCGATCGGTTCTAGTCAGTGGTGAGTTTGCTTTTGCGTTCCACGTCAATTATTATAGCGAAATGAAACAACGGGCAGAAGCAACGCTTAAGGCAGAATATAGCCCAAACTTGTCAGACGTGCAGCGTTTTATTCAACACTATGGTATCGATTTCTTTCTAGTCCACAAAGACTTTTTAAAACCTGAATATTTGTTGAGTAAAGTTTGGCTGGTCAATAGCTCTTTTCAAAATCAAGTGTTTGCCGCTGCTACCCACCTCCAAACAGGTAAAGCCCCTGCGCTGGCTGGAGCGTTGGAGCAGTGCGCGATCGCCACCACCGAGACTTTGCTGCTGCTAGATGCCCAGTGCGTTGGGTCAAGCAGCCTCTAATGGAGCGAGCGTTAACCCTGCGCGGCTAAGTTGCTGATGGTAAAGCTCGGCTTGCTCTTGTGGCCCGACCCAAACAATCGCCTGTCCTTCATTGTGGATCTGGTGGGTTAGCTCCCAGGCGCGATCGCTGGTCATATCAGGGACATATTTCATCAAGCATTCTGCTACATGGGGAAATGTATTGAAATCGTCGTTCAATACAATAATTTTGTAATTGGGGTAGGTTTTGGAAACTGTTTGACTGGCTTTGTCAGGGGCAAGAGTAGGCGCGGTTGCCATAGAGTAGGGTTGGGTGAGCAGTGGCATAGGCATAACAAGGGAAGAGCTTGAGAGAAGTACAGGATGATGATTTTCTCCATTTTAACAGCTTAAACAAGTTCAGCAGATCGGGGGCGAGAACCCGCTTCTTCATGAGCAACGTCAAGGCGACAGAAATCAACTGATGGGAATCAACCTATGAGTTTGTTTGAGAGGATGTCTGAGAAGTATCAAAAATTCTTACACTTGCCCCCCAACCCCCCATTTTGGGGCAGGACTTCTGCACCAGTCCTCCTTCAAAGTCCCCCAGAATTGGGGATTTAGGGGGCGGATCGGATAGCAATTTAGACTTCTCAGACATCCTCTGACGCGATCGCCAATTCCGCCAATTCCACATTTCTAGCAAAAAAAATTCGTATCCGCTTCATCAATTTGTTATGCCGCGATCGCCATCTTTATGGCTCATCAGCTTCAAAGGGTGCCAAATCTTGTGGTTGAGTAATTGTAATACTTGATATACCTGCAAAGTCACTTGGATTGAAGGTCAAAAGATGTGTAATTCCATTTGCAAGCATTGTTGCGACGATACGAGCATCATGGGTGCGCTTACCGAGTACTCGGTTAGTTGTGACTAAGTTCAGCCAATTTGGAAAAATCTGCGGAGATTCCTCCAACAATGGGAAACGGTCAAGAAGTTGGTCTATCTTGCTTCTGGTTTGTTCTACAGTCCAGCCTAAGCCATTGACTTGAGTTGGTCTTGTGGCAACAACCCAAAATTCGACAATTATTTGCGGCGCAAGTAAACATTCATCTGATCGCATGAGTAGACGAGAGATTGCATCCGTTGCAATCTGATGCCGTACATCGGAAGGATTGCAGAACCGCATAACAACATTGGTGTCAAGCAGATATGTTGTCATCGTAAATGGTATCGCGGCTAAAGGCTTCATCAGATAGACTCAAACCATTGCCAGGAAGTTGTGAAATCCAGGTACGAAACTCCCTAGATCTTTCTTCTGATGTTGCCCTTTGCCAAAACGGAGCAGACGATGCAGCTTCTTGTCTAGACTGAAACTCAATGAAGGCTATGAAATCAGCAATTCTCTTAAGTTTCTCATCGTTTAGGTTGTCTAATTTTTTTTTGAGGTCTTCTCGTAGCATAGGTAGACTTTGAGAAAATGGACATTTTTTATGGTAACCGATACGCTCCTACTCGTCTGGTTCAAACGCTGGCATCGCTTATCCTTAGAAGAGACTGCATCAAATGGATGCGATCGCCCAGATCCCCAATTCCACATCACCGCAACATGAATTTTTTTGTTCCCTGACTGAATGTTAAGTCTCACAGACACTCAATGAAATCTCAATCGTGACTTGCGCTTGTTTGAGAATGCCGCTTAATGTACCCACTTTCAGATCTTGATGTATGGGAACAACGCAACCAATTTTCCCATCTTCAGTTTCCTTTTTCATTACAACATGACTCCCTGCTTGACGAACTTGCTCAAATCCTAGACGTTCAAGTGGTTTCAGATAGAGAAAATTCTTCTAAAGAGAGCCGCGTTGCTTCTTTCAAACCTGCGATCGCCTGCTCGATCGTTTCTCCTTGATCCACTGTGCCAATCTCCGGACACTCAGCTATGTACATATCATCCTCTTGATAAAGAATGACTGTAAAGCTACGACTTTTCATAGTGTCTGCTCTCCAAAGCCTTCTCTAGAGAGCATAACATCACCCTTCTTCAGAATCTTGTGCCCCTTTATGCTGAGATGGGCGATCGCTCAACTATTCAATTCCACATCACTGGCAAAATGATTTCTCTCGTTCTTTGACTGAATGCTAAGAGGGAAGAAATTTAAATCAACCAAATAGCCGTACTCTTTGGTCGATCGCTCTCTTTCTGTCTAATAGATTGGTTCAGCGGCGACTAGTAACCTTTGCACCTCCACCAACATCTCTAAACTATCCGCTGCAACCGAATCGTTCGGTCGTGCTACTCCTCTTCAAACGCTCCATCAAATTCTGTAAGGGAGTCTTCTTCAATTTCAATTTCATCAACTGCATCATCAGTCAAGCCTAGCTCTTTCTTAGCAAAAACACGCCGCGCTCGCCTGTCTAGAATTTTGATGATATTAGTTCTATCTTCTTTAATAGATTCAATATCTTCTTTTTGAATTAGCACCATATAGTAGCGAGACACTTCCATCATACGATAGGCGTATTGAAAAGCATCTTTAGTAAACTCTCCAGTTGTTACAACCATGACTACATCAGCACCCGTTACAAAGGTCATACCAACTTCTTTAGCTAGTACCTCAACATCAACTCTTTTAGTGTTTTTACACTGAATCTGCCAACGGTGATATACAAAGCGATCTGACGCTGCTAACACGTCAACCTCTCCTTGTCCTGTTTCATAATCTCGTTTTCGCCATTTAGTGAATCGCAGGCTAGTCAAACGGATCATCCAAATCGCCAAAAGTTCTAGGGCTTTACCCTTAACATGCTTATCAGAATCTTCTAAGTCGCCAACAACATCTTCAAAGCTACGGCTCAACTCAGTTTGTGAGATTTCCGTCATGTCTGCGATGGATTCCAGCAGCTTAGACAATAATTCTCGCTGAGCTTTTTCTGTAAGCTTGACAAGATTAGGTTTGGCTCCACGCCCACCAGTAGTTTTCTCAGTTTCAATAAGCCCCGCATCCGTCAATGGCTGAATGATATCGTTGACAAATGATTTTGAAGGGAACCTAACTTTGTAAACGCTAACTGCATAATTGGCAATATCATTCCACTTAGTCAGTTCTGTGATGCTCATGTGGAGCATTGCTAATAGAAAATACTTTTGTTCTGAAGTAAGGGTGTAAACTTCATCAATGTAGTCTTTATCAAGCTCTAGAATGTCATACACTCTGTCCCAATTAATCTCATAAGCTTTCTCAAATACTCCAGCTTCTTGTAACCATTGCCTCATAGTGCTGACATAAATAGCGTTTGGAGATAACGAATAACCCATCTCTTGAAGTTCATAGCCGATCAGATCTAACTTGGGTTTATCTCCTCGGCTGTTGATTGCTTCAACTGCTTTCAACAAAGACATTCCTGTTAAGTTAGTCAGGATGTGACGGGCAAAAATGTTGGCAGCTTCATTAGGATCATTTTGATCCTCAAAAATTGCACGACCAAGATCTGTTACTTCATACTGCCAATCATCATCACCAATAGACTCCACTAACTTGTAAGCACGGAGTGATAGGAATGTATTCATCGCAAGTTTGCTACGATTCTCTCCTTTCTGTAAGTCATTCTGCGCTGAATGACTAGAATAGTAACGAGTAGAAATTGCATCTTGTAGCGCACGACGATCTGGTTGACACTCCATGCAGAGTTTCACCAACTCAGGCAGATTCATTGTTTTAGGCTCAAACTGATGCCCATAAGTGAACCTGAGCTTTTTCTCTATCATGCCGTCAATCTCCGATTGAAATAGGTTTAACTGATGTAGGCTGTTTGAACTATCTGTTTCAGGCACAATCTTGATGGAAGCAGGAGCAAACTTTAAAGCTTGTGCCTTGAGCGCTTTTCTATCTATTAGTGGAGTAACAACTAACGGCGCGTTCTCCTCAAATCGGAACTGCGATGCCTGGATATAGTTCTCATCTAGCTCAAACGCTAACCAACGGCGATCGAGCGTTTCAGCAACTCTCCCTGTAGTATTTGAGCCAGCAAATGGATCTAAAACTAAATCACCAGGTTCAGTACAAAGTCCAATCACAAACTCTGGTAAAGCCTGCGGAAATCGGGCAGGATGAGCTTTAATACCTACTTCCTTGCAGCGACGTTGATAATAGTCATTTGAAGCAGTATTGGAAGCTGAAATAACATTTACTGGCTGTGCCAAATCATGATTTAAAATCCAATCAAACTCCGCTAATACTGGCTTACCAACTGACGCAAATGATCCAAAGTCGTCATCAATAATGATATTGGGAGGAATAGCACCGCCACGATCGTTCTGAAATTTAGTTGAAATGTCATGCCCTGATGGTCTTAGTTTCGCATCATACCCATTTTTTAATAGATTTTTCATTGCCTCACTGTACGGGCGCAAAACTTGCCTATTATTCGCCTTGGGATGAGGTTCTTTTGAGAGCCACCACACAGTATTCACTGCGTCTTTCACTCTTTCCCTACGTACAGTGACCCATTCAGCAGGGGTAGGGAGTTTTGCTGGGTTGTACCAAAAAAGCTCCTGAGCAAGGAAAAAACCTAGCCCTCCTTGCGATTTGGGTTTACAGAGATCTATTACTAACTCGAAGTGATACATTGAGCGCACGGGAAACCCTTTAAACCACGTACCGCCAATGTCTACTATCAACGATCCTCTAGGCTTGAGAATGCGGTAGAACTCATGAGCAAATGCCTTGAACCACTCAACATAGGCATGAGCGTCTACGTTCCCGTACTCTTTCTTTCTGACTAAAGCAAAAGGTGGGGATGTACAAATTAGGTCTATACTCGCGTCGGGTAAGTCTGCCATCAGTTCTAAGCTATTGCCCAAATACGCTGCACCCAATTGGGTTGTGTAGTAAGACTCACGATTAATTCCAATAGGGTTATCAAACTTAGACAGCCTTTGCACGATTGCGTTTCCCCACGACAACTTCAGAAGGAAAGGATACCAGACTTTTTCAAAATCCAGTGTTAATTTTAACGTACAAATGTACTCTCTTTTTCCGAGGCGTGATTAGGACAGGTATTTTTCGACTACATTCTTACCGATAACCTAAGCGTTAAACTACTTTTTAGAAAGAAGATCTTTGCCCACTACCCTAGATCAGATAGGTTGGTAGATAAACTCTGCATATCATCCTAGTAGAGTAAAAACTTAGTTTTGCAACATCCGATGCCAGCAAAAGCTGAGTAGTCTATCGGCATTTTGAATAATACGTTGCAGAACTTTCCATTAGTCTACTAGTCAAAATCACCAAGTAACTCCCCCGTTCCTTCAACCACTTCCCCGATCGCCCAAGCCGATATTCCTTGAGCCTCAAACCACTGAATCGTCGCCCTTACTCCACTAGGCGGCACCAGTAGCACAAACCCAATGCCCATATTAAACGTGTTGAACATATCCTTCGGTGCAACTTCGCCTTGCTGCGCTAACCAATCAAAAATTGGCAAAGGCAACCAACTCTGAGTATCGATTTGCACCGATTGATTTACGCCTAAACATCGAGGTAAATTCTCAGGCAATCCACCGCCCGTGATATGCGCCATACCATGAATTTCTAGCCCCGCTTTACGAGCAGATAGGACGGGTTTAACGTAAATGCGAGTGGGAGTCAGCAGCGTTTCGCCCAGGGTTTGAGTAAAAGCAGGAGGACGATCTTGTAAAGATACCTGTAAGGGATCGCTTAACTTGACCATCTCCACAATCTTACGGACTAAACTAAAGCCATTGCTGTGAACACCAGAACTTGCCAGCCCGATCGCCACATCACCTATTTTTACCTGAGAGCCATCCAAAATCTGACTCTTCTCCACAATGCCGACACAAAACCCCGCCAAATCATACTCGCCAGGCTGGTAAAATCCAGGCATTTCAGCCGTCTCGCCGCCCAGGAGAGAACAACCGGACTGCCGACAGCCTTCTGTAATTCCAGAAACGACCTCGGTTAGCTGTTGTGGATTGAGCCGACTGGTAGCTAAATAATCGAGAAAAAACAACGGCTCTGCGCCACAGGTCAGAACATCGTTGACGCACATTGCCACCAAATCAATCCCCACTGTGTCGTGGCGATCGCACTGTTGCGCCAACTTCAGCTTCGTGCCTACCCCATCGGTGCCAGACACTAACACAGGTTCCTGGTAGCCGCTGGGCAACTGAAACATTCCACTAAAGCCGCCAAATCCGCCCAACACTTCTGGACGACGGGTACTTTCTACTAAACCGCGAATTTGTTGTACAAACGCCCGCCCCGCTTCAACATCGACCCCTGCTTCCCGATAATCCATGTCTTGGCAACCACGCATCCAGAATAAGACGCTTAATTATGCACGCATTCAGAATAAGCCGTCAATTATATCCAATGCCTTAGCGAACATTTAGTGGCGATCGCGTCCCAAGCCATTCATAAACATTTGGTAGACTTCGTTGCGTGTTATAGCTGGGCTAGACGGACGAGGTGCAACATCAGAAGGTTTAACAAAGGCAGGACGACTCGAAAGATCGACATAGGCAGCATTGATTTCCTTAAACCGCTCCTCCGCATCACGACTCCCCGGATTCAAATCAGGGTGGTACTGGCGAGCCAGATGGCGATAAGCAGTTTTTATTTCATCCAATGAGGCGGTTCGGCTCACTCCTAAAACTGCGTAATATCCCTGAGTTTTCTGTCCGTATTGTTGAACCATCTGAATTACAACCCAAAAACTACTGAATCTCTTGGCATTGTAAGGGGTAAAAGATTGTAGATACTCTAAGAAAAGTGAAAAATTGTAAAGTTTCGGTTGTTTTTGAATGATTAATCTATCATCTGTGCTTTCAGATAAAAGTTTGCAGAAAGTCAACTCCCCAAAGGATCTTTTTAGTAAACCGATATACTATGTCCAATGATGACTTTTGCCTTTCTTGTACCTCCCCGTGTCCCTGCACTCCTCTTCTCGGCTTCCCAACCAACGATGGCAAATTGCCCCATCTCAACCAGAGAAGGCATCACAGCTTGCGGCGACTACTCAATTGCCGCTGCTATTGACGCAAGTGTTGATGAATCGGGGCATTAGTACACCTGAAGAAGCTCTGACGTTTCTCAACCCAGATCTCCTGGTTTTGCCGTCACCCCTGGAAGATTTTCCTGATTTGGCGATCGCCCTGGAACTTTTGCTAGTGGCGATCGAGTCTCAGCAGTCGATCGCCATCTGCGGCGACTACGATGCCGACGGCATGACCAGCACCGCTCTCCTACTGCGCGCCCTCCGCTACCTGGGCGCACGGGTAGACTACGCCATCCCTAGCCGAATGCAAGAGGGCTACGGCATCAATCGGCGCATTGTCGAAGAATTTCATGCCGAGGGCGTTGAATTGATTTTGACAGTTGATAACGGCATTTCTGCCTACGAGCCGATCGCCAGAGCCAGGGAACTGGGCGTGAATGTGATTATTACCGATCATCATGACGTTCCTCTCAAAATTCCGCCCGCTAATGCTATTCTCAATCCTAAACTCATTGCCGAAGACTCTCCCTATCGCTGTGTTGCCGGAGTGGGAGTCGCTTATATTTTGGCAATTTGTTTAGCGGAAAGCTTAGGTAAATCCCAAGATTTAATCTCGCCTCTATTAGAGTTATTCACACTAGGAACGATCGCCGACCTGGCACCTCTTACAGGCGTAAATCGGCGCTGGGTGCAGCTTGGCTTAAAGCTCTTGCCTAAATCACAAATTACGGGTGTTCAAGCCCTTGTTCAAATCTCAGGATTAAGCAGTGAAAAATCGCTCAAGCCTGAGGCGATCGGGTTTCGGTTAGGGCCTCGTATTAATGCTATCGGTCGCATTGCTGATCCTCAAATTATTATTGAACTATTTACGACAGAGGATGAAGGACAAGCGCTAGAATTAGCGATGAAGTGTGAGCAAGTAAACAAGCTGCGGCAACGGCTTTGCGAGCTAATTGAACAAGAAGCGATCGCTTGGTGTGAACAAAGTCAAATTGATTTGAAAAAAGAACGGGTGCTGCTGATCGTTCAACCCGGATGGCACCACGGTGTGATTGGTATTGTTGCATCGCGTTTGTTAGAAAGATACGGTGTGCCCGTGTTCATCGGTACGTACGAAGAAAACGATCCAGAGCGTATTCGAGGATCGGCACGGGGCATTCCAGAGTTTAATATTTTTGAGGCGTTGGAGTTCTGCGATGATCTGCTAGACAAGTATGGCGGACACCGGGCAGCAGGCGGTTTTTCTTTTCCGGCGCAGAATTTGGACGCAGTGCGATCGCGCTTGAGCGAATTTGCCAATCAACATCTCCAACTCGAACATCTTAAACCTCTCGTCAAAATTGACGCTGAAGCCGAGCTTAGCGATATCACCTTAGCCCTCTACGAAAAAATCGATGAACTGCATCCTTGCGGCATGGAAAACCCTGATCCAGTCTTTTGGACTTCTAATGTGCGCGTCGTAGAACAGCAGGCGATCGGGCAGAATCAGGCGCATTTGAAGGTGCTATTGGCGAAAGGTGGCGGAGCAGGTATTAAAGCGATCGCTTGGCGTTGGGGCGAATATCGTCCTATTCCCAGCCTGGTGGATGTAGCATACCGATTACGGCTGAATGAATGGAACGGAACAAAGTCGGTAGAACTAGAATTAGTCGGTATTCGCTTACCCAGTGAAATATCTCAACCTGAATTATTAGTCAAGTCTGTTGAAGCAAACAAACCTGCCTTAGCGAAGGTAGAATTCTACTACGATACGCTGCCTTATCTATGCAGTATTTCACAGGTTGGTGAATCGAAAGAGCTACGCATCAGAAATCCTGAGGGACAAATTCTAGCTATTCAGCCGCAGCAAAAGCGAGGATTGCTGGGCACCTGTCGAAAAGATGCGAAAGAGATTGATATTTCGCAGCCTCATTACTTCAATTTGATCCAAGCTGCGTTAACCGCCTTAGAACTGATCGAGCAAGGGCAACGGATTCAAGAAAAAGAATGGCTCATTGCTGAGAAAGATCAGAAAATTGCTCAACTCAGTGAACAGTTAAATCAACAGGTACGATCGCCCAAACCTCTCACCGAAGAACCCACTCATCCAACCATATCGCAACTGGCTGAAATTCCTGCTGAACCCGAAACGCCTCAGCCCTCGTCACCCGAAAAGATTCTCAACTCGTCGCCTTGGCTCTGCCTCAGTGCCGAGAGCCAAAAGGATTTAATTGCCGCCTGCAAACTTGCCAACGCGATCGAATCACCCGATCCTGTCGCCGCTGCCGTGCTACTCTGTGACGCTGTAGAGCGTGACGTTGTTCAAGCGTTATTCAAAAAGCTCTATCAATTTTTGAAAGATCAAGGGATTTCAGAATTGGGCGGAATTCCCATCAAAGCTCGCAAAAAATACACGCTGGAGGTTTTACCGTCACTGCTGTCTCCAGAATGGCGATCGCTCCACCTCGACAAGCTAGCGCAACCAGAACTTCCCACCGATTTGTATGCAATTGTGACCGTTAAAGAAATGAGTGAGGGCGATCGCCAACTCCTCCAAAATTTTCTGGCTCAGTGGGATTATCCGATTGCCTCATGGCTACTGAATCAGTCTGCCGAAGCCGCTTCCAGGATTGACCAAATCTACAAGCTCAGAATGGCGGCAACGGTTGGAGCGATCGGGGCATGGCAGTTTGAACTGTTGCGGAGTTTGGTGACAGGAGAGGCGTTACTGAAGTAGGCAACGAAAATATTCGTATTTAGTAGGTAATGATTATCAGTTCTATTTATTTCGGATTTGCCGCTCAAAGTTTAGTGGGTTAATCTAACTTCAGTTTAAACGTTGGCAGGCATTTTTCAGTAAGCTCTCTATCTGAATCTCAATCTCAGCTAAATTGTGTGGCAATCACCTATTTTTTTATCTTTACTTATAGAGGATGTCTGAGAAATATCAAAGATTCTTACACTCGCCCCCTAAATCCCCCATTTTGGGGGACTTCCGAGCCACTCCTTCTTCAAAGTCCCCCAAAATGGGGGATTTAGGGGGCGGATTGGATAGCAACCTAGACTTCTCAGACATCCTCTAAGGTCAATACCGAATGCGTGGATCAATATAAGCATTGAGAATATCGATCGCAATACTAGCGATCGCCACAATGATTGCAAAAAACACCATAATGCCCTGCACCACTGGATAATCTCGCGCTGAAATAGCTTCGTACAGACGATTCGCCAATCCGGGCCACGAAAACGTCACCTCAGTGAGCACCGCTCCCCCTAATAGCGAAGCGATCGTTAACCCTAATACCGTAATTACCGGAATCATTGCATTTTTTAACGCATGAGCCACTACAATTCGGACCTCAGGAATACCGCGTGCGCGCGCCGCCTCCACATAATCCGACTTCAAAGTTTGCTTGAGATTTACCCGCACCATCCGTTCAAAAATACCGCTGAGCAGAATACCCAAGGTTAAACTGGGTAACGCCAGATGATACAAGCTGGCAAAAAATTGTTCAAAGTTGCCATTCAACAGACTATCAATTACATATAGACCAGTTAACGGCGGCGGCGGTTGCAGGCTCAGGGGAAAGCGGCTACCAATGGGAAACCACTGAAGTTGAACGGCAAAAATAAGCTGCAAGATCATGCCAAACCAGTACATTGGAACAGCATAGGTAATGATGCCAAACAAACGACTGCCGACATCAAATGATGTATTTGGCTTTGCAGCGGCGATCGCACCTAAAGTCATCCCTACTACCGCCGCCACAACCATACTCAACACCGTCAACTCCACCGTCGCTGGAAAATGTTGCCCAATAATTTCCCAAACCGACTGTCCTTGACTCGTCAAAGAAGTTCCTAAATCTAGCCGCAATAAACTCCCCAAATATTTCAAATACTGCACTCCTAAAGGCAAATCCAGACCCAACTGAGTCCGCAAAGCCTCCCGCGCACTCTCAGGCGCACGAGGCCCCAGCAACACGTCCACCGGATCACCGGGAGTTGCCCGCAGCAGTAAAAAAATCAACGATGTAATCGTCAAGATCATTAGTGGCGCAAACAAAACCCGAGACAAAATATAGTAACGAAGCGCAGTCGATCGTGAAGACATAGGAGAGTGACTAGGAGATGAGGGATAAACAAAATTATTTTTTAATTTGCCATAGCAAGAACTGCTGCGTCGGTTGAATTGCCACGCCCTGAACCGTTGGCTGTGCAAAGATATAATCCTTGTTTTGCCATAAAGGAATGTAAGGGACATCCTCTGCCAAAAGATCTTGCAATTTTATAAACAATGCATTTCGGGCTTCTGGCTTCTGTTCGGCTCTCTGTTGCCGAATCAATTCATTTGCCCGATCGCCAAAGTAAAATGATCCGCCCAGCTGACTTTGCCCTTGCTCACAGCCTTCTGTCACAGAACCCTTCTCACAATCCATAAACGGCTGAATATAAGTATCTGCATCATAGAAATCAGGATACCAATCGAGTAGTGTACTCGGATAAGTTCCCTGATCTAAATTAGCCAATAGCGTTGCCGTTTCAATGGTATTAGGAATCACATTGACAATTCCCTTAAGATTTTGCTCAATAGAAGCCTTCAGCGTGGTCGCCACTAAATTCCGTACTGTGGAATTAGAGGAATACCAGATTTCTAAATTCAGCGGATTAGACTGGTTAATTCCTGCTTCTGCCAACAGCGCTTTGGCTTTAACAAAATCACCGTCTCCATATTTGTCTTTAAAGACAGGCTTGTAGAGCGGAAAGTTTTTGGGCAGCAAGCTGTAAAGCAATTCTGCTTGCCCTTGAAAAACCCTCTGGTTGAGCAAATTGCGATCGATCATCGCCGCGATCGCTTGTCGCACTTTGACGTTTTCCAATGGCTTGCTTCTCATGTTCAACGTCATAAAATTAGTTGAAGTCGTTCCCGCCTCCACCACCTGCCAACCACCCTGTTTCGCCCCATCAACCAAACTGCGAATTTGGTCTGGATCAAGCGTTTGATAGGCAATATCTAAACCTTTCGTTTTGAAGGTATTGAATAAGTTTGCTGGACTACTGATAATTTGGATATCAATCCCTTTGTTCGCAGGTTTCTCGCCCCAATACCCTTCGTAAGGGTCAAGTCGAATAGAAGTTGGCGAAAACTGCGCCAGTTTGTAAGGGCCTGTACCAATAAAGGTCGTCGGCTTAAATTTACCAGCCCCCGACTCATAGGCTGTAGGCGGCACCGGAGTGATGCCCGAAAAAGCCAGGAGCGATGGGAATGCCGCGAAGGGTTCCTTCAACACGATCGTCAGTTCATCTGCCCCTGAAGCCTTTGCCGAAGCGACCTTTTCAGATAGCAAGAATGCTGGGGCTCCACTGTTTGTCATGAAGCGATTGATAGAGAACGCCATTGCTTCTGCATCAAAGGAGCTACCATCGTGAAACGTAACCCCTGTGCGGAGCGGAATTGTGTAGGTTAACCCATCAGCACTAACCTTGGGCAGAGCAGTCGCCAACTGAGGAACGAGATCAGTAGTGCCAGGTTTGTAAGTATAGAGGCGATCGCCCATATTGCTTAGCAAAATGCCTGGAAACAATTGATACGCATCAGCCGGATCGAGAGTGGTTGCCTTCAGCGTTGTGCCCATGGTCACTCGACCCGTGCTAGAGGTAGTAGATGTGGCGTTGGGCGATCGTTGTCCCCCGCAACTAACCCCCAACAACAAACATAGGCTAAACAGACTGAGGAACTTCACAAACCTATTCATCTAACCACCCCTCATCCTTTTGACGATTTAATATCGGTTATCTATTAAGCTGACAGTAGCAAATGCTAGCTCAGACTCCACACATTGATTCAGAATGAATCGACTAAAAGAGGTTAAATCAGTCAGATCTGAGAAATTTTACAAATCTTGACGTTCAGGATTACGCCCCTATAAGAAGATTAATCATAACAAAGCGTATAAACCACCTGAAGAGCCAAATTGGGTAGTGCGTTAAAGCACGCCCACTGCTGTGGTTTCTCCAGCAGGCGATGGGGCAACCTTCCGCAATCCTGTAGGCAATGCTCGGACTCGGCTGGGTGTGGATGCCAGCGCGGGCGGTAAGGTCTATCGCATTGAGGTCACGGGTTATCGGGCAAAAGCAGTCAATTCTGTCTCTAAATTCCGTCGCAGTAACCAGGTTTATTTGGTGCCTTACGATAAGCTATCGCAAGAATACCAACGGATTCATCAACAAGGCGGCATCATTGCGAGTGTGACAGCCGTTTAAGCAAACGGTTTGAGTTGAGAGAGTAAGGTTTTCTTCGGTTGGAGAACCTTATATCTTGCTATGTTATGGAAAGCCAGCGGTTAACAAGTGCAGAATCGTTGCTGCGAAACGGGGATATCACGGTCAGAATATTTGTACGAGCGATCGCCCAGTCTGAACTTTACCGTTCACTGTTTTTTGACAATTCTTCTCCTTACCGTTTTATTGAACTGAACTTTAAGCATCTCTTAGGGCGTGCGCCCCAAGATCAAGCCAAAATTTCTGAGCATATCCAGACCTACAACACTCATAGCTACGAGGCTGAAATTGACTCGTATATCGACAGTAATGAATATGCAGAAAGCTTTGGTGAAAACGTGGTGCCTTTTCCAACAGGCAACCGTACTCAAACAGGTAGCACCAACGTTAACTTCAACCGTACATTTGCTCTCATGCGCGGCCCTGCGCTTTGACAAACGGGAGAGTTTTTCCCATGAAGTCCCAGCTATCTCCTAGCATTCCCCTAATTCTAGAACCCGATCAAGCTAGAATGCTACCGCCAGAAGCTCAGAAAAAAATGTAATGTTGGATTAGAAACCGCCCCTTAATTTGTTCGGGCAACTTTGTCTTTGAAACTGTAGACTTTAGCGCGGTCGATCGCTTTTCTACTTGTGTCGCCTCTTTAGGTGGCACCGTGATTTCGGTAGATCCCGTAGACAAGATTTGGATGGGTGACCGTCGGCAAGTGCTGCTCTATCGAGCTAAGGCAAGTTTGCACGCGCCTTGCCACACCCTCAAGCAATATTGGTTAAAGTACGGCAGTTTTCGGACTCGGTTTGATAGTCAGGTGTAAGACATCCTGGCTGGGTCTTATCTGTTACCATGGCAAGATAATCTGCCTAACGCTGCTTAACTTTCTATGCCACATCAACGCCCCCTTGGGTTAATTGCAATTGTCGTCTACAAGGCTTTCTTTGCCGTGGTGTTTATGGTGGCATCAGTGGCAATCTTTTTAGCCCTCAAGAACTATGAAGCGATCGCCCAATTTGCCGAAACCTACACCCCCGAGACACAGATTGGCTTTGTTGATTGGGGTTTAGACAAAGTATTAAAGCTTGATCCCCGCACCCTGCAATTTAGCGGGCTTGCAACCGGGATTTATGGTGCGGTCACGGCTGTAGAGGCGATCGGGCTATGGCAGCAAAAGACCTGGGCACATTTTCTAGTCATTACTCTAGTCGGCCTCGGCATTCCCCCTGAAATTTATGAGCTAATCCGCGAAGCTAGCTTGATCAAGCTGTTGGTTTTTGTCATTAATGTAGGGGTTTTAAGCTACCTAATTTATACTTTTCCTCGAAAAGAAGCCCAGCCTAAATAATGCTTCTCCCCACCTCATAAAATCCATCTAGAATCGAGTCGAGCCTGATGAACATTCAATCCTGATGAACATTCAATTCAGTGATTTTATCGCGTCAGTTCTTCTAATGGGGTGTTGCTGAACGGGTAATACGAAGCGATCGCTCAGTGCTTTTCTGGCGTTGCTTGAGTTGCCATCGTAAAACTTGGAATTTACCTAAGACTGACTATCATAGGAAGACCCCCAGCCCTCTCGACCTCCCGTGATTCATCGTAAATTTCGTTGGCTTCGTTGCTTCTCCATCCGTCGCATCCTGTTAGCCGGACTCAGCGTCGCGATCGTCACTGCCCTCCTCTCTATTCTTCTCATCCTTCCCTGGCGCTGGCTCCCCCTCCCCACCTCCAGTTTCATGCTGCAATCGGTCTTCCAAAACAAGCAAGCCTACCAATACCGCTGGACATCTTACAGCCAAATTTCTCCAGAGATGTCTTTAGCCGCGATCGCTGGAGAAGATCAACAATTTCCGACCCACCACGGGTTCGACTGGGAAGCCCTCCAGCAAGCCATCACCGACTACAACCAAGGTAGCGACCTAAGAGGCGCTAGTACCATTAGCCAGCAGGTCGCCAAAAATCTCTATCTCTGGTCAGGGCGTAGCCTCTTTCGCAAAGCCCTAGAAGCCTGGTTCACTGTTCTCATTGAATGGCTTTGGAGCAAGCAACGAATCTTAGAAATCTACCTGAACATTGCCCAATTCAGCACCCAGATCTTTGGAGTCGAGGCGGCTAGCCAGCAATTTTTTGCCCATCCTGCTAGCCAACTTAACCGCGAAGAAGCGGCTCTCCTCGCCGCCGTTTTACCAGGGCCCGAACTCTACCAGGTTGACCAACCCTCTTCGGTAGTCCTCGATCGCCAATACTGGATTTTGCGCCAAATGGAGCAATTGGGAGGAGTTAGCTATCTCAACAATATTCAATAAAATATTCATTAAAAACACAGACTCAAAAACATAGACTCATTAATCGAGCTAGCTAACTCATAAAAGCTGCGATTGCTATTTCAGTTTTTCGCCAGCCTGTGTCTTTTTAAGAAGGCTCAATTGCTTCTGCCATTGGATAGATGTAGTTCTGTTCGTCTCATTCTAGATTATCTATATCCTAGAGTATTATGCAGGTAAGCCTTTCTAATGAGCTATTCTCCTGATTTGCTAAAAGGTCAAACTGCCTTAGTAACGGGTTCAAGTTCTGGTATTGGTGAGGCAGCCGCTCGAAATCTGTCGAAAGCAGGCGCTTCTGTGGTCATTAATTACAACTCTGGTTCAGAAGAAGCGGAAAAGATCGTTGATGATATTCGATCGCAGGGCGGGAAAGCGATCGCCATTGGAGCGAACGTGGCAAAAGAAGAGGACGTTCTCTCTCTGTTTGCTCAAACCTATCAGGAGTTTGGAACGATCGATATTTTAGTCAACAATGCAGGAATACAAAAAGATGCTGCATTAGTGGATATGACAATTGATCAATGGAATTCGGTAATAGATGTTAACTTGACGGGACAATTTTTGTGCGCACGCGAAGCTGCAAAAGAATTCCTAAGACGAGGAGTCAATCCTGACATCTCTTGTGCGGCAGGGAAAATTATTTGTATTAGCTCGGTGCATGAAGTTATTCCTTGGGCAGGTCACGTTAATTATGCTGCTAGTAAAGGCGGAATTAATATGATGATGAAAAGTATTGCTCAAGAGCTTGCGCCGCATAAAATTCGTGTCAACAGCATTGCCCCCGGAGCGATCGCCACTCCAATTAACGAAGCAGAGCGAGATACGCCAAAGGAAAAAGCAGATTTACTCAAACTAATTCCCTATAATCGCATTGGAGTGCCGGACGATATTGGCAAAGCAGTAGTGTGGCTTGCCTCGGATGAATCAGACTATGTGCATGGCACGACTTTGTTTATAGATGGTGGGATGACCTTGTATCCAGAATTTGCACATGGTGGGTAAATTTATCTAATCTAGTTTTTATCAATCTTGGTAAGTCTCAATGAATGTAAATTAGTATCTTAGCGAAAAGGATTTTGCACAACTGATTACACTATTTCACAAGCAAATTTACCTGAGTAGCGTTTTATAAATATCCTATAAGTAGCGATCGCCCCTACCGTTAAGCAGGAGCGATCGCTGAATCACTTAATTGACTCAATTAAAAAGGCAAGGCTGAGAGAATGGTTCCAGCTAAGGTCGCCAATAGATCATCACCCTTGCTGACCAGTGTGTTACCACCGCTCAGAGTTAATTGCACATCAGCTACAGCCAAGCCTGTGCCAAGCTTGAACCTAGCATCAGAATTAAAGCCGTTGACGGTCAACGATCCAACACCTGCATTTAAAGTGAAGGTGTTCTTACCACCGCTTAAAACAGTAACGGTATCTTCGCCAACACCTGTATCAATCATGTTGTTACTGGAAACCACATAGATAGTGTCATTGCCTGCACTGCCCCGGATGTTGTTGCCAGAACCCGCAAAAAGAATATCGTTGCCGAAAACCGCACTCAAACCTGCCAGCCCAACTCTTGGATCAACATTGAGCGGCTGATCCAATGTCAACAGAATTTGCTCGTTATTATCGATCGCCGGAGGTCTACCGACCGAGAACGGATAGTTGTTGTCGTTAGCAACCAAGATTGTCTGAGAGTCAATTACCAATACATTCTCAATGGTCTGAAATGGCATCTTGTAAGTGGTGCTACCGTCTTGATTGAGATCCTGAGGATCAGCAATGTTCAACAGATCTGCAACCTCTTCTTTTGCCACGTAGCCGTTGGCATCCTTTTTCGAGAAATCTACCTTGTAGATTTTCTTGAATTTTGCAGCATCAGCCTGGTTATTATCCCGTTCAATCACCAGGTACTCATTGTTATTCACAACGGTAATATCCCCGATCGCATTCGCAGGATTTTCCAGTTTGTAATATCCCACCAATCCTTCATATTTTTTAGAAGTCACATCGTACTGGTGAATCCGCAGAGCATTGCTAGGATCACCAACTACAGAGCCTTCTAGCAGAGGATACAGCTTCGTTTTATCGGCATTGATCGCCATTCCCTCGAAGCCTCTAGAGCCGCCTAGATTCGCGAGTTGTGTTCCTGCCAGGACAGCCGGGTTATCGGGCGATCGCACTTGATCGGCAGCAGCCTGATCTCTCACTTTATCTCCGGTTGCGGGGAAATCAGTAAAGAAAGCATCCACACCCAATGAAATAAACTGTCTGTACTCCGCCTCAGGATTACCGTTGTAATCTGCTGCTAAATACTGAGGTTCATTTCTAAACGTGTAAGGATGAACTTGCAAACCTGCGCTGTGGGCATCCTGGATTAGCGTTGTTGGCGCAGTTGTTGTCTTGTCGGCATCATTCACCAATCCATCTTTGTTGACATCATCCGCTTTGCCATCGCCGTCCGCATCTGTTCCCTTCACCGAAACAATCATGCGTTTCCAAGGGCCAATTCCATCGGCGTAGGTCGCAATTTCTTTCAGTCCCTCAGGCGATCGCAAATCTCCATATGTCCGTTGATCACCACTCACCACAAAATCAGCCGGACGAGTTTCAATCAGCGTTCCATCCAAGGCTATATCTGCGGCATCAAAAAGCTGCACCAAAGGCGCGTCAATCAGTGTATTCAACTCCTTCAGGTTCCCAACCTCGAAAGATTGAATAAAGACCGCAGAACCCTTTTTATCCAGCCCATTTGTCTTCAAAATTTCAACCAACGGCTCTTCCAACGAAAGCCCAATTGAATCGTGATAAGTCGGATGCTTCGTTTCAGGATAAATTCCAATCGTCCGCCCTGTCTCAATACTCTTCTGCTTTGCCAGATCAATAATTTCTTGCAGCGTTGGAACTTCAAACTGACCGTTGAAAGATTGATCCCTAAACGGCAACCGCTCGATCGCCCGCAAAGTCTTGATTTCTGCCAACGTGAAATCTTCAGCAAACCAGCCCGTGAAAGACGTTCCGTCAATGATTTTGGTCGCCTTACGGTCTGCAAATTCTGGACGCAAAGCCACGTCCGTTGTCCCAGAAATCTCGTTTTCATGACGCGCAACCAGCACGCCGTCTTTTGTAGAAACTAAATCTGGCTCAATAAAATCAGCGCCCTGGGCGATCGCCAATTCATAGGAAGCCAGCGTATGTTCTGGACGCTCACCGCTTGCGCCCCGATGTCCTAGCACCAAAGGCACTTGACCATTCAACGTCTTAAAATTAGCGAAATTAGGAGTGGCGATCGGAGCCTCCAACAGTTTGCCAGACGTGTCAAAATGCAGTAAATAAGGGCCAAACTCATCCCCCACCCAAATCGTGCCATCTGCTGCTAACACAAACGACTCAATATCAAAGTCTGCTCCAGTTAGCAAGCGCTCTGCCGTTCCATCATTCGTAATCTTGAAGGGAACCTTCTGATCAGGGTCAGCAAGCTGGATAAAGTTGCCTACAGTGACGCTGCCATCACCCGCTTCCACACCCCGATAATTGGGGTCAACTTGGTAAATTCGTAGCAAAAAATCTGAACTATTTGCCTTAGCACCAAACCCATTGTCCGCCAAAAACCAAAACGAATCTTGATCAGCAAATTGCACTCCGCTAAAACCTTGTACAGGCTGACCTGCAAAAGGAGTAGTCCGGTTAGTCGTCGTAATATCCTTACCCGACTGAGGTCCAGCCGCAAAGGTATCCGCAGGTAGAGAAGCAAATCCTTTAAGTTCTGTCATGTTGTCAATTCAGGGAGTAAAATGCACAAACAAAAAATACGGTGACTCGTGTGTCACCGATCACACTTAGGAACAAGTAATCCATACACCCTGCCTACGATGCCAACACAGCATCCCATCACAACATTAAGAACGTGCTATTGAATCGACAAGAATAGATTTAGGTTAGATTAATAACTGATATAAAACACAGTTAAGCAACAACCTGAACACAGGTTTAGCAACGGTTTAGACATTACTATATGAAAAGTTACATTCTCTTGAAGCTCTCTGTCTTCAGAAGATGTAGGGAAAGTAGACCGTTAAACTAAACTCAGATGTGGCATTGCAAAAATTTGAACAGGCGCGATCGTCAGAAGAGGACAAAGCGTTTGCCTCAAGATCTAAGTTTTACTGCCAGCGCATTAAAACTATATTTACAAAAGAATCCAAACTCACAGCGATCGTTAGGTTATCAACAGTGATGTGCTGTACTTTAATCTCAACAATTGACGGATTAAATTGACGGATTAAACAGATCATGCGTCAATTTAATCGGGCATTGCTGAATTGCAGGATGAAAGTCTGGCTCCTCTGCCCTCGTAGGAAAGCCTAGGAGTTAGGTTAAGTCGGCAACGCACCGAGATAGCTCTTTCCTTAAGCCTTTTCCTGAAAGGAAAGGACTTTGAGCCGATTTATACTTTCATTTGGCAACGCCTAGAATCGCTTCCCTTCACGACCCTCATTGATGTATAAACGTTGGAAGGAATCTCAGCCCAAGTTACTTACTGAAGACCCTTCGCTGTGTAAGTTTTTTCTTCAATCTCCCCTAATTGACCCATCGTTGTGGCTTCTCCCTTGTTAAAAGCAACCGAAACGCCTCCCGCATTCCCTGAAGAGATGATAATAGACTCCTTTCCTGCCCAATTCTCCTGGGCACCTTTTTCTAGAATTCCTTCAAACTCCACAGCGCCATCCACGACAACTTGCACCCATGCCCGCTCGGTAAGCTTCACATCAATAGAGACTGGAGAATTAGGGTCGGCGGGAGGAGAGGCGATCGGGGTGACAGAAGGCGTTGGACTTGCCGTTACAGGAGTTTCCTCTGGCGTAGAGACAGCAGGCGATGGAACCGGAGTTACAGCCGGAGCAGCAGGCTTAACAGCTTGAGATGGCTGAGAAACAGGAGTCTTGGCGATCGGGGCGCTGGGTTTTAGGCGAGGGGCAATAACACCAAAGACAAGACCTGCCAAAGCTGCCAGGGCAATGCCGCCAATGAGTAAATACGGAGGACGAGAAGAAGGTAGTTCTGCGGGCTGCCACACGGTCGTTGTCGAGGGAACATAGGCATTCCCTGGTTCGGGGTCAGGCAGAGCTGTTTTAGATTCTTGGTGGGCTGTAAAAGCAGAGATAACGGGAACTGCATTAACCGGAAACCGTTTGGATAGTTCGCTGCCGTCTAACCCTAAAGCATCGCCATAGCGTCGAATAAAGCCTTGGACAAAAACGGGTTCAGGCAAAACTTGTTCCTGTCCTGCCTCGATCGCCTTTAATAACCGCAGCGGAATATAAGTCTTAGTGGCAATATCCTCTAAGGTTCGCCCCTCCTCTTCGCGCACTTCGCCCAGGAAGGTACCAATTGCTTTGAGTTGGTCAAGTTGCTCTGAGTCCAAACTAACCACGCCGATTTCCCCCAGCCGATAAAACTTAACTTGAATTTTAGCCTACTCTGAGTTCCCCCTTTGTTCAAGCCAGCATTGATACCAACTTAAACTTAATCAGCCCCTCTGCGATCGCCTTGCCCCTTTTTCGGTTACGGCGCGCCCGTTGTTTGTGCTGCCGTCTCCATAAACACTGTTTGCGAATCTTGCTCAGTGCCAGGCGAGCTAGGTCGGCGTTGGATGTAGTGTCCATCGGGTTGTAAGTCCCAGGCGTGGCGGTTGTCTGCCAGCATAATGCCTAAAATTTCTTGAATATCTTTTGTAATTTCTGGGTCTTCAACAGGGGTAATTACTTCGACTCGGCGATCGAGGTTGCGGGGCATCCAGTCGGCGCTGCCAATGAAAACTTCTTCCTGTCCATCATTATGGAAGTAAAAGATCCGCGAGTGTTCTAAATACCGCCCGACAATACTGATCACCTTAATATTATCGCTAACGCCAGGGACTCCAGGACGCAGACAGCAAATGCCACGAATGATCAGGTCAACTTTCACGCCCGCTTGAGAAGCTTGGTACAAGGCTTGAATCATTTGTGGATCAACCAGTGCATTCATTTTTGCCACAATGCGGGCATGGCGATTGCCCTGAGCGTGCTCAACTTCTCGCCGAATCAGCGTCACCATGCGATCGCGCAAATTAACGGGAGCCACCAGGAGTTTGCGATAGCTGCGTTGCCGGGAGTAACCTGTCAAATAATTGAATAAATCCGTTAAGTCGGCTCCCAAATCTTCTCGGCAACTTAGCAAGCCCACGTCAGTATAGAGCCGTGCGGTTTTGTGGTTGTAGTTGCCTGTCCCGATGTGGAAATAACGGCGAATGCGCGCGGCTTCGCCGTTACCGCGAGGGTCGCCCTCCCGCCGCACCACCAAAATTACCTTAGTATGAGTTTTCAAACCCATCAACCCATAAACCACATGCACGCCCGCACTCTCTAGTTTGCGTGCCCGGTGAATATTATTCTCCTCATCAAATCGAGCCTTCAGTTCCACCAGCACCGCCACCTGCTTACCATTCTCGGCAGCAGACATCAGCGCGTTAATAATTGGAGAATCGCCAGCAGTGCGATAGAGAGTCATCTTAATTGCCAGCACATTCGGATCAAAAGCTGCCTGCGTAATAAACGTTTGAACCGATCTACCAAAAGAAAAGTAAGGATGATGCAAAAATACATCGCCTCGACGAATCACCGAAAAAATGTCTTCCTTATCTTCAGTCGGTGCTGCCAGTTTTTCAAGCGTTAACTCATTCGTTCTTCGGAGACGAGGCGGTGTAATCACAGTACGAGGATTATCTTTCAGCTTAGGAACTGGCAGCGCCATCAATGCCATTAAATCTCTTAGCCCTAGCAGCCCTTCAACTTCGTAAATGTCGCTTTCAGTCAGTTCCAACTCTTCTTTCAAAGTTTGACGAATAAACTCAGGGATATTGGCTTGAATCTCCATGCGCACTGCCATTCCGCCTAAACGTCGCTTGCGAAGTTCTTGCTCAATTGCCTGCAATAAATCTTCCGCTTCATCTTCTTCTAATTCAAAATCTGCATTGCGGGTAATCCGAAAGGGATAATACTCCAGAATATCCATCCCCACAAACAAAAACTTAAGGTTGTGAGCGATCACTTGCTCTAGGGGAATGCCCGTCCAAACGGTCGATCGCCCTTTAACTTCGACTTGCAAATCTGGCGGCAAAACGATGAACCGAGGCAGAACATCGGGCACCTTAACCCTGGCAAAATGCTCTTCCTTCGTCTCAACATCCTTAACCACTACTGCCAAATTGAGGCTGAGATTGGAAATATGAGGAAAAGGATGCCCCGGATCAACCGCTAAGGGGGTTAAGACCGGAAAGATTTGTTCTTCAAAGTAGCTTTTTAAATAGAGCCGCTGCTCTTGGTTGAGATCAATGTAATTCAGTAAGTAAATTCCTTTGGCGGCAAGCTGAGGACGGATTGCTTCCTCAAAGTGGCGATTTTGCTGCTGTGCCATAGGCAGAAGGCGACTGGCGATCGCCTCAATTTGCGCTTCGGGCGATCGACCATCGGGCGAGAGTTGATGAACCTCTGCTTCTACTTGCTGTTTCAGGGCTGCCACCCGCACCATAAAAAACTCGTCCAAGTTAGAGCTAAAAATCGCCATAAACTTCAGACGTTCTAGCAGCAGCGTGCGTGGATCAAACGCTTCATGCAAAACACGGTTGTTAAACTCTAGCCAGCTTAGCTCGCGGTTAAAGTAATACTGTGGGCTGGTTAGGTTGATTTCTTCGGGCACAGCTTTTCTAACTCGGGGCATGAGTCTGAGACGACGTAGGGCTTAGCAATTTTAGCAGGGGGAATCCAAAACAGGTCAAGGCAATTGCCCAAATTCTGCATCTTCAATTCCTTTCCACCACTCACCCAAGTTCATCACATCTTGGTGAATATCCGCAAGCTCAGCTTCATACTGTTCAGGCGCTAGCGACAAACGACGCTCTGCAAGCTTCTGAAGCCGAAGTTGAGCCAAGAGCCAAGGCTTGGAAATCCCATCGATCGCCTCCAAATATCTTGCCAGATCTTCGCTATCCATAAGTCTAAAAAGTGTTGAAGTGCCTTTTAAGGTAGCAAACAAAGCAAGGAACCGAGACGCTTATTGAAACGCCTCGGTTCAAATTTTCTGAAAATCTTAGATCTCAGCTACACCTAGCTGCAAGCCGCCAAGTTTTGAGCAGCAAAATCCCAGTTCACCAACTGATCCAAGTAATTGGAAATAAAGTCAGGTCTACGATTTTGAAAATCGACATAGTAGGCATGTTCCCACACATCTAACGTCAGCAAAGGCGTTTGCCCATGCACCAAAGGGTTCTCAGCATTGCCCGTCTTAGTGACTTTCAAAGCACCGTTATCCAACACTAACCAAGCCCAACCACTCCCAAACTGAGTAGCAGCAGCAGTCTTGAAAGCTTCCTTAAGCTTGTCAAATCCACCCAAGTCACTATCAATTTTTGCTGCCAAATCACCCGTCGGTGTGCCGCCGCCATCGGGCTTCATGCTGCTCCAAAAAAAAGTATGATTCCAAACCTGAGCCGCATTATTGAAAATGCCTGCCTTATCTGCATCACCAAAGCTTGTCTTGATCACTTCCTCGATCGGCATATCAGCCATGGGAGTATCTTTGACCAAGTTGTTCAGATTAGTCACATAGGCAGCATGATGCTTGCCGTAATGAAACTCAAACGTACGCGCTGACATGTTGTGAGCTTCAAGCGCACCTGGGTCATAAGGTAAGGGAGATTGTGTAAATGCCATTGTGCTTCATCCTCTCGGTTCAGACTATTGATAGAATTTTATATCAAAAATAGATTCTCTGACCACTTGTCAAAGAACCTCATCCTTTTGGACAGAAATCTCTAAAATAGTAGAGAAGTCTGACTCTTCTTCTGCAAATACACTGCTGACAATGCCTTATGTTTGATGCTCTTGCCGATCGCCTGGAATCTGCCTGGACAAAGCTCCGGGGACAGGACAAAATTTCTGACTCCAATATTCAGGATGCGCTGCGTGAAGTCCGTCGAGCTTTATTAGAAGCCGATGTTAACCTGCAAGTGGTTAAAGACTTCATCGCCGAGATCCAAGAGAAGGCGCAGGGATCACAGGTCGTTTCTGGCGTTCGCCCCGACCAGCAATTTATCAAAGTGGTCTATGACGAGCTAGTTGCTGTCATGGGCGAAACAAACGTGCCCCTGGCAGAAGCTAGTTCAGCCCCTACTGTTGTTTTGATGGCGGGCTTGCAAGGCACAGGTAAAACGACGGCAACGGCAAAGTTGGCGCTTCATCTGCGCAAGCAAGAGCGCACAACGCTGCTGGTCGCAACTGATGTCTATCGACCTGCGGCGATCGACCAGCTAGTCACATTGGGTAAGCAAATCAATGTGCCCGTTTTCGAGATGGGCAGTGATGCTAATCCTGTAGAAATTGCCCGTCAAGGAATTGCCAAAGCCAAAGCCGACAGCATTAACACCGTCATTGTTGACACTGCCGGACGGCTGCAAATTGACCAGTCCATGATGGATGAACTGGCGCAAATTAAAGCCGCCGTTCAACCCCACGAAGTTTTGCTGGTAGTCGATGCGATGACAGGGCAAGAAGCCGCCAGCCTGACCCGCACCTTCCATGAGCAAATTGGCATTACGGGCGCAATCCTCACCAAAATGGATGGCGACACGCGCGGAGGAGCGGCTCTATCAGTCCGTCGCATTTCAGGGCAACCGATTAAATTTATTGGGGTCGGTGAAAAAGTTGAGGCGTTGCAGCCGTTTTACCCCGATCGCATGGCTTCTAGAATTTTGGGCATGGGCGACGTGCTGACTTTGGTTGAAAAAGCCCAGGAAGAGGTCGATTTTGGTGAGGCAGAGAAGCTGCAAGAAAAAATCTTGAGCGCTAAGTTTGACTTTACCGATTTTTTGAAGCAAACCCGCATGATGAAAAACATGGGGTCTTTAGCTGGAATTATGAAGCTAATTCCAGGCATGGGCGGCAAAATTTCGGATGAACAGCTTCAGCAAGGCGAAGTGCAACTGAAGCGAGCAGAAGCCATGATTAGTTCAATGACGCTGGAAGAACGACGCGACCCTGATTTGCTAGCCGGTTCACCCAGCCGCCGCCGCCGCATTGCCAAAGGCGCAGGATTTGGGCTAGACGCAGTTAGTAAGTTGGTCAGCGACTTCCAAAAAATGCGATCGATGATGCAGCAAATGGGGCAAGGCAACTTTCCAGGAATGGGTGGAATGCCAGGAATGGGTGATATGTTTGGCGGCGGCGCACCTGCGGCTAGTCAAGGGCAGGCTCCGGGCTGGCGAGGATATCCGGGGGGTGCAAATCCTTCTAAAAAGAAGAAGAAAGAGAAGAAAAAGAAGGGGTTTGGAAACCTTTAGCTTCTGTCGTTTTAGTTCTGTTCAAGTTGGACAGATAATTCCTAATGTTGATCATCAGGGTGTTCCCTACCGTGATAGGCTCATAGGTGTAGGATTCATATTTCATGGTATCCCTACGCTTTGCCTTTGCCGATGAGGCTGCTATAAATTCCGTTACAAAACAGACTAGACAGACTAGATAGATTAGGAGCGATCGCAATAATGGTTCTGAAATTTTTGGGCATTGGTAAAAAATCTGAATTTATCTTAGAAGCACCTCCCGCCGACTCCGAGTCTGCCGCCAAAGCTAAGCCTGCCACTGAGTCTATTGACCCTGCTAATCCCGAAAAAGTCCATGTGGAGGCGAAAGCTGTGCTTGCTCCTACAGTTAAGCAGATCTCGGAGGCGACCTCAAAATCAAAGGTGGTAGAGACATCAAAGGAGGAGGCGAAAGCTATCAAGGAAGAGGCGAAAGCTGGACTTGCTCCCGTTGTCGATCAGGTTTCTAAGGCAACATCAAAAGTAAAAAAGACTTTAAAAGAAGCAACCGCTGAGAAAAAAGGGGCTAAAGCAGAAAAAGCTGGTACTAGTGCGGCTTCAGCAACTCCTGCTCCTAAGCCTGAACCGACTCTTACCAATTTTGCTACGACCCTTCAAGTTAACAATACTCCTCGCCGTCGTCCCGGCCCTAGCCTCGACATGTTTAAAGACATGGCAAAACAAGTTAATCCTCGTAAGTAAGAGTGAGTCAGCGAACAAGCTAACAGATGAAGCGATCGGGGTTTTTCATAAGCCCCGATTTTTGTTGAAAGAATGCTTAAAAATTAGCCCACTATAGAGATGAAAAGCGGCATCCCAGTAGGTTGGGGCTTTGCGAAAGAGATGAATATGGGTTGGAAAGGCTTGGAGAAAGGCAAAGTGTTCTTGAGTGGTTTCAGCAAACGCCGTAAAGTCTGACCGACAGGGAACAGATGCCAGACGATCGCCCAAAAAGTGAGCCAACAGATTCCACCGTATCCGAGTTGTACCCTGGTGATTGACCACTGTGTCTTGCTCAAACAAGACACCTTGTTGAAACTGGTAGGTGCGATCGCAAAATCGCAAAATACAATGACGTTTTGGCAAATGCAAATCTAACACCTGTGCGTAATCTTGAGTTTTCTCTTTACGCATTAGTTTTTTACGACTGTCTAAATCCACTACGTCTTCAAAAATTGGCAGCAATCCCTCAACCCGATGAGTCACCTCAGACCAATCAAACGCTAAACTTCCGGTCTGATCTACCTCATTTTGGCAAATCACCGTTGCCCCCGGCGAAACCCCTTGAAGATAATTGACCCGCAGCACCCGCACCCCTTGAAGTCGCTCTAGGGAAGTCCAAAAAGCGGGGATTCCAGCTTTGCGAAGCTGCTGTCCATAAAATTCTAGCTCTCCGATCGCCCCTGTGCGGTACAATCGCCATCCTCGGCTAGGAAGCTGCAACCGAGCCGTATAGGCATCTATCCTCATAATTCGAGCAAAGCTTTGAGCCGCTAAGTGACGAGCATCACCCACAATGGGTTCTAAGATCAAAAATCCAACTTTGGCATGATCAGGGTCAGCCGTGGCTTGGGAAATTGCTTTGACCTGCTGCGCTTGAGCAATTGCCTCTAACCGTTGGAGTCCTTGCCGCGCCTGGTTTACCACTTTAGGATGAGTGACAGATTGCAAAATTTGTCGATAAGCCGCTGCCGCCGCTGGCAACTTCCCTAATGCTTCGTATAGCCGCCCTACATAAAGCTGAACAAAAGGGTGGTCAGGATTTTGCTGCCGTAGAGGCTTGAGGAGTTGGGCAGCAGTTTTGTAATCCTGGCGATCGAGAGCAGCTTCAACAGATTCAAACATAGTGGCAGATGTTGCTTGATTAGCTTAAACGTTCCCTTGAATTCATGGCATCACACGCCGCACCGACTAAAGAAAGAGCCACTAAGGGTGCAGTGACAGCGCGAAGAATGCGGGAACCTAGAGAAACAGGCTGGTAACCAGCCGCGATCGCTCGTTCAATTTCTGCTGGAGTCCAACCGCCCTCAGAACCCGTTGCCAACGCAATAGAACCGTGGCTTTCAGGGTTTAAGCCTCCGGTCAATCGATCGATCGCTGCTGGGAGACAGTTTAACAAATGGGGATGATGTCCACGGGCTTCGCAAAGGTAACAGGTAGCGCTGGTGGAGTTCCAGGTCTGGAGGGCTTCCGACCAAGAGATCGGCGAGAAAACTTGAGGAATGATCTGACGTTCACATTGCTCGGCGGCTTCTTGGGCGATGCGTTGCCAACGATCGCCTTTTTGGGGGCTGGGTTTAAGCACAGTGCGATCGCTAATAATGGGCAAAATGCGCTCTACTCCAAGCTCAGTAGCTTGCCGGACTATATCATCCATGCCGTTTTTGGGCAGGGCAATCAACAGCGTTACAGAAATAGGCAACTCGGTTTTGGCAAAGACAGGCTCTAGCATTTCTGCTGTCAAAGCATTTTCCTTCAAACTCGCCAGCCAGCCATTGCCTCGTCCATCCATGGCAATAAAGCGATCGCCCTCATTCAGACGCAATACATGATGCAAATAGTGCCGCTGTTGGGCATTAATCTGAATCTGCTGCCCTGATATTTGGTTAGCAGCAATGGTAAGCCGTTGAAGTTGAGCCATCAATTTTTAGTATCACTGTAAAAAGAATTAGACAAGGCTTGTTACAAACTTGTAATAATCTGTTATGTTTATTTACATGAAGTTACACGAATAAGGTTGAAGTCATGACGATTCTAATTGCTCTGTTCGCTATTGCCTGGGTTGCTGCTGCTGTTATTGGAACCCAAGCTTATTTTCGAGGTGAGCAAACTAAGCCGATTCATGCTCGCAACTGGCGCTCCGAGTCTTTTGAGAAGCTAGCAGTGTCTGTTACAGGAATTGAAACCGATTTTGGCGATCGTGTCCCAGCCTTCTCCGTTGATGCATACGACAGCACTACCCTTCCCAGCGCATAGGTCGCTCATTGGTTCGCTACTCTAACTATCAATTTTTCTAAAAGCTTTTTAATCCCCAGCGGACTCTCCTCCGTTGGGAATTTTTATAGGTTCTGTTCAACCTTTTTTAACGAGTACCTGATCTCCTTCAATTTTTGCCGTGTAGAGGGGCAGGGACTGGGTTGCAGGGCCTTGCAACAGCTTTCCATCATTAGCAAATTTAGAATCATGGCAGGGGCAAATAAAAGTTTGATCAGCCTTCCATTCCACGTTGCAACCCGCATGATTACAAGTAGGGTCAACTGCAACAAGTTGATTATCCGGTTCACGAACCACCAACGCTTTTCCGAGTAACAGCTTTTCATTCAAGATCTGACCTTTTTGATCCAGATCAGCAACAGTTCCAACCACTTCAAAACCATCTGTACGAGGTGCAGCAGGTGCAGCGGGCGCTTGAGACGTGCTTGTCTGCTGTCCACAAGCTGTGACAGTGGCAGGTAAAGTACTCATAACCCCACTCACTCCAACCCAGCTAACAAATTCGCGACGCTTCATCAGGTATACCTCAGGATTAAATCATCTACCCAGATTTTGAGTCTTTACACCATCATATCCAGTCGGCTCTAAACATTACCCGGTCAGCCCTGACATTTTGATCAAACATTACTTTCAGTTATCAGTCAGAGTTTTGCATTCCTCTAGCTTTGTGGTTATCGATGCGCAACCTTAGTGGCTAGGGTGATAGGTGGGATAGCAGTAGCTGGGGTGACATCAGTTAGTATTTCTGCTTTAAAGGGAAATGTCACCATTAAAGCCAAGACGGTTAGAAAAGCTGTACTTAAAGCAGTTCTATGACGTGAACTAGGCATTTTCGTTCTCCTTTAAGAAAATTAGCTCAGGAAGACTTAAGCAAATCGCAGCACCAGGAACATGCCACCAGGGCATTAATACCAAAATGGGGTCATGGGGTTTTCGTCGCCAGAGCTAGAGAAGATTCTTTATCCAGTGGATATGTTAGAGAGCACCTGGTAAAGGAGAGATAAAAATAGGACTTGTGCAGAAGAGATCCCTAACCCCTTAAAAAGGGGCTATTGAGATTCCCTCTTTTTTAAGGAGGGTTAGGGAGGATCTCAATGTGCAATTGCCATTTGCAGTTGCCAGTGCGTGAGTCCTAAAAAAATTACGGTTCGGGAACCCGTACAAAGAAAATGATGTAGCCCTGTTGCAGTTAAACCCGCAGTCCGTTAAATTAGCACTCGTGGGGTGAGAGTGCTAAAGTAAAGCTCTAACCCAAGGTTTTTAAGTTTTGTGGTTCGATTCTACGGTTCCGAAAGGGGCTAAGTATCTGCTGCGAACTTGGCGCTTTAATAAAGCGTTTTTACCCTTTTCAATATCTAGTGTTCTGGAGAATTTTGATATGGCAGCCCTATCTCTGAGCGTTTCTACGGTTAAGCCGCTGGGCGATCGCGTCTTTGTAAAAGTGAGCGCCTCCGAGGAGAAGACCGCTGGTGGGATCTTCCTGCCCGACACCGCTAAAGAAAAGCCCCAAGTTGGCGAAATCGCTGCTGTGGGTCCTGGCAAGCGTGGCGACGATGGTACTCGTCAAGAAATTGAAGTCAAAGTTGGCGACAAGGTTCTTTACTCTAAGTACGCTGGAACCGACATCAAACTCGGTAATGAAGAGTATGTCTTGTTGTCTGAGAAAGATATTTTGGCAGTGGTGGATTAGTTCTATTGAAGACTTTGGGTTTTAGCAGTCGTTCTAAAATCCAAAGTCTTAAATTCCTGCCTCATAACCCAAAATCGTAAATCTAAAATCGAGAAGAAATTATGGCTAAGCGCATCATTTATAACGAAAATGCACGTCGTGCCCTGGAAAGAGGCATTGATATTCTGGCAGAAGCAGTTGCAGTGACGTTGGGCCCCAAGGGTCGCAATGTGGTGCTAGAGAAAAAGTTTGGCGCTCCTCAAATTGTCAATGACGGTGTGACGATCGCCAAAGAGATCGAATTAGAAGATCACATTGAAAACACAGGCGTGGCATTGATTCGTCAAGCCGCTTCCAAAACCAACGATGCAGCAGGCGACGGCACCACTACAGCAACCGTTTTGGCTCATGCAATGGTTAAAGAAGGTCTGCGGAACGTAGCAGCGGGTGCAAACGCCATTTCGCTGAAGCGCGGCGTAGACAAAGCAACGGCTTTCTTGGTAGATAAGATTGCTGAGCACGCTCGCCAAGTCGAAGATTCTAAAGCGATCGCTCAAGTCGGCTCTATCTCTGCGGGTAACGACGAAGAAGTTGGCGCGATGATTGCTGAAGCGATGGAAAAAGTCGGTCGGGAAGGCGTGATTTCCTTGGAAGAAGGCAAATCGATGACCACCGAACTAGAAGTCACTGAAGGGATGCGCTTTGACAAAGGCTATATCTCTCCTTACTTCGCCACTGACACTGAGCGCATGGAAGCCGTGTTGGACGAGCCTTACATCTTAATTACAGACAAGAAAATCACTTTGGTTCAGGACTTGGTACCTGTCCTAGAGCAGGTTGCTCGTTCTGGTCGTCCTCTGCTAATTTTGGCAGAAGATATTGAGAAGGAAGCTTTGGCAACCTTGGTCGTGAACCGTTTACGCGGTGTTCTGAACGTAGCTGCTGTTAAGGCTCCTGGGTTTGGCGATCGTCGTAAATCCATGCTAGAAGACATTGCGGTTCTTACAGGCGGTCAAGTGATCACCGAAGATGCAGGTCTGAAGCTAGATGCAGTGAAGTTAGAGCAGTTGGGTAAAGCTCGTCGTCTCACCATCACTAAAGACAGCACAACGATTGTGGCTGAAGGCAACGAAGCTGATGTGAAAGCGCGTTGTGAGCAAATTCGTCGTCAAATGGAAGAAACCGAATCTTCCTATGACAAGGAAAAGCTGCAAGAGCGGTTGGCTAAGTTGTCGGGTGGTGTTGCTGTGATTAAAGTCGGCGCAGCAACCGAAACCGAAATGAAGGATCGGAAGCTACGCCTGGAAGATGCCATCAACGCAACGAAAGCTGCGGTTGAAGAAGGGATCGTTCCTGGTGGTGGGACAACTTTGGCTCACTTGTCTCCTGAATTGGAAACATGGGCAAAGGATACTCTTAAGGAAGAGGAATTGATCGGTGCGCTGATTGTGGCTCGTTCCTTGGCGGCTCCCCTAAAGCGAATTGCTGAGAACGCAGGTCAGAACGGTGCAGTTATTGCTGAACGCGTTAAAGAGAAGCCTTTCAACGTGGGCTTTAACGCGGCAACCAATGAGTTCGTGGATATGTTTGAGGCGGGCATTGTTGACCCTGCTAAAGTAACTCGTTCGGCATTACAAAATGCTGCTTCGATCGCGGGCATGGTGCTAACCACAGAATGTATTGTGGTTGACAAGCCTGAGCCTAAGGATGGCGCTCCTGCTCCTGGCGGCGGCGGCATGGGTGATGATTACGGTTACTAAGATTTGTCAGATTTATAACTAGGTCTGTGAATTGATGAGAGGGCGATCGCTGCAAGGCGATCGCCCTTTTTTGTTGAGTCCTTAAAGGTTAGGAAGTAGCACAATAATGTCCTGATCAGCAGAATGCACCAAAGTCTTGAAGACAGAAGTACATTCCACTGTTGAGGTGGCAACCCCCTGCGGGTATCTCGAAGCGCGCTTTATGCCAAGCGATAACGGATCAGCACACTCATCACTTCACCAGGATTAGGCGCAGGTAGCAATCCACTCCAGTCTCCAGCCTCAGCATAGCCGCGCTGGTGTAATTCATGGATGTTCTCGCGCACGCCTTCAGCAGAGCCAATCAGCAGCACTGCCAATTGTTCTCGGTGGGGCATGGGCTGAGGTGATGCCGACCTCTGAGCATCAACCGCTGACTGAATGGGCAATTTGCTTCGGAGCTTGCTTCGCAATGTCGTATTCATTTGCATTAATCCTTTGAGTTTCTGGGTAAAGAAAACCCAAAACCTAGCCGCCCATCATAGTCGTAGCGAATCAGGGCGGCTAGGGGATGTTAAAATCTCCGACAGCCACCAGACTGCGTGTACAGTTTGGGGGTTAGCCGTCCATCTGCTGCGCTAACAGCAATGGGCGGTGCTAGGTTTTTGGGGTCTGGCTGTGTGAAATAGAACACAGCCTTAGCTTTGGAGAATACCGAGGTTTGTTGGTGAAAGTCAAGGGGATGAAGGATTTTTGTGACATGATGTTGCCCTTGAAGCGAGGGGCGATCGCTCCCTAATAAAAGACGCTGAGTCAATTGCCGACTCAGCGCCATCATCATGACTCTCAATTAAGCAATTGCGCTAGCACTCACCCCTGCATCGGCTGGTTGTGCTTTGCGATCGGGGCGCTTGCGATCACTTTTGCGGGTTCCGCCTGCCATTTTGTATTCGTTGCTGTTTTTGCCGTATTGGTAAGCAACAGCGATCAGCATTTGTTCTGTTTGGTCTGCCAGTGCTTTTTCAGCAGCGCTCATTTCGGTATGGGCATCATCGACAAGAGAGAGAGCGGTGTTGTATTTCTCTATCTTAATCCGGGCATCTTCGAGCAAGGATGAGTAAACTTGGACAGAGAAGCCGTTGCCGAGGTCGAGCTTAGTATCAATTGATTTGACGGCTGCTAGGCGAGTTTGGGCTTTTTCAACGATTTGCGATGACCGTTTCTTTTGACGAGACATTGTAGATGGTTCCTGTTGTTGAGCTTGGTCACTTTCTACAGTATGAGTAAGGCGGGGCGATCGTTCACCGTGATACTGATGAGGTTTGTATCTTTTTTGACTTATTTAGTGGGTGGCGATCGTGGTTATACGGTGAGAAGTTGATGTGATGGGGTGATTGAAAGGATTGGGCTAGTTGTTTTTTGAGTTGGGGCGATCGGAATTAGAGTTGGGGCGGGTGAAATTTAATTTAGAGTACTGGGAATTAGATTTAAGGCACTCTCAATTAGATTCAGGGCACTCTCAATCTGATTTTGCCTTTTTCTACTTATTGATTGGGCGATCGAAAGAGAGGCATTTGAGGCAAAAAATGTTTCTCGTAACGAACTTGATTTAGGAAATGACAGGGCTGATTCCGTCTAATTGCGTGAAAAGGATGTTGGACGGAAAAAAGGAGGAAAACAGTCCGAAAAAATGTGAAGAATTCTGGCTAATCCTGAAAAATAGGGATATTATACGGGAAGAATTTTGGGTTAGTCCTCCGGATGGAATGTTACGCCGAATTGATTCGGGCTAATTGTCTCCTAGGGGTGTTATGCCGAACTAACTCAGTCTAAGTAATAGTTGGGCTGCTGGCTGTTGGTGAGGACAGTGCAATCAAGTTACTTGTCAGGATTCATTGACTGTTGTAGGAGAGTAGGAGATTGATTGCTAGTACGGAATTAAACACATTGAAGACTAACCAAAAACTATGACTGTAGGAGCCTTTGCTGGAGGTGAGTTTCTTGGACCCGCTGTAACAGTGGCAATCATAGCTTGGGATGCCATAGATACATATAACACAGAGGTAAAGAATCGCCCTCAATTAAGGCAAAACATTGAGGATTATTTCAAGGGAATGAAAGGAGATATTTTGGGCGATGGACAGAACGGAATTCAAAAATTGATTTCAGACATTGAAGCAAGCGCGAGAAAAAGTGTCTCCACCTCACGTTTTCCATTCCTGCATTTCTAGCGAAAGCTCTTGAATTAAGGATTTCATTGGCAATTGATTGTCACTGCTATCTATAGACGAGTCTCGAAACTAGGTGAACTATAATGCTACAGAGATTCAATAACTATCAGACACATACCTTCGAGCAGAAAACTCTCTTGGCGGGGGCGTTTAAAAAAGTAGATCTCGAAATACAACGTATTAGAGCCACCATACATGAAAAGCAAGGTTTCTGGCTCTTCAAAACCCATGTCTATTCTAAAGAAACACTCTTCAGTGAACTACATCATGGAAAGATTCTGAAGATATTGGACAACATTGACAATCTTGCTGTGATTTGGAACAGGCATGGTGTTCTGACTCCTGATGGAATAAAATTTTTTCAACTTAAACACGATGAGATCTACAGTGAACTCAAAAAACTCCAGGATGAAATCAAGGGGAGAGATCCTACATGGTGGGAGAAAGTTGGTGGAGCTTTCAAAGAATTTGTAAATTTTATTAGAGATAACACACCTCAATTTGCTATAGGTTTTCTGATGGAAGTTGCTAGGCATTCAGCCCTTTAGCCTTTCATTAGCCTTTTTCTCCCTAATCCTAAACTCTCTTCTGACGAAACTCAGTTGTTAGAAACAGTAAGGGAGAGCTACATAGATGTTACTGTTCGTCAGGTTAGCTGATGAAGCAAATTGTTGTAGCGTGGTTGAAAGGCGATCGGTGAGTTGCAATGCTCGAGTAGCTTCAGTCCTGAGTCAGGATAGCAGTGAGGCAGTCATGCACTGTTTTTCAAATCCTGCTACCAAGTTATCATGGAGCCATTAAGCATTAGGGGAGACAACTATGCTGAAAACATTCAAGGCTTGGTTGAAAGGAAGTCGTTTGGAGTGGATTGGTGATGTGCCTAATGAATTAGGAGAGCAAATGCTCCAAGTTCATGTCACCTTTCTTGACGACAACCCAGTTCTAGAATCAAAAACACGCGGACAAAGGATGGCTGAAATATTAGCAAATCTTGCTGCTACTCAAGTGTTGAGTAATATTGATCCAGTTTTGTGGCAACAAGAAACTCGGCAAGACCGTTCATTAGTGGGACGATAAACGTGCTTCTTGACAGCAACATTATTATCTACTCTGCACAGCCAGAACATTCTCAGTTGCGGGAATTAGTTGCTGAGCATTCTCCTGCGGTATCAGCCCTCAGTTATCTTGAGGTATTGGGCTATCACCTCCTGACCGAACAGCAACGTCAGTACTTTGAGGAATTTTTTCAGGTTGCTCAAGTTCTGCCGATATCGCAAGATGTGTTGATTCAAGCGGTAGCTCTGCGACAACAAAGACGAATGACTTTAGGAGATGCGATTATTGCAGGGACTGCATTGGTGCATAAGTTAACATTGATCACCAGAAACGTAGATGATTTTCGTTGGATTGCTAAACTTAATCTGCTGAATCCGTTTGATACTGATGTATCCAGCGCGGTCTAACATAGCCTGAGGTAGGCGATCGGCTTCCCCAGCTAAAATAGAGGAATAAAGTCAAACCGATGACTGTTCAGTAACTTCGCTACAGCAAAAAGGAATCGATCGCCCAAGTCCAATAACTCCTACCCCATCAGTACGAAGGCATAGCGCGCTGCTTCGCAGATACCGCAAGGGTCGCCTTTCCCATGAACAATAACTGAACTGCTGCGACAAGCGCGCTGCTTTGCAAATATCGCAAGGGTCGCTGTGAGACATCTACAAGCGATCGTCGATAATAGGCAGTGAACATCTTCCAGTATAGGAGTCATTTATGTTGCCACAAGAACTGAAGGAGCAGGTCTTTAAGCTACCGCCTAGCGATCGCATCGCGTTAGTAAGTGCCATCATTGAGTCCTTACAGGACACGTCAGTTTCTCAGCTTGACCGCTCTAGCGCTATTCAACGGATGCGAGGCTTACTGAAAACAGATCAACCTGCACCGACGGATGAAGAAGTAGCCGCAATGTTGGAACGACGGGTGGAGAAGTACCTTTAGTGAGAGTTTTAATTGATACCAATATTGTCCTAGATTTCCTGTTGCAGCGAGAGCCATTTTTTCAAGACGCAGAACGGCTGTTTCAAGCGATCGATGCGGGTCAAGTCGTCGGCTACGTAACGGCAACAACACTCACAGATATTTTCTATATTTCTCGCAAACACACTCGCAGCGTTGAGCAGGCACGGCAAGCAGTCTCAGAAACGCTGATTGCTATGGTCATTTGTTCTGTTAACCGAGCAGTCTTGGAATCAGCATTCGGATCTGGTCTGGCTGATTTTGAAGATGCCGTTCAAATTTTTTGTGCAGTCGCCCAAGGATTAGATGCTATTTTGACCCGCGATATGCAAGGGTTTTTAAGCTCGCCTGTACCTGTTTTGTCCATTCAAGAGTTTTTGCAGCAACTAGAGACGCAAAATAATGGTTAATTGATTGTGGATCACAGACAGCTAGGAACTGCCGATTTAAGAGGAAGCTGAATATCTTTTTCACTAAAATTAAGAGGCTAACATGGCAGTTTTACTGCTCTATGAGGTCTTGAACCAGGATGAGGAAATTGCAAACCGTAAAAGCTCTAGAAGAGTTAGAGGATGTTTGAAAAGTCAGCTAGTCGGTAAAAAAGCTCTCTCAGTGTAAGCTGCGAATAGAAAGCACGCAGCACCGAGAAAGCAATATGAGTAAAGCATATCCCAGCAATCTGACTACTGGA